>Ga0208898_1000011_pt1 | contig 475582 bp, 442 predicted proteins | sample VirMetDEL_Mar_4_FD_184513 | JGI IMG/M metagenome (GOLD analysis project Ga0208898, IMG submission 184513) | Aqueous microbial communities from the Delaware River and Bay under freshwater to marine salinity gradient to study organic matter... | ecosystem: Environmental > Aquatic > Marine >... | reverse complement strand
CGAAGGCAGCACACTGACCGATACGGGCAGCGTGACCTTTACTGATGTGGATCTAACGGATCGTCCTGTGGCAACGGAAGCGACGAAGTCGGTGACGGCTAAAGCGCAAAATGGCACCACGGACCTGATCTTAACGGATGCTCAGAAAGCCGCGATTGAAAATGCGTTTAGCCTTGAGAACGTCAGCAGCAACACCAACGACGGCACTGTGAATTGGACGTACGACATCGCCGAAACCGACCTTAACTTCTTAAATAAAGGGGAAGTCGTTACCGCCGTGTTTACCATTACGGTAACCGATGACGAAGGTGTGACGGCGACGCAAGATGTGACGGTTACCATCACTGGCGCCAACGACGCACCGATCGTATCCGGTACAGTGGCGAATATGTCTGGTACGTCTGGGCAAATATTTACTCCTGTTACCTTGCCGGCAAATTTATTTAGCGATCTTGATGCCAATGACCAGTTGGTATGGAGTATTGAGAACCTACCAACAGGGTTAGTATTTAACGCGACGACTCGCACTATATCTGGAACACCTCAGGGTGGTTTTGAAGGCGTTAATACACTACAGGTTGTCGCTACTGATATCGATGGTGCTCAGGTTAGAGTATCTTTTACATTGACCTTGAACCCTGCGCCAGTGACTGCGCCAGCTAGCCCAGTAGTGGATGTGACGCCAGTAGTATCTGTTCAAACTACTGGTTTTACTGCACCGGATGTTACGACTACGTCCAGTGCTTTGCCAACAGGGGTGGTTGAAACGTCTGGAGGCTCAAGGGGCTTTACTGAAGTGACAGCTTCAGTTGGCGTTAGTCAGGCTCAGCCTGTTGCTGAAGCGCCAGTAAATAACACACCAAATGCAGGGCAGGCGGCTGGTTCAAATACGGTCGTGGTTTCTGAATCCCGAGTGGCTGTGAATGTGGGCGCCGATGGCCGAGTTCAAGTTTCCGAAGCCAGTGGCGTATCGACGAATACGACAGGCTTAACAGTGGCAACTATTGTTCCACAAGGGGAACGAGTTTCTATAACCATTGCGGATACCTCCACTCTTGCTCGTTACAGTGGTACCTTGGCAGACGGGACACAGCTTCCAGATTGGGTTGAAATTAACCCAACGACGGGTGAGGTCACGATGACACCACCACCAGGGCAAGGAACCATTACGTTAAAAGTGAACGCGGTGGATGCTGATGGCAATGTGCGGATATTGGAAATAGAGGTGGATTTGGCGACGTTACCTCAAACAACCGCACCTGCGGATATGGTAACAGACATCACTTCTGTTTATATGTCGTTGGATGATCAATTATCTGTTGCTGCCGAGCAGTATGATGACTATGGGAGCAGCTTAATGAAGTTGTTAGTTTCTTAATTTATGTCAGATAATGCAATTGCTCAATTGTTACAAATAGAGCAGCAGGTCCGTTGTTGTGAAACCGCAACGGACCTGGGGTTTATTTTAGTCAATACAACGAGAGATTTAATCCCTTATCAACAAGCTGTGTATTTGTCTGGGACGGAACTGGAATCTCTAAGGATACACGCAATAAGTGATATCGCTTTGGTTGATCGAACCACGCCTTTTAGTGCCTGGTTGGAGCAGGTATCTGCGGTGGTGAATGCGTCGGATCAGGTGAACAAAGTTCATACGATAGAGACAAAAAACTTGCCAGCGGCACTGTTGAGTGATTTGAACGATTTTACGTCTCCGTATATGTTGTGGCTGCCTTTGCTGATTCCTTCTAAACCCAATCAAAGGGTGGGAGTGCTTTGGTTGGCGAAATCTCAGCCATGGACAGAAAAAGAAATAGGTCTGCTGAAACATTTGGCTTCAAGTTACGCTCATGCTATGCAGATGTTTGTTCATCATTCTGGGTGGGGAGCATGGCGACGTCGTTTCTTGTCTAAGAAGGTAAGTTTGGTAGCGGCGGCTGTGGTGATTTTACTTGGGTTTGTGCCGGTTCGTTTAACGGTTCTAGCACCTGCCGAGATTATTGCAAAAGATGCCCTGTTAGTGACGTCTGCGATAGCTGGTGCAGTCCGTGAGGTGATGGTAAAACCGGGTGATGTGGTCAGCACAGGGCAGCCTTTGGTTATGATGGACAGAACCGAGTATCAAGGGAGTTTTGATGTTGCGCAGCGAGAATTGGAAAGGGCGCTGGCGGAGCTGAGAACCACAGAGCAGGCCGGTTACGTTGATCGTCGAAAAAAAGCGGAATTGGCTGAACTGGAGTCTCAAGTCGCGCTTAAAACGATTGAACGGAATTATTTGCAAACCAAGCTAGACCAGACACAAATTGTGGCAGATAAAGCGGGTACTGTGGTGCTCGATGATCCTGAAAAATGGAAAGGGCGTCCGGTTGTTGTTGGTGAGCGTATTTTGTCGATAGCGGACCCGAACAATATACAATTAGAGATTAGGTTGCCGGTTACCGATGCTATTTCACTAAATCACGGTAACGAAGTGACGCTATTTCTTGATACCGATCCTTTAAACCCTATTCCATTTCTGGTGAACTATTCGTCTTTTGAGCCGAATTTAACCCAAGATCAAATCATTGCTTATCGTATTGTGGCGGATATTCAGAGTGAGGCTCAGCCGCCCAGAATTGGTCTGCGTGGTACGGCGAAGCTGTATGGTGACGAGGTGTCGTTAGCGTATTATTTGTTGCGTCGCCCTATTACCTTCGTCCGTCAATTTTTGGGGTGGTAGGTGTCTGTTCAGATGGAAGTGAAAGCACTCCCTATATTGCGTCAAAATTTGTCCTTATTGACGGCTCCGCCTGATGAAGAGGGGGGGCCTCGCTGGCAGATTTTTGATCCGCTGAGTAATAAATTTTATTATTTGTCTCGAACGGCTTTTTATATTTTTCGAGAGTGGCGTTATGCCAGTCATGCTGATGATTTGCTGTCTCGACTTGCCCAAAAGGGTATTGAAGTCGAAGAGGCGGAATTTGACTATTTTCTGCGTTTCTTAGAGTCGAATCATTTCTTGGAAGCCAGAAGTGAAAAAGACTTGGCAAGGCTGCGAGCCGAAGTTAGCCAACATAAAAAGCATTTTTTATCATGGCTTCTGCACAATTATTTGTTCATCAAAATCCCACTGTTTCGCCCCGATTTATTTTTAAATCGCTACTACCCAATGGCCAAGTATCTTTTTAAATGGCGTTTAGACAGGGTGGCCTTGGTGTTAGGCGCACTTGGTTTAGTTATGGTGTTGAGACAATGGGAGACCTTTACCCATACCTTTCAAGATTTATTCAATGTATCGGCGATTGTGTATTACATTTTGGCCTTGGTGTTGGTGAAAACAGCCCATGAATTAGGGCACGCGTTGGTGGCGAAACGCTATGGCTGTCGAGTCAGCTCGATGGGGGTAGCGTTTTTATTGATGACGCCTATTTTGTATACCGATACAACGGATGCTTGGCGTTTACGCTCGCGCTTTCAGCGGCTAAGTATCGTGACCGCAGGAGTGAAAGTTGAAATCTACATTGCTTGCGTGGCGACATTTTTATGGGCCATCGTGCCCGATGGTGGGCTGCGTGGTGTGTTGTTTTTTGTCGCTACGACCAGCTGGGTCTCTTCACTATTGATTAATATTAGCCCTTTTATGCGCTTTGATGGCTATTATGCCTTGTCAGATTTTCTGGGTATGGAAAACCTTCAGCCACGCTCTTTTTTAGTCGGGAAGTGGTTCTTGCGAGAGCGATTATTTGGTTTTGGCTTTTTACCACCTGAACCTTTAAATCGTAAAAAATGTGCTTTGATGGTGAGTTATGCGTGGTGCACTTGGGTTTACCGGTTTTTCTTATTTTTAGGCATTGCCGCTTTGGTGTATTACTTCGCTTTTAAAGTGTTAGGTATTGTTCTTTTTTTGGTAGAAATTATTTGGTTTGTGCTGCTGCCAATTGTGAAAGAAGTAAAGGTTTGGATCAGTTTGAGAAAAAATATGTCGTTTAATCGTGCAATTACAATGACGTTATTGGTATGTGTGCTGGGGTTGCTCCTGTTGATTGTACCCTGGAAAACGCACATTAGTGTGCCTGCGGTCGTCACGTTTGAGCGTCATCAAACCCTTTACCCGAGTGAGGCGAGTAAAGTCGTTGCTTGGCAGGTAGCGCCAAATGAGAAAGTAAAGCAAGGACAGTTACTGATATTGCTAGAGTCTCCCGATGTTGAACAGCAAATTGTATTGACTCAGTCTAGGCTGAACGCGTTGCAGATAAGTTGGCAGCGGGCGGGATCCGGTGCGGGCATATTGGATGCCTTTTCTAGTCTACAAGTACAGATAGCGAGAGAGCAATCTCGTCTACAATCCTTGCTTGAACAAAGAGAAAGGCTTGCGATTAAAGCGCCTTATGATGGTTATATAGGCGAGTGGTTGCCATTAACGGTTGGCGATTATGTCAATGAGCGTTCAGCCTTAGCGACATTGTATGACGATGAAAGCCTAATGGTTAAAGCCTATATAGATGGTCGCTTTATTCCACTTTTGAACCACAATGAGATGGCTTCATTTATGGGAAATGATGGTAATCCGTTGGCGGCTAGCCTGCTTATTGATAAAGTGATACCGATTGCGGTGAAACGTTTACAGTACCCAGGGCTTGCTTCCGTCTATGGTGGTGCTATAGCCACGCAAAAATTAGAGGATGAATTGATCCCTGAAATGGCCACATATGAAGTGCATCTGACATTACAAGGCAGCATGCCGCTTAACCGGCAACAATTTGGTATGGTCAGTTTGGCGATTGAGCCTACCAGTTTTCTCGTGGATGGTTTGCGTTACCTCTACGGTGTATTTATTCGTGAGTCGGGCTTTTAAGTCAGGCCAGATGTCGATCATAAAATGAAATGAATAACATGAAAGAGAAAAGTCACGTAACGATTGCTTGGACGACTGCGCAGATTGATGCAGTGGTAAAAGATCTGGCTAACCTACGTTTAACGGTAGATTTAGATCTTGTTCCTCGTTATCCCTACTTTGGGCGTAAAATATACCCATTAGGCCGCTGTAAAGAAATCCGCGACGCGGTTTTTGCCGAATTACAAACTCAACTTCAGCAACCAAAAGGAGAGGGGATAGCCTTAATACGAGATGCGCTTGATAAAGGGGCGGTGTTAAAGAAAATATGGGGAGATTTACGTGGCGTGTATTTTCAAAATGCCATGACGCTTGGTGAGTGGTATTTGGATGTTTCGAATGATACCGTGAACCCAAATAAACCGAGAGTTGAGGTTTTGCCTTTGGCCGAGTCGGGTTTTTCACACATATCAAGTTTCGAACAGTTTGTAAAAGTCGCTCAAATGTATTGGGGCGTTGAAGTTTATCGTAATGATGTTTGTCCTGCACTCGCGCCTTTTATGCCTATGGTGTATGTGCGTGACGATGGTGTTAGTTGGGTTGGTGAAGCGAATGATGATATGTTGGCGATGACAATGGCTAATGAATTTTTAGCCGCGGAACGTATTTTATCCACATTGCCCCCCCCTCCGAAAACCTTGTTACAGCAATGGCAAACGGTTTTATCCGGTGTTCCTCATAATGAATTTTTGCATGGTCAAGGCGATGCTATTGATTATTGTCAACACTATAGAGCGCAGCAATATCATGTGGGATCTCGTGTTCGTGACAGTGCCGTGATGGCCTATCTGGCTTTGCCAAGAGGCATTGATTATGCACAGCAGTGAGAAAGAAAAAATTGCCCTTGAGCATCAAGCGGCTAAGCTTTTTATGCGTTGTTATGAGCGCAATACGGGTAAGGCTATTCGTCACATATGGCACAATGATCCCATTCGCCCTGATGTGTCCTGTATGTTAGAGGGAGAGCGGTTGGATTTGGAGATTGCGCATCTTTATGGTTCAGAAGAAGAGGCCATGGAAATATTGGGGCGGGACCTGACGGATACGACGCGTGGTGTGTTACGGGCATTAAAAGAGCAACCTGCCGATGAACGGTTATTACAATCTCTGAACCGAATTCTAGAAAATAAAGCCGCTAAGCGTTACGACACCAAGCGTGTCTGGCTGGTGATTCGAAATGCTCATCCCGCTTGGAGTAAAGAAGACATAAAAGCTTTGGAGCATCTTATCACTGTCCCTGTTCCTCATGCTTTTGAGAAAGTGTGGATTGTGGGCGATATGGAAGGTAAAAGCGGCATCGTTCGCCTGTATCCATAACAGCGGGTCTTCAGCGGCTGTCTTTGTTTTGCTCTGCTTTTTTTCTTGCGAGTTGATTCAGTCTTATTTGCTCTGCTTTGTATTTTTTTAGGACGATGAGCCCAATCATCAAAGCTAAGCAAAAGAAAATAATAGCAAACGCGCCAAGGGCGACAGTAGCAAGAGAGTTCATGGCATTTGACCTTAGCAAATAAAGCAGAGATTATATAAAAAATGACCGCTTTTATAGATGAGTAAAGTGGTCATTTTTTGCTTTTGGATGAATATGAGTCGATTCTAGCGTTTATGTACGCATTTTCCCGCGGAATAAGTTGCTTGAATTGCGCGGTCATCGCCAATTGTCATAAAGACAAAAAGCGTCTCTTCGATGTCTTTTGATAAGGCCAAGCGTGATGTGAGCAGTGGTGTGGCTTTTTTATCAAGAATGACAAAATCTGCTTCGCTACCAACCGTTAAGTTACCAATTTTGTCTTCTAAACGGAGCGCTCTCGCCCCACCTAAGGTCGATAAATACAGAGACTTGATTGGGTTTAAGTTTTCATTTTGCAGCTGAATGACCTTGTAGGCTTCGTTCATGGTTTGTAGCATGGAAAAGCTGGTTCCACCACCGACGTCTGTGCCAAGGCCCACGTTGACCTTATGCTCTTCTGCTTTATTAAGCTTGAATAAACCGCTACCAATAAACAGGTTCGAGGTTGGGCAGAAAGAAATTGCCGAGCCTGTTTCGTGTAGTCTATGGTATTCGCTGTCGCAAAGGTGTATGCCGTGAGCAAATACAGAACGTTCGCTTAGCAGTTTGTGTTGATCGTAAACGTCTAAATAGTTCGTACTCTCTGGGAATAAATCTTGTACCCAAGCGCACTCATCTTTGTTTTCAGACAGGTGCGTGTGCATATACACATCGTCGTATTCGCTAAGTAGCTTGCCCGCTAATTGTAACTGCTCATCTGAGCTGGTCGGTGCAAAGCGGGGGGTGATGGCATAATGGAGTCGACCTTTGTTATGCCAAGTATCAATCAGTTGCTTACTCTCTAGATAGCTTGTTTCTGGCGTATCGGTTAAATAATCCGGTGCATTTCGATCCATCATGACTTTGCCGCAAATCATGCGTAAGTTATGCACTTCGCAGGCTTCAAAAAAAGCATCGACAGAGACTTTGTGTACCGTACCAAATACCAACGCAGTGGTCGTGCCATTGCGTAACAATTCTTTGAGAAAACGATCGGCGACTTCACGAGCATGGACTTTGTTGGCAAATTTGCTTTCTTCCGGAAACGTGTAGGTATTAAGCCAGGTTAACAACTGTTCGCCGTAGGAGCCTATCATATCGGTTTGTGGGTAATGGATATGAGTATCGATGAACCCTGGAGTGATAATGGCGTCGGGATAGTGTTCAATGGGAGTATTGTTGGGCAGTGTTTGCAATAGATCGACTGCCTTGCCAATAGCGTGGATTTTGTCGTCTTGAATGACTAATAAGCCATCTTCAAAGTATTCATAAGCCGCCTCTATACCGACATCTTTTGGATCTGCGATGCAGTGAACAATGGCAGCACGCCAAGCTTTTAAATGGCTCATCTAATCTCTCTTTAATATTGAGTGGATGTCTTTTTCAAAAAATATTTGACCGGTTGGTTATACTTTAGCAGGTCTTTTTCTGTCTTTCAGCAAACTATTTTTAATTGAAAAGGATTATTTAGAGAGAGTGTTTTAAAAAACGTTCTAATAATAGTTTGCTAAGGACAATGAAAATGACGCCTGAACTATTTGCATAGAAATCAAACCATTCGCCGTAGCGGTTGATATAGGGTTGGATGAGTTCTATTACTCCCCCCAAAAAGACAATAAAGGAAGCCATAACAATAAAGCGTTTCATCGGACCAAAAGCACAGAGCAGAGTCCAGCCACCAAAACCAAGTAAATGATGCAGTTTGTCAGAACCTGGGGCTGGAGGAAGATATTCGGCTGGTGTAAGAGTCGATACGCCTATGATAATTGCCCCCAAGAGAAAGCCGACAGCTTGTGCTGTCGGGGAAGTGAACCATGTGAGAGAAAATGATTTAGACATTGGTGTCGCTTTTCTTATCTGAGGATTCTTGCGCGAATGTTTTTGCCTTTGATTTTTTTGTTTTCGAACTCTTTTACGACGGTTTTGGCCACTTCGTTGTCAACAGAGACATAAGCATGAAAATCAAAAATATCGATTTTACCAACTTGCGATTTATCTAATCCCAGTCCCGCGGTTAAGGCGCCGAGTATGTCGCCTGGACGAAGTTTGTTTTTTCGACCGGCATCAAAAGAGATGGTAGTTTTTTGTGGAATCAAGCGGTAGTGAGGGTCAATGTCGCCCAATTCAATGAAATTCGCTGTAGTGTTAAAGCGTGTTTCAATGTCACGCACTTTGTAATCGTCTTTGGCGGTCACAAGGTTTACGGCAACACCTGCGGCGCCAGCACGACCCGTACGACCGATACGATGTGTATGAACGTCTGTATCACGAGTGGTGTCATAGTTCACTACCAAGTCAATTTCTTTTACATCGATACCGCGAGCGGCCACATCAGTAGCGACCAATACACAGCTGCTTTGGTTGCTAAAACGCACCAATACTTGATCACGCTGTCTCTGTTCAAGATCACCGTGTATAGCCTGTGCAGCGACTTTGTGTTCTGCCAGCCAATCAGCAACGACTTGTGATTCAGCCTTTGTATTACAAAATACAATGGCTTGACGTGGTTCAAAGTGTTGCAATGTGGCTAGCAGTGTTTCACATTTATCTTGGTTTTCACTGCGTACAAAGAACTGTTCAATATTGGGTTTTAGGTCTTCTTGGGCTTCGACTTTAATGCTAATGGGGTTGTTTTGGAACTCTGTGCTGATGGCTTCAATTCCGTCACCATACGTCGCGGAAAAGAGTAATGTCTGACGGTTGCTTGGGGTTAATTCTACCACTTCTCGTATGCTATCAATGAACCCCATGTCTAGCATGCGATCTGCTTCATCTAATACAAGCGTGTTCAGTGCATTGAGTTTGAGCGAACCTTTGCGTAGGTGTTCCATTAGTCGACCAGGTGTGCCCACAACAATGTGAGCGCCATGCTCTAAAGAGCCTATTTGAGGGCCAAACGGCATGCCACCGCACAAACTTAAGACTTTAATATTGTCTTGAAAACGCGCTATTTTACGTATCTCTTTTGAGACTTGATCAGCCAATTCGCGTGTTGGGCACATTACCAAAGCTTGAACACCAAAAAAGCGCGGATTGATCTTGAGTAGAAGGCCAATCGCAAAGGCGATGGTTTTACCGCTGCCCGTTTGTGCTTGAGCCAGAATGTCTTTGCCATCAATGATAGCGGGCAAGCTTTGTTCTTGAATCGGGGTGAAGGTGGTGAAACCCATGTCTGAAAGCAGTGCAGTAAGTTTGGTCGGTAACAAATTGTTTAGTGCGTGTTGAAATTGGATCACAAGAGGCTCGTTCGATAGAGTAAATAATGGGCAGAGGATACCAGAAAACGACTATAAATACTTTGCTTCGTCATTTATTCCGTGTCGATTTCGCTATTTTTAGGTAAAGTGGACGTTAGTATAGATATAGTTGTATTAGGGCGTATTTTGTTTACGGTCAGTTGACGAGCAGATGATGACTTCTTCAAGGAATAATGTGAAAAATAAAAACACACACTATATTGTCTTCTGTACTGTTTTTGTGTGCGGTATTGTCGCCAGCCTTATGCCGTGGGAATTGAGTCCATTGTGGGTATTTAGTCTCTTGGCTTTGGGCTTGTCTTTTTATACCAAAAAATTCCTATTGAATTATTATGCGATCCTTGAGTCGATCAATAAACGCATCGAAATAGACGAACTTACTGGGTTATTCAGTCGTTATCAAATTCAGCAAGAGTTGAATCAGTTAATTGTGACAAGTCATGCGCAAGATAAAAAATTAGCGGCGTTAGTCTTGGATCTCGATCATTTTAAAACCATTAATGATGCGTTCGGCCACAAAATCGGTGATAAATTATTAGTTAATGTGGCACAACGTCTGGTTTCTGTTTGTCCAAAACAGGCGGTAGTTGGATATTTGGGGGGCGATGCGTTTCTTGTCTTGTTGGCTCTCGATCATGATCAGGATAAGCCTTATCTGGTGACTTTATCAAAAAATGTGATTGATCATGTGAGTCAGAGTTACCTTGTTGATGAGTTAACGCTGAATATCGGCTGTTCTATTGGTGTTGCCGTGTATCCTGAGTTTGGTTTGGATGCGGCAACCTTAATGAAGAACGCTGACATGGCAGTGTATCGAGCCAAATCAGCAGGCCGGGCCACTTACTATTTTTACGATGGTGAAATGGGTCGTCAGTTTGCTCGCAATGTCAGAATCGAGACGCGTTTACGGCAGGCTTTACGCAACGAGAGCTTAGAGGTGCACTTTCAGCCCAAAGTGGATCTTATTACTGAGCGCTGCGTGGGAATGGAGGCCTTATTACGGTGGAATGATGATGAGTTGGGTTGTGTTTCTCCAGCAGAATTCATCCCGATTGCGGAGCAAACCGGTATCATTTTGCCTTTGGGTGAGTGGGTGTTTGAGCAAACTTTTCGTCATATTCTGGAATGGCAAGAGCAGGGCATCATAGTACCGCCTATTGCTATCAATTGCTCTGCGGCGCAGCTAAAACGATCGGACTTTTTAACCAAGCTCGTGGCATTACTGGAAAAATACCAAATTGATCCCAGTTTGTTGGAGGTGGAGGTGACTGAGTCTATTTTAATTGAAGACGCGACGATTTGCGCAGAGCTTCTTAATGAGATGAGTCAGATTGGAATACGCCTCGCCATAGACGATTTTGGTACAGGTTACTCGAGTTTGAGTTATTTAAAAGATCTTCCGTTTCATTATGTCAAAATAGATCAGGTGTTTATTCGCGATATTGTACATGACAAAAGTCATGCGGCACTGACAAATGCCATTATCAGTTTAAGCCATAGTTTGCATTTAAAAGTCATTGCAGAGGGTATTACAAGCTTGGAGCAGCTTGCATTATTGCGCGAATACGGCTGCGACATTGGTCAAGGTTATTTGTTTAGTAAGGCGCTTGGTGCGGATTCATTGGCGAGTGATCCTATGATTGTCGCCTTGAATCAACAAGCGCTGTAGTCTGATGACAAGATAAACCTTGTTAAGATCCGCTAGATGCTCTGTAACGTTACGACAGAGCACCGTCTTTGCGTACTTTTTCTTTTAATGTCTCCCAAAATTGCGTGAGATTAGGGTTTTGGTTGAATCTTGACCGGTATAAGCGTATTTCCAATGGGATATTCCAATTGGCTTCCCCTGCCAGTGCCACTTTGCCATAGTTCAAGGTGTCTAGCATAAGGCGTCTAGGGATCCAGCCTATGCCATAACCTTCTTTTACCATGGCTTTGATGCTGACTGAGTGATAGTTCTCAGAAAGCGTTTGTAGCTGTGGGATGTCCCGCTGGCGTTGTAGGTGATGATGAATCACAGGCTGTAAGAAAGAGTTTTCATAATAGCCAATATAAGGAAGCGGTTTTCTTTTTAACCCTGGTAACATAAATTTGGCTTGCCCTGTATTGTCTGTTGCGCTGCATGGAATAAGGGTCTCTTCTGCAATGACCAAATGCTCGTATTGTTCGTCATCAAGGGCGCGAATGAAATTGATCGCTGGATGCCAGTAGCACAGCATGATATCGCATTGTTGGTCCATTAACGCGTTGACAAAATCAATACCTAACCATGAGCTTGACTTCATGTTGATGTCTAAATCAAGGTTGATACTTTGGCAAAACGGTTCAATGACGTCTTTGTAAAAACTGAGAAACAATGTTTGTGTTGTTACAAATCGTATCTGCGATTCTTCTTGCTTGCGAATTTCTTGGCAGCGTTCTTTGGCATCTCGTAATTGCCTCGTGATCAGCTCTGCACTTTGAAGAAAGACCTCCCCAGCAGGCGTGAGCGATAAGGGCAGTGTGTTTCTGTCTATCAGCGTAACGCGCATTTCTTCTTCGAGCAATTTGATGCGTCGACTAAAAGTGGGTTGTGTGACGTTTTGCTCATCCGCAGCACGAGAAAAATGCCGTGTTTTTGCCAGTGCAATAAAGTCTTCTAGCCATCTTATTTCCATACAACCTCCCCAACACGCAGGGTGGTGTGTGTAAGTGACATTGAGAGAATCATAGTCTTCCCTCCTCAATCGCATGACAGGCAACGCTACTGCCATCACGCTGTAGTGTCATGGCGGGAGAGTATTCGTAACAGCGTTGATTTGCATAGGGGCAGCGAGCCTGAAATACACAACCAATAGGCTTTTCTGCAGGGGTTGGTACTTCGCCAATCAAGCGAATCGGCTGCGCAGTATTGCTGTCTAAGCGTGGAATAGCAGACAACAGTGCTCTGGTATACGGGTGTTTCGGAGCGCTAAATAACGTTTCCGTTCGGGCTAATTCACAAATTCGCCCCAAATACATCACGGCAACTCGCGTAGCGAAATGTTCTACCACCGCTAGGTCGTGGGTAATAAACAAATAGCTGAGATTGCGTTCTTCTTGTTTATCCATCATTAAATTGAGAACTTGAGCTTGTACCGATACATCTAATGCGGATAAAGGTTCGTCGGCGACGATAAAATCTGGCTCAACTGAGAGTGCGCGTGCAAGACTGATACGTTGCCGTTGTCCGCCAGAGAATTCGTGCGGGTAGCGGTCTGAGCTTGAGGCAGAAATGCCAACGGATTCCAGTAACTCGTCAATTTGTTCATCCACCTGAGACTGTGAAAGCTGCGGATTATGGAACGAGATTGGTTCACTGAGCGTTTGATAAACCGTCATTCTGGGATTTAGCGATGCATAAGGGTTTTGAAATACCATTTGCATACGACGACGAAAAAACATGCGTTGGCGATTGTTTAAATGATCTATGCGCTGATCAAGATAATGGATTTCACCGGCACTGGGTGTGGTTAAGCCCATGATGACGCGCGCTAATGTGGATTTACCACAGCCGGTTTCACCCACTACACATACGGTCTCACCTTGGTTTATGGTGAGGTTGACGCCATTAAGCGCATGTATGCTGTCTTTGTGTCGGCGGAGTTTGCCCCGATGAAAGCGCCATTGACTCAGCCAGCTTTCGTTTGTGGTGAAAGCTTTTTCCAAACCGCTAATTTGAATAAGAGGGGTGGCCATCAATGTGTCTCCTGATCTTGCTCGGCAAACTCATTGAGCATATCTTCCACCAGAAAGCAGGCCACACTGGACACACCGCTGTAAATGAAATTCGGTTGTTCTTGACGACATTTTTGCGTTGCATAGGGACAACGAGGGTGAAAAGCACAACCCGATGGCCGCTCAGCTAAGGATGGCATGCTGCCCTGAATTTGGTTCAATCTTTGTCCCGGTAGGGTCATTTGGGGTAAGGCATTCAGTAAGCCTTGTGTATAAGGGTGTTGCGGGTCATTGATGATCTCTAGAGTTGGGCCTTCTTCAACGACATGACCCGCGTACATGACTAAGGTTCGCTCTGCCACTTTTGATACTACACCTAGATCGTGGCTAATAAGCACCAAGGCCACGCCGTTGTCTCGGCAAATCGTCAGTAGCAGCTGAAGAATTTCCGCTTGAATAGTCACGTCTAGTGCGGTGGTTGGTTCGTCCGCAATAATAATGTCAGGGTTTAACAATAAAACAGAGGCGATAATGACTCGCTGTCTCATGCCACCAGACAACTCATGTGGGTATTGGTTAAAACGTTTCTCAGGTGAGGCAATTTGCACATGGTGTAGCTTTTCGATCGCAATATTGCGAGCGTCTTTGTAAGAAATTTTGGTATGACTGCGAATGGTCTCGACCAGCTGATCACCAATTGTTAGTACTGGATTGAGGGTCATCATAGGGTCTTGAAATATCATCGCTATGCGTTTGCCACGGACTTCCTGTAGCTGACGCAAGCTCATTTTGGTCAGTTCTTTGTTTTCTAGTTTAATGGAACCAGACTCGATGTACCCGGGTTTGCCAATAAGATTCACGATAGAGAATCCCAACACCGATTTTCCAGCGCCAGATTCCCCCACAATGGCGATACGTTCTCCACGGTTTAGTGTGAAGCTAACATCAATAAGAGCAGCGAGTTCGCGCTCTTTTGTGTGAAAATTGACGTATAGGTTACTGACGCTTAGTAAATTCATTTTAGTCTTTGTACGTCCTAGGGTTTAGATGGTCGCGTAGCCAATCACCGAGTAGATTCATGACCAAAATCAAGATAATTAACGTGATGCTGGGGATCACGCAAATCCACCAAGAACCAGCAAACATATACGCGAAGCCTGCGGATATTAATGAGCCAAGAGAAGGTTCTGTGGCAGGCATTCCCAACCCTAAAAAAGACAAAGCGGCTTCGGCGACGATGGCATTGGCAATTTGCACAGTGAAAATAACTAAAATGGGTGACAAGGTATTTGGCAGGATATGGCGAAACATGATGCGCTTAGAGCTGATACCCATTACGCGAGCGGCATCAACGTATTCCTTTTGTTTTTCGGCTAACACGGTGGCGCGAATGGTTCGTGCAAAAAGTGGCCATTCACTTAACCCGATCACCAATATCAAGATGATCATGGCAAGTTGTTGGTATAGCGCAATACCAAACAGAGACTGAAAAATGGCCAAAAATACAATCGCCACCATCATGTTGGAGAAGGACAGCTGAATGTCCGCACAGCGCATTAAAAAATTATCAATGCGTCCGCCCAAATAACCTGCAATTAAACCAATACAGATGCCGAGAGTCGCTTGGATTAATACCGCACAAATGCCGATTGTTAAGGACAGCCGTGTGCCGTATAAAATGACAGATAAGAGATCACGTCCTTGCGCATCGGTACCCAATAAAAAGCGTTCGTCTCCGCTTATCCAGCTCGGTGCAATCTCGGCGTTCATTAGATCCATAAAAGCGGGATCGGCAATATCGAAAGGGGCGACCAACGGAGCTAATAAAGCAACAAGGCAGTAAAATAGAAAAATAATTAACGCCAAAATGGCCAGTTTGTCGCCGACAAACCCTGACCAAACATGATGCCAGCGACTGCCAGGAATAGGATGAATAAAGTCTTTTTTGGTGTACTTCATAATCCGTGACTCGCTAAGCGTACGGTAGGGTTGACTAAACCATAGATTAAATCCACTAGAGTGTTGGTAATGACAAATATGCCTCCGACAACAATCAAATAAGCGGAAACAAGTGGGGTATCGACTCGGTTAACGGCGTCCATGAATAGAAATCCCATGCCAGGCCATTGGAAAATGGTTTCGGTCAAAATGGTGTAAGCAACCAAGGTGCCGGCTTGGATGCCGCCGACGGTGATAACGGGTAGCATGGTGTTTTTAAGGGCATGCTTAAAATATATGCGTGGTGCTGATAGGCCTTTTGACCAAGCAAAGCGTATGTATTCTGATTGCAAAACCTCCATCATTTCGGCTCGGATTAAGCGAACGAAAATAGGCATCAAGGCAATGGCAAGGGACAGGCTAGGAAGAAGTAAGTGTTTTAAACCATCCTTTGTAAAAAGACCACTGTGCCATAAACCAAAAATTTCTGTGGTTTGGCCTCTTCCAAAGCTGGGAGCCATATTCAGTTCAATGGAAAAAACATAGACCATCAGAATGGCAACGATGAAAATAGGCACAGAGAGCCCAATAGAGCTAACAATCATTAATAAACGGGAGAGTAGGTGTCTGGGTTTAATTGCCGCTAAAACACCGCAGGGAGTGGCAACAAAAATAATGATTAAGATGGCGCAAAAGGCCAGCTCTAGTGTAGCTGGTAGTTTGTTAAGAATGACATCTAAGGCTGGCTCTTTGTAGTAATAGGATGTGCCTAAGTCACCGTGAATAGCACCCTTGGCAAAGCGCCAATATTGGCTAAAGAAACCATCGTTTAAACCCAGTTCATTGCGAAGTTGATTGCGCTCTTCTGGCGATACTGTCATACCAACCATTTGTTGCACCGGGTCGCCTAGTTTGTCTTGTATGGCAAAGCTGATGATGCTGATAATGATCATAACAAAACAAGCCTGTACTAAGCGGCGGAGTAAGAAAATCAACATGGAATGAGACCTTTCACGACTACTGCGCTCTCCAATACTTTGTTAAAAACAGACTCAAAATGCTCATTTATAACCCATAGACTCGGCTTTGGCTTCCTGCGTCGCTCTAACACCAGCATCCATGTATGTGTCCGCTTTTTCGTCTGTTTTTGCCTCGTCTTGGCTTCGCTCGTGACATCGTGCAGAGGTCTCATGGGAGAGTTTTATTCCTTTTTGTCTTTGCTATTGTCATTTTTTATTACTTTTTGAACACATAATCCCGCAACATATTTTGGATATTTACGGTGTTTCAATGAATAAATCGCCTAAATGTGGGTAGTTTTGGTCATTCACTATGTCTTGTATTTTGACATTGTCTTTTGCCGCCCAAATGAGAGATTGCCAATACAGCGGTACAACGGCTGCATCCTTGTCGAGCGTTTGTTCTACTCGTTGTAAAAGACGCAAGCGTCTTTCAGGGTTCATTTCTCGATTTGCTTGGCGAATATCATCGTCGATACTGGGCTGGCAATATTCGCTGGCATTATAAGCGCCTAGGCCTGTTTTGGCATCCGCACAGGCGATAATAAATTCAAATAAGTTGTTTGAATCCATGGTGTCTGATTGCCAACCCAGCATCATCATATCGGCACTGCGGTTATCAAACTCTTTAAAGTATTGTGCTTTAGGTAGTGTTTTTAAATCCACCGTGATATTGATGCGAGCCAGCATCGCCGTAATAGCTTGAGCGACTTTTTCATCATTCATGTAGCGGTTGTTTGGTGCCATCATGCTGATACGAAAACCTTTTTCGTAGCCTGCCTGCTTCATCAAATCCAGCGCCTTGGAGACATTGTATTCAGGCTCTAGGTCATTAATGTGCCCCAAAAAACGATCAGGACTTAACTGGCCTGCTGGTGTGGCAGAACCTTTTAAGATTTTTTCCACAATGAGTGGTTTGTTGATGGCTAAGTTGATGGCTTTCCTGACTCTAACATCTTGAAATTCTACACGGCGTTTTTGGTTCATGTGTAGCAATAAAATACGTGTACTCGGCAGGGTCACCAATTGTATTCCTGTGATTTTCTTGGTGCGTTCCATGTCTATAGGTGATACGGGGAAAATAAAATCCACATCACCAGAAAGCAATGCGGCCAGTCGAGTCGAGTCCGCATGAATGGGCGTTAGGATAATATGGTCGACATTACCAACGGTATCTTTATCCCAGTAATTGGGGTTGCGTTTCAGTTCCATGCGGCTGCCTAGTTCACGATTAATCAGTATGAAAGGACCTGTGCCGGAGACATTGCTAGAGGCAAACGTTTCGCCATATTTAATGATTTCGTCATGGCCTTGGTAAAATGCTTTATCAAGGGGGAAAACATAGGTCATTATGTTGAGTAACAAGGGATTCGTATAAGTGGTATGGACATCAACGGTATATTCGTCAACGATAGAGACGGAGTCTATGGTGTCGAACATTGCTCGAAAATCCGGGGATCTTTTTAAGCGTTGAATAGTGAAAACCACGTCTTTTGCTGAAAAGGTATTACCATTGCTAAAAGTAACATCCTTACGTAGGTAAAAACGCATGGTTTGAGCATCGAGGCGCTGCCATTTTGTGGCCAAGCGAGGTTCGAACTGACCATTTTGCTTCCACCGCAACAGTGGATCGAAAACAAGATGAGAAAACTGTAAGGTACTTTCAGACAGCTGTTCATGTGGATCCAATGAAACAGGATCTGCGTCAAACGCCATTCTGAGTGTTGTAGCTGCCGCCTTGTTCCATAATATGAGCGCTAAGCAACAAGCTATAATAACCTTTATTTTCATTCTCTCTGTCTCTTTATTGGGTATGGCTTACAGAAGACGATAGTGTGTTTTTATCAAATAATATTGACACAGTTTAGGTGGTCGAGCGGAAATCCTGACCATATAGACCACTCTGCATTTTTGCAAAAAAATGAGTAAAAAGACAGTAAGACTATTTTGTTTTGTCATATTAAGTGCGAAATGTGTTCTATTTGGATGATCTGATCAACGTGATAGGTAAATATGAATTATTTTGCACATCTGCACATTGCCTCAATCACCCACACTTCTTGGGTTGGCAATTTGTTAGGAGATTTTCCTGTCGAGCCGACAAATTTAGATGCAGACTTACTGGCGGGCTGGCGATTGCACCAAAAAGTCGATGTGATGGTGGATCAGCATGAAGCCAGTGTGTTGTTTCGTTCGATGGAACGAAAGGGGCGTCGTCGATTTTCTGGGATAGTGCAAGACATTGTGATGGATTATTGGTTAATTCAATATTGGCAAGATTTTAGCTCCCAGACTTTGCCAGCATTTTGTGAACAGGCTGTTCTGGGGTTGGTGCAGGACAAGGAGCGAAGCCCTGACCGTTTAAAAAATATGATTCACTCTTTAGAGCGTGAAAATTGGTTGTCTAATCTAGGTACCCAAGAAGGGGTTGATAAGGCGATTCACTCTATCATGCGTCGTTGGCAGCATGGCGCTTATTTACAGGGCTTTGTGGATGAATTGCCTGCTGTCATTGCACAAGCAGAGGCGCCATTTTTGCATTTGTATCCTGACTTACTGGACTATGTGCAGCAAGAAGTAAAAAACGTGGTATGAAAAAACAATGAAAAAAACCGAGGCCACACACAGCCTCGGTTAAATGGATCGATTCGTGACGCAAATCACTGCGATCCGATCGAGAGAACAACCATATAAACGTTGTAAGCTCAGTGCAGATTCTTTGCTTTCGTTTATATGGAGTGAAGAAGTATAGGGCGTTTGTTATGTGTCGCCTTGATTTGGATCAGATTAAAGTGCGTTACTTAAATTAAAGAGTATTTTCTCTATCTTGAGAAGAACTTATGGTAGAATCCGCCACCGAAAAAGACTTGGTTAAAATGGGAGTGTTAGGTTGAGCGTTCAGTGGTATCCAGGGCACATGAATAAAGCGCGTCGAGAAATCGAAGAGGTCATGACGCAAGTAGACATCGTGATTGAAGTGTTGGATGCCCGCATTCCTGATTCCAGTCAAAATCCTATGCTTAATACCTTGCGTGGTGATGTTCCCGTACTGCGGTTGCTGAATAAAAAAGATTTAGCGGACAAATCTCGTCTAGACTTATGGTTAGAGCACTGGCGTGGCAGTGAGACGGTGTTAGCGCATCCGTTTTCCACTTTGGATAAAGCTGACGTGGCGAAAGTCAGCCAATGGGTGAGTCAAATGGTTCCCCATAGAGGCAGTGCTGAAAAGCCGATTCGAGCCATGATTGCCGGTATTCCCAATGTTGGTAAGTCGAGTTTGATGAATGCTTTATTAGGTCGTCGTGTTGCAAAAGTAGGTGATGAGCCCGCGGTGACGAAGTCGCAACAAAAGCTGAAAGTGACGAATGGTTTTCAGATATTGGATACGCCGGGTATTTTATGGCCGAAAATTGAAAACCCTGATGCCAGTTATCGCTTGGCAGTTACGGGTGCTGTTCGTGCTACCGCTATTAATTATGAAGACGTTGCCTTGGTGGGTTTGACGTTTTTTATTGCCGACTATTTAGACTCTCTTGTGACGCGTTATAAGTTGAAAGAGATTTCAGCGGACCCTTACGAGGTGCTCAAGGTTATTGGTTCCAAGCGCGGGGCGTTACGGGCTGGTGGTAAAGTCGACATGCACAAAGCGGCAGAAGTCTTTTTGAATGATGTTAGAACCGGTGCGATAGGGCCTTATGTCATGGAAACACCGGAAATGATTGCGCACGAAGAGCGTTTGGTTGAAGAAGCAAAAGCGAAAAAAGAAGCCGAACGAAAAGCGAGGTTGGCGGCAGCTGTGCCGCAACGACAACAGGCGAGTAATCGTGCTTATCGGGATGCGCAAGTAATGGATCAAACTGAACTAACCGATCAGGCTCAAACTATTAAGCAAGATGAGAACACAGATGACAAACAGTGAGGTTCACGGTCATGGATTATGAAATTGCCTTTGATCAGGACGAAAATGTTTATCGTATTTATACGGGATACGAGTTTGCCGCCATTGGCGAATGGGTTTCCGAATATGTGCGGGATTTGGAGAGCATTCAGCGGGTGTTGATGGCGGCTCGTTTAGCGGAAACAGCGAAAGAAGTGACGGAGTTTAAACACGGTCCTTTTGATGTTGTGTTAAGTGAAGAGGGCGTCTCAGTTTCGAGGCAGATAGACCTAGATTCAGCCGAAGAAGAAATAAAGGCGATGTTTGATAGTCAAGAAAGCTTCTATCAAACTTCGACCGATGGTATTCAAGCGGAATGTGGTTTAGACGACTTAATTGATTTAATTGAAAATTGGCACGAAGTACTACAATAGCCTTAACGTGTTAGGGGAGTTGTTCCTTGCGCTGGCTGGGTTTACACTAGTGCTTGTTTATTTTTTACGTTTTTAGGGAGCCGATATGCTCATCGAATTGGAAAAAGCCCGCACTCGAAATAATGTTGTTCGCATTTTTCGTGAGGAATTGGATGGACCAGATAGCTGGACTGACGGTTTTGTTGTGGATGCCAACGAAGAAATGGTTTTGCTCCAATTGGTGGATGACAGTGTTCGTCTTAATGGCTACCAAATCCTCTTTTTGGAAGATATTAGCGATTTTGCACACCCTGCTCCCTTTAATGATTTTCAAAAGAAAGTCTTAGAGCTTCGCGGCGAAGTAGTAACGGATCCTGAAGTCGAGCTTGATGACTTGGCGGTGTTGCTGATTGATATCAGTGAAGAGTTTGGGCTCGTTACCTTGCATCGTGAAGAAGTGGAGCCTGACAGTTGCGAAATCGGCCGTGTTGTTCGTGCTGATGCGGTGACTTACGAGCTAGAAGAAATTGGCTCTGATGCCCGTTGGTTCGACGATACCTTTGAGTACGATCTGTACGATATAACGCGTATTGAATTTGGTGGTGCTTATGAAGATGCGTTGTTACTAGCGAATGACGCCATGGGCGATGATGCCTACGAACGTTCGGACGAATACCCTGATGACGATATTGTAGACGAAGATTAGTGACTTACTCTTTTTCTATTTCATAGTAAAAACGCCTTAATGGGCGTTTTTTTATTTATATTGTTGTATTTATGTTGTTCTATATAAGTGGTTGTGACGGTTTTGGGTGACGTGTTGTGCGAATGAAACGAAATAGAAAAATAGGAAGCTTTTTTATGTCTCGATGGGTAACCCTTCTTTTGGTGTTAATACTCGTTTCTGGTTGCGCGGCTTATGCCACTCATCAATTCGATAATGCTTTTGGCGCGCAGGATGCGGCTAATCGTGTTTCTGATGTGAGTGAAGAAGAGGCGGTTTTTTATAATGAGCAAGTTAGGCCTATCTTAGACAGCCGTTGTGTGTCTTGCCACGCTTGTTACGATGCGCCTTGTCAGTTGAAGTTGACGGCCGTAGGTGGGATTGAGCGCGGTGGTTCGAAAGAGCTTGTTTATGATGGTACTCGCTTATTAGCGTCCTCTCCAACGCGTTTGTTTATTGATGCAAAAAGTACAGATGAATGGCGGGCAAAAGGATTTCATCCTGTTTTAAACGAACGTGAGCAATCTCCGTCAGCAAATTTGCAAGGTAGCTTATTGTATCGTGCGGTTGCCCTACGCAAGAAACAGGGAGATTTTACCCAACCGATTTTACCTGACAGCTATGATTTCTCACTTGCTCGTGATCAGCAGTGTGTTGGTATTGAAGAATATCAGCAATTTGAAAGAGATTACCCTAATTGGGGGATGCCTTATGGTCTGCCTGCGTTAAGTAACAACGAATACGATGTGTTAACTCGATGGTTAGCGCAAGGCGGTAAAATGCCCGAGGCCAAGCCTTTGCCCGCTAAACTGCAGCAACAGGTAGCTCTGTGGGAGTCGCGGTTGAATGGCGACGATCTCAAAGGAAGATTGGTTTCACGATATATTTACGAGCATCTTTATTTGTATAGCCTTTACTTGGGTGAGGGGGGATCTGATGAAAGTGAGGCGTTTCGTTTTCAGTTAGTGCGTTCTAAAACGCCACCAGGAGAGCCGATTGATCGAATTGCCACGCGTCGCCCTTATGATGCACCGGGTGTGGAGCGTGTGTATTACCGACTCTGGGCCGACCCTGAAGTCAAGGTTCAAAAAAATCATATTCCTATGCAGTTAGATGAGGCACGATACGCTCGTTGGCAGTCTTATTTTTATGGAGAGGATTATACGGTTACTAGAGATCCAGGTTATGCGCCAGAAGTCGCGACGAACCCGTTTAAAGCTTTCCGCGACATTCCTGCTTACGGGCGTTACCGCTTCTTGTTAGATCATTCACAAAAAACCATCATGTCTTTTATTAAGGGGCCTGTTTGCCGTGGACAGGTTGCTGTGAATGTTATTAATGAGCAGTTTTGGGTGTATTTTCTGGACCCTGAGATTGCTTACAACAAAGGGTCTGCTGATTATTTAGAAGATCAAGTACAGAACTTAGATTTGCCCGCAATTGGGTCAAGTAACACCTTGTTACCTACGTCTTGGGTGACGTTTTCTGAGCAACAGAAATCTTATTTGTCTGCTAAGGCAGCATTGATTGAAACAGAAGTTGGCAAGACGATTCCTTTAGATTTGAGTGTTATTTGGGATGGCGATGGAAATAATCAAAATGCCGCGTTAACGGTTTTTCGTCACTTCGATAATGCCTCTGTCGTAAAAGGGATGGTGGGTCAGCACCCTAAAACGGCTTGGGTTATCGATTACCCTTTATTGGAGCGTATTCATTATTTGTTAGTGGCTGGATTTGATGTGTATGGCAATGTGGGTCATCAATTAGTGACTCGCTTGTATATGGATTTCTTACGAATGGAAGGGGAAATGAATTTCTTGCTTCTGCTGCCCAAAGAAGATCGTGAGTCCATCCGACAATATTGGTATCGAGATGCCAATCAAACCATCAAAGATTATATTTTCAGCGATTACATAAAAGTGGATAGTCAATCTCAAATCGAATACAGCACAGACGATCATCAGTCTGAGTTGTATGAGAAACTCAGATACAAGCTGGCTGCAGTGTTGGATCATGGTTATGACTTAGAGCAGAGCAAGTTATCAGCGGAACAAATTAAAGCCTTGTATCGACTTCAGTCTGTCCGTGGCGGTGGTTTGGTGCACTTGCCTAATGTGGCTACTGTGTTGGTGACACAACAAGGCGTACCGTTGGAAGTGATTAGTTTGATACACAATAAAGCCCACGCCAATATATCAAGCTTGCTGGATGAAGAGGCGGCTCGATTGCCGGAAGAGGATGGTGTTACCTTGGTAAAAGGTGTGCTGGGCGATTATCCGAACGTTTTAATGCAGGTAGAAGAAAGTGAACTGATTGCCTGGGCAGATCAGGTGGCGAATCTTAAAACACAAGCGGACTACTCAAGTCTTCTTGATAGCTTTGGTATCCGTAGAACGCATCCTAATTTTTGGTTCGTCAGTGATGCAATCAGTAATCTAAACGCGATAGATCGCCCCAGAGAGAGCGGTATACTGGATTATAATCGCTTAGAAAATAGATAGAGGCGTTGTTTTTTTTGCTAAGAGTGTTGGAGCGTTGTTGGCTTTTATTAGAATGGGTTGGCAGCGCTTCTGCATTTTGTGCATGATTGTTAGCTTGTTCTCTGCCGAAATGCTCCCAAATAGCGGTTATGTTCTTTATAACCTGATTATTGGGTAAGCATTATGATTCCTTTTTCTATTCTTGATTTGGCTCCAGTTGCAGAGGGGTACTCTGTTGCTGATTCTTTAAAGATGAGCCGTCGAATGGCCATTGCTGCAGAGGAAAATCAATTCGCACGTTTTTGGTTGGCTGAGCACCATGGTATGGCAGGCGTTGCTAGTTCTGCGACATCTGTGGTGTTGTCTTATATTGGGGCGGCCACCTCCACGATTCGTATCGGTTCAGGTGGTGTTATGCTGCCCAATCATTCTCCATTAGTGATTGCGGAGCAGTTTGGTACCTTGGCGGAATTGTATCCTGGCCGAGTGGATTTGGGGTTGGGTCGAGCACCGGGGACGGACATGCAGACGGCACGTGCTTTGCGTCGTAACATGGAAGCCTCTGTCGATAGTTATCCAGACGATGTTTTAGAGTTGCAGCGTTTGCTTGGTCAGAGCGTTCAAGGTGTGATGGCGGTTCCTGGTTACAATACGAATGTCCCCCTTTGGATGTTGGGGTCAAGTCTGTATAGCGCTCAAGTGGCAGCCGAGTTTGGTTTGCCTTATTCTTTTGCGTCGCACTTCGCACCGGATCAATTGATTCAAGCGTTGATGGTCTACCGTCGAAACTTCAAAGCGTCTGAACAGCTTGCCAAGCCTTATACCATGGCGGGTGTGATGGCTGTCGTGGCGGATACGGATGAAGAGGCAAAGTACTTGTTCACGTCGGCTCAGCAGCAATTTGTTAATTTGCGTCGTAACCGAAATGTGCCTTTTGCAAAGCCTGTCGATACTATGAACAATATTTGGTCACCAAGTGAAAAGCACATGGTTGACCATATGTTGCAGTATGCCATGGTGGGGTCTAAAGAAAGCGTCGCGTTTCAATTGATGAGTTTTCTAGAATTAACGAATGTGGATGAGCTTATTGTCTCCATGCCAATCCATGATGCGGAAGCGAGATTGAAATCCCTACGCCTAATGGCTGAGATTAGAGACAGTTTTTAAGCTTTCAAAAGCGATAGCCGATAAAAAAGCCACTGAAGTTTGCTCAGTGGCTTTTTTTTACTGATCGTATGGTGACGGATCACCCGCGACAGGTTGAGTTTTAAAGCGTCTGTGTGACCAATAATATTGCTCTTTTTTGGGTTCAATAACGGCCTGCATCAGCTCATTTATTCTTGTTGCGTTTTCAACATCATCTTGGCTAGGGTAGTTTTCCACTTCAGTCAAACTAAGGTGATAGCCATTTTCTGTTCTGCCGTAATCATAAAGCACCACTGGCGCATTGGTCATATTTGCGATGCGACCAATATGAGCAATGGTGGCACATTGTCTGCCATAGAAAGGGGCGAAGACAGAGTTTCTGCGGCCGTAATCTTGATCGACCGCGTACCAGACGGCTTTGTTTTGTTTGAGTGATTTCAGCACTTCTCGCATGTTTGTGCGTTCAATGGTTTTGGAGAAAATGGCTTTCCGTTGACGCTCCATCACCCAATTCATAACAGGATTGGTTTGTAATTTGTAAATGGGATGAGCGTCGACAAAGCGGGGCATTTGACTGCCGCAAATATCCAATGAGGAAAAGTGACCACTTATTAATATGCAGCCTCGTCCTTTCGCTAAGACGCTGTCTATGACTTCTTGGCCGTCAAAGGTAACGCGAGACTGGAATTTGCTAGGGCCTTGGAACCAAGATGAGAACGTCTCGATTGTGCCTTTGCCCATACTTTCAAAATGTGCCTTGGTCAGAGCTTTTCTATCGGTCTCGTTCATATCTGGATAGCATATTTTTAAGTTAACATCGCAGATGTGTCGACGTCTCTTAGCAATGACATGAAGTGTGCGACCAAGATATTTACCAAGTTTCTGTTGTAGTGCCCAAGGCAAAAAACTCAATGCGTAAGCGATTCCCATCGCAAACCAGCTTAACCAGTGTTTTGGGCCAAGGTAATGAGTAATGCTTTTGTCTAGAGTTGATATTTTTTTAGCCATGGTAGCCTTCCAAAAAGGTGCGCCACTGCGCATCGGAAACATTGAATTGAGTATAGAGATTGGATTCCTTATCCAATGATCGCTTTAAGCGGTCAATATTGGCTTGTTTCCATTGTGTGTTATGTGTTCTTTGTTCGCACTTGTCGAAATCAATCAGCCAAACCTTGCCGTTTTGATCGACCATGATGTTGTGACAATTTAAGTCAGAGTGGTAAATGCCTTCGTCGTGGAAGCGTTTCACGACGGCCCCTATTTCTTGCCAGTTTACAGTGGCGCTGTTCCCTGTTTTGATTATATCAAAAAGATCCTGTGCGTTTTCGATGGTCTGCGTTAATAGCTCACCTCGATAAAAGCCTTTATTGAGGGTATATAAGCCACCGATAGGTCGAGGAACCGGTAATCCTATTGAGCACATATATTCTAATAAGCTCAGTTCAAGCCATGGGCGGGTGTTTTTTTGTCCCGTAAAGAAAAAATAGCTTTTATTAAATTTTGCGATCAGTCCGCCGCGACGATAACGTCGTATGACAAACTGTCCAAATTGACTGTTAATAAACCAGACAGCGCCTCGGCCATTGCCTGTACCGATTAATGCTTGTTGTGATTGCCAGAACCTTGGGTCAAACCAAGTGCTTGATAATGGCAATGTCTGGTCACTTTTTAAGAGTGTCATATTGGGCGATATTTTGATGGCTTCTGGCATTTTGCTCGCTTTACATAGGATGGTCTTTATCGCGTCTACAAATTTGGACACATTCAAGGGGGACTATTCTATAATACTTGTCACGTTTAAGCAGCCCTATGAGGAACGCATGCAGCAAGAGTCAATACAGGAAACGCCAGTCCAACATTTGGCCGTGGTTAGATTATCCGCGCTGGGAGATGTGTGTCATGCCATGGCGGTGGTGCAAGCCATTATAAAGTCTAATCCAACTGTACAGGTGACTTGGGTTACGTCGCCTTTGGAGGCTAATTTAGTGCGTTTGTTAGAGGGTGTGCGTGTGGTGGTTTATGACAAAAAAAGTGGTTTGTCTGGACTGCTGGCATTGCGCACGCTATTTCGTGACCAAACGTTTGATGTCTTACTGCATTTGCAGTGGTCTCTAAGGGCGAGTTTAGTGTCTCGTACAATAAAAGCAAAAAGGCGTATTGGTTTTGCGCTCTCTCATTCTCGTGAGAAACAGCATTGGTTCGTTAATGAATACGCGCCTGAGCCTAAAGGAGAACACGTTTTAGATTCTTTTTTGTCCATTGCAAGTGTGCTGGGCGTGACGTCGCCAGTATTGCCATGTGAATTGGTCTTGCCTGATGCGGACTTAAAACTGCCTGAACGTTATGTGGTGATTAACCCTTCAGCGTCGAAGTCGGAGAGAAACTGGACGGTAGAAGGGTATCAAGCTGTCATTGAGCACCTGTTGATAAAAGGTATTTGTCCTGTAGTGACAGGTGGGCCTTCTTCTGCCGACGCCATCTTTGCTGACGCGATTATTGCAAACCGATCTGATCAAGTGATTAATTTGGTTGGTAAGACACCCTTGGCTATGATGCTGTCAGTATTAAAAGGTGCGTCATTGGTCGTTAGTCCTGATACGGGGCCAGCACATATGGCAACATTGGTTGGGACTCCCGTTCTTGGTTTGTACGCGCATTCTAATCCCCAGCGAACCGGTCCTTATCGAGATTTAGAGAACGTCGTGAGTGTGTATGAAGAGTTGGCTACGAAAGAATATCAAAAGCCACTCTCCGAATTGCCGTGGTCAACACGCGTGCATGACCCTAAAGCCATGCAGCATATTGCCATTGATCGTGTGCTTGCGGTGCTGGATAGGCTTATTTAATAAGATTATCTAGTAAGAGACTGTTCAGCCAATTTTAGATCTAAGGTTGCTTTAAGCAGCTTATATAGTTTGATTGAAGCGTCTATTTCTTCTTTACGGTTGGTCAAACTTTCGATGTTCAAGCCGAGTGGAACACCAAGTGGAAGTGCCGTTTCAATGATTTGCTCTAAAGCATTGCGACAAATCTTGATGGATTCTTCCAGCGGCGCTTGTGCATCCAAAATACGGTGCTTAGTGGCATCGGGTACGGAAATGCCTAACCATTCCATGAATTCCAATGTTTTTGCGCTGCCGCATGGGGTGAAGGTTAAAATGATGCGTTTAGGTGTTTCGCCTTTTTCTTTGCAGGTTCTGGCGTAGCGGCTTATTAAGTCTGCTGTGGCTTGATGGTTATAAACAGCCTGCGAAATGAAGAATTCACATCCAGATGCTATTTTTTTCAATAGACGTAAATGTTCGTCACCTTTTTTTGCATGTCGCTCTGCGATGGTAACACCGCCTAAGTTAAACGCGTGGGGTGACGCTTTTAATGTGTCGTAGGCGTGTGGTAAGGGCAATTTAATATCGCCCGTTGAAGAAGGTGAGCCCACCAATACGAGATCGCGAATGCCATATTCTTCCCATGCTTCTGTCAGCCAGCCAGAGAACTCCTCTGAACTGCGTGAAGAGACAGACTTGTAGGTAATGACGGGTTTACCTGATTGTTGGTGAAGGCGTTTTGACCAAGCGCGAGGATCGTGTGTTTCCATAAAAGGAAAAGGGCGTGGTTTGTCAATGCGGCTGGTTTCATCTTGAATGTCATAAACGATCAAACCATCGACGTCGATATTCTCAAGGCGCTCAAGTAGCTTTTGGCTGACTTGCTCTAGTTGCTCCTCTACTAGAGAGGATTTTGGTGGCGTAGTGCCAATAAAATAAACGCCTCGACTCGGGTCTTGAAACTTGCTTGCTAATTCCGATTTCATAATGTCACACTCTAAATAGACGAGGCAGATAATGTGTTTCTGCATCTCGTGATGTTTGTTCGTTAGGGCTATTCTAACAGTGAAATGAATTCAAGGCGTTGCCTGCAAATTGAATAATATTATTGATGAAGTGAAGGTCTTTAATCTTATTTGAAAATGAGTAGGCTAAGCTTCAGTGTAAGTGAGAAAACTGATGTCAAATATAGAGTTAAAAGGCCTTTCTGAGGCAGCCGCTTCTGGTCTGCCGCCCGTTCATACTTGGGCGCCCCCTTTTTGCGGTGATATTGATATGGTGATTAAAGCGAATGGCGAATGGTGTCATGAAGGCGGTAAGATTAAACGTTCCTCGATGGTAACGATGTTTAGCCGCATTCTGTGGTTTGAAAACGGTGAATACTTTTTAGTGACGCCTGTTGAAAAAGTTCGAATCCAAGTGGAAGATGCGCCTTTTTTGATTAACCGTTGGCAATGGATTGAGACGGAATATGGTCGGGCGATAGAATTTACGACACAAACTGAGGACGTCTTAGTGCTTGGGATTGACTGCGATATGTGGATGGATTTGTATAAGGAAGAAGGACGGCCCTATGTTTCCATGCGCTATGGCATGAAGGCACTGGTAGGTCGAAATGTGTTTTACGCTATTGCTGAGTATCTTACCCAGGTTGCAGCGCCAGAGGGAAGCGGTATGGGCATAATAAGTGCGGGGAAAAGCTATCTTTTAATGCAAGAGGCATAACGAATTTCGGGTGGTCTAGGTTATAATGCGCGAATTCAACGCGATGTCTTGATCGCGTCATATTTTTACTTTTAAAGGGGTGTTTGTTTGTTATTCGAAGAATTTGGTTTTGATAATCGCATTTTAAAGTCCATTGGCCATTTAGGGTTTGATGAGGCAACGGAAATTCAAGCTCGTGCGATTCCAGAAGCTATGGCTGGGCGAGACTTATTGGCGTCATCAAAAACAGGTTCAGGAAAAACACTCGCCTATCTTTTGCCTGCTTTGCATCGCATTTATAAGAAAAAAGCCTTATCTAAGCGTGATCCTCGCGTGGTGGTTCTGGTTCCGACTCGTGAGTTAGCCAAGCAAGTATTTGGTCAGTTAAGACTCTTGTTAGCAGGTAGTCGCTTTACCTCTATTCTTATTCAAGGTGGTGAGAACTTTAACGATCAGCATAAGTCATTGCAGAAAGACCCACATTTTATTGTTGCGACGCCAGGTCGTTTGGTGGATCACTTAAAGCAGCGTCATGTTTTTTTAGAAGGACTTGAATTGCTTATTCTGGATGAAGCGGATCGCATGTTGGATTTGGGCTTTGCTGACGCCATGCGAGCCATTAACGCGGCCGCCAGTCACCGTCAGCGCCAGACGTTGTTTTTCTCTGCGACGCTGGATAATACCGAAGTCAGTGTCATTGCTGGTGAATTATTAAGAGAGCCTTCGCGTGTTGCTGTTGGCCAGGGGTTTGATGAGCACACGGATATTTCTCAGCATGTGTTGTTGTGTGATCACTTGGATCATAAAGAAGCGCTTTTAAAGCATTTATTATTGAGTCAAACGCTTAAGCAAGCGATTATTTTTACCGCTACGAAAAGCGATACTGTGCGCTTATCTGAAATGATTGCTGGATGGGGACTAAGTACACAGGCTTTAAATGGCAACCTTTCTCAAAGCGCTCGTAATAAAACCATGGAAAGTTTTGCCAAAGGTCAGTTTGATGTATTGGTCAGTACCGATGTCGCTTCTCGTGGTTTGGATATTGCCAGTGTGTCTCATGTGTTTAATTTTGATTTGCCAAAGCAAGCGGAAGAGTTTGTGCATAGAACGGGGCGTACAGGACGTGCTGGTTTTAAAGGCGATGCTTATTCGCTGGTTGGTCCAAAAGATTGGGTGAATTTCAAAGCAATCGAAGCTTTTTTACAAAAAACCTTTACAGCTGAGTCTATAGAAGGGCTCGAGCCGACGTTTAAGGGCTTACTTCCACCTAAACCTGTTCGTCAAGAAACGAAGAAGGGGAATGTCAAAACGCCAACTAAAGCGCCTAAAAAGACAAATAAAAAGCCAGCTGGCAAAGCTCGTTTCCATGATAATCAACAGGACGGTTTTGCTGCTTTTAAATTACCGCCTAAGCGTTTTGCGACATCGGAAGTGACCAGTGATGAAGATGAGTAATCTGATTAGTATTGCGTAACATTATTGTGAACGCAGAACTATAATAATTGACAGGTGAGCCATTTTCACGCTATTGATTAGATAAAGTGTAGAAATCTTTCTTTGCCTTTCTTATCTATTGGAGATGAGCTTATTAATCGTTTGCCGCCATTAAATTCATTAAAGTGTTTTGAATCTGCCGCTCGTCATGGCAGTTTTAATAAAGCAGCCAAGGAATTGTCTGTAACACCTTCTGCGATTAGTCATCAAATCAAAGGCTTGGAAAGTTTTCTAGGTCTTGAGTTGTTTCGGCGTACTAAACGTAAGGTTATTTTAACGGAAGCGGGTGAGTCGTATTTAAAACCAATAAAGAGTATTTTTGAGCAGTTGGAGAACGCGACCTCTGAGCTCAAGAGCAAACAAAAGTCTGGGTCGTTGCGATTAGCAGTTGCCCCTGCTTTTCTGACTCGTTGGCTTATGCCCAGAATGGAGCGTTTTCAAGAGCGTTATCCCGACATTCAGATAGAAATTAGTTCTTCCACGGGGTTGATTGATTTCTCTGCCAATGACATAGATATGGCTGTGTACTTTGGTAGTGGAGATTGGGAAGATGTAGAGGCGCATTATTTGCGTCCGGCAAGATTGGCCCCGGTTTGTAATCCTCGCTTGATAAAACCTGATCAGCCTATTGTTAAGCCTGAAGACATGCGATTTTATCCGCTTTTGCATGTCACGAAACGAAAAGATGAATGGCATGATTGGCTCCAGCAGCATGATCTTGACCCAAAACTATTCCGTCGTGGCTTGATGTTTTCTAGTGGTTCATTAACCGCTGGGGCTGCGGCTCAAGGCTTGGGTATCTCATTAACCGATCCCGAATTGATCATGCCAGAAATAGAAGCTGGGACGCTTAAAGTGTTATTTAATCAGCATTTGATTACTAATCGTTCTTTTTATTTGGTGTATGAAAAGCGTCGTTCAGTTACCTCTGCTATGTCGGCTTTTAAAGAGTGGATAATCGAAGAGATGGTTGGTGGCACTAAAAACACATAGATATATTGTGAAATGTAGAAAGAAAAAACATATTTTAAAAACGGAAATGAGAACTTGTATATGAGCACTGGGTTAAAAGTAAATAGCTATTTTAATGATCAAGTAAAGTCTATTGCATTGGACAATGCAGAAGGCACATCAACTGTTGGTGTGATGGCAATTGGTGATTATGAATTTGGTACGAGTCAACGAGAGTATATGACCGTTGTCTCTGGTGCACTGACGGTAAAATTGCCCGCGCAGGACGATTGGAAAACGTTTGGGAAAGGCGATACTTTTATTGTTGAGGCAAACCAAACCTTTCAATTGAAAGTGACGGAAATGACCGCTTACCTATGTCGTTATGAATAATACTGTTTTGTAAAAATTCTAAATAAAAAGGGCTGAATAAATCAGCCCTTTTTATTTTTCTGTTTTGATGGCTTAGCTTAGCCACCGACCACATTAACGAGTAGCGTCACCTTATCACCAGGTTGAACGTATTTTTTGCTGGTGACTTTCGGATTCCACTCACGGATATCATTAATGGATACCTTAAATTTATTAGCAACCACAGCCAACGATTCTCCTGATCTTATGGTGTAAATCACCTTCTTAATCACGCTGCGAGTGCTGTTTGTTTCTGCTTTTTCAGGCTCTAACCAAACGACCAGTTTTTTTCCTGGCATTAACGGATCGCCCAGTCCCATGTTATTCCAACGGGCAAGTGTTTTGGTATCCGTTTTATATTTGTTGGCAATTAACCATAAGCTATCACCTGAACTGACAGTGTAGTTTATTTTAATTCGATTGCGGTTTGGTGCTTTGGATTGCTTGGCTAGCAAGCGTTGGTGAGAGCTTAATGTGTAGCTTTCTATATTATTTCCGGCCACTGGGATCATTAGCTCTTGTCCAACGCGGATCATAGAGGAAGACATTTTATTAACGTCTTGCAGGACGTTGACTGTTGTATTGTGCTGTTTTGCCACTAAGAGTAAATTGTCACCTGCTTTTACCGAATAGCGAACCCAAGTTACTCGCTCTTTGCTGGGGATTTCTGCCAGCTTTGCTCTGAATTTTTTTGCCTTGGAAATAGGCATTAACAGTCGGTGAGGACCATCTGGAGAGGTCGCCCACTGGTTGAAACCAGGGTTTAAAAGATAGACTTCATCAATACTGACATCTGCCATTTCAGCTGCTTGTGCTAGGTCTATCTGACCGCCGACATTGACAACATCAAAGTAGGGTTTGTTCGGGATGGAATAGGTTGAGTAATTATACTTTTCTGGATCTTTAATAATTTTGGCAAGTGCTATTAGCTTGGGTACATAAGCTCGCGTCTCTCGCGGCAGGTCTAAGGACCAAAAATCAGTGGGCTTTCCCGCTTTTTGGTTCTTTTTGATGGCTCTCATAACGGTTCCTTCGCCCGAGTTATAAGAGGCCAGGGCATGTAACCAGTTGCCATCAAACATCTTATGCAGTCGAGTTAAGTAAGCGATGGCGGCCTGAGTTGAGCCGATAATGTCACGTCGGCCATCATACCACCATGTTTGGTCCAATCCGTACATCTGACCGGTAGAAGGGATAAACTGCCAAGGCCCTGAAGCACGGCCATGACTATAACCAAATGGATCAAAACCACTTTCTACAATTGGCAAAAGGGCAATCTCTGTCGGAATACCGGCTTTTTCTAGTTCTTCAACAATGTAATATAAATAGCGTTCACCACGCTTGGATACTCGGTCCAAATAAGACGGATGGGAGCTAAACCAGCGCAGTTGAGAAGATAAGCGAGGACGATCTATATCAAGATCAAGTTGGTATCCTGCGCGAATTCTGTCCCATATATCGTCATGATCTCTTGGTTTTACTGCTGCAATAGGGGGGTCGTTGGTGACGTCTTCATTGTCCTCAGCCGTGGATTCGACAGGGGGCACAGTGTCAATAAAGCCTAATTGCTCAGTATCTGCTTCAGTAATATCACTCTCTTCTAGGGATTCTGCGAGGTCGTTTGAAGCGTTATCTTGTTCTATTTTTGAGGCGGTCTGACAGGCGCTTAGGGTTAGGCTGACAAGGCAAATCCAGAATATTTTATATATCATGTGAGTCACAAAATTGAATAAAGTTTGGACATTTTAAGGGAGTATCGCGATAGGTCAACAAAAACTATCCTTGGCGCGTCTAACTTGGCTGAATGCGACGACAGAATTGTCGCTTGGATTTTCGTTAAGTTGTTGTGCTGCCTTCCTTTTTAAGGCCTTAATGTGGGTACGTAAAAAGGGGTTGGTTTTTTTCTCAAGGCTTAATTTTGTTGGCAAAGTGGGCTGATTATTGGCACGTTTTACTTGATTGGCACGATTGGCGTGTAAAAGTGCCTTGTTGTTGGGCTCTAAAGAAAGAGCGAAACGATAGTTAGCTAAGGTATATTCGTGTGTCCCATAAATGAGTGTATCGTCAGGCAAACTCATGATGCGTGTCATTGCTGCCAACATTTGTTCTGGCGTTCCTTCCATAATTCGACCACAGCCACCTTTAAATAAGGTATCTCCGCTAAATAATACATTAGGACCTTGTGAACAAAAGTAGCACAAATGGTCTAGCGTGTGTCCAGGGGTAGCGATGACATGAAAAGCCTTGTCGAATACTGATACTTGATCGCCATTGAATACAGGAGTCGTCACGAGATCCGTTAGGTGGCCTGGTCCATAAACATGGCACGCAAAGTGTTGCTTTAGTTTACTGACGCCCCCAGTATGATCTCTGTGGTGGTGGGTGATTAAAATGCCTGCTAAGGTTTGGTTATATTCATGGCAATAATTTAGTACAACGTCGGCCTCTCCTGGATCTACAGCCCAAATGGTGGAACTATCTTTATCTTGGATGATCCAGATATAATTATCCTGAAAAGCGGGAAGCGGAAAAATAGTCATAAGTTGTCTGCTTTATAGAGGCGGTGGTTGTTTATATGGCGTGTCTATAAAAATAAATACAGCGTCATACCGTTTAAAAAAGAGAATTCATTGTATGTTGGATGATCAATCAAGACAATTTTTTCAAAATTGGTACAAAACTAACCTAGGCGAGAGCGTGTTGCAGTTAGAGCGCAATGAAGTCGCAGCGGAACTCGATTCAGCGGTAGGTTACTATCTCGTCACACAATCACCGCTTAAAGATTTTTCTCTGCGGGATCATCGTTTGCGGGAAAGTATTTTAATAGCGCCTACTTTAGAATTTGGTGCACCGTCGAATACGGTGGTCGCGAGGGCCAGTGAGTTGCCTTTTGAAGCCGATGGCGTAGATGTCCATGTTTTTCACCATACTTTAGATATTTCGGCAACGCCTCACGATGATCTACGAGAAGCAGCAAGAACACTATTGCCAAGTGGGAAGTTAATTATTATTGGTTTTAATCCTTGGAGTGTTTGGGGATTTTGTCGTTTGTTTTCTAAAAAGGTGAAAGCGCCATGGTGTGGTCATTTTATTGGCCATCAGCGATTAGAGGATTGGCTAAAAGTAGCGGGTCTCACCTTGGAAACAAAGCGCTTTGTGTATTATCAACCGCCATTACAAAGTGGTAAATGGCGATCGCGTTTTGCTTGGGTGGATCGGATGTTTAAGCCACTTAAGCTGCCTTTTAGCGGCATTTATGTCATGGTGGCAACAAAGCAAGTAAAACGCTTTATCCCACTAAAACCTCGTTGGTCTGGGGCTAGAGTCCGAGTGCCGCCTTTAACGAAACCAACAGTAAAAGAGATGAAAGAGTGAAAAAGGTTGTAATGTATACAGACGGTGCTTGTAAGGGGAATCCTGGCATTGGTGGTTGGGGAGCTTGGCTAACCTTTGGCGAGCATGAAAAACATTTATGTGGTGGTGAGCAGGATACGACAAATAATCGTATGGAGCTTATGGGGGCAATAGAAGGGTTACGAGCATTAAAAGAAAAATGTGCGGTGACTTTGTATACGGACTCTTCCTATGTGCAAAAGGGCATCACCGAATGGCTGGCTGGCTGGAAACGAAAAGGGTGGATGACAGCCTCTAAACAGCCTGTAAAAAATAAAGACCTCTGGCAGGCCTTAGACGAACAATGCCAGTATCACGAAGTGACGTGGAAATGGGTAAAAGGTCACGCGGGTATTGAAGGTAATGAAATTGCGGACCAATTGGCAAATAAAGGCATTGAGGAGTTAAGGGCGCTATCATGAGACAGGTTGTGCTGGATACAGAAACAACGGGTATCGATCCAAAACAAGGGCATCGAATTATCGAAATTGGTTGTGTGGAAATGATTGGTCGTAAGTTAACTAATCGGCATTTTCATGTTTATATCAATCCGGACAGGGAGGTAGAAGAAGAGGCCTTTCGGGTTCACGGGATCAGTAACGAATTTCTTGCTGATAAACCTCGCTTTCATGAGATTGCTCAAGAGTTTTTTGACTTTATCAAAGGGGCTGAACTGATCATTCATAATGCGCCATTTGATATTGGCTTTATAGACCATGAGTTTGCACGTATTGGCGGCTATCCAAAAACAGCAGAGGTATGTGGTGTCTTCGACAGCCTAGTGTATGCTCGCAAGAAACACCCTGGACAGAAAAATAACCTCGATATTTTATGTAAGCGTTATGGTATTGATAACTCCCATCGAGAATTACACGGAGCCTTATTAGACTCGGAAATTCTTGCCGATGTGTATCTGCTGATGACGGGGGGGCAGACCAGTTTGGGGCTTGCTACTCATGCGGACTCAGACAGCAAAGAAGAGGGTGGAGTGGAAGCCATTCGCCGTTTTTCAGCTAATCGCCCAACGCTAAAAATTATCCGCGCCAGCGAGAGCGAACTAAAAGCACATGAAGAGCGTTTGGACTTAATAGACAAAAAATCGGGTCAATCTCTCTGGCGAATTAAACATTAGCAAACAGCAAAAAACATCAATATAAAAGTCCAGCAAACATAACAAAAAAAGAACCCCTAATCTTTAGTTCAACAGATTGGGGGTTCTTTGTTGTTGGTAGTATGATTTTATGTGGCTTATTGATTGATCAAAAAGCGTATTACAATAGGTAAACAACACACAATCCGCCAACGATGCTCAATACTATCGTATAGGGAAGAGCCATCCACACCATCTTGCCGTATGACAAACGTAATAGTGGCGCAATCGCAGAGGTTAATAGAAACAAGAAAGCGGCTTGACCGTTTGGCGTGGCCACACTGGGTAAGTTTGTGCCTGTATTGACGGCGACTGCCAAGGTGTCAAAATGTTCTCGAGTAATGGTGCCAGCATCCAGTGCGGCTTTGATTTCATTGATGTAGACAGTGGCTACAAAAACGTTGTCACTAATGGCAGACAATAAGCCATTAGCAATAAATAACATAATAGGCTGAAGATCTGTAGGCATCTGCAGCACTATGTCAATAACAGGTTGGAATAAATGTTGGGAGTGTATTACTGAAACTACAGTAAAAAATACCACTAATAATGCCGTAAAAGGTAGTGACTCTTCAAAGGCATGACCAATCCGGTGCTCTTCAACAATACCATTAAATGATGTGAGTAAGACGATTACCATCAAGCCAACCAGCCCTACTTCTGCAACGTGGAAAGCAAGAGACAGAACGAGAATAATAGCAACGATGCCTTGAACAATAAGTTGCGCTTTTATTTTATGTGTGTGTTTTTGACTTTCTTCTTTTTCAAAATTGTTAAGAATGTCTCGAACCGTATCTGGTAGCTGAGCACCATAGTCAAACCAAGCTGTTTTTTCTAATACGACGACCGTCAATAGGCCACAGATCAAAACTGGCATGGAAACGGGGGCCACATTGAGGAAGAACTCCCCGAAGTTCCAACCTGCCACTTTTGCAATCAGTAGATTTTGTGGTTCACCGACTAACGTGGCGACGCCACCAAGAGCGGTACCAACCGCACCGTGCATTAATAAATCTCGTAAAAAAGAACGAAATTCGTTTAGGTCTTCAGTATTCACGGGCAAAATGGAGTCGTCTGTGCCATGGTCGTGATTTTTATTAGAGCTCTGTCCGGAAGCAGCTTTGTGATAAACCGAATAGAAACCAACACCAACACTGATTAGAACCGCTGTGACCGTTAAGGCATCTAAAAAAGCAGATAGTAGGGCAGCAGAAAGACTAAAAATCAACGATATGACGATCTTAGATTTTATTTTTACCAAAAGCTTATTAAAGATAAACAGCAGCATGTCTTTCATAAAGTAAATGCCAGCGACCATAAACATAAGCAGTAAAATTACTTCAATGTTGTGAGACACTTCAGCGTAGACGCCTTCGGGGGAAGTCAGCCCAAGAGCGACGGCTTCAATGGCAAGCAGTCCGCCTGGTTGCAATGGATAGCACTTTAGGGCCATGGCCAAAGTAAAAATAAATTCAACAATCAGTAGCCAACCTGCAACAAAGGGCCCCAGCACCACTAAGACGATCGGGTTGATAATTAAAAACGCTAAGATTATTTGTTTGTACCACAGTGGCGATGCACCGAGGAAATTTCTTCCTAGCGCTTGAGACAGAGAGGCTTTCATTGATTACTCCTTTTAGGAAAACACTGAAAATATGCAAAAAATTAACAGGATTGTTCCGTTTTGCGTGGTGAAACAAAAAAATCTTGTTAATTTTCTTATGTGTTTAGGCTGAAAAATACCCAAGAGCGATCGAAGTGTGCAGATAATAAGGCATATGCTTGACAGTATCTATAGTGAAATATCAGTAAATATGATTGTTATTTGTAAAAATACCCCCAATATGCCAGGAACTTATGATTATTTAGAGGAAACAAACGTTGGAATTCTTAACTGACTATGCCGGATTTTTACTGAAACTCATCAGTGTTGCTGTGGTGATTGGTTTTTTGTTAGCCATGATGGCAAGTGGCAAGCGTAAAGCACAGCCAGGCAGCTTATCTATTACTAAATTAAACGAAACTTATGACGCCATGAAGGCGGAATTGGATCGTCAATTAATCGACAAAAAAACGTTAAAGAGCCTTGAAAAAGAGAAGAAGAAAAAAGAAAAGCTAGAGAAAAAAGCTCAGAAAAAAGCGCCTAAAGATGCTGATTCTAAAGAAGAGATCAAGAAGAGAGTGTATGTGCTGGATTTTGATGGCGACATCAAAGCGTCCGCGGTAGAAACAATGCGGGAAGAGATAACCGCGATACTAAGTATCGCCAAACCGCAGGATGAAGTGGTTGTGCGTTTAGAAAGTGGTGGCGGTGTGGTGCATGGTTATGGTTTAGCGGCATCCCAATTACAACGTATTCGAGAAGCGAAGATTCCCTTGACGATTTGCGTCGATAAAGTCGCTGCCAGTGGTGGTTATATGATGGCTTGTGTAGCAGATAAAATCATTGCCGCGCCTTTTGCTATCTTAGGTTCAATTGGTGTAGTCGCGCAAATACCAAACCTGCACCGTTTGTTGGATAAAAGCCTCATTGATGTTGAGTTGCACACAGCGGGTCGATACAAGCGTACGTTGACTATGTTGGGCGAAAATACCGATGAAGGTCGTGAAAAATTTAAGCAAGATTTAGAAGATACACATGACCTTTTTAAGCGTTTTGTGTCTGGACAGCGTCCACAGTTGGATATTGAAAGTATTGCCACAGGGGAAACTTGGTATGGTTCGGAAGCTCTGGACAATAAATTAGTCGATGTTGTAATGACCAGTGACGCTTATTTGGTTTCTCATTATGAGACAGCAGAAGTGGTTCGTTTAGCATACAAACAGCCAAAAGGTATGGCAGAGCGTTTAGGTTTGTCATTCTTTTCAGTGATCGAACAGAAAGCCGTTGCTTGGGTGGGGAAATTAGCTCAGTCACGCGGTTATTAGACTGTTTTTGAGCCAATAAAAAGGAGCCTGCTTTTGGCTCTTTTTTATTGACACTAAGTGTGCTAGTGGTTGGTCAGTGTGGGGATACTTATGCTCTATGGCGTGTTCGTGTTGTAAGTCAGGCTTCTTTCTGCTTCCGGTGTGGTTGCTTGGAAAGCCATTGCTTGCTCCACTTCGATTGGTTCAAAATAGAGTAATGTGCCTATAGTTGGATGGTCTAAGTAATTAACTTTTTTACTGGCGGTTCTGTTGGTTTGATGTAATTTTAGTACCATCGTTGGATTTAGTTCTGTCGCATCTGTTGTCGAAGGTGGCATTGACGATGTTGGGCTATTTTTATCCTGAAGAGCCGCAGCTGTTTGTTGAGTGCGACCAAATAAGTAATGCTGGTAGCGTATGTCTGACTCCAAATAACGCCCTAGTGTGATGGTGATATTACCTGTCAAGACTGGATAGCCATTTTCATTTTGTTGACTGACAAAACTTTTATTGATGGTGTCTCCTGGTCGCTTAAAGAGGAGTGTCCATTTTTGATTGGCAAGAATCTTAACTTGACGACCAAGTCTTCTTTCGATGTTGCCAAAAGGTGATGCTTGGTTATTGCTGCGGCTATTTTCAGCGCCATCATTGGCGGCAGGGAAGCGAACGAGGCGATCTGTAGACAATATGTTTTTATAACTTACCTGCTCGCTTGATTGGCCTTCAGGCCACATAAAAGTAACAACATACACTTCGTAGGCCTTGGCACTATTGGGAGAAATGTCATTCTCTTCTGCATAAAGGGCGGTATTCAATAGTACCAAAGATATAAACGTCACAATTAAAGCTTTCAATGTAGTAATTCCAAGGTCATTGTTGTTTGCTGGAAACGCTCTTCTGCGCTGCCCATTGGTGCTATAAACTTTAAGGTATCAGAGCCTGCTAGTTTATACACATCGGGCTTGGTTTGAATGAGTCTAATGAGTTTCATTGGATCCACAGGCGTTTTGCTATTAAAGGTGATTTTACCTTCTTTTGCATTGGCTTCAATCTTATTGATGCCAAGGCTTTCTGCTTTCAGTTTCAGCTCTGTTTGGCGGAACAGATTTTTTGTCGCATCTGGAAGCAGTCCAAAGCGGTCTATCATTTCCACTTGTAGATCTTTCAGCTCGTCACTTACTTTTGCACTGGCAATGCGTTTATACAGAATAAGGCGGGAATGTACATCACCTAAATAATCTTCAGGTATGAGTGCGGGTACCCGTAAGTTAACATCGGTTTGAGCGGGGGAGGTGATGTCAATATCAGGCGACTCGCCATTTTTTAGGGATTTGACTGCTCTGTCTAGCATATCCATAAACAATGCAAAACCAACATGCTCAATATGTCCACTCTGACCGTCACCTAAGAGTTCGCCTGTCCCCCTGATCTCTAAGTCGTGTGTGGCAAGTGTGAAGCCAGCACCGAGCTTGTCGGCCAGCATGATGGCTTCTAAGCGCTTTTCGGCGTCGCTGGTTACCTTGCGGTCATGTGGTGTGAGTAGGTAGGCGTAAGCTTGATGATGAGATCGACCAACGCGTCCACGCAATTGGTGCAATTGTGCCAAGCCAAACTTATCCGCACGTTCAATGATAATGGTGTTTGCGTTGGGTATGTCGATACCCGTTTCTATGATGGTTGAGCAAACGAGCACGTTAGCGCGTTTGTGGTAAAAATCAGACATGACTTGTTCCAATTCTCTTTCACGCATCTGCCCATGGCCTACAATCACGCGAGCTTCTGGTATTAACGCTTCCAATTCTTCTGCCGTTTTTTGAATGGTTTGGACTTCATTGTGCAGGTAATACACCTGTCCGCCGCGATGCAGTTCTCGCAGAATGGCTTCTTTAATCTGATGCTCTTCTTTTTGTTTGACAAACGTTTTAACGGACAATCGCTTGGCGGGTGGTGTGGCGATAATCGATAAATCCCGAATACCAGATAACGACATGTTTAATGTTCTAGGAATCGGTGTGGCCGTCAGTGTCAATATGTCGACTTCTGCTCGCAACGCTTTGAACTGTTCTTTTTGCTTGACCCCGAAACGATGCTCTTCATCGATAATAACCAAGCCTAAGTTCGCAAATTTAATATCGCTTTGGATGAGCTTATGGGTGCCGACCACGATATCGGCCTTGCCAGATTCTAAGCGATCAATCGAGGTGTTGGATTGTTTGCCTGAGCGGAAGCGAGATAGCAACTCGATTTCCACAGGCCAATCCGCAAAGCGGTCACAAAAATTCTCGTAGTGCTGTTGAGCGAGTAGGGTGGTTGGAACGAGTACGGCTACTTGCTTGCCATCTTGCACCGCTAGAAAGGCCGCGCGCATGGCAACTTCTGTTTTACCAAATCCCACATCCCCACAGACTAAGCGATCCATCGGTTTTTTAGCGGACATGTCACGCATAACCGCATCAATGGCCATTTGTTGGTCGGGGGTTTCCTCGAATGGAAAACCCGCGGAGAATAGCTCGTACTGATCGTCGGGCTTGGCAAAGGCATGGCCGATTTTCGCCTCACGCTTGGCGTATATTTCTAGCAGTTCGGCTGCGGTGTCACGCGCCTTTTCAGCGGCTTTTTGTTTCGCGACGCTCCATTTGTCTGTGCCAAGCTTGTGCAGTGGTGCGGTGTCTTCGTCGGCACCCGTGTAACGTGAAATTAACTGCAGTGAGGATACTGGAACATAGAGTTTGGCATCATTGGCATAGCCAAGGGTGAGTAGTTCTGTTTCCTGTCCATCAATTTCTAGGTTGGTGAGACCAAGGTAGCGGCCTACACCGTGATCGATATGTACCACGGGCGCATTTAATCTCAGCTCAGTGAGGTTTCTAATGATGGCGTCTTCGCTGATATTGTTTTGCTTGTTGCGTCGACGATGTTGAGAAACGCGTTCACCTAGTATTTCGCTTTCTGGAATAAGGGCCAATTCATCATTAATAATGAAACCGCGACCAATGCTGCCTTCAGTGATGGCGAGTGATTTTGTGGATTTGGTAAAGGCTTCCCAGCCATCCACTTGCTTCGGCTTAATGTTGTACTTTTTAAGTAAGTCGAGCAATGCTTCTCGGCGGCCTGCAGATTCCGCCACAATGAGCACTCTCGCGGTTGTTTTCGTGAGGAAGTTTTGCAATTTACTCAGTGGTTGCTCTGCTCTAGAGTCAATTTTGACTGCATCAAGCGCGCGGTAGGCGGAATGCTCTCCAGCGGCAGAGAAAATAATGTTGGTGTATTGGTTGAGCTTCCCAAATAGCTCGTCTTCTATTAGGCAGATCTCCTCAGGCCTTAATATTGGACGTTCAATATTATAATTGAGCGACTCATGACGGCTGCGAAAATCCAATTGTATACTGGCAAGTTGATCGTGAAAGTTATCTGATCGAATGATCAAGGTGTTGTCAGGAAGGTAGTCAAAAACGCTTGCTGTTTGTTCGAAAAACAAAGGCAAGTAGTACTCTATGCCAGCAGGAATGATGCCGCTAGAGATGTCTTGGTAAATTGGGCTTGAAAGTGGGTTTGTGTCAAAACGTTCTCGAAAAGCTTGGCGAAATTGCTGAATGCCTTGAGGTGTGGTTGGAAACTCCTTCGCTGGCAGCATTTTTATTTCTGATACCTTATTGATGCTGCGTTGCGTTTCTGGATCGAACCAGCGGATAGAGTCTATGTCGTTATCAAACCAATCAATGCGAATGGGGTTTTCAGCCCCCATAGGGTATACATCCATTAGAGCACCGCGAATAGCATACTCGCCGTGTTCATGAACGTTTTCTACATTTAAATACCCTGCATTTGTGAGTTTACGAGACAAGTCTTCGAGTGGGAGTTCTTGTCCTTCTTTTAAATGAAAGCGTTGCGCATCTAAATGTTGTTTGGGGCACAAGCGCGTTAAACAGGACGCCACCGTGGTCAATACGATAGGTTGTTTTGTTTCAGTGAGTTTTGCCAAAGTTTCTAGGCGTTGGGAAATGATGTCTTGGTGAGGTGAAAAGGCATCGTACGGCAAGGTTTCCCAATCACTGAACCTGAGTATTTCACGTTTGTTTTGATTCAGAAACAGTATTTCATCTTCAAGCTCATTTAGTTCAGCCACCGTGTTGACCATATAAAGAATGGGCAATTTGTGTTGAGAGACGATGGCAAGTAGCTGCAAGGCTTTACGACTACCATCTAAGCCACTAATGACATTTTTGAAGCCGGGTTTTAGGGTGATTGATACAGTTTCTGACATGTTAGGCTTATTGTTCTCTAGTGGCGGACAGTGTTAATGAAACAGAGTCGGCGAAACGTAATGCATGCGGTTTTGCTACTTCCACTTTGGCAAAAGTAACATGACTGGAAGACATACAAAGTTCCAGTAAGTCTGCGGTTAATTTTTCAAGCAGTAAAAAACGATTGTTTTCAGTGTGTGCGATCATTTCTTTGCAAATAGTTCTGTAGTTGACCGCATTTTCTACATTGTCTGTGTCATAGGCTTGAGAGGCTGGGTAATGTATCCAAGCATTGATTACCACGTCCTGCTTATTTTGTTTTTCTGATTCATTGAATCCAATATAGGTTCTTAAGCGTAAGTTTTTAATATGAATTTGAGCTTCTGGTTTGATCATAGATGCGCTTCCGTGTTTTGAGCCTATTCATGAGTTAGGCGATATTGTGTCGTTTTCAATAGGATATGGCAACCGACTAAAGTACGTCGAAGCTTTACATTTGGATCGTCTTTTTCCGATTTAATTTACGAAAGAGATGAAGAGGGGCTAAGTTGTCTTTAATCATGTAATAAAATAACAAAAAAAGTATTTTTTTATGGCTACACACGAGCCAATAAGGAGCAAGATGTGCTTTTAAGTAAAAGTTGGTGCTTAAAGTCCGCTTCATGAGCTGGTCAATGGGGGGAATGATCTTTATAATACGTCGGTTTTTTGGTGAAGTGAGTTTGCGTTTTACAATTATCTTAAGATTGATTGTTCGCTCATGCATGTTTTCCTGGAGGGGGGTATGAGCATTACGCATTGCGCTTTTTGTGTTCAATTTATTGTTGGGCAGAACATATGTATAAAATTACAAAAGGCCTAGATCTACCGATCTCAGGTGCTCCCAATCAAGTGATTGAGACGGCCACTGCAGTTAAAGCAGTTGCTGTGATTGGTCCAGACTATCATGGAATGAAACCCACCATGTTGGTCAAGGAAGGGGATAAGGTCAAGAAAGGTCAAGTCATCTTTACGGATAAGAAGACAGAAGGTGTGAAGTACACCGCACCTGCTTCAGGAACCGTTGCTGCGATTAATCGTGGTGAAAGACGCGTCTTTCAGTCACTGGTTATTGATGTTGAAGGTGATGAGTCCGAAGTCTTCGCGTCTTACTCTGGTTCTGAATTGAAGTCTTTAGAGCGCAGTAAGGTGGTTGAGAATTTGGTTGAGTCAGGTCTTTGGACTGCATTTCGTACCCGTCCTTTCTCAAAAGTACCTGAGATTGCGTCCGTTCCGAGTTCTATTTTTGTTACGGCGATGGATACCAATCCATTAGCGGCTTCTCCTGAAGTGGTGCTTGCTGATCAAGCGGAAGCGTTTGCTGACGGTCTTACTGTGTTAACACGTTTAACAGCTGGTAAGGTTTTCTTATGTAAAGCACCTGGTGCGAAAATTCCTACGACGTCTGATGTGACTGTTGAAGAGTTTGCTGGGGTGCATCCTGCTGGTCTTGCTGGTACACACATTCATTTTCTTGACCCTGTAAGCGAAAAGAAAACCGTTTGGTCTATTAACTACCAAGATGTAGTTGCTGTAGGCAAATTGTTTGTTACAGGTGAGTTAAGTGTTGAGCGAGTTATTTCTTTAGCTGGCCCACAAGTCAAAAAGCCGCGTTTGATTCGCACTCAAGTTGGCGCAAGCCTCGATCATTTATTGGCAGGCGAATTGTCTGACGGTGATAATCGAGTCGTTTCTGGCTCTGTGCTCTCAGGTCGTGCTGCAAAAGGGCCTTATGCCTTTTTAGGTCGTTATCACAATCAAGTGTCGGTTTTGCTGGAAGGCCGTGAGCGTCAAATGATGCATTACCTTCGTGCTGGTGTAGAAAAACACTCTATTATGAATGTTTTCCTTTCTAAGCTTACTGGTAAAAAATCATTTGATATGACAACGACTACCAACGGTAGTGATCGTACCATGTTGCCGCTTGGTAATTTCGAGCGCATTATGCCGCTTGATATTTTGCCAACACAATTGCTTCGTGCGTTGGTTGTGAATGATACAGAGCAGGCTCAAAAGCTTGGTGCACTTGAGTTGGATGATGAAGATTTGGCTTTGTGTACTTACAGTTGCTCAGGTAAGTTCGAATATGGCCCGATCCTTCGGGATTGCCTAACTCTAATAGAGAAAGAGGGTTAATTCATGGGGCTTAGAAAAGTACTCGATAAAATAGAGCCTGAGTTTCATTCAGGTGGAAAATACGAAAAATGGTATGCGCTTTATGAAGCGGTAGACACTATTTTTTATCGCCCAAGTTCTGTGACTAAGAATGGCTCTCATGTTCGCGATGCCGTGGATATGAAACGCATCATGATTTTGGTGTGGATGTGTACATTCCCAGCTATGTTCTTTGGTATGTACAATATTGGCCTGCAAGCTAATACCGCTATGGATGCTATGGGTGTTGCTCCTGCTGACTCTTGGCGTCATGCTATTATTGGCAGTTTAACCAGTTATAACGCTTCTAGCATTTGGGATAACATGATTTACGGTGCAATGTACTTTTTGCCTGTTTATCTTGTTACCTTTGTGGTGGGTGGTTTCTGGGAAGTATTGTTTGCCTCTGTGCGTAAGCACGAAGTAAACGAGGGCTTTTTCGTTACGTCTATTCTGTTCTCGCTTTCACTGCCAGCTACTATTCCACTTTGGCAAGTCGCTTTGGGTATCACCTTTGGTGTTGTCTTGGCAAAAGAAGTGTTTGGTGGAACGGGCAAGAACTTCCTTAACCCTGCTTTGGCGGGCCGTGCGTTTTTGTTTTTTGCGTACCCAGCTTCCATGTCAGGTGATGCAGTTTGGACAGCGGTTGATGGTTTTTCAGGTGCAACAGCGCTAAGCCAATTGGCTGCGGATGGTGTTCCTGGTTTAACCGTTGCTTGGTCAGATGCCTTCTTTGGATTCATCCAAGGCTCAATGGGTGAGACCTCAACATTGGCTATCTTAATTGGTGGCGGCGCGTTGCTGATCATGCGAATTGCTGCGTGGCGCATTGTGGCCGGCGTTATGTTGGGTATGGTGTTAACCTCTGGATTGTTAAATTTTATTGGTTCAGATACTAATCCAATGTTTGCAACGCCTTGGTACTGGCACCTTGTTTTGGGTGGTTTTGCCTTTGGTATGATGTATATGGCAACGGACCCTGTGTCAGCTTCCATGACGAACCGTGGTAAATGGTTCTATGGAGCATTGATCGGTTTGATGGTTGTGCTGATTCGTGTTGTTAACCCTGCCTACCCTGAGGGTATGATGTTGGCAATTTTGTTTGCGAATTTGTTTGCGCCATTTATTGACCACTTTGTTGTTCAGGCGAACATTAAACGGAGGATTGCACGCAATGGCTAGCAGTAACGATAGTATTCAAAAGACCATTATAGTTGCTTTATCTTTGTGTTTGGTTTGTTCTATTTTTGTTGCAGCGGCAGCGGTAGGTCTTAAGCCTATACAGAACACCAATAAAGATTTAGACCGTAAACGCAATATTCTTTCTGCAGCTGGCATGCTTGAGCCTGGTAAGTCTGTAGATGAGATTTTTGAGACGGTTGAAACGCGTATTGTTAACCTGCAAACAGGTTCTTTCGCAACGCAGGAAGAAATGGACGCTGCAGGCATCAACGTAGCAACCTTTAATCAACAGGCTGCCGCTAAAGATCCTAACTTGTCTATTGCTCTCAAAGCTGAAGAAGATCCGGCTGGTATTAAACGTCGTTCAAATTTCTCGGCGGTATACTTAGTGAAGTCGGGTGATGCGATTGAACGTATTATTCTCCCAGTCCATGGTTATGGCTTATGGTCAACCATGTACGGCTTTATGGCTTTGCAAGGTGACTTTAATACAGTGCTTGGCTTTGGTTTTTATGACCAAGGTGAAACACCTGGATTGGGTGGTGAAGTAGATAATCCTAACTGGAAGGCTTTGTGGAAGGATAAAAAAGTTTACGACGAGCAAGGCGAGGCTGTTATTGCGCTTGCCAAAGCTGGTGTAGACAGTTCTGATCCTAAAGCAATGTATAAAGTAGATGGTCTATCTGGCGCAACATTGACAAGCCGTGGGGTAACTCATCTTGTTCAATACTGGTTGGGTGAAGAAGGTTTTGGACCATTCTTGTCACAGCTGCGTACTGAAGGAGTTCAATAATGTCTGATGTGAAAAAAGTCCTCTTTGGGCCGATTCTTGCAAATAACCCAATAGCGCTACAAATATTGGGTATTTGTTCCGCATTGGCTGTGACGAGCAGTTTGAGTGTTAGTTTGGTTATGGCGATTGCCTTAACCTTGGTAACGGCTTTCTCTAGCTTCTTTATTGCGATTATCCGTAATCACATACCAAACAGCATTCGTATTATCGTACAGATGATCATCATTGCGTCATTGGTAATTGTGGTGGATCAGATTTTGAAGGCGTTTGCCTTTGAAATCAGTAAGCAATTATCTGTGTTTGTTGGTCTTATCATTACGAACTGTATTGTTATGGGACGTGCGGAAGCATTTGCCATGAAAAATGGCCCTGTAATGAGTTTTGTTGATGGTATTGGTAACGGTTTAGGCTACAGTGCGATGTTGATCGTCGTGGCTTTTTTCCGTGAACTTTTTGGTGCGGGCAAGCTGTTTGGCGTTGAGATTTTTGCGACGGTACAAAACGGCGGCTGGTATCAGCCTAACGGTTTGATGTTGCTTCCACCAAGTGCGTTCTTCGTGATTGGCTTGGTTATTTGGGCTTTGCGTTCTTACAAGAAAGAGCAAGTTGAAGCGCCAGAGTTTAAAATTGCAGCAAATTCTCGTTCTCAGGAGGCACTATAAATGGAACATTTAATTAGTCTGTTTATTAAAGCCGTTTTTGTTGAAAACATGGCTTTGGCATTTTTCCTTGGTATGTGTACTTTCCTAGCCTTGTCTAAGAAAGTAGAGACAGCGATAGGATTGGGTATTGCCGTCGTGGTTGTTTTGGCGATTACTGTGCCCTTGAACAACTTGTTGTATCAAAACCTTTTGGCGGATGGTGCTCTAGAATGGGCCGGCTTGGGTGGTGTTGATTTAAGCTTTCTAGGTCTGTTGAGTTACATCGGTGTTATTGCTGCTGTGGTTCAGATACTAGAAATGACACTAGACAAATATATGCCTGCTTTGTACAACGCACTGGGCGTATTCTTACCGTTGATTACAGTAAACTGTGCCATCATGGGTGCCTCTTTGTTCATGGTGGAGCGAGACTATAACTTCAGTGAGAGTCTTGTATACGGCGTAGGTGCTGGTGTTGGTTGGGCGCTTGCGATTGCTGCGCTAGCTGGTATTCGGGAGAAACTTAAATATTCAGATGTTCCTGCAGGGTTACGTGGTCTTGGTATCACTTTTATCACTGTTGGTCTAATGAGTTTAGGTTTTATGTCATTTTCGGGTGTGCAGCTTTAATCGGCCGCACATTTAGACAACCAAGAATAAGGTTTAACTAACATGGTCAACTTAGAAATTATTCTAGGTGTGGTGATGTTCACGGCTATCGTGCTTGCGTTAGTGGCAATTATCCTTGCTGCTCGTGCACGCTTGGTAAGTACTGGTGACGTTACAATCCGCATCAATGGTGAAAAAGAAGTGACTGCGCCTGCTGGTGGCAAGTTGCTTCAAACATTAGCTAACAGTGGTATCTTTCTATCGTCCGCATGCGGCGGTGGTGGTACTTGTGCTCAATGTAAGTGTAAGGTGATGAGTGGTGGTGGTTCTATGCTTTCCACAGAGCAATCTCACTTTACTCGTCGAGACGAAAAAGACGGCTACCGTTTGTCCTGTCAGGTTTCTGTGAAACAAGACATGGATGTAGAAGTGCCAGAAGAGGTGTTTGGTGTTAAGGCGTGGGAATGTACGGTTGAATCTAACCCTAACGTTGCTACCTTCATTAAAGAATTGACGTTGAAGTTGCCTGAAGGTGAAAACGTTAACTTCCGTGCTGGTGGTTATGTTCAGTTAGAAGCGCCTGCTCACACTGTGCACTACAAAGATTTTGATATCGAAGAAGAGTATCGTGGTGATTGGGATAAGTTTAACCTTTGGAAATTCGTTTCTAAAGTGGATGAAACCGTCATTCGTGCGTATTCGATGGCAAACTACCCTGAAGAAAGAGGCATTGTTAAGTTTAATATTCGTATTGCTTCTCCGCCTCCGGGCAAAGATGACTTGCCTCCAGGTCAAATGTCATCTTACGTTTTTAGTCTTAAACCGGGTGATAAGATTAAAGTGTATGGTCCTTTTGGTGAATTTTTCGCCAAAGATACAGACGCAGAAATGGTGTTTGTAGGTGGTGGTGCTGGTATGGCGCCAATGCGTTCTCATATCTTTGATCAGCTTAAGCGTTTGAATTCTAAACGTAAGATTTCGTTCTGGTACGGTGCTCGCAGTGTACGTGAAGCTTTCTATGTAGAAGAGTATGACAAGCTTCAGGAAGAAAATGAAAACTTTGAATGGCATTTGGCGCTTTCAGATCCTCAGCCTGAAGATAACTGGAAAGGCAAAACTGGATTTATCCATAATGTTCTTTATGAAAGTTATCTAAAAGATCATCCGGCGCCGGAAGATTGCGAGTTCTATATGTGTGGACCTCCAATGATGAACGCGTCTGTAATCAAGATGTTAGAAGATCTAGGTGTCGAAAAAGAAAACATTTTGCTTGATGATTTCGGTGGCTAGCACCTAATAAAGACCCACCACACGGTGGGTCTTTGTTTTATTGGCAATTAAAAAGACTTCTTATGCGCAAAAAAATACTGTTCTCTGCTTTCCTGCTTATTATTGTTGCCGTTTTTTATAGACTTTCCGTGTTTACGCCTGAGCTGGTAGGTTTCTCTGGCCCTACAATGGGAACGACATACACAGTAAAATTTTATACTACTGAAGATGTTCAAAAACCTTGGGATTTGAAAGACGATGTTGACGCTGTCTTGGTAAGAGTCAACAAGCTTATGTCGACCTATGATCCAAACTCCGAGTTGTCTGAATTTAACAAATTACCCGCAGGCCAAACTGTTACGGTAAGCGAAGAGATGGCTTACGTGATTGATAAGGCTTTGCTAATCAGCAATATGTCTGCTGGTGAATATGATGTAACGATTGGTCCTCTGGTGAATCTTTGGGGCTTTGGTCCTGGGAAGCGAGAAGACAAGGTGCCAACTCAAGTCGAGATTGAAGAGGCTAAGTCGAGGGTAGGTTATCGGTATTTAACGCTTGATGGTCTGCGTTTAAGCAAAGAAAAAGATATTTATGTGGATTTATCCTCCATTGCAAAAGGCTACGGCGTAGATGCGGTGGCAAAAGTTTTGCAAGACAAAGGAATCGAAAGTTACCTAGTTGAAGTCGGCGGTGAGATTGCATCAAAAGGCGTGAAGCCAGATGGTTCGCCTTGGCGGGTTGCTATTGAAAGTCCTGCTGGTGGTCATAATATCGCTGAGAGAATTATAGATGTAACCAATATTGCGTTGGCGACATCGGGTGATTACCGAAATTATTTTGAAGAAAATGGTGTGCGTTATTCCCATACCATAAGTCCAGTTACTGGAAGGCCAATTACACATCGTTTGGTATCTGTTACTGTGGTAGATAAAACCACAACGATGGCTGACGGACTGGCAACGGCAATTACCGTGCTTGGCCCAGAAAAGGGTTATGAGTTTGCTCAAGAAAATGGTATTGCCGCTTATTTGTTAGTAAAAACGGATTTTGGTTTTGAAGAGCGTCCATCCGACGCCTTCAAGTCTTACTTAAAGTAAGAGCGTAATTCTTTGTATTTTTGTTTATAGGAGAAAGGTAATGTTGACGATCGTTTTGGCATTTGTCCTTATGCTTTTGTTGGTGACAGCCATGTCTGTTGGCGTATTAATGGGAAGAAAGCCCATCTCTGGCTCATGCGGTGGTATGAGCGCGTTGGGAATGGAAGTGGCTTGTGATATTTGTGGTGGCGATAAAGGCAAGTGTGAGAAAGAGACAAAAAAGAATGTCGCCGAAAAAGTCTCTGATGACACATTTTATGACGCAACGAAATAACTGAACAGTGAAGAGGGTGTTATGACAACAAGACATTATGATGTTGTGGTTTTGGGTACGGGCCCTGCGGGAGAAGGCGCGGCGATGAGTGCCGCAAAAGCAGGCAAAAAAGTGGCGGTTATAGAAGCCAGTTCACAAGTCGGCGGAAGTTGTACGCATTTAGGGACGATTCCATCAAAAGCATTACGTCATGCTGTTAAGGAAATTATTGCTTTTAACACCAACCCTATGTTTCGGGACATTGGTGAACCTCGTTGGTTCTCATTCCCGAAAGTATTAGACCGTGCTAATCGAGTGATCGATAAGCAGGTTATGGGTCGTACCGAATACTATGCGCGTAACCGAATTGATATTTATTTTGGTCGTGGCAAATTCAAAGATGTGAACACTATTGAAGTGAACACCTATGAGAAAGGACCTGAGCTGTTAGTGGCGAAGAAAGTTGTGATTGCGACTGGCTCTCGTCCTTATCGCCCCGTCAATATCGATTTTTCTCATCCTCGTATTTATTGTTCCGATACCATTTTGAGTTTAAGTCATACACCCCGTTCTCTCATCATTTATGGTGCCGGGGTTATCGGTTGTGAGTATGCTTCCATTTTTTGTGGTTTGGGGGTTCGTGTTGAGCTGATCAATCCAGCGAAAAAGTTATTGAGCTTTTTGGACGATGAGATTACGGATGCATTGAGTTACCATCTGCGCGATGGTGGAGTGCTTATTCGTCATAATGAGACTTACGATTCTGTTGAGACAACGGAACGCGGGGTTGTGATGCATATGGCCTCCGGTAAAAAAATACGTGCTGATGCGTTGTTATTCTGCAATGGTCGTTCTGGTAATACGGATAATTTGGGATTGGAGGCGATTGGTTTAGAAGCCAATGCGCGTGGTCAGTTGGCGGTAAATGATACGTATCAAACTCAGGTAGAAAGTGTATACGCTGCCGGCGATGTCATTGGTTGGCCGAGTTTGGCGAGTGCGGCTTATGATCAAGGGCGTGCTGCAGCGGCTAACATGTTTGGTCTTGCGGGTGGTGAATTCATCAGTGAAGTGCCTACCGGTATTTATACCATTCCTGAGATCAGTTCGGTAGGTAAAACGGAAGCAGAGTTAACTGCTGAAAAAGTGCCTTACGAAGTGGGTCGAGCCTTCTTTAAAAATACGGCTCGTGCGCAAATCACCGGAGAAGCGGTAGGCATGCTGAAAATATTGTTCCACCGTGAATCGCTAGAATTGTTGGGGATTCATTGTTTTGGTGACCAAGCCTCAGAGATTGTTCATATCGGACAGGCCATTATGAAGCAGCCGGGTAAACAGAACACATTGAAGTATTTCTTGAATACGACATTTAACTACCCAACCATGGCTGAGGCCTATCGGGTTGCTGCGCTAAATGGTTTTAACCGCGTTTTCTAGTCACACGGAATAGAGAAATAAAAATGCCCACTTTGACGTGGGCATTTTTTTGGCTAATTATTGCTCTATTAATTTTTCGTATCTAGCTCAAGTTAGCTGCCTTTGATGGCGTAGATGCCTTTCAGATTCCTGAAAAAGCCTTTGTAGTCCATTCCATAGCCGAATAAAAATCGATCGGCTACGTCCGTTCCAATATAATCGGGTGTCATATTTGTCTTGCGGTCGTGCAGTTTATTGATGACAGTTGCCGTGTACACGCTGCTTGTCTCTTGTTGTTCTAGCCAATTAACAATAGCTTGAAGTGTATGCCCTTGGTCGAAAATATCGTCAATCACCAATATATGTCTGTTTTTTAGGCTGGTTTGTGGGTAGCTTAGCCAATTTAGTGAAGCGCCTTCCGTTTCCATTCCGTAACGTGTCGCATGGATGTAGTCCAATTCTAATGGGAAATTTAGGCGTTCAATGAGTGCCGCCGTTGGTATTAATCCACCATTCATCACACACAGCACAAGTGGCATTTTATCGGCCAAATCTGCGGAAATTTGAGATGCCATTTTATCAAGGGCTTCATTGAGTTTTACTTCGTCGACTAAGCAATCCGCTTCATCTAAAATTTTGTTTAGGTCGTTGATTGTATTCGTCATGGTAAGCCCTATTGTGAAAAATTTGCGGGATTTTACATTAATCCTGACCAGATGCTAAGTTTTTCTGTTGAGAAGTGCTTTTTACATTATGCAATGTGGCGCATAGGCAGATTGAGGCAAGCACAATGAGCCATGAACTTTGTAGCCACACTAGAAAGATAGGTATGGCAGCAAACGCACCATAAACGACTTGGTAGCCTGCAAAAAACTGCGCAAATGAGCTGAATGTCGTATTGAGTATGTACAAGCCAATACTGCCTGCAAGTGCCGATATCGCAGCCCATTTTATGGAAACTTCCGCGTTTGGGGTCAGAAAATTTAGTGTAAATAGCATTAAGAAATACAGAGCTATACTGCCAAGTTCTAATAAATTATCAAGCCAGCTATTGGTTTCTATGCCGTATATTTGCATGGATATGAGAGTGCCATACAAGCTCAAGGAGGAAGCAAAGATAATGGGTCCTAGAGTGAGTATCGCCCAGTAGGTCAGTAATCTTTCTCTGATTTTTCGAGCCTTTTTAATTTCCCAGATCGACTGAACGCTGCTTTCAAAGCTATTGAGCAGCAACAGTGCCGTGACAAAGAGGGCAATGAGTCCTGCGATGGGAAGATTTTTAGTTTGTGCTGAAAATTTAATAAGGTAAGGCATCATGATGTCGCTGGAGCCTGGTGCTAAATGTTGTTCTATCAATCTAAACAATTGAGTTTGCATCGACTCAAGAGCGGGTGTGAAGCTGAGTATGCCCACAATGATGGTGATGATAGGAACGGCGGCCAGCAAACTTGATAGGGTGAGCTGCGCGGCTTTTTGTGAAAGGTTGCTGTTTTTGAATCTAGTGATGGTCAAATATCCATAACGTTTGAAGACAAGAAAAAAATACATAAGACGTTCAGGCATGTTTATCGGACTCTGTTGATTGAGCTATTACGATATCATAGCCAGAGAATTTTTCACGATTCCTGAGTAATTGAATGCAGGCGGATAAAAAATTTTATCGTGGTATGGGTGACTTTTGGTTGGTTTGCCTTGGTGTATTGGGTATTTGATGGGGAATTGGTTTATTGAGCGAAGGGAGTGGGGTCTTTTAATCTACCTAATCACGTGCTTTCTATGCACATTGCACAAACACGGTGCAAGGTGACTCCTTTTGGCGCGTTCGGCTTGTTTTTTACCGGGTCTGCTTGTAATATTTACATCGTTCCTTTTGTGATATTTGTGCTGCGGAGTAGTGAATTTTAACTATTCTCGGTTCCTTGGTTACAAATAGTCATTTTTAGCCCAGTTTACTGGGCTTTTTTATGTCTATTGGTTGACGATTGCTATTCCATCCCTATAATAGCCCACCACATGAAATGTAATGAGCATCGTTCCGTTAGCTCAGTTGGATAGAGCAACCGCCTTCTAAGCGGTAGGTCACTGGTTCGAATCCAGTACGGAGCACCATTTCAGTCCATTACTTTAATTAATTTTATTTAGGTTTTGTTGGCTGGTAATTGAATGTATGTCTTGTCAATGACGAGATTGCCAACAAATTAAAGCAAGTTCCCGAGAGGAAGTTTTATGCAAGTTTCTGTAGAGACAACGTCTCCAATTGAGCGCGTTCTGACAATCAGTGTTCCCGCTGCTCGTGTGGACGAAAAAGTAAATTCTGAAGTGGCTAAAACAGCGAAAACAATTCGCATTGACGGTTTTCGTAAAGGCAAAGTGCCTGTTAGCGTTGTTAAGAAACGTTACGGTCAAGGCATTCGTCTAGACGCAGTAGAACAAATTATGCGTGATGCTTATGTTGAAGCAATTCAAAAAGAATCCATTCAACCAGCAGGCATGCCTTCAATTGAACCTAAGAACTTTGCTGAAGGCGCTGATCTTGAGTTCGTTGTTAAGGTAGAAGTTTATCCAGAAGTAACATTGGCGGATAACTCTGCAATTAAAGTAGAGCGCGTGATTTCTGAAGTGACTGAAGCTGACGTGGATGTGATGTTAGAAACATTGCGCAAGCAAAATGCTGAATGGTCTGCCGTTGAGCGTGAATCTGCTGATGGCGATCAAGTAACAATCGATTTCGTTGGCTACTTGGGTGACGAAGCGTTTGAAGGCGGTGCTGCTCAAGGTCACAAGTTAGTATTAGGCTCTAATACTATGATTCCTGGTTTTGAATCCGGTATTTTAGGTGCTAAAGCTGGTGAAGAGCGTACTATCGCAGTCACTTTCCCAGAAGATTACCAAGCAGAAAACTTGAAAGGCAAAGAAGCGACTTTCAAAATTACCGTTTCTGCTGTTGCTGAACGAATTCTTCCAGAGCTAAACGATGCTTTTGTAGAAAAATTTGGTCTAGAAGAAGCAACTGTAGCGGCTTTGCGCGCTGAAGTGCGTAAAAATATGGAGCGTGAGCTTAATCAAGCGATTAAAGCTAAGCTAAAAAATGCCTTGTTTGAAGGTCTGTCTTCAATCAATGAAGTGGAAGTGCCTTCTGCTCTTATTGATCAAGAAGTGGACGCGCTTCGTAAACAAGCTGCTCAGCAGTTTGGCGGTCAAGGTTTTGATGCTTCTCAGTTGCCAGCTGAGTTGTTCCAAGAAGAAGCGAAAAAACGCGCTAAACTTGGTCTTTTGATTTCTGAAGTGATCAAAAAAGATGAATTGAAAGTGGATAACGATCGCGTTCGTTCTTTCTTAGAAGACATGGCTCAGGCTTACCAAGAGCCACAACAAGTTATTGATTTTTACTTAAAGAACAAAGAACAATTAGCGCAAGTGCAATCTGCTGTACTTGAGGAGCAAGTTGTTGATAAACTGTTGGAATCTGCTCAAGTTACTGAAGTAACATTGGGATACGAAGACGCTATCAAGCCAAATGCCCGAGCTGAAGAGGCTGGGGAAGAAGCATAAGACGAGTCTTATCTTTTTTAATAAGGTCGACATAGCATTTGTTATGTCGACTTTTTTGTTTTAAGGAATGCGATATGAATTTGATGAACCCAACTACCGGTCCTGTTGCTATTACAAGTAATGGCCTTGTTCCAATGGTTATTGAACAGACTGCTCGTGGAGAAAGGTCATTTGATATTTACTCGCGCTTACTTAAGGAGCGAGTGATATTTTTAGTTGGTCAAGTTGAAGATCACATGGCCAACTTGGTTGTCGCTCAGTTATTGTTTTTAGAGTCTGAAAATCCAGATAAAGACATCCATCTTTATATTAATTCGCCAGGTGGCTCTGTCACCGCTGGTATGTCTATTTACGATACCATGCAGTTTATTAAGCCAGATGTTAGCACTATGTGTATCGGTCAAGCGGCGAGCATGGGAGCTTTGTTGCTAACAGCTGGGGCGGAAGGGAAGCGTTACTGCTTGCCGAATTCTCGAGTGATGATCCATCAGCCACTGGGTGGTTACCAAGGTCAGGCTTCTGACATCGAGATTCACACACGCGAAATATTAAGCATTAAACATAAGTTAAATGAAATTATTTCTTTTCATACAGGCAAGCCAATTGAGCAAGTTGCTATGGATACGGATCGTGATAACTTCATGAATCCACAAATGGCAAAAGAGTACGGCTTGATTGATGAAATTTTGCAGAAACGAAAAGTTTAAGAAAAGGGTGGAATAGATGTCGGATGATAAATTTAGCCGTGGCGACCACTCTGATCGGTTATTGTATTGCTCTTTTTGCGGAAAGAGCCAAGACGAAGTAAAGAAACTCATTGCAGGGCCTTCTGTTTATATCTGTAATGAGTGTGTAGACCTGTGTAATAACATTATTACGCAAGAATTGTCTCAAATTGCTGATGACGGTAGTACAGGCGACGAGTTGCCAACACCATCAAAATTGAGCGCTGCACTTGATGATTATGTTATTGGTCAGGATAAGGCGAAACGTGTTTTAGCGGTGGCCGTTTATAATCATTACAAACGCTTGCGCCATCAAGGTAAAACAGACACGAGTATTGAGCTTGGTAAAAGTAATATTTTACTTATCGGCCCAACGGGCAGCGGTAAGACCTTATTGGCTCAAACCTTAGCGCGTGTTCTAGATGTGCCGTTTACTATCGCCGATGCAACAACGCTAACGGAAGCGGGTTATGTGGGTGAAGACGTTGAAAACATCATTCAGAAATTGCTACAAAACTGCGATTATGATGTAGAAAAAGCACAGCGCGGTATTGTTTATATCGATGAAATAGACAAGATTTCCAGAAAATCGGATAACCCTTCCATTACACGTGATGTGTCTGGTGAAGGTGTTCAGCAAGCCTTACTTAAGCTTATTGAAGGTACGGTTGCTTCTGTGCCTCCTCAAGGTGGTCGTAAGCATCCTCAGCAAGAGTTTTTGCAAGTCGATACATCAAATATTTTGTTTATATGTGGTGGTGCTTTTGCCGGTCTTGAGCGTGTTATCAGCGACAGAACGGAAAAGAGTAGTATTGGTTTTTCTGCCACAGTAAAAAGCAAAGAACAAGGTCGCTCTTTTTCTGAAGCGGTTCACCGTGTGGAAACAGAAGACTTGGTTAAATTTGGTTTGATTCCAGAGTTTGTAGGTCGCTTGCCTGTGGTTGCGACACTTTCAGAGTTGGATGAAGAAGCATTGATGACCATTTTGAGTCAGCCTAAAAATGCGCTTGTTAAACAGTATCAGCATCTTTTTGAACTAGAAGGTGTAGAGCTTGAGTTTTCTCCTGAGTCTTTGCGTGAAGCGGCTAAGTTGGCGTTGGAGCGTAAAACAGGTGCTCGTGGTCTGCGCAGTATATTAGAATCTGCTTTGTTGGATTGTATGTATGAGCTTCCAACTCGTAACGACGTTGTGAAAGTTGTCATGGACGCGACATCGATCCGTGGCGAGACGGCTCCCTTGATGGTGTTGGAAAAAGAAGAGCTTGCTAAAAACGCTTAGTTTTTAGAAGCTTGATAACGAAACGCAAAGCCGAATTTAAGTATTATTGCTTAAATTCGGCTTTTTTTATGATGTTTCGCGTCAAAACACTGTGTAGACTAAATTCAAATGGTGATAGTGCTTGTAATTTTGGGGTTCGCCCCTATCTCTTTCCTAATCAATGTTGAAATATAAAAGTGCGCGTTTATTTATGTGCCCGGATTGGAAAAAAATATGACAGATTCTTTGCTCCTTCCAATGTTGCCACTGCGTGATGTGGTTGTGTATCCCCATATGGTGCTGCCGCTTTTTGTTGGTCGTGCTAAATCCATCGCGGCGTTAGAGTCTGCAATGGAAAATGACAAGCAGGTGTTTTTGGTGGCTCAGCAAGATGCTTCTAAAGACGATCCTTCAATGGCAGATCTTTATTCTATTGGTACAACGGCGAAAGTGATGCAGTTGCTGCGTCTACCAGACGGTACGGTAAAAGTACTGGTTGAAGGTGGCAAGCGTGCACGCCTTGAAAAAATGGAAGAAGCGGATGGTTTTGTTTTAGGCCGTATTGTTGAGCTGGATTTAAAAGAGGAAGACAAAACTGAGCATGGTGTGATTCGTCATGCGTTGCTTAAGCAATTAGATGAGTATGTTGCAGGTAGCAAGCGCATCCCCGCCGAAGTGGTGGCGTCGCTAAAATCCATCGATGATCTAGCAAAGCTCATTGACAATATTACAGGGCACATGAGCTTAAAACTGGAAGATAAGCAAAAAGTCTTGGAGATAGACTCGTTAACAGGTCGTGGTGAATATCTTATCGGTTTGATGGATGGCGAGCTGGATATTGCGCATCTTGAAAAAAACATTCGCAGCCGTGTTAAGAAGCAAATGGAAAAAAGCCAGCGTGAGTATTATCTGAATGAGCAGATGAAAGCGATTCAGAAAGAGCTTGGCGATATGGAAGATGGCAGTAATGAGCTTGATCTTCTGCAAGAAAAAATAGCTCAGGTAGGCATGTCGGATGAGGCAAAGGAAAAGGCGGAAGGGGAGTTGAAGAAACTTCGCATGATGTCACCTATGTCTGCCGAAGCCGCAGTAGTCCGTGGTTATATTGACTGGTTGACGTCTTTGCCTTGGAAAAAACGCAGCAAAGTACGTAATGACCTGGCCTATGCTGAAAAAATATTGAATCAAGATCATTACGGTCTACAGGATGTCAAAGAGCGCATTCTAGAGTTTCTTGCTGTGCAGCAGCGCGTCAAGAAAGTCAAAGGACCTGTTTTATGTTTGGTGGGGCCTCCGGGTGTGGGGAAAACATCCCTTGGTCAATCCATTGCCAAAGCAGTGAATCGTCAATACGTTCGTATGGCGCTTGGTGGTGTGCGTGATGAGGCTGAGATACGTGGTCATCGTCGTACTTATATTGGTTCAATGCCAGGTAAGCTTTTACAAAAGCTATCCAAGGTAAAGGTAAAAAATCCGCTCTTCTTATTGGATGAAATCGATAAGATGGGGATGGATCAACGTGGTGATCCAGCGTCTGCGCTTTTAGAGGTGCTTGATCCAGAGCAAAACCATACTTTCAATGATCATTATCTTGAAGTGGATTTTGACTTGTCGGATGTCATGTTTATTTGTACGTCTAACAGTATGAATATTCCAGGTCCACTTTTGGATCGTATGGAAGTGATTCGAATTCCGGGTTACACCGAAGATGAGAAGTTAAATATTGCGAAGCGTTATTTGTTGCCCAAACAAATTAAGTTGTCGGGTCTCAAAGAAAGTGAAATCAAGGTAACTGACGCGGCATTAATGGATGTGATTCGGTATTACACGAAAGAAGCGGGCGTCCGTGGTTTGGAGCGTGAGCTAAGCAAGATTTGCCGTCGAGTCGTTAAGAAACAGGCCCTAAGCAATGAAAAAGACTCCGCAGCAGTAGAAGTCACGAGCGAAAATTTAGAAGATTTCTCTGGTGTGCACAAGTTTAGCTACGGTAAAGCGGAGGAAAAAAATCAAATTGGTCAAGTGACAGGGTTAGCGTGGACGTCGGTTGGTGGCGAACTATTAACCATTGAAGCCGCTGGTGTGCCTGGTAAAGGTCGTCATGTTAAGACGGGGTCGCTTGGTGATGTCATGCAGGAATCTATTCAGGCGGCATTAACGGTGGTAAGAAGCCGTGCTGTTGGTCTTGGTATAGACGATGATTTCCATGAAAAAACCGATTTGCATTTGCACGTTCCAGAAGGGGCCACTCCGAAAGATGGACCAAGTGCGGGTGTGGCAATGTGTACGGCCATTGTTTCTGTGTTAACAAAGATCCCTGTTAAAGCCTCTGTGGCGATGACTGGTGAGATTACGTTGCGTGGGGAAGTGTTACCTATAGGTGGGCTGAAAGAGAAGCTTCTTGCCGCTCACAGAGGTGGAATAAAAACCGTGATTATTCCACAAGAAAATGCTCGTGATTTGAAGGAAATTCCTGATAATATCAAGTCAGACATTGAGGTCATACCGGTCAAATGGATTGATGAGGTACTTGATATCGCTTTAGAGTACATTCCTTCACCAAAAAAGGTAGAAACCTTGCCTTCGAGTGAAAAAACTGTTGATGAACAAGAAACTGTAAGTCATCATTAAGGCATATCCTGTGTTGACAGGGAGTAGGTTGGGCTTGTATAACTTCTCGCTCGGCCTTTTTGGTAGGTTATATTGCGCCGAAAAAAATACTAAGGAACCACGAAAATACTGAAGGGGTACAACGTGAACAAATCTGAATTGATTGATGCTATTGCAGCGTCTGCTGATTTATCTAAAGCTTCTGCTAGCAATGCTCTTGACGCTACTCTAAAAGCAATTGAAGCGGCTTTGGCAAAAGGTGACCAGGTTACACTAGTTGGTTTTGGTACTTTTGCAGTGAAAGAACGTGCGGCGCGTACAGGCCGTAATCCTCAAACTGGTGAGGAGATCCAAATTAAAGCAGCGAAAGTTCCTGGTTTTAAAGCCGGTAAAGGTCTAAAAGACGCTGTAAACTAATGTTTTTGGAGCAGTAGTTCAGTTGGTTAGAATACCTGCCTGTCACGCAGGGGGTCGCGGGTTCGAGTCCCGTCTGTTCCGCCATTAGACACAAAAGGTGTATTCCAAGCGGAATGCACCTTTTTTATTTGTTATTTATTTAATTCATTCATTCGGAGGCAGCAATGCTCCAAGATATAAGAGATAAGTCACAAGGCATTGTGGTAAAGATCATTGTTGGTTTTATCATTGTGACTTTTGCTCTATTTGGCGTAGACGCCTTGGTTCAAAGTTTTAATTCATCCGATACGGTTGCTGAAGTGGATGGGGTCGAGATTTCTCGAACACAAATGCTTCAGGGCGCAGAAACTCAACGTCGTCAATTGATTTCAATGATGGGTGGACAAGTGAATCCTGCATTGTTGGAAGACAATCTTTTACAGCGTCGGGCATTGGAAGAGCTTATTCAGCGCGTTGTCTTGGCGAATCAAGCTCAAGGTTTGGGGTTGGGGGTCTCTGATGAACAGGTTAATACATATTTATTGCAGGCTGAACAGTTTCAAACAGATGGACAATTTGATCAAAATAAGTATTTGAATTTCATACGTTCTCTCGGCTTTACGCCGTTAGCGTTTAAAGAACGAATTAAACAAGATGTTTTGATTCAGCAACCACGCAATGCGATCGCGGGTTCTGAGTTTGTTCTGCCTTATCAGGTGGACAGTGTTGCTAAGTTGCAGTCTCAACAACGCTCTTACGACTATGTGTCTTTCTCACTAGCGAGTGAGTCTGAAAATACCAGTGTGACTGAAGCAGAGTTGCAGGCTTACTACGAAGCAAACAAAGATAATTTCAAAACACCAGAGCAGGTGAAAGTGAATTATGTTGTGGTTTCAAGTGCTGATTTTTATAGCAAGGTAAACGTCACTGATGCTGAGTTACAAGATGCTTACCAAGCCTCTATTGCGGGTCTGGCACAAGAAGAAAGATCTGCCTCGCACATTTTGATAGAGACATCGGATCGCAGTGATGCGGATGCTCAAAAACGTGTTGAAGAGATTCAGGAAAAATTGAACGCTGGTGAGGCTTTTGCTGATTTGGCAGCAACCTACTCTGACGATATTGGTTCCAAAGACGATGGTGGTAACTTAGGTTACGTTGAGAAAGGTACTATTGATCAAGCGTTTGATGATGCCTTATTTTCAATGCAAAAAGATGAAGTGAAAACGGTTAAAACGCAATTTGGTTATCATATCATTAAGTTAGACGATATTACTCAGCCAGATGTACCTAGTTTCGCTTCATTGGAAGCCGAACTAAAGCAGAAACTGCTAGACGATAAGGCCAGAGATGCGTTGTTGACAGCACATGAAGACATTACCGATTTGGCTTATGCAAGTGATAAGTTAGATGCCATTGCGAAAGAGTATGGTGTTGACATACTTCAAACGGCCTACTTTGGTCGTGATGGTGGTTCTGACGAGGTATCAAGTAACCCTGCGGTGATCGCGGCGGCGTTTGATGTGCCTGTATTGGAAGACGGTCAAAACAGTAATTTGATTGAACTGAATGAAGATCAAGTGGTGGTGATCCATCTTAATGATCACAAACCAGAATCTTTCCAATCTTATGAAGAAACCAAAGAGCAAGTCGCTTCTATTGTTGTACAGAACAAAGCGGTTGAGTCTCTTAGAGCGAAAGCCGAAGTGGCTAAAAATGCGGAAAGTACAGTTTGGACCTCTGTGACTGATGCCCAGCGCGGCCAAGATGAAATGACGTCACTGGCTTTCTCTTTACCGCATCCTGATGGTCAGCCTGTTGTGGCAATCAAGGGATTGTCTAATGGCGACTTGGCTTTGATTCGCTTAAATAAAGTCGCTATAGGTGAGGAGGTTGCGCCTGATGAGCAGCAGCAGCTAGCTTATGAGCGTTATTTAAACCAAACTCAGGCCACGCTCAGTACTCAAGGATTGCAAGACTTTTTGAAAAATAATGCCAAAATAGAAAGATAAACCGCTGTTTTTGTGTTGAAAAAAAACCACTCAGTTGAGTGGTTTTTTTGTTTTTATACTGGATGATTGCCTTGTCTCGCTCAACCAGAGGGCTTTTTGTTGCTTTGTTATGCCAGCGCCATCAACCAGTGGTTTGACGGTACAAAGAAGGCTTGGCCTGTCGTGGCACGAGTGTATTTCATCAGATGATCTGTGTTGCCGTGCTCATCGCCTTTAACCATGCTTTCTAACATGCGATTAAAAATCACAGGCGTTTTGCTGTAGCTCGCAAACATAAGCCCTTTTTCTGTCAAAGAGGCAAACGGCATACTGTGGCGCAATATTTCAAGAGAGCGGCCATGCTCATCTTTCAGTGAGGTACGCTTGGTATGCGCATGGACTGATTTTTCAGCAGAAGGGTATTCTTCGTTAGTGTGCTTCGTCCGTCCGTACGTATCTTCTTGAGTTTTTAGATCTTCTTTTTCCCATTTGGCTAGGTCGTGGACAAAGCGCATTAAATTAAAATACGAGCCATTTTTGAAGTCTGGATCCTCGTCATCAACGAGTGCCACCATTTTGCGTTTTTCTCCTTCAGGGTTTTCTGTGCCATCCACAAAGCCTGTTAAATCGCGGTTGTCTAAATATTTGAAGCAATGGACTTCTTCTACCAGAGCTACGCTTTTGCCGAATGCGTCAAAAAGCAGTCTGCCTAGCTGGTAGGTAGCATCATGGCGAGAAGAGCGAATATGCAGCACAAGATCGACATCCGTTGGCACTATCTCAATGTCTTTGCCTGTAATATGAGGGAAAGCCGTCAGTAGCAGAGGGCGTTTGGTGTCTAACGTATCCCAAATCAGATGGCTCAGTCCCAGGCTTGCGTGTAACGCTGCATCGGGAAATTGTAACTGCAGGGCTTCGACTTGTTTGGGCACTGCTGACAAAGCGTTTTTAAATAGGTCAATTTCAGATCTATTAACATTCAGTGTGATAAAAAGAGCGTCACTAGACGCTTCGGCAATAATGCCTGATTGATAGGGGGTCATTGTAGTTGTCCTTATTGACGCTAGAGGTCATTAGAAGTTTGGATAAAGTGTTTTTAGCTGACTGGCTTTGGAGGGTCTAGCTCGGCCGCTGGTGTATTCCTCTAGCGCCTCGGCAAGAGGGTGTCCTTGCCATTCATGGGCTGGATTGCTTGAGTACAGCATTAATTCTGCTTCCATTAGTAATTGCGTCACTTGAACCGTTGTAAGGCGTTTGATGTCATCGACACTGCGAATTTCATTGTCGCCCCACCGATGACGTGCCCATTCTAACAAACTCGGTCTCAGGGACGGTAGATCGTTTTGGTTGCAGCATTCCATTAAGGCTTTAAAGGCGCTTTGCTCATCGTATGTACTGAGTGGGGCAAAGTCTTGTAACGTAGGGACTTGGTAAATGTTGTCTGGTTCTGCTTTTCTGTTCTTGAACCAAAGTGCCGTCCAGATGCCCATCATAACGGCAGCAAGCAAAAGCAATCCAGCAATGAGGTACTGACGTAGGGTGTAACCATTGTGTGCTGGTACGATTTTGACCTCAAGTGGTTTGGGTTGGTTTTGTGCAATAGGGTCGACGACTTTTTGTGCTGGCGGTGAAGTCTCAACAGGTTTTTTGGCCAAAGAGATTGGTGCCATCGAGTGTGTTGGTTCTGGTGAGCTATTGTTCTCAACGGGCGGCTTTGGTGTCGAATTGTCTGCTTTATTAGAGCCACTTGGTAAAGGAGCAATTTCAATGCCTGGCGTGGTCGCACTGGCCACGCTAATGGCTTGTTTTTCTGTATCCCAGTAAGGGATGTTGACGTCTGGTAATAACAGCGTGCCTTCTTGAGTAGGGACGACTTCAATCGTAATGCTTTGGCTACCGGTTACGCCTGATGCCGTTTTTTGGGTATCAAATTTGGGCGTCTGAGGGTAAAGCTTGTAAAGGCGTGTGCTGTTAAAGTCTACCGCTGGAATTTGTTCTGGCAGTGCGCCTTTTGCGTGTATGTCGATGGTCCAGATCAGCGTATCGCCCACCCTTGGCGAAGCATCCGTTTTTGTTAACGAAGTGGATACGGTGACGGCTTGGCTTGGCAGCCAAGCATCGGCGGTATAGCTCGCAGGAGTCGGGATAACCTGTAAGTTTAAAGGCTCGCTTTGGACCTTTATCATTCTACGTCCAGTAGAGGTATTTACCATTGCCTGGATGCTTTGTGGCGGGATGGTGATGAGTCCACTGCGTTGCGGAAAAACCAAATATTCTCGCGTGATGACTTGGTATTGAGTGCCATTGATCGTCTGATAGCTCATCTGGTCATCGACCAGTCTTTCAATGATCAAGTCAGGATGAGAGGGAATTGCCCGATTGGCATTTTGCAATGCGACAGACGTATAAAGCTTCACATTTAGTATGATTTCTTGCTGAAGGTAGGGCTCTGTTTCAGACACTTCCGCTTTGAGCATAACAGGTGGATTGCCATTGCTGTCTAGCAATTGAGGTGAACTTTTGACGGTAAGTCTAATGGGTTGCGATTCTAAGCCCCCTATTTTTATCGGGGGAATTTCGACGGTGCCAACCGATTTTGGCATTAAGCTTACTACCCAAAAATTCAATGCGGTACTGGTGCCTAAATTAAAGCTAAATTGGCTATTTTGACTTTTTCCTAATATGTTGAAATCGCGTTCTAGGGGAGTCAGATCTGGACCGTTTCCAGTCTCGGAAAAGTCTGCACGCAGCGTCAGCTGGACCACTTCATTTTCGGTGGTCACATTTTTATTGAGTGTCGCGGTAACGCTGGCGGCTTGAAGAGAGCTGGAAAGCACAATAAAAAGCAGAGCCATCATTAGCGAGAAAAACAAGCGACTTGGCGTGTTTTGCGAGATTAATGAAAGGGAGTATTGCTTTATTACCATGGGTTTTGCCCATCCTCTTGAGAAAATCGAGTTTCATTGCGTTTTTCTTGGTGCAAATACCAGAGTTTGCGCTGCAGCAATAATCCTGGATCGTCTTGGATTTGCCTTAGCCACTGGTTTAGCGCCTGTTGTTTTTCTTTATTCAGCGGTATTTTTTCCGCTTCGTCTTGGTTTTCACTGTCTGAGTGTTCATTTTGCTTATTATCCTCAGGTGTTTTGTTCTTGTCTTGTTTTTCGTTCTTTTTATTGTCATTTTTTGAGTCAGATGACTCTTTGGCGTCATTTTGGTCGTTAGAACGGGAAGCGTCGTTCTGGTTTTGTTCTTGTTTTTGCTCTTGTTCTTGATTTTGTTGGTTTTTGTTTTCGTTATCTTTTTGTTCTTGTTGCTGGTTTTGTTGTGATTGTTGTTGCTTTAAATAGTCCAGATTCTCTTTGGCCGCCTTTAAAGAAGGGTCCTGTTCCAAGGCTTTTTCATAGGCTTGCATGGCTTTTTCGATGTCACCAGACAAGGCCAGCGCATTGCCCAAATTATAATTTTCGGCCGCGTTTCTGTTTAGAGTATCGAGCTGTTGAATGGTATTTTGATAATTTTCTAACGCGTAAGCGGAGGCCGCCTTCCAATCGGGACGTTGGAAGTATTGATCGGCGGTTTGCCAATCACCCTGATCCACGGCCTGTTGGCCTTTTTGATCCGGTGTCAAAAACCAATCAAGTGGTGAGGCCTGTAGCTTTTCTGTGGGCCAAGACAAGACGCTAATAAGCAACATGAAAAGCATGCCTTTACGAAATTGAAAAGCAAGCCAAAATAGAAAGGGCAGAGCCAGCCAGTGTCCTTGCTCTATCCAATGGATGCTTTTGTTTTGGGCTTTTTGGGTTTGCTGATTATCCAGCGAGTGGTCAGTGATTTGAGTGATTTCTTGTGGTGTTAAGCGTCCTTCATAAAAGTGCCCACCAAGAGCGTTTGTTAGGCTTTTCAGTTCATCAATCGGCGTAATGGGGGTTATGTTTCTGCCGTTTTTTCTGAGAATTTGACCATCTGGTAGCTGTATCAGGGATGCGCTACTGGTACCAACGGCAATCACATTTAACTGTATGTTTTTGCCTTTGAGTAAGGCTGGAATGGACGTTTTATCTTGTTCGCTAAGATCGTCAGTTAATACAATTAGGCGTAACGGTGAGGTGTCCTCTTTGTCGAGCGACAGCGCAGCCTCGATACCACTGGTGAGATTGCTCCCGTACATTGGCATGATGATCGGATCTAATGCGAGTAAGAAATGAGTGATGGTTTCTCTGTCTTGGCTAAAGGGACTGATAATAAACCCTTCACCAGCAAACGCGACGAGCGCAATATCGCCTTCTTTACTTTGTTCCAGTATGTCTCGAATCGTTTGTTTTAATTGAGTTTGTCGATTGGGTTTTACATCGGTCGCGTACATGGATAACGATTGGTCGACGACCAACACCGTTTGTTGAGTGTTCTCAAACATCGTGGTTGGCGCTTTTGTCCAGCTTATGCCCGCCAAGCCAACACAGAGCAGTGATGCCGCGACGACCCCCAACCATTTATTGATAGGACGGGTGGTATTGCGATAGACCAAATGTTGTAGCAAGCGTTGATCCACTACAGTGCTGAGACGGTTGGCATTCGACCGTTTTGCTGTCATGAAAGACGCCAACAGTAGGATAATGGGCAACAACATTAGCCAGTAAGGACGTTCAAAATGGATTAGGTTAAAGAGCATCATGCTTTTTCTCCTGAACGCCACGCTCGTTTGTTCCAAGATAGCTGCTTGCTCATCAGCAAGGCCAAGCCCAGAAACGCCATTGAGCCAAGGCCCAGCCAGTGGAATAAACTGGTTAACGGGCGTTGCCACACGTCCTCCGCAGGTGTTGGCTCTAATGCGTCAAGGGTTTGATAAATCGCATGCAGATCTTCTGTGCTTTTAGCGCGGAAATATTCACCGCCCGTTTGTGCAGCGATATTTTTCAATAGAGTTTCGTCTAGGTCGGTGGATGGGTTAATTACTTTTGGCCCAAAGAAGCTTTGTACAATCATGCTGTCAGCACCAATGCCGATGGTATGGATCTTTACATTCTGTGACGCGGCAAACTCGGCGGCTTGTTGTGGTTGAACACGGCCTGCGGTATTGGCGCCGTCTGTCATAAGAATAAGCACTTTTTTATCGGAAGGCTTGTCTTCAAGTCGCTTGATGCCCAAGCCAATCGCATCGCCTATGGCGGTTTGCTCACCCGCAAAGCCAATTTGCGTCTCTTGCACAAGTTGATTAATGGTCTTGGTGTCAAAGCTTAATGGCGCTTGTAGATAGGCTTTAGAGCCAAACACTATGATGCCAATTCGGTCGCCACGACGTTCCTGAATAAAACCTGAGAGAACGGATTTCGCTGCTTCTAATCGGTTGACGGATTGATTGTTAAGCGTCATGTCAGTGACTTGCATGCTGCCGGACAAATCCAGGGCAATCAGTAAGTCACGTCCGGATGGCGTGACTTTTGTCGGTTCGCCAAGCCAAATGGGTTGAGACAGGGCAAATACCAAGAGTACCCAGGACAGGAGCAAACACACATACCGCCATGTGACGCTTTTCGGCATTGCTTTATGGTCTTGGTGATCCATTAATTGCTCGGTATTTCCCCACCAGATACCATCGCCTTTGGGTTTGGCTTTGGGTAGGAAATACATAATAAAAGGCAAAGGCAGCAGAAGCAGAAACCAAGGCAAAGATAACTCAAGCATGGTGCTTCCTTATCCAATAACAGGTATTTTTTATCATACGGGTGCGTTGTTTTTGGCTTAACTCAATCTGGCTTTGATAAGGGCCATCGATAAATTCGTTACCAAGCAGTGAAAATCGTCGAGTGGTTGGCATGGTGTTATCTACTAATTCGAACAAGGTTCGACTCGGTAGCGCCGCTGTTTCGATTTTTCCTTCGCTTATTAAGCAGCGGCGGATCATTTCGTGGCACAACAAAATACAATCTTTGTCATTAAGTTCGCTGCACTTTTGGGCGATTTCAGCCAATGCCTCTCGTCGATAAGTGCGCTTCTTATGATGTCGATACCAAAAGAACAGCAGGCCTAGCAATAAAAGAATAATCGCGGCCACAATTAGCCAAGTCCACCACACTGGCGGCCACATGGGTACAGATTGTGGCAGTAAGTAAGCTTTATTTGGCAGATCAATTGCTTGTGATTGGGCTGCAAGCGGAGCGAGTGCCGTAGACATTAGTGCAATGCTCCTTGAGACAACAAATAGCGGGCGATTTTTTCGGGTGATTCTGTGATATCAAATATTTGGTGGCGAATGCCCAAAGACATCAGTTTATTGCGCATGCTGGTATTTTGTGACAGAAAATCGGCTTTTGCTTGCTGCATGCTGTGGTTACTAATAGTGACCGATTTCATCCCTTGGTTATCTGCCATCTGGTATTGGCCAGCCGGCAAGTTAAACACATTGCTGTCGATGATTTGTATCCAGTGAACCGAATTATGCTGCGCAAGTTCCATTAGGGCATTGTTTTCGTCTTCGTTCCAGTCTTGCTTGTCCGTCAGTATTATCACGTCTTTGTTGTGGGTTTTGCGGGTCAGTGGCGTATTACACCAAATGCTGGTGGCATGATGACTACACGCACGATTGGCAATTTTGGACGCGTTTTTAAGAGCGTTTAATAGCGAAGACAGTGTTGCCAGTTTATTGCTAGCGTGTTCCTGGTCGCCATACGTTATACGATAAGACAGCGTGTCACCTTGTTGCTTCGAGCGCCACGCAATGATCCCGGCGAGCTGAATAAAGCGTGTAGAGATAAAAGTATGGCGGGTGCCAAAATAGGCGTTGCTAGACAGATCCAACAGCAGCAGTCGCTGATGATCGTTTTCCTGCGCATACAGCCGAGTGTGAGCTTGGCCCGTTCGAGCGGTCACACGCCAATCTATGTGCCGCAAATCATCGCTGGCTTGATAGGCACGAAGTTCAAGCATTTCCATGCCATGGCCTTTTTGTCGTGAACGACGCTCGCCAGAATGAGGTGCAAAACGAATGGCTTTTGGCGCGCGCCCTAAATGTTTGGCGTAACTTGCCAATAGCGAAAAATGGGCGTCATCCAGCTCAGGCGATTCGGGTGATAATAATGGGCTCATGGTACTGATGCCTTTTACTACTATGCTATGAGTGACTATGCGTTTAATTATAATGCCGGAACATGGCTGATCAATCGCTTCAATAAATCATCAACGGATAACCCCGCGGCTTGCGCTTCAAAGGTCGTAATGATGCGGTGGCGCAATACTGGTAAGGCAATCTGGCGCACATCGTCTGGTGTGACAAAGTCTCTGCCGTTTAATAATGCATTGGCGCGGGCGCAACGATCAAGGGCCAAGGTGCCCCGTGGACTTGCCCCAAATTCAATCAAATTGGTGCCTTTCCCCGCATCACCCAAGTACCGTTCTGGTTGGCGGGTTGCCATCACAAGCTGCACTATATATTGCTCAACACTTTCTGACATGTACAGTGACAAGGCTTTGTGGCGAAGCTCAAGAATGTCGATAGGCCGACAAACGGGCTGTGGTTTACTGGCTGACGTTTTGTGTAAGTCCTGCTGGCGCACTAACCTGAGTACATCCAATTCGCTGGCTGCACTGGGGTAACCGAGGTTTATTTTCATCATAAAACGATCAAGCTGCGCTTCCGGCAAAGGGTAAGTACCTTCTTGCTCAATCGGGTTCTGTGTGGCAATAACGAAAAAGAGTTCGGATAAGGGATAGCTGTTGTTACCGACGGTGACTTGTCTTTCGCCCATGGCTTCAAGCAAGGCTGATTGAACTTTAGCTGGCGCTCGGTTGATCTCATCGGCTAGCACGATATCATTCATGATGGGGCCAGGAACAAAACTGAATTTTCCTGTTTCTTGCTGATAAATGTCAGAGCCCGTTACGTCGCCAGGCAGCAAATCTGGCGTAAACTGAATGCGTTGGAAACGGCTATCAATCGCGCTTGCTAGGGCTTTCGCGGCGGTGGTTTTGGCGATACCCGGCGGGCCTTCTAGAAGCACATGACCATTTGCGATTAAAGCGACGAGTAATTCATGAGTTAAATCGGGTTGGCCGACGACGGCATGATTTAGATGATCTTTTAATTGCTCAATTACAGTTACCATCGAACCTAGGTTCCTTATACTTTTGTCAATAAAAGTGTCAACGCAAGATAACACCCTTGCAAAATTGCTGTGCTCATCAATGTTTTATTAAAACAGACTTATAAGCGATAAATTTGGCTTTATGAGGCTGTTTTTGCCTCGCCTTGGCTTCGCTCGTGACTTCGTGCAAAGGTGTCCATATAATAGACTTCATCTTATCGGATTCAAATCTTTACGCACAGAGCGTTCTCTGTAAGGGTAGCGTAAGCACAGGACGAAAAAAATGGCAAAAATTGTATTAAATGTGGCCCTGCCTGCGTTTAAATATGAAGCTATGTACGCTGGAGCGGCAAAAAACCTCGTCGCAAACAGTTTAGATGGGCGTAAAGTTCAGTTGCCTTTGTCGGCTTTTCAGCGTTTTGTGACTCATCAAGGGATTTACGGTTTTTTTGAAGTAGAATTTGATGAGATGAACAAACTGATCGCCGTTACCAAAGTAAAAGGGCCTTAAGTAAAACTGCCTAAAGTGAAATAGCGTTAACGCAAATACGACGAAACATCAGACCACATAAATTAGACACATCAGATCAGGCAAGGCATTCACCTGATCTTAACCGCCTAGGAGCCCAAACAATGTACCAACTTGCTCGCTCGTTACTTTTTAAATTAGACGCTGAAGTGTCTCATGAATTGTCATTGGATCTTCTTGCAGCAGGCAGTCGGTTAGGAATAAATAAATTGCTAGGCGGATTGCCATCGACCAAGCCGGTTGATGTGATGGGATTGCGCTTTCCGAATGCGGTGGGCTTGGCTGCGGGTCTGGATAAAAACGCCGATGCCTTTGAAGCGTTAGGCGCTTTAGGTTTTGGCTTTGTCGAAGTGGGGACCGTGACACCAAAAGGGCAAGCGGGCAACCCTAAGCCACGTTTGTTCCGTCTGCCTGAGCATGAAGCCATCATCAACCGCATGGGCTTTAATAACAAAGGCGTGGATCATCTTGTGTCGCGTATTAAATCCCACCGCTACCCTGGTGTGTTGGGTGTTAACATTGGAAAAAATTTAACCACTTCGGTAGAAGACGCGGCGGCGGATTATTTGGCCTGTCTAGAGTCGGTCATTCCTCACGCGGATTACATTACCGCTAACATCAGTTCACCGAATACACCTGGCCTTCGCAGTTTGCAATTTGGCGAGAGTTTGGCGCAGTTAATCGCGCCCTTAGTTGCGGCACGTGATCGTTATGAAGCTGAAAATGGTAAACGCGTGCCGTTGGCCGTGAAAATCGCCCCGGATATGACAGACGACGAAATTAAAATGGTTGCCGATACCCTCGTAGAGCAGGGGGTTGATGGTATTATTGCTACGAATACGACGCTATCCCGTGATGCCGTTCTAGGGCATCCGTTTGAAAAAGAAGCCGGCGGTCTAAGTGGCGCGCCAGTTCGTGATGCTTCTACCCATGTGGTAAAAGTATTGGCTGAGCATCTGAAAGATACACTGCCTATTATTGGCGTGGGTGGTATTTCCAGTGGTGCTGACGCTGTGGAGAAACTGCAAGCGGGAGCGCGACTAGTGCAAATTTATTCGGGCTTTATCTATCACGGCCCAGAGTTAATCAAGGAAGCCATAGCCAGTACGGATGCTTATTACCGCGAGCTTGATCTCGGTATCTAAAGATCGAATAGAAAACAAGGTGCAGCGTAGTTTGGCATCTTGTTTTAAAAGAGGGCGGGACACAGTCTCGCCTTCATGCGTTTCGAAACCTTCATTGAAATTTAAAAAAGTATTTTATAAATGAGCACGATATTACAGACAACTGATTCATCAAGTCAGGTTTACGCATTAGAAATAACCTGTCCTCTTGGGTTAGAAAATGTCTTAGAAAAAGAGCTGCATGGCGAAGGCCTAACGCAAACCCGATTAGGTGAAGCACAGGTTAAGCTAACCACAGACCTAGAAGGCATGTACAAGGCCTGTTTATGGTCCCGTGTTGCGACTCGCGTGATGTTGCCAATTGCCAATTTTAAAATGGAGTCGGCCGACGACCTATACAATGGTGTAAAAGCGATTCAGTGGTCAGACCACATGAGCGCCACCAATACCATGGCGATCGATTGCCACGGTACTAACCACCATATTCGCAACACACAATTTGGTGCCGTGCGCGCCAAAGATGCCATTGCCGATTACTTTGTGGCCTTATCTGGCGAACGTCCAAACGTTGAAAAAGAACAGCCAGAAGTTCGTATTGCCTTGCGTATCAAACGTGATGTTGTGACGGTGAGTATCGATTTATCAGGCGAAAGTATGCATCGTCGTGGCTACCGTCAACAAGGCGGCATGGCTCCTTTAAAAGAAAACTTGGCTGCGGGTCTTTTACTGCGTGCTGGTTGGGGAACCGATTGCGGTTTGACGCAACTTATCGACCCTATGTGTGGCTCGGGGACGTTTCTAGTTGAAGCCGCAATGATGACATTGGACATTGCGCCGGGTTTACGTCGCTCATACTGGGGCTTCAAAGGCTGGAAACAGCATGACCATCGCATGTGGCAACAACTGATGGATTTTGCTAAAAACCGCAAAAAAGACCCAGCCACCTTAGGGATTCGTTTCCAAGGAACCGATCGAGAACAAAAAGCCATCGCGGCCGCGCGAGAAAACATTAAACGTGCCGGACTCACCGGCGTCATTGATGTCACCATGTCATCGTTCCAAGAGCATGAATTCGACATCAACCCCGATGTGCCGGGTCTTTTAATCACCAACCCACCTTACGGTGAGCGTATTGGTGACGAAATGGCCTTGATCGCGTTGTACCGTCAACTGGGGGAATGGGTGGTCACTCACGTACGTGGCTGGCAGTTTATGATGTTGACCAGTAATGATCATCTGGCGCGTCAAATTCCCGCTCGACCAGAAAAAAGTACTCGAGTCATCAACGGTGGGATCGAGTGTCGCGCTTATCAGTTCCCATTATTGGCAGGCAGCATAAAAGAAGACGTCGTCGCGCAATCTGTGATGACGCCGGGTGCGCAAATGTTTGCTAATCGTCTGCAAAAAAATGCCAAAAAATTGAAAAAGTGGGTCGAGAAAAACAAGATTCAATGTTACCGCCTGTATGACGCTGACATGCCAGAATACTCCGTGGCGATTGATATCTACCAAGACTGGGCGCATGTACAAGAATATCAAGCGCCTAAAAGCGTTGATCCAGAAAAAGCCAAACAGCGTTTGTTTGATGTTATGTCTGCGATTCCTAGCGCACTGAATATTTCAGAAGCCAAGGTCATATTGAAACAGCGTCAAAGACAGACAGGCAAAGAACAATACGAAAAACTCGATCAGACAAAACACGAAATGATCGTAGAAGAGTATGGCTGTGACTTCATCGTCAACTTGAAAGATTACTTGGACACCGGCTTGTTCCTTGATCACCGTCCTGTTCGTAAATTGATTCAAGACAAAGCCAACGGCAAGCGATTCTTGAACCTTTTCTGCTATACCGCAACAGCATCCGTGCACGCGGGTCAGGGTGGGGCGCACAGTTCATTGAGTGTCGATATGTCGAACACTTATACCGAGTGGGCGCGTCGTAATATCGAACTGAATGAATTTTCGGATCGTTATCATCAAGTAGAACGTGCTGATTGTATTGAATGGCTCAAACAAAGCCGCGACACTTTTGATCTAATCTTTATGGACCCCCCAACGTTTTCGAACTCGAAAAAAATGGCCGATGTGTTGGATATCCAACGCGACCATGGTGAGCTAGTGCGTTTGGCCATGGCTAGATTGGCGAAAGGGGGCGAATTAATCTTCTCCAATAACTACCGTCGCTTTGTATTGGATGAAGCGCTAGAGCAAGAGTTTGAGGTGAAAAACATCACCCGAGAGACACTGGATCCAGACTTTGATCGTAATGATAAAATACACCAGTGCTATATCATCAAACACAAATCATAACTCAGCATGGGTGAATAAATTCGATATAATTCGCCCATATTTCAAGGGCTAAACACCCAGTTTAGCCTTGTTTTTTTGGTTTTATACGTTTTAAGGTTTATAAGTTTTTAGTATGAAAAAAACATTCCGACTTGTGATTAGTTGCCCAGATAGAGTGGGCATTGTAGCGGCCGTGAGTCAGTTTTTGAACGAGCGCCAAGGCTCGATCATGGAAGCCAGCCACCACACAGATTTAGAGCAAAAATGGTTCTTCATGCGTCATGACATCGACGCGGAAAGTTTGTCTATTGACGTAGAAACCTTCCGCAAAGAATTCGCGCCTATTGCCGAAGAATTCAACATGCGTTGGTACGTAAAAGACAGCGAAGATCGTCCTAAAGTTGTCCTATTGGCCACCAAAGAGTCTCATTGCCTAAACGACATCATGCATCGCTGGCACACCGGCGAGCTGAACTGTGAAATCGTCGGCGTGATTGCCAACCACGAAGACCTACGCTCCATGGTCGAATGGTACAAGATTCCATACTTCTGCATTCCCGTACCAAAAGAAAACAAAATGCCCGCCTTCCAAGAAATTGAAGCTTGCATTGATGCGTCTGGTGCCGACACCATCGTACTCGCGCGCTATATGCAGATCTTCCCTGAATACTTGTGTGAGAAATACCGCCACAAAGTCATCAATATACACCACAGCTTCTTACCGTCTTTCATTGGTGCGAAACCCTACCACCAAGCCGCGGTTCGTGGCGTAAAACTGATTGGCGCGACCTGTCACTACGTCACCGCAGACCTAGACGCTGGCCCGATCATCGAACAAGACGTGATCCGCGTTCGTCACAGCCATGCCGCAGAAGACATGGTTCGCCTAGGCAAAGACATAGAAAAACTCGTACTGTCCCGAGGCTTGCGTTATCACCTAGAAGACCGTGTATTAGTGCATGGCAATAAAACCGTAGTGTTCGCTGAGTAACAGAAAAAAGCACTGAACAGAACAAAACCCGAATAATAGAAAGGGAAGGCCACGGCCTTCCCTTTTTTATTTTGTCATCTTAATGCGATAAAATTTTTTTCTTGAAAAAAGTGTCTATAGTCTATAGTTAATAAAACAATTCATTAAGAGACGGCTAGTGAGGTGACGAATGAAACTCAAATTAACGCCAACTCAGAACCTATGTGTTGGCTATTTAGAATCTGGTTTTAAATTGATCCAATTAGGCGAGCAGTTTTACTTTATCAAAGGCGAACGCCGACAAAAGGTATTGCCCAAAACCCTAGACGCACTCGTCAACCGAGGCGCACTGGCACATACCGAACAAGGCGACTACATGCTAAGCGATGAATTTGTAGAACACCGTAAACGAATGCGTGAAATGAACGAGCCCAAACAGACTCGCCATTAACAAAAGCCAACTTGGCCCCATTTTTTCTCGTTAGGAATGGGGCCTTTTTTACGGCAATAATTCAGCACCCAGATAAAACCAAACGGCGTTTTCCCTCGAAACTAACGCCTACCTCGTCAAAACGCCGTTTGCTTTCATTGTAAATCGTCATAAATCAACATTCCACGTAGGTCTGCATGAGGGAGGCACGACCGTAATCAGACGTTCGAAACTCGCAATGACAACATACCTCATCGAAGCACCAAACAACGTTTACGCAACCAAAATGTAGGTCGCGCCTTCAGGCCGACAACGTCATAATTCCCTCCCCTTATGTCTTCCAAGGGGAGGGCCAGGGTGGGGTTATTATTTTCTTTGGGTTCCATTCAAGCGCTTGGTATTCCTGACCTTTTTTCCGCTCTGCTGAGCGGGTAACTTTTGCCCAGATCCGCAAAAGTAACCAAAAGGTCTCTTTAAGATCTTTAATGCCTGATTTTCGTCATAGGCACATGACTGTTCCCCTACGCTCGTTATATCGTAAGGCATAGATTGTTTTGCAGGCTTGAAAGAAGATATTTTTAACTGACTCTGAAACGCCATAAAGTCGCGCAACTTCGTCGCGTCGAACTGGCTTCATCTGTGATGCTGGTTTTTCGTAGGGCGTGATGAGGGAAGTACGACCGCTTTTCCATAACAAAAAAGCCGCTGAAAGCGAAGCTTTCATTGTCGCGCCTTCAGGCCGACAACGTAATTATTGTCTTCCAATTAAGCTAGGGTGGTGTTATTGCTTTGCTGCGTATCACCACAATCTAAGTACTAAAAAAACACACAAAATTTTTATGGTTTTCGCTTTTCGCTTCTTGTATTCTGTAAAGAAAGGTCAGGGAAGACGAACAGATAACTCATATCAAATGAACACTTCTTTCTCCCTCCTCTGACTAACGTTAAATTTAAGACACTCGTTTTTGCTTAGTTAAAAACATGAATGGCAAGATAACCAAAAGCAGGACTTGTAAGTTTTGGGACTAACATCGTTTCGTTGAAACGCCAAAATGATTAGAACCAAGTCAGCGGAATTCATCAGGGATAAAAGCTAAAAAAGCTTTACGAAAAATCCGAATAGATGGCTGCAAAACTGTTCTTGTTAGATCTTGATTTTACTTGCAAAAATCGGGGTGTCCATAGATGTTAGGCAATCATTGACTACCAATGGAGAATATCAATGGCTCATTACGAAAATCAATCAGATATGTTTAAACAAAGAGCTGAAAGCTGCAAAAAAAATGGTGACCGACTTTATGCACAAGCTATTGAGGCAAAAGAGCGGGGAGACAAAGAAAAATACAATCAGTACATGGCTCAGGCTCAAACACAGTACAAAATGCAAAAAGAGAATGAAGCTAAAGCTAAAGAGCATGCCGGTAAAACTTGGAAGTAAGGGAAGTAGAAAATGGGATTCTGGAATAAGGCTTTTGAAGTTGCAAAGAATGTTGGTACTACTGTAGCTAATCACATTGAAGCTTCAGCTAATGAAATTCGTGAAATTAAGCAAAAATATGAAGACATGAGCGATGATGAGCTTTTACGAGTGGTGCATAGTGATGGCTTTTTCGGCAAGTCACAGAAAGAAAAAGCAATTGCTTTTAATATCTTGAAGAAGCGAGGCTTTGATCCTGAAGAAATAAAATCGCGCAAAGCCTAACAAATCACTGCACCGGAAAAATAACTCGCTGGCGCTCGTTATTTTCCGGTGAGCAAAACGTTATGAGCTACAACACCTCAAGATTTAAGTTAATACTCCACACATTTGAAGTGAATTTTTATGACAGATAAACCTATATATGGAAGTCAATATTCTGATTCGGATTGGGGGTGTGACTACTTTGAGATAGAAACGGCTACATCGATTGGAAAGATCAAGGTATGTCATGTGATAGTAAACGACATAAAAAAAATATCTGAAGCATTAACTAAAAATGTACTTGATACTTCATGGATGACAAATCTAGATGTAGGTAGCAAGAGAGCATATGACAGAACGGTTCAAGAAACAGCTTCTGCTCTAGTTGAGATATTTGAATCTACCACCACACCCTCTGATGTAGGTAGTGAGTTTGGTGAAGTAATGGTTTCAATTGGATCAACAAAAGCACTTGAGAAAATATTTAATCATGTGACTTTGCCCATAGCAGAATTATGGAAACCTCAAATAAAACAAAATGAAGGATTCGACTTTCATACAGTTTGTGCTGAAAAATATATAAATTTTGGTGAAGCCAAATATTCAGGAAGTACTAATCCTCACGGCAATGCAATAAACCAATCAAAACGATTTGTTGAGGATGAAAAACACCTCAGAGATTATGTTCACTTAAGAGCGTTGGCTCCAAATGAAGCCGTTGAAAATCTGAATAATGATAGCTATGGTATTGTTGCATCATTTTCAATAAACACAGATGATCCACTTCAAATTTTAAAAAATGCTATTGAATCAGCTCAGGAAAAGTTGAGTATAGATAGCATAAAAGCAGTATATTTGGTTGGGGTAAGTCAATGAGCATAATTGATATTGCAGAAGATGTTGAACCAATCAATGGGATTTCTAAATTATTGGATGTTCTTCATAAAGATGGGCCTGTAAGTTCTGAAATTTTAGAAAAGATAGCGTATTATAAAAAATTCCACAGAGATGCTTTTCAGGTCCAAGAAGAAAAAGTCATTACTTCTCTCGGACTCTTTTATAAACTACCTGAGCCAAGTAATTTATATTCATTCTTATTGTCAGGTCTTGGAAGGCAGCATAAGCATGAGTTTGGCGAGTATCTAACCCCTGTTCAGGCAAGTATAAGAAGGGCGGTTAATGAGAATAAAGTAGTATCTATATCTGCACCAACCAGTGCTGGAAAATCATATTCTATTAGAGATTTCATTGCTGAAGATGATGGTGATGCTGTCGTAATTGTTCCTTCCAGAGCTTTGATCGCAGAATATGTCAATACAATGAGGCAAAAGTTTAACGGTGACAAAAATGTGATGATATCCTCTTTTGTAGATGACATATTCAAATCTAGGAATCTTCGAAGAATATTTATTCTTACACCTGAACGGGCAAGAGACCTATTCTCTAAGAATCTAAATTTAAATATCAAAACATTTTTCTTTGATGAAGCTCAGGTCTCTGAAGAAATTGAGAGAGGAATTGTTTTCGATGTACTTGTGCGTAGGATTAAAAAACATTTTAATAACGCAAAACTAATTTTTGCACATCCTTTTGTAGAAAATCCTGACGCCCAATTAAAAAAACACAAATTTCCTGAGGAAGATGGTTACTCTAGATCATATACCCATGGTGCAGTAGGAAAAATATTTGTATATCAGCATAAAAATAAAAAATATTATCAGTTTTCTCCATTTATTGATAGAGGCCATCAAATTAGAAAATGTGTAGAGCATGAGTGCAGATTCAGTGATTTTGCATTTGATGGAACTAATTCTGTCCTTGTGTATGTATCAAAAGCATCAATATACAACGGTAAATTCATCGATCCGTTCAGAAAATATATTGATAATTATAAGGACATAGATTCAGTTGAAGCCGAAGAAATCATTAATACCATAGAACATCTGTTAGGCGCTGATAATGATGAGCATAGATCTGAATTAGTCGCATTATTACGCAAAGGCATTGTGATTCATCATGGCTCAGTACCGCTAGAAGTACGCTTTCTAGTAGAAGACCTGATAAGAAAAGGTCATGCGAAAATTTGCTTTGCTACAAGCACGCTTGCGCAGGGGGTTAACATGCCATTCGATATTGTATGGCTTGATAATATGCGAATTCTTGGTGACAGCGATCAAAGTAAATCACTGTCATTTAAGAATCTAATCGGAAGAGCCGGCCGGCTATCAAATCAACCTAAATTTGACTTTGGATATGTTTTCACAAAAAGTCCACAGCTACTTTCCCAAAGAGTTAATGAGAAATTTCTATTAGATGAACAATCAATCATCGACAACCCAGAAACCATTGATGATCCTGATACTTCAGAGCTGATCAATTCAATAAAAGATGGTAGTTTTGATGATGATAAACAAGCACCTCTATCCAAAATTGATCGGCTTGCTAAATCAGAGATACTAAAATACTGCGAAGCAATATTAAGTATCATCTACAGCGGCGATTCGATAAAGGATAATCTCTACGGAGCTGAAAATGAAAATAAAAGAGAATCATTAAAGCAATATTTCAGGTTTATATATGAAGCTTCAATTAATAGAGTTCTATATGAAGGTGAAGTTGCGGTATTTAGGCAAGCAATGTCAATTTTTCTTCAAGTGATTCAAGGAAGATCATTTAGAGAAATTGTTGGTATCCGATATAGTTATATTTGTAAAAAGGATGAGGGACGGCAAGGTTATGCTGCTTTCTCACAATCGGCAGCTAAACTTCCAAAGAGCACGCTTACTAAAAAATATTCAATCTTTGACATGAGTACATTGGCAAAAAATGTTAGCTACGATGCTGTAGTTTTTGATACATATGATTACCTAGATCAAGTTATTTCATTCTCTCTAACCGAATCTTTTATAACTTCATTTAAAATATATAAAGATAATAATTCAGACCAACGCTCTGATAAAATGATAGAGTTATTACGGTTCGGAACAAATAACACTGTACATACATTGCTAATGCGTTATGGGTTCTCTTCTGAAGATATTGCAGAATTATCAAAATACATACTTTTCATTAACGAAGATACCATTACATTTAAACCTAATATATCAGATGCGCCAAAATATATTCAAGAAATGGTAGATTGGTATTTGCCGGGATAGGCTCATTAACGTTAGTAAGACACGCTACCTAGAAAGTCAGTATTGACAAGGTTTTTAACATTTGTGTCCTTACAAAGCACTTTAATATATGTGTTTTAATAAAAATCAGTGGTAGTTGGGCGTATCAGGCTTTAATAGGAGACATTATGAGACTCGAAGGAAAAGTGGCTTTAGTCACTGGGGCTGCTAAAGGGATTGGTGAGTCAATTGTTCGACATTTTGCTCAGGAAGGTGCCTTTGTTTATGTCACGGATATTGATCAGGACAATGGGCTGCAAGTAGCGCTATCCATTGGTCAATCTGCCCAGTTTGCTTTGTTAGATGTTCGCGACGAAGGAGCGTGGCAGAAGCTTATTGGGAAAATAATCGATGTACATGGTCGGCTTGATATTGTCGTTAACAATGCTGGCATTACTGGCTTCGAAGAGGGCTTCATACCGCATGATCCAGAGAATGCAACCTTAGACGCTTGGCGCAAAGTACATGAGACAAACCTTGATGGGGTATTTTTAGGATGTAAGTATGCCATTAAAGCTATGCGTGCCACACAGAAAGGGTCCATTATTAATATATCCTCACGCTCTGGCATCGTCGGTATTCCAACGGCTGCGGCCTATGCTTCCAGTAAAGCGGCAGTGCGAAATCATACAAAAAGTGTCGCCTTGTACTGCGCACAGCAAGGCTTAAAAGTGCGCTGTAACTCCATTCACCCTGCTGCAATTCTGACGCCTATGTGGGAGCCGATGCTGGGTGATGGGCCTGAACGTGAAGCGAATATGGCCGCTTTTGTTCAAGATACACCGCTTAGGCGTTTTGGTTTACCTGAGGAAGTCGCTTGTGTTGCTGTCATGTTGGCTTCAGATGAATCTGGCTATTTGACAGGAACAGAGATAAATATTGACGGCGGCATTCTTGCAGGTTCAGCCGGAACGCCTGCAAAATAATGCTTAACAACGTTGATCTCACTATTTACATAGATAGATTTTATACAGGGGAGTAACGCATAAAATCCTAAGCGACAGGATTGTCGTTCGTTTTACGGTCTGTCGGCTGTCGTCACTTACAGGGATGCTCGTATTCGTCTAATTTCAGTCAGGCGTTCCCGCAATAAGGAGATTGAGCTTTATGAAAGCTAAAGACTTCGATAAAAAATTTGAGGAAGGCGAGGAAGACATGGTTGATGACCTAGATCTTTCTTCTGCTCGCCGCGTAAATCAGGAACAGAAGCTGATGGTGGAACGGATGAAGATCTTGGAAGGTATTGCGAAGGGCGAGCAGGCCATCCGTGAAGGTCGAACAATGGATATGTCGCAAGCCAAAGAGAAAATGAGTAAATGGCTCAAATAATTTGGACTGAGCCAGCACTGAATAGTCTGAACGATATTGCTGAGTATATTGCCGTTAATAACACATGCACCTCAGAAAGCCAGCATTTACAAGGTTTTTAACATACGTGTGCTTATCAAATCGATTTGTCAAAAAGCCGTTATCAGTTGAAGTGCGTTAAGGAGAGATGTTGAAAACAAGTATCAGTGTCAGTTTGGCTCAGGTTCCTGTTGTTAAAGGTGATGTGACAGAAAATCTCGCACAGCATATTAAGATGATTGAGCAGTCTTCATTGTGCAAAGCCGATTTGGTGGTGTTTCCTGAGTTATCTTTGACGGGCTATGAGCTTGAACTTGCTCAAGAACTGGCTTTATCTGAAACATCACATGTGTTCGAAGCGTTATCTCAAGCGGCAGTAGATCACAACATTATTGTTCTCGCAGGGTGTCCTCTTAAAGTCACTCTTACATCGGGAAGGGACGCCAAACCAACCATCGGAGCGGTTATTTGTTTTCCTGATGGGACACGAGAGTTCTATGCTAAGCAGTATTTGCATGAAGGCGAGGCTAAGCATTGTTCAAGCGGTGTGGTTGATTACGTTTTCACTGTAAATGGTTATCGAATTGCGTTGGCGATATGCGCAGATTTTGCATCACCAGAACACGCTCAAAAAGCACGCGAACTGGGTGCTGATATATACATTGCCAGCGCTTTAATATCTGAACGCGGCTTTGAAGCAGACGCCAAAATGTTGTCCTCTATTGCTGCAACACATGGTTTTCCTGTGCTTTTGAGCAACCATATATCTACAACGGGTGGTTGGTCCTCATGTGGTAATAACTCAATTTGGAATGCAAGTGGAGAGCGTGTTTTCAGTTCGGAGTCGAAAGAGCCTTGCCTCGTTTTATGTACAATGGCCGACCACAAGATAGACGCTATCAAAATATGATATTGAGACAAAAAGACCAGCATGTAGTTGGTGAATATTTGCATACTGGCGTTGTGCGCAAAAGGAGCGTCTGTGATTAGTCCCATTATACAAGAAGAAACCACAGGATGCGGGATTGCTTCTGTGGCTAATGTTGTTGGTAAAAGTTACGCGGAGATGAAGGCATTAGCGAATTCAATGGGTATTTATGCTTCTGATACATCGCTGTGGTCGGATACGCAATATGTTCGACATATGCTGTCTCGTGTTGGTGTTGAGGCTACTGAGAATGAAATTCTATTTGAATCTTGGGGCGCATTGCCTGATCTGGCGTTGTTGGCTATTAAACATCATCAGGAAGAGGGGAGAGATTTTTGGCACTGGGTTGTTTTTAAACGTGTGGATGGGCGAGACCTTGTTCTCGATTCTGCTAGTTATTTGACCTCTAACATTCGAACCGATTTTAACGCCATGCAGCCCAAGTGGTATATTGGACTCAAAACTATCAAACGTTAAGAAGACACGCACTTTAGAAAGTCAGTATTTATAAGGTTTTTAACATGCGTGTCCTGATAAAATTGGCCCAGCGTATTGGCGTGTATCGCATCAGATCACGCCTCATTCCTCGTCTCATCTGACCTACGTGACTGGTTGGGCGAATGTTTGTCAGGTCACATTCTATCAAGGAGGCTTAGAGTTACTAATGAGTCGTACCATTAAACAATTATTCAAGGGCTACTTATTACAGTTGGAGTCGATTGTTAATAAAGTGCCGCCTGAACTGTTCTCTGAGTCTTTAGTGGATGATATGTTTTCGCTTGAAATGAACGCAAAAATTGCAGCCAATTTTGTGCTAAGAGGATATTACCCGCTGTTGGGGAAAGAGGCTGTTTCATTAATGTCGGATGAGGTAGGGAAAGCCGCCGTTGTTCGTCAAATCATTGAAACGAGAGAGATGTTAGAAAATCTTCCTGACATTTGTTTTTTTGATGATAGTAAAGTTTTGAATGATAAAGCAGGTTTTTCAGAAGTTCAGCTTTGCCAGTCAGATTTTATTCATCAATACATAGTGCCTAATTACTTCTTTCATATGGGGATGGTTTACGCTATCGCTAAAAGCAAGGGTGTAGCGGTGAGTAAAGGCGATTTTGATGGTCTTCATTCTTACCCTACAGGCTTTAGTTTTATGGTAGAACCTTAACAAGAATGTCATGTTCATGAGACATGGACTTTAGAAAGTCAGTATTTACAAGGTTTTTAACATGCGTGTCCTGCTAAATTTAACATGTGTGTCCCGATAAAATTGCATTCACAGGAGAGAATAATGTCGGACGATAATAATCAATTTTCAGATGCGAAGTTCAAAGGATATGAGTTTTTAAATTCCGATATGACTGATACGAAGTTTAACGGTGTTAACTTAACCAACTCATCATATTGGGCGGTATTAAAAAATGCTCAGTTTAATGATTGTGATTTGGAGTCATGTGTTTTTAATGATGTAAATCTTTCAGGAAGTACATATGAGAACATCAATCTGAGTAATGCAAAATTTCATAATATAAATATGTCTAGCGTATCGTTAAGTTGTCTGGATCTTTCAAACACTGAGATCACCGACGCAAAGCTAGACGGAATGAAGATTAATGGTGTTCTCGTTACAGATCTTTTCGATTCATACGAGAAAAAAAGCTAACAAGTTGCTCAAGCATCCTTCCGTCTAAAAACCGTCCCCATTGGATGCAATAATGACAACGTAACTACAATATAAATCATGGATAACTTAAAATTCGAATGGAATTTCGACAAACGCGGATAAAAGCGGATAGATAAAAGCGGATATTAGGGTCAGATGAAAAAAACGCTATTTTTCATCTGACCCTAAATTCTCAATGTGGACTGTATATCCAAAGGTAAAGCGCATAAACACTACGAATTTGGTACTTTTTAGAAGCCTGTCTTATCAAGGCGTTCATTTTTAAATTGAACTGCGGCGTCGAGGGGTATGTCACGTCAGATTACACCTCGTTCCTCGTCTCATCTGACCTACGTGATCGGTTGGGCGAATGTTCGCCAATTATTAAGACTAGAGGGAATCATGTTCATAAGACACGCACTTTAGAAAGCCAGTATTTATAAGGTTTTTAACATGCGTGTCCTGCAAAAATTGCTGCCTGATGTCTGTCTGAAAAGGGGCAGTCTCGTTTGCCCCTAATGACGAAACTTATACGTCAGCGCCGCCTAGGACTTTGTCTAGTTGCATTTCTGTTAAAACACGGTCTTGGATAGGTTGTTTGGCCGCGTTAATGTCATCAACCCCCCAAACTAAGCCAACAGGTGTGCGTGTTGGGCGTTTACCAGCAGGCATGTCTGCTAGGGCTAAATAAGCGTCTACTACCATTTGTGGGTTAGGTGCTTGATCGCTCTGCATAAATTTACCGAACTCTTCAAACATAGCGGCAGGGATGTTTGCCAATTCACCGTAGCTGTCCAAAATGTCTGTGCGTGACGGTTGTTGTCCTGATGCGCTTAAGCCTGTAGGGAAGGGACCTGGTTGTACGATGGCGACATCGATACCGAAAGGGGCCACTTCGTAGCGTAGTCCTTGGAGGTAACCTTCTAGAGCATGTTTGGTCGCAGCATAGGTGGAAAAATATGGTGCTGAAATTTGGCCAACCATGGAGGAGGTATTGATGATAAGACCAGACTTAGCATCACGCATCGCAGGCAACACGGCTTGTATAGTGCGCATAGCGCCATAGTAGTTGGTTTCCATCTGTTCGCGGGCTTGGGCTATGCTAAAGGCTTCTGTAATGCCAAGGTACATGACACCTGCGTTGTTTAGCAAAACATCAATTTTCCCCGCTTTGTCTAATATAAGGGCCATGGCCGTTTTGACAGAGTCGTCGTTGGTCACATCCATATCAACAACATGAATGAAATCGCTGTACGCTTCTAAGTCTGCCTTAACTGCAGCGTTTTTACCCTCTGGGCCACGCATGGTGGCGAACACTTGGTAGCCTCTGTCGGCAAAATCTTTGACTGATTTTTGACCAAAGCCACTGCTGCTTCCTGTAATAACGATGCTTTTTTTCGTGTTGCTCATTTTTCTATCCTATTCGGTTTGCTAATTAAATACCAGTCGGTACAATAAGCGCAAATGTACAGTCTGTCAAATTAAAATACCAGGTGGTATAAAATGAGTTTGAATCAAAATAAGCCGTCGAGAGGGCGACCAAAGACCCTAGATCGTGAATACGTTTTGGATGTGGCAATGAATTCTTATTGGAAAGAAGACATAGGTAATTTGTCTCTTAATGAAATCTGTAGGCGATGTGATATTTCGAAGCCTGGCCTGTATCGTGAATTTTTGAATGAGGATGGTTTGATGAAAGCCGTTATTCTCAAGTATCACCAGGAGGTACTGAGTCCTGTTCAGCAGATGTTAAGCCATGATGCTCCGTTTCAAGCGACGCTTGATAATCTTATCCTATTTGCCGTTTCGGTCGATGATAGTCAAGGGGCTCCTAAGGGGTGTTTGTTGATCAAGATGCGTGAAGCGCAGATGCATTTAGGTGAAGCGACACGGGCGCAAATTGATTTGATTCAGGAACAAGCCGTAGCAACTTACAAAAAATGGATAGAGTGCTCACAGGCCAAAGGTGAGTTTACTGTCGATATGACACCTGAGTTTGCCGCCACTTATATTGATGCCCAATTAGGTCATGCGTCATCACAGCTTGCGCGAGGTGAAGATCCACAAATGGTTAAGAGGATACTGATGGCGGCTCTTTCTATTTTGAAGTGAGTCACTGTTAGTTTAGTGAGTGGGTTTTAGATGGATAGTTGGGATGTAATCTTTAATGTCTCAACATCGGAGTCTGTCGCATTTTTTATATAAAACGCCACAGACTCCATTATTCCGTTACTTACTATTGCTCATCACTGTACCGATTTCGGTGTTTGCGTGAAGATATAGCTCACGGCTTGGGCCAGTTTTGGGCTAACGTGGCCGCCGCGTAACAAGCTCCAAAGAGGTTGTTTGGTTTCAGGGTGTTGGCTTAACTCGGCGGCGATTTGTTTGAAGGCAATGTAGCCGTCTTCCCTATGTGCCAGTTTTTCCATGATGATGCGCAGTAGTTGCGGGTTGTGACCAAGCCAATGGGGGCATTTGGCGGCGAGGGCGGCGATAGGATGAAGGTCGTGGTCTTGGCATTCGGTCAGGCTACCAAGCAAACCAAACAGTGGCAGTAATAATGTATCGTTTAAATCGGCTCTGGATAAGGCCCGTAAGTAGCTTGCTTGCATCAGTGCATCTTGCTCGGTTTGCAGTTGCGCGATGAGCGTTTTTTGTAGCTGGTTTGATAGGGTTTCGTGTTCAAGGGCGTGACATAATGCGCTGACAACCGGTTTAGCGGCGTGTTGAATGGCTTTTTGTATCAGTGTTTGGTAGTGCTCTTCGTCAACTCTGGCGGCGAGTTCGGCGATCCCCTGAAGGCCCAGTGTTTGCCAGCTGTCGTCTTGTTTTGATAGGTCTGAAGACAAATAGGTCGCTACGTCGTTGAAGTAGTGGGACGGTGTTTTGTGTAGGTTTTTGCCTAGAATGGCGTGAAAACTCGCCATGCGCTCTTGATCGGGTTTGAAAACATAAGGGTTGTCTTCTAGGGCTTCGGATAAACCTGCTTCTTCGCCTTTGTGCAGTATTTTATCGACAATGCTTTTGATGAAATGATCTCGCGTACCAAGGTTCAGGCAGCCCGCTTCGTCCAGTGGCAATTTAAGAAACCAAATGACAGCAGCATTGGCACTGTCTTTTTTTGCGGTGTCTTTTGAGGTTAACAGGCAGGCCAACCAAGCATGCTGGCGAAATGGATAAGGGTAGGCCTGCTGTTTACGGTCGAATTGTATGGCTTGTTGTGGGGTCATTTTAGTGATGTTGCGACCTAGGTCGTAGTAGCTTACATCACAGCCGACCATGTCAAATAAGTCAGAAAGCGATTCTATTTTGTTCATGATAAGGTATGGGCTCGTTTTGCCGGTGAAGGCGCTGCTGGGCGCCCTAAGTTGTGTAAAGAAAGATGTGTTATCTTACCGTTTTTTAAAGGAGAAATCAGGTTGAAAGAAGCCTTTTCTGACCATCATCGGTTGGCGGATTTATTGATGGACTTACAAGTGGCGATGCAAGATTGCGGCATTTGGGAATGTGGTACACCCAGTCATGAAGCCTTACAGAGCACAGAGCCTTTTTGTATTGATACGATGCGGTTTGAGCAGTGGCTTCGTTTTGTAATGATCGAACGTTTCAAAACCCTGTTAGCCACGGGGAGTGATTTGCCAGTACGGTGTCATATTTCCCCCATGGCGGAAGAGGCGTTTAAACACCAGCCGTCGGCGAAAGTCGCGCAGCTTGTGCTGTGTTTAAATCGAATCGACCAGCATTTAAGTGGTGCATTGTGATGTTGAATAGGTTGCGTCATCCGCTGGTAAAGGATCTGGCTTGGCTGGTGGAGGGGCATTATATTGAACGTGATTTTGATCTTAAGCCTTATTGGCGTGAAGATGTGGACGCCCGTTTGTTGGCGCTGGATTTGGAGCCAGAGCCACTATTGAGCGCTTTTCAGGCGTGTAAATCGCATTTTTTAGGCAGTTATTTTGAGACCCTGTTTTCGTTTGCGATAGCGCATTTGTCGCATTTGACACTCTGTCTACAGCATTTTCAGATAGAGAGTGATGGAAAAACGTTGGGCGAAGTGGATATGCTGGTGGAAACACCTGATGGTCAGCTTCATCAATTTGAAATCGCGATTAAGTTCTATTTACAGCGACCAGATCTTTTTCCTCATGATTGGATTGGGCCAAACAAGAATGACAGTTTATTGAAGAAGGTTACGAGAGCCAGAGAGCACCAGTTAGGCATTCTTCGGACAAAAGAGGGTGAGGCGGCCATTGCCGAGCTTGCAAATGGGCGTGTGCCACAAGCCAGTTTATTGATCTTTGGTCGTTTATACCTTGCTTTGAATAATGCCGATGATGTGACGGCTTGGTTAGCACAAACAGAGCAGGGTGGGTGGATTCGTGTGTCTCAAATGGCCTTGCTAATGCCACATTTTTCGTGTTTTTCTATCTTACAAAAGCCACATTGGTTGGCGAATCCAAATATAACTGATAATTTCGCTTTCAATTCTCTACAATCTGCCTACAATCTTGTAAGCGAATTCCTACATGACAGTCGCCCTCAACATGTGCTTTTATGGCGAGCTGTGCGTAATGCTGACAATAATAGAAATGTAAATAGAAATGTATTTATCGTGCCGGACTCATGGTGAAACAGAATCCGATGTCAAAATGCACGTTAGTTGCTTTAAAACCAGTAGTATTAAAAAGTAGATGACCGATTTAGTAAAGTTACTGCAGGCTAAAATGCCATTAGCTGCGTGGATTATAGATGTAGAGCAATCAAGTGTACCGTGTTGTAACGAAGCGGCTGAAGCTTTATTGATAGACTCTTTGAACGATATTAAATCGGGGCAGCGCGTCGTTAGAGACGAATTAAGAGAGCGTTTGTCTCTCCATTTGGCGTCTCTTGAAATAGGGGACAGCTTACCTTTTAAATGGTCATTTACTTCCGAATACGGCGTTGACTATCTGGTCCGTGGTTCAGTTATCGCTTTGGACGCCGCTCGTAAAGGATTGTGTGTTGAAGCTCATCCCGTTTCCCCAGACGATGTTGTCTCTGTATCCCCAGACGATGTTACTGTTGTTTCTCCGGACGATTCCCTTATGGAACATCATGCGGGTTTATTAGCACAATTTAGAAGTCTGTCTTTTGCTATTTTTGACCAGCATGGCGCTTTTATAGAGGCCAGTGACTATTTTGTTGCTCATTTTGGGGGCATTCAGCATGTCCGTGATTTGTTTGCTGTGTCTGGTGCTGCCAATAGTTTTATTCGTCGTCTGGCTCATAAAGAAAGTTTATTCCAAGAGATTCGGCTTGCGACGACAAACGGAATACGCTGGCATAAGATAGAAGTTTCTTATCATCCCTTAACGAAAATGATTTATCTGCTGACTCATGATATCCAAGAAGAGCGAGATCACGAGGTGGCGCTATATCGCCTTAATAATTACGATGGTTTAACCAATTTACCCAATCGTAATCTGCTCTATCATCAGCTAGAAAGTGCGCTGATTAATGCCCGTAAACGTCATCGTCAATTTGGTCTTTTGTATCTGGATCTTGATGGCTTTAAGGTCATTAATGACAATTTTGGTCATCGTGTCGGCGATGAGTTGATTCAGCGCGTGGCGGAACGTATCAAAGACAGCATCCCTTCTGGGGCGTGCTTGTATCGTTTGGGCGGTGATGAATTTGTTGTGGTACTTGAGAACACACATTCCATTGTGGAATTAGAAAACATTGCCAACAGCATTATGCAAAATGCCAGCAACACTTATCCTGTCGCCAAGATGGAAATGATGATCACCGCGAGTATCGGTATTGCCAGTTACCCTCAGCATGCCGATAACGTGGATAATTTATTGAAAAATGCCGATGCCGCCATGTATCGTGCGAAATCGATGGGCCACAATATGTGTTTTGTCTATCAAAATAGCATGGCAGACAATATTGATGCCTATTTAACATTGGGCGGTGGGCTGCGCAAAGGTATAGAAGAAGAGCAGTTTATTCTTCATTATCAACCTAAAATGGCGCTGCCAGATGAAAAGGTGGTGGGGGCAGAAGCCTTGATTCGCTGGGTGCACCCTGAATTAGGCATGATCAGTCCTGATCAATTTATCCCTTTAGCCGAAGAGAGTGGTTTGATTTTGCCGTTGGGCGAGTGGGTAATACGTCGGGCTTGTCGTCAGTTACAGGAATGGCGCAAGGCGGGTTATCCTGATATCAAATTGTCGGTGAATTTATCCAGTCGGCAATTTATGCAGGCAGATTTAGTCGATATGGTGGAGCGAGTCCTCGAGGAAACGGGGGTAGATTCTAAGTATTTTGAACTGGAACTCACTGAAAGTATGTTGATGGTTGATGCTCAGCAATCGATAGAAAAGCTCCACAGTTTTCGTAAACTGGGTTTAACCTTATCGATTGATGATTTTGGCACAGGTTATTCTTCGCTGGCCTATTTGAAAAAATTCCCTATCCAAACGTTGAAAATAGATCGCTCTTTTATTCATGATTTGGGTTTGGACAGTGATAATGACGCCATTGTTAAAGCCACCATTGCGATGGCAAATAGCCTGAATCTCAAAGTGATTGCAGAAGGGGTTGAAAACCGTGCGCAGGTGGATGTGTTGAATAAATATCATTGTCAAGAAGTGCAGGGGTATTTGTTTTCTAAACCTTTAAACAGTGACGATTTTCTTGCCTTTCTAGAAAGCAGCAGAGTGGTTGTTTAGCAAGGGGACCCTAGAATAAACGGCTGAAATAAGAAAGCATTATGGCAGGGCGTTTTTTCGTGTTCTGCCTCTTGCTAATAGGTTATCCTTCTCTTTACCGCACAAATTAATCAACCATGGGTACATTGTGTCGACGCTTGAAAACCTTTCTTGTCCGATAGACTTAGCACCGCTACAACGACGTGAGCGTAGCTTGATTTGTCAACACGGACACACTTATGATCTGGCCAAAACGGGCTATGTGAACCTTCTCCCCGTACAAAATAAACGTTCTAAAGACCCCGGCGACAGTAAGGAAATGGTCGCAGCACGGCATGCTTTTTTAAAGCAGCAGCATTATTTTCCTATTGTTCAGGCTATTTTATCGACTTGGCCACAGGGGCATTTGCGTTCTGGCGTTCGTGTGCTTGATGCGGGCTGTGGCGAGGGTTATTACCTCAGCGAAATAGGGCGCATCTTAGCGGATCGGCATGTCGATATTGAGCGGATGGGGTTGGATATTTCCAAATGGGCGATCACCGCGGCGAGTAAAGCCGATAAAAATGTCAGTTGGTTAGTGGCGAGTAATGCCAGTTTGCCAATGTCAGAGCAGCGTTTTGATGCCGTGATATGTTTGTTTGGTTTTCCGGTTTTTACAGAATTCTCTCGGGTATTAAGTGACGACGGTGTTTTGTTACTGGTGGAATCCGGTGCCAATCACTTGATTGAGTTGCGCAAGATACTTTATCCGTCTATTCATGAGTATAAACCCACCTTTGCCGCAGGATTGGTTGACTTTGAGTTGCTATCAGAGCGGTCAGAAATCTTCTCTTTTGAGCTAAACTCTCAAGCACAAATACAGCAATTGTTGAGCATGACTCCTCATATTCACAAAGCCTCTTATGAAGGCCGTGAAGCGGTGGCTTTGCTTAATACGATTACACTTACAGCGGACATTAAGCTTCGTTGGTATCGAAAGAAAATAAGGGATGTGAATAATGTCTAGTCATTTAGATGAACTGTTCAATAAAAATAGAGAGTGGGCGGCTAAGGTTACGGCGGAGGACCCAGAGTTCTTTTCTACTTTATCGAAACAGCAAAAACCTGAATACCTTTGGATTGGCTGTGCAGACAGTCGGGTGCCTGCCAATCAGATTGTTGATCTTTTGCCTGGTGAAGTCTTTGTTCATCGTAATATCGCCAACGTTGTGGTGCATACCGACTTAAACTGTCTGTCTGTTATTCAGTTTGCTGTGGATGTGTTAAAAGTAAAACACATTATGGTGGTGGGTCACTATGGTTGCGGTGGCATTAAAGCGGCCATGGGAACAGAAGAACATGGCATGATAGATAACTGGTTGCGTCATATCAAAGATGTCTATCGGTTGCACCGTGAAGAGCTAGACGGCATAGAAAATGAGCATGCGCGTTTTGATCGTATGTGTGAGTTGAACGTGGTAGAGCAAGTGGCAAACGTATGCCAGAGCAGCATCGTCCAAAACGCGTGGAAGATCGGCCAAGAACTGCATGTTCATGGTTGGTGTTACAGCATAGAAGATGGGCATATTACGGATCTGAAAAGAACCGTGTCCAGTGCAGAGGAATCGCTACAGCAGTTGAATAATATGTAGTGGGATGCTGGTGGTCATAAACAAAAAACGAGCATCAGGCTCGTTTTTTGTTTTCTGCGTGTTGTTTTATAAATTATTGTTTTCTGCGATGGTTCGAGCGCAGCCCGCAATGGTCGAGCGTAGCCAGATATGACCGGGATCATGTTGTAATAATGGGCTCCACAGCATTTTTAATTCTACTGGTGGAATGTCAAACGGGGGCGGCAGTACAACAACACTTTGATTGCCCTTCATCAGGCGGGTGGCCAATGACGGTAACGTAGCAATCAGCCCCAACTGTTCCGTAGCACGCATGGCGACATTATAATTGCGTGTAAACAGGCGGATGTTGCGTTTAAAACCTAAGTCTGCCAAGGTGCCATCGACCCAACCCAGCTTTTGCACTTCTTCTGGCTGAATACCAACACCGACGCCAAAGCCTGTTTTACTGACCCATACATGAGGTGAAGCAAGGTAGGTTTCTAGGGAAAAGTTTTTGGCGATGTCGGAATTAGCGGGAACCAAACAAGAGAAATGGTCAACCCAGACAGACTTTTGATGGAAGGATTGTGGCAGGGTGTCGAAGCGATTGATCACCAAATCTACCTTGCCCTTTTCCACATCGTGAAAGCTGACATCGCTTGGGTTCATCACGTCCAATATGACACTGGGGGCTTCTTCTTGTAGTTTTTTCATCAGTGGTGGAATCAGAGTGGCTTCCGCGTAGTCGCTGGCCATGATGCGAAACACCCTAGAACTTGATTCTGCTTCAAAGCTTTGCCCCAGATGCAATACTTCATCGACCGCTTGTAGGATGCTCTGTACGCGAGGCTGTAGTTGTATGGCGAGGGCGGTGGGCATCATGCCGTCGCTGGTTCTGACGAGAAGTGGGTCGTGGAATAGATCTCTTAAACGTCGTAGACCGTTGCTCATTGCGGGTTGCGTAATGCCCAGCTGATTGGCGGCGTGGGTGACATTTTGCTCCCGAAGTAAGGAGTCCAAATATCGAAGTAAGTTTAGATCTATTTTGTCTAACTGCATAAGGGAAAAGACTCATGTCCACTGACGTAGGGGCTGCATGATACTGTATTTTGTCCTTAAATAGAATGAGACCTTTGCTCCTGACATGGTGCAAGGGTCTCAGAGTGATTGCTATCGAGCGAGTAAGGGCGATTATCTTGCCTTGGTAAGCTGGTCTATGACCTCATAACACGCGCCCATAGTGTGGTAGTCGGTTTTTCCGGCTGGGCTCTTGCAGTCGTCATAGGATTGGTTGTCTCGGGTTAGAATTCGAAACCAAGCACCGTATTGATGATCAATCATGTGCGACCAGCTGTATTGCCACAGTTGCTGATATTTATCCCAGTAGTGTGTTTCTTTGGTTAGGATCGCGAGCATAGCGGCGGCGGCAAACGATTCCGCTTGAACCCAAAAGTATTTATCCCCATCACAAATGTTACCTTCGGGATCATAGCCATAACACAAGCCACCGTTGTCGTGGTCCCAAGATTTTTGCCATGCGCTATTAAAGAGTGTTTGCGCGGTAGGAATAAGCCAATCAAGCGGTGAACGCTGATGTATTAACAGTAGGAGTTTGGCCCATTCTGTTTGGTGGCCGGGTTGAAATCCCCACGGGCGGAATAAGTGTTTTGGGTTGTCTTTATTGTAATCCCAGTCCACTTGCCAATCCGTCGTATAGTGTTCCCAGATGTCGCCGCCTGCTAACGCAGCTTGGCGTTGGCAGATGTGTTTCGCGAGTAGGGTAGCGCGTTCTAAATAGCGGCTTTCTTGTGTTGCATCAAACGCTGCAAGAAGTGCTTCACAACTGTGCATGTTGGCATTTTGTCCACGGTATGGCGACACGTTCTGCCAATCGCTGGATATTTCATCTTTGTATAAACCGAATTGAGCATCCCAAAAATGTTCTTCCATGGTATTGAAGGTTTCTTCAATCCACGGCTTGGCTTCTGTTACGCCGGCTTTGTAAGCGGTCGCATAAGCCAGCATCACAAAAGCAAAACCGTAACAGTGGTTCGTTTCATCTAGGTTTTGGTCTTTGCTGAGCAGCCAAACGTAGCCGCCATTTTCACGACGATGGCGCCCACGCAAATATTCAAGCCCATGACGAGTGGCGTCTAAATAAGCCTGTTTGCCTTCAGCTTGATAGGCTTTGGCGTAGTTAAAGACAAAACGTGTACTGCTAACGAGATGACGGGTATCGGCATCGTAAATGTCACCATTGTCTTTGAAAAAATGAAAAAAACCACCCTTAGGATCAATACAGTTTGGGTGATAGAAACCCATAGTCGACTGGATGTGGTCTTGTAAAAAAGCAATTGAGCTAAACTCTGGAAAAGAAGGCATGACGTTGTCCTTTGCTTTGGCTGTATAATGCTAGCCTTTTTATTGTTGTTTAAGTTATTTATAAGAGCGATTGCTGACTTCTCATCTTAATGAGTTATGTGATTAAATCAATTAGATTTATTAAATGCCAGCGATGAGCTGAGAGTGTGTTCGTTTGCGAGCTCAAAATGAGAGTGGATTATATGAAATCGTCTGGTAGTACCTCAGAACAAAGCCGGGTCTATAATGAACGCATTATTTTGCATTTGGTGCGCCAGCATCCTGAGATATCTCGTGTGAGTATTGCCCAGAGAACGGGATTGAGCGCTCAAACTATCTCGGTTATCACCTCGTCTCTGTTAGAGCGCCAGTTATTGCAGATTGGTGGCAAGGTAAAAGGCCGTCGTGGTCAGCCTTCAGTGAAGTTAAGTATCAATGAAAAAGGCGCTTACGGCTTAGGCATTAATGTTGATCGTGACCATATCAGTGCGGCGCTGCTGGACTTTAGTGGTCGTTGTATTTTGTTGTTAGAGCGGATGGTGTCTTTTCCAACCGAAATGCTTGCGAAAAACATTGCTCAAGATCTGATTGAAGAAGTAAAGACGACCTTAGGGCCTGATTGGCAAAAGGTGCAGGGGATTGGGTTGGCAAGGCCTGATTATATGGACTCTTGGCTTGAAACCTTGGTGACCGATACAGACCAACGGGCCGATCTTGATAGGTTAAAAGAAGCATTGGCTTACTGGCAGTCGGATGCGTTTGAATCTTGGTTGGCGCAATGGACGGGATTGGCATGTTTTTGTGAAAACGATGCGGTGGCTGCGGCTACCAGCGAATTGTTACTGGCGTCGGTGATCCCGCAACGACACTTTTTTTATCTGTTTGTCAGTACGGCTTGTGGTGGCAGCTTTGTCGCCAATAGCGAATGCTATTTTGGTGCAAATGGGAAAGCTGGTAGCTTTGGCTTAATTCCTTCCGCCACGGGAAAGCATGGCAAGTGGATTCTTGAAGCCTTATCGTTGTCTTCCTTACGGCGTTTTTTTATGGAAAAACAAGCCGTCTGGCCAGCTACGCCAGTGGCCTGGCAAGACGCGCAATACTCTCGTCTTATTGACCAATGGGCAGAAGAGGTTGCGTTTGAAGTGACTCCGGCTTTGGTCTCTGTTATTGCCTTGTATGATCCAGAAGCGATTCTGATTGGTGGGCGTCTCCCAGCGCCAGTGCTTGTGGCTTTAATCGCTTGTATTGAACAGTCTCTGATGTCCCAGAGTATGCTGCCGTTGCCGTCCATTCGTGTTGCGCAAACAGGTCATACGGCAGGCGTTTTAGGGGCCGCGGTGTTGCCACTGTATGAAACGTTTGCCCCTCAACAAAATTTGCTGCTTTTAAGTTCAAAAGAAAAGTAGTTCAAAAGAAAAGTAGTCAAAGGAAAAATAATGCTTCGCTTTGCTGTAAGAGAAAGACCATGAGATTAGAAAGACCATGAGATTAGAAATTCAGTGCGAAGACAGAATCGGCATGGTGCGTGAAGCCCTTGATCTGTTTATTCCTCATCAAATTGACATGCGCTTGGTCGAAGTCGATACCAAGCGCCGCTGTATTTATTGTGGTTTTTCCGATATCCCTTTCGCAAAGTTACAGCGGTTATTGGCGGATATTCGTCGTTTAGACAGCGTAGAAGACGTTAAAACCGTTATGTTTACACCCTCTGAAAGAGAGCACAACGCGCTTTATACCTTGCTTGAGGCCTTGCCAGATGGCGTGATATCGGTTGATTTAAAAGGCCATATCACCATGGCGACAGAGTTGGCGGCGGAAGATCTTCAGGTGCCTATTGCGCAGTTGCTGCATAAACCGCTGCAGCATTTTATAAAAGGTATGTATTTTTCTAAAGAGACTTGGGCGAATCCGAAAGAAGGCACAAGCAAGCGAATACGCATTCGCAATAAAACCCTGTTGCTTGAAATGAAGCCGATTTTTGTCAGTGATGACGATGGTATGGCCAACCCTGCAGGAACGGTGATTTACGTAAAATCGAAAGCACGTTTAGACCGTCAAGCGGACAGTTTAAAACAAGCGCCTGATGCTGAAAATCGCCTAGAAACCTATTTTTTGCCAGTGGTGACAAAAAGTGAAGCCATGCGACGAACGCTTCAACAAGCAAAGGCTTTTGCTGATGTGCCACAGCCTTTGTTGGTGCAAGGGGAAATGGGAACAGGCAAGCACGATTTGATCAATGCTTTGTTTCAGTATTGGCATAAAGGCCAAGCCGATACTGAGGCGCAGTTGGTTATTTGTCCTGCTAGAGACATGACAAGGGATCACCTTCCGACGTTGGAAAAAAGCTCGGGGTGGTTTGTTATCGAGGACGTTGAGTGTTTGAGTGATGAGGTTCAAATAGCGTTAGGGAATTGGCTTGCACGTCAACCGAGTGAGAGCACGAGCTTTGGCGCTCGTATGCGGGTTGTGTGTCTGAGCTCTTTGACACCAGTTCAGTTAGCCGATGGTACTAGAATACAGAAATCGCTGTATTTTTCTTTGGCAACGCTGGTGTTGTCTGTGCCTTCTTTACGAGAGCGTAAGGAAGATCTGGAAGGCTTGGTACAACACATTGTCGCGGCCTTATCGGAACGTTATCGCCAGCCCGTGCCCACTATTTCAAAAAGTGCTTTTGTTAAGTTGGCACTTTATGCATGGCCTGGAAATTTAAAAGAGTTACAAAATACGTGTTTGCAGACATTTTTGACCGTCAAGGACAGGGAATGGCAAGCGGATGATATCTGTCTGCCGGAATGTCATGACTTGATCAATCGCACATTGATTGCTGATTCATTGGAAGTCACGGTAAAACAATGGGAAGCGGATTTGCTCAAACAACTCTATCCTCGCTTTCCAAGCACAAGAAGATTAGCGAAAGCCGTTGGAATGAGCCACAGTGCGATAGCGAACAAATTAAAGGAATACGGTATTAGCACATAGAAAAGCCAGACTGGTTTTACCCAGGCTGGCTTGAGGAGTGCTCGGTTAGTATGGAGAATAAAAAACTTAGTATGGACGTCTGTGGCGCGGTACTGGACGACGTTGTTCTTCACGCTCGATTTTAATCGGTTGCAGCTTTGTTTTCGGCTGTGTTGTCTGTTTCTGGATATTGGCGACCAAGAAAGCAATTGCTGCGCAGGCAACGATGAATAACAAAAATTCAAACATGGCATTTCTCCAAACTAATTATTCTTTTAACAATCATGGTTCAAAATGATCGTTGGGTAAAGGCATTTATGTTGTCTTTTGGTAACTTTAAACAACAGATATGCTACAAGTCATACCTTTTTCTTAAATAACGTGCAACACCGTCTTCGTCATGATGACCGATAACATCCGTGGCCGCATCTTTGATATGAAGCAAGGCGTTCTCGGTAGCAAAAGCCTCATCAGAGACTGAAAACATTGAGAGATCATTGTCCCCATCCCCAAAGACTAGCATTGTTTGGGCACCGATTTCTGCTTTTAGTTCCATTAATGCCGAACCTTTACACACATTGCTGTGATGGATATCTAACCAGAATGCCTCTGGATTATAGATGCCACCGCCAGAATACGCCGTTAAATGGCTGTGTTTTTGGGTATCTTGCACAATGTTTTCAATAAACTCTGGTCGTCCCATGGCGCTGATATTGGTGATTTTTGCGTTGTGTGAGAGTTCAGCCAAAGGATGGAGGCTCATGTTTTTGTGATTCCCTAACTCATTAGCAATGTGATCACTCAGATGGCCGCTCAGGGGGGAGTGGTAAACACGATGGGATCCATCGTCTTCTAGACAAAAAACAAAGGGCGTAACTTGGTTTTCTTCAAAAGAGCTCAGCAGTTCTGAAATATGACTTTGAGACAGCAGGTGACGATGACGATAAAGGTTTTGTTGAGGGTCCCACCATTCGACACCGTTTTTAAAAATTTGCCAGTTAGGAAAGTCATGTCCTTGGATACATGGCAGCGCGGCAAAACGAGTTCGGCCCGTCGCTATCGTGTAGAAAACCCCTGCCGATTTTAAACGCTCAAGCGTCTCAAGTGTGTATTCAGAAAGGCGCTGATGCCGATTTAATAGGGTGCCGTCTAGATCAAATGCCACTAATTCCATAATCACCTCATACTCTAGGACACCGACTATCGCACTGATTCAGCGAGGTATTCAAGTGTCTTTTTCGTTTTTGCCGTGGTTTTCCTTCATGTTTTTTAGCCGCTTACTGAGCGCTGGTTGTGAAATGCCTAGCATTCTTGCTGCGAGTGATTGATTACTGCTGGCTCTTTTCATGGCTTCCTCAACCAATAAGTCCGCCATATTACTCAGTGTCGGTAATGGGCTATGAGGGGGAAAGAGAAGAGTGTTTTCCGTGAGGTCGACGGCTTTTTCTCGGTTGAATAAGGGTTCAAAAGGCGCGCAGTTTAGTTCATCCGTTGTGCTTTGGCTTACGGCATCGTAAATCAGGGCTTTTAACTCTCGAGTATTGCCTGGAAAAGAGTACTGAGACAAGTTAACTGATAGGCTTTTTGGCACCGTTAAGCTTGGCTTGTTCATTTCTTTGCAAGCTAATGTCATAAAGTGATCAATCAATAAAGGAAGGTCAGCCAACCGTTCTCGTAGCGGTGGAATTGTCACCATATGGGTTTTTAAGCGAAAAAATAAATCTTTACGAAATTTTCCTTCCGCTTGTAGTTGCGATAATTGTTGATGCGTGGCAACGACGATTCTGGCTTCCATTCTTTTAGGCTTGTCACTTCCAATAGGGTAGTATTCACCTTCTTGCAAAAGGCGTAACAGCTTCACTTGAGAGGCCAGACTGAGATCACCAATTTCGTCCAGAAATAATGTGCCTCCAGCCGCTTTTTCTACTAGGCCTAGCCGTGTTTTGTCGGCGCCTGTAAAGGCACCACGAGCGTGTCCAAATAGGGTGTCTGCGAAAACATTGTCATCGACCCCTGCCACGTTGACGCTTACCAGTGGACCAGGACAACGGCTTAGGTCATGAATGACGTTGGCAATGAGCTCTTTGCCCACACCACTTTCACCAGAAATTAAAACCGGTTGGCGCGTTTTAGCGATTGATTCGATGTAACGAAAAGCAGACCACATGGTTTGATCTGAGGTAATAATGTTGGCAAAGGCATCCGGCTTTTCCAATTCGTTCGATAAGATTTGTGCTCGCAGTGCTTGGTTTTCTATAGTGAGCTCTTGGGTGCGAATGGCGCGTTTTAAACCGTCTAGGATTTGGTTTTGGTCTGACGTTTTCACAAAATAGTCAAAGGCGCCCTGTTTGACGCACTCGACAGCGGTATTCACTTGATTGACGCCGCTGATAATGATGACACACACATTGGGGTATTCTTCTTTTAGCCAGGCCAACACTTTTTGGCCCGACACTTTGGGCATGGTGAGGTCGAGCAAAACGAGCCCGATGTCTTCTGTTTCCATGAGTGAAGGAATCTGGCTTGGATCGGAGCAGGTTATTAAATGGTTAAAGCCATGTATTTCTAGGGTTAATGACATGCTTCTAAGAAAGGCGATTTCATCATCAACCAATAAAATCTTAAACTGAGGGTAGAGATTATGTTTCATGAAAGGCTCTTATTTTTTTTAGGTAATTCAAAAATATCAGTGTTGCTGAAGGTGCCTTCCATTGCTGTATTTGGCTGATAAACGGGGAAAGAAACGGTCACACAAGTCCCTTTACCTACTTCCGAATCAAAGGCTAATTTCCCTTGATGCGTGTTAATAATCGCGGCAGAAACAGACAGCCCTAATCCGGTTCCACCTTGTTCTCTCTTGGTGGTAAAGAAGGGGTCGGTTAAGCGGATAAGATTGGCAGGATCAATGCCTTTGCCTTTATCTTCGATGACAATAAGTACTTCTTTCTCATCCAAACTTAACGTCGTTGTGACGCGAATACTACTTTGACGTTGTTCTATGGCGTCACAAGCATTAATAATGAGGTTAATCATGACTTGTTCGACTCGTTGAGCGCTGCCGATAATAATAGGGTTGCGCTTATCGACATAAAATTCAAAGTCATCGGTGGCGTTTCGAATGCTGGTGTCTACCAACCGAATGGCCGTGGACACCACGTCGTTTATGTTAACTTCTTGAGTGATTTCATTCGGCTCTTCGCGGGCAAAATCTTTTAAGTCGTTTACTATGTTACGAATTCGCAATGTACTTTGATCCATTTCGTCCAGTAGATACGGTAACTCCTGACGTAAACGATCGAATTTGAGGCCTGCCAGTGAGAAATCAGGGTCATTTTGGGCGTGTTTTGCTAAGTAGGGTAGCGCATCTGTCCAAGCGGCTTTTAGGATGGGAAGGTTGAGCATCAATAAGCCCGTCGGATTGTTTATTTCGTGAGCCACCCCTGATACAAGTATGCCTAAAGAGGCCATTTTATCGGCTTGAATAAGTTGTTCTTGCTGTGATTTTAGCTGATTAGAACGTTTTTCTACTTCCTTGCGCAGCATCGCGTTCCAGATAACGATGACACTGATTGCCAGCAATAAGGCGATAATGATGGACGCCGCGTACAGGCCTAATTTTTTCCATGGAAAAGGCGCTGGCTCTAAGGCCCCAAACCATTTTTCGTAAATTTGTTGTTGCTTACCGGTATTTTTGAGGATAGCTAGGCCTTCGTTAAACAGAGCGATAATGTCTTCGTTTTTGGGCAATGCGCCATAACTTAAGCGTTGGCCCGATATTGGGCTGGCGATGGCATGGATATTATTGAGCTGCATTTCTTTGCTTAGATAAAGACTAGGAGAGTTTGCCGTTAATGCGTAGTCGTGTTTTCCTGATGCCAATAAACGCAGTGCTTCAGCGTGAGTTTGAACGGGGATGATGATGGCTTGAATGTTATTATCAATTAGGTATTCGTGCATGATGCTGGCGTTTTGGATCATCACTTCTTTATTTTTGAGTTGCGTGACATCGTTGATAACGGGGGAATCTTTGCGAGCAAATATTGAGTAATTTACGATCGAATGTGCGGAGGAAAAACGAATGCTCCGAGCCCGTTCATCGGAATAAGCAATGCCTTGAAGGACATCTAAACGACCAGAATGCAGGTCTTCAAATATGGTTTGCCAATCGGCCATTTCTATTTCCACATGAACCCCCATCACTTCTGCAATGGCTTTTGTCAGTTCAACTGTGTAGCCCGTGGGCTCACCGTCCACTCCCACAAATTCATAAGGTGGAAAATTATAGTCTGCCCCTACGGAAATCACTCTTTTTCCAGCCACTATAGTCGAATGGCTGTCTCTTGCTGACAGCGGAGTGGATAAGGATGCCAAGCCTAAAAATAAACACAGTAAAGAGGCCAAAGTACGTATTGTTAATGAGCTTAGCATGGGTGAAATGTCTTTTTTATTAATGTTATTGAAGCGAATACTAACGGTATGGACTGAATAAAAAAAGCATGGAAAAGGAAATAGGAATGAGTAATGAGCTTTAATTTTTTTTGCAATATAACAAAAGTTATAGTCATAGCTTTTGTTATTAAGTGTATTGAATGTGCTTGTTTTGGGCGTTTTAGCTGACAATTTCTTTGCAAAGCTTTTTTTCTATAACTTAAGTTATATTTAACTGTCGCTGTAAATGTGTGTTTTTATCTGGTTATTTATTTAAAAATCAATGGCTTAGGTTGTTTTTGTGGGGTTGGCACTTAACTTGCCATAGGGCACGGGTCACATGACATTATTTTAAATACCGGAATGCTTGAGGATTCTATGATAATTAAAAAAACACTATTTAAAGCTTTGTTTGTACCTGCGATAGCGGGCGCTTCTATGTTGTCTATGGCCGACACACAGTTTGTTTCGATTGGCACAGGTGGTGTAACAGGGGTCTATTACCCAGCTGGCGGTTCCATTTGCCGTATGTTGAACAAAGATCGTAACGAGCATGGCATTCGTTGTTCTGCCGAATCGACGGGTGGTTCGGGTTACAACATTAACAGCATCCGCGCTGGTGAATTGGAGTTTGGTGTTGCTCAGTCTGATGTTCAAACGGCCGCGTTAGAAGGCACTGGGCAGTTTGAGGGGAATCCTTTTCCTGAGCTGCGTTCGGTATTCTCTTTGCATCCAGAACCGATTCATCTAATGGCTCGTGCGGATTCCGGTATTAAGACATTCGATGACCTTGCTGGCAAGCGCGTTAATATCGGTAACCCTGGTTCAGGTAACCGCTCTATGATGGAACTGTTAATGGCAGAAAAAGGCTGGACGACAGCGGATTTTTCCATTGCCGCCGAGTTAAAAGCGTCTGAGCAAGCGCAAGGTATTTGCGATGATAAGTTTGATGTGACCATTTATGTCTCTGGTCTGCCAAATGGCGTTGCCCAAGAAGCAGCCACGACTTGTGATATCAAATTAATTCCAATGAACGGGCCTGCTTCTCTTGCCGTTATGCAAAAAAATAGCGCTTTTTCACAAGCGATTATTCCAGCAGGAATGTACACAGGAAACGACCAAGATATTGCGACATTCGGACCCAAAGCGACCATAGTGACGTCCGCTAACGTTTCTGATGAAGTGGTTTATCAACTGACGAAATCAGTTTTTGAAAACTTAGATTCTTTTAAGCGTTTACACCCCGCCTTCGATCGCCTTGAGCCACTTGAAATGGTTCACACTTCCCTTGTTGCGCCATTGCACCCAGGTGCTGTGCGTTACTACCGAGAAAAAGGTTATATCAAGTAAATATTCTGTTGCATGACGTTTCATGCGGTTTGAATGAAGCACCTGTCTTGCGATGGGTGCTTTTTGAGTTTTGCAATAGGCTGCCACTGTAAAGTGGTGGGTTAGGAGTCGGTATGTCGATCAACACAAGCACCACAGTTTCCCCCGATAAGTTAGACGAACTTGTCGCAGAAGCCGATGTCGGTAAGCGTAGTCCAACGGGTAAGATCTCTATTGGTCTACTTTTTTTGGTACCACTTTTGTGGTCCTTGTTTCAATTATGGACAGGTTCTCCGTTGCCTTCACAATTTGGCATCGGTTTTTTAAACGATACACAGTCCCGTGCTGTTCATTTGGCTTTTGCTGTGTTTTTGGCATTTTTAGCCTTTCCTGCCTTTAGCAAAAGTCCTACAGGTTATATTCCTTGGGTAGATTATGGTTTGGCTATTTTGGCTGCGGCTTGTGCTTCCTATTTGTTTTTGTTTAATGATCAGCTAGCGACACGTCCTGGTTTGCCAACGACGATGGACCTTGTGGTTTCAGCGATTGGCTTGGCGTTGACTCTAGAGGCGGCAAGACGTTCTCTTGGTCCTGCCTTGATGCTGATTGCCTTATTTTTCTTGGTGTATGTCTTTTTTGGTGACAGCGCCATTTTGCCTGAGATATTGCGCTGGAAAGGCGCTTCTTTTGAAAAAGCCATGAATCATATGTGGCTTACGACCGAAGGGGTATTCGGCATTGCTTTGGGCGTGTCTTCTGGCTTTGTTTTCCTGTTTGTTTTGTTCGGCGCCTTGTTAAACCAAGCGGGCGCGGGCAATTATTTTATTAAAGTGGCGTTTGCTTTATTGGGTCACATGCGTGGAGGTCCAGCAAAAGCCGCGGTGCTTTCTTCTGCCATGACCGGTTTGATTTCGGGGTCTTCTATTGCCAATGTGGTGACAACAGGCACCTTTACTATTCCGCTAATGAAAAAAGTGGGCTTTAGTGCCGAAAAAGCGGGTGCGGTGGAAGTGTCGTCCTCGGTGAATGGTGTGATTATGCCACCTGTGATGGGAGCCGTGGCGTTTTTGATGGTGGAGTACGTTGGTATTTCATACATTGAGGTGGTCAAGCATGCATTTTTACCCGCCACCATTTCGTATATCGCATTGCTTTACATTGTGCATTTAGAGGCGTTGAAAGCAGACATGCAAGGTTTGCCTCGTTCTACGCCAGCGCGAACTTGGACTGCGCAGTTGATTCGCACAGGGATTCTTGTCACCAGTATGTTGATACTCGCGGGTCTTTTGTATTACATCGTGGTGGCGGTAAAGTGGTTACTCGGTGACTATGCCAATGTGGGATTATTGGCGTTGGTGGTGCTGGGGTATTTTGGCTTATTGTATGTGTCTTCAAAGTCTGATGATTTGGAGATTGAGGCGAGTGATGAGGCGATTATTAAGTTGCCTATTTTCTCTGAAGTATATAAAGCCGGTTTGTATTATCTTGTACCGCTTCTTGTTTTGGTGTGGTTTTTAATGGTTGAGCGCAAGTCGCCAGGTTTGTCGGCCTTTTGGGCTTGTATGTTGATGGCGTTTATTTTGCTGACACAGAAGCCTTTGAAAGCCTGGTTTCGCCAACAAAACCACATTGCACAGCAAGCAAAATCCGGTGTCATTGACTTAATTGATGGCTTAAATACGGGTGCTCGTAACATGATCGGCATTGGGGTGGCGACGGCAACAGCGGGGATCATCGTTGGTACTGTTACCTTGACGGGCATTGGTCAGGTGATGGCTGAGTTTGTTGAATTGGTGTCTGGTGGTGTGCTGATCATTATGCTGCTTATGGTGGCGCTTATTTCTTTAGTGCTTGGCATGGGCTTACCAACGACGGCGAACTACATTGTTGTCTCTTCTCTTATGGCAAGCGTCGTGGTGGAACTGGGTGCACAGTCCGGCTTGATTGTTCCTTTGATCGCTATCCATATGTTTGTGTTTTATTTTGGCATTATGGCCGATGTCACTCCGCCTGTTGGCTTGGCTTCTTTTGCCGCCGCGGCCGTGTCGGGTGGTGATCCCATTAAAACGGGTTTTACCGCATTTTTTTACTCGATGCGCACCGCTTTGTTGCCGTTCTTATTTATCTTTAATACCGATTTGCTCTTGATTGATGTGACCTTTATCGAAGGGGTTGTGGTCTTTGTTGTCTCCTTGGCGGCCATGTTGATTTTTGCGGCCGCTACGCAAGGCTACTTTATAGCCCGCAGCAAATGGTATGAAAGTGCCGCATTGTTGCTTATTGCGTTTACGCTCTTCCGTCCAGGTTTTTGGCTGGATATGGTCGATGCTCCCTATCAAGAGCGTCCAACCCAAGAAATGTACCGCTACATTGATCAGCATCCTAATTTAGACACGCTAAGAATGTCGGTGGAAGGTGAGAATTTAGATGGTCGCTGGATCTCGAAAACGGTAAATATGCCGCTATTAGGTCAAGGCGATGCGGTTGACCGATTGCTCAAAGGTGCTGGTATTGAATTGCGTGAAGAAGAGGGTAAGTATCTGATTGACAATTTATCGTTTGGTAGTTATGCAGAGCAGCAGAAGTTGGATTTTGACTGGGAAATTACGCAATTTGAAGTGGCGGCAGACAGACCAGCAAAAGAATGGTTCTTCATCCCTACCTTTTTGTTAGCCGTGCTTGTGGTTTGGCGTCAGCGTAAACGTAAAGCGGGTTTAAAGTAATAATCCCCTTATTCATTGTTCACGACTTTGCTGGATAAGTCGTTTTGGCCGGTTGCGAGGATGCTTCCGGCCATTTTGTTTATGCGCTTTTTTTCACTAAAGCCGAGGTCTCTAAGTGTATTCCAGACCAGCCATTCTCAATAAATTGGCGAATGTTTTGATGGTCCGTTCCCGTTGGATTGTCTAAGACGTCTACTCGGTAGAAGTCGCCAAACAAATGCAAGGTTTCAGTTTCATTAAGTTGATGAATGGAAGCAAATGAAAAAACCTTACAGGAGCCATTGTTTTCATTGATGCCATTTTTTTGTTTGCCGTTGCTAAATGCCATTGGCGTAAAATCGTACTCTTGCTCAATCACTTCAATGACTTCTTTGAACTTAACCTGTTCAGGTGTGGTTTTGATTTTTTCAATGAGTGTTTGTGTGCTTAGCATGGTTACTCCGTTTAGTGAGTCGGTTTTATGGTATAGGAATCGGTACTAACGCTCGGTTAGCGTTATCTTGTTGGTGTATTTTACGGTGGCTTTGAAGCAGACAAAAGCAATAATGCCGCAAGTGGCAATGGTGCCAAGCATGGGGATGAAAGTGCCGTTGTGAAGAATACTGACAACCGCGCCACCGAGTGCCCCCATCGCAAATCGTGATGTGCCTGCAAGAGCGGTCACACTGCCATTGTGATTGCCTGCATGTTTCAACGCCCCAGCCATAAAGCCACTGCCTAAAATGCCCATCGGTCCCATGAATAACATGCTTGAGATTATGATTAACCAAAGTGGTGGATGGTTAAAAAAGCCAAGGGCAATCATGAGTATTGAAGCGATTAGCGGAATATAGATGGCGTATTTTGATAAGACTTCGGTGCCCAATTTTTCTACATAACGACTGTTAATAGTAGACGCGAGCATCATGGAAATGACATTCAGGCCTACGAGAAAACCAAAATGGGCTGGGTCAACATGGTAAATTTCAATATAGACAAACGAACAGCCTGTAATAAAGCTCATCATGCCAGCAAAATAAAAAGCAGAGGCAAGGATATAACCCATAACCGAACGGTTTTTAAGTAAGGTGATGTAATTTCGAATGGCGTTTAAAAAAGAAAAGGGCAAGCGTTTTTCAATGGGTAATGTTTCTGGAATTGTACGTAAAAAGAGCACAACGGCAACGATAGCTAACACACCTAAGAGAACAAAAATATAGTGCCAACTTAAAATCGTCAAGATAGCACCACCCAGGATTGGTGCCGCCAAAGGCGCCAATGCCATCACTAGCATAATCATTGACATGGCCTTGGCGAACTGATTAATGGACAAACCATCTTTCACTAAAGCCGGAACACAAACCGCAACCGCTGCACCACCAAAGGCCTGAATGGCTCGTCCAACCAACAGCATTTCATAGCTTTGCGCCAGTGCGCATAAAAAGCTGCCGATGGCAAAAATCGCTAATCCACCCACTACAACTTTACGACGTCCGATTGCATCAGAAATAGGGCCAAATAGAATCTGCATAAACGCAAACACCAGCAAGTAGATACTGAGCGTCATCTGAACGAGACCGATCTCCGTGTTTAAGCTTTTGGAAATAGTCGGGATACTGGGTAGATACGCATCAATTGCTAGGGGAGTTAGCCCAGACAAAAGACCAAGAACAAGAATAATCGGGAAGGTGAGTTTCATAGGGTGACTCAATGAATAGGTTGGTCGCTAATCGACATAGGGCATAGCCAATGACAGAACGGGCTAAATTATAATCGGTTTAGACGCAATGAAGCAGACTAATTGTGCAGATAATAAGTAAAGCTGGGTGATCATAAGGGAAGAGGGATTATCTGATAGGTTTGGCCAAATAAAAAAAGAGACAATCCAATGACTGAATTGCCTCCAAATACCCTATCTAATAACATCTATTGCGGTATCTTGTTACACACGATTATTTCATGACGCTGCGGTTTTGTTTCTTTTGCCTAGTAATTTGCTAATCAGTGGCATTACTAACAATATGATTGCAATGATCATGATGGTTAAGGTAAGCGGGCGTTCCCAAAGGAAAGACAAGCTGCCATCAGACAATACCATAGAGCGGCTAAGGTTCTGTTCCATAATGTCACCAAGAATATACCCCAACAGCATAGGTGCCATCGGGAAATCCAGCATTTTAAGGAACAGCGCAATAACGGTAATGAAGACCATCATTTGTATGTCAAAGGTATTAAAGCTGACCAAATACACACCCGTGACCGAGAAGAACAAAATCAACGGAATCAAGATTTGACGAGGAATGGCCAGTAAGCGTGATATATAAGGAATCAAGGGTAGATTCAGAATCAACAGCACTAAGTTACCAAAGTACATTGAAATAATGACCGACCAAAAGACATCCGGATTGTCGACAAACAAGCGTGGACCAGGTTGCACACCCGCAGCAATTAAGGCACCAAGCATGATGGCGGTCGTGCCGGATCCTGGGATGCCTAATGTTAGTAGTGGTACAAATGAACCAGTAGAGGCCGCATTGTTTGCCGTTTCAGGTGCCGCAAGACCGCGCAAAGCCCCTTTACCAAATTTAAGCTTTTCTTTTGCCGAGGCAAAGTTACGTTCCATGCCGTAGGCCAAGAAAGACGCAATGGTGGCACCGGCACCAGGCAGCACACCAATGATAAAACCAAACACAGATGAACGAGCAACTGTAGGCGCTACTTCTTTCACCTCTTCTTTGCTTAGCTTCATGCTGCCAAGCGCGGCCATGTTGATTTCAGGGTCTTTTTCAAGATGCTGTCCCTTCATAACGGACATAATCACTTCGGTTAAAGCAAACGTTGCCATCGCCAGCAATAAGAAGCTTACACCATCCAGTAAATCAAGATTCCCAAAGGTAAAGCGTGGGACACCAGTCATGACGTCGGTACCCATAGTGGCGATCATCAGACCAAAAACCGTCATTATCATGGCTTTGATCACTTGGCCTTTACCAGAGAACGCCGCGACGGCTGTGAGACCCAGTACCATTAAGGCAAAGTAGTCGCCTGATTGGAAACTCAAGGAAACGGTGGCCAGTGCAGGGGCTGCAAACAACAGTATAATGGCACCTACTGTACCGCCAGTGAATGAGCAATAAGCCGCTAATGCCAGCGCTTTACCCGCCTGACCACGTTGCGCTATAGGATAGCCATCAAACGAGGTAACAACGGTACTGGAACAGCCAGGGGCATTAATCAAAATAGACGAAGTCGAGCCACCAAATACCGCGCCATAATACACACCAGCCATTAAAATAATGCCTGAAGAAGGATCTAAGCCGTACGTGATAGGGATCATTAAGGCCACGGCCGATATTGGCCCAAGGCCGGGCAACATACCAATGAAGGTACCTGCAAAACAACCGACCACTACCATCATAATGTTGAATGGCATGATCGCGGTGCTAAGACCTACAAATATTCCGTCTAACATGACCTTAACCTCCAAACAGCATGGTTATTAAGCGCCCAGGAGCAAGATAAATATCCAGCAGTTGGGACAGGGAGAACCAAATAAAGAGACCAAAAGGCACGGAAGCGATTAGCAAGGTTTTCCACCGACGCTCTCCCAAGACCCAATAGCCACCGACAAGAAACAAAATGGTAGACAGTAAAAAACCGATCCATTCCAACGCCACGCCGAACAATATGACCAGTACCAACAGCTTAATTACGATCGCAAAGTCGTACCCCTGCAAAGAAAGGCGCTCACCGCCATTTTTACTGGCGTTGAGAATCAGAGCGATGGACAGGATACCGCCCATGAAAGCCAGAACAGTTGGTAGGGTTTGTGCGTTAAAGGGCTCGTATTCATCACCTGGCAACATAGGAATATCGCCCGTGTAGTAGCCATAAGCAGCGGAAAGGCACAGGAACGCCAAACCGCCAATATGATCTTTCGTAATCACCATAGGGTTCACCTTTGACGGTACAAATGCCGTCCATCTCATAATAAAAAGGTAGGATAAGAGAGAGCTCCAAGGGCATTTAGCCGTTGAAGCTCTGAGAAATTTCAGATAACCGTGTGGTTATTTTAAGAAGCCAAGTTCACGCATTAGATTACCAATTACGGTTTCTTGATTTTCTAAGAAAGCCACAAAATCTGCGCGAGGTTTGAAGACTTCTGTCCAGCCATTGCGGTCACGAACGACTTTCCATTCATCTGTCTCGTACATTTTTGACAACAGGTTAGCGTATTCATCGGCTTCTGCATCGGACAGTGTTGGTGCCCCAAAGAAACCGCGCCAGTTTAAAAAGCTTGCGTCATAGCCAAGTTCTTTTAAAGTAGGTACATCTGGCGCTGTGGCAGAGCGTGCATCGCCTGTGATAGCTAAGATACGGACTTCACCCGCATTGGCTAAGACAACCGCTTCGCTAAAACCGGTTGATAGTAGGTGCGCCTCGCCAGATAGAATCCCTGCCATAGCCGTACCACCTGCATCATAGGCCACGTATTTTAAACGGCGCGCATCACCGCCAGCCGCTTTAAACGCCATAGCGGCTACCAAGTGGTCCATGCTACCGCGTGCGGAGCCACCGGCAACGGCGACAGAGCGAGGATCGTTTTTAAAATCGTTTACCACATCTTGAAAGGTCATGTACTTTGAGCTAGTAGGTACCACAAAAGCGCCATAGTCACCGACTACTGCCGCGATGGGTTTAAGATCACGGAAAGATTGTGGGAATACCTTGGATAAAGAACTGATCACGATGGGGGTTGAGTTCACCATTAAGGTGCCATGGCTTTGATCGGCTTTTTCAATGAGGTTGGCAATGGCTTTACCACCACCGCCACCAGACAAATTTTCGAAAGATGCTCTTTCAATTAAGCCTGATTTAGTGAGTGCTTCGCCTACGCCACGAGCGGTGCCGTCCCAGCCACCGCCTGCACCGCCAGGTACTAGGAAGTGAATTTGGTCGTTGGCAGCCTGTGCCATACCCGCAGTCAGTGTTGACGCGAAAGCAGCCGCTAATAAAGTCGAACGTTGACGAGAAAGAAATCGAGATAACATATTAGTATCCTCAGTTGTTTTTATATTTTTAGTGATTTCTTTACTATATTCGGACATTTTGTTTTTAAAAATATATTGCACTTAAAGGCTATATCCTCCTTTAAAATCATTTTGTGCATTTTGTTCACAGGCAGTTTGATTCGTTCTCCGATACCATAGAATAAAAAAAGAGCCTTAACTGATATGACCAACCCCTTACGTAACCTCAAACTCAAGACTCGAATGACCTTAGTTTTAGGTCTGATGGCCCTATTGCAAACAGGCTTCTTAGGCCTTTTTGCTCTTAATCACCTTAATGAGTCCCTTGAAGAGCAGGTCGCTGAACGCGCACTGCAAGTCGCAAAAACCATTGCTGTGATGCCGGAAATCATTGCCGCCGTAAAAAAGTCGGACACCCCCTTTTTACAACCTTTAAGTCTGCAATTGGCCGAGACGACCCATGCGCGTTTTGTTGTTATCGGCGATAAAAATGGCTTACGTCTGTCTCATCCTACTCCCGAACGAATTGGCAAACCGATGAATGATGACGATGAAGATGGTATGGGAGGGGAGTACAACAACCCCGCTTTGCTGGATGGTCGAGCTTATGTACAAAAAGCCACGGGGAGCTTGGGCGTTTCCATTAGAGGAAAGACGCCTATTATCGATCCGTCTGGCGAGATTGTAGGTATTGTGTCGGTTGGCTTTATTTTGGATACGGTAGAAAGCATTTTGGCGCGCTATCGTACGACCTTGCTGATTGCGATTTTATCGGCTTTTATGATCAGTGTGTTGATTGCGCTCTGGTTTGCCAGTCATTTTAAAAAGGCTATTTTTGGGCTTGAACCTGAGCAAATAGGGCTTTTGTTTGAAGAGCGTAATGCCACCCTAGAATCAATCCGTGAAGGAATTGTGGCAATTAATGCGGAAGGTATTATTACTACTTTTAACCGCGCGGCATTAAACACTTTGGGTTTGTCAAACAAGGACAGTCTGTTGGGGCAGCCCATCCAAAAAGTACTACCGGATAGCCAGATGATCAGTGTACTTGAAAATGGACAGCCGCAATTTGATCAGGAAGTGTGGTTGGGCGATGCGTGTTTTATTACTAACCGGCTGCCAGTGCGTCAGGATGATCGCATTATTGGTGTGGTGTCCAGTTTTCGGCCAAAAGATGAGCTGGATATGGTCAGTCGTAAACTGACTCGTATTCGCCAATATGCCGACAGTTTACGTAGTCAAACCCATGAGTATTCCAATAAATTGCATACCATCGCGGGGTTAATTCAAATTGGCGCCACCAAAGAGGCCTTGGCCTTGATCGGTCAGGAGACCGAAAACCATCAAGCGCTCATTGATTTGCTGGTGGCGGCCATCCCTGATCCAGTATTAGCTGGGTGTTTATTGGGGAAATACAACCGAGCCCGTGAGCTTGGCTTGCGTCTTATCATTGATTCAGAAAGCCATATGACGGATATTCCCATGCATATTCCTCGGGAGTTATTGGTGAGTGTGATTGGGAATTTATTGGACAATGCGTTTGAAGCCACATTGTCGCATACGGGCGCTGGTGGCGACGTCAGTTTGACCATGACAGACCTAGGCAATGACCTGATTTTTGAAATAGAAGACCAAGGCGCAGGCATTCCGGTTGAAGAGCAGGCGCGTATTTTTGAACGCGGAGTCTCGACAAAGGGAGAACCAAACCGTGGCATCGGCTTGCATCTAGTGAATCAATTACTGACACGAATGGGAGCGACCATTATCATTGAGCCTGCTGATTTATGTGGTAGTCGTTTTACCGTCTACATTCCCAAAAAGAAACCTTCTATTGATCTTAAATCGACTCAGGAGTGATGTTATGAGTACTAACATACGAGTAGTAATTGCCGAAGATGATTTACAGATTGCGGAGATTCAGAAACGCTTTTTGGAGCGCATAGAAGGTTTCGAATTGGTCGGTTTGGCTCATGGTCTTGAAGAGGCTCGAGATCTAGTCGATATACTAAAGCCAGAGCTTTTGCTTTTAGATGTGCAATTTCCCAAAGGCAATGGGCTGGAATTGCTGCGCGATCTGCGTGCAAATCACTGCGCTACCGATGTGATATTGATTACCGCTGCTCGTGAAATTGATACCCTCAGAGCAGCTTTGCATGGCGGTATATTTGATTACATTCTCAAGCCTTTGGTGTTCGAGCGGCTCAAAGAAGCCCTTGCGAACTATGCACTTCACCTTGAAAAACTTCATGCGATGAGCACTCTAGTGCAAACGGAAGTAGACCGTTTGCTGCCGCGAGGTCAACATGCCTCTTCGGCGCCAGTGGCTTCGCCATTACCAAAAGGGGTTGATGCACTTACTTTAGCCAAAGTCATTGAAGTGATCACTGAGTCGAGTGCCTCTCTTAATGCGGAAGAAGTGGGCAAACAAATTAATGCCAGTCGCACTACCGCAAGACGTTATTTAGAGCATTTGGTGAGCTGTGGAGAGCTGACCGCAGAGGTCAGTTATGGCTATGTGGGCCGCCCTGAAAGGCGTTATCAAAAAATAAGATAACTGTCAGACCACGCTTAAACAGGTATAATGAAAAGGATTATCTTTTCTGGTTTTATAAAGTGGAACGTGGTTCAATTTCATCTCCATTTCACGTCGATAATCATATTGCTTTCATGTCCCGCCTAGCGTTTTTCTTTAAAGCGCTGCTTTTTTGTCGGTCAAAGTTAGGTTTACTAAGGAATACCCATGTTACGTTTTTTTGAAAAGTGGGTGTCTGCATACCCAGACACAGATGCGATTAAAGCGCCGAAGACCTTATTTGCGTTCTGCCGCTATTACTCAAAAGGAGTAGAGATTTCGCTGTTAATTATGTCGTTATTAACTGCGACGATTGCCATTTTAGAAGTGACCTTGTTCAGCTTTATGGGGCAATTGGTGGATTGGCTGATTAACAAAGATCCAGAGACCTTTTTTGCCGAAGAGGGCACGCATTTATTGTGGATGTCCTTAATGATTCTTGTCCTTATGCCAACCGTGGCTTTTTTGCACTCGGCCATTATTCACCAAACCTTGTTGGGGAATTACCCCATGCGTATTCGTTGGTTGTCACATCATTATATTTTGCGCCAAAGCATGTCTTTCTTTCAGGACGAGTTTGCAGGCCGTATCTCCACCAAGGTAATGCAAACCTCGCTTGCGGTTCGTGAAACCGTCATGAAATTACTCGATGTCTTGGTCTACATTGGGGTGTATTTTATTTCCATGGTGGTACTGATCGCTAAGGCCGACTATCGTCTGATGATTCCTATGTTGGGATGGTTAGTCTGTTATGTGCTGCTGCAACTGTATTTTGTGCCTAAGTTAAAAAAAGTGTCCGCAGAGCAAGCGGATGCTCGTTCCACTATGACTGGACGAGTGGTAGACAGCTACAGCAATATTTCGACAGTGAAGCTGTTTTCTCATCACCAACGTGAGGCAGACTATGCCAAAGAAGGCATGGATGGTTTTTTGCAAACGGTTTATAAGCAAATGCGCTTGGTCACCATGCTCAGTGTTGGCGTGCAAACCTGTAACTATGTGTTGGCATTTTCAGTGGCGGCCTTGTCTATTTGGTTGTGGACAGGCAGCATAATTAGTGTTGGAGCCATTGCTATTGCTGTTAGTTTGGCGCTGAGATTGAACGGTATGTCACAATGGATCATGTGGGAAATCAGTGCTTTGTTTGAAAACATCGGTATGGTTAACGATGGCATGAAAACCTTGTCTCGACCTATTGAGATAGAAGACAAACCCAATGCGCCATCCTTATCTGTGCCAAACGGCAGCATTGAATACGATGCGGTGAACTTTCATTATGGCAAACAAGATAGCAAGGTGATTGAAAACCTGAAGCTGTCTATTAAAGCCGGTGAAAAGGTTGGTCTTGTAGGGCGCTCTGGTGCGGGTAAATCGACTATTGTGAATTTGCTGATGCGTTTTCACGATATTGAATCCGGTCAAATTCGCATTGACGGGCAAGACATTAGTGCGGTTAAGCAAGATTCTTTACGTGCGCAAATTGGCATGGTGACACAAGATACTTCCTTGTTGCATAGAACTGTGCGGGAAAACCTACTGTATGGTCGTCCCGATGCCACGGAAGAAGAGATGATTGCGGCGGCGAAAAAAGCCGAAGCTCATGAATTTATTCAGGAGTTAACCGATCCCTTCGGCAACGCAGGCTACGATGCGATGGTTGGTGAGCGTGGGATCAAATTGTCTGGTGGGCAGCGTCAACGTATTGCGATTGCTCGTGTGTTATTAAAAGACGCGCCTTTGTTGATTTTAGACGAAGCGACGTCCGCATTGGATTCGGAAGTAGAAGCCGCCATCCAAGACAGCCTGTATAAGCTAATGCAAGGCAAAACAGTGATCGCCATTGCTCATCGATTGTCAACGATTGCGGCCATGGATCGCTTGATTGTGTTGGACAAGGGCAACATTGTTGAGCAGGGTAGCCATGAAGAGCTGATTCAACATGCTGGCATTTACGCGTCACTGTGGGCGCACCAAACTGGCGGCTTCTTGGCAGAGGATATTGACCTAGACGAGGTTGACCTTGATGCGATTAAGCAAGAAGAGCCGATCAAATAATCGTATTCGTTGAAAACCTAAGGCAGAGAAAGGCTCATGACGTATTTAATTTTGTTTCTGGCTATATTGGCGGAAGTGATTGCGACCACGGCTTTAAAGGCGTCTGATTCTTTTACTAAATTAGGCCCTAGCATCGTATTGGTTGTTGGCTATGGTGTGTCTTTTTATCTGTTAACCATTGTGATGCGTTCTATGTCGACGGGCGTGACATACGCGATTTGGTCGGGCTTAGGGATTGTATTGATTTCGGTATTTGGTTATTTGTTTAACCATGAAAAACTCGACTTAGCGGCTTGTATCGGCATGTCTTTGATTGTTGTGGGTGTGGTGGTGATTAATGTGTTTTCGAAAACCGTAAGCCACTGATAAATTTAGAAAATAACTTTGAGAAAGTGCGCTAAAGGCATCCACGACCAGTAGACAGTTGGTTATAAAACCCTCGTTGATAAACAGCGAGGGTTTTTTTACGCGTTTTAAAATGTTTTTACTGCAGTGCGTCGGTGATTTCTTTGATTTGCATGTTAAGGCTTTGCAAACCATTACCCGATAAGTACCAAAGTTTAGGTGATAAATAAGTAACCTGAATGTTTTGACCACCTTGAGCGGCTAAATCTGCTTTCAGCTTCTCTACATCAAGTGCTTCTTTTGTATTGCCAATGGCTGCGCTGCGGTCAATGATAAATAAGCTTGTGGGCTTCATTTCTGCTATATTGCTGATGGTCAATGAGGTAAAGGTTCGAGTTCCACGTTGTTGAGGTTTGACATGTGGTGGAAGGGCTGGACTGGCTAAACCGAGCAGCTGAGTGGCGATGGGTTCGTCACGTAATCCAAAAGAACCATTGTTATGGGTAACAAACAAGGTAGTCGGTGCCCCTTTGATGGCCATTTTGCTGGTTTCTATTGTTGTCTTTAATGCGGTAAGTGCGGACTCGGCAGCGGGTTGGGCATCAAATAGTGTCGCTAGAGAGGTTACGTTGTCGCGTAAACTTTGCCAATAATCATCACCTGAAGCGTCTACTTGTTTGACTTTGCTAATGGTCTCCAACTCCGCTTTGCTAGCGGCTTGGCGACCGGTGATTACAACAATATCTGGTTTTAAGGCTTTTAGTGTCTCGAGGTCTGGCGTCTTTAAACCACCAACATCAGCATAAAGTGCGTCTTTAAATTGGGTTAAATAATCCGGAAGCGTTTGTTTCGGGACGCCAACGACATGAGCTTCTAATTTAAGCGCTGCCATGGTGTCTAAGCTGCCAAGATCAAATACAGCGGCCGTTGGTGAAGAGGTTGCGGCTGTCCCAAGTTGGCTAACAGCCACTAAGGTGCCAACAGCCAGTATTTTTCGTATATTCATCATGTTTACCATTACCTATGTCTTGAAAGAATAACCATTACCAATCGTTGATAATGGTTATCATTGTCTCATCTTTGGTGATGATTTTCGTGAACATAAGTTAGTACGATGTGTTGCTGAATACGAAACAACATTAATTGTCTTTGATCTTTCTTTTTTTATTGGCCAACCAAACGAATTGATAAGGCATTAAGGTGACTTTGCCCAAATGGTCTTCGTACGTTTGTTCAGAAACCAGATCTGTCCACTCATCGGTAGCAATAAGATTGAGTTCAGACAAGTTGAAGCTCTGTGGCTGGTCTGTCATGTTATATACCGCAAACAGGCTTTGCCTGCGGTCTAGACTTTGGCGCCAGAAAGCGAATAAGTTTTCTCCCATGTGCAACACGTACTGAGTCGCATTAGGGTGAAAAGCGGGCTGAGCGCGGCGTATTTTGGTGAGTTTGGTCACGCTCTGAAAGACTTTTTGATGATGGGTTGGCGTGTTTAAAGCATGGTCTAAATCTTCCATGTCCCAAATATGGCGATTAATAGAGCGAAATTGCCCCGTGTTGTCGACACGCTCCAGATCGTTTTCTGTGCCAAACAAGCTATGAATGTAAAAAGCGGGCACGCCTTCTAATGCCAACATGACGCCGGCCGCACACAAAAAACGCGCAAATTGCCACTTGTCTGGTCCTTGTTGCGCTGATCCTGATAAGGCATTCCAGAGACTGATATTTATTTCATAGGGTTTGGCTTCGCCTTCTGGTGTGGTGCGAGAGCTGATTTTGCCACCAAAACGTTTCATGGTATTGATCAGCGTTTCTAGCTCCCATTCAGTCAGCAAACCTTCTGTGGGGCGCAGGCCGATGCCGTCGTGGGAAGCAATAAAGTTGAGGTAAGTGGTACCTTGTTGGGCTGGGGTCATACTCATTAGCCATTGTTTCAAATGGCGGCAGTTTCCCGTCACGAGGCTGTTAATTAACAATGGCGGTAAAGAGAAATTGTAAATCAAATGCGCTTCGTTAGCGTTGCCGAAGTAGGTTAAATTCTCCTGATTTGGGATGTTGGTTTCGGTGATAATCACCGCTTCTGGGGCGTAATGCTCAATCATTAAGCGCAACAAGCGAATCATTTCGTGGGTTTGCGGCAGGTTGATGCAGCTGGTGCCAGGGATTTTCCACAAAAAAGCCACCGCGTCCAGACGAAACCAGCGAATGCCTTTTTCCAGATACAGATGAATAATGCGCAAAAACTCCAGCAGGACATCGGGGTTTTCGAAGTTCAAATCAATTTGGTCATGACTAAAAGTACACCAAACGTATTTGGTGCCATTTTTGGTCTGCACTTCACGTAATAAGGGTGACGTTCTTGGTCGAACCACGGCGCTTAAATCAGCGTTTGGGTCCGCTTCATAAAAAAAGTGTGAACCTGGATCGACACCTGCTTTGTAATTTTCAAACCAAAGACTGCGGCTGGAACAATGGTTAATCACCAGATCGCCCATGACTTTAAAATCTTGAGAAAGGTTCACCACATCTGCCCATCGCCCACAGGAGGGGTTCACTGTGGTGTAATCCATTACGCTAAAACCATCGTCTGAACTGTAGGGAAAAAAAGGCAATAAATGCACGGCGGATATGCAATCCGACAGCGTATTTTTTACAAATTCGTGTAAGGTTTTTAGTGGTGCTTCTTCTTTTTTACGCAAGGTGTCTGCATAAGTAATGAGCATGATATCAGACTGATCCCATAGGTTCCGATGAGGACGAGGCGAGTCTGTTGCGGGATCGAGCTGAAACGTCGAGAGGCATTTATGAGCAAGCTCTTTATGATCCAAGTTCGGGTAAATGACGTGTAAATGAGCAATAATTCGCTGCTCTAAGGGCGATAAAGGCGCATTTTCCATGTTTACCTACCTGTGTTTTATTCAGTAAAAAAACACGTAAAGACGCCCAAAAGGGCGACGTTCACGTTACGTTGTTTTAGAGACGTTATTCTTTAGAACCGCTATTTTGAGGGCCATATTGGGCCATATCCAATTCAACGGCTTGGGCGAGTTGGCTCATCACGCCGGGAAACGCGCTGACGACCCTGTTCCAGCTAGGGATAAAAGGCGTTTCCATTGGGTTGTCTAAATATTGGTTGCCCGCTTTCATAATGTTGCTGGCAAACAATTCTACGGCACGCTCTTCGGTGTGAACGTCCAACTTGAGACCGTTGATCTCAGCGTCGTTTTTGTAGGTTTCAATGAAATCCAGCGCCACGCGATAATAAGTCGCCTTGATGGTACGGAAAGTTTCTTGATTAAAGATAGTGCCATTGGTTGCGAGTTTTCTGAAAATGGCCTTGGTAATATCAATGGACATTTTAGACAAACCACCATCGTCATTGTCGGCCGATAAATCTTGATGCTTGTGATCGTAAATGTCAGCGATGTCGACCTGACACAAGCGGTTGGTCGAGTAGTTACGATACATTTCGCTCAGCACGCCAATCTCTAATCCCCAATCACTTGGAATGCGCAAATCTGTCATTACATCGCGTCGGAAAGAGAACTCTCCTGCTAAAGGGTAACGGTAGCTGTCTAGGTAATCTAAATAATCTAAGTGCCCAAAGACTTTTTTAAGCGAGCAGAGCAAAGGGGTAACCAACAAGCGGCTGACTCGACCATTCATCTTGCCATTGGCAGCACGGGCATAGAAGCCCTTGCAGAATTCGTAGTTAAAATTTGGATTGGCCACCGGATAAATCAGCCGCGCAAGCAGTTCTCTGTCATAGGTGACAATGTCACAATCGTGCATGGCAATGGATTCTGCTTTGCCAGCCGCGAGGTTATAACCCATGCAAAACCATACATTTCGGCCTTTACCTGGATCCGAAGGGGAAAGGTGTTCACCTTTTAATACATTATCGATTTCTCGCAAACGCGGGCCATCGTTCCACAATACCTTGACGTTTTGTGGTAGCACGCTAAAAAACTCTAACGCGTGTCGGTATTGCTCTTCCGTGGCGCGATCCAATCCGATGACAATCTCAGACAGATAAGGTACTTGCTGTAAGTGTTTAAGAATATTCGGCATAGCATCTGTTTCTAATTCAGAATACAGACAAGGCAGGATAAGAGACATGGGTCGCGTTTTAGCAAACTCACACAGTTCTTTTTCCATTGCTTCTAACGGGCGGTGTGCCAAATTATGAAGTGTGGTGATGATACCGTTTTGATGAAAATCGCCCATGTTATTTCTCCTAGTTTGAAAATGACTTTTGGTATTGTTTTTGTGTCTGGGTCTACAAAATACCTTGCTTGGTTAACGCTAAATTAATGGCTTGCGCCCATCCTTCGGGGCCGTAGGCATCACTCAACCACGCATCACTGCGCTGTGGGATTTCTGGGGGAGCATGCACCGGAGAGCGAATCACCACGGGAATGTCGGCTTTGCTTAACATACCAACGTCGTTTTCACCGTCGCCTAATGCCATGGTCGTAATGTCTTCATCGCTTTGCTCGGCGTATACCGCTTTGAGCCATAACATGGCGTTGGCTTTGTCACAGTGCACGCCCATTAGGTGTGCAAAGCGTCCTCCTTTTTGCACTTGCACACCAAACTTGGCAAGATCATCGCGGAAAATGCGCAGTGCTAAGTTGGAATCTGTCCACACCATAGGTTCGGTAAACTCTCGTTGCATGGCTTGTTTTGCATTGTGTTCGCTTAAACCGGTGAGCGTGACCAACTCCTGCCAAGTCATGTCATGAAAACGTTTAAAGGTATACTGATCTTGTTTATCGTTCGTCAGCGCGATAAGTTCAGCTCGTTTTGGGCCAAATGACTTGCGCCAGTAATCGCCACAATCTTCTAGTGTCTCGTTCAACGTAAGGGCGGAATGTTTGGGAATGTATACAGCAGAACCGTTTTCTACGATAAAAGGGTCTTGGTGATTAAGTGCTTTTCTGAGCGCCACAAGCTCCACAAAAGTCTTGCTAGTATTGATCACGCAAGGAATAGAAAAGGTCTTTAACGACTGCATCGCGGCCAGTGCTGGCTCAAAACTGTAAGTGTGATGATCAAGTAAAGTGCCATCCAAATCGGTAAAAATTAAAAGCGTTGTCATATCGATTCCTTCTTGGGTCCATCAAAATACCACTGGTGGACGTTAGTCATGGTCTTGCAAATCTGGTGCCAGTGCGTAACAGTGGCGTTTTCCTTGATAAGGTACAGCTTTAAGGTTAACGAGGCTGTTGAACAAAATGATGACAAGTTTGCTACGGTTATGTGTCTACGTGATGCTGGCATTGTTGGCCTTCGGGGCCAATTCAGTATTGTGTCGGATTGCGCTTAACGGTGGTCTTATTGATCCAGCACAATTTACCGCTTGGCGCTTACTGAGTGGTGCTATTACCTTGGTGGTGCTTTGTGTGTTGGCATCGCTAACCAAACCGCGTGGTGATTTGAAAACGGCTTGGCAAGAAGGCAGTTGGTTGTCAGCGTTGGCATTGTTTATTTATGCATTAGGTTTTTCCTACGCCTACGTTACTTTATCCACTGGAATGGGAGCCTTGATCCTCTTTGGTGCTGTGCAACTGACCTTGATCTCATTGGCCGTCAGGGCAGGGCAGAAGTTAGTTTGGTTGGAATGGCTAGGGTAGGTGATCGCCTTTTCTGGCTTTGTTTACTTGGTACTGCCAACCTTGTCGTCACCTTCTTTATTAGGCTTTATTTTAATGACGCTAGCTGGCATCTCGTGGGGTATGTATACATGGCGAGGTAAGGTGTCGACGAAACCCTTATTTGCCACCACATCAAACTTTGTACGAACCCTTCCTATGCTGCTCGTTATCCTCTTGATTATTTATATCAGTGCAGAGCCAACGACCACCAAACCTCAAAGTGAAGGCATTGTTCTAGCGGTCACCTCAGGCGCCATTATGTCGGGACTCGGCTACGCCATCTGGTATGCCGTTCTGCCTTATCTTAGTGCTTCTAGTGCCGCTGTTTTACAACTATTAGTCCCCATCATCGCCACCATTGGCGGCGTGACATTCGCCAATGAATCCATCACTTTACACCTCATCATCGCCACATTAAGTGTCTTAGGTGGCGTATTACTGGTGATACTGGGGAGAAACAGAATACGTAAAAATGCCTAGTTTTGGTGCGTTTTTATCCTAATGTGCCATCATTGACAGACTAACTGATTGAAATTTGGTCGTTGTTTGCATGACAACACAGACAACAGACTAACCACAAGACTAACAAGATAAAGACTAACAAAAGACTAACAAGACACCCACATTACGACACTCACATAGACCACACCGACTAACAAGACACCAACACGCAAATTTGACAGTCCAAAATTATGCTGTATATTTAACCAGTATATTTTCTCATGGAGGGGAAGTGCTCATGCCAAGAGCCAGAAGTCAGCAAATTAATTTGGATGATACACCTTATTATCATTGTGTCTCTCGTTGCGTCCGTAGGGCGTTTTTATGTGGCGAGGACCCTGTCTCTGGCGAAAGCTTTGAGCATCGCCGCGGCTGGGTGGAAAGGCGGTTGTTATTTTTAGCCAGTGTCTTTGCTATTGATGTTTGTGCTTATGCGGTAATGAGTAATCATTTGCATGTTGTGTTGCACATAAACTCAGAAAAAATTGCTAAGTGGTCTAAACTGGACGTTTTGAAACGCTGGCATAAGTTACATAAAGGTACTTTGTTTACTCAACAATATGTGCGAGGCGAAGCATTGCCTGATTATGCAATGGCTATGGTGGAGTCTTCAGCCGAGACTTTCAGAAAGCGTTTAACCGACATTAGTTGGTTCATGAAAGAATTGAATGAGCCTATTGCTCGACAAGCGAATTTTGAAGACAAGTGTACAGGTAGGTTTTGGGAAGGGCGCTTTAAGTCCCAAGCGCTGCTTGATGAGCCTGCATTACTGGCTTGTATGGCCTACGTTGACCTGAATCCACTTAGAGCGAAAGTAAGTCAAACACCAGAAGCCTCGGCATTCACCAGTGTTAAAAAACGAGTCACCGCCGCAAGACATCAAAAGCAACCAAAATCGCTTTATCCTTTTGTTGGTAACCGCAGAGAGAACAAGCCAGTTGGTTTACCTTTCAAATTGACAGATTACCTTGAATTGGTGGATATAACAGGAAGAATTATCCGAAAAGACAAGCGTGGCGCATTAGACGCTTCGCTGTTACCGATTCTTCAACGACTCAACATATCCTCAGAAAATTGGCTGTGTATCGCCATAGAATTTGGTGCAAGAACAGGTGTTGTTGTTGGTTCAGAACAGTCAATTGCTTCCTACTGCGATGCAAATAAACGACAAAGAAAGCCTAAGCTAAGTGATATTCGGCTTCTTGCTTAGCTTCCTCAAATCTGCCCATCCTATATTTATTGACTAATGCCATATTAGTAAATGTACTCGTAAAAGAACCAATAATCCTGCCTCTAAAGAATAAATTTAGTCTTTTTACAGTAGTAAGAGAGCACATTCTTAGTGCAATACTCTCTGTGCGAAGGCTTTTTGTAAATGATAGGGTGTTTTTTTAAGTTGTGTGTCTATGAATAAGATAAAGTTGCGTGTCCATGAATAAGATATTAAGTTGCGTGTCCATGAATAAGATAAAGTTGCGTGTCCATGAATAAAAGATAAGGGCTAGTTGATTGAAGAGGGGTTTTTTCATCTAGCCCTAAATTTATTAATATTCCAGCGCTATTTTTGCCATTTTCATGGTGTTTTCAAAAGATTCACAGCCGGCGATAAATAAACCGTTATGACAGAACATAGCGTCGTTTAAACCGGTGACGTCTTGTAGTTCTTTATCAGACAATCCTGCCCACGGTGCGGGGAGTTTCTTGCGATCTTCAAACGAGCCGAGTTCGACGGGCACGGTTTGTATGCGCCACTGTCCTGTTTGAGATGGATAGACGATAAATAAGGCGTCTTTCGATAACCTAAGCACAGTGGTTTTCCAAGGGGTGTATTGTTCTAATACGATGACTCTTGGATCTTCCGCGTTTTCTATGGCGTTGGCGACGATGCTTTTTGCGTTTACACCACCGGTTGCAGCGGCAATAAATCGGGTTAATAAGCGCGATGCAAAGACAACGGCTTCATCGAAGCAGGCATCAAAATCGTCTTGTTCTTGCCATGTTGGGTTAAACATGGAGATGGTTTGGCTTAGGCTAATGCCGGTTTGTACACCTTCTACGTGTCCACAATCGATGGCGTCGATAGTGGAGACTAGATTTTTATCCAAAGCGTCAGCCACTTCCTGATTGCCAGCGCATATGGTTAGTCCGTATTTTTGCCAAATCAAGCCAAATGATGAAAATGGGATGCCGTTGTCTCGTGCGCCTGCGCCGCCTTTTTGATGATGATCAAAGCGGTTTGTTTCTGTATCGAATATGCCACCTACGTCCACTACGATGTCGGCATTGGCGATGACGGCTAGGTCTCGTGTACGTATTAATTTAGCTGCTGGAAAAATATTTTTCAGTGCAGCAACCGCAAACACGTCGTCAGCATGAAAGTTTCCGTTGTGCGTTGCGATTATTTTAACTTGTTCGGTCATTCTATGGTCTCTTTTATTGATATCATGTCACTTAACAGCACACACGTACTCATGACCGGAATGTTACTGGGTTTTAGTGGTGGGGGACACCGTTCATTTTAAGGGCTTTGAAGAGTGGCTGCGAAAAAGCCAATCAAGACAGTGTCTTTAGCCGCACAATGAGTGACATCGTAGTAAGCCACTCTCCTTTGTCTGCGCTCTTTGAACCAGCCCTATTAAAGGAGGGGCTTTTATGTTGTGTATTGATTAATACAGTCTATGGTGCAATTTCAACGCGATTTCGTCCTTGTTCTTTGGCTCTGTAAAGGGCTTGGTCTGCTAGGCGGAGCAGGTCTTCGTAGGTGTCTACTTGGTGGGCAAGAGCGGCCCCTATGCTGACTGTCATGGTGAAGTTTGCGTCTATATCTCTGTAGTCGAGTGAGGCAATACGTTGGCAGATGTTTTCGCAGAAACTAGCAAGATTTGATTGCTCTAACCCTTCAATCACTAAGGTAAATTCTTCTCCGCCCCAACGGGCGACATGGATTTTGTCACCAGCAATCTGTCTTAGCTGTTCTGCTAGTATCTTGATTGCTTTATCGCCAATCAGATGAGAGTAACGGTCGTTGATCATTTTAAAGTTATCAATATCGATAATGGCCAGAACGAGACTGGTATCTTTTATTTTAGCTTGCGGAAATTTCTCACTGAGCCATTTGTCAAACGCACGGCGATTGGGCAGTTTTGTTAGACCGTCTTCGTTCGCTTGACGCTGAAAGTCTTCAGACTGTTGGCGCAATGCATAGGTTTGTTTTTCGACCAGTGCTTTTAGTCTTATTTCACTTTGCTGTAACCGTTGTAAACGCCAGCGAAGTCCGCCAACTAACAGCAATAGAATCGATAGAATAATGGCAATTTGCACGTCAAGCCGTTGCCAGAAATAGGGCAAGATGCGGAATTCGTAAAGATGTTCGGCATTGTGCCAATCGCTGTAGGGGTAACGAGCACTGACCAAAAACTGATAATTGCCAGGTGCTAGGTTGGTATATTCGGCAATGGTGTTCTTGCCTCGTGTTGCCCAGTTGTCTTCAAATCCGACAAGTCTGGTACGATATTCAATACGAGACGACATGACATAACCTAACCCTGCATAATGAAAGACTATGCGATTGGTGCCCGCTGGTAGAACGTGGCTTTGTTCTGCTGGTAACAGATTGCCGTCTGCGTATATGGATTCTATCACCAGGGGCAGACGAGCGGTGTTTTTTGTCGATATGATGGAGCTGTCGATCATGGTAACGCCTTTGGCGGTGGCAAACCAGAGTTTGCCATTCTCGGTTGCTATCGCTGCAGGATTAGAGCCGCCATTTGCTTGAGCGCTTGCCATGCCATCACTTTCAGAGAAGTGTTCAAATTCAATGTGTTCTTGGTTACCGTTCGCGACCGCATGGGCCGCGTTATAATCCACTCGCCAAATACCGCGATTACTGGTGAGCCATAAGCCACTTGTGCCGTCGTAAATGACCTGAAATAGCTTGTCGATGGGCAGTCCTGCGTTACGACCTATTAAGCTTAATTTTCCATCTCGTTGACGATAACGTATTAGTCCACGGTCTGAGGCGATCCAAACATGGCCCGGTTCCACCCAAAAACCAAAGGCGTATTCTGCTTCTTCTTGGCTTCTAATGGAAACGATCTCAAATCCGTTTTCTGTCCGTTTGGCTGCGCCATAGCCTGTGCCAACCCATAGTTGACCTTGATCATCTTCGGCTAAGGCTAGAATATAGTTGTCTGGTAAGCCATTTTCTCGGGTGAAGAGTTGCTGTTTGCCCGATGCGTCTTGTCGTACTAGACCACTGGTCGTTCCGATCCATAAATCCCCATGGCTGTCTTCTAAAATGGCTCTGACTTCATCGCTAGGCAAACCACTTTGTTGATTTAAAAAAGGGAGTAACTGTTTGTCTTGCCAGAGCATAAGCCCATTTAGGTAGGTACCAACCCAAACACCGCCGTCGCTGCGTTTGGCTAAACTCAGTACTGAAATAGAGGTGCCCATATTGATTCTTGCATTGTGGGCAATATTGTTTTCGATAAGACTGAGTCCTTCACTTGAACCAACTAATATTGAGTTAGGACTAATCTCGATGACGCTACGTACATAGTCACCGACAAGCTGTCGATCCTTGGTCCAAGTCGTAAATGGCGCTTTGCGAAGGCGCATTAATCCCCCAGTCGTGCCTACCCAGATACTGCCTTCTAGGTCTTGGAGCAATGACAAAACACGATTGTTGGGGAGGCCAGATTTACTGTCTAACGTTTCGATATGATTATTATGAATTCGAAAAATGCCTTTATTAATGGTTCCCAGCCACAAATTTTGATCCGTATCTTGCATTAATGTAGTAACGGCTTCACCGGCCAAACGTGGATGAAGCAAATAGGCTTTATTATTATCTAGCACATAGGCGCCACGACTTGTAGCGATCAGTAAGCGTTTATCTTGTGTTTCTAATAAAGAATAGACGCGTAGTTCAGGTAGGTTATGTTGGCTTAATACTTCTTTTTTATTGGTGCCATTGAGTTGAAATAAACCCTTTTCTGTCGCTGCCCAGATGCGTCCTTGGCTGTCTTCAAGTATTCGATAGGCGCTGATATTTTGTAAGGACCATACCTCTTCCACAGAATCATTGCTTTGCGTTGTTATTTGACCGGATGAAGGGCGGTAATACACTCCTAAGCCTTCAATGGCCAACCAAAGATTGCCGTCGTTGTCTTTGAGAACATGATTCACCATACCGCGTGCGGTAGGCTGAGGTAGCCATTGGTTGCCATGACGGTAGGTTATCCCACCCCTTGCCCCTGCAATCCAGAGACCATTGTCATCATCAGACACTAAAGCGCGGGTGCCAGAGTCAAGAATGCCAGTTTGCGCAGAACGTTCGTAGAAGCGAAAGTCACGACCATTATAAAGCGCCACGCCTTCCCAGGTGGCGAACCATAGGTAACCGTCGGAAGTTTGTGCAATGGCGTTGATGCTGTTGTGTGGTAAACCGTCTTGGGTAGACCAAGTGTCGGAAAAATAGTCTGCTAAAGAGGTGGTTGCATGGACGGTAGCTGCATAGTAAGCAAGAGTTATTACCAACCACCACGTGTATATTTTGTGTGAGCAATTAATAAGTACCTTTATTCTCGTACTTGTACAAATCAATGACATTTTTCTACGCGATGCGCGTTTCATAAGCAACGAGACGTTCCACATTTTTGGTTATATGCCTTTAATGTTGAGGCGAGTACTACAAAAGAATGATGGTTATGGTTATAAAGATAAGCAAATAGTATCACGAAGAATTTACAAAAAATGTTTCTAAATGTTACTGAATATTTAGTCATAATTTAAAAAGGAAGGGAAACTCAGTTTCATTTTTAAAAAAGTGGCGATGACATCAAGGTGATCAATTAAAAAACGCCATCCCTGAAGGTAAAAAACACTTAATATTTACTTAATAAAAAAGAGGTGAAAAAGCGCAGGCTAAAAGAGGTAATGTATTAACGGATTCAATCCAAATTGGGAGTAGGCTAAAATAGCGTTTTGATTTTAACCCACTCCAATGGCCTTTTATTTAACCATTAGTAACATTTCGCCTGTTTATTTTGTGCAGCAAGAGGTTCATAAATCGCCAGATTTTTGGGCAAATTGGCTTGTAAGTCCTTGATACGCGTAGCGTTAGCGGGATGTGTGGACAATAACTCAGGGGTTTTGCTTTCACCGCCCGCACTCATATTGTGCCACAATGCGACGCTTTCTCTAGGGTCAAAGCCAGCTTTGGCCATGTATTCTAAGCCAAGTAAATCCGCCTCAGACTCATGGGAGCGGCTGAAAGGTAAAATAATGCCGACTTGCGCACCAATGCCCAATGCTTGGAAAATCGCGACTTTCTCCGGTGTTTCTTCACCGCTTAACTTATAACCCAATGACAGCGCTTGACTGGTAGCTAATTGAGTGGAAACGCGCTCATTACCGTGTCTGGCAATAACATGAGCCAATTCATGGCCGACAACAGCGGCTAGTTGAGATTGGTTTTCGGCCACTTTTAAAAGCCCCGTGTAAACCCCAACTTTGTAACCTGGCAAAGCAAAGGCGTTTACTTGTTCGTCATCAAATAATACGACTTCCCAGTTTTGATCGCGGTATTTATCGGGTAGTACGGCGATCAGCGTATCGGCCACACATTGCACTTGTTCGCCTAGTTTAGAATCTGAGGAGGTGGGGATTTCCTTTTTCATTTCTGTAAAAGATTGGATCCCCATCTCATTCATTTGGCTATCAGGCAACACCGCAAACTGCTTACGACCTGTTGGAGACGCACTGCATCCAACCATGACCACTAATGTTGCGGCCAGAGCGGACCTAAGAGAAATCTTCATAAACACCATGTAAAACCACCTTTAAAACGGCATGGACTGTTGAATGTAACGGCTATTATAGAGAAGGGCTTTTGTTAGAAGCAAATGGAGATCGAGTGAAGCCTTATTTGATGTCTGCTTCTTATTGTTAGAGTAGAGATTTTCACTAACAATCTTTCATTGGAAGAAATATATAAAATTTTCGGAACGGCTCGATAGAACGCGGGGTCGGCATACTGCTTGAAGTAAAGCCCCAAGACGGTTAGTCGCTTTTAGTCTTCCTATAGTCGTTTCCAGCCACCTTCCCGCACTAGCGAAAAATTACACTGAGTTCATTGATAGTCACTCCTTTAAAAAGCCCATATTAGATAGGTAAGGAAAAACAATGAACGCAGCAGAGCTACACGACAAGTCTATTATCATTGATGGCTTAATTTGTGCGAAGTGGAATCGCGAGTTATTCGAAGACATGGCGAAGGGCAAGCTGACAGCAGCGAATTGCACTGTATCGTTTTGGGAGAACTTTGAAGGCACGATTCGTAACGTGGTTGAGATGAATCAGCTGATCGAAGCCAACAGTGACTTATTGCTGAAGGTGTATACCACGAAAGACATTCATCGTGCCAAAGCCGAAGGTAAAACGGGCGTGATGATGGGCTTTCAAAATGCCCATGCGTTTGAGGATCAAATCGGTTACGTGCAGATTTTTAAAGACCTTGGCGTAGGCATTGTGCAGATGTGCTACAACACGCAAAACTTGGTCGGCACAGGTTGTTACGAGCGCGACGGTGGTTTGTCGGGTTATGGTCGTGAGATCGTGGCGGAGATGAATCGCGTTGGTATGTTGTGCGATTTATCTCACGTGGGTCCAAATACCGCAAAAGAAGTCATTATCGAATCGAAGAAGCCTGTAGCCTACTCGCATTGCTTGCCAGCGGGTTTAAAAGAGCACCCACGTAACCGCACAGACGAAGAGCTTAAGTTTATTGCTGACAATGGCGGTTTTGTTGGCGTCACCATGTTCGCACCTTTCTTAAAAGCCGGTATTAACGCCACCATTGACGATTACGTAGAAGCCATTCAATACATTTACAACCTTGTAGGTGAAGACGCGATTGGTATTGGTACTGACTTTACTCAAGGTCACGGCTACGACTTCTTTGAATATCTTACTCACGATAAAGGTTATGCCCGCCGCTTGACGCGTTTTGGCGAAATTATTAATCCATTGGGTATGCGTACGGTAGGTGATTTCCCGAACTTGACTGAAGCGCTGTTGAAACATGGTTTTAGCGAGCGTCAAGTGGTGAAAATAATGGGCGAGAATTGGGTGAACCTATTAAAAGAAATCTGGGGAGAATAACCATGACGACACATGCGCCAGAAATGCCAATTGTTGTTGACGATGAAACCGGTGTTTGGACGACGGATGCGTTGCCCATGCTGTACGTACCTCGTCACTTTTTTGTTAATAACCACATGGGCATTGAAGACGAGATAGGTGCCGAACGTTATGCCGATATCCTTTATAAAGCCGGTTATAAATCAGCCTATTTTTGGTGTGAACAAGAGTCTGAATGTCATGGTATTTACGGCAAAGACATTTGGCACCACTACTTAAAGCGCCTTTCTCAACGCGGTTGGGGGTTTTTTATTACCGAAGCATTGGACATCGAAAAAGGCACGGCAAAAGTGCGTTTAGAAAACTCAGCTTTTGTTTATCACTACGAAAAAATCCACGGTAAAAAAGTCAATCGCAAGGTGGATTACATGTTCACTGGTTGGTTTGCCGGTGCGTTGGATCAGATCTTAGCAAGTAAAGGTTTGACGACTCGTACAAAAGCGATTCAAACCCAGAGTGCGGCGGAAGAAGGATTTTCCGTCGGTTATTTTGAGGTTTCTCCATTGTAATTCGTCGGTAAGAGTGCGGGCAGGTGCTCTTTCTTTATTACGATTTATTTTTATGATTTTGCCAGTTAGGCGGGGTTTTGTTATGTCCCAATATGATGCGTTGTTCGAGCCATTAAACATCAATAAATTAACCATCCGTAATCGTATTGTTAGTACGGCTCACGCAGAGGTGTACGCCACTGATGGCGGTATGACAACCGATCGTTATGTGAAGTATTACGAAGAAAAAGCCAAGGGTGGCTGTGGCTTGTGTATTTGCGGTGGCTCCAGTGTGGTGTCTATTGATAGTCCACAAAGCTGGTGGAGTTCTGTTAATTTATCGACTGATCGCATCATTCCTCATTTCCAAAATCTCGCCGATGCAGTGCATAAGCACGGTGGCAAGATCATGATTCAGATCACTCACATGGGACGTCGCTCCCGTTGGGACGGTGAAAACTGGCCAAACTTGATGTCTCCTTCTGGTATTCGTGAGCCAGTTCACCGCGCTACCTGTAAAACTATTGAAGTAGAAGAAATGTGGCGCATTATCGGAGATTTCGCCCAAGCTGCTCGTCGTGCAAAAGAAGGTGGATTGGACGGTGTTGAACTGTCTGCGGTTCACCAGCATTTGATTGATCAGTTCTGGTCACCACGGGTGAACAAACGTACCGATGAATGGGGCGGCACGTTCGAAGGACGCATGAAGTTTGGGATGGAAGTGCTAAAAGCCGTGCGCGCTGAAGTGGGGCCAGATTTTGTGGTGGGCATGCGCATCACGGGGGATGAATTCCATCCAGATGGTTTAGGCCACGAAGAGATGAAAAAAATCGCACAATATTATGATGCTACTGGCATGGTGGATTATTTTGGTGTTGTGGGCTCTGGCTGTGACACGCATAACACCTTGGCGAACGTGATTCCGAACATGAGCTATCCGCCAGAGCCTTTCTTGTATTTGGCGGCGGGCATCAAAGAAGTCGTGAACGTACCGGTTATTCACGCGCAAAACATCAAAGATCCAAACCAAGCGAAACGTATTATTGAAGCGGGTTATGTGGATTTTGTCGGTATGACTCGTGCTCACATTGCCGATCCTCATTTTATCGCCAAGATCAAAATGGATCAGGTGGATCAGATTCGTCAATGTGTGGGGGCAAACTACTGCATCGACCGTCAGTACCAAGGCTTGGATGTCTTGTGTATTCAGAATACAGCGACTTCCCGTGAATATATGGGCTTGCCTCATATTATTGAAAAAACCACAGGGCCTGTGCGTAATGTGGTGGTGGTTGGTGGTGGTCCTGGTGGGTTGGAAGCCGCTCGTGTGGCGGCAGAACGAGGTCACAAAGTCACCTTGATCGATAAAGCAAACGAGCTAGGAGGGCAATTAGTCTTGGCAGCCAAAGCACCACAACGTGACCAAATCGCGGGTATCACGCGTTGGTTGGTGATGGAGATTGAACGTTTAGGTGTTCAAGTTCGCTTAAATACGCCAGCTAGTGAAGAATTGATCAAAGAACTGAACCCAGATGTCTGTATTTTGGCGATGGGTGGCCGTCCTTTCTTGGAGCAAAACCCAGAGTGGGGCGCCGCGGAAGGTCTTGTGGTTTCTACATGGGATATTCTTAGCGGTAAGGTTGAGCCTGGCAAAAACGTCTTGGTTTACGATACCATTTGTGAATTCTCAGGCATGTCGGCTGCGGATTATTTAGCCTCTAAAGGTTCGTTGGTGGAGCTGGTAACAGACGACATTAAACCCGGTGTGGGCATTGGTGGTACGACTTTCCCGACCTATTACCGTTCATTGTATGAGAAAGAAGTCATCATGACTTCCGATATGCTGCTCGATAAAGTTTACCGTGAAGGTGACAAGTTAGTCGCAGTCCTAGAAAACGAATACACAGCGCAAAAAGAAGAGCGTGTTGTGGATCAGATCGTGGTAGAGAACGGCACGCGTCCAAATGAAGATTTGTATTACGCATTGAAAGGCGCGTCTCGTAATAAAGGTCAGATTGATAACGAAGCCTTGTTTGATATCAAACCGCAACCGGTGCTAAGTGACGTTGGCGGTGACGGTATGATCCTATGGCGTTTGGGCGATGGTGTCTCTCAGCGTAACGTTCATGCGGCTATGTATGATGCTTTGCGTCTATGCAAAGACCTATAGGACTCGATGGTTGAGCTTGTTAAATCGCCAATGCATGTATTGATAAAAACTCTATGTGCCTTCTGTATTTAAAATGATGAGGACTCATCATGACTCTTGATTGGTTACCTCCAACTTTGATTGGTGTCCTCCTTGTGTTAGCTGTGATTGGTGCGGTTCGCCGCATCAATTTATGGCGCGCGGGGCAGGCTGAAAAAGTCGACATCTTGGCTGGCCTAATGGTGATGCCAAAACGTTATCTGCACGATCTTCATCACGTGGTAGAACGAGATAAATACATGTCTCGCACTCACGTCGCAACCGGTGGCGGTTTTGTACTCGCCATGGCGCTAACCATACTGGTGCATTTATTTGGTGTTGAAAGTCACATTCTTGCTTGGGCGCTATTAGCTGCTTTGGTGATGATGTTTTGCGGTGCCATTTTTGTTTACAAGCGTCGTTTAAATCCGCCTTCTCGCCTTTCAAAAGGGCCGTGGATGCGTTTGCCAAAAAGCTTGCTAACCTTTTCTATCACTTTTTTTGTGTTGACTCTTCCGGCTGCGGGACTACCCATTGTTGGAATGCTGCCAGAAGGGACGGGGAGTTGGATTCTGACGCTGGTTTTATCGGCTCTTATTTTAGTCAGCCTAAGCGAAATGCTATTTGGCATGACGTGGGGCGGTCCGATGAAGCATGCTTTTGCGGGCGCGTTGCACCTTGCATTTCATCGTCGACCAGAGCGTTTTGGTGGCGGTCGTTCCACAGGTTTAAAGCCAGTCGATTTTGGCGATGGCGTTACCATCAAAGAAGTTTATGGTGTGGCTAAACCAACCGACTTTAAATGGAATCAGTTATTAGGTTTTGATGCCTGTGTGCAATGCGGTCGATGCGAAGCGGTGTGTCCTGCTTTTGCTGCGGGGCAGCCTTTGAATCCGAAAAAACTGATTCAAGATATGGTGGTGGGATTTGCTGGTGGTACCGATGAAAAGTACGCGGGTAGCCCGTATCCAAATGTTGAAGTCGGCAATGCCAAAGGGGCACCAAATCACATTATTACGGATGGCTTGGTGAATCCAGATACGCTTTGGTCATGTACCACTTGTCGCGCCTGTGTGGAAGAATGCCCAATGATGATTGAGCATGTGGACGCCATTGTCGATATGCGTCGTTTCTTGACTCTTGAAAAAGGTGAGACGCCAAATAAAGGGGCGCAAGTTCTCGAAAACATCATCGCGACGGACAATCCAAACGGTTACTCACCAGCGAGTCGAACTCACTGGGCAGCCGATCAGAACCTGAAAGTGATGAAAGACGTGAAGCAAGCCGATGTACTGTTTTGGGTGTCTGATGGTGCCTTCGATATGCGTAGCCAGCGAATTTTGCGCTCCTTCGTGAAGCTTTTAAAAGCGGCCAAGGTGGATGTGGCGATTCTTGGTGATGAAGAGTTGGACAGTGGCGATGTTGCCCGTCGTTTAGGTGATGATGCGGCTTTTCAAAGTTTAGCAAAACGCAACTTAGCGACTTTGTCTAAATACCGTTTCAATACCATAGTGACAACGGATCCTCATGCGTTCCATTGCTTGCGAAATGAGTATGGTGATTTTGGTTCCGATGCTTTGAAAGATGTGGAGGTGTTGCACCATACCACTTTCTTAAATCGTTTAGTCAAAGAGGGACGTTTTCACCTAAGTCCGCTTGCTGGTAGTAAAGTCACGTATCATGATCCTTGTTACCTTGGTCGTTACAATGGCGAGTATGAAGCGCCGCGTGAGTTGCTTGCAAGCTTGGGGATTGATGTCGCTGAGATGGAGCGGTCTCGCTTCCGCTCACGTTGCTGTGGCGGTGGCGGTGGTGCGCCCATTACGGATATTCCAGGTGAGCGTCGTATTGCCGATATGCGCATGGAAGACGTTACCAGTACCGGTGCGGACATGGTGGCGGTGGGTTGTCAGCAATGTACGGCAATGTTGGAAGGTGTGGTTGAGCCTAGACCCGTTGTAAAAGACATTGCTGAAATTCTTGCAGGGCAGTTAATTGAGGAGACACACTGATGAGCGATTTATCATCAAAAGACAGCTCTTTAGACAATCTGCTACGAAGAGACCCAAGAGCGGAATGGATTGCGCGGAACCGATTGCACCCTTTGCATAATGAAATGCTGCAAGCTGGCGGTGGTGAAGTACGTGGGCCGTCTGGCTTATTGCGTAAGAATCCACACGTCATTGGCTTTATTGGTCCTAATGGCATTAAACGAATCGATAGGACGAATACATCTAGTGCCAGTCTCGGAGGCAAAAAACGCTCAAGCGCGGCAAAAGAAACTCAATTGCCGCTTCACATCGTTGAAAATCCTGATTTTTACATCATGGTGGTGGCGGATATGGTGGGCGGTCGTTTGACTGGTCACGATAAAGACATTCTGGGGTTGGCGCATCAATTGGTGGCGAAACGCAATGGTGCGGTCACACTAGTGTGTTTTGGTGAAAATAAAGAAACTCAGTGTGATTTAGCCGGTGTGGATCGTTTAATCCATCTTCAAGGAGAGGCCTACGAAGGTTTTGCTCCAGAAGCAAGGCTCAACGCATTACAGCAAATAGAAGCGCAATATAAACCCGATTACTGGTTGTTCCCTGATAGTGCGCATGGCGGCATGGATTTGGCTTGTCGCCTATCAGCACGTTTAGGTGAGCGACTTGCCGCTCAAGCTTGGCAAGTCAATGCAGAGCAAACCATTTGTCGTGGCGCTTCCGCGAGTCAGGATATTTTGCGTGATACGCCACGCATTCTTACTTTACTGGAAGAATGCGGTGATGCCATCGATGAAACACGTCATCAAGTTTTGCCAATGGCTATTGATGGTATTGAGCAAACGACACCAGCGATGGTTGATAAAGGCTTGATCGCCGTGGACTCTAATGCGGTGCCATTGGCGGAAGCAGAATTTATTTTGTCGGCGGGTAATGGTATTCACAATTGGGATCAGTTCCATGCCGCCGCCGCGGCGCTTGGGGCAACTGAAGGGGCCAGCCGTGTTGCGGTAGACGATGGCTTTATGCCTCGTGCTCGACAAGTCGGGGCGTCAGGCACTTGGGTGACCGCGCGTGTCTATTTGGCGGTGGGGATTTCCGGTGCGATCCAGCATATGCAAGGGATTGGGCAATGCGACAAAGTGGTTGCGATTAATACCGATGTGGGTTGCGATATGGTGAAGCGGGCTGATCTGGCGGTCATTGCGGACAGTGAAGCCGTCTTAGCCGAATTGATTCAACTTGCTCAGCATTATTCCTTATCTAAGGGCCAAGAGGAGAAAAGCGATGCAGCCTAATATCAATGTGGTGTCTTTAGTATCGATAGGGCGTCATCCACAGTCTGGTCGTGCTCGGCGTGCTGAACAAGATGGCCGAGCCGTTGAACTTGGTTTAACACTGGCGGGCCAATCTTTAACTGTGGTTCATGCTGGTAATGCGAAAGAACCTGTACTTCGCCAATATGCTGGTATGGGGCTACCGTCTTTAACGGTTTTGGAACAGTCTGAGGGTTGCGATGCCTTGCCTGTCCTGATGTCATTTTTACAGGATAAATCGGTAGATGTCGTACTAACAGGGGTTCGCGCCGAAGGAGGGGAATCCTCGGGTATGTTGCCGTATTTATTGGCTGAGACATTAGGTTGGCCGTTAGTTCCTCGTGTGGCTGAGGTTTTAGAGATTAAAAACGGTGAGGCTGAAGTGCTTTTGGCGTTACCACGTGGTCAGCGTCGAGCGGTGACGGTTAAATTGCCTTTTATTGCCAGTGTTGATAATGCCGCGCAAGAAGCTCGTCAAACGGCGTTTGGTCCTGGTCTGAGAGCGGAATTTAAGGTGCTGAACGTAGACTCTGTTATCGATGAGGCGGCAAGCCAATGGCAAATCAGCGCTGCCAAGCCACGCCCTAAGCGTATTAAAGTAGTAAAAGCTAAAACGGCAGCCGATCGAATGAAAGTCGCCACGGCGAAACCTGTTGGCGGTGGTGGCAAAGTCATGAAAGACGAAACCACGACTGAAAAAGCACAAGCAATTTTTGATCTTTTAATAGAAGAAAAAGTGATTCGCTAAAGGACTATTTAGGTATAAGCTATGCCACCTTTGGTTATTGATTGAACAGTTTTTGTTGGTAGGTACATAATATGATGATTGTAGATTTGGTCGATGAGGTTGATTTTAAAGACAGGCTCATCGCACTTGGTGCCCCAGTGACTCAAGAGCAAAGTCTAATGGAAGTTCAGACTGCCGTTTTGTCATGGTTGCAAGCTTACCCAGAGCAAATCCCCTTCATTAAAGATCTTTGCAAGGAAATGCAAAAAGATAATGTTACGGTTTTACCTGCCGTCTCTAATGTAATGGTTGCGTTTGGTTAAATGTTTAATATAACGCCTAGAATGACGCGCTAAAAAAGGGCAAATTTTAGGAATCTATTTTGTTTTATGGATTTCTATTAAAAATACATTTTTAGACTATATTTTTTAATAGAAGTGATGGTTTAAGTTCAGAGAATCCAGTATTTTATTCCTGTTTAGAAAATAAAAATTCAATCAGATTGCGAGTTTTTAATAGTAATTTATTATTGGTGGTTTGTTTCTTATTGGACAAGACGTACTGATGTATAAATTCTTTCGTTACTCGTATTTTGACCTGAATTTATTTTATTAATATGGAAATTAATATGTTTGGAAGTATGACATGAAAATCAAAACAAAATTACTGATTGCCTTTTCAATTGCCACTGTTCTACCTGTTTTAATTGTTAGTTCAATTACCGCTTTTCTTGCCTCTGATCAAGCCCTTAAAACTTTTTCACAAAATAGTGGGCAAACATTAAGTGCGGTCGAAAAATCCTTTGACCAGTTTATGAGTGACATAAAGTCTGTAGTAGGGTTTATGGCCGACAGCGATGCGGTTGCCGATCCTAATGCCATGCCTTTAACCACCTATCACGAAAAACAAGGTAAAGCGCCTAGCCTTATTGCACAGCAAAATGGCGGTCGAGAGGCGGAAGTGTTTAATTTGTTTGAAGCGATTGGTAAAAATAACCCAAATTACGTTTATGTTTATATGGGGGATGATGCCGATGGTTATTTAGAGTGGCCAGGAACGTATGAGTACGCAGAATGGCATCCTAAACAGCGTGGTTGGTATACAAGAGCGATGGAAAATCCTGGCAAGGTGGCGTTGCGAGACGCTTATTATTGGGAACCAGACGATGCTGTGTATGTTTCTGCTGTACGAACGTATCAAAAAGGCAATGCCGTTGGTGGTGTTGTGGCCGTTGATGTATCCATTAAAACTTTAACGGAAATGGCCAATAAAACTAAGCTAGGCACTACCGGCAGCATTATGGTGATTGAAAATACGGGAACTGTTTTAGTTGATGCCCTTAATGCTGATAATAATTTTAAGAAAATCAATGATCTAACGGGCGATGCTTATCAAAAAATAGCACAAACATCCTCTGGTTTAATTGATTTTTCGTTAAATGGCGTTGATTATTACGCCAACGTTTTTACCTCGCCTAATTTGAAATGGAAGTTTGTGGGTCTCATGCCTGCATCTGAAATTTATGCCAGTACAATGGAGTTGATTAAAACCACTGCGATTGTATGTATCTTGCTTTTGCTTGTGTTTGCTGTGGTTGCTTACATGATGGCAAAAAGTCTCATTACGCCTATTGAATCCGTTTCTAGTCATCTGCATGTTTTGGCAGAAGGGGAAGGCGATCTCACTTCAAAAATCGACATTCAGACAAATGATGAAACGGGTACGCTCTCTAACTGGTTTAATCAATTCATTGAATCCACTCGGGCGCTGATTTTAGGCATTAAAAAATCCAGTATGCAGATAGACAAGATTGCGGCAGAAACCTCCTCTAAAGCGAGTGACGTTGCGCAAGCAGCAACAAAACAGTTGCAATCCATCGAGCTGATTTCCGAGGCGGGTCAACAGATGCTGATTGCTTCGAATGAGGCGGCGGAAAGTTGTGCCAATTCGGCGCAGTTTTCTGAAAAAGGTTTGGAAACGACGATAGCGGGAAAAAAACTTCTTAAAAACAGCGCGGAAGGCGTCAACCGTTTAGGCTCGCGTCTAAAAGAATCGAATCAGATTATTACTGAATTGCAAAAAGAAACGACGAACATCAATCAGATACTGTCAACCATTCAGGCGATTGCTGAACAAACCAACTTACTGGCTTTGAACGCAGCGATTGAGGCTGCACGTGCGGGTGAGCAGGGTCGTGGTTTTGCGGTGGTTGCTGACGAAGTTCGTACTTTGGCGGGACGGACACAAGAATCGACAGAACAGATTAGTAATATTCTAGGTTTGCTGGCGAGTCGAACCAAGCAGGCATCGGATTCCATGGTGACCAGTTTGGCAGAATCGGAAAGTGCTATGAGTTTATCCGACCAAGCGCTGAATTCCTTTGAACAGATTGAAGAAGTGGTCAAGCAAATGCGTGATATGACCATGCAAACGGCCGCGTCTGCTGAAGAGCAGCGCGCTGTCACTGAAGGTGTGAATGCCAATATCAATGCTATCAGCGAATCGGCGCATCGTGTTTCCGGTATTTCTGGTGACGTTGCCGAGCTTTGTCGTAAGCAGGACTTGTTGAGTAAAGAGCTACACTCCATGGTGGTTCGATTCCGCACTGAATAAAGCGAAGCAATGATTTGATATAAAACACAGAAAAGGCCACTTGATTGCAGTGGTCTTTTTTTATGGTTTTTATGGCGTTTTTTGGTATGGGTTGACAACGCAAGCGAGACGATTGGTATAAATACAAAAGAATTGTTTTCAAAAATGAAGTAATAACGATTATCATATGTGTCTAAACTTATTAATAAAGGTATCACTATGGTTAAGTCGTTTGTAATGCTTTTGTTCGCTTTTTGTGTGAGTGCAACTTGGGCTGGTCAAGTTACTGTGAAAGATGTTCTTGATCGTGAGGTGACTTTCAATGCACCGGCACAACGTGTCATTGTTGGGTTTTATCCTGAGGATTATATGGCTATCGGTACGGAAGCCGCTTATGACAAGGTTGTGGGGATGTCGAAATACATTTGGGAAGCGCGTCCGGCTAATTGGGAAATGTATGTGAAGCATCGTCCTTCATTACAAGATATCCCGGAAATTGGTCGTGTTGATACGCAAACTTTTTCCGTTGAAAAAGTGATTAGCTTGAACCCCGATGTATTGATGTTGGCTGATTGGCAATACAAGGGACTAGGGACGGATATTGAGCGTCTTGAAAGTGCGGGTATCAAGGTGATCGTGGTCGATTACAACGCTCAAACGTTAGAGCGTCATGTAAAAAGTACCGAGTTGATTGGGGTGATTACTGGTCAAGAAAAACGTGCTGCCACTATTGCTGCTGAATACACAAAAACCGTTGAAATGGTGAGCAAACGTCTAGCAGAGGCTAATTTGCCAGCGCCAAAAGTGTACACAGAATTTGGTTCATCAGGTGTACAAGAGCTGGGTTTTACCTTTGGTAAAAACATGTGGGGGGCGATCTCTACTATGGCGGGTGGCGACAATATTTCTGCACCTTTTGTTGAATGGTGGGGCAAGTTAAATCCTGAGCAAGTAATCGCTTCTAACCCTGATGTGATCATCATTACGGGTTATGAAACGGGTAAAGGCACGGATTCCATGGTGATGGGGCAAGGTGTTGATGAGGCTGAAGCTCGTAAGCGTTTGGAAGGTTACAAAGATCGTCTAGGCTGGTCGTCCATCGCGGCGGTGCAAAATAATCGACTATATGGTGCTTATCATGGTGCATGCCGTACTATTTTAGACGCCGCCATGATTGAATTCTACGCAAAAGCCATGTACCCAGAAGTGTTTTCAGATTTAAATCCAGAACAAGCGTATTTGGATTTTTACAAAAAGTATCTTCCAGTGACACCTGAAGGCACGTTTACCTTAACTTTATAAGCGACGTTTCTTTAGTAAAAAAGGGCCGTTCTATTGGGATATTAGAACGGCCCTTTTTTTATTTCAGTAGGGTGTAAAAAATCGGGAACTAACGAAATACATAACGTGTGATTTGTTGGTATGTATTGTCTGGTGTCAGCAGAATAGGCGGAAAATGTGACTGGTGGACGGCATCGGGCCAATGTTGTGCTTCTAGCGCAAGGCCTGCGTAAGCGGTCAGTTCACCTTGGTTGATGTTCGACTCGGCGCTCAGTTGTATGTGGCGACCATCATAGACTTGCAGTCCCGGTTCTGTCGTTTGGTAATCTAGACTGAGTCCTGTTATTGGTGCTTTGAGTGTTGCTACCGTTTGAATGGGGCGATTGGCCAGAGAAAGGCAGAAGTTGGTGTCGAGCCCCGGGTAATCTTTACGGCCAATATTTCGTAGTTGATTAAAATCAAAAGCACTGCCTTCTGTGGGGGTGACTTCTCCAGTAGGAATGAGCTCGTTATCGACCGGTAAATAGTGATCGGCTTTGATGTGAAGTTGGTGATCTAAAATAGAGCCTGTGCCATCAAGATTAAGATAGCTGTGTCCCGCAAAATTACAAAGGGTTAGTTTATCGGTGGTGGCGGTAATTTCCATTTCTAAACTGCTATCAATTAGGCGATAAAAAACATTGACTATCATGTTGCCAGGATAACCCATTTCACCATCCGCCAGTTTTGTTTGCAGTTGCACGCAGTCATCGGTTTGTTCAACGATGGTCCAATTTTTACTGCCTGTGCCAGCGGGACCACCGTGCAAATGGTGAGACTCCGGTAAAGTTAATGGCAATTGATACGTCTTGCCGTCAATCATCGCATGGCCTCTGGCGGTACGATTGGCAACTCGGCCGACAACGGCACCAAAGTATTTAGCGTTGCCAAGATAATCCGCAAGATTAGACGAACCTAATACGAGCGAATGCGGGTAGCCTTTTAAATGGATGGATTGGATGCTGGCCCCCAAGGTTAAAATCGATACCTTGAGTTGTGAGTTTGTCAGCAAAATACGCTGAACTTGGTGCAAATCTGGCGCTAAATTCACGTGTGTATCCTTTTTAAAGTAATACTAGAGAGCCTGTTTTTTTGTTGTTCTGCTAGTATCAACGAGTCATTATAATAGTTAGTCATAACTGCGATAATGCGCTGTTTTGGATAAGTCGTCGATAAATTTATTATTGTTAAATGAATACATCATAAATTATGAGTTAAAAAGCGAGTATGAGAGTTTTCTTTGAATACGAATAAGGAAAGTTTCTAAAGATAAGCGACTTAAAGCAACACTATTTTGGCCGCTTATCGATAAAAAAGACTATATTTCAGATTATTACGCCAGCGGTCCACCGACGATGGTGGTACGCAGGCCGGCAATAATGTTTTCACCGGTTTCTTGTCTGAGTTCGTCGTACCAAGCTTGGGTTTCTCGCATGTCTTTACCGTGGGTAACATCACAACGTTTACGCGCTTTTAAAACAAGGTCTTTCACACGGAAGCGGCGTGCTTCTTCATAGTTTTGTAAGGCTTCCATTACCCCTGAAAGTGTTTTTGTTTTGTCTGACCAGAATTGTTCTCTAAAGCACTGACCAAGGACAACGGCGTCTTCTAGTGCCGAGCAACCACCTTGTCCAATGTCTGGGGTGGTGCTGTGGGCGGCATCTCCCAGTAGGGCGATCTTGCCTTTTACTAAGGTGTCGAAGGGGTCAATATCATGAATTTCAATGCGGTTTGTGGTGTCGGGGTTAATGGCCGCAATCAGCTTTTGCACAGGTTCAGTCCAGCCTGCAAAGTAGCGAGTGAGATCCGCGACTAAGGTGCTTCTGTCTTCTGCCAGGCCTTTTGGTAAGGGCACATCAAAGAAGAAGTAAAAACGACCATCTGCAATGGGCATGATAGAAACACGCTTGCCTTCGCCCACGAAAGTGGTCCATTGATCCGCTGGGGCGATGCTTTCGTCTATTTCGACTAAGCCGTTCCAATTCACATAGCCCGCATAACGGCGTTCAGTGTGATAGCCAATCACATCAGCGCGAACGGCTGAGTGAGTGCCGTCAGCCGCAATCATAAAATCGCCCGTGGCTTCGCTGCCATCGGTAAAATAAGCGGTGATTCCGGTATCCGTTTGAACCACTTTTTCTATGCGTTTACCAAATTGGATTTTATCTTGTCCCCACCAGTCGATCATTTGGCTTTGTAGGTCTGCTCGTGATACAGGACAAGGGCGTTCTCCTACGGCGTCTACCAAAGGCGCTAGACTGAATTGCGTCATGACGCTGCCCGTTATGCCATCATGGTAGGCCATGTTGTGCATTGGGCCGCCAAGATCATCCATAATATGACCCATGCCTAAATGCTTCATGCATTTCACACCGTTAGACCAAATAGAGAGTGCAGCGCCAACGGGTTTAATTTCTTTTACAGCTTCAAAAATCTCGCATTCAATGCCTTGCTGTTTTAAAGCCGCTGCCGCAGACATGCCACCGATGCCGGCGCCGATAATAAGTGCTTTCATCTCATTCTCCTTTAATCTTGCGCCTTATTAAGGTGTTTTGGCGCATTTTTAATCTTTTGTTAAAGAAGTAAATGGCAATAAATATGCCATGAAACAAATGAGTCTATGTTTTTATTTGTGAAACCTTTGTTTTAGGGCCTTGGTCATTTTTGTTGTCGGGTCAAAGAAGAAACTCTCTTGCTTTCTTCTTTGACCAATCAGACAGGAAGTGGCTTATCTTGGTGCGGTTTTTGTACATGTTGCGCTATTCTGGCTCGCTTAGTTGTCTCTGTTTGCTAAACGATCGGTGACTAGCTACCGCGATAAGTACTGTAGGAATAAGGCGAAACCAGTAGGGGGATATGGTAATGAGCATTGTCGTCACTGATGCCAAAACGAATCACCACAGTATTTAAAAAGCTTGGAGTTTTGGTGTCGTCGTTGTTGTTAGGGAGGTCGCTGTGATTAAAATACTCATCAATGGCAAATTCCAGTTCATACACGCCCACTGTGAAATCATCGTCTTGAAGTAATGGCTGATCACAGCGTCCATCGTTGTTGGACAGCGTGCTGTGAATGCGTTGTCGTTGTCCGTCTGCGGTGTGTTTATAAAGGTGTATTTTGACACCTACTGCGGCAATGCCTTTGGTGGTGTCTAGAATGTGTGTGGTTAAGTATCCCATTGTTTTTCCTTTGTGTTTTTTGAGGTGATTGGGTTATCTTGCCTATTTTTTGCAAGTAGCACAGTAATAAGTGAAAAGTGCCTGAAAATATTGTTTCATAGACATCAATATTTGTGCCATGTGTTTCTATGGTATCGAGGTTTTGTTTGTCAGCGCTGTTTTTGTAGAATCGTTGGAATTTGGAGTTTTACCATGCACGACCCGTTAAACACACTTAATCAATTAAATGAAGCCGACTTTATTGCATTATTCAGCCGAATTTATGAGCATTCTAGCTGGGTGGCAGAAGAATTGTGGCGTCAAAAGGCGGCGCATCCAAGTGAGTATTTTGACAGCATAGACAAAATTCAAACTGCCATGGCCCATATCGTAGAGCAAAGCAGTGATGAGCAAAAATTGATATTACTACGCGCACACCCTGATTTGGCGGGTAAGGCAGCTTTGGCTGGTGAACTGACGCAGGAATCGACGTCTGAGCAAGCGGGTGCTGGGCTGGATCAATGCTCAGAAGAAGAACTGGCGTATTTTCTACAATTGAACGATACCTATCGGGAGAAGTTTGGCTTTCCCTTCATCATGGCCGTAAAAGGCGCGACCAAGGATCAGATACTTGCAGGCTTTGAAGCCAGAACGCCCAATGACTGGCAAACAGAGTTTGACCGCGCCATGAGCGAAGTGCATAAAATTGCAGGGTTTAGATTGGCGGATCTCTAAATAAAGATCATAGGTAAGGTAGTGAGCAGTAATAGCCCCATGGATACGCTAAAGTAGCGGTGAAACTTCGGCTCTTGCAACCTGTTCGAGACTAACTTACCTATGGTAATCCACATAAATGTGCCGGGTAGCGTCGCAATATTAAACATGATGATGCATAACACAGCAGATGACCAATAAAGATCCCCTGTTAACGTGAACACAGAACTTGCTGTCATTAGGCTTGCCCACGATTTAGGGTTAATTGCTTGAAATGAGGCTGCCTGTAAAATCCCCATGGGTTGAAGGCTCTTTTTGTCTGAAGGCATTTTTGCACAAGCGATTTTTATAGACATATAAACAATGTAACTTGCTGCAATAAAGGTGAACACCTTATGAAGGTAAGGCCAATGCTTAAACATTTCACCCAAGCCAAATAAAATCATTATATGTAGTATTGTCATGCCAAAACGAATGCCAATCACGTGAGGCAAGGTTCTTTTAATGCCAAAATTGGCCCCTGAGTTAGCCAGCAGGATATTGTTGGGTCCTGGTGTGATGGTGCTTATTAGGCAAAAAAGTATCAGAGCGGGAGCGAGTTCCAATAGGGCGCTATTTATCATTTCTTTTCCTTCTTAGAAAAATTCAGTCAATAATTGTATCGATACAATTATTGGTGTAATGTACCAACATAGATTTACATACAATACAATTGTGGGCAATTTATTTATTGTTATGAATACAATTATGGAAATTAGTAAAGACGCATTCGATAAAGCTTGTTTGGCGTATCCAAAGTACAAAGCATTGGCTTTGCTTATTGAGCAGGCGATTCAGTCTGGTGAATTACCAAATCGACAAAAGTTGCCAGCGCAAAGACTTTTGGCGGATAAGCTAGAAGTTACCCATGGCACGGTAACAAGAGCCTATGACTTGCTTGAAAAGAAAGGCTTGGTAAATGCAAAGCTGGGAGCAGGCACTTATGTAAACCTTCCAAGCTCCTTTGTGACTAGTGATGTGTCAGCCATTAAAGAATACGATTTCGCCTCTAGTATGCAGCCTATGTTAGGTCAGCAAATGTTGGTGAAAAATGCGCTAAACGAATTGGCTCAAGATCTCATTTCAATAGAAGAGGTGATGACTTATTCGCCAAATGGCTTGCGAAAACATCGGCAAATATTCAGCGATTGGCTTGCTTCTAAAAAGATTCAAATTGATAAAGATGACATTGCTTTCACCCAAGGTGCCCAACAAGGGATTTATACTTGCCTGCAAATTCTTACCAGTGAAAATGACTACATTCTTCATGAAGAGCTAGCATACCCTGGGGTATTTCGAGCAGCAGAAGCCCGCGGCGTTAATCCGTTAAGTGTGCCGCTAACGGCGGAAGGGTTGGATTTGGTGGTATTAGAAGAGTACTGCCAGAAGTTTCGCCCAAAAGTACTGTACATCACGCCTAATATTCAAAATCCGACTAATATTCAGTACTCAGAAAAGCAGCTAAGTAAAATAGTAAAGTTAAGTGAGAAATATCAGTTTTATATTATTGAAGATGATGTGAATTATTGTCTACCAGAGAACTGGAAAGTGCCGTTGCAACAGCAAGCCCCAGATCGAATATTTTATCTTTCAAGTCTCTCTAAATATGTGGCGGGTGGTTTAAGAATTGCCTTCTGTTTGGTTCCTAAACAGTGGCAACAAGCTTTTAATATGAGCATTCATAGTCAGTGTTGGATGGTATCGACATTAAACTTCGAATTGGCCATTCGTTTCTTAAGAAGTGAAAATTTTCAACATAACCAGTCTCTTCTCGAAGGTGAGATGCGTTATCGGCAAGGCGTTTTTCATGCATTGGTTGAAAAGCATGGTTTCCGTTCTCGGGCTGGCGGTTTGAATGCGTGGTTGGAATTACCGAGCCATATTAATGTAAATCAACTGAATAATTTTTTTGCATCAAAAAATATCAAAGTTAGAACGGCAGATTTATTTCGTTGTCCTACTGCGTCCTTACCTTCGGTGAATTCTTTTAGAGCGTCTTTAGGTGGCTTTAATTCAAGAGTCGATTTTGAAAACGCGCTTTCTGAGTTTGAAAATGCCTTGATACAATTTAATAGCCAAGAAGATATTGTTATTTGATATTTTGAATCAAGACTTACATGAAAAAACCATCATAGGATGACTATGATGGTTTTTTTTATTTTCTACTTATTTATCGACAAAGTTCGCTTGAATGCGTTGGGTTAGAAAGTCTGCCGCGCTGATAGGTTGGTAGCGTTTCGCTGGACCTTGGATAATCTGCGTTTTATTGGCTTGGCAGAAAAAAGCGATGGAGTGACGGCTGCCGCAGTATTCGTCGACACGTGGTAAGCGTACCCTATGCAGGTTGGATTTAAGTTGGTCATCGCTCCAGCGCATCAACATATCGCCAATGTTACAGGTAATCACATCACCGATAGGTGGAATGTTGGTCCAGCGTTGGGTTTGAGCCTCAGCGCCAGGGCAGACTTGTAAACCGCCGTGGCCTTCATGTTGGAACAATAGCGTTAAACAATCGAAATCCGTATGGGCGCCAGCGCGCCAAATATTACCCTGTTCTGTTACCCCTTCGGTGGCGTAATAGTGCAGCAAGCGGAGGGTACTTTGGTAATCTGCTTGGCGTGGGTCGTGAGCTTTAGTAAAAAAATCTCGATCAAAGCCGAGTTTGTCCGCAAAGCAAGATAATACCTTCATGCCCACTTCCCAGCATTGTTTTTCAAAGCGCAGGGTGTTGGCTGCAAAATTGGGCAGTTCCTCTTCAGTTGGCCACAAATTATCCATGTGATATTGGGTAATCTGATAAGACTCTTTTTGATCTTTGGTGCCCGTAGAAGGGCGGATTTGACTGCGGCTTTCCCAACCCGCGTTGACGCCTTTGGGTCTGGGGTATTGGCTTTTAATGCTTTCAGGTAGGTTGAAAAAACGTTCCGATTCGCTAAAGGCCGCGGCTATTTCTTGTGGGGCAATGCCGTGATGGCTTAATTGAAAAAAGCCTATTTCGGTGGCCGCCAGCCAGAGTTGCTCGGTGATTTCTTCTCGGCGATTTTCAAAATCGCTCATGTCAATAATGCGAATCTCTCGGTCGTTGGTGTCTTCGCCAGCCCCACCAAACGTGGTTTCGCGTTGCAGTTCTTCAAGTGAATATGAATGTGTCATGGTTTTCTCCCATTCTCCTAGGGTTAAAATAACTAGGTGTTTTGCCTAGTGGAAAATGGAGCAATGACCTGATGCATTTCCTCTGAAAGACATCTGACAGCTTCTACTCCGGTTGTTTTCTATTGCTTAGTTCATGGTCGGTTTTCGTGACCGCTTTTATTTACCAGACACCTTCATGCAATTTTGCGGCCTCTTCTTCAAGACAAGGGCCGATGACTTCCACTTGACGTTGTCCAGATTCAAATACAGTGCGACAAGGCAAAGCCAAAGTAGGATTTTCTGGGTGATTGCCGGTGATGTGTTTTAAGCGGTCTTCGCTCAATCCGTATACCAGACGTCCGAGTCCTGCCCAATAGGCGGAGCCGGCGCACATCGCACAGGGCTCAGCAGAGACATACATGGTGCATTTCGCCATAAAGTCAGGGCGATACGCCTTGCTAGCACGCGTCATTAACTTGCGTTCTGCGTGGCCTGTCATATCGAAATTAGGCAAGTAGCCGTTAACTTGCGTCATGAGTACATTGTTTTGATCGTCAACCAAGATCGCCGCAAACGGGTGAATACCCTGTTGCTTGGCTTCCTCGGCAAGCGCAAAGCTCTGGCGTAAAAAATCGGTGTCTTTAGTGTTTAATGTCATATCTGTCTCTACCTATATCTCTGCGATGTTATGAGCGCAATAATCGTAAGTTATTTCTTCTTAGGAAGGCTCCACGGAAAAAACCACGCCTGAATCCATTGAATCGATTTAAACAGCAGCAAGCTGATGATCGACAAGAAGATAAGCCCCGCGAACGCTTGTGGAATTTTAAAGAACGAGGTGGAAAATTGAATGAAATAGCCTAAGCCTTCTTCCGCTGCGACGAATTCTGCCACCACCGCACCGATAATCGCCAAGGTAATAGAAACACGAAGCCCACTAAAAATATGAGGAATCGCATACGGAATACGAATCTGCCAGGTTTCTCGATAACGCGGAGCGCGCAAGGATTGGCTGAGCTCGATCATTTCTGGCGGCGTTTCCAACATGCCTGTTGTGGTGGATACCACCAGAGGGAAGAAGGTGATCAAGCAAGTGATCAGCACGCGAGAGGGATCGTCGGTGCCAAGTAATACGATGATCAAAGGCGCAACGGCTACGACCGGCGTAGATTGAATCACGATCAAAGCCGGATACAGCACGCGGTTCATCAATTGCGAACGCATCATGCCAATCGAAAGTGGAATCGCTATGACGATAGACAAGGCAAAGCCCATCAAAGCTACACGTAATGTGGCCCAAAGGTGCGTTAGCCAGCGAGAAAATTCCACGTCAAAAAACGCCATAAATATCGCGGACGGTGATGGCAGAATATAATTTGGCACATTACCGAAACGACAGATTAATTCCCATAACAGAACAAGGCCGATAAAGAACAAGGCGGGCGCGAAACGATTTGCTTGCTGTGCAAGCCAAGAGTTAGGCAGGTACGTTGGGTTCATAAATATAGCCTCTAATTTTGTCAGTTAGCTCGGCAAAGCGTGGCGAGTTAATGGTCTTTGCAGAACGTGGGCGCGGTAAGTCCACTTCGATCAAATCCAACACGGTGCCAGGGCGCTTGCTCATGACCAAAATGCGATCAGACAACAGCACGGCTTCACTAATGGAGTGCGTGATAAACAACACGGTTTTTGGATGCTCTTTCCAGATAGCGAGCAGATCAAAACCGATTTGTTCTCGTGTTAAGGCATCTAGCGCCGAGAAGGGTTCATCCATTAATAAAATGTCTGGGTTGAGCAAAAGGGCACGTACAATACCAACGCGCTGCTGCATACCACCGGATAACTCGTCTGGCATCTTGTCTGCAAATTGCGTTAAACCGGCCATTTCTAGCAATTCATTGGCGCGTTTTTCATCACTGGCAGAATAGCTGCCATACTTGTGTTTGAGCGGAAACAACACATTTTTACGCACGGTTAGCCAAGGCAATAAATTGGCTTTTTGAAACACAATACCCACGTCATCGCGGGGTTCGGTGACGGGTAAATTGAACACTGAAACGTGCCCATGGGATGGAATCAGTAAGCCTGCCACCATGCGTAATAGGGTGGATTTACCACACCCAGAAGGTCCTACCACCGCCACGAATTCGTGGCGATGAATATCCAGATCGATACCTTGAACGACCATGGGTGTTTCTGGGCGTGGGTCATATTTATGACCCACTCCTTTCATGCTGACGTAAGCTGCTTTAGCACTGCCATCCGTCATGTTCTTGTCTTCTATGGTGCTGTTGTATTGCATTTGGCTACTCCGGCTTAAAGTGGTTGTTGACTGCCGTTGCAGGATCGAGCGCGTCTTTTGAGAGACCATTGGCTTCTGCCACGTATTCCCATGTTTTTTGAATGCGTTCGTCAGTGAAATTGCCAAAGCCGTCTTGTGTTGTCACGTCGTTGTAGACCAAGTTATAAATGCTCTTAATTTGGGCAGAAACGATACTGGCATCCACTTCAGGCACCATTTTGTGCAGGTCGATACCGGCTTGGTCGGGGTTGGCGTAGGTATACTCGATGGATTTGGCAAAGGCTTTAATAAAGCGTTTAGCGACATCGGGACGTTCGGTTAGGAACTTCTCAGACGCCAAAACAGACGAGCTATAAAGCGATAGACCTGAATTCGACCAGGGCATTTCGATCAGCTCTTTGCCTGCGCTTTTTGCTTGTGCGTCATAAAGTGCTGTGTTGGTGACCCAAGCGATAATGGCATCAGTGCTGCCCGTTATCATCATCGGCGCAAGCGCCCCCGGATCGGATTTCACTAGCTGAATGTCCGTTTCGCTCAAACCGTTTTGCTGCAATACTAAGGGTAAAAACGCATTCGATGAGGTGAAAGGTGAGGTGGCGACTTTTTTGCCTTTCAAATCTTTAATAGAGGTGATGCCACTGCTTTTAAGTACGAAGAACGCGTGAGGTGCTTGCGTGAAGTAGGGATAGACGGCGACGACAGGCACATTATCTAGGGCTTTTGCGGCCATTAATGCACCAATGTCGGAACTGCCAATATCGGATTGGCCTGTGGCTAGCTTGGTCAATGCATCGGTGGAGCCGCGACCACTGGCGATTTTGACTTCTAAGTCTTCATCCGCAAAGAAACCTTGTTGAATGCCCACATAAACAGGCGCTTTGTCACCGCCAGGAAGCCAATCTAACTGAAACGTCACCTGATCCGCAGCCATGGCCGAAACACTTGAGACAAGACTGGCTAAAAGAGTCAATCGGATTGCTGTTTTCTTTACCTTACTCATAACCTTACTCCATACAATTAATAGGGGATAAAGACCCACTTGTTTCATAATATTGAAATATAGCAACAATCGTTCCATTTCTCGTGAGGATGAAATATGTTTCTTAACCTATTGAATTTTAATAATTAAATTGAAATATTGGTGTTAGACTGAGGATTTTGGATATCGATATCGCCCCAAATTAGTGCGCAAAAAGATAGAAATTGTTTTTTTGGTATGGAGTGGTGTTACTTTTGGTGAAGTTGCCTATACCTCTATTAAATAAACTGTTAATTTAACTAAAATTAATTTTACCTAATACATTAAATGGAATTATTAAAAAATACATTTTTATAAGCAGGTTCCATGAATAAGTTGTTAAATTCTAGTTATTGGATAATAATTTTTAAATTCGCAAGGAGGAAAAAAAATATACTTGCTTTCACTTTGGTCTCAGTCTTAGGCTTTTTCCTAACGCTTTTGGCCATTTGTGTTTTTAAAATTGAAGTCGCTGATCGAGAACTACATGACTATGGTGAAAGTCTTTTAACGCGGATAATAATGATAGAAGATGAAGCGAAAAAAACACTTATGGAGATCCAGAGTATTGAGGACGCTAGCTGCTCTGAAGGCTACATTGAAAAACTTCGTTTCATACACTTAAATGCAACCTATATAACAAATTTGGGCTATGTGTCTGACGCTGGTGTTGATTGCGATGTTATTTTTGGTAAGAACTCCCCCCCTTCATTGCTTCCACACTCCGACTTTATACTTAATGATGGTTCACTATATTGGTCTTCTTTATCCAGGAACTCAGAAAATGTTGGTGTGCGAGGGATAAGTAAAGATAACGCAATTGTCTTTATTCGCAAATCTGAAATGGCTGATATATATAATCGTTATCCTTTTAATACATCACGAATTGAAACATACGACGGTTCATTTATCTTTCATAATTCACCAAAAAATGTGGATGCGCGTCAAACAAAAATCGCCTCCAGTGAGTTTAGTCATAGTAGTAATAAACGAATATGTAATATAGAAAGAAATTTATGCGTAATGGTGGTAGGCCCTTTCATTGCTGAATGGGAAATACCTTATTCAATTTTTTTTATTGCTATATGCGGCGGTATTATTTTTGGGGTAATTATGTTGCCCTTTATTTTTTTTGTGGAATCTCGTCCTTTACTAAGGCAGTTGCGTCGTGATGTAAAAAATGGCTATATTTCGACAGTTTTTCAGCCATTAGTTCGTATGAGCGATGGCGAAGTGATTGGCGTTGAGGCTCTTGCTCGATGGAGTGACGAAGAGGGTAATGTTATTTCTCCTGACGTTTTTATTGAACTGGCTGAAAGTGATAAGTTAATTTGTGATATTACAAAAATTATAATATCTAAAACTTTGTATGCGTTGTTGAGTAGGTTACGTGATGAAAACGAGTTTTACGTTAGTATAAATATTTCCGTGCAAGACTTAGAATCTGACATGTTTCAAGACTTTTTGGAAAGTGAGACGGCTAGATACGCTATATCGCCATCTAGAGTTGTCCTTGAGCTTACGGAAAGAAGTACGATGGAGCTTGCAAAGATAGAGATGAAAGTGAATGCATTACGTCAAGCCGGGTATCGAGTATTTCTAGATGATTTTGGCTCGGGGTACTCTGGTCTGGCTTATCTTTCGCAACTTCCAGTGGATGCAATAAAAGTAGATAAGTTATTTACGCAAGCGGTTACTACTCAATCGACAGGTACCATTTTATTGCATGAGATTTGCCAAATAGCTCAAAATATGCAAATTGATCTAATATTTGAGGGAGTTGAGACTGAGGAACAGGCAATAATGCTTTCTAAGATTGCGCCGTGCCAAGTGGGGCAGGGCTGGTTATATGGAAGGCCAATGGAGGCATATAGGATTCCCCGTGGTAATTACACATCATTGTCTAGTGTATAAGGTATTGCTTAATACCTTTTATTTGTTTCTAGATGCAAAAAATTTTTTAGATCAGAAGTATTTAAGCCGTTCTTCTGGTGAATTTTAACTTCATGCAAGATCTATTAAGTTTTTGCTAATGTAACACGTTAAACCTAGCTCTTTTAAGGGCTTGTCTACGATTCCCACCTTGGTATGCGAACTAGGGTGGTTCTATCATCATAAAGTGTGTGTCGGATTGTGCCAGCCTAACTCTCCCGTTTCTTTTAGAATTCTTACCGATTGACCGTTAGGCTCGGCAATGATCTTTGGCGCCCATTCTTCTGATAGCAGCGTAAATTGTTCTCTAATATTAATTTTATTGATCATGTCCACCTTGGTTACTTGCTTAAACCCATTTAATGATAATGAAACCCATTTGCAAGTATTTCTAGGGCATTAATTGTTCTTTATGAATGCGATTCATGTTCTGATTGGAGGATGACGCTTTTACATTGCAAAATGGATTGTTCATAGGAGAATATTAGTTTTTAATTAAACTTTGTACGATTGGTCAGGTTTTTGCATTTAAACTATTATTCTATAGACCATTTAAATAAGGAGAGCGCTTTGCAATTTATACTGAACGATGAGCTCATCGATGATAACACGCTCCCTAGCGACTTTACGGCATTACGCTACTTAAGAGAAAAACGCGGATTGATGGGAACAAAAGAAGGCTGTGCGTCTGGCGATTGTGGTGCGTGCACGCTGCTTGTTGGTGCACTGGAAGACGGGGAGCTAACGTATTCCACTCTCAATTCGTGCATCACGCCGATGCAATCCCTAGCCGGCAAGCACGTTGTTTCGGTTGAGTACTTGTCTAAGTCGGGAGAATTGCATCCTGCTCAACAAGCCATGGTGGCTTGTCATGGTTCGCAGTGTGGCTTCTGTACACCGGGCTTTGTGTTGTCTTTGGCTGGGCTTTATGAAAAGACACAGCGCAGCGAACAGCCCATCGACCGCGAAGCGGTTTGTGATGCGATCTCTGGTAATTTGTGTCGTTGCACAGGTTATCGCCCGATCATTGAGGCGGGCTTGTCCATGACTAAAGAGCCCATGATCAAGGTGCAGGACGCTAAAGAAACGCCTTTTGTTGAGCTAATGAGTAAAAACGACCGGGTTAAAACCCAGCTTGAACGCTTGCAAACAGAACCCAAAAACAGCCGTAATTACCTGCAACCGAACGATTTAGAGCAACTTGCTCATGCGCTCAAATCCCATCCAGACGCTGTTTTAATCGCAGGCGGTACGGATTTGATGCTGGAAAATACTCAGCGTTATCGTGATTTTAATACCTTGATCGATGTGTCGAGTGTGGTTGAACTAAAGCACTTACAGATTGGCGAAGCGGCTTTAACCATTGGCGCGTCTGTCACCTACAGTGAATTGGAAGACTTCAGCAAGCCCCTTTATCCGCAGATGAACGCTTTATTAAGCCGAATTGCTTCACGACAAATTCGTAACCGTGGCACCATTGGCGGCAACGTCGCAAATGCTTCACCGATTGCCGATTTACCGCCTCTGTTGCTGGCGTTTGATGCCAACATTCAGTTATTGAAACACGATGGCAGCACAAGAGCGGTGAACATTGCGGATTTTTACTTAGGTTATAAGAAAACCCAATTAGCAAGCGATGAAATAATCGCTTCGTTTGAATTGTCTCTGGATAAACTGGCGCAATTTCACCGTTTTTATAAAGTATCGAAACGTATGGAAGACGACATTTCCAGTGTCATGTTGGCGGTTCGATTCGACGTGGATCATGGCAAATTAAGCGATGTACGCTTGGCGTTTGGCGGTATGGCAGCCACACCGATTCGAGGTTTAAAAGCAGAAGCTGCGCTGACTGGCAAAGCCATTAACGACGAACAAGGCTTAAACCAAGCCATCGACGCATTACGCAGCGAGTTAACCCCCATGAGCGACATGCGCGCCAGCGCGAAATACCGCTTGGACATGGCGTGTAACCTGATCCGTAAAGCATGGCTGGAACTGAACGGCACTGATGTAGTGACTTTTTCAGGACACGCGGTGAGTGATTCCATATTATCGACTGGCTTGGAGGCAAGCACTCATGCGTAAACTTCCACAAGATTTTACACTCGACACAAAAGCCTTTAAGAACGGCCTTTTGCCCGTTCATGAATCGGCGATCAAGCACGTAACAGGTCAAGCCGTTTACATTGACGATATGCCAGAATGGCCGAACGAACTGCATGTGGCAACGGGGCTATCCACCGAAGCCCATGCCGATATCGTATCCATTAATTTGGATAAAGTTCGTGCCTACCCAGGTGTGGTCGATGTGATTGTACAGGCAGACATTCCGGGAGAAGTGGACGTGTCGCCTGTACTAAGCGGTGACTTACTATTGGCTGGCGATTTTGTGCACTTTATTGGGCAAGCGATTTTTGCGGTGGCAGCCACCAGTTTGCGCGCAGCGAAACAAGCTGCCGCTTTAGCGGAGATTGTCTATAAACCTCGCGAAGCCACCTTGCATCCTCGTCAATCACTGGAACGCCAAGAGTTTGTATTGCCAACGCACACCATAAGTTGTGGCGATGCCAAAAGCGCATTGGAAACCGCGCCAAACAAGCTAAAGTCAGATATGTACATCAAGGGCCAAGAGCATTTTTATTTGGAAGGGCAGATCAGCGTCGCCGTTCCCAATGAAGATGGCGGCGTGCAAGTATTCGCATCGTCTCAGCATCCTGCCGAAGTGCAAAAGCTGGTGGCGCGGGTACTCGGTTTGCCCGTGGCACAAGTCTTGGTGGAAGTACGCCGTATGGGCGGTGGCTTTGGTGGTAAAGAATCCCAAGCGGCTGTGCTGGGCTGCATGGCCGCGGTGCTGGCGGTACGTAACCGTTGCCCGGTGAAATATCGCATGCCGCGCCAAGATGACATGGTGCAAACGGGCAAGCGTCATGACTTCTGGAACAGTTACCAAGTGGGCTTTTCCGATGAAGGGGAAATCCTCGCGGCCGAATACGACATGGTGGGCAAATGCGGCTGTACCGCTGACTTGTCAGACGGCGTGGTGGATCGCGCTATGTTCCATGCTGATAATGCTTATTTCCTGCCAAATGCTCGAATCAGCGGTTATCGAGGTAAAACTCATACGGTTTCCAATACCGCATTCCGAGGCTTTGGCGGCCCCAAAGGCGTGATCTTAGCGGAAAATGTGATTGAGGAAATCGCCTGCGCGGTTGGCAAAGATGCCTTAGATATTCGTAAGCTGAACTGCTACCAAGGGGAGAAAAACACCACGCCCTATGGTCAAAAAATCGAAGACGATGTTTTACTGAGTTTGATCGAAGAATTGGAAGCAAGCTCTAATTATCGTGCGCGCCGAGAAGCAATAAAGGCCTTCAACAAGAAAAATCCTTTCCTGAAAAAAGGCCTCGCGCTCACTCCCGTAAAATTCGGCATTTCCTTTACCTCGAAACATTTAAACCAAGGTGGTGCTTTGCTGCACATCTATACGGATGGCAGTGTGCACGTGAGTCATGGCGGGACGGAAATGGGGCAGGGGTTATACACCAAGGTAGCGCAAATTGTTGCCAAAGCGTTTGGCATTGATTACCAGCGGGTCAACGTTGGCTCTACACGTACCGATAAAGTGCCAAATGCCTCGCCCACCGCCGCTTCTGCTGGAACCGATCTGAACGGCATGGCGGCGCTGGACGCGGCCATGACGATCAAAGGGCGCTTGCAGGAATTCGCCATGGAGCACTTCGGCATTGCTGCGGAGGATTTTGCGATTGAGAACGATCAAGTGGTTTTAGGCAGCGAGACCATGAGCTTCCCTGAATTCATCAAGTTGGCTTACATGAACCGCGTGTCTTTGTCGTCTACCGGGTTTTATAAAACACCGAAAATCGGTTATGACCGCAAAGCCGCCAAAGGCAGACCATTTTTGTATTTTGCCAATGGCGCGGCCGTGTCCGAAGTGATTGTTGATACCTTCACAGGGGAATACAAAGTCACGCAAGTCGATATTTTGCACGATGTGGGGGATTCGATTAACGCGGATTTGGACATTGGGCAGATCGAAGGGGCGTTTGTACAGGGTATGGGCTGGCTCACGTCGGAAGAACTGAGCTGGGATGACAAAGGCCGCATCACCACCAACAGCCCAGCGAATTATAAAATTCCAACGTCTGCGGATATTCCTGAAAAATTCAACGTTAAATTGTTCGATCGACCCAACAGCGAAGAATCGGTGTATCGTTCTAAAGCCGTGGGCGAACCACCGTTAATGCTGGGAATTTCCGTTTGGTGCGCGCTAAAAGACGCCTGCGCTTCGGTTGCCGATCACAAAATTTCGCCACCATTGGCCGTGCCAGCCACGCCAGAAGCGGTGTATTACGCCATGCAAGCGGCGCAAAATCATAAAACAAGTGAGGAAGCCAGCCTATGATGTCTTCCATGAGTTGGGTTCATGCGTTGCAAGACGTAGAAAAAGCAGGGCAAGCTTGGGTGATCGCCACCGTGATCGGTACCCAAGGCTCGGCCCCTCGGGAATCATCCAGCAAGATGATCATTACCGAGGAACACAGCTTCGACACCATAGGCGGCGGACAGCTGGAATACGCTGTCTGCCAAAAAGCCCGTGCTATGCTGCAAGATGCGTCTTCGCCTTCACACGTATTGGAAAACTTTCCCCTTGCCGCCAAAACCAACCAGTGTTGCGGCGGCACGGTCAGCGTACTGCTGGAATACTTCCCAGAACCCGCTACTAAGATCACCATTTTTGGAATGGGTCATGTGGCGACCACCTTGGTCAATGTATTGGGTAACATGCAGGCGAAAATCTCATGGGTCGATAGCCGTGAAAACCTTGCTCAAGACCACAGTATCAAAGGATTACCTAGCAACGTCACACCCTTTTTGTATGAATCCATGTTGGAACACATCGACCACATGAGCCAAAACGAAATCGCCTTAGTCATGACCCACGACCACGCCTTGGATTATCAGCTAGTGGAAGCCTTATTGGATCGAAAAGACTGCCGATTCATCGGCCTAATCGGCTCGAAAACCAAAGCCCTACGCTTCAAAAAACGCCTCGTCAGCGCCTCCTTTAGTCAAGCGGAAATCGACTCCGTGCATTGCCCCGTGGGACTAAACGAAATCATCGGCAAGAAACCCTTCGAAATCGCCATCTCCATCGCTGGGCAAATCATCCAAGTGACTCAAACCAAAACAGAAACAAAAAAGGGCAGTGGACTGACGTGGAAAGAAATTAACAACGCCCTCAATGATGAAAAGGAACAGGCTTAGCCCTGATTCCTGCGTAGGGCACGATTAGCGAAGCGGCTTTTTTTAAGGAAATGCCGTTGGTCATTACAGATTAACTTGTCTAAAATGCGACCAATTTTCTTTGGTTTTGTAAGTCACGGTCTCAACCCGACAACGTCATTATTCCTTCCCCTTATGTCTTCCAAGGGCTTGGTACTTTGAGTTAGTCTTTTGAAAATTTTATTACTACATTGCTATGCCCCAACTCTCGTGATAACTCGGTGGCATCTTCTATGTGTCCAATACGAGTGTATGAATATGAGGTATCAAAGGTTTTATAGAAGACCACTAGCGTGCGCGATCCCCACAACATGATATCTCCATTGTGAATGATCCCAGGTTGATAAGTATTTTTCGTCAGTGCATTTGATAAATCAAATTTCTTCTCATTACTGTTCAGATCCTCCATGTCTAGGGTCATTGGTAACAAAGTAGCAAATTCTTTTGCTGCGTCCGTATTGGCTAAGGTTGCGGCGAATCGACGTTCTCCAATGGTGATCCACATGTGAGTCTTCTTCGATTGAATGGATGTTGTTTGAGTTGTGCTCGATTCAATAGTTGGCTGCGTTGCATAGGCATCATTCAGTGTTGTTATAAACAGCAATGATAGAAAAAATTGTTTTAGGTTTAATGCATGTGATTGGCTCATTGTCGTGATTTCCTTAGCGGTAAGTTTAGAAGCATTATTGTGCTGGTGTGCGATAAGCTTGAAGCGTCAGAAAGGCACTAATGAGCAAGACGGCTGCGCTAGCAATAAAGGTGCTTTGATAGCCGTCTGCATCGAAGAGTATGCCTCCTATCGTTGAGCCTAACGCTATGGATAATTGAACCACGGCAACCATCAGACCGCCGCCTGCTTCAGCATTATCTGGCATTGCTTTCGCTAACCAAGTCCACCAAGCGACAGGTGCAGCAGTGGCGACCAGTCCCCACATTGCTAGCAATAAAGCGACGGGTACCACATAGCTTCCGGCTGGTATCAGTATTAGAGCAATGGCAGCCATAAAAACTGGGATGCCAATAAGTAGGCCGTATAGCGTGCGTTTTAGAATTAAGCTAATGATCAGCGTACCGATAAATCCTGAAAAACCAATGGTGAGCAATAGAAGAGACAGTGTTGATACGCTAGTCTGTGTAACGGTTTCAAGGAAAGGGCGTAGATAGGTAAATAGGGCAAACTGACCCATAAAGAAGGCACCGCATCCAGCCATACCATAGGCAACGGCACGGCTTTTTAGCGCCTTGAGAATATTGCCTGAACCTGATTTGCGCGCCTTTCCCTTCATAGAAGGTAATGCGATCCACTGCCAAATTAAGGTGATTAGTGCGATAGGTATGATGGCTAAAAATGCACCTCGCCACCCTACAATAGAGCCTAAATAACTTCCTAATGGCGCAGCAACTATCGTTGCTAGTGCGTTACCGCCATTAAAAATTGCCAAAGCTTTAGGAACTTTATTAGATGGAACTAACCGAATCGCCATAGCGGCTGACATTGACCAAAATCCGCCGATAACCACACCGATGAGCGCACGACCAATCATATAAGCTGGGTAGTTTGGAGCCAGCGCGACAATGCTTCCAGATATTCCCATCAAGACTGTTAGCACCAGCATTAATTTTTTGCGGTCCATAGTACCAATTAGCATAGGCAGTAAAAGGCTGGTTAGTACAGCAAAGGCACCAGAAATCGCGATACCTTGCCCTGCCATTCCCTCCGAAATTTGTAAGTCGCTGGCAATGGGCGTTAGTAGACTAACCGGCATAAACTCGGACGCTATCAACGTAAATACGCATAGTGACATGGCAAAAACGCCACTCCAATGAGCGGCGTTATCGACCTTGTTTGTTGATGTTCCATCACGAGTATCAGATGTGGTGAGTGCCATAGATTTTTGTTATGCCTTGATTGTTACAAAAAAGCACCATGCGAGCCTAAAGAGCGCGCATGGTACAGAAGTTACTTCAACTATTCCGATGCCGATTAGGCTAGGTGTTGCTTGAAGAAGCTTGTTAGTTTGTCAAACGGAATGACATCCATCTGATCATACAAATCGACATGGCTTGCCCCTGGAATGACCATCAACTCTTTTGGTTCAGCCGCATTTTCATAAGCTGTTTTACTCATGTAGAGCGAGTGTGCCTTTTCGCCATGGATAAACAACACCGGACGAGGTGAAATCTCAGCAATATAGGTCAATAAAGGCATATTCATAAAAGATAATGGTGTCGTCTGTGACCAAGCATTACCAGAGTTGACCGCACGTGGGTGGTAGCCGCGAGGCGTCATGTAATAATCATGGTAGTCGACCATGAATTGCGGCTCACCGCCTTTTAATACATTGTAAGCGGCTTGGTAAGCTGGTGCTTCTTTGCCAGCATCTTGCCAACGCTGCTGGCTGAGCTGTTCTAGTCCTTGTGTGCGTTGCTCAAGGGTGACGCTGTCGTTATAGCCTTTTGACATGACGCGAGTCATATCATACATGGTGCTGGCGACTACTGCTTTGACACGTTTATCAACGGCTACTGCATTCAATGCCATACCGCCCCAGCCACAAATACCAATCATTCCGATACGCTCACGATCCACATTGGTTTGCATGCCAATGCAATCTACGGCCGCGCTGAAATCTTCCGTATTGATATCTGGAGACGCGATATTACGAGGCGTACCACCACTTTCTCCTGTATAAGATGGATCAAACGCCAGCGTCACGAAGCCTCGTTCTGCCATGGTTTGTGCATATAGGCCAGAAGATTGCTCTTTCACAGCACCGAAAGGCCCACTTACAACAATGGCAGGTAACTTGCCAGAGGTATTTTTAGGCTGATAAAGATCGCCAGCAAGGGTAATGCCGTAGCGGTTTTTGAAGATGACTTTTTGATGATCAACCTTGTCACTTTTTGCGAATTTTTTGTCCCAGTCATTATTTAGCTTTATGGACGAAGCAAAGGCTTTACCTGTTGTAAGTGAGGCAACTCCCATTGCCACCATACCAGCTCCCGTTAATTTCATTAAATTACGACGGCCTTCATCAGGCACATCTTGTTGGGTAATAACATTGGTCGTTTTAGTCGGTTTATCCATGATCGTTCTCCAGATAAGTGAATGTTAGGCAAAAAAGCAGTTGAGCTAGGATTCACAAAGAGATATGTAACATCGTCTTTCTGAAAGCATTTATTAGAATCTAGTCTTGCAGCTCTGGTGATTTTTGGTTAGCAGGATTCTGCTTGATTCTTGCCTAATACTCCTGAAGGGGAGAATTTTGCGTGACCTACGTTATGGCTCAACCTATTATTTAATGAGCATGTATCGGGCGTCTTGCATGACGACTCAACCAACAGCATAACGAAAAGTAAGTATATGAATAGAGATATTGGCAGTATTCAACGTGAACTCGCTAAGACGATTGAAGAAAGAACGATAGGGCAGGAAGATTGCCCCACCTTGATTGAAAAACTCTCCCTTTTTCGGCGAGAGGTGATTACGGAGCCTTGTCCTTGTACGATTGAGGCAAGCGTGCTTTTTGTTGTTCAAGGCACGAAACAACTGTTGGTTGGGGAACAGAACTTCCTTTACGATACCCAGCATTTTCTGTTGAATTCACTTGATTTACCTGCCAGTTCACAAGTGCTTGATGCCAGTCCAGATCGGCCTTGCTTAGGGTTAATGCTCAAGCTCGATACACAACTAATGGCAGATATTATTGCTCAAAATGGCATGTCTCCACCTTATGAGCATGCTATTAGTGGCAGTTCTGCAATAGGCAGCGTAACGACCTCTTTACTAGAGCCTTTTATTCGCCTACTAGCATTGCTTGATGAACCAAGTGCCATTAAAACCTTGTCTCCTCTCATTATAAGAGAGATTCACTTTCGTCTTTTGAACAGCGATTTAGCCGGTCGACTTTGGCAAATTGCGTCAACAGCGAGTCAGACTCATCGAATTTCAAGAGCGATTGGTTGGTTGAGAACGCATTACTCTAAACCTTTGCATATTGAAGAACTGGCTTCACATGTACAGATGAGCAGCACAACGCTATACCACCACTTTCGCGAGCATACCGCGATGAGCCCTTTGCAGTATCAAAAATGGTTACGCCTAAATGAAGCTCAGCGCCTAATGCTTAACGAAAGCCTTGATGCGTCAAGCGCCGCCTTTCAAGTGGGCTACGAAAGTCCTTCCCACTTCAGCCGCGAATATGCCCGACTTTTTGGACAATCACCAAAGCGACACATCGAAGAGCTAAGAAAGGGAAGAGCAGTCTGACTGCCCAAGTTCAGCCAGCAAGGCGTTATCCTTGTTCCTTACCGTACTTGTTAACGGGTTCTATTCAGACGTATTACCGAGGGGAGGGCGTGTCGCGTATCGGTGAGGACTTCGTCGCGGCTATCTTGAAGCATTGCGGCATGCTTCAAATTCACCCTGATGCAGGCCGAATTGTTCCTGAATTCAACATGGACCACATTCGTGAATTGATTCACGCGCCATTTCGGGTTGTCTACCTCAGGCAAGCTAAAGAGATCGTGCTCATACGCGTCTGGCGAAGTGAAAGACAGCTTGAATTGACAGAAAATGAAACATAAGCAAACACCATCACTCGACGTTACTGTTATAAATTGCCGTTTGACCTCGCTCTTGGTGTTTGCCTTACGCTCTACAAATCACCATGTCTAATCGTAGGGCACGATAAGCGGAGCGTAATCTGCCGCGAAAGCGAAGCTTTCTTTGCATTAACCTCCGCCGGAGACGTAGGCAAACCAAACACCAACCGCTCGACGTTACTGTTATAGATTGCCGTTTGACCTCGCTCTTAGTGTTCGCTTTGCTCGTATAAATTAGCTTTTTGATGTTTTAACGTTATAGCGCTACAATGTCAAAACTCCAAAAGTCGTCGAGGTGTAACATGAGTAATTTATCAAAACGTTCAACTGTCTACTTTGAGCCTGCTATCCATCAAGCGTTAAAAATGCGAGCGGCATCATCTGATGTCTCTATCTCAGAACTAATTGATGAAGCGGTACGCTTGCTTATGAGAGAAGATCAAGAAGACCTCGCTGCCATTTCAGAACGAGTAAATGAGCCAGAAGTGACTTATGAAGTTTTTCTAAATGAGCTAAAAGCGAATGGCAAAATATAAAATCACTTTCAAAAAGTCGGTCAGCAAAGATTTTAAGAATATTCCTAAAAAAGACGTACCCAAAATATTGCAAAAGATCGAAAGTCTTGCTGACAATCCAAGAGCAGAAGGCTGCATCAAACTATCGGGTTTGGATAACTATCGTGTAAGACAAGGTTTATACCGGATCGTCTATGAGATAAGAGATGACGTATTGATCATAAACGTGATCAAAGTCGCACACAGGTCTTCTGTGTATAAAAATAATTAGCTTTGCTCTTGGCGTAAATACATTGCCATGAAAGCGGTGGCCAGTTTTACTTGCCCCCTACAATAACGGTGATTAAAGATCATCGGAAGAATCATCTTCCAAACAGGCTTTGGTATTTAATACGACAATACTGATAAAGGTTTTTTGGGATAAACGTAACGCCTACAAGGCGCTTTTTTCGTTAATTTATGGCTTATGAAAAACGGCTGTACCTTTTTTCTGTACTGATTTTCTTGAATAGTTTAATGTGAGTTTCAATTAATCATTTGGCTGCTTCACCCTTTTAGGTTGATTGTGCTTTCACGTTATTAAAGAATAAGGATGTTTATGACAGACTCAAAAATGGATTCATTTCCCCCAGAAGTGGCTGAAAAACTCCAATACTATGTCTATCGACTGATTGACCCTAGAAATGGAGAAACTTTTTATATTGGTAAGGGAAAAGGTAATCGTGTCTTTGCTCACGTGCGAGGTGATATAGAAGATGATTCGTTATCGGAGAAAATGACTAGAATTCGATCTATTCATCTCGCAGGTTTTGATGTTGCCCATGTTATTCATCGACATGGTTTATCCGAAAGCTCAGCCTTTGAGGTTGAAGCCGCACTAATTGACGCCTATCCTGGAATCACTAATATCATGGATGGGCATGGAAACAGTGATTTTGGTGCGATGCACTCATCTGAGATTATAAAGCGCTATTCTGCAGAAACAGCTAAGTTTGAGCACAAGGTTCTACTTATAAGTGTTAACCGTACTGCATTGGACAGTTCCCTTTATGAAGCAACTCGCTATGCTTGGCGCTTGAGTCAAAAGAAAGCGAGTCAGGCAGAGGTTGTACTGGCTACAGTACAAGGCTTGATTGTAGGTGCTTTTATTGCAGAAGAGTGGCTCGAAGCAAATTCAGACAATTTTTCAGGCAGGGAAAGTGTTGAAGGACGTTATGGCTTTAAAGGTGGCGAAGCGCCAATAAATATACAACAGCAATATGTTGGTAAGCGAGTTCCAGATGAGTACCGAAAAAAAGGTGCTTCGAATCCTATAAAATACACTTGGTAATTATAAGTCGTGCGACTAATAGAATTTAAGCTCAGATGAAAATAGTGGATGAAAATAGTGTTTTTTCATCTGACCTAAATTCCTACAAAAAAGCCCTTTCAATCCGAAAAGGGCTTTTTTAGGTCGGTTATTTGAATATACCCTTTATTTACTGTGATTTATTGAATGAGCTAAGGCGGGTTCCTTATTTTTTGTTAACCAATGATAAGCCAAATAAACAAGGCTGGTTCCAATGGCGATCAACCAGATGTCGCTGGCTGTTTGAGAGATCATCGCGAAGAATCCGCATGCCATCATGATGATGCGTTCAACTAGGTTCATCCTTCGTTTTGCAAATCCTATGACACCAATTGCCCAGATGACGGTTGAAAAAATCAAGCCAGCGCCCGCAAATAAAATGTCTACATAGCTTCCTACAAACAGCAGCGCTGGGTCGGCAAGGAAGGCAAATGGAATGAGGAAGGCCACAGCACAGATCTTGAAGGCTTCCACACTGGTTCTCATGGCGTCTGTATTAGCAACGCCTGCGGCTGCGAATGACGCCAATGATACCGGCGGTGTGACCATTGAAAGGACACAAAAATACATCACAAAGAAATGCGCTTGTAACTCACTCACACCCAGTTCTTTGAGAGCTGGAACATAGAGTACGGCACCAATGATGTACGCCGCAACAGTAGGAAGGCCCATTCCCATGATGATGCAGCCAAGCACTATCATGATTAAAGAAACCGTGTAAGAACCGCCGCCTATATCAATGAGTCCAGAAGCAAATTTCAGTGCTAAGTTAGATTGTATTGCGACCGATACGACTATTCCTATTGCCATAATAGGGCAAGCAATTTTTGCCGCTTGAATACCGGAGTCCAGTACCATTTGTGGGATATTTTTTAGGTCGTAGCGGGTGTCCTTGCTTAAAAATGGCGCGATAAAACAGGTTATTGTGGCCCAGACAACAGAAATTTGTGCGGAATATCCCATTACTAAGCCAATCACCAATACAACAGGTGGCAGCAGCATGTTTAATCTTGGGTAGATGGATTTAATTTCATTGATATCTTCATCGTTAAGCGTGCCTGTATTGGTTTTTCTGGCATGGATTCCGGCAAATACAAACAGTGAAAAGTAAAAGGCAAGCGCAGGGAAAATGCCCGCCAGTGCGATATTGGTATAAGAGGTGGCAAGCATTTCTGCCATCACGAAGGCTGCGATTCCCATGATGGGTGGCATAAGTTGACCACCGGTGGAAGCAATGGCCTCATAGGCGGCGGCTTTTTCAGGTTTGATGCCTGTTCGTTTCATCAATGGAATAGTAAATACGCCTGTTGCTGTCACATTGGCGACCGCACTGCCAGAAATGGTCCCCATTAGGCTGGAACCAATAATGGCGACTTTGGCACCGCCGCCTTTGGATTTGCCTACCAATTTAATGGCTAACTCGATAAAGAGGCGTCCACCACCAACGGAACTGTAAACTACACCAAAGACGATGAAGTAAAAAATAAAGTTGGTAGAGGTTGCGGTAGTGACACCCAATATGCCACTGGTTGTCATGCCAAAAATTTCGCTCCATTCTGTCCACGAAATATTACTAAAGCCCATTTGCCCTGGTAATAAATAGCCAAACACGCCGTAAAGCAGAAACATAACAATCACGATGAGCAGCACATAGCCAACGGTTCTTCGAACGGCTTCTAAAAGCAAGCCGATTAGGATGGTGCAAATCACAATGTCATAAGTTTCAATGGGAGAGACATTTTCAATTCGGTTAGAAAGTCTTCCACTTTCGAAGTAGTAGTAACAGCCAACAACCACGACTAAAGCAAACATGGCTACACCAACAACTTTGTTTAGTGTTGATGAGGGGTTGGATTTAAAAAAGGGGGTGGAAAGAAAAGCGATCGCTAAAGTCAGCACTAAATGCGTTGCGCGCTCCACTAAGGGAAGATCTGGATTAAATAAAATCCAGTATTGGTAAGCCAACAACCCAAGTGCTAACCAAGCACAAGGGTCGAGCATGTATCTACGAACAAATTTTTGCATCTTTTACACCTGATTTTTATATTTATTGTTGAGGCTTAGCGCGACTTTATTTTAACAGGCCAATTTCTTTGTAATAACGAATGGCGCCTGGGTGCAAACGAATGCCATTCTTTTCTGGTTTAGCCGCGTCTTCAAGCTTAAATGCCTTCCAAGCTTTAAAGTCATTGCTGAGCTGATCCATATTTTCAACGACAATTTTGGTGATTGAGTAGGCGGTATCATCACTCATCTTAGAACTAGCGATTAAGTGCGTACCAAAGTCTCCGCCGATATTGCTGCCAGTTTGTGCATCAAACCATTTTCCATAGCTGCCTTTTTGTAGTCCTAGCGAGGCCATTACCTCCAACGCTCTTTCTGACATGTCTAAGAACTCAATGCCACCGGTTAAACTGATTTCAGTAATTGATGGGTGTCCTTGTAAAATGGTATCGAAATAAAGATCTACTCGTTTATCTCTGATTAATCCGGACATTTGTGAAGAATCCACTTGCAGGATACTGCCACCTTGAGATTTTATCTTATCTCTGTCTAAGCCATATGCCGCGAGAATGGCCTCAACAACGGGAGGAATATTGGAGCCAGCAGGCTTCATCATAATGTTTATTGGACGGTTAGACTTGAAAATATCATCTAGCGTTTTGAAGCCATTTTCTTGCATATAGTCTTTGCGAACGATGGCGCCGATATAAACAGGATTGAGTCCACCTACCAAAGAACGAATATGGGTTGCTGAATTTCCTTGATACAACAACATGCCTTCGGAAGCCCAGCGCGAAGTAGCAACATTGGATAAGGCAATATCAGCCTTACCAGATTCAACTACCATAGGGTTTGCCACACCGCCGCCACGGGCAATGATTTCAATGTCTAATTTAGAATCTTTTTCCTGTACCATTCTTTGAATGGCAGCCGCGCCTACATACCAACCAGAGCCAACCGGCATTGCCCCCAATTTTAATTCTTCAGCTTGGGTGGGAAGAGAAAATGCACTCGTAAAAATAAGAGCTGAAGCAAGTAGAGAAAACTTATTTGTTATTTTCATTATCTTGTTCTCCTTAATTAAGGGCGACCGTGATCGCCCCTATGAAAATGTATTTCAGTGTATTTAAGGCGGTATCATTTTACTATTAAATTATACCCGCTGACCGTAATGCGTCTGCGATCTCAACATCGGCTCCTTCGGCAAGAGGTAACAGCGGAGAACGTACGGTAGCGTGCTCCAAAATACCACGTGCCACCAAGGCGTGTTTCAGTGCCACTGTACCTTCCATGTGAGAACCACGGTGGTACACATTTTTAGTAACTGGCAAAAGTTGATCGTGAATGGCTCGCGCAGCAGGGTAATCTTTGGCTTTACCTGCTTCGATTAATTTGACCAATAACTCTGGCGCCACGTTGCCGTAACCAACCAAAAGACCATCTACGTCAAACATAGTGTGTAATAGGTATTCATCGTGGCAGCTTAGAATCTGTAAGTCAGGGCGTTCTGCACGAATGACTGGGATTTCAGTGTCCCATCTTTTCATATTGCGCACGCCATTTTTCATTGCAAACACACCAGGCTGAGCAGAAATTTCAAGTTGTGTTTCTAGATCGTAGGTGCATTTAGTCGCATCTGGATATTGGAATAAAATAAGCGGTAAGCCACTTTCTTCGTAGCAAACTTTGTATTTATCCTGTGGCGCACCTTTTTGATAACCAAAACGTAGCCAACCGTGTGAAGGGTACAACAAACCCGCTTTTGCACCCGCTTCAACGGCATTACGGCATTCAGCGGCTGCGACTTCAGTACCTTCTCTTGTGATACCTGCGATAATTGGAATTTCGTCATTTACAGATTCAACAAATGCTTCGATGACTTTCATTTGTTCTTTTTCAGATAGGAAAGTGCCTTCGCCAGCATGCCCCAAAACAGTAAGGCTTTTTACGCCATCAACATTTTTCAGCCATGAACCCAATTTTTGAATTGCCTTAAAGTCAACAGTGCCATCACGGTTAAAAGGAGTGACAGGTGCTGGGTTCAGTCCACGAAGGTCTATATCAATTTTACTCATCAGAATTACCTTTAATTATTATGTTGTTGGTTTTGTGTTGCTCTGTTTGGGTTAAGAGCACGTAAATCAGCATAGAATTTGTTTTGCTATGTGAATACTGTGTGAGTAGTATTTCTGATATGTATAAATCGTATAGGTCATAAGGCATGAATTACGAAATCTGGAAAACCTTTGTCGATGTATGTGAATTAGGTAGCTTGAGTAAAGTAGCTTTGCTTCATGGTATTAGCCAGCCGCAAGTGAGTCGCCAAATGAAGGCAATTGAAGAGGCATTTAATTGTCAGCTATTTATTCGCACGGGCAGAGGGGTTGAACTTACAGATTTGGGAAAACGCATAGAACCCGAGGTCAGGAGCTGGCTACAGCATACCGAGCAACTTGAAAATAGCATTCGAAACACCTCGGGCATTCCTATTGGTAAAGTAAAATTGGCAATCCTTCCATCGACCGCAGCGCCATGGTTAAGTGAAGTGTATAAAATTGCCAAAGAGCGCTATCCGGGAATACAGCTCGAAGTCCGAGAAGCGCAAGGAAACCAATTGGAAAATTGGCTTGAAGAAGGGCGTGTTGATCTAGCCTTACTGTTTCGACATTCCATCGATGACAAAGGCGGTGATATTTACTTACGTGATACCGCAACCTTTTTAGTCGGCCCACCGAATGATCCATTGACGGCCAATCCAACCATAGAATTCAGTGAATTAAACGGTATCCCATTAACCTTATTTTGTCGCCCTAGTAGCTGGCGAGACAGACTGGACGTATTAGCCAGACGATATGATATAGAACTGAATGTGGTACTGGAAGCCGACTCACTATCACTCCAGACCCATGCGGTCGCTTCTGATAAATGTTATGCAATGCTAGGCGCTTACGCCAGTGAATCCGCGCGTAATCTATTGGGTTTATCTGTTTCCCGCATCATTGCACCGGGCATAAAACGATACCTAGCATTATCCATGTCACCCCATGGACAGCTCACCCTTGCCATTAAAAAAGTCAAAGAACTCATTAAAGAAGTGTCAGAGAAATACCCACCTGGGTTTGAGTAAAAATGGCCTTGATTCGTTAAGTGACCGAATGCTTTACGTCCTAATTTAATCTTAAGGAACGATAAGCGCAGCGACTTTTTTACGGTTCATTAACGAGTGACTCATTTAAACTGTGAACAAGTCTCTTCCCCTTTCTTCAAGGGGAAGACGGAAGATGGGGGTGTCCTAAAGGGCTTTCATCCTGACTTTCGTTGGAGGCGAGAGCAAACCAAACACCACCGCTCGACGTCACTCTTGTAGATTGGCGTTTGACCTCGCTCTTGGTGTTTGCTTTACCTCTACACGTCTTGTCATCCTGCGAAGGCTGGGATCCCTCATTGGTCTTTGGCTTGCTTTGTCTGAAAAGCAATCAAAAAGTGTATGTTTTTACTGGTGGCTGGTTAGGAAGTCTTTTAGTATCAATGAATAAGAATCCACAGAGCAGAGATAACGCGCCGTGGATAAAGGAATAACACGCACGCTCGTTTTTCCAGTTTTCACTTTCTTGAATAGCTTTATAAAACTTTAATTATTCAATTGTTTATAAGGTTTTTTGGATATTTTTGAAATTGTCTAAACACGCATGCGTACTATTTAAATGTTTACGTAAAAGGGAACTATGTTTGTAGCCAGCCTAATAAATTATTTTGGTTTGGGGTGTGAAAGAAAACACAACCCAGACGGATCTTGGTGTCTTAGCTTAATTAAAATGAAGCTAGGTAAATACGACGTGATCTTAGAGCAGGATCAGTCTGCTATATCAATGAGTGATAGACCTGAAGGTATGATACATACCACCACTTTAAATATATCAGGAGTTAGATCTTACTCTGAGGGAGAGAAAGTGGTTCATGATATATGTTCACTTTTGTCTTTGGCGGCTATGTCACAGGTTCGTGCTTATCATTTTGAATTTGAAGATAAAATAAGACATGTATCTGTTGTGGGTGAGTGTTTGCGATTTCGTCCATTGATTGAAACTGTAAATGGAGACAGCATTAAATCATTCATTGAGAAAAGTTGGCCTAAATACAGGAGGTTAAAGCGTAGTAGAAAATTGCCAGAAGTAGTTGATATGTTAACCACCTGTGAATTACCTAAATTGCCGCTAGAAATCCAGCTAGGCCAAATCTTTATAATTCTTGAAAATTTGAAGAGTACTTATGCCAACTTCTCTAAGATCCCATTCGTAAAAGGGTTCTATCGGGAAATAAGTGATCCGCCGAAGGCGAACCCAAAAAATGAAAGAAGATTATCTTTCGAGGCCCTTTTACATCAGATGTTTTGTGACGTCGGAATGCACGTGAGTTTGAAAAGAGTTGTAAACTTAAGAAATGAAATAGTTCATTTTGGCTTATCAAGAAAGCCTTATGAGTCACTACGAAAAAATTATGACTTTTGTCATGATATCGTTAGGGAGTACTTATTAAGGCTACTAGGCTATAAAGGTGAATATTTAATTTATAGCAAAGCTTGTAGGCAAGTAGGGTGCATATAATACGCAAAACAATTAGCTTGAGAGGGACTTGCTCTCCGCAGTGTTTCGTTTGTGGCGAATACCACAAGCCTCACACCGTTACGGCAAGCCCCTCAACTTGAGCGTTAGCCTTCAGAAGGGAAATCGAGGATTCTTCATGTACGAAAATATTGTAATAGGTCTTGTATCTGGCTTAGTGGTGAGTTTTCTAGTTTTAGTCATAGGTAAATTTTGGCGAGGTGTCGTAGAGCCTTGGTTTGAAGAGCGTGTATACAAGGATCTTCACCTTGAGGGGAAGTGGTTTTCACTTTATGTAGAAACTGGAGACTACAGACAAGAAATTATAAACTTAAAAAGGCATGGTCATGCAATAATCGGAACTATGATTTGTAAAAATGGAGCTGATGAAGGCGAGGAATATAGTTTATGCGGTAGTTTTAGAAATCTCCTTCTTCCAATGACTTATGAATCAATTGATAAGAACAAAAGTGATCGCGGTACAATTACTTTAAAGTCATCACACAATGGTCAAAGGCTAGTTGGTGAAATTGCGATGTATGAGACTCAAAGCGATTCGATAGATACCGCTCAGGTTCTTTGGTTTAGAAATAAAGATGAGCTTGAAAAAACAGTTGCTTACATAAAAAAGCATCGTGAAAAATTGAAAGAAATCAGAGAGAAAGAAAACAAAATTCGAGAAGAGTTATCAGAATTTATGGCTGAGTTCGCTAAAGAATTTGCTAAAAGAAAACGCCAAGTGCAAGAAGAAAAAGACAATGCAATTGATGGCGAGGCTTCACATATTGAGCATAAAAATGGCTAACAAAGTGTTGCAGCGGATGAACCAGTGAACGCGGCTTCAGGACAGCCTTATTTAAAGAAACCACAACTCAACAACAAGGGCTCTCTATCAAGCGCCCTTGCTCCCACCCCAATCATATTCACTTCCACAGCGGTTTGTTCACTTCGTGATCCACGTCCGCCGCGGTGAGGCCGATGTCTTTCAGTTGTGCTTCGTTTAGGTGGTTGAGTCGGTTTCGAGTACGCCAGTTGTGGGCGATTTTCTTGATAATCGCTTTCCATGGTTTTTCTTTCAGATTATCTAATGTGGCTTTGCAGCATTGGCTTATGTCTAGCGGACGGTTTGTGAGAATCTGCATCTCGTCTGATGTGCTGTTTTTCATGGCATTTTCCTTTTCTCGGTTGGTTGATGTGTTTGCTTTATGGTCAAATAATCGGCTTTAAATTTCATTGCGACAAACGAGAAAAAGTGTTTTATAGTTAAGAAAATCTTATTTATAAATGAGGCTGTCAATGTCTTCTAGTCGAGCTTTACCACCGCTTAAATCCCTGCAGGCGTTTCGTTATGCGGCGCAGACGTTGAGTTTTAAGAAGGCGGCGGAGTCGCTTTTTGTGACGCAGGCGGCGGTGAGTCAGCAGATGAAAACCTTGGAACAAGCCTTGGGTGTGGCGTTGTTTGAACGACACACTCGCCAAGTGGTGTTGACGGCGGAAGGTCAGTATTTATTGGATTACGTTGAAAAAGCCTTTGGTTTATTAGAAGAAGGGGTGAAAGGCATTATGGAAGATCCGACCCCCAATACCTTGGTGATCAGCTCGGTGCCGTCGTTTTCGAGCCGTTGGTTGGTGTCGCGTTTAGGGCGCTTTCAAGCGCAAGAGCCGGAGATTAATCTGCGCTTGAGTCCGAGCATTGATTTATCGACGTTTGCGGACAGTGATTTGGATTTGTGTATTCGCTTGGGCCGTGGTCAGTATGCGGGGCTGAAATCGCAATTGTTGTTCAAAGAGTATTTGGTGCTGGTGTGTCATCCTTCGATGATTAACATGAGCCAGCCAATCAAGGAGCAGTTGCTCAATATTCCTATTATTACCGATACTGGGCCGGACGTACGACATGTGTGGCCTGTGCTGCAGCGCTTTTTGGACCTTTACGATATGCCGATGAAGTCGCATTTGCATGTGGCGGATTCGACTTCTTTGGTGGAGGCTTTATTGTCTTGCCAAGGTTTGGCAATGATGCGTTATGGTTTGGTGTATGAGCTGATTGAGAAAGGGCAGCTGATTTGTCCTTTACCGATTTACATGAAGTCTCAGTACGATTTTTACCTTGTTGCGCCTGCACCGCATTTTAAATGCCAAAAGGTGACGGCGTTCAAACATTGGATTGAAGCTGAGGTGAAGGCGATAGATTTGTCATGGCAGACGTATTTAAAGAATCATCCTGAAGTGGAAGAGGTGAAGGTGTAGATTCTTTTTTAGGATATTGACGGTGAATTTGTTACAGTCTGTCGTTCGTTAAAAATAAGGTAGCATCTCTGTATTATGCCCATTAGACATTTATTCGGTTCAACGCCTACTTTTGCGGTTGAACCTGACCAATTCCATGTTCTGCAATCTGCCCTTAGTTTTCGAGAATATTTATTAGAAGCGATTCATAAGGCGACGTCGAGAGTCTATCTTGTGGCGCTGTATCTTGAAGATGATGAAGCGGGCAGGGAGGTTTTGACGGCGGCTTATGAAGCCAAGCAGCGTAACCCTAAGTTAGACATTGCTATCTGTGTGGACTGGCATCGTGCTCAGCGTGGTTTGATTGGCGCTGAAAAAGCCGCGGGCAATGCGGCTATGTATCAAGCGTTTGCTGAACGATATGAGTACGATATTCCGGTGTATGGCGTGCCGGTTCGTAACCGTGAAGTGTTTGGTGTGTTGCATTTAAAAGGCTTTGTTATCGATGATACGGTGATTTATAGCGGTGCCAGTTTGAACAATGTGTATCTGCATTTTCAAGACCGTTATCGGTTTGACCGTTATCATGTGATCCAGAATGCCGCGTTGGCGGACAGCATGGTGGGCTTCGTTCGTAATGAGATGATACGCCACCCTGCGGTGAACAATCTTGCCCAAGCCGGACTGCCTGCGACGAAAGAGCTAAAATCTGTCATTCGACAATTTAGAATCTCGTTGGGCCGTTCGTCTTATGGTGGTGAAAAGCAGTTTGTTGGCGATCAGCAGGTGGCGGTGACGCCTTTGGTGGGAGTGGGGAAACGCTTTAATGCGCTGAACCAAAAAATCACGGTGCTGTTGGCGGAGGCGAAACGGGAGATTGTGCTGTGCACACCGTATTTTAATTTGCCGAAAGTTGTGCTGAGAGAAGTGAAACGCGCGATTAAACGTGGTGTGAAGGTGCATGTTGTGGTGGGGGATAAAACCGCGAATGATTTTTATATCGCGCCCGATCAGCCTTTTAAAGCCATTGGTGGTTTGCCGTATTTGTATGAGATGAATTTGCGTAAATTTGCCCGCGCGAATGAAAGTCATATTGCCTCGGGCGAGTTGTCGATCCATTTATGGAAGCATGACAACCATAGTTATCATTTAAAGGGACTTTGGGTTGATCGTCGGACTATGTTGTTAACCGGTAATAATGTTAACCCCAGAGCCTGGGCGTTGGATTTGGAAAACGGTTTGTTGGTGGAAGATCCGCAGCAGCATTTGTTGGCTAAGTTTACGGCGGAGTTTGATAACATTCATCAACATACTCAACGGATTGCGTCGTATCGTCAGTTGGAAACCATTCATGATTACCCTGACAAAATCCAAAGACTGTTGAAAAAAGTCATTCGCACACGGGCGGATCGATTGCTTAAGCGGATTTTGTAGAAAAGATATTTCCGTGTTGTTATGTCATAAAAAAAGCGAATCAAACGATTCGCTTTTTGCTTTTCTAGAGGGGCTAGAAAAAGATTAGGGCTATTTGGCTTTTAGATTTTTCTGCACGGTTGATGAATACCAGTCCAAAAAGTTGATAACGCCAAACTCGTAGGTTTCTGAGTAAGGTCCTGGTTGATAGCCAATGGAGTTGATGCCAAGCTGGTTGCGTTCGCCGAGGACTTTGTCTTGTTCGTTGGTGGCATCCCACACTTTGCGTAGTGTGTCTGTGTCGTAATCGATACCTTCTACGGCGTCTTTGTGAACGAACCATTTGCTGGTGACTATGCTTTCTTGGGCGGAAATAGGCAGCACCCGGAAGACGATGAAGTGGTCGGATTGCATGTGGTTCCATGAGTTGGGTAGGTGTAATATGCGCATGGAGCCCAGTTCACGGTTTTTAATGCGACCCAGTGGTAATGAGCAAGCGGAAGATCCGTCTATGGTCATGACTTTGGTGCCTTTTTTTAGCGGCATGCGCACAATACGGTTACGCTGCACTGCTCCAAAGCTTTTATGCTTGTGTGGAATGCCTTCTGCATCCCATTGTGCGGCTTGAGCGTGGTAATGGTCGAGGAAGTCTTGCGGTGCTCGAGGGTCTTCGGTGTCGTCCCATTCTAATAATGTGTTGAGCAGTTCAGGGTGACTGCCTGCACAGTGATAACATTCGCGGTTGTTTTCCAATACCAGTTTCCAGTTGGCGCGTTCGTACATGGTCGATTCGACGGCCAGTTTGGTATTTTCTACGTCGTAGGGTTCCATGTATTCGTCGAGTGTTGCTAGGAAATCGTCAAAACCGTCATCTGGTGCGGTTTTGCCGAGACAGACAAAGATAAAACCTCCGCCCGTTTTGCAAAACGCCGATTTTAGGCCGTGCTGTTTCATGTCGAAGTTTTTATTCATTTCTGTACCAGCAAACAGCAGGTTGCCTTTTAGGTCGTATGTCCACTGGTGGTAAGGGCAAACCAAATTGGCGACTTTACCGCGGTGCTCTGTGCAAATAACCGAACCACGGTGACGACAGGTGTTATGAAAAGCATTCACCTTGCCTTCTGCGTCGCGCACAATCAAGACGGGGTTTTGACCAATTTCCACCGTAAAGTAATCGCCTTTTTTGGGAATTTCACTGGTCATACCGACAAAGAGCCATTCTTTTTGAAAGACTTCTTCCATGTCGATTCGGAACATGTGTGGGTCGTTATAAAGCGGCGCGTCTAAGGAGTAATTGCTCGCGCGTTTTTCTAGTAAATGTGTCATGGCAGTTTTCGCTTCTTCTAGAGAAGCATGGCGTACATTCAGTAGGTCGTGTTGTTGATTCATCTTTCTGGGCCTTACATGACAAAAAGAGTGATGGACTGTTTAACAGTGTCGTTTATTGTGAGGCTATATTGGCGCAATCAAGCGGGAAAGAAATGACCATTCACGACACGGGAAGATACCTAAATCGACTCGCAATCTCTTGTCCCTTCTGGCGTTGGCTGCCATGAGCAACTAATTGTCGCAGAGAGTTAACTTGCACGGCTCAACAGCATCCAAAATGGCTCGAAAAGGTGCAGTTCAATTATTTTAGGTACGCTACATTCATTAAGAGATTTCCATATGACTAACTCTACAAAGACGGTGAACGCCGATTATTTGGCACCAGTACATACTCAGACTTGGGTAAATGGACGACATAATGTTCGTTGTGTGAAAGTGATTCATGAAACATGGGATGTGAAAACCTTTTGTTTTATGGCACAGCAGCCCGTTATGTTCTTTTTTAAGCCTGGGCAATTTGTCACGTTAGAGTTGGACATCGAAGGCAAGCAGGTGATGCGCTCTTATACCATTTCGAGCGCGCCATCTGTGCCTTATAGCTTTTCGATTACGGTAAAGCGGGTGCCTGGCGGTGAAGTATCGAATTGGCTGCATGACAATATGACAGTGGGTTCTGAGCTGGCGGTACATGGGCCTGTTGGGCAGTTTAACTGTATCGATTTTCCAGCCGAGAAAGTATTACTGCTTTCTGGTGGTGTTGGAATTACTCCTGTTATGTCGATGGCGCGTTGGTGGTTTGATACGAATGCTGATGTAGACATTACCTTTATTCACAGCGCACGTTCACCTCGGGATGTGATTTATTCTCGTGAGTTGGACCACATGGCGGCTCGATTGGATAATTTTGGTTTGTATTTGATTGTTGAGCGTATGGAAAATGGTTTGCCGTGGCAAGGTTATCGAGGCTATTTGGACGCGGCGAAGCTGGATATGATTTCCCCCGATTTTATGGAGCGAGAGATTTACTGCTGTGGACCTGCGCCTTATATGAAAGCAGTGCGTGCGCTGCTTCAAGAGCGTGGTTTTGATATGTCGCATTACCATGAAGAATCTTTTGGTGCGACACCCGCTGAGGTGGTGGAAGACGCCATTGAGCAAGCGGAAGTTGCACAGGCCGAAGCCGAAGCGATGAATCAAGCGGATTTATTGCGTGTTGAATTTTCTGGGAGTGGTAAAAGTATTCAAGTGGTCGCCGGAGAGACCTTGCATAATGCTGCGGCAAGGCTGGATCTTATGATACCCAAAGCATGTGGTATGGGTATCTGTGGAACTTGTAAGGTATTGGTCAAAGAAGGCGAGACTCAAATGGATCACAATGGTGGAATTACCGACGATGATGTTGAGGCTGGTTACGTGTTGTCTTGTTGTACTGTGCCCAAGTCGAATGTAGTCATCGAATACTGATTTTTTATTAAATAAGCGTTCAATAAAAGCGCAATGCTGGTCAATTTTAGTGCGTGGTGCTATGTTCTATTGGTTGGTCTTTGTAGCGTCGGTGGGTAATGGTGTTTTTTCGTTTGATTGCCATTGCCCGCTAAGCCCTGTGATACTTAGACTTTGTATCTCCTTAAAAATAATAAAAGCGCTTCTTGCCGTTATTTAGGAATGCTATCTGGAAAGATGGTCTGGATTTTGCCTAGTGATAATAAGGAAGCACATATATGAGGACATTGATATGGCAAATAACTCGACCTTGGCTTTTAGTGCAAGGGGCACGACAAGAGTAGGTTTTTTACTGCTTGACCATTTTACTATGATTGCGCTTGCTTCTTCGATTGAGCCTTTGCGAATGGCAAATCAGTTGTCAGCGGAAGAGCTGTATAGTTGGAGTTTGATTTCTGAAAATGGGCAATCTGTAACGGCCAGTGACGGCTTGAGTTTGACGCCAGATCTGTCCATGGAAGACAGTGCTGAGTTTGATTTGATTATTGTGGCGGGTGGGATCGACATTACTCGAGCTTTCACTGCGAAACAGGTGTCGTGGTTGGTAAAGCAATCTCGCAAAGGCGTTCAGCTAGGCGGTATTTGCACAGGGGCTTATGTACTGGCTTATGCGGGTCTTTTAAATGGCTATCAGTGCAGTGTGCATTGGGAATGTTTAACGGCCCTACAGGAAACCTTTCCCAAGGTGAACTGCAACAACAAGCTGTTTTCTATTGATAAAGATCGTCTGACCTCTTCTGGTGGCAGTGCGCCGATGGACATGTTTTTAAACATGATGACCAAGCAGCATGGCCCCAAATTATCGAATGCCATTTCTGATATGTTTATCTGCGATCGTATCCGCAGTGAATCCGATCAACAGCGCATGCCAATGCGTCAATTTAATAGCGTCGGCATGTGCACACCTAAATTGGTGGATGTGATTGAGTTGATGGAAAACAACTTAGAAGAGCCCATAGAACTGGATGAATTAGCCACTTTTGTGGATGTGTCACGTCGTCAAATTGAGCGAATGTTCCATCGTCATTTGGATTGCTCGCCCTCCCGTTATTACTTGCGTTTAAGGCTCGAAAGAGCGCGTAAACTGCTGAAGCAATCCAACATGTCGATTGTGGAAATTTCCATGGCTTGTGGCTTTATCTCAACACCACATTTTAGCCGTTGCTATCGTAAACACATCGGCGTGTCGCCTCGCGATGAGCGAAAAATTGCTTGGAAGGGTGACGTAGCAGAATTACCGAATGAGCCAAAAAACAACACCATCATGTACATTGCCCATGCTCATGATGCGTTAAATCATTCACACAGCGAACCCAGCTATGGGTCGGTTGCGGTGTAGGTTAGTGCTTTAATGTACCAATAAGGAGCCCTTTGAAAGGCTCCTTTTTTTGGGCAAGTGTATGTCTATGGATTGCTTTTACAATAGATAAGACTCTCTTTTCCAATGCGGCTTCTTTCTTCACAGGACCAGTTTGCATAGGCCGTGTGGTCTTTGTTTGATTGCACGATGAAGAACGCCTTGTGTTGTGATGGCAGCCAAGAATCTAAGTCTGTAGAGCGCTGTTTGGCTTTTCCGGCTGAATAATATTGAGCCGAGAAAGGGCGTTTGTGTAGGTAAAATAAATCGCTCTGGGCGGCTTCTGGTTGTTGTTTCCAGGTTGTCATTATTTTGTCTTCGGAACGTTTTTCTACCCAATCAAAATGCAGCACACTGATGAGAATAACCAGTAAAATAGGGGTTATAAATCCTACTTTGTAAAGCCAGTTTGCGAGCGGCTTTTGGTTGTGCAAATGCACCACTAATAGCGCGGTTGCTGGCAAAGCTGGCATAACATAGCTGGCTAAGATGTTGCCCGAGAAACTGAATAGAATCATTGGAGATAGCATCCACAACAGTAAGAAGCTACCAAAACCATCGGGGCTTTCTTCCACGTCTTTGGCGTCTTTGATCGAGCGAATCCACTGCCAAATAACCAAAGGGCTCCATGGCAGCATGGAAATGAAAGCGTATACCCAAATTGTACCGCGTGTTCTTTCGTGTGCGCTGCCATAAAGGTCGCCTTGCCAGCCGCTGACGATGAAGCGTTTAACATGCTCGCCAATGATGAAATAGTCTAAAAAGCCCGGTGTTTTGTATTCTGCAATAAGGTACCAAGGCACGGAAATGAGCAAAAAGAGCAGGGTGCCAATGCCCCAAGGCAAGGTGCGCCATAGTTTTTTCCAACGTGCATTGGGAAACAGCCATACGCTTAGGCTGATGCCAATTAATACCAGCGCCAATGGGCCTTTTGACAGCATGCCTAAGGCCAGTCCGATAAAGAATAAATAGCCCCAGACCTTGCCTCTGTTGTTCCATGCTTGCCAGAAGCTGACCATGCTTAGGGCGATCGAAAAAGTCAGAGCGGTATCTGTCATGACCGCGCCACTTAAGACAATGAATGAAACGGTCGAAGCCAAGATACTCGCACTAAAAATACCCATGGCGGTGGATTGAAAATGGTCTTTGCCGAGCTTGTACACTAAGCCAATAACCCCCATTCCAACGAGTAGGTGTGGGACACGTGCCGCAAATTCATTTATGCCAAATAAGCTGAAACCTAAACTGCTGAGCCAAGTGAAAAGAGGGGGTTTTCCCCAAAAGGGCACGTCGTAGTCAAACATGGGCGTGATCCAATTACCCGTTTCGAACATGATACGCGCCATTTCACCATAGCGTGCTTCGGTGGTGTCCATTAATGGATACAGTGCAAGCGACAGTAAGCGCAGAGCCATTGTGCTGATCAGCAAGATAAGCAGCATTTTGGCAGAAGGGCGAGAGAGCATTGGCTTTTGCATTATTCAGCGTCCACAGAGTGAAGAGTTGGTTTGGTTAGGGTGTTTTCCATCAGTACATACAAGGGGCGTTGTTTGGATTCAATGAACAATCGGCCAACGTATTCACCCAGTACTCCGATGGATAAAAGTTGAATGCCACCCAAAAATAATACGATAAGAATGGTTGATGGATAACCTGCTACAGGGTCGCCCCAGACGAGGGTTTTGGTAAGAATAATCAGCGTCATTATAAAGGCGATGGCCGACGTTGTTAGGCCTGCCATAGTGGCCCAGCGTAAGGGTTTGGTGCTAAACGAGGTGATGCCTTCCAACGCTAAATGGATAAGTTTTGGGTAATTCCATTTGGTGTTGCCTGCTAAGCGAGGATCGCGGTCAAAGGTAAGTATTTTGCGAGTAAAACCAGGCCAAGCCAGCAACCCTTTCATAAAGCGCGTTCTTTCTGGCAAGGTATTGATGACTTGCACGACTTTTTGATCCATAAGGCGAAAATCACCGACGTTTTCAGTGATTGGGTGATCGCTTATTTTTGACATAAAACGATAGAAGCAATGAGCCGTGGTGCGTTTAACCCAGCTTTCACCGTGGCGTTCACGGCGTTGCATTTCGACTACTTGGGCGCCATCTTGCCAGGCTTTTACCATTTCCGGAATGTATTCTGGTGGGTCTTGTAAATCGGCATCTAATAAAATGACGGCGCGGCCTTCTGCGATTTTCATGCCGGCACTCATCGCCGCTTCTTTGCCAAAATTGCGGCTTAGGCGTAAGCTGCGAACTTGATGTAAAGGATGCTTCAACTGGCTTACCAATGCCCAGCTGGCGTCGGTGCTACCGTCGTCAACATAGACGATTTCACAAGGCTGCTTAAGCAAAGAAAGGGCATCACAGACACGTTGGTGGCATACTGCCAGAACATCTGCTTCGTTTAGAAAGGGAATAATCACGGACACGAAAGGCTGGGCTTTGACTTTGGGTTCTTTTGCGGCCTGTTTAACGTTTGCATATTGTCTGTATTGGATGGCTTTCATGGCGGTTCTCCTGCTCAGGAAAAGGTTCTTGAGCTCATCCTACTTACTGTCTTGTCGCAAAAAGGTGATTCACTTTTTTTTCATGCTTTTATGTGACAATAGGTCTTTATTAGGCCACTCTTTTTTTATCGGCATTGTGGATTGTTGAGATTTGACTGTTGAGATAGTTATGAAATTACTGTTAGTGGAAGACCATAAAGACATTGCGGGCGTTATTTTTGATTATTTTGAAATCAAAAACTACGTGTTGGATTATGCGGGTAATGGCCTGCAAGGGTATGAGTTGGCCAAAACCGAACATTATGATGCGATTATTTTAGACGTTATGTTGCCTAAAATGGATGGTTTAACTGTCTGCAAATCGTTGCGTGAAGCGGGCATTGATACACCGATCCTGATGTTAACGGCTCGTGATACCAAAGACGATATTCTGTCTGGCTTTGAACATTTAGCCGATGATTATTTGGTAAAACCATTTGATTTGGAAATTCTTGACTCTCGGTTGCAAGCTTTGGTGAGACGACGCAAGGGCAGTTTGGCGAATCGAATGTTAACCTATGGGCATTTATCCTTGGATATGAATACTCGGGTCTTGCAGCGTGAGGGTGGTCGTTATGCGCTCAACCCTTCACAGTACACGATTTTAAAATGCTTGATTCAAAAAGCGCCCGATGTGGTGTCTAAAGATGAAATATGTGATGCCTTGTGGGGCGATGAAGAACCAGATAGCAAAGTGTTGCGCAGCCATATTTATCAATTGCGAAGCTTAATAGACCGTCCGTTTGAGCATGCGTATTTAAGAACCGTGTCGAAAGTAGGCTATCGCCTAGTTGCCGAAGGTGACGAATGAAACCCATTAAAACCGCGAAACAGTTAACCTTCACGTATTTTTCGATTGTGGCGTTCGCTATTATTGCGTTTCACTTCTCTATGTTTACCTCGATGATTGAGAATATCGAGATGATTTATGCTGAAAATCGCATGCTCAAGGACAGAAATACCGCGGTGTCTTTGTTGAACGGCACTGAGCAGACGCATGTGTCTGTTCCACCTTTTTCTGAAGTCTATGTGGGGAAAGAAAACTTACCCGCTTGGGTGGTATTAAATCCAAGCATGACAAATGATAAACCCTACGAGTTAGACGAAGGATCTGATACAACGCTGGAAATTTTTTCAATGCGTTCTCAGGTGGCTATAAATGGTGAGTTAAAAGATATTTATGTCATTCACCATGATGAGATTTATGAAATTTCTGAAGAGCAAATGTTTGAAACGCAAAGTACGCAGTTGATGTTGTCATTGTTATTGCTGGTGGTGAGCTTGTGGGTGGTGATGAGAATCTCGGATCGTTTAACTCAGCCTCTTGCTCAGTTGTCTAAAAGCCTTGGTGAAAAAACACCTGCGAATTTGTCGGCCATAGAGTTGCCGGAAGGTGCTGCGACGAGAGAGATTCGTCATCTGGTGGATCGGTTAAACAGTTACCAAGATCAAATCAAAGATCTGATTGAGCGTGAGAGAGCATTTAATCGCTATGCCAGTCATGAATTGCGTACGCCTCTTATGGTGATGAAAGGTGCTACTACTTTGTTGGGTAAATCTGATTCTAAAGTGTTTTTAGAGCGGCAACGTGTGCGCATGGTGCAAGCATGTCAGGAGATGGAAGATTATATCACCACACTCTTGTCTCTGACTCGAGATGAAGATTTAGACGCTGTTGCATCGCGTGTTGTGCAATCCACTGAATTTGAAGGGATTCGTCAAACGCATTTGGGCTACTTAGCAGACAAATCGGTAACGGTTGATATCATTGAAACAGGTCAAGTGGTCACCAAGTTGCCGATTCCAACCTTGCATATTTTAGTGGGGAATTTGTTAAAAAATGCCATGGCTTGTACTGAAGAGGGTCATGTGAATATTTTAGTAGCGGATAATGAAATTGCCATTGTGGACACGGGCTGTGGTTTAAGTGGTAAGCCGGGTGGGGAAAGTTACGGTTTAGGTCTCATGATAGTGCGAGATATATGCGCTAAGTATCATTGCTCGTTTTCATTAACGGACAACGTCGGAGCGGCGGGCTGTACGGCAAAAGTGGTTTTTCCGGTGTCATTATGAGGATGCTGTGTCACTTTGATGTTCTATCTAAAAAATCGATATTTTGAAACCAATTTCAGCATAAAACAATCAACTTGGTAGATGATACTATAGCTGTATTCGTTACATTATTGCTTGATGGAGAAACAACATGAGCTCATCCATTTTAAAACGTATACCGCTACAAATGTTTTGGCCAACGTTTGATCCTTTTTTATTTTGTGCTTTTCATAATGATACCTACCCAAAAGCCAACGCTTCAATGGGGCCTAACGCGCCACTGAATAATCGTCCTTTAGGGCAAGATTTTGGCGGTATTGATGGTTGGCGCATGTATCACGGTAAGAGCGTTCCTGGCTTTCCGGCGCATCCGCATCGTGGTTTTGAGACGGTGACTATCGTCAACAAAGGTTTTGTGGATCATGCGGATTCTTTGGGCGCAGCGGGTCGCTATGGTGAAGGAGATACACAATGGATGACGGCAGGCGAAGGTGTGCAACATTCTGAAATGTTTCCTTTGCTAAACCAAGACGATGTAAATCCTTTAGAACTGTTTCAAATTTGGCTGAATTTACCCAGTAAAAATAAAATGGTGCCGCCGCATTTTTCTATGCTCTGGAATGAAGACACGCCAGTGGTGAGAGTGCCAGACAGTAATGGTTTAGAAACACACGTTAAGGTGGTGGCTGGGACGTTTCAGCATGTTGAGCCGTCACCTTGTCCACCGAATTCTTGGGCGGCTGACTCTCAAAATAACGTGGCTATTTGGCTGATTGATCTACCTGAAAAGGGGGAATGGACATTACCTGCAGCAGCGGCTAATTTGAGCCGTACCTTGTATTTTTTTGAAGGTGAAAAAGTCACCTTAGACGAGACGAGTGGTTCGATTAATGAGGCGTTTGTGCTGAAGAGTGACGCGTCTTTGGTGTTGCGTAATGTTGGCAAAAAGGCGCGATTCTTACTCTTGCAAGGACGTCCAATTGGTGAGCATGTAGAGCAGCATGGGCCGTTTGTGATGAACACTCGGGCTGAGTTGCAGCAGGCTTTCCAAGATTATCAACGCACGCAATTTGGTGGTTGGCCTTGGCCGCGCCACGATCAAGTGCACGACAAATCGAAAGGTCGCTTTGCGGAATATGGCTCAGACAAGGCCTAATGCTGTACTGTGAATGGGCCTGATAATTAATGTGAATGAGCCCGATAATTAGTGTTTTGTCGACGAAAAGATCCAAAAGCGTGAGAAAGCGTAATTGAGCATCATACCCATAGCGACGCCGGGGATCATGGCTAAATACGGCCATATAAGAATCAGTGTCGCGTTGGGGGTTGTGGGTGGGTGAGATATGAGTATCAGATAGCAACCCCAATTGGGCACAAAGGCAATCACAGAGCCGCCGATAAATTGCAGCCATTGCAATGCGGCGGCTTTTTTATTTTGGCTGTTCTGCTCTGCTTTTTTAAAGGTGATGACGCGGTTCCACCACCAATTTGAGCTGGCAGCGATCCAAAATGCCATGGCACGCGCTAGCAGAGGGGCAATCCACATCGAAAGCAGCAACATACTGCTCAAGTCGACCAGAAAACCCATACCACCGACAAAGGCAAAACGAACAAATGTGTGTTTAAAAATGGCGTTCATGGTGGCATTCTAAGTGGGGAAACATCAAAAAAAGATGAAACCACGTTAGTCTGGATTATTTTTTAACAAACGAAAAGGATCGAACATGAAAATACTTGCATTTGGTGCCAGTTCAAGTCGTCAGTCAATTAATAAGGCCTTGGCAGGATACACGGCGAATCTGGTGGATGGCGCGGACGTGACTTTGCTGGATCTTAATGATTTTGAGATGCCATTGTTTAGTGAAGACGTTGAAAAAGCATCAGGGGTGCCAGCACAAGCGCACGCTTTTGTGGACGCTATCGCGCAGGCCGATGCGATTGTGGCGTCATTTGCAGAGCATAATGGTTCGTACTCTGCCGCGTATAAAAATATTTTTGATTGGGCGTCTCGTGTCGAAAAAGCCGTTTTTCAAAACAAACCCGTTGTTGTGCTTTCGACTTCACCAGGACCGGGTGGGGCAAGCAGTGTGCTTGCGCAAACGGTGAACAGTATGCCGTATTTCAAAGGGAATGTGGTTGGCAGCTTGAGCGTGCCGAATTTCTACGATGTGATGAAAGATGGCAACATCGTTGATGAATCGGTAAAGCACTCTTTGTCCGCGCTGGTCGCAAAACTATAAGGAGTTCCTGATGCCCTATGTCAATATCCGGATTACCGATGAAGGGGTAACCAAAGAGCAAAAACAGGCGCTGATTAAAGGCGCAACGAATTTGCTGGTTAATGTGTTAGGTAAAAATCCAGCCACCACCGTCGTCGTGATCGATGAAGTCCATACGGATAATTGGGGCGTTGCTGGTGAGCAGGTAACGGAATTACGAAAGAAATAAAAACCACTCGTTAGATTCCTGATAGGAATCCAACAGATAAGTTTTATTCCTTTTACAAATACCTCTCTTGACCGCATGCTAGCGCTTTCTTGTATTCTTTAGGAAGCGTTAAAGCATGTGGATCTTCATTACTCTGTTCGCAGCAGGGTGTCAGTCAGTTCGAACGGCGTATCAAAATACTTTGGCTCGTCAAAGCGGTTTTTTGCATGCCACTATGTCGCGTTCCTTGTATGGCATGCCTTTCGTTACTTTGTATTTGGTGATTTGCTGGTGGCTATTTGGTTGGGTGTCGGTCGAAGATAGGTCTGTTTTTATTGTGGCGGCGACTCTTTGTGCCGTTGCTCAGATTATGGCGACCTATTTTATGTTGCGTGTTTTTCAATCTGGCAGTTTTGCGCTGGGAACCTTGTTAGCCAAAACAGAAGCCGTGCTGGCCGCGTTAATTGGCTTGCCCTTACTGCATTATACTTTGACGTTTGGGTCCTGGTTGGGCATTGCGTTTGGTGTATTGGGTGCCATTGTGATGAGTGTTCAATGGAAAAATATCAAACAGGCTCATAAAGATATTTCCTTGTTGTTGGGCTTGGCAAGTGGATTGTGTTTTGCGATCACTTCGGTGACGGCGTCCATGGCGAGTCATGCTCTGTCTGGTTCTATTATTACCCGCGCAGGCGTCACCTTATGGTATGTTTTGGCGTTGCAGTCGGTTATTTTATGCAGCATTCAGGTGTACAAAAGCAAAGATATATTAGCTCCGTTTAGGAAGAATTTTGTGCTCAGTTGCAAAGTGGGTGTGTTAAGTTCGTTGGGCTCAATTGGTTGGTTTACAGGGTTTGCTTTGGTTAATCCCGCTTTGGTGAAAACCCTTGGGCAGATAGAAATTCTTGGTACTTTGTATTATTCCAAAGTGCGCTTCGCAGAAAAAATAACCAAGCAGCAGTGGCTTGGTGGTGCGATGATTGTCATCAGTGTTATTTTGGTGGTGATATCGACGATTAAGTAAGGGAAGGAAGGTATGGAATCGAATAAAATCAATTATGTTGAATTGCCCGCGCGGGATTTGGCGTTAAATAAAGCGTTTTTTAGTCACGTATTTGGTTGGGGGTTTAAGGACTACGGACCGGAATACGCAGCGTTTGAAAATGCGGGGTTAGATGGCGGTTTTTTTCAAGCGAACTTTTGTTCAAGGCCACAAAATGGTGCCGCCTTGATTATCTTATACAGCAATGAGCTGGAAGTGGTGTTTGAAAAAGTACAAGCGGCTGGCGGCACAATCGAGCAGGTAATTTTTGATTTCCCTGGTGGTCGTCGTTTTCATTTTCTAGACCCATGTGGCAACGAATGGGCTGTGTGGAGTGAGCCGGTTTAATCGTCTCGTCAGCCAAACGCGTAGCCGACGAGACGATTATGGTAAACATAATGGTGAATCCATGTCGGCTATGTTTGGTGCTAGCTGTTTTTGGTGTTATCGATTATTGCGGTGTAAATTCACCGCAATAATTGGTGTTCCACTTTTCTAGAATGCCATAATAACTTTCCCCTAAAGCAAGCAACCAGTGAAGTTTGCAGAAAGCCGCTTCTAGGGTCATGTCTCTGCCGCTCAATACATTCATTGACGATAGAATAGAGCCTGCTGCATAGGCGCCTTGAGATACACCACCGTGTAGGCATTGTGTCAAATTCACGATGTTTTTCTTGCGTAACATGGCTTCCGTTAAGAAAGACAAAAAGGCCGGATTTTGATCCGGTACATTGCCAGCCCCATAGGTTAACAATACGATGGCTTTGCAGTTATCGTCGTCTAATAAGCTTTGATAGAGGGCGGTAGGCTGACTAGGATGGAGAGTGATGACACCAACCGCGCCTTCTCTAAAGCTGACCAGTTTGTTATCAAGCCGTGTATCAGAGCTGTCTTTGTTGGTTTTAATCATGCGCGTTGGGTAAAGCTGCATGCCGATGGCAAGTTCCCCTAATAAATCATCATTTGGCGTATGAAAGGCTTCAAATCGACCACTGCTGATTTTTTGGATGCGATTGCCGCGCATGAGTTTGCCATCAAAAACAAGACTGACATCGGTTATTCTATGGGAGATTGCCAAAGATAACGCCGCTTGCAGGTTGGAAGTGGCGTCACTGCGATTCATGCCTAATGGAATTTGTGAGCCAGTCAGAATGATGTTTTTCGTGCACGCGCCGAGCATAAAAGATAAGGCTGAGGCGGTATACGCCATGGTGTCCGTACCATGAAGAATGACAAAGCCATCGTAATCTCGCCAGTGAGTGGCCAGAATGGACATCAATTTTGTCCAATGTTTTGGCGTGATATTGGCGCTATCAATCAGAGGAGAGATTTCCAGCACTTCAAAAGAGGGGAGAGTGTTCAGGCTCATACCCAATGCCACTTCTATGCGTTCTTGCAAGCCAGAAGCAGGGGCTAAGCCCTGCTCTGTTTGTACCATGCCGATGGTGCCTCCTGTGTAGAGGATGAGTACTTGTGCGCTCATATGACCACCTTACTAGGAGACAGCATGGATTGTGGGCTGAGCAAAATATTGACCTGTTCTTCCGTGAGTAGGTTTTCTTCAATAACCAGAGATTTGACGGTGCTGCCCGTATGCAACGCCGTGTTAGCAATGCGAGAGGCATTGGCGTAACCAATATAGGGAACCAGTGCGGTGATGATGCCGATGCTGTTTTCCACATGGCCTGCGCAGACGGCTTCATTGGCGGTGATGCCACGTATGCAGCGTGTTTCTAGCATTTGGCAAGCTTCTTTGAGCATTTTTAACGAATTTAATACGTTGTAAATGATCATGGGTTCCATGGCGTTCAACTGCAATTGGCCAGCTTCTGCAGCTAATGTTACTGCAAGATCTGAGGCAATGACCTGATACGCGGTTTGGTTCATGGCCTCAGGAATAACGGGGTTTACTTTGCCCGGCATAATGGAAGAGCCTGGTTGCATGGGTGGTAAGTTAATCTCGCCTAAGCCTGTGCGAGGGCCACTTGAGAGTAGGCGCAAATCATTGCTCATCTTGCTGAGTTTGATAGCAAGGCGTTTCAATATGCCGGAGAAAAACACAAACGCACCCATGTCAGAGGTGGCTTCCACTAGGTTGCTGGCAGGTACCAGTGGCTTAGTCGAAATGGTGGCTAATTTTTCGACCACCAATTTGGCGTAACCTTCTGGCGTATTGATGCCCGTACCGATTGCGGTGCCGCCAAGGTTCACTTCACAAAGCAATGCACATGCTTCACTGATGCGGTCAATATCTTCGCCCAGAGTAACGGCAAAGGCGTCAAATTCTTGGCCCAATGTCATGGGAACAGCGTCTTGAAGTTGTGTACGACCCATTTTGACAATGTGTGCGAATTCACGTGCTTTGGCTTCTAAGGCTTCTTTGAGTGAGGCAAGGCTAGGAACAAAGTTGTCGGCAGCAAATTGAATGCCTAAGCAAGCCGCCGTTGGGTAAGCGTCGTTAGTGGATTGTGAGCGGTTAACGTCGTCGTTTGGGTGGAGGTATTTGTATTCGCCTTTTTCACGCCCTAGTTTCATCAGCGCAATGTTGGCAATGACTTCGTTGGCGTTCATGTTAGTCGAGGTGCCAGCACCGCCTTGGATCACGTCGACAATAAATTGGTCGTGATATTGGCCTTGAATCAAATCTTGGCAGGCGTAGACAATGGCGTCGGCTTTTTCTGGCGTGAGCAGTTTCATTTCTTGGTTGGTTCGAGCAGCGGCCGCTTTTACCATCGCCAACGCTTTGATTAATTCAGGAAAGTGTGAAATGGGAACGCCGGTGATGGAAAAGTTCTGGGCGGCACGCAATGTCTGTATACCGTACAATGCGTCAGCAGGAACGTCCATATTGCCAAGTAAATCGTATTCAGAGCGAGTATTCATGATGTGCTTCCTGACGCCCCACTGTTGGTCAGTGAGGCGTAATCTTAGTTGGGTTATTGATGATTTTTGTCGTTTATTGACGAATCACTATTGGGCCAAGATGCTTGGTCAAGTTCCAAATCGCTGAAGCGGCTGGCTTCAAATGTCGGCGTTTTATTGCCTTGTTTACGCTGAACGTCAAAGTCTTTCAAAATGCGTTTCGCCACTTTGAACAGTAAAGCGAGTGCGAATAAGTTCACCAGTGCTAATAACCCCATGCTCAAATCGGCAAAAGCGAACACAGTGCCAAGGTCAAGAATGGCGCCGGTGCAGCAAAGGCAAATGATGACAACGCGGAAGGCGTTCATGTAAAAGCCATGATTGTCTGATTTTGTGAGGTAGCTAACGCTGTTTTCACCTAAATAGTAGTTGTACAAAATGGTACTGAAACCGAATAAGAGCAAGGCAATACTGACGAACATACGTCCATAGTCGCCCATATGTGTTGCTAACGACGCCTGTGTTAAGGCGACACCTTGTACTGTGTCTGTGCTGCTTGGGTCATACGCACTGCCGAGTAGAATGATCAGTGCAGTACAGGTGCATAAAATAATGGTATCAATGAATACGGAAAAGGCTTGCACAATCCCTTGGTTGGCTGGATGGGGAATGTGTGCAACCGCAGCCACGTTTGGTGCGCTACCAAGACCTGCTTCGTTGGAAAATAAACCGCGTTTTACCCCCATCATAATGGCGGCACCCATGCCTCCACCAATTGCCGGTTCTAGACCAAATGCACTTTTAACGATCATGATAAGCATGTCTGGGATTGCGCTTAAATTCATTGCAAGCACAATAAGGGCGATGAGCAAATAGCCGCCAGCCATGATGGGGACCAAAATTTCAGCGACTTGTGCAATACGTTTTACGCCACCGAAGATGATCAGACCAACAATCAGCGCCATACCGATGCCGCTGTAATAAGGCTGGATGCCAAAGGCGTCTTGTAGGGACGTTGCAACGGAATAAGATTGTAAGGTAGTAAAAGCAATACCAAATGTCGCCAATAGAAGGATGGAATACAATACCGATAACCATCTCCAGTTTTTACCAAGACCGCGTTCGATGTAAAAGGCTGGGCCTCCGCGGTAGGTGCCATCGGCTTCGGCTGTTTTGTAGGTTTGCGCCAGCATGCATTCGATAAAACTGGTGGCCATGCCCATAAGTCCAACGACCCACATCCAGAAGATAGCGCCCGGGCCACCAATGGTAATGGCGACAGCGACCCCTGCAATATTACCACCACCGACACGACCGGCGACGGATAAGATTAAGGCTTGAAAAGAGCTTAAATGTTTACCGTCTGGCTCATGGTGTTTGGCGGTAAGAATACCGAACATATTGCCAAAATAACGAAACTGCACAAAGCGGGTAGCAAAGGTGAACCAGATACCAATGCCGATTAGTACGGCAATGAGCACTTTACTCCAAAGCAAGTCGGTGAGAAGGGATAGCATGAATGATGACTCCTAGTTTTTTTAGATTTATTAAGGGGGAATTCAGACGCTCATTGGAGCGAAAAATGTGTAGAAAAGGGAGTTCGTAAAAAGATGCTTTTTGGTGCTGGTTGATGCTATAGGAGCATCAACTAGCATCATTTTTTGAGTGTTTTTAAGGAAGATCTTCATTACACTGCTGGTGTGTCATGTTGGTTGATTTTGCGGGGGAAAAACTGTGGTGGAAGACTTTGCCGATAACTTGCAGCTGTTATGCAGTTTCTACAAATCTGTAGCGGATGTGTGTCGTCGATTAAACATTAATCGTGCGCAGTTTAATCGCTATTTAAATGGGACAACGGTTCCTAGCCACAGCACTCAGCGACGTATTGGTGAGTTTTTTGGCGTCGAACCCAGTGAAATGCTTTTGCCTCATACGCAATTCGTTAAGCTGGTGCAATCGCGCCCCATTCGCCAGAGTGATGAAGTGAAAAGTCTGACACCTGAGCAGCAACAATTTAACCAGCTTAATCAATCTGGTCAGCATGGCTTGGCGAAATACGGCGGCTATTACTTTGAATACTATCTTTCCATGGCGTGTCCTGGAAAAATTCTGCGTACCTTGGTGCATATCGAGTCGCAAGGTGACAAAACATACTATCATCGCACCGAGCGACTCAATCCTAGAAATCTAAAGAAATCTTTTCATGGTGTGTACAGTGGGGTAGTGCAATTGCTGTCAGATCGGTTGTTTTTGATCGATTATGAAAGACAAACTCATGTGGAAATGACCCAGACGATTCTTTATCCTTCTTTTCAAAACCGTGTTGAACGATTAACAGGGTTGCGTTTAGGTGTGTCGGGAAGTGGTGAAAGAGCGCCATGTTGTGCACGTGTTGTGTACGAATATTTAGGCTTGAATATCAATAATAAGCGCGCTATGGCGCAATGCGGTCTGTACGATATAGACAGTGATCAAATAGATAAGGATATTTGCCAGTCAATCAAAAATGACATGAAAGAGGGTGACTGGCATTTTAGGGCGCGATTTTAGGCGTCTTTTGTTTCGCTTGTGTCAGGTGTTTCTGCAGCGGCCTCTGTGCTTGGGTTTGCCATGGCTTCTTCTTCCATTTTAGCGCGTTCTGCTTTGGAAATGTACTTAGGCTTGGCTTTTTTGGGGTTGGCTTTCAAATTGGCTTGTTTAATGCGTTTGGTAAGAATGTCTTTGATTTTTTTACGGCGGTTCATATTTTGTTCCTAAAATGACGCGGTTGTCTGATTTAATAACCCAAGAATGACATTCAAGGAACGAAAAAAAAGCCCTGATCAGTGATCAGGGCTTTTTATGTTGGTACCAGTAGGCGGACTCGAACCGCCACACCCGAAGGCAACGGATTTTGAATCCGTCGTGTCTACCAATTCCACCATACTGGCCTTGAAAAAGGTGAGGCGTATTCTAGGGTATTTAAAAGATAAGTCAACGCCTCTTGGTGTTATTTTTTATCTTTTTAACATCTGTTCGCTTGGAAGTACCTTTTTGGGTGGATTTTCGCTAGAATACTGGGTCGTTTTCCTAGGTAGCTTTCTTTTCATGCTCGTTTCCGATTATCACTTTGATTTACCCGATTCTTTAATCGCTCATTATCCGACGCCAGACAGAACGGCTAGCCGCTTGTTGCATCTGGATGGGCCAAGTGGTGCTGTAGTGCATCGTCAGTTTCCTGCTGTGTTGGATTTGGTTCAGCCTGGCGATTTGATGGTGTTCAACAATACTCGAGTGATCCCTGCGCGGATGTTTGGGCAGAAGGAATCTGGCGGTAAGGTTGAGATATTGGTTGAGCGTATTATTAATACCAATGAAGCACTGGCTCATGTTCGTGCCAGTAAGTCGCCAAAAGAAAACAGTAAACTGATTTTAGGGCAAGATAAAGGGGAGCATATTGAAGCGACTATGATTGGTCGTTCTGGCGCCTTGTTCCATCTTGTTTTTGATGAACCTGTGCTGGATGTCTTGACGCGGGCGGGTCACATGCCGTTGCCACCTTACATCGAACGTCCTGATGAAGACAGTGATCAGGAACGCTATCAAACCGTTTATAATCAAAAGCCTGGAGCGGTTGCCGCTCCAACAGCGGGGCTGCATTTCGATGAGGCTTTGCTGGAAAAACTAACCGCAAAAGGCGTGGAGATTGCGTTTGTTACCCTACATGTGGGGGCAGGAACCTTTCAGCCGATGAAGGTTGAAAATGTGAAAGATCACATCATGCACGCAGAGTACGTGGAAGTTGAGCCGAGTGTTGTAGAAAAAGTAAAAGCGACTAAGGCGGCGGGTGGTCGTGTTATTGCAGTGGGAACAACCAGTGTGCGCAGTTTGGAGTCAGCCAGTCAGTCTGGCGAGATTGCTCCAATGCAAGACGATACGAGTATTTTTATCTACCCAGGTTATGAATTTAAAACAGTGGATGCCTTGGTTACAAATTTCCATTTGCCAGAGTCCACGTTGATTATGCTGATCAGTGCTTTTGCAGGGTATGATCATGTGATGGCCGCATACAAAGAGGCTGTCGCCCAACAATATCGATTTTTCAGTTATGGTGATGCCATGTTTATTACACGTAATCCGCAGGCTAAAAGCCCGCAAGGTGAGGAATAAGACGAATGTCTGATAAGCGCCCAGAATGTTTTATGGATTTCGAACTTCACACGACGTCAGGGAAGGCGCGTCGTGCAACTTTGACGTTTCCCCGTGGTAAAGTTGAAACACCCGCTTTTATGCCGGTTGGTACCTACGGTACAGTGAAAGGAATGTTGACGAAAGATATCGAAGAAATTGGTGCGGATATCATTTTGGGCAATACTTTTCATCTTTGGTTGCGTCCGGGAACGGACGTGGTAAAGGCGCATGGCGATTTGCATGATTTCACTCAATGGAAAAAACCGATTTTAACGGATTCGGGTGGTTTTCAAGTGTTTTCACTTGGTGAAATGCGCAAAATCACGGAAGAGGGAGTGAGTTTTCGTTCACCTATCAATGGCTCTAAGGTGTTTTTAAGTCCTGAAATTTCCATGCAGGTTCAGCGCGATCTAGGCTCTGATATTGTGATGATTTTTGACGAATGCACGCCTTATCCAGCGACTCCTGATGTGGCCGGTAAGTCTATGCGCATGAGCCTGCGTTGGGCGCAGCGTTCGAAAGATGAGCATGGCGATAGCCCATCGGCGTTATTTGGTATTATCCAAGGCAGTATGTACGAAAATCTTCGAGACGAGTCTCTAGAAGGGTTGGTGAATATCGGTTTTGATGGGTATGCCATTGGCGGTTTGTCAGTGGGTGAGCCGAAAGATGAAATGATGAAAGTCTTGGACCATATTACCCCTAAAATGCCAGCGGACAAACCACGCTATTTGATGGGCGTGGGTAAGCCAGAGGATTTGGTGGAGGGGGTTCGTCGCGGTGTTGATATGTTTGATTGTGTGATGCCAACACGTAATGCGCGTAATGGTCATTTGTTTACTTCCGATGGCGTCGTGCGCATCCGAAATTCGCAATATCGGCATGATGTGGGGCCACTTGATAAAGAATGTGATTGTTACACTTGTAAAAACTTTTCTCGGTCTTATTTACATCATCTAGATAAGTGTCAAGAAATGGTAGGGGCGCAATTAAATACGATTCATAACCTACGATATTACCAAACACTCATGGCGGGATTGCGTCAGGCGCTCGATGAAGGTAGATTTGACGCCTTTGTTGATGAGTTTTATGCAAAGCGTGGCTTAGAAACGCCAGCTTTGAGTGAATAATAAACAAAATTATGTCAATTGCTTTACGCAAGAAATGACAACAGTTTCATAAACCATTGGAGAGTTAACACCATGATCGCATTGATCTCACCAGCTTACGCTGAAGGCGGCGCACCAGCAGATGCAGGTATTTTTAACCTAGTACTTCTTGCGGGCTTCGTTGTCATTTTTTACTTCCTTATGTGGCGCCCACAAGCAAAACGTGCAAAAGAGCATAAAAACTTGATTGCATCGCTAGCGAAAGGTACTGAGGTAGTAACTGGCGGTGGTGTATTAGGTAAAGTGTCTAAAGTAGACGATAACTATGTAGTACTTGAAGTGTCTGAAGGCATTGAAATGAAATTTCAAAAGTCTTCTGTTGCTGCAGTATTGCCAAAAGGAACGTTGAAGTCTATTTAACCTTCCTGGAAAAGCGCCTAGTGTAGGCGCTTTTCTTTTTCCGATTTATTAAATTTTGAGATGTTTGCACTGTGTTGCGAATAACAGTCTCATTTTAGGTGTAAAGGATTTTTCATGCTTAACAAGTACCCCTTGTGGAAGTATTTGCTAATTCTTCTTGTTTTGGCTTTGGGGCTACTCTATGCCTTCCCAAACCTTTATCCGGATGATCCAGCGCTACAACTATCTACCCAAAAAGCAACGGCGGTTGTTGATGAGCAAGCTTTGCTAAGAGCAAAAAATGCGCTTGCTACTGCGAATATAGAATTGAAAGAAGCAGAGCTTACCTCTGCTGGCGGTACCTTGCGCTTTAATAGCGGTGAGGACCAACTGGCTGCTAAGCCTATTGTGGCGGCAGCTTTGGGTGATGACTTTGTAACCGCGCTTAACCTAGTTCCTACAACACCAGAGTGGTTGTCTTCATTGGGTGCTGGGCCTGCTAAATTGGGGCTTGATTTGCGTGGCGGTGTGCATTTTCTATTAGAAGTGGATACCCCAGCGGCACTTAAGCAACGACTTGAAGTAAGCGCAAGTGAGATGAAGGCGATATTGCGCAAAGATCGTGTGCGTTATCGTAGTGTTGATATAGAGGATGGTGTTCTATCTGTGCGTTTCTTGCAGTCGGGTGATTTAGCGTCTGCTGAAGTGCTGTTGAAAGGTGAGTTTCCTGAATATCGTTATGCGACTCGCCAAGAAGCGGATGAGTTTTATTTGGATGTGACTTTTACGGAAGCGGCTAAGAAGGAAATTGAAGCCTATGCTTTGCAGCAAAACTTAACAACACTGCGAAACCGTGTTAACGAACTGGGTGTGGCTGAGCCGCTTGTTCAGCGTCAAGGCAGTAACCGTATCGTTGTTGAATTGCCAGGTGTGCAAGATACCGCTGCGGCAAAACGTATTATTGGTGCAACGGCGAACTTAGAGTTTCATCTGGAAGCGGGCTTGGAAGACAATGGCGCAGACGTAGAAACCTTGACCTTCCGTGATGGCAGTGGACGAACAGCACGTCTAGAGCGCGACATTATTATTACGGGTGACAGTGTTTCTGATGCTAGCTCATCGTTTGATGAGAATGGTCGTCCGCAAGTGAATATTAGCTTGGACGGCAAAGGCGGCAGACAGATGAGTAAAGTAACTCGTTCTGCGGTTGGTCGAAACATGGCCGTTGTGTTCATTGAGCATAAGTCACGTAGTCGTTTTGTTGAGACAGACGGCAAGATGGAAGAAGTGCGAAGAAGTTATAGTGAGAAAGGCATTATTTCTTTAGCAACGATTCAAACCACATTGGGGAATTCTTTCCGTATTACCGGATTGGACAGCCCTCGTGAGTCTTCTGAACTTGCTTTGTTGCTTCGTGCTGGTGCTTTAGCCGCGCCTATCTATTTCGTTGAAGAGCGTACCATAGGCCCGAGTTTGGGTGCTGAAAACATTAAGCTGGGCATCAACTCTGCGCAAATCGGTTTGTTGGTTGTTATGTTGTTCATGCTGGTTTACTACAAGGTATTTGGTATTTTTGCCAATGTGTCTTTGGCGTTGAACATTATTCTTTTGATGGCTTGTATGTCTATCTTAGGGGCCACCCTCACTTTGCCGGGTATTGCTGGTATTGTGTTGACGATGGGGATGGCGGTGGATGCAAACGTGTTGATTTTCTCAAGGATTAGAGAGGAGTTGGCGAGTGGTATGCCAAGTCAGCAGGCCATACATTCTGGCTTTAATCGTGCATTTACGACGATTTTTGATGCGAATATCACAACTTTGCTTGTGGCTGTTATTTTGTTTGCGGTAGGCACTGGACCTGTTAAAGGTTTTGCTGTGACTTTGTCGTTGGGTATTCTTACTTCGATGTTTACGGCAATTGTCGTCACTCGTGCACAGGTTAACCTTGTGTATGGTGGTCGTAAAAACAAGAAATTGTATATTTAGGAGAGCGCCATGAAAGTGACAAATATTCCATTTATGGCAATGCGTAAAATCGTAGCTGCATTTTCGGTTGCGCTGATCCTGATCTCTCTTGGTTCTTTGGCGACAAAAGGCTTGCAGTTTGGTCTCGATTTTACGGGCGGTACTTTGATTGAGGTGGCTTATAAAGAGGCGCCAAAATTAGATGATGTTCGTGAGCTGCTTGGACAAAATGGTTACAGCGATGTTGTAGTTCAGAATTTTGGTTCTACGACTGATGTTGTGGTGCGTATGGCGAATGCCTACACCCCGACTTTAGGGGATGAAGTACTATCAACACTACAAAACCACGGATCAAATGAGGTGACGCTGCAGCGTTCAGAGTTTGTTGGTGCTCAAGTAGGCGAAGAGTTGCGTGAGCAGGGTGGCTTGGGCATGTTACTTGCCTTGGCAATCGTGATGATTTACGTGGCAGTGCGTTTCCAATTCAAATTTTCTCTTGCTTCTGTGATTGCATTGATACACGACGTTATCATCACCTTGGGTTTCTTTTCTCTGTTTGAGGTGGAATTTGATTTAACTGTACTGGCGGCTTTGTTGGCTGTGGTGGGTTATTCACTTAATGATACGATTGTTGTGTGTGATAGGATTCGTGAAAATTTCCGTATTATGCGCGACACTACGCCATATGACTTGGTCAATGATTCGATTAACCAGACGCTAGATCGTACCTTGATTACTTCGATGACTACCTTGTTTGTTTTAGTAGTGTTGTTTTTCTTGGGTGGTGAAGCGATTCATAATTTCTCCATGGCGTTATTGGTTGGTATTATTATTGGTACTTACTCTTCTATTTTCGTGGCGGCAAATTTGTTGTTGGCGATGGATGTGAAGAGGGAAGACTTGATTCCTGCACCGAAAGAAGAATTAGAAGACGATCTACCTTAGCGTATTTTGTTGTCTGGTACTGTCAAAAAAGCCTGCTTCGTGCAGGCTTTTTTGTAGACTTTCTTGGTCAATGTGGTTTTATTGAACAGACTAAAGTTGTGATCATTGGTTCTGTCTTGGTCGTTTATGTGTTTTAAGTTGAGGTGAATGTTTCAATATGCGTTTTTGGCTGTTTGGTTCCTTGCTCATGTTTATGAGTGTTCAGGCTAAGGCTTTGGATTTTGCGGCCATGGATAAAACCGCTCAGGGCTTTTCGAACATTAGGACGGTCCATATTGCCCATAATGGGGGAGTGGTTTGGGCAAAGGCCTATAACAAAGCCGATATTAACGCCGTGGCGAATATTAAATCGGCGTCGAAGTCGCTGATGTCTGCCATTGTTGGTATGGCAATTGATCGCGGCGTCATAGAGGGAGTTGATCAGCCTATCGTGTCCTTGCTGTCTAAGCAATTGCCCAGTAACCCAGATCCGCGTTTAAAGGATATTACGGTAGGGCACTTGCTGTCGATGCAGGCGGGCTTGGAGCGAACCTCAGGGCGTAATTATGGCCGTTGGGTGGTGAGTGATGACTGGGTAAAGACGGCTTTGTCTTGGCCTTTTGTTGATGCTGTCGGTGGCGATATGCAGTATTCAACGGGCAATACGCATTTGTTATCCGCTATTGTTATGCAGCAAAGTGGGCAACATACTTATCTTTTAGCTAACCAATGGCTGCAAGGTTCCGGTGTTTCGATACAAAGTTGGGAGATGAGTCCAAAAGGGATTCCAATGGGGGGCAATCAGGTGGGCATGACTCCTGCTTCGTTGTTGGCGTTTGGTGAGTTGTATCGACGCGGTGGTGTGACCGAGTCGGGTAAGCGTTTGCTCTCTAAAGAATGGATCACGCAGAGTTGGACACCAAGAACGCAGTCTCGCTTTCATGAAGGTGAGTACGGTTATGGTTGGTTTATTCAAACTTTTGCTGGCGTACAAGGTTATTACGGGTGGGGTTATGGTGGGCAGATGATTTACGTATTGCCCGAATTGGCGTTGACTGTTGCGATCACGTCAGAGGAGACATTACCTTCTGGTCGTACGGGTTATCGAGACAGTTTGCATGACATGTTAAGTAACGATATTGTGCCTGTTATCAGTGCGGCCCAATGATAGAAATAGATAGAAATAACAAAGCCTGCTCAGAGCAGGCTTTGTTATTGATTTTGGGTGGGGTTATTGTTTGATAACTTGACCGAACGGCATGCCCATTTTGGTTGGGGTTTCTGCTTGTAGCGATTCTTCCCAATTGATGGCGTTTTTACCAAACAATACAATGGCAGTGGATCCTAGTTTGAATCGACCCATTTCTTCGCCTTTGTTAATGTTTATTTTGCTAAGTTGATCGTAGTCCCAAGTGACGACATTTTTATTAAATGGTGTTACTTGTCCTGCCCATACGGTTTCAATGCTGGCGACAATCATAGCGCCAACCAGTATCACCGCCATTGGACCTGCCTCTGTATCGAATAAGCAGACCGTTCGTTCGTTACGAGCAAAAACGTTAGGGATTTGCTCTGCGGTTACCTTGTTTACTGAAAATAGTTTGCCTGGAATATGGATCATTTTGGTGAGTTTGCCAGTGAGTGGCATGTGCACACGATGATAGTCCTTGGGTGATAAATAAACGGTTGCAAAAGAGCCGCCTAAAAACTGATTGGATAGCGATGCGTCGCCTCCTAGTAGGCTGGTTAGGCTGTAATGATGGCCTTTGGCTTGGAACAGTGTGCCGTGTTCTATTTTTCCGAGTTGGCTAATGGCGCCATCTGCTGGACAGGCGATGCTGTTTTCTTCGTTACAGATAGGGCGTAGTTCGGGGCGAATGGCGCGAGTAAAAAAGTCATTAAAATTCCGGTAAGACAGTGGATCGCTGTTTACCGCTTCGCTCATGTCGACTTGGTATTTTTTTACAAACTGGCTGATGAAGGTGTTTTTTACCCAAGTGTTTTCACATTCGGCTATCTTGCCGATAGCACGTGATAGGGTCTTTTGCGGTGTGATGTGTTGTGCAAATGCAAAAAGTTGATCTTTAGTCACGTTATTTGTCCTAGTAGGTGAGTTTATAAGGTGGAGTGGCTGATTATAGAGACGATCTGTTTAAGCGTTATGTAATCATTCTCACTGAATTTTTTGCGTGTTTCTAGCCAAAATATGACCATTTCATTTGCTGATGTTGGTGTTGAAGCAAGCATAAGATGGCTGTTTTTATCAATAATCTGGTCTGATGTGTGTGGCAACTCAGTTAATATTTTGTCGAGTTTTTCCCCAGTCAAATGACTGGCCGATCTTTTCTGCGACAGTTTTTTGAAGACGCTTGAGGGGGTGTTCCACTTTATCGCTTTAATGACGTCTATATTGTAGCCGGACTGATAGAGCGGAGATACTTTATTGTCAGAATGTCTAAATAAGATACAGTGCTGGGTGTTAGGGATGGTCTTTAAAATCGTTTTTAGTGCCAGATTTGCCCTTTGCTTAGTCCCCATATTGTTTGTTTTGCTTACTGCTTTTTTGAGTTCAGCAAGAGGGGATAGCGGGCTGTGTTTCTTTGTGGTTTGCCCTGACTTATTTGTATAAAGCATGGGGTCAAGCAGTTGTTGGGCGAGTGATATTTTCCCTCCTTTGTTAAAAAGTTTGGCTGCTTCCGTGCTTGCTAAATGAGCTGTTTGAATGATTTCACCAACGCGGCGATGCATAATGGTTGCCACAACGCGGTAGTAAAAAGGCAGATTTTTGGAATCCCATCGCATGCGATTCGCTTCATGGGCTACTTTGTTGGCGCAGTATGAAAAAATCAACGGATTGTTAATTAAAATAGTCAGTTTTTTGTCTTCGGCAAAGCCGGGTAGCTCATCTGGGTGGTGCGCTAAGTGAGCGAGTGTTTGTAGCTCTTTAGCATTGGGTATGTGCTTAGTTAAAAACGATTCAATTACTTTGCTTGGGGTGTGCCAATGCGTGCAGAGGTGCACTGTGAGCTCATCAAGGCGACACCCTAAGGTGTTAAGTTCGGCCTGACTGGCTTTTTGCCCTTGTTTAATTTTTTGTTCAATGATTGTCATGGTTGGGTAGGCATAAAACCATAATAGCCATCTAGCCGCGTCGCGAAATAGTGTGATCCAAAAAATATCGTCTTCGTGACTGCTGAGTTTTTCTATTGCCCAGCGGCGGGCCATTGTAGCGGCCTCGTAGCTGATTTGTATTTCGCTTAAAAAGGCGATTAATGGCGCGGGGTTTTCTTTTGTACTGAGAGTGTAAGGAGCAAATTGTGGAATGAGTTTTTCGATGCGATTCATTCCCACCATGGCGGCGGCATGAAAAGGTGTTTTTATTTCACTATTTTTATTTGGTACGATGCGATTTGCTTCATTGAGAATGGCAAAAGCCAGTAATGGATCGGCTGCTATGTTGGCTTGTATGCCATCGAGCGTATCTTCTGTTCGTTTAATTTGAGTCTTAAGGCGAGTAAGATTGACTGCTTGAACAGGAAATTTTTTGTTTTTTAGAAAATGTAGCCATTCGTTTAGGCCAGAAGGTGACTTGTCTATCATAGCTGGTTACATTAGTGGCTCTTGTTGATGTGTGTTTAACGCGCTCTTATGTTTTTGATCTCATTAATCATACTGTATATTGAGGTAAGAGAATACTTTGTCGGTATTAAGGAATAAAATATGTTTGCATTAGCTGGCGTGTTAGTGGTGATTATTAGTGTAGTGTCTGGCTATTTGGCATCTCATGGAAGAATGCTGGCTTTGTGGCAGCCTTTTGAGGTGGTTATTATTTGTGGCGCTGCATTGGGTGCTTTTATGGTGGCTAACCCATTCATTGTGCAGAAAAAAGTATTGACCATGTTGCCTCAGGTGTTTTCGGGAAGCAGGCATAACAAGCGATTCTATACGCAATTGCTGGGGTTGATGTATTGCCTGTTTCAAAAAAGTCGCCAGAATGGCTTTTTGGCAATTGAAGAAGACATTGAGTCACCTTTTACGAGTGAGCTGTTTAATCGTTTTCCAGACGTCATTCGCGATCATGAGGTGGTGAATTTTTTAACGGACAACTACCGTATCTTTACATTAACCGGTTTGCCTGCTTATGAGATCGAGGCCATCATGGATAATGAAATAGAGCAAATTCAAGAGGAATTAGTGGCCCCTAGTCATGCCTTAACTCGGGTGGCAGAAGCGTTGCCAGGATTTGGTATTGTGGCGGCGGTATTGGGTATTGTTATCACAATGGGGTCGATTGGTGGGCCGATTGAAGAGATTGGTGGGCATGTTGCGGCGGCTTTAATTGGCACTTTTTTAGGTATCTTCTTTGGTTATGGCTTTGTCGGGCCGGCTGCCTCTCATTTAGAAAGTTTGGGTGCTCACGAATTAAAAGCGTATTTGTGTGTTAAAGCCTGTCTTAACTCTATCGTATCGGGTTATGCGCCACCAGTAGCGGTAGAGACGGGGCGCAAGTTGTTGCCTCCTGAAATGCGTCCTAGTTTTATTGAGCTAGCCGATGATCTTAAACAGTACCGTTAATATGAGCTTGATGGTAGGTAAGGAGAATATCGCATGGCCTTAGGTTCTAACGGTTTGGTGATTCGTCGAGTTAAAAAAATTAAAAAGGGTGGTCATCACAGTGGTGCATGGAAGATTGCTTTAGCTGATTTTGCTTTGGCAATGATGGCGCTTTTTTTGGTGTTGTGGATATTGAGTGTTGCCTCGCCAGAGGAGTTGGCAAGTATTGAGGGGTATTTTCAAAATCCTACTGGAGCATCTACGGCGGGTTTTAGTGCCAATCCAATAGATTTAGGTGGTAGTCCAGCCAAGAGTCCTGAGAAGAAGATGGATCTGCAGCAGCCAGAGTCTGGCAGTGTCGATGTGCCAGCGAGAGACACGCAAATGGGTAATGGTTCAGATTCTGCTGAGTCCAATAGTCTTAATAATATGGTGCAAGAAGAGTTGAGTAAAATGAATGTCTTGCTTTCTCAGCAGCAAAACATGCGTATTGAAATTACCCCACTGGGGGTACGAATTACCTTGTTGGATGATCCAAATAAGCCAATGTTTGAGCGTGGTAGTGCTCGCATGATGCCTGACATAGAAAATACGCTGCTTACGATGGCGCCGATTTTTAATAAAATCACCAATCCAATCGTGATTACGGGACATACTGATTCTTCTAAGTTTAGTGGGAGTGGTGGTTTGGATAACTGGGATTTGTCGGCGATGCGGGCGAATGCGGCGCGTCATATCCTTGAGGAGGGCGGTGTAGAGGATAAACGTATTGCTCAAGTGATTGGTTTGTCTGATACCATACCTTACAATCGATTTGATACGGATAGTGCTGAAAATCGACGTATTAGCATTACTTTATTAACGGATGATGCGTACAAAAAATTGCTGGATCAGAATCGTCGAAACTACGGCAACCCTGTCCAGCAATCGGATTTGAATATCACGCCTGAAACGGTGTTTTAGAAGGCTTGATTTTCCCGAATAGACTGCTTAATTCGTAGGAAGCTCTGGAAGCGGTGTTCGGTAATTTGACCTTTTTCTAGAGCGGCGAGAATGGCGCATCCGGGCTCTTTTTCATGGGCGCAATCACGGAAACGGCAGTAACCTATATGCGGCCGGAATTCAATAAAGCCATTCAATAGTTCGTCTTCCGAAATGTGCCATAAACCAAACTCTCGAATGCCTGGTGAGTCAATTAAGTCACCACCTTTTGGCATGTGGAACAGTCTGGCTGTGGTGGTGGTGTGTACGCCTTTTTTGCGTTTTTGAGACAGCTCTCCCACGCTAATGTCAATGCCAGGAAGCAATGTGCCGATAAGCGACGATTTGCCAACGCCAGATTGTCCAACAAAGACGCTGGTCTTATCTTGCAGGAAGTTATAAAGCGCTTCCATGCCTGCTTGATTCTTGATAGAGGTTCTGATGATCTTGTAATTAAGATCTTCATAGGTTTTTATCAATGTGTCTAATTCTTCTTGGTTGCTGTCGTCGATCAAGTCGCACTTGTTGAGCAAAATAACCGGCGGTATGCCAACGGTTTCAGCGGCCACTAAGTAGCGGTCAATTAAGTTGGCGTGTGCAACAGGTTCAGCAGCAATAACGACGATGATGTGGTCTATGTTGGCTGCGACGGGTTTTATTCTACCGTGCATGTCTGGGCGTGACAGCGATGTATTTCTTGGTGTGGTCGCGACGACCACGCCACCTTCATTTTGTTTGGGGCGCCAGATGACCTTGTCGCCAGTAACCAATTGGCCTAAGTTGGCGCGTAAATTACAACGCGTAGAGACGCCAATAAAAGGTTCTTGGGTGCCTTCCACTTCCACTTGCGTGCCAAAGTGCGAGATGATGATGCCTTCTGTCTCTGGGCCGAGGTCAGATGATTGTAAAAGTTCTTCGGCGATATCCCCTCGTTTCTGAGTGCGTTCAACGCGCTCTTTATGAATTCTTTCGATTCGCCACGTTTGTTGTTTAGTAAGTTTTCGCTTCGACATTAGATTCGTCTGGTCATAAAGTAAGGCGCATAGAGTATAATGCTTGGCATTGATAATAAAGGACTTGGAAGATTATGAGCTTAAATGAAGAGAATTTAGTGTGGATCGATCTTGAAATGACGGGATTGGACCCAGAAGCCGATACCATTATTGAAATTGCGACTGTGGTAACAGACAAATATTTGAATGTGTTGGCTAAAGGGCCGAATCTTGCGATTCATCAAGACAAGGCGGTAATGGATGCGATGGATGAATGGTGTACGAAGCATCATGGGGATTCGGGATTAACGGCAAGAGTATTATCCTCAACGATTAGTATGGAACAAGCTGAAGAGGAGACCATCAAGTTTTTAGCCAATTATGTTCCAGCTGGTAAATCGCCAATTTGTGGTAACAGTGTTGGGCAAGATCGTCGCTTTTTATATCGCTACATGCCTAAATTGGAAGCGTTTTTCCATTACCGTTATCTGGATGTGAGTACGGTTAAAGAGCTGGCGAAGCGCTGGAAGCCAGAGGCGTTAGAAGGTTTTTCTAAATCGGGTTCGCATTTAGCTTTGGACGATATTTTAGAGTCTATTGGTGAATTGAAACATTATCGTAAAACCATGTTTGGTTTGGATGATTAAGGCAGCAGCCTTTTGAATCGAGCGTTAGCCTCTAAATAAGTTAGTGGACGGTTGTCCGCTAACTTATTTCACTCACTTTGTCCGCTAACTTAGTGCGGAAGTACCATCCCATATTAGTTTTAATCCTGTTAAGAAAAGACAGCTATACATGGCTTTAAAAAACCATTCTGTGGATATTTTATAGTGTAACCATGCGCCAAGTTGTACCCCAAGAAAAGCGATGGGCGTAAAGCTAAGCGACAACAGTATATTGTCTGTGTTGAGTTGCCCTAGCATGCCATAAGGGATCAATTTAACGTAATTGATGGCGGTGAAGATCACCGCTGCGGTGGCCAAGTATTGGGTTTTATCAAGATTGGTTCTAAGTAAATATACACTCATTGGTGGTCCGCCAGCATGGGCGATAAAGCTGGTAAACCCACCTAGGCAACACCAAAGTCTGCCAACTACAGCACTAAGCGGTTTTCGTGTGGTGCGGGTGTGTTTTCTTGGCCATGAGTTAAGTGTAAATCCCACCGCTATAATGCCGACCATTATTTTTAGCCATTCAATTGAGAACCACGACGCTGTTAAGCCGCCAATAATAACGCCAACGATCGCGGCGGGAATGCATTTTAGTAGTTGCTCTGTGTTCCATTTTCGCCAAAATTTTTGCACGGTAAATATGTCCATGATGCAGAGAATGGGTAGCATGATGGCAGCCGCTAGGGTGGGGGAGGTTTGTAAGGATATGAGTGGTACGGCGAGAATACCAAATGCGCCAGAAAATCCTCCTTTCGAAATGCCAGTGATAAAAACAGCAATGCCAATCAGTGAGATGAGAAACCAATCCATAGATAGGTGTCCTTAATGTGCGGTGTTGTTTGTGATTGAGGCTCTCTAACAAACTAATTATGCGCCATTGATGCTTGTTTCAAAAGACTTGTGTATTAGAATTGCGGTTATTGTTCTAGGTTGCGTATATTTTTCTGCGAGAAGGGTTGGTATTGATGCGAATGGAAAAAGAAATTTATGGTGAAGAGGCTATGGAAAGCTTGGGAGAAACTCTATCTAAGGCGCTGAAAGATGGCGGAGTTGTTTATTTAGAGGGTGATCTGGGGATGGGTAAAACCACGTTAGTAAGGGGGGTGTTGCGTGGTTTGGGGTATCAAGGTCCAGTTAAGAGTCCCACTTATACGATTGTTGAGCCATATGAGTTTGATGGTTTAGAAGCCTACCATTTTGATCTTTATCGGGTGGGAAATGCCGAAGAGCTCGAGTTTATGGGGATCCGTGACTATTTCACGATAGGCAGTTTGTGTCTGATTGAATGGGCTGAAATGGGGCGTGGTGTTCTCCCTGAGGCGGATTTGGTGATTTCGTTGCAATTGATACGACAAGGGCGTCATGTTTCTTTTATTGCGCAATCAGAAAAGGGTAATGTGGCGTTAAATGTTCTAGGAGAGGCTATAACTTCTTGATGTATAGATGTCTTTACTATTCGTAAGATTGAGATCCGCTTAATCAGCGGTTATAGTGTGTCAGATATACTAGCTAGCTGTCTGATATGCATACTAAATTTCAAACTTGTCTTTTTGTTTTTATTAATTTGATCCTATCTGTCGCATGCTTAAATGTGTTTGCGGCAGAAGTTAGAGATATTCGTGTTGCCCAGCAAGAAGGGGTGACACGTTTGGTTTTTGAGCTTTCTGCGCTTTCTGAGCATCGAATTTTTCCGCTCTCAAATCCTGAGAGAATTGTCTTGGACGTCAGTGGCGTTAATCTACAAGCATCGGTGGTGGATGGGTTGTCTGCTCTGTCGTCCGATGTGTTGATGCGTGTCCGTTATGCTAAACGCAATGATGGTGTTCGCTTTGTGCTTGATTTGGCGCAAGCTGCTAAGGCTAAGAGTACGGTGCTGGCGGCAAATGGTACGTATGGCCCGCGCATACTGGTTGAGCTTGAGTATGGTGTTCAAAAACCTGCTACTGTCGTCAAAAGCGTGGCAAACTTGTCAAAAGAGAAGCGCGATATCGTGATCGCGATTGATCCGGGTCATGGTGGTAAGGATCCTGGCGCTTTGGGGCAACATAATGTGCGTGAAAAAGACATTGTGCTGTCTATCGGTAAAGAGTTGGCAAGTCGAATTAACGTTGTAGATGGTTTTAAGGCGGTGTTGACACGATCTACAGATACGTATCTTCAGCTGCGTGATCGTTCTCGAGTGGCGCGTGAGGCTAATGCTGATCTATTAATTTCCATACATGCTGATGCCTTTACCAAGGCGAGTGCTCGTGGTGCGTCGGTGTGGGCGCTATCATTAAGCGGTAAAACTTCTGAAATGGGCCGCTGGTTGGCTCAGCAAGAGAATTCTGCTGACTTGGTGGGCGGTATTTCACTGGATGATAAAGATCAGCTACTGGCAGAGGTGCTGCTTGATATGTCCATGAACTCAACCATTCAAATGAGTTTGAATGTGGGGGACAGTGTTTTGGGCGAAATGAAAAATGTTGCTGTGTTGCATAAAGATAGTGTTCAGCAGGCGGGTTTTGTCGTTCTCAAATCGCCTGATATTCCATCTATCTTGATTGAAACTGGGTTTGTCTCCAACAGCACAGAAGCGAAAAATCTAGCCAGTAAGGCGTATCGAGTCAAGATTGCAGCCTCTATAGCCAAAGGTGTGATTGGGTATTTTACTAAAAATGCCCCTGATGGTTCCCTGGTGGCATGGAAACAAAACAAACATACCGAACGTGTTTATACAGTTGGTAAAGGGGATACCTTGTCGGAAATTGCACGACGTAATCAAGTTTCTTTACCGGTTCTGCGTCAAGCTAATAACCTTAGTAATGATGTTATTTGGGTTGGTCAGAAGCTTGTTATTCCTGCCGGATAACGCCATATTTAAATCCCTGCTACATGGAGGGGTGTCATTTTTTTGAAGGTCGTTCATGCAAAGAATTAATCTTTTATCCCCACGTCTAGCTAACCAAATTGCTGCGGGAGAGGTGGTTGAACGACCCGCTTCCGTTGTAAAAGAGTTGCTTGAAAACAGTCTGGATGCCGGTGCCTCACAGCTTGATATTGATGTGGAGCAGGGTGGGGTTAGGTGCATAAAAATACGTGACAATGGCACTGGCATAATGAAAGACGATCTTTCGTTGGCTTTAAGTCGTCATGCGACAAGTAAAATTGTGACGTTGGATGATTTGGAAGCGGTAAAAACGCTCGGTTTTCGTGGCGAGGCTTTGGCTAGTATTAGTTCTGTGTCTCGAATGCATCTTACTTCCCGTGCTGAAAATGAACAAGAGGCTTGGCGTGTTGAAGCAGAGGGGAAAGACATGGCGGCAGCGGTGCGTCCTGCCTCCCATCCTCAGGGTACGACCATTGAAGTGCGAGATTTGTTTTTTAATACCCCCGCTCGACGTAAGTTTTTGCGCACTGAAAAAACAGAGTTTGTCCATTTGGAAGAGGTAGTGAAGCGGCTGGCGCTGAGTCGTTACGAAACCGGTTTTCGTCTCAGTCACAATGGTAAGCAGGTTTATGATCTTAGGCCCGTCACCGATCAGCTCCACGCTGAACATAGATTAGCAACCTTGTTGGGGAAAAAGTTTATTGAAAACGCTTTAACCCTTGATGTTGAGGCGGCGGGGTTGCGTCTGTGGGGGTGGATAGGTTTGCCGACGTTTTCTCGCTCTCAGGCCGACCTGCAATATTTCTTTGTTAATGGTCGCGTGGTTAAAGACAAATTGGTTGCTCATGCTGTACGTCAAGCTTATCGAGATGTTTTGTATAACGGTCGGCACCCAACTTTTGTTCTGTATCTTGAGTTAGATCCCGCCACAGTGGATGTTAACGTGCACCCTACTAAGCATGAGGTGCGTTTTCGTGATGGGCGACTGGTGCATGATTTTCTGTTCAGTCGTATCCATAAGGCGATTGCCGATGTGCGGCCAGAGTCTGATGCTGCCCCGACGGGTATGAGTCAATCGGTGGGTGGTGAGGCGTTACCTCGTGCCGTGGATATTACTGAGCAATCTGCTTTGCCCTTGTCTAATCGGTCTGCGTCGTCTTCTATGGACTGGATGAGATCGACGTCTAGCTCTCCAGATGTCTCTGAGGTGCGTGGGCAGCTTGATGGGATGCGTCGTCTCTCTGGTTATGCCCAAGAATATGTCTCTTCCACAGAGATAGTGGACCCAGAGACTGGCGAAATCAGGGAAGTTCCACCGTTAAATAGCCTAGGGGAAAGTGAAGGCTCATTTGTGAGGTCGGAGTCGGATTATCAAACTGTGCCGCCATTAGGTTTTGCTGTCGCGCAATTGCATGGTGTTTATATTCTTTCTGAAAGTGAGCAAGGGCTTATTTTGGTGGATATGCATGCCGCCCATGAGCGGATTGTTTATGAGCGCATGAAGACGGCTTTTTATCAAAAAAACATTGCCTCCCAGCCGCTATTGGTGCCTATTAATATTGCTGTATCGCAGAGTGAAGCGGATCTTGTTGAAGAGAGTGCTGATGTATTTAGTGCGTTTGGCTTTTGTGTTGAGCGGGCGGGATTGGAAAGTATCATGGTGCGCGAAGTACCTATTATACTGATTCGTGGTGATGTGGAAGGTTTGGTGCGTGATGTGATCAGTGATTTATCCGCGAATGGGGTCTCTGATTTGTTGGCATCGCGGGCAAATGAATTAATGGCCTCAATGGCTTGTCATGGCGCGGTTCGAGCGAATCGTAAACTGACTGTAGCGGAGATGAATAGCCTTCTTCGTGATATGGAAGTGACAGAACGAAGTGGGCAGTGTAACCATGGTAGACCAACATGGGCGCATTTGAGCATGTCCGATTTAGATAAACTCTTTTTGAGAGGGCGTTGATATGGCAAAGCCACATGTAGTTTGTTTAATGGGGCCAACAGCTTCCGGTAAGACTGGGTTGGCTGTTGAGCTTGCGCAGCATCATGATTTTGAAATTATCAGTGTGGATTCGGCGCTTGTTTACAAGGGGATGGGTATTGGAACGGCTAAGCCAGACGCTGATCTGTTGGCAAAAGCGCCGCACAGATTGATTGATATCATCGATCCGGTTGAGTCGTATTCGGCCGCAGATTTTGTCCTAGATGCCGTTGAACACGCGCAAGAGATTCTCTCAAGAGGGAAGGTTCCGCTGCTAGTCGGCGGAACCATGATGTATTTTAATGCGCTGCAAAAAGGATTGGCTGAAATGCCCAATGCAAATCCTGAATTGCGCGCTATTATTGAGGAAGAGGCGTCCATCAAAGGTTGGGTGTCGTTGCATGAAGAGTTGCAAAAGGTGGATCCTGAGGCGGCTCTGCGCATACATCCTAACGATCCGCAGCGTTTGCAAAGGGCGATTGAGGTGTTTCGTTTGACTGGCAAGTCTATGACTCAGCTTTGGGCAGAGCAAGAATCCGTGTCGTTGCCGTTTGACATGATTAATTTGGCTGTGATGCCGAAAGAGCGGAGTGTTTTGCATCAACGTATTGAGCAGCGCTTTTATGACATGATGGAGCAAGGTTTTTTGGCGGAGGTGGAAAGCTTATATCGCCGAGGAGATTTGTCTATTGAGATGCCTTCTATGCGTTGTGTCGGTTATAGGCAATTATGGCAATATTTAAACGGTGAGGATTTGCTAGATGATGCTATCTTTAAAGGTATTGTCGCTTCTCGTCAGCTAGCAAAGAGGCAGCTTACTTGGCTAAGGGGGTGGGAGGATTTGATGATTTTTGATAGTTTGTCAAAAGATCTTGTGCCTGATGCCTTGAATTACATCGAAAGCAGGATTATATAGGGGAAATAGATAAAAAATTGGTGTAGTATCTACGGTATTGTTTTATCAATATTTAATTTAATTTTTCGCGCTTAACTTAAGGAGATTCCAATGTCAAAAGGGCAATCATTACAAGACCCTTATCTAAATATTCTACGCAAAGAAAGAGTGCCAGTGTCTATCTTTCTTGTAAATGGAATTAAACTTCAAGGTCAAATCGAATCATTCGATCAGTTTGTGATTCTGTTGAAAAATACCGTTAGCCAGATGGTTTATAAACACGCCATTTCTACGGTAGTACCTTCTCGTACTATCCGCGTCCCGTCTCCTGATCAGCCGGAAGATGCTGCTGAATAGTTTGTCTTTAATAGGGCAAGCAGAGGAATACCAGATTGTTTTTTGAACGTCCAGATAGTGGTGAAATAGCTGTATTGGTCCATATAGATTTCCGTGATCAAAGTGAATCTTATGGGCCTGAAGAGTTTGTTGAGCTTGCTATTTCTGCTGGCGCTGATCCTGTTGCGGTTGTAACGGGGTCTCGCCAGCGTCCTGATGCTAAGTACTTTATCGGTACTGGTAAGCTAGCTGAAATAAAAGACATTGTTGATCGTGAGGGGGCGCAAGTCGTTCTTTTCGATCATGCGCTGTCTCCTTCCCAAGAGCGCAATTTAGAAAGTGTTTTTCAATGCCGTGTGCTTGATCGTACAGGCTTAATCCTTGATATCTTTGCACAACGAGCACGTACTCATGAAGGTAAGTTGCAAGTTGAGTTGGCTCAGTTGCAGCATATGTCAACTCGTCTTATTCGAGGTTGGACGCACTTAGAACGCCAAAAAGGCGGTATAGGTATGCGTGGGCCTGGTGAGACTCAGCTTGAGACAGACCGTCGCTTGTTAAGAGAGCGTATCAAATCTATTCAGAAAAGATTGGAAAAAGTGGAGTCACAGCGCGATCAGAGTCGTCGATCTCGTGACCGATCTGCCGTGCCCACTGTGTCATTAGTGGGTTACACAAACGCAGGTAAGTCGACTTTGTTCAACCGAGCGACAGGGGCGGATGTGTATGCCGCAGATCAGCTGTTTGCAACATTGGATCCAACCTTGCGTCGCCTTGAGATGGAGCAAATTGGCTCTATTGTATTGGCGGATACCGTAGGTTTTATTCGACAGTTACCACACCGTTTGATTAAAGCATTTCAGGCCACTTTAAAAGAATCATCTGAGGCGGATCTACTTTTGCATGTGGTTGACGCTGCAGACATTTCTCGTGATGAGAATATGGCTCATGTTGATTCGGTATTAAAAGAAATTGGTGCCGATGAGGTGCCGATGTTGAAAGTATTTAACAAAATAGACGCTTTAGCTGATACCGAACCTCGTATCGATAGAGATGCTGACGGGAACCCTTTCCGAGTTTGGTTGTCTGCTCGTGATGGTCAAGGTGTTGATTTGCTTAAACAGGCCATCTCTGAGCTATTGGCGGAGGATGTTTTTAGTGAAACGCTTTATTTGTCCAGTAAGTATGGGCGTATAAGGGCGATGCTGTTTGAGCATGGTGCTGTCAGATCGGAGCGTTTCGATGAAAGTGGTCGTTCTGTTCTTGATGTGAAGCTGCCTAAAAAAGACTATTTACAGATTTTAGCTCGTGCAGGAATGTCTGAAAATCAGATAGAGATAGCGTGAGTTATACAGGGTTATCATTAAAATAAGTGGAGACGTAGTATGGCCTGGAATGAACCGGGTAATAACGACAATGACCCATGGAATCCAGATAAGAACCGTAATAATGGTGCTGGGCGCCCGGACGGAGGTCGTGAGAAAGACGCCGATAATGATCCTTGGGGTCGTAAACCAACTGGAGGCAAAGATCAAAGCCCTCCAGATTTGGATGAAGCATTCCGTAAGCTGATGGACATGTTGGGGGTTAAAAAATCTCGTAAGTCTGGTGGCACTAACGGTGGTGATTCCGGTATGTCTGGCAAATTTGGCGGCAGTCTGATTGCGATTGTTCTGTTGGCTTTGCTTGCTTTGTGGGCGGCGACAGGGGTTTATCAGGTGGATCAGCAGGAGCGAGGTGTTGTGCTTCGTTTGGGTAAATATCACTCTACTGTTATGCCGGGGTTGCATTGGAATCCACCAATGATTGATTCTGTTAGTAAAGTGAATGTTACTAAAGTGCGTTCTCATGATCACAAGGCTCTCATGCTGACGGTTGATGATGCTATCGTCGAGGTGGGTGTGTCTGTTCAGTATTCTGTTCAAGATCCGAAGGATTTCTTGATTAACGTGCGTAATCCTGAAGAATCTCTTGCTCAGATAACAGAAAGTGCGCTTCGCCATGTCGTTGGTAGTTCTGAAATGGATCAAATTCTTACTCAAGGCCGAGAGTTGTTGGCTGAAGAGGTGAAGGTGAGAATTCAGGATTACAGCACAGCGTATGGAACTGGTGTATTGATTTCGAAAGTGAACGTTGAGAATACTCAGGCGCCAACTCAGGTGCAGGAAGCGTTTGATGATGTTATCAAAGCCAAAGAAGATGAGTTGCGTGTGCGAAATGAAGCTGAGTCTTATGCGAATGGTATCATTCCTGAAGCCCGTGGACGTGCGCAGCGTATTCGTGAAGAGGCTGAAGCTTATCGTTCTGAGATTGTTGCTCGGGCAAGTGGTCAGGCGGATCGTTTCGATCGTTTGTATCGTGAGTATACAAAAGCGCCAGACGTAACTCGTCGCCGTTTGTATATTGAAACGATGGAAACGGTCTATAAAGATGTGAATAAGGTTGTTGTTGATACTGAGGGTGGAAACAACATGATGTATTTGCCTTTGGATCAGTTGATGAAGCAGCGTGCTGAGTCATCTACTGGTACTGGTTCTCTGAGCTCTGGAAATATTGGGGCGTTAACAGATCAAGTGCTTGATGAAATACGTAAGCGCCAAAGTGCAACTATTCGTAGAGAGGGCAGAAACTAATGAAAGGCTTTTCTTTTTCAGTTTTATTTGTTGTTCTTCTCGGTGTGTTGATTGCTTCTCAGACGCTTTTTGTTGTCAAAGAAACAGAGCGTGCGGTTGTGCTTAAGTTTGGTGAGATTGTTCGGGAAGATGTTCAACCAGGCCTTCACTTTAAGCTGCCGATTATGAATGAAGTTAAGAAGTTTGATGCACGAATTCTAACGATGGACTCGCGTCCTCAGCGTTATTTAACGCTAGAGAAGAAAGCGGTTATCGTGGATTCTTATGTTAAATGGAAAATCGATTCTGTCGCTAAGTTTTATCAGGCCACATCGGGTGATGAGTTTGTTGCGAACCGAGTGTTGTCTTCTCGTGTTGATACAGGGTTGCGTAATAAGTTCGGTGAACGAACCATGCATGAGGTGGTTTCTGGTCAGCGAGATCAGTTGATGACCGAGTTGCGTGACGATTTAAATCGTGTTGCTCAGAATGAGTTAGGTATTTCTATCGTTGATATCCGTGTTAAACGGATCGACCTACCGCCTGATGTTAGCGAGTCTGTTTATCAGCGTATGAGAACGGAACGTGAGCGTGAAGCTCGTGAGCATAGATCGAAAGGTTTGGAGCTTGCGGAAGGTATACGTGCTGATGCAGATCGTCAGCAGGTTGTTCTTGAAGCAGAAGCGCAGCGTGACGCTGAAATGATACGTGGTGATGGCGATGCTAAAGCGGCGGCTATTTATTCTAAAGTCTATACGCAGGACCCAGAATTCTATGAATTTTATCGTAGTCTTCAGGCTTACCGCGAAAGCTTTAATGGCAGCAGTGACCTGTTTGTACTTGAGCCAGACAGTGAATTCTTCAAGTATTTGAATAGTTCAGTTCGTGGCGGTACGAAATAGCGTCCATATTCGTCAATAATCGTTCGTGAAGCCTATTTGTTAAAATGGGAAACATGATACTATTACACAAACCGGGCCCAGCCCGGTTTTTTAATGGTCAAAATAAAGAGAATCTATGCAGGAATTGTTGCAGTCGCTGCTGGTTGGCGTCAGCCTTTTATTGATCGCCGAGGGTGTTTTGCCTTTTCTGGCTCCAAATGTGTGGAGGGAAATAATGGTGAAAGCCATCGCGAGCTCAGATTTGAATTTGCGCATTCTGGGGGCGGTTAGTATGTTTCTTGGATTAATACTTCTTTTGCTGACACGAAGCTAAGAGGATAATTTAATGACATTAGCAGATCGTTGGTTGCTTCCTGAGGGCGTTGATGAAGCGTTGCCTGAGCAGGCGGCTAAAATCGAACACCTTAGAAGAACTCTGCTTAATCTCCATGAAAGCTGGGGATATCAATTAGTAATACCCCCTCTTTTAGAGTATTTGGATTCCCTTCTTACGGGTGCTGGTTCAGACCTAGAAATTGAAACCTTTAAAGTGATTGACCAATTATCAGGTCGACTTTTGGGAATACGCGCTGATTTTACTTCTCAAGTGGCTCGTATTGACGCTCATTGTCTTAAGGATGATGGGGTTCAGCGTTTGAGTTATTGTGGTAGTGTTTTGAGGACGATGCCAGCTGGATTGGATGGTACTCGTAGCCCTATTCAATTAGGAGCAGAAATTTATGGCCATGGTGGAGTAGAGAGTGATATCGAAGTGCTGTCTTTGATGTTGCAAACTTTGTCTGTCGCCGGTCTTTCAAATGTTGTGCTTGATTTGGGTCATGTTGATGTTGTAAGTGGCGTGCTGGCTGCTTGTAATTTAAATGCGGATCAGGAAAGAAAACTGATTGAGCTTTATAAAGCGAAAGATTTGCCTGAATTAGACCGCTATGTTGAAAGTTTAAATGATCTGCGTGATGTTCAAAAGCAGTGGTTGGTTAACTTGCCACGTTTGTGTGGTGGCGAAGATGTTCTGAATCGTGCATCTGAGCTGCTAGGTGATGTTAATGAATCCATTCGTGATGCGATTGTTTTGTTGCAGCAAGTAAGCCGTTCTATCTGTCAGCGTTTTCCTAATGTCGGCTTGCATTTTGATTTAAGTGATTTGGTTTCTTATAGCTATCATACCGGTGTGGTATTTGCGGCGTATGTTCCTGGTCATGGAAATGCGATTGCTCGTGGTGGGCGTTACAATAATATTGGCCAAGTATTTGGTCGGTCTAGGCCCGCTACAGGTTTTAGTACCGATGTAAAAGCTTTGGTTTCTTTGACAGATATTGTTGTCAATAAACCAAAAACAGTACTGTCACCAATTTGCTCAAGTAACGAGCTTTGGTTAAAGGCAAATTCTCTGCGTGCTGAGGGTTATCAAGTTGTTGAGGTTTTAGACGGCCTTTACGCTGGAAGCGCTGATTTTAAGTTGGATTTTGTGGATGGGGTTTGGCAGTTGCTGCCGCTTCGAAGCTAGACTTTTCTTTAAGAACTATCTAAATGAGACCTGAAATTATGGGTAAAAATGTTGTTATTCTAGGCACTCAATGGGGCGATGAAGGTAAGGGTAAGGTTGTAGACCTACTTACTGAGGATGTTGCTGCAGTTGTACGTTTTCAAGGTGGTCACAATGCTGGCCATACCTTGGTGATCGATGGCAAGAAAACGGTCTTGCATTTGATTCCTTCTGGTATTTTGCGTGATGGCGTGCAATGCATTATAGGTAATGGTGTTGTTTTGTCTCCGGCAGCGTTGAAGACAGAAATGCTGGAGTTGCTTGAGCAGGGTGTGCCAGTCGTTGAGCGTTTAAAGATCAGTGCGGCTTGCCCACTTATTTTGCCTTATCACATTGCTATTGATCAGGCTCGTGAGCTTGCTAAGGGCGAGAAGAAAATAGGTACCACTGGGCGTGGTATTGGGCCAGCTTACGAAGACAAGGTGGCGCGTCGTGCTATCCGTGTTGGTGACTTGTTGGATTCTGAGCGCTTTGCTAGCAAACTGAAAGAAGTGCTTGAGTACTACAACTTCATTCTTACGAATTATCATAAAGTAGAGCCTATCTCTTTTGATCAGGTCTATGCGGAAGGCCTAGAAATGGCCGAGTTCTTGCGTCCAATGGTTGCTGACACTATTACCTTGCTTCACGATTTGCGTAAGGCGGGTGCGAACATTATGTTCGAAGGTGCTCAAGGTTCATTGCTGGATGTGGATCATGGTACGTATCCTTACGTAACTTCTTCCAATACCACAGCAGGTGGGGCGCCAGCGGGTACAGGGTTTGGTCCTTTGTACTTGGACTATGTGTTGGGTATTACGAAAGCTTACACGACCCGCGTAGGGTCGGGCCCGTTCCCAACTGAATTGTTTGATGAAGACGGTGAGCGTTTAGGTCGTCGTGGTCATGAGTTTGGCGCAACAACGGGCCGTTCTCGTCGCTGCGGTTGGTTTGATGCGGTGGCTTTACGTCATGCGGTTCAAATCAACTCCGTATCTGGCATCTGTTTGACTAAGTTGGATGTATTGGATGGCTCTTCTGTGATTAAAGTTTGTGTGTCTTATGCGGACGCAGACGGTAATCCAGTTGCGGGTTCATTGGTTGACAGTGAGGGGTATGAGCAAGCTAAGCCAGTGTACGTAGAAATGCCTGGTTGGACTGAGTCAACGGTGGGGGCGCCAAACTTTGAAGCCTTGCCTAAAAATGCTCAAGATTATATCCGCTTCTTGGAAGAGCAGGTTGGCGTGCCAGTGGATATTATTTCTACTGGCCCTGATCGTAATGAAACGATTGTGTTGCGCGATCCCTTTAAGCAGTAAGCGTTAGTCGTTTATATTGTTGTAAAAAAAGCCGCATTTTGCGGCTTTTTTTGTTTTTGTGGGTCGCTAAGTTCATCATATTAGCATTCTTTGTAAATAGAGTGAAAAGAGGGGGAGGAGTTTGCTGGGCGCTAAGGTAATATTTACAATTGAACTTATGGCGATGTAACCGTCTGCTAAATAATGGAAAAATGAGAGGAAATATTTATGGTTAAGTTATTGCTTGCTGATGATGATGCTCGTTTGTCGGATCTAATAAAGGAATACTTTGATGGTGAGGGCTATGAAGTTGCTCATGCTTGGAATGGTCGTGAGGCTTTGGAGCTAATGGCGGCCGACATGCCTGACATTATTATTCTCGATGTCATGATGCCGGAATTGGATGGCTTTGAAACACTAAAGCAGATTCGTAATAAGAGTGCTGTGCCTGTCATTATGTTGACAGCAAAAGGCGATGATATTGATCGTATTCTAGGGTTGGAAATGGGTGCGGACGATTATTTGTCAAAACCGTTCAATCCGCGTGAATTGCTGGCTCGTATTAAGGCGATTTTACGTCGCGCAAGTCAGGAACGTGAAGATGACCCAACGGCTGACATTGATCTTTCTGGTGTCTTGTTGCGTCGTAAAGATCGAACAGTTTACCTTGAGGGGGAGTTGGTAGAGTTAACGACCTCTGAATATACGTTATTAGAATGTATGTTGATGGCGCCAGGTCAGGTCTTAACAAAGCAGGAGCTTTCTGAAAAGGCTCTGGGTCGTAAATTGACCATGTACGATCGCAGTTTGGATATGCACATCAGTAATTTGCGTAAGAAGATAGGCAGCTTAGAGAACGGCGACCCTCGAATTAAGACGGTGCGTGGCGTTGGTTATATTTTTGTGTCAAATGAGCAGGGTGCTTAATTTTTTATGAAAAATACTTTTCTGCGTGTGTTTCTGGTGGTGTTACTGTCCAATATTATTGTAGTTAGTATTGGTTTAGGGATGGTGCAGTTTATTCAGAAACGCAACCAGGTGTCCGCTGATTTGCTGGGTGATGTCGGTGTTCAGTTGGTCGCTGGGTATGAAAAGTTTGGTATTGTTTCTTTGCAAGAGGAAACGAAAAAGGCAGAAAAGCGCTTGTCTGGGACCATTTACTTGTATCAAGAAAATGGTCGACCTCTTCTTAAGCCTTTGCCGCGTAATTTTAGAGAGCAGAATACGCCGAGTTCATCAACTCGGCCAGCGGCGGATTTCTTGCACAGTCAATTTATACAGGTGATTGGTGGTAATAATGTCCAGTACTTGCTGATATTTAAGCCTGATCCCGAAATTAGCTCGTTAGCCCCTGAAGCGGTCGTTGGTTTTTCTCTACTTGGGCTACTGGTTTCAAGTGGCGTGTTGGCTTATTGGTTGCTGGGGCCTTTGCTTAAGTTGCAGCGTGTGGCACGCTCCTTTGGTCAAGGAGACATGACCGCTAGGGTGGAGAATAAGCTGGCGCGCAGAAGTGATGCAGTGGGTAAGCTGGCGCGTGAGTTTAATGAAATGGCAGTCAGAATAGAAACGCTTTTGTCTTCAAAAGAGCGTCTGATGCGTGATGTTTCTCATGAGTTAAGAACGCCACTTGCACGAATTGAAGTGGCGCTGACGATTGCGGAAGATAAGTATGGGACTGAGGCGCAAAAAGGTTATCTTCATCGAATTCGCACTGAGCTTCATGAGCTTGATGAGTTAATTGGGCAGGTGTTGACTTTAAGTCGCTTAGAAGCCGCCTCTCTTATAAAAGAGGAGATGGATCTTCAAGAGTGGTTGAGTGAAATTGTCGCGGATGTGAGTTTTGAAAGTCAGCTTAAGGGGATTTCGGTGACAAAAATTGGTCGTATGCCGAAAACCATTTTGGGCGATCCTCTTCAATTGCGTCATGCGATAGAGAATGTACTGCGAAATGCGTGTTTTTATGCTGGTTGCGGTGGTGTTATTGAAGTGGAAACTCTGGAGAAAGCGGGGACGGCTTTTATTTATGTGCGCGATAATGGCCCCGGTGTTTCTGACGATAAATTGGAGAAAATATTTCACGCTTTTTATCGTTCTTCTGAGGCTCGGGAGGCGAACAGTGGTGGTTTTGGTGTTGGTCTTACTATATCGCAACGTATTATCAAGGCGCACAAGGGGCAAATAATGGCTCGTAATCGTGAGGAGGGAGGATTGGAGGTGTGTTTTCAGCTCCCTGTAGCCTAGTGTATGTGCTAGAGAGTATTGTGTGCTTTTATTTGGAAGAAAGCCCTTGTTATTGTCCTCATAGGTAAGTAACATGCCCGTCGCAAGTTGGCTAGGCAGTCGCCGCTCAATTTATTGGGGGGAGGAAAGTCCGGGCTTCGCAGGGTAAAGTGCCAGGTAACGCCTGGGGGGCGTGAGCCTACGGAAAGTGCAGCAGAAAATACACCGCCTAAGCAGTTTACTGCCGGTAAGGTTGAAATGGTGCGGTAAGAGCGCACCGCGCGACTGGTAACAGTTCGTGGCTAGGTAAACCCCACTTGAAGCAAGACCAAATAGGAACTCTTTGGCGTGACCCGCGCTGAGTTCGGGTAGGTTGCTAAAGACGTGCAGTGATGTACGTATTAGATGAATGACTGTCCACGACAGAACCCGGCTTATCGGCCAACTTGCAATTTTTTCCTTTCTTATTTCTTCTCCAAACTAAAATCAAATTCTTAGTGATTAGATTGCTTTGTGGCATCTGGTCTTTTTGTGTTTCTACGGATTTATTTTGATCAAGAGCCGCCTTTTGTGCGGTTTTTTTTGAGGCTTTTTTGGCGTGTTTATATCTTTACGTAATATTTTTTTACTATTTTGATGAAAAGGTGTTAAATTGTGGGATAAAGTGTCGATAAGTGGGATATGGCAATGTTTCGTGGGATTCATCAAGTAAGTGTGGATGCAAAGGGGCGTATGTCGCTTCCAGCACGCTTGCGTGATGATTTGGCCCAATATGATGATAACGGCGTAGTCGTCACCATAGATCCTGTCTCTCGATGCTTATTGCTTTATCCCTTGTCTGAGTGGGAGTTGATTCAACAAAAGCTCGATAAATTACCTACTTTTCAGCCGCAGGCTAGGCGTCTGCAGCGTCTTTTAGTGGGACATGCAACCGATTTAGAAGTGGATAATGCGGGCCGAATTTTGTTACCCGCGCCGCTGCGCGAATTTGCGCGTTTGGATAAAAAGCTAACGATTCTGGGTCAAGGCAAAAAATTAGAAATTTGGAGCCAAGAAGAATGGGAAGCGCAGCGCGAAGATTATTTGTCCCAAGATGCGCTTGGTGACTTACAAACAGAAACCATGATGGATATTTCTTTATGACAAAGACGATGGCAGAACACATAAGCGTCATGCTTAATGAGTCCGTCGATATGCTAGTAACCGACGCAAATGGTCTTTATGTAGATGGCACGTTTGGCCGTGGTGGTCACACTCGTTTGGTGCTGGAAAGACTTGAGAATGGACGTTTGCTTGGTTTTGATAAAGATCCAGTGGCTATTCGTCATGGCAAGTCTTTAGAGCAAGAAGATGCTCGTTTTACGATTGTTCAAGACAGTTTTGCGAACATGGCAGAGCATATTTCGGCCGTGTTTGGTGTGGATAAAGTAGATGGTGTCATGATGGATTTGGGGGTGTCTTCTCCTCAGATTGATGATGCTGAGCGTGGCTTTAGTTTTATGAATGATGGCCCACTTGACATGCGCATGAATCCAGACAAAGGCATTAGTGCTGCTCAATGGGTTGCTACGGTTCACGAAAAGGAGTTAGCCGATGTGATGTATCAATACGGCGAAGAACGTTTTTCTCGTCGTATTGCAAAGGCTATTTGTGACTATCGTGCCCACACGCCTATTTTAACCACGCTGCAACTGGCAAAAATCATTGCAGAGGCCAACCCAGCTTGGGAAAAAGGTAAAAATCCTGCTACTCGGGCTTTTCAAGGTATTCGGATTCATATCAATAATGAATTGGCAGATCTTGAAACAGGTCTTGATGCGGCGGCTGAAGCTTTGAAGGTGGGTGGTCGGTTAGCGGTTATCAGCTTCCATTCATTAGAAGATCGTATTGTGAAGCGCTTTATGAAGTTGAAAGCGAAGGGGCCTGAGTTGCCAAGGCATTTGCCGATTCAAAATGCCCATCTCGACATTAAGTTTAAAACGGTAGGTAAGGCGATTAAACCTTCTCAAACTGAGGTAAGTGAAAACGTAAGGTCAAGAAGTGCAGTTTTACGTGTTTTGGAGCGAGTCAGTGATTAAGGCTCGTCACTTGCCGCTGGTGTTTGTGATCGGGGTTGTGTTGTTGACTTTGGTGTCCATTGCGGTGGTGATCCAAGTATATGATTTTAGGAAAGACTTCTCTTATTTGCAGACGCTTAAGCAGGATGAAGTGGATTATGAGGTGAAGTGGGGGCAGTTGCTGCTTGAGCAAAGTGCACTTACTCAGCCTAGCCGTCTGGAACAGGCGGCCATTAAAGATTTAAAAATGCATGCACCTTCTCAGGATGAATTGATAATAGTGAAACCATGAATATTGAAAACAGTGTTCAAACTCCAGGAAAATGGCGCTTCATATTTGTATACGGCATCGCGTTGCTGCTGTTTCTTATTGCGGGCGGTCGTCTCTTTTATCTGACGGTTGTCGATAAAGCCTTTTTGCAAAATCAGGGTGAAATTCGCGCGGTTAGAACAGAGGCTATACCTGCTACACGGGGTATGATTTTGGATCGTCGAGGTGAACCTTTAGCGGTTAGTACGCCCACTTGGACGATCATTGCGAATCCTAAAGCGTTGTGGAAATTGCCAAGAGACCCTTCTCAAAATATCGGGCCAGAAGAGGAAATCAAGCGTCTTGCAGAAGTGATGGGTGTCGGTCGTGCTTGGTTGCAAGAGCGGTTTGAGGCGAACAAAGGCCGTTCCTTCATGTATTTAAAGCGGCAGATACCACCTCATGAAGCGGAGGCTATTATGGCCGCAAATGTGGTGGGTGTAAGTAAAACAAAAGAATATAAACGTTTCTACCCTGCTGGAGAAGTGGCTTCCCATGTTGTCGGCTTTACGAATATTGATGATAAGGGGCAAGAAGGTCTTGAACTTGCCTATGATAAAGCGCTGGAAGGGCAGCCTGGCCGTCGTAGTTATGTGAAAGATCTAACAGGTAATATTATTCGAGGTGTGGGTGTAGAACAAGCTGAACACCCGGGCGAAAATATTGAGCTGAGCATCGATCTTAGGTTGCAATATCTGGCTTATCGAGAGCTAAAAGCAGCGGTGACTGAACATCGTGCTACGTCGGCGTCTGCTGTCATTTTAGATGTAAAAACGGGTGAAATTTTGGCGATGGTCAATCAGCCATCCTATAACCCAAATGACCGTTCAAAGCTTGAGTACGAAGAGTTACGTAATCGCGCTGTGATTGATTTGTTTGAGCCTGGCTCCACAATGAAGCCTTTCACTATCTCTGCCGCCTTAATGTCTGGGCAGTACACGACAGAAACGACGATTAATACTTCTCCAGGGTTTATGCGATTTGGGCGTTTTACCATTCGTGACGCGGCTAATTATGGCGTGATTGATTTTGAAAAACTTTTGATCAAGTCCAGTAACGTGGGCGCATCTAAGATAGCGTTGTCGCTGCCTCAGGATGCGGTCTGGAATATGGACTATGAGTTAGGTATTGGCTCTCCGGTAGGGATAGGCTTTCCTGGTGAGGCATCTGGTGTGCTGCCTTCTCATCCTAAATGGCATCCATCTGAAATAGCAACCTTATCTTATGGTTATGGTTTGTCGGTCTCTACTTTGCAGTTGGCTCAGGCTTATATGGCGCTAGGCAATGGTGGCTATCGCGTTCCAGTGACTATTTTTAAACAAGACGTTCCGGCAGACGGAAAGCAAGTGATTCCAAAGAAAGTTGCCCAAGATGTGGTGAAAATGATGGAAGCAGTTGTACAGCGTGGATCTGGTAAAGCGGCGCAAATACCAGGCTATCGTGTTGCCGGTAAGACGGGTACGGTTCATAAAGTGGGTTCTAAGGGGTATGAGTACGATCAGTATATCGCTCTTTTCGCTGGTGTTGCTCCCGCATCGGATCCTAGGCTGGCGATGGTGGTTATGATTAACGATCCCAAGGGTCGAGAATATTATGGTGGTGAAGTCGCTGCGCCTGTTTTTTCTCGAGTGATGGAAGGGGCGTTAACCACGTTAAATATTTATCCTGATTTACCAGAAGGGCTCAGAGAAGTGCGCTTGCAACCTAAAAAAGCGCCTTATCAGGTGGTACAAGGTGGTTAAATGAGTCAACTGTCACATAAGCAACTGCTTAATTTAGCGGGATATCCTTCAGAGGGTATCCCGCATTCTGCTGTTTATAGCCATTTGGAAACTGACAGTCGAAAAGTGGATGGTGATGCGGTTTTTTTTGCATTACCAGGCGTGGCTTCAAATGGTTGGGATTATTTGGATAAGGTCGTTGCATTAGGGGGCAAAGTGGCCATTGTCCCTGAAGATCTTCATTTGCAACGGAGTGATATTGAGCTTATTTTTGTTGCCGATCCCGCCAAGTTATTGATTGAGTGTCTACATGTCTTTTTTGGTCGCATGCCGAAAAATATGGTTGCGGTTACTGGGACTAATGGAAAATCGTCCATTTGTTTTTACATTGCGCAACTTGCCCAGTTTGTTGGTTTTAAGAGTGGTTTGGTGGGCACTTTTGGTGTGGGGCCGTTGGACAATTTGTCTGAATCGAAACAAACGACCCCCGATCTTTTGTCTATGCATCTGACATTAATGGATATGGCGGGTTCGGGGGTAGATTTTGTCGCTTTTGAGGCATCCTCTCATGCTTTGGATCAGGGGCGTCTAGAAGGGGTGCCTTTTCAAACAGCGGTGTTTTCTAACCTTTCCCGTGATCATCTTGATTATCATGGCGATATGAATTCATACGCTCTGGCCAAGCAGCGATTGTTTTCGTTTCCCAGTGTGACGCATTCCGTATTTTGTTTGGATGATGCTTACGCTGGTTTCATGGCTGACGGCGCTGTTGATTCACGCCACTATTATTATAGTGAGCAAAACTCAAAGGCCGATTTTTATGTTAAACAATTGGTGCTTGAATCTGCAGGGTGTCGATTTGATCTATGTCATCCAGACGGTGAAGTGCCCGTATTTTTGCCGTTGCTAGGGCGCTTTAATGTGCAAAATGCGTTGGCGGCTTTGGCTAGTCTGTGGGCTTTTATAGAGGATAAAGAGCGTCTTATTGCTGGGTTGTCCTATTTGTCTGGTGCGCCGGGCCGTATGGAAAAAGTGCATTTAGCGGAGTCGCCTCTTGTTGTGGTTGATTATGCTCATACGCCAGATGCTTTAGCGGTAGCGTTACAAGCCTTGAAGGAGCATTCGAGTAGTCGATTGATTTGTGTGTTTGGTTGCGGTGGCGACAGGGACAGAGGTAAGCGACCTTTAATGATGGCCGCAGCGCAGCAGTACGCTGATTATGTCTGGTTAACCTCTGATAATCCTCGCACCGAGTCTATTGAACAAATATTTTCTGATGTTTTGGCGCAGACAATTGATGATACGGCATTTACTTTTGAGCCTGATCGTCGTGTTGCTATCCGTAAGGCTGTTTTGTCAGCTGGCCCAAATGATGTTGTCCTTGTGGCGGGTAAAGGGCATGAGACTTATCAGGATATTGAAGGTGTTAAGCATCCTTTTGACGATAAAGAAGAGGCGCTGAAGGCGATAGAAGCTTATGTTAATTAATGTGACTCTTTCTGACATTGCTCAGGTCTGTGGTGGCGTACTTGTGGGAGAGGATTGTGTTCTGCAAGCCGTTGTGACGGATACGAGAAAGTTGACCTATGGGTGTCTTTTTATTGCGTTAAAAGGTGATCGCTTTGATGGGCATGACTATGTGAAGCAGGCCATTGAAAATGGTGCTATTGCCGTTGTGTCTGATCGTGATCTGGATGTGCCTAACTATGTTAAGGTAGCAGACACGACTTTGGCTTATGGTGCGATTGCGCGGTTGGTCCGAGATGCGTTTGCAGGTCCTGTTGTATGTATTACCGGCAGTAATGGTAAAACAACCGTAAAGGATTGGTTGGCGCAGTCACTTTCCGATAAAAATGTGTTAAAAACACGCGCCAATTTAAACAATCAAATTGGGGTCCCGCAGACCTTGTTAGAGTTAGAGTCGAAGCACGATGTTGCTGTGATTGAGGCCGGTACCAGCTTTGTGGGTGAAATCCCCCTGTTGGCGAAAATTGCCTCCCCCGACGTAGTGATTTTGACGAATGCGAGCGGCAGTCATTTCGAAGGCTTAGGCAGTCTTGAGAGTATTGCAAAAGAAAAAGGCGGTTTGATTTCTGGAGCGGCATCCGATGCAAGCGTGATTCTCAATTCGGACGATGCTTTTTTCGATTATTGGTGTGGTATTGCTGCTAATCGAAATGTGTACTCTTTTGGTTTTACTGAGTCTGCGGACTTATATGCCTCTGATCTTGAGTTGGGTGCGGAGTCCAGTACAGCGATATTCCATTATAGTGGGACAGCGCTGCCTGTTCTTATTGCTGGTGCCGGTCGGCATCAAATCGCGAATGGCATGGCAGTGGTGTTAGCCATGTTAGTTATTGGCGTGGATTTTAAAGAAGCGGTCGCTAAATTGGCTTCGCCAGTGTTGGTTGCAGGCAGGTTAGAGCGCCTTAAGACAAAAAATGGCGCGCTATTAATTAATGATTGCTACAATGCCAGCCCGTCATCAGTCAAAGCGGCAATTGATGTATTGGCGATGCAGGCGGTAGCAGAAACTTGGTTGATTTTAGGGGCGTTAGCCGAGCTTGGAGATCAGCGAGACATTATTCATCACGAGTTAGGGATGTATGCTAAAGATAAAGGGATTTCGTGTTTGATTTGTGTTGGTCCTATAGCGGGTATTGCTGGTGCGGCTTTTCGACGTGAAGGCGGTAATGCAATATTTTGTAATACGCATAATGAAGCGGCGACAGTAGTTCGTCCATTAGATAAAAAACACGCTATTTTAGTCAAAGGCTCTCGCTCTGCTAAAATGGAAAATGTCATTGAAGCATTAATTAATTAGGATAATCCTTACCAATGTTACTCCTCCTAACGGCTTATTTAAGTAAATACCATACATTTTTTACTGTATTTAATTATTTGTCTTTGCGCGCTATTTTAGGTGTTCTTACGGCGTTGGCGATTTCACTGCTGATTGGCAATAAAGTGATTGTGTTATTGCAGCGTTTGCAGATTGGTCAAGCGGTCCGTAATGACGGTCCTCAGACGCACTTATCTAAAGCCGGCACGCCAACCATGGGGGGCGCGTTGATTATTTTCTCAATCTCCGTGAGCACGCTTTTGTGGGGGGATTTGCGCAACGAGTATGTATGGGTTGTTCTGTTGGTCATGTTGGCATTTGGCGTTGTTGGTTGGGTGGATGATTACCGAAAAGTCGTTGAGAAAAATCCTCGTGGTCTTCCTGGTCGATGGAAATATTTTTGGCAAAGTGTGTTTGGTTTGGCGGCGGCGTTTTATTTGTATTACACCGCAACTACGCCTGCTGAAACCGCTTTACTTGTGCCGCTCTTTAAAGATGTGGCGATCCCCTTGGGAATGTTTTTTATCGTGTTGACTTACTTTGTGATTGTCGGCACGAGTAATGCCGTGAATTTAACAGATGGTTTGGATGGTTTGGCTATTTTGCCAACGGTTTTAGTGGGTGGTGCGTTAGGTGTTTTTGCTTACCTGACGGGTAATATTCGCTTTGCTGATTATTTGCTTATCCCTTATGTGCAGGGTTCCGGTGAGTTGTTGGTGTTTTGTGCCGCGTTAGCTGGAGCGGGACTAGGCTTTTTGTGGTTCAACACTTACCCAGCACAAATTTTTATGGGGGATGTAGGCTCTTTGGCATTAGGTGCCGCGCTGGGTACGATTGCGGTTATCGTTCGTCAAGAGTTGGTGTTGTTCATCATGGGTGGCGTTTTTGTGATGGAAACAGTATCGGTAATATTGCAAGTGGCATCCTACAAGTTAACCAAACGACGAATATTTCGCATGGCACCGATTCACCATCACTTTGAATTAAAAGGTTGGGCTGAACCAAAAGTCATTGTGCGTTTTTGGATTATTACGGTTTGTCTTGTGTTAGTGGGTTTTGCCACTTTAAAAGTACGTTAGGAGTTTAGCATGTCGTTGATCGGGTCAGATCGGGTAAGAGCCGTTGTCGGCTTGGGTGCGACAGGCTTGTCTTGCGTACGTTTTTTAGCGAGTAAGGGTATAGAGTTTTATGTGGTGGATTCCCGAGAGAATCCTCCTGGTTTGGAACAAGCCAAAGAATTTTGTTCTGAAGACCGTATTTTTACTGGCAACTTAGATGTACTTGAGACCTTGGGGGTGACGGAGCTATTCGTTAGTCCTGGGATCGCATTGCGTACACCAGTTCTAGCGCGTTTGGCTGAACGCGGTGTGGCGATGCGTGGTGACATTGATTTGTTTTGTGATTATGTCGATGCCCCTTTTGTTGCCATTACAGGCTCGAATGCGAAAAGTACGGTGACGACTTTGGTGGCTATGTTGCTGCAGGCTTGTGGCAAAAATACCAAAGCAGGTGGAAACTTAGGCTTGCCTGCTTTAGACCTTCTATCTCCAGGTACCGATTTTTATGTGTTGGAGTTGTCCAGTTTTCAGCTTGAGACAACGCATGCGCTTCAAGCTGACTTAGCTTGTCTTCTCAACGTCTCCGAAGATCATATGGATCGCTATAAAGATTTGTATGAGTATCAGCGAGCTAAGCAAAAAGTCTATCGAGGCTGTAAGGCTGCGGTTTGTAATAAACAAGACATTTTAACCGCGCCCTTGTTGGCGGAAGGTGTACCTGTCCGAGCGTTCACAACAAAAAGTCCGGATCTCAAAGAATATGGCATGCTAAAAGACGGTGACGGTGCGTGGCTATGTCGTGGTGTTGAGCGACTATATCATACTTCTCAAATTGCCCTTAAAGGCTCTCATAATCACGCGAACGTACTGGCGGCTTTAGCGATGCTTGAGTTGCTGGGCGTGGATGTTATGTCTGATGCGGTGGGAGAGGTGTTGAGAACTTTTGGAGGCTTGCCTCATCGTTGTGAAACCGTCCGAGTACTGGATGACGTGACGTACATTAATGATTCAAAAGGGACCAATGTTGGTGCCACGTTGGCGGCGTTGCAAGGGCTTGGTTCGCCTGCGGATAAAAAGGTTTTGCTGATCGCAGGGGGTGAGGGGAAAGGCGCTGATTTTCGTGCTTTGGCGAAGCCTATTCAGGATCTTGTGCGCATTGTTTATTTGTTTGGTAAAGATGCTCATCGAATTGCTGAGGTGTTATCCCCGAGCGTGGATGTTCGGCACTTTGAAACCTTGGATCAAATTGTGGCGAGTATTGCTCAAGATAGCCATAAGGGGGAGATTGTTTTGTTCTCGCCTGCGTGCGCTAGCTTAGACATGTATAAAAACTATGAGATGCGTGGACAGCACTTCGCTCGTTTGGTTGCTGAGTTATGACATGGCTCAATCTATTTGATCGTGTGTCTTGGCGCGAGTTTGTAAAAGTGGATGCGGTTTTTCTTGCCGCTGTTATTTCTATCTTGGCTCTGGGCATGGTGATGGTGTCCAGTGCGTCAATCTCCATATCAGAAAGTATTCACGGCCATCCTTATTTTTTTATGAGAAGGCAGCTTCTTTATCTTGTTCTGGGGTTGGCTTTTGGTTGGCTGCTGTTGTCGTTGCCTACAAGCCAATTACAGCAATGGGGCATCCTTATGATGGGATTGTCTTTAATTTTGCTGATTCTTGTACTGGTTCCTGGTATTGGGAAAAGCGTCAACGGCAGTCGTCGTTGGATCAATTTAGTGGTCTTTAACTTACAGGCTTCTGAGGTCGCTAAAGTCTGTATGGTGGTTTATGTGTCAGGCTACTTGGTGCGCCGAGCAGACCGTGTGAGAGAAAGTTGGGTTGGTTTCGTTCTTCCGCTTTGTCTTTGTAGTATTTTTCTTTTATTCCTACTGTTTGAACCAGATTTCGGTGCCTCCGTTGTGTTGCTTGGTACTGTCATGGTGTTGTTGTTTTTAGGTGGCGCTCCCTTGTATCAATTCCTGCTGTTGATGATTGGTGCGGTGTCCATGCTGGGTGTCGTGGCGATTTCCGAGAGTTATCGTCTCAAGCGCTTGATGAACTTTATTGACCCTTGGGCAGACCCTTTTAACGAAGGTTATCAGTTGAGTCAGGCATTGATCGCATATGGTCGAGGTGAGTGGTTTGGTTTGGGGTTGGGTAATAGTGTGCAAAAACTATCTTATTTGCCAGAGGCTCATACTGATTTCGTGTTTTCAATATGGGTGGAAGAGACTGGTATGTTCGGTGGGCTGCTGTTGATTTGTTTGTTTGCTCTTATGGTGGCTCGTGCCTTCAAAATTGGCCACAAAGCAATGGCTCTTTCTCGTCCCTTTGCTGGCTACATGTGTTTTGGCTTTGCTATTCTCATTTTGGCCCAAGTCATCATTAATATTGGGGTGAATACAGGTTTTTTACCGACCAAAGGTTTGACGCTGCCTTTGATTAGCTATGGCGGTAGTAGTCTCATTATTACGTTAGGCAGTCTTTTTGTAGTTGCACGTGTCGATGTTGAAAATCGTCGACTTGAATATGGCGATAATACGGACTCATCTGGTGCAAGTGACGTGAAGAGAGTAGGAAATGAATAAGGCGAGAAAAGTCATTATAATGGCTGGCGGGACAGGAGGGCATATTTATCCTGCACTGGCTTGTGCGCAGAATTTTAAAGATAAAGGCTTAGAAGTTCAGTGGCTTGGCTCTAAAGGGGGGATGGAAGAGTCTCTGGTGTCAAAACACGATATTCAATTGCACTCTTTGTCTATTAAAGGGGTAAGGGGTAAGGGGATTCTTGGTCTTTTGGTGGCGCCTTTTAGGGTGTTGCATGCGATTGGTCAAGCTGTAGCTGTTTTGCAAAAAGTGAAGCCTGATATCGTTTTAGGTATGGGAGGCTTTGTTGCTGGGCCGGGTGGTGTGGCAGCTCGGCTTTTAGGTATACCGTTAGTGATACATGAGCAAAATGCCGTTGCAGGAACGACGAATAAGTTGCTTGCTAAAGTAGCACGTGTAAGGCTGCAGGCCTTTGACGGTGCGCTTGTTAGTGGGATTAGTATCGGCAATCCGATTCGCAGTGATATCTTGGCGCAGTGTGTTCGTGAACCCAGAAGCGGTAGTGCAAGACCCTTGCGATTGCTGGTTGTTGGCGGCAGCTTGGGGGCGAAAGCCATTAATGATGTTATGCCTCAAGTTTTGGCAACGTGGCCGTTTTCTCAGCGTTTGGATGTTTGGCATCAAACGGGTGTGCGTAATTTTGAAGAAGTGTCCAAGCGTTACAAAGAGGCGAACGTAGAGGCTCGTGTTGAAGCCTACTTGGATAACATGGATCAAGCTTATTACTGGGCGGACATTGTATTGTGCCGAGCTGGTGCCATGACTGTGAGTGAGTTGGCCGTAGCGGGCCTGCCTTCTATTTTGGTTCCCTATCCGCACGCAATTGATGATCATCAGACTGCGAACGCTCGTTATTTAGAGCAGGTTGGTGCGGCCTATTTGTTGCCTCAGACGCAGTTGAATTGCGAAAAAGTGATTTCTTTGCTTTCTGGTTTTATAGAGAGCGAGGAAGCATTATTGAAAATGGGTGAGCAAGCTAAATTAATGGCTCGCCCCAATGCAACACAAGATGTTGTTGCACATTGTTTAAGGTTAATAAAATCATGATTGATAATAAAGCTCAGTACGATATTCCCACCATGCGCCGCATTCAGAATATTCACTTTATTGGTATTGGTGGGGTGGGTATGTGTGGTATCGCTGAGGTGCTGCATAATCAAGGTTACCAAGTGTCTGGGTCGGATCTCAAAGCGTCATCCACAACAGAACGCTTAGAAGGGCTGGGTATTAAAGTATATATTGGGCACGTGGAAGAAAACGTCTATGACGCTCACGTTATTGTCGTTTCTACGGCAATAAATGAACAAAACCCTGAAATTATTTGGGGTAAAGAGAATCGTATTCCGATTGTGCGCCGAGCGGAAATGTTAGCTGAGCTAATGCGTTATCGTCATGGTATTGCGGTTGCGGGTACGCATGGCAAAACCACAACGACTAGTTTAATGGCCTCTATATTGGCTGCGACTGGCGAAGCACCAACTTTTGTTATTGGTGGGCGTTTAACCAGTGCTGGCGCCAACGCGCAGTTAGGTAGTAGTGCGTATCTTGTAGCGGAAGCCGACGAGAGTGATGCGTCATTTCTGCATTTACAACCACAAACAGTCATTGTTACCAATATCGATGCGGATCATATGGACACATATGATGGCGATTTTGAAAAGGTGAAGCATACTTTTATAGAGTTTGTGCATAATTTGCCTTTCTATGGTCTGGCTGTGATGTGTGTTGATGATGAAAATATTCGAGAGATTTTGCCATCATTGAGTCGACCTATTTTGACTTATGGTATTGATCATGAAGCTGATTTTTATGCGACCGATATTGTACAAATAGGACGTTATTGTGAGTTTTTAGCGCATCGTCCGGATGGTGAACCACTGAAGATTCGTTTGCCTATGCCGGGTCGTCATAATGTATTGAATGCATTGGCGACGATTGCAGTTGCAACGGATTTAGGTGTAGATGCCACTGCTATTCAAGCGGGTCTGATGGGATTTGAAGGGGTTGGACGTCGTTTTCAAGAGCAAAAGCCTCTCGAATTATCTGACGGTTCAAGCGTGATGTTTGTTGATGATTATGGTCATCACCCAAGTGAGGTTTTGGCAACAATAAAAGCGATTCGTGCAGGTTGGCCTGAGAAGCGTTTAGTCATGGTCTATCAGCCGCACCGCTATACTCGAACTCGTGATTTATATGAGGATTTTGTGAGAGTTTTGTCCCAAGTGGATGTGTTGTTGTTGCTTGATGTGTATTCAGCTGGTGAAAACACGATCAATGGCGCTGATAGTCGTTCTTTGTGCGGTAGTATTCGCCAGCGCGGTAATGTTGATCCTATCCATGTTGGTAGTGAGGCGGATTTGCGTTCTATTTTGAGCAACGTTTTGCGTGATGGGGATTTGTTGATTACGCAAGGGGCAGGTGACATTGGCATGGTATCCAAAAAATTATCAGTGAGCGGTATTTAATATGGCACAGACACTCAAAGAATCCGTGATTGCCGTAATTTACGGTGGGCGTTCTGCGGAACGTGAAGTTTCAATGCAGAGTGGTCCTTTGGTTGCTGAGGGGCTGCGCTCGAAAGGTTTTAATGTTGTAGAGCTCGATCTTTACGGACCTGATGCGTCACTCGATCCGATTGTCCAATTACAGTCTATTACGTTTGATCTGGCTTTTATTGCACTTCACGGCGGTGAAGGGGAAGATGGCCGAGTTCAGGCGTTGCTTGAAATGTTTGGTAAGCCTTATACCGGTAGTTCACCGTTATCTTGTGGGTTAGCGATGGACAAGGTGCTCACTAAGCGTTTTTGGAATGGTATTGGTATTCCTACACCCGCGTATTTGTCTTTTGTCAATCATGCAGATGCCGATGCGATTGAACAGCAAATGTCTTATCCGATGATAGTAAAGCCTTCTAGAGAGGGCTCCACTATCGGTATCAATAAAGCGATGAATCGTGCTGAGCTGGATGAGGCCCTGCTGAAAGCGCTTGAATATGACTCCGACATCTTGGTTGAGGAGTTTGTTGATGGGCCGGAGTTCACTATCACGATTATTGATGATGTTGCTTATCCGCCAATAGGTTTGAAGCCCGCACCTGATCATAAATTGTATGATTATGAGGCAAAGTATATAGCAGATGACACAGAATATTTGTTGCCATGTGGATTAAATGAAGATGACGAAAATGAACTGCAAATGCTGGCCTTGGATGCGTATCGGTCTTTAGGGTGCTCTGGTTGGGGGCGTGTTGATGTAATGCGTGATCAGGCTGGTGTGTTTTGGGTGTTAGAAGTTAATACTGCACCAGGAATGACATCACATAGCTTGGTTCCAATGGCGGCCAAGTATGTTGGGATTGACTATGCGTCGTTAGTCGAAAAAATTGCGCAAAACGCTTGGCAAAGTAGGGCGTGATTGATTTATGAGGATAGCGGCACTAATAGGGGCAGTTTTATTAATCATAGTTGCCACTTTTCAGGGCGACGACTCTCCTGATACTTGGTTTGCTATTCAAAAGATTGAAATAAAGGGGCAGTTGAAGTACGCAACAGAAGAAGAGTTGCAATCTGATTATTCTTCTTTATTAGGTCAAAGTCTTTTGAGTGTCTCTTTGTCCCATGTAATGGATGTGGTTCTGTCATCGGAATGGGTGGCAAACGCAGAGATTCGTAAAGTTTGGCCAAATACATTGCAGGTTCTTGTTCATGAACATACGCCTCTTGCATACTGGGGGGATGGGCAACTTATTTCCACTTCAGCGGTTGTGATTGCGCCGCGTAAGGTGCCAGAATTGCCGCTGACTAGGTTTTATGGTCCGGAAGATTCCAGCGGTGTGGTGCTTGAGCAGTTTGGTTTGATTAGTCAAGTGCTTGCTTCTACTTCACTACGTGTTGCCACTCTTACCTTAGAGCCAAGGGGGGCTTGGAACGTAATTTTTACCAATGGTGTAGAGGTTAAGCTCGGCAGAGAAGACATTTTAGAAAGGTTGCAGCGTTTTATAGCTGTGTATAAGAGTGATTTATCGGGTAGAATAGACCAGATAACGTCCGTTGATGCTCGCTATCCACATGGCATAGCGGTGGGTTGGAAACAAAATAAGTGATATTGGCCTATTTGTTGCTTTTTTAGAGTAATGAATGGCTTGTCATAACAACATGTGATGCCGGGAAGGTGAAATGATAGTCGGTTTGGATTTAGGCACATCGAAAGTTATTTGTTTGGTAGGCGAAGTTCTGGCTGATGGTAGTTTGGAAATTGTCGGTATTGGTTCTCATAGCTCAAAAGGCATGAAACGCGGTGTTGTTATAAACATAGAGTCAACAGTTCAATCGATTCAGCGTGCTGTTGAAGAAGCAGAACTGATGGCGGGTTGTAATATACATTCGGTTTATGTCAGTGTGGCAGGTAGCCATATTCGAAGCTTGAATTCGCATGGCATTGTTGCAGTGAAGAATGGTGAAGTGCAAAAGGAAGATATTGATCGGGTTATAGATGCCGCTCAGGCTGTGCCTATTTCTTCCGATCAGCGTGTGTTGCATATCTTACCCCAGGAGTACCACATAGACTCCCAAGAAGGAATTAAAGATCCTTTGGGTATGTCTGGTGTTCGTCTTGAAGCCAATGTGCATTTGATTTCGGGTGCTGTGAATGCCGTGATGAATGTTGAGAAATGTATCAAGCGGTGTGGTTTAGGTGTGGACGGTGTCATTTTGTCTCAGCTTGCTTCCAGTGAGTCTTCTCTGAGTGAAGATGAGAAAGATTTGGGTGTTTGCTTGATTGATATCGGTGCGGGAACCTCTGACATTGCTGTATGGCTTGATGGTGCTTTGCATCATACTGCTGTGGTTCCAGTTGCAGGCGATCAAGTGACGAATGATATCTCGATGGCATTGCGCACACCAACTCAGCATGCTGAAGAGATTAAAGTGAAATACGCTTGCGCCATGTCTTCAATGGCGTCGGCAGATCAGGTTTTACAAGTGCCAAGTGTTGGTGATCGTCAGCCTAGATCCATTACCCGCCATGCTTTGACGGAGGTGGTTGAGGCGCGATACGAAGAAATTTACAATTTAATTTTGGATGAGTTAAGACGCAGCGGTTATGCCGAGCGAATCCCTGCAGGCATTGTAATTACTGGGGGGACGTCGCTTATGGAGGGTGCGGCAGAGCTGGCAGAAAAGGTGTTTCAGATGCCAGTTCGATTATCTTTACCAGATTGTACTAAAGGAATGTCTGACATTGTCGATAACCCTATATATTCAACAAGCGTTGGATTATTGGCTTATGGTAGTAAAGAGGCTGACGTAACTGAAATCTCGAAACGGATGATGTCTAAGGCACAAACTAAACGAGAAACATCAGTTCTGGCTCCTAAAGAAATCGGACCATCTTTCAGTGCAGCGAAGGCGTGGCAGAAATTAAAACACTGGTTTCAAAGTTATATTTAGTCAGAATTGATTATGAATTTATTGAGGAGCGATAAGCCCATGAATGTCTTTGATTTAGCCGAAGATAATCTATCAGATAACGCTGTTATAAAAGTAATTGGTGTTGGCGGTGGTGGCGGTAATGCTGTTCGCCACATGCTGGAAAATCGTTTGGAAGGTGTTGAATTTATTTGTGCTAATACTGATTCCAAAGCGCTTATAGGTTTCGAGACCGGTGTTTCTTTACAGTTAGGATCAACCATTACCAAAGGATTGGGGGCGGGTGCAAATCCAGAAGTTGGTCGAGATTCTGCATTGGAAGACCAAGAAAAAATCACCCAGTTGCTAACGGGTGCTGACATGGTGTTCATCACCGCTGGTATGGGTGGCGGCACAGGAACTGGCGCAGCGCCAGTGATCGCAAAAGTGGCTCGTGAATTAGGCATATTAACAGTTGCTGTCGTGACGAAGCCTTTTCCTTTTGAAGGTCGCCGTCGTGCAAGAGTGGCTGAAGACGGTGTAAGAGAATTAAGAGAAAATGTTGATTCTTTAATCACGGTTCCTAATGAGCGTCTTTTGCCAGTGCTAGGTAAGAATATTTCACTGTTGAAAGCATTTGGTGAAGCGAACAACGTTTTGTTCAATGCGGTTCAAGGTATAACAGATTTGATTATGCGTCCTGGTTTAATCAACGTTGACTTTGCAGATGTAAGAACGGTTATGTCTGAAATGGGGATGGCGATGATGGGTACTGGGTCTGCTTCTGGTGATGATCGGGCAAGAGTGGCGGCTGAAGCTGCCATACACAACCCGTTACTGGAAGACATTAATCTCAGGGGCGCGCGAGGCGTGCTGGTAAACATCACAGCTAACGAAGAAGTTGGGTTGTCTGAGTTTACAGAGGTTGGTGCGATTATTGAGGAATATGCGTCTGAGGACGCTACTGTCGTGATTGGTTGTGCAATTGATCCTAGTGTAGGGGATGAAATGCGAGTCACGGTGGTTGCAACTGGTTTGGAGGGTCGCTCTTCAGCTGAGGTTCAATCTGCTGTTGGTGAATCTGTTGTCTCTCAACCGGTTATGGCAAAAGTAGGGCAGTCTGCTGCTGAAAGTAGTCACGATGTTAAAGCAGCGGTTGCTCAACCAGCGCCAAAACCTTCATCAACGATGAAGGTGGAGAAGGTGGAGAAAAGCTTGAATGAGAAGAATGAGTCATCTGATTCTGCTTCGATTTCAAGTGGCGATAAATTATCGTATTTGGACATTCCGGCATTTTTACGTCGTCAAGCTGACTAGTTTGAGTAAAAACGATGCAATATCAGTATGTTGGATTGTATAAAAAATGTGTTATTGATACTATTTTTTTAAGAATAGTATCCAGTCATAAAAATGTAGGAATATAATGGTACGCCAACACACACTAAAAAACATTATTCGAGCAACTGGAGTGGGACTTCACTCTGGCGAAAAGGTGTATTTGACACTAAAGCCTGCCCCTGTTAATACAGGTATAATATTTGTTCGTACAGACTTGGATCCAGTTGTCGAGATTCATGGCGATGCACGAGCAGTTGGGTCAACAAATTTTGCTACGGCTTTATGTCAAGGTGATGTGAAGGTTAGTACCGTAGAGCATTTGTTGTCCGCGATGGCAGGATTGGGTGTTGATAATGCCTATGTAGAAGTGAGTGCTAGTGAGATTCCGCTTATGGATGGAAGTGCTAGTCCTTTTGTTTTTCTTCTGCAGTCAGCTGGTTTGGAAGCGCAAAATGCCCCTAAACGTTTTATTCGAGTCAAAAAACCGATTCGCGTGGACGAAGGTGACAAATTTGCTTCTTTAGAGCCACACTCAGGCTTTCGTTTGTCCTTTACTATCGACTTTCAGCATCCAGCCATTGGTGAAGATGTTCAGAGCACATCATTTGATTTTTCAACGACTACTTTCGTTAAAGAGATTAGCCGTGCAAGAACATTTGGTTTTATGAAGGATCTTGAGTACTTCAAAAATAACAACCTGGCTCGTGGAGCAAACATGGAAAACGCCATCGTTCTTGATGACTACCGTGTTTTGAACGATGAAGGTTTGCGTTACCGTGACGAGTTAGTGCGCCACAAGATATTGGATGCGATTGGAGATCTGTATCTTCTTGGTCATAGCTTGATTGGTGAGTATAAAGCCTATAAATCGGGTCATGCGTTAAACAACAAGTTGTTATTGGCATTGCTTGAGCATCAAGATGCTTGGGAATATGTTGTATTTGAAGATGAAGCTCAAAGACATCCGATTTCTTACGTTGAGCCAGCGTTTGTTGGTGCCTAGTAAGTGATTAATTCTTGATCGGATTGTAAAAAACCAGACTATATGTCTGGTTTTTTTGTATTTAGGTCCTTGATATTTCATGTTTTGTCACACATTACCATGATAGACTGTCTTTATTACTAATTGGCTACGATGAGTTCAAGATGTTAGGAACTGTAATTAAAAAAATTGTCGGCACAAAGAATGACCGAGAAGTAAAACGATACAAAAAAGTCGTTACACAAATTAATCAACTTGAAGAGTCCTTCCATAAGCTATCTGATGACGATCTTTCAGGGAAAACCAGTGAGTTTCGCGATCGTCTTGATAAAGGGGAATCACTGGATTCTATTTTACCAGAGGCATTCGCTGTTGTTCGAGAGGCCAGTCACCGTATCATGGGGATGCGTCATTTTGACGTTCAGCTCATTGGTGGGATGGTGCTTAATGAAGGCAGAATCGCAGAAATGCGGACAGGTGAAGGTAAAACATTAGTTGCGACCTTGGCGGTTTACTTGAATGCATTATCTTCGAAAGGTGTGCATGTTGTTACGGTAAACGACTATCTGGCGAAGCGTGATGCCAATTGGATGAGACCTCTTTATGAGTTTTTAGACATGAGCGTCGGCGTGGTTTTTTCTGGTCAAGATCGAGAAGAGAAAAAATCGGCTTATCTTTGCGACATAACGTACGGAACTAATAACGAATTCGGTTTTGATTATCTTCGTGACAACATGGTGTTTCGTTTAGAAGATCGTGTGCAACGCGACTTGCATTTTTCAGTTGTTGATGAAGTTGACTCTATCTTGATAGACGAGGCTAGAACGCCGCTGATTATTTCTGGTGCGGTAGAGGACAGCTCTGAGCAGTATCGAAAAATTAATATGCTTGCCCCTCTTTTGGTCAAACAAGAAGAGAGTGAAAGTGAAGAGTCCACTGGGCACTACATTTTTGATGAGTCACAACGCAGTATCGAATTGACAGAAGACGGTCATTCTTTCGTTGAAAACTGGCTGGTTGAACAAGGCATGCTGGCGGAAGGTGAAAGCCTCTATGCAGCAGGCAATCTTTCTTTGTTACACCATGTGCATGCGTGTCTAAAAGCGCATGTTATTTTCAAGAAGAATATAGATTACGTTATTCAAGGCGACCAAATTGTCATTGTAGATGAGCATACTGGTCGTACTATGGCTGGTCGTCGTTGGTCTGAGGGTATTCATCAGGCGGTTGAGGCGAAAGAGGGGGTTACCATTCAGGCTGAAAGCCAAACGCTCGCTTCTACTACATTTCAAAATTACTTCCGTTTATATGAAAAATTGTCTGGTATGACAGGTACGGCCGATACTGAGGCGTTTGAATTCCAGCAAATTTACGGATTATCAGTGATTGTTATTCCGACCAACCGTCAAGTGCAACGTAAAGACTTCAATGATTTGATTTATATGTCTACTGAAGACAAATTTGAAGCCATCGTGTTGGACATTGAAGAGAATGTAAAACAAGGTCGGCCGGTGTTAGTTGGTACGGCGTCTATTGAATATTCAGAGCTTCTTTCTAATTACCTTCTCAAAAAGAATGTTAAGCACAATGTGTTGAACGCTAAGCAACATGAGCGAGAAGCTGAAATTGTCGCTGAAGCGGGTCGTCCTGGCGCGGTTACCATTGCGACTAATATGGCTGGTCGTGGTACCGATATCGTCTTAGGGGGTAATTTACAGGTTGAGTTGGCTCACCTCGGTGAATCCGCTAGTCAGGAAAGCATTGATGCTTTGAAAGCCGATTGGAAAGCGCGTAATGAAGCGGTTCTCGCTGCCGGTGGTTTGCATATTATTGGTACTGAACGTCATGAATCGCGCCGTATTGATAATCAGTTGCGTGGTCGTGCTGGTCGTCAGGGTGATGTGGGTTCTTCGCGTTTTTACTTGTCTTTGGAAGACAATTTAATGCGCATCTTTATGTCTGATCGCATTAAAAAGATGATGATGGCGCTTGGCATGGAGAAAGGTGAGGCCATTGAACATAAGATGGTTTCCAATGCGATTGAAAAAGCTCAGCGTAAGGTTGAAGGGCGTAACTTTGATATTCGTAAGCAATTATTAGAATACGATGATGTCGCAAACGATCAACGACAAGTTATTTATCGTCAGCGTTTTGAAATGATGGTGTCTGAAGATCTGTCTGAAGCCATTTTGGCGATGCGCGAAGAGGTAGTGGCAGGGCTGATTGATGAGTTTATTCCGCCACAAAGTATTTTCGATATGTGGGATCTTCCTGGTTTGGAAGAAAAAATCCGTAATGAATTTGGTTTGTCTTTACCCATTGTTAAATGGGTGGAAGAGGATAAAAAACTTTATGAAGAGCCACTACGTCAGAAAATATTGGATAGCTTCTTAGAGGATTATCGAGCGAAAGAAGCTATCGCAGGTGAGCAGCCATTTAGATCGTTTGAGAAACAGGTGCTTCTGCAAGTGCTGGATACTTTGTGGAAAGAGCATCTTCAAACGATGGATATGCTAAGGCAGGGAATTCATTTGCGTGGTTATGCGCAGAAAAATCCTAAGCAAGAATACAAGCGCGAAGCATTTGAATTATTTCAAGGCTTGTTGGAACAAATTAAATTTGAAGTAATTCAAATTATTACACGTGTGAAGGTTCAATCGACTGAAGAAGCGGAGAAAATAGAGCAAGCACGTCAACAGCAGCAAGAGAAAACAGCGATGAGTATGATCCATGATTCTTTGGATGCATTATCGGATTCTTCTACAGGCACTGATGACTCTCAAGAGTACCCTAAAGTAGGTCGAAATGAGCCGTGCCCATGTGGCTCTGGTAAGAAATACAAACAATGTCACGGTCGTCTGATTTAATTGGAGAAAGTTTAAATGGCGGTAGGATTACATGATTTTCCATTTATCCCGGAAATAAAAGGGATTCGAATTGGTGTGGCTGAAGCAGGTATTAAAAGGCCTAATAAAAAAGATGTCGTGATTTTTGAATTGTGTGAAGACGCATCAGTAGCTGGTGTTTTTACGCAAAATGCTTTTTGTGCCGCTCCTGTTCGAATTTGTCAGCAGCATTTAGGTTTGTCTGGTAGTCGGTATTTGCTTATTAATACAGGTAATGCCAATGCTGGAACAGGCAAATTAGGTTTGGCAACTGCTTTGAAGACGTGTGAGTTTTTAGCGGATCAAACTGGCGTTAATGTGGAAGCAATTTTACCATTTTCAACTGGTGTTATTGGTGAGCCTTTACCTGTTGATAAGATCATTGCTGCTATTCCAGCGGCACTGGGTAATTTATCTGCGAATAACTGGCATTCTGCTGGTATTGGTATTATGACCACTGATACTTTGCCGAAAGGATCGATTCGTACTTTTGAATTTGAAGGCAAGACTTATAGTATTGCGGGTATTTCAAAAGGTGCGGGCATGATTCGTCCTAATATGGCGACCATGTTGGGATATGTCTGCAGCGATATTGCGATGGAAGTGTCTGTTCTTCAATCGATTTTGAAGGATGTTGTCAATAAGAGCTTTAACCGTATAACAATTGACAGCGATACATCAACCAATGACTCTTGTATCGCTGTTGCAACGGGTATGGCGGGTAATGTCAAGATAACTTCTGTTGATGAGCCTCTGGCACAAGCGTTTATCGTAGCATTTACGGAGGTAATGCAGGAATTGGCTCATGCTATCGTCCGTGATGGCGAAGGTGCGACGAAATTTGTAACGGTTGAAGTGGTCGGTGCCGCTATGCAATCGGATGCAACTAAGACGGCGTTTGAAATTGCTCATTCACCTTTGGTCAAGACTGCGCTTTTTGCTTCTGATCCAAACTGGGGACGTATTTTAGCGGTTGTGGGTCGTGCAGGCGTTCAAAATTTGGATGTTGATAAGGTGCAGCTGCACATCAATGGTTTTGAGGTCGCTCGTAATGGCGGGCGTTCTCCGGATTATTTGGAGGAGCACGGTAAGCAGGCGATGGCACCACAAGAGATTCACATTGTGCTTGATCTTGGTATGGGGGAAGAGTCTGACGTGGTTTGGACAACGGATTTCTCTCACGAATACGTTACCATTAATGCTGAGTACCGTACCTGATGTTGGTAAAAGTTGCCGCTGGAGTCATTCTTCGCAATGACTCTGTGTTTATTGCGTTGAGAAAGTCGAATCAGCATCAGGGCGATCTTTGGGAGTTCCCTGGTGGTAAATGTGAGTCGTCAGAGTCTGCAGAAGTGGCCTTGCTGCGAGAGTTAAAGGAAGAGTGTGGGATTGTTATAACGGATTATTCGTTTTTCAAAACCATCTCCCATGACTATGGCGACAAGCGCGTCGAGCTGCATTTCTTTAAAGTGACGGGATTTGATGGCAATCCGATTGGCAGAGAAGGTCAAGAGGTGAGATGGGTTGCTGTTACTGATTTGTTATCTTATGAGTTTCCTGAGGCAAATAAGGTCATTGTAGAAGCCCTCATGGCGTCCGCATAGGTCAGTCGATAACGCATTCAATGATGACTGTTATACCCAAAAAAAGAGCTTCAAATTTGAAGCTCTTTTTTTGTTTCTAGCTTAGTATTTTGGCCAATAATTTTCTAACGACGCTGGGTTCGAAGGGTTTGCCACAGATGGCATCGACGCCTTCTTGGGCGATGTTTGATAGTTGGCTGTCTTCCGAGTTTGAACTCACCATAAGGATGGGGATGTGGGCAAGAGCGGGATCTTTTCTGACCGCTTCGGTTAGTTCTCTGCCATCCATTTCTGGCATATTATAATCGGTAACAATTAGGTCGAATTCCATTTCATTAAGCAATGCGATGGCTTCCTTGCCATTTTCTGCGAATTGTATGTTTTCTATTCCCATCGTATTGAGTGTTTTGCTGACATGCTTTCTTGCCATTAGGCTATCATCTGTTACGAGTACGCGCAGCGTTTTTGGATCGAACATTTCGAGGTCTATTTCTTCTTCGACAATGAGATCCAATGTGGCATGAATGGCGCGTTGTAAGTCTATTTTACTAAAGGGTTTAGGAAGTATGGCAAGGACACCGGATTGTCTTAGGTGCTCAAGATGGTCGCGGTTGCGCTCGCTGGAAATGAGCATAAAGCATTGGTTTTCGGTTGCTTCGTTGGCTCTGATTTTGTCAATTAAATCATTGGCCGTGCCATCAGGTAGATACATGGTGGAGATGACTAGATCAGGGGGGAAAGAAGCGAGCGATGCTATGGTCTCTTGGATGTTGTTGGCATGGTCAATTTTTCTGATGCCAGCGTCTTCTAACGCTTTAGTAATGATTTTTTTTTGGGTGTCTGAGGGTTCCACAAGGAGAAAAGAAAGATCACTTATTGCTGCGTAACTGCTCATATTGTAAAACCGCCTATATTGATGTTAATACTGCTTTTTTTGCTCAGACTAATTTAAGGTTAATGATTGCTGATAGTGAATTCCTTTATACTAAATAGGTTAACATGTTTTATCTAGTAAATTTAAATAGCAGAGGTTTTGATGGCGACGGCAAGTGCATGTCATATTTTGGTGAAAACAAAGGCGGAAGCGGAGTCCCTTAAAGATAAACTGGATAAGGGGGCTGATTTTCATAAGTTAGCCAAGCAGTTTTCTACTTGTCCGTCGGGTAAGAAGGGGGGTGATCTTGGTGAGTTTCGTAAAGGTGATATGGTTGCAGCTTTTGATAAAGCCGTTTTTACTGGACCTTTGTTAAAAGTTCAAGGGCCTGTAAAGACGCAATTTGGGTTTCATCTTATTAAAGTGTTATATCGTTCCTAAATCTATTTAAGAGGAGAGAGGTTATGAGTCATCCTATTCAGCTCGATGCATTGTATTTTGTAGCCCCCCAGCTTACTGAGTCTGATTTCGCTTCACTTAAGGCGCAGGGATTTGAGCGGGTAATTAATAATCGTCCAGAGGGTGAGTCGGATGATCAGCCTTCTGGTGATAATTTACGTGCTACGGCGGAATCTTTAGGTATGGAGTATGTGAGTAATCCTATCAATTTGGCGGCGCTTTCTCAGGATCAGGTAGATTGTCAAGGGCGTGCCTTGTTGGAAGAGAAGAAAACATTGGCATTTTGTCGCACTGGTACGCGTTCGTCTGTGTTGTGGGTGTTATTAGAAAACGCCAAAGGGGGGAGCTATGAAGAATTAGTTGGGCAGGTGTCAGGTAAGGGTTTTGATTTATCTCGCTGCGTGGCCGCTATGGCTCCTTTGGTAAAATAGGCCTACTAAGAGCGGAGACGTTCTAGATTAATAGGCTGTTATCGGGTTTTAAATAACAGTATTGGAAAATTATGGTTAGTCGTCCATCGTTAGAAACTGCCACAGCCTCAGACCCAGATAGGTTTGTTGAACCGCTAGAACTCGGTAAGCGAGTTAAGGAAATTCGTTTAGCGAAAGGCTGGACGCTTGAAGAAGTGGGGAAAAGAACAGGAATTGCTCGCTCGACACTCTCTAAAATTGAAAACGATCAAGTTTCTCCCAGTTTTACTATCGTGCAGAAGTTAATTAAAGGTTTAGAGATGGATTTGCCACAACTGTTTGTTGAGGCCAGTGAGCACTCTATTGCAGGAAGGCGAGACATTACCCGCAAAGGCAAGGGGGAGCCTCATCCAACGGCGACGTATGAGCATGAGCTTTTGAATTACTCCATTAGCCGTAAAAAAATGGTGCCGTTTAAAACCACTGTTCGGGCTAGATCGTTTGCAGAGTTTAAAGAGTGGGTTCGCCATGATGGTGAAGAGTTTCTTTTGGTTTTGCAGGGTAAAATTAATTTTTTCTCTGAGCTTTATGAGCCAATTGAATTAAAAGAAGGTGACAGTGTGTATTATGATGCCACTATGGGGCACGCTGTGGTGTCGACATCGACTAAAGATGCTGAAATACTCTGGGTGGTTGCCCGTTAATAAATAATTAATAGAAGAAGGTTGTAGAAAATTATGAAGCAGTGGGAATTAACAAGTTGGAGAGAAAAAACGGCGTTGCAACAGCCGGTTTATCCTAATGCAGAGCATTTGGCTCAAGTTGAAAAAACATTAGGTAAAATGCCTCCACTTGTTTTTGCTGGTGAGGCGCGGCAGTTGAAAAAGGCTCTAGCGCAAGTTGCCAATAGACAGTCATTTCTACTGCAGGGTGGCGATTGTGCAGAGAGTTTTGCGGAGTTTCATGCCAATAATATCCGCGATACCTTTAAAGTGATGTTGCAAATGGCCGTGGTTTTAACCTACGCAGGTAAGTGCCCCGTTGTTAAGGTTGGGCGCATGGCAGGGCAATTTGCTAAGCCAAGATCCGCGGGTACAGAGACAATAGGTGGCGTTGAACTTCCCAGTTACCGGGGGGATATTATTAACGGCATCGAGTTTACTGAGCAGGCTAGGGTTCCCGATCCTGAGCGTTTGGTGCAAGTCTATAATCAAAGTGCCTCGACTATGAATCTACTGCGTGCTTTTGCGCAAGGTGGGTTTGCTGATTTGCATCAGGTGCACCAATGGAATTTGGATTTTTTAAGTGCGAGCCCAGCAGGAAGTCGTTATCAAGGTGTTGCCGATAAAATAGATGACGCATTACAGTTTATGGAGGCTTGTGGTATTGGTCCTGGCTTGGCTCAACTCAGGGAAACCGATTTTTATACCTCACATGAAGCCTTGCTGTTGCCTTATGAGCAGTCTTTGACACGCAAAGACAGTCTGACAGGGGATTGGTACGACTGTTCAGCGCACATGCTATGGATTGGTGATCGTACTCGTCAGCTTGATGGCGCTCATGTTGAATTTTTGCGCGGTGTAAAGAATCCTATTGGTGTAAAGGCGGGTCCTTCTATGGATCCAGAGGACCTTTTGCGTTTATGTGACGTTTTGAATCCTGAAAATGAGCCTGGTCGTTTAAATATTATCGTCAGAATGGGCGTTGATAAAGTGGCAGAAGGGATGCCTAAGCTGATTCGTGCGATTCAGCGTGAAGGTAAGCAAGTGGTTTGGAGTAGTGACCCAATGCATGGTAATACGGTAAAAGCATCAACGGGTTATAAGACAAGACGTGTAGACGATGTGTTAAAAGAAGTGCAGCAGTTCTTCCAAGTGCATAATGCAGAAGGTACCTACGCAGGTGGTGTGCATTTTGAAATGACAGGTCAGAATGTGACAGAGTGTGTTGGTGGTGCCTTTGAAGTGACAGAGGCGGATCTAGCAGATCGTTACCATACGCATTGTGATCCTCGTTTAAATGCGGATCAGTCTTTGGAATTGGCCTTCATGATTTCTGAGACACTCAAAAAAGCAAGAGCGTGATGTGCTGAAAGAATCAAAAAAGCCCCAGATTGAGTGATTGCTTCAATCTGGGGCTTTTTTATGGGCTAATATTATTAGCCTTTACGGCGACGAAAGGCGGACGTAGCAGATTTTGATGTGACATCAATTTTGGCCATGATGAGGGCCATTTCTTCTGCTTCTGCTTGTTGTTGTGATTTCAGCTTTTCTTCGCGTTCTTTTTTCGCGGCTCTTTCCGCTTCATTTAGCATTTTTTGGATGCTGGCTTTGCTTTTTGCGCGAGGAGGTGCTTTTTTCTTTTCAGTTACAGCGGCAACCGGTGCTCCCAATCTGTCTTCACCGATCAGCTCGCCAAAAAAGGACTTAGCTGTTGGTGCAGGTTCGACGGTTTTTTTAGGGAGGTCAACGGTTTTTTTTTCCGCGACTTTTCTCGTCTTTTTAGGTTGCTCGGCTGTGGATACGCCATTTGCATCAAATAATGCTTTTTTACCGAAATTTAAATTAACAGATTTTTCGGCTGTTTGTGCAATTTTGTAGCCGCGTAAACTTTCACCGTTATAAATAGAAATGTAATCCGTTTCTAATTCATAAAGCTCTTCTTTGTCGCTTGTTTCAAATAGTTCTTCAACTGTAAAAGCGTCAACGCCATTCTCCCTAATGTCGTTGTATAAAGGAAAGTCTAACCCTTCACTTGTTGCTTCAACGTACTGTTCGAAACGTTGGAAGCCACTATTGAAAGACGTTCCAATGTAGTGTTTGCCGGAGATGTTATTTGTGATTTTAAAAACGACCAAAATCGCTGCCTCTTACGTAATATCTTTTTAATAGCACATAAACCCCAGTCACCTGAGGTAACCCAAAGGTGACTGGGGTTTATAAGAAATGGGTTTAGTGTTTTACGACGATGTTGAGACCGTCACGAACATTCAAGTGAACATTCTCAACTCGTGTGTCTTGCGCAATTAAGCGGTTGACCTGATCTACAGCGATATCGCTGTTTTCTTTTGGGTCTAGAACTCTTCCTTGCCATAAGGAGTTATCAATGATGATAAGGCCGCCAGACTTAACAAGCGGTAAAACGGCTTGATAATAATTTAAATAGTTGCGCTTATCGGCATCAATAAAGACAAAGTCAAATTCTCCCTCTAGGGATTCGATTGTATCGAGTGCTGGGCCAAAAATCGTTTGGATTTTTGTACCGTGCTCGCTACGATCAAAAAATGACTGAGCGAATTCAATCGCTCTAGGGTTTGTTTCACAGCAAATAAGCTTGCCATCGCTAGGCATACCTTCGGCGATAGAAAGCGCAGAGTAACCAGTAAACATACCGATCTCTAGTGCACGTTTAGGTTGAGCTATTTTTGCCAGAAGCTTCAATGTACGGCCAATGGTTTTGCCCGACAACTTGTTCGGGTAACCCATCTCAGAGTACGTTCTTTCAACCAGTTCGATTAATAAGTCAGGTTCTGCTTGAGTGGTCTCAATGCAGTAGTCGTCAAGAGTTGAAAGATCCATATAGCCTTTTGATAAATGAAGTCTGTGTGAAACGAGGTGTAATTTTACTCTGCGTGCAGAGAATGTCTATGCCTTAAAGAGAGAAAAAGGGCTTGATTTTTCTATGTGGCTGTTTAATGGGCCTAAATAGACCATTAAATTAGATTCGCATGCATAATCGAAAAATGCTAATTTATGCGCTGAAATTTACATGTGCTCTTTGGTATGGAGCACCACTGACTCCGATAGGGGAATAAAATGCCTGTAATTACTTTGCCTGATGGCAGCCAACGTTCTTTTTCAAATCCTGTTACTGTCATGCAAGTGGCTGAGGATATTGGTCCGGGTCTTGCAAAAGCCACGGTTGCTGGTCGTATTAATGGTCAGTTGGTTGATGCGTGTGAATTGATTTCTGATGACGCTACTTTAAGTATCATTACTGGAAAGGATTCAGAAGGCGTGGAGATTATTCGCCACTCTTTTGCGCATCTTGTTGGACACGCGGTTAAACAGCTGTATCCCACCGCAGAAATGGCCATTGGTCCTGTGATCGATGAGGGTTTCTACTACGACATCGCTTATGAGCGTCCTTTTACGCCAGAAGACTTGGCCGCTATTGAAAAACGAATCAGTGAGTTGGTCAAAACCGATTATGATGTCGTTAAGAAAATGACACCCGTGGCTGATGCGCGTCAGCAATTTGTTGATAGAGGCGAGACCTATAAGGTCGCCTTGATTGATGATATGGACGAGTCGGTAAAAGAAGTTGGCTTGTATCATCATGAAGAATACATGGATATGTGTCGTGGTCCTCATGTGCCAAATACCCGAGTGTTGCGCCATTTTAAATTAATGAAGCTGGCTGGTGCGTACTGGCGAGGTGATTCTAATAATGAAATGCTGCAGCGTATCTATGGCACAGCATGGAACGATAAAAAAGAATTAAACGCTTATCTAACTCGAATCGAAGAAGCTGAAAAGCGTGATCATCGCAAGTTGGGTAAGAAATTAGACCTTTTTCATCTTCAAGAAGAAGCGCCTGGAATGGTGTTCTGGCATCCTAAAGGATGGCGTTTATATCAGGCTGTTGAGCAGTATATGCGTCAGAAGCAACTTGATAATAACTATCAAGAAGTGAAAACACCGCAAATTGTTGACCGTGTGCTGTGGGAAAAATCTGGGCACTGGGGTAAATATCATGAAAATATGTTTACCACACATTCTGAAAATCGTGATTATGCCGTCAAGCCAATGAACTGCCCTTGTCATATTCAGGTTTATAATCAGGGGTTGAAAAGTTACCGTGATTTGCCGTTTCGTATGGCGGAATTTGGTTCCTGTCACCGTAACGAGCCTTCTGGCGCGTTGCATGGTATTATGCGTGTTCGCAATTTCGTTCAAGATGATGGTCATATCTTTGTAACAGAGGGGCAAATTCAGCAAGAAGTGTCTGAATTCATTGCTTTGTTACATGAAGTTTATGCAGACTTTGGTTTTGAAAATATTATTTATCGTTTGTCCACTCGTCCTGAGCAGCGTGTTGGGTCTGATGAAGTATGGGATAAAGCAGAAAAATCTTTATCTGATGCGCTGGATTCTGCTGGTTTGGAATGGGAAGAGTTGCCGGGTGAGGGCGCTTTTTACGGACCAAAAATTGAGTTCTCTTTGAAAGATGCCATTGGCCGTGTGTGGCAATGTGGTACTATTCAAGTGGATTTTTCAATGCCAACTCGTTTGGGTGCTCAGTATGTATCGGAAGACGGTTCTCGCCAAACACCTGTTATGTTGCACCGTGCGATCGTCGGATCGCTTGAGCGTTTTATCGGTATTTTGATCGAAGAGACAGAAGGTGCGTTTCCGGTCTGGCTTGCGCCTGAACAAGTTGTTATCATGAACATTACAGATCGCCAAGCAGACTATTGCTCTGATTTGGCAAAAACATTGAATTCAAATGGCTTTAGAGCAAAACTTGACTTGAGAAACGAGAAGATCGGGTTTAAAATCCGCGAGCATACTCTTCAACGAGTGCCGTACATGATTGTTGTTGGTGATAAAGAGGTAGAACAGAAACAAGTTGCTGTTCGAACTCGCACTGGCGAAGATCTTGGAGTGATGAGTATTTCCGAATTTGAAAGTTTAATTCAAAAAGAAGTTGCTCGCCGTAGCCGTAAACAAGAAATGGAGATAGTACTATAAAAGGTAATATGAATCGTGGACGTACCGCTAGTAAGCAGCGTCCTCTAATCAACGAGAACATTCGAGCTACCGAAGTGCGTTTGATCGCTGCTGATGGTGAACAAGTTGGCGTTGTCTCTCTTGAAGAGGCACTAAAAGCAGCTCAAGAGGCTACTTTAGATTTAGTGCAAATTGCTGATTCAGATCCGATTGTTTGCAAAATAATGGACTACGGCAAGCATATTTTTGAAGCGAAGAAAGCGAAAGCTGCGCAAAAGAAAAATGCGAAGCAGATCCAGGTTAAAGAAATGAAATTCCGTCCAGGGACGGAGGAAGGGGATTATCAGGTAAAACTCCGCAACCTGATACGTTTCCTTGAAGGCGGGGATAAGGCCAAAGTATCTTTACGATACCGCGGTCGTGAAATGGCCCATCAGGAGCTTGGTATGCAGCTTATGAATCGAGTCGCAGCAGACTTAGAGGATTATGGTGTAGTAGAGCAAGCTGCGAAAATGGAAGGTCGTCAATTGACTATGGTGCTAGGCCCCAAAAAGAAGAAGTAATTTCACGTAATTTAGCTTTAAGAGTTTCGGCTCTTAAGGCCTGAATTGTGGAAAAATTACACTAACATTAACGAATGCGAGAGTGGTTTTATCATGTCCAAAATTAAGTCACACAGTGGCGCAGCTAAGCGCTTCAAACGTACCGCGAATGGTTTTAAACATAAACAGTCTCATACTAGTCATATTTTGACTAAAAAATCGACTAAGCGTAAGCGTCATCTTCGTCCTATGGGACAGATCGCGCAGTGCGATAAAGCGTCTATCGTACGCATGTTGCCATACATCTAAGTCTCGATTTTTTTTAGTTCATTAATTTATTAGTATAAGGTTTATATTATGCCTCGCGTAAAACGTGGTGTTCAGGCTCGTCGCCGTCACAAAAAGATTTTAAAGCAAGCTAAAGGTTACTACGGTGCACGTAGTCGTGTATTTCGTGTAGCAAAACAAGCTGTTATCAAAGCTGGTCAGTATCAGTACCGTGACCGTCGTCAACGTAAACGTCAATTCCGCGCATTGTGGATTGCACGTATCAACGCTGCGGCTCGTATCAACGGTCTATCTTACAGCCGTTTCATTGCTGGTTTGAAACAAGCAGCAATTGAAATCGACCGTAAGGTTTTGGCTGACCTAGCTGTGTACGAGAAAGAAGTTTTTGCTGCTATCGTTGAAAAAGCGAAAGTAAGCTTGGCTTAATTTCTGACGTAGCCTTAGGGTGGTTCGATCTTGATGGATTTCATCTTAATAGAGCGAGTCACTCAATGCAGTCTTTGATAGGGGAAGAGCCAATGGCTCTTCCCCTATTTTATTTTTTGGAGTGTGTAAATGGAGAACCTAAAGCAGATTCTTGCTGATGCGCTAAGCGCAGTGGCTGCGTCTGAGAGTGAGTCCGCTCTGGATGATGTACGTGTGCATTATTTGGGTAAGAAGGGCGCTCTGACTGCTTTGTTGAAACAGCTTGGTAACGTTTCTGCAGAGGATAGACCAAAATTCGGTCAAATGGTCAACGAAGCAAAAGACCAAGTTCAGGAAAAAATCACTGAACGTAAAGCGTTTCTTGCAGAAGCGGCATTGAATGCTAAGCTCGCAACTGAAACAATAGATATCTCCTTATCTGGCAAAGGTCAGGAAGTGGGTGGTTTGCACCCAGTGACTCGCACCATGGAGCGTATCGAAACTTTTTTCCGTGGTATTGGTTTCGATGTGGCTTCAGGGCCAGAAATCGAAGACGACTATCACAACTTTGAAGCGTTAAACATTCCGGCGCATCATCCTGCGCGTGCGATGCAAGATACCTTCTATTTTAATCCGTCAACGGTACTAAGAACGCATACATCGCCTGTTCAAGTGCGCACAATGGAAACGACTCAGCCACCCATTCGTATTATCTGCCCTGGTCGTGTGTATCGTTGTGATTCAGATCAAACTCATACGCCGATGTTTCATCAGGTGGAAGGTTTGTTAATTGACGAAAATATTTCATTTGCAGACTTGAAGGGGATTTTGCAGCAATTTTTGAACGTTTTCTTTGAGGATGATTTGAAAGTGCGTTTCCGTCCTAGCTACTTCCCATTTACTGAGCCTTCCATTGAAGTGGATATCATGCGAACGAATAGCAAGGGCGAAGAGTCTTGGTTAGAGGTGTTGGGCTGTGGCATGGTGCATCCTAAAGTGCTTGAAATGTCAGGAATTGACTCTGAAAAATACACAGGTTTTGCTTTTGGCATGGGAGTAGAGCGTTTCGCGATGCTGCGCTATAAAGTGGATGATCTACGTATGTTCTTTGAAAACGATTTGCGTTTCCTTAAACAGTTCAAGTAACCAGTCGACCTAGGATATTGTTATGAAAATTAGTGAGAATTGGCTAAGAGAGTGGGTCAATCCAGGTATCAGTAGTGATGACTTGGCTGCTCAGATTACCCTAGCTGGCCTTGAAGTGGATGAAGTTTTGCCTGTGGCATCTGCATTTTCAGGTGTTGTGGTGGGCGAAATTATCAGTGCTGCACCCCATCCAGATGCCGATAAATTGCAAGTGTGCAAAGTGTCTGATGGCGTTGACATTTTTCAAGTCGTTTGCGGAGCGCCAAATGCGCGTCCAGGCATCAAGATTCCTTTCGCTAAGATCGGTGCGGTATTGGGTGCGGACTTTAAAATCAAAAAAGCCAAGCTTCGCCAAGTAGAATCCTTTGGTATGTTGTGTTCGGCCTCTGAGTTGGGGTTGAGTGATGACCATGACGGAATTATGGAGTTGCCTGCTGTTGCGAAAGCAGGTGAAGACTTTCGTGTTTTCTTAGGGCTTGATGATCGAGTTATTGATGTTGATTTGACGCCGAACCGTAGTGATTGTTTAAGTGTTGCGGGTTTGGCACGTGAAGTGGGTGTTCTGAATAAGCTAGATGTAACACCTGTGAAGGTTGTACCCGTGGCGACTGTCATTGATGATACTTTCTCTGTGCAAGTCGATGCGGTGGATGCTTGTCCTCGATATTTGGGCCGTGTTGTGCGTGGTGTTGATGTAAAAGCACAGACACCTCTATGGATGGTTGAGAAGCTCCGTCGCAGTGGCATTCGCTCTATTGATCCAATCGTGGATATCACTAACTATGTGATGCTTGAATTGGGGCAGCCAATGCATGCTTTCGATTTGGCGAATTTGTCCGGTTCAATCGTTGTTCGGATGGCGACTCAAGATGAAAAGATAGTTTTGCTTGATGGTCAAGAAATAGCGCTGCGCGATGACACTTTAGTTATCGCGGACGAAAAAGCACCGTTGGCGATCGCTGGGATAATGGGCGGAGAAGGCTCTGGTGTGAGTGAAGATACGAAAGATATCTTCCTTGAAAGTGCTTTTTTTGCTCCTTTGTCGTTGGCAGGCAAGGCGCGTTCGTATGGGTTGCATACGGATTCTTCTCATCGATTTGAGCGTGGTGTGGATGCAACGTTACAAGAGCTGGCGATAGAGCGTGCTACCGCATTGGTTGTGGACATTGCTGGCGGTCAAGTTGGCCCAATTACACATGCGGTAAATGAGGCCTCTTTACCACAAGCGGCACTCGTTACTTTGCGACGTAAGAAGTTAGATCAATATTTGGCAATCTCTATCGACAAAGATGTGGTGACAGATATTTTGACTCGTCTTGGTCTAGAGATGGTCGAAGTAACAGACGAAGCTTGGACAACAAAGGCGCCATCGCATCGTTTTGATATTGCGATTGAAGCAGATTTGATCGAAGAGGTCGCTCGTATCTATGGTTACGATAATCTTCCTTCTTCTATGCCGCAAGCGGCCGTGAATTTTACGCCTTTGCCAGAATCAAAAACACAGATTCAAGTGTTACGTTCTATTTTGGTGTCGCAGGGTTATCAAGAAGCGGTCACTTATAGCTTCATTGATCCTGTGTTAAGTAAACAGTTTTTACCGAATATTGAGCCTGTTCCGCTGGCAAATCCGATTTCAGCCGATATGGGGGTGATGCGTCCTAGTTTGGTGCCTGGGTTGGTGAAAGCTTACCTTTATAACCAAAATCGTCAGCAATCACGTGTTCGTTTGTTTGAAACGGGTCGTCGCTTTATTGGGTCGGTTGAGGCGTTGTCAGAGTTAGATCAACAGCAACAAATAGCGGGTTTAATCGCAGGAACACGCCATTCTGAGGCTTGGTATCATGGTAGTGAGAAAGTCGATTTCTACGATCTAAAAGCGCATGTAGAGGCATTGTTTGCTTTGAATAACGGCGGTAAGCCAACTTATGAGCGCTCTGAGTGTGAGTTTTTGCACCCAGGCCGTTCTGCTGATATTTTTATGAATGGTCAGTTTGTTGGTTTGATGGGAGAGTTGCATCCTCAACTGTCTAAGACGTTAGGTGCGAATCAACCTATCTACGTGTTTGATATTGCCTTAGCGGCTGTGTTGAATGCGACCTTGCCAGAATATGAGGTGGTTTCTCGTTTCCCTGAAGTGCGTCGTGATTTGGCTTTGTTGGTGGATCGTTCTGTGCCTGTTAGTGCGTTGGAGAAAGTGATTGCTTCGGCCGCTGGTGATGCGCTCAAAAATGTCTTGGTTTTTGATGTTTATCAAGGCCAAGGTATTGATGAAACGAAAAAAAGTGTTGCTTTGGGCTTGACGTGGCAGCATCCTTCACACACTCTTAGTGATGAAGAAGTGAACAACTCAGTCGAACAAACTGTTTCAGCTTTGTCTGAGCAGTTGGGAGCCGTTGTAAGGGGGTAGATTTATGGGATCGTTGACAAAAGCGGATCTTGCTGAAAACTTGGTGGACTCTGTTGGTCTAAGCAAAAAAGACGCCAAAGATCTTGTAGAAGGTTTTTTTGATGTCGTGCGCCATTCTTTGATAGAAAGGCAGCAAGTTAAGTTGTCGGGCTTTGGTAACTTTGAAGTACGTGAGAAGAGTCAGCGTCCCGGTCGAAATCCTAAAACGGGAGAAGAAATTCCGATTACAGCGCGTACTGTTGTGACTTTTCGACCTGGGCAAAAGCTTAAGTCTAAAGTAGAAGACTACATGCAAGAGTAATGTTGTTATTGTTGTTTCTAAAGCCATCCATCCGGATGGCTTTTTACTTTAAAGGGCACGGAGGAGTGTGCTGAGGCTTTTGACGTGTTTTCTAAGTTATGTCCGCTTTAAAGCGCCTCTAGAAAGACATTTAGATCAATGTTTAAGCAATTGTTCTACTAAATTTTAGTAAGATGATTAAATTGAAAAAAACTTAATAAAAGTCTTCCCTTTTCAATTTGTTATAGTAATATACGCACCCGCTGACAGAGACAGAGTTTAACTCTTTCGACGTAAGTTTTCGGGGCGTAGCGCAGCCTGGTAGCGCACTAGCATGGGGTGTTAGTGGTCGCAGGTTCAAATCCTGCCGTCCCGACCAAAATTTGAGAAATGCCGCTATAGCTCAGTTGGTAGAGCATCTGACTTGTAATCAGAGGGTCCCGAGTTCGACTCTTGGTGGCGGCACCAGTTTTGGTCGAAGTTCTTTTCTTAATATAGGAAAGAGTAAAAAAAGATTTTGCTTTTAGTAAAGCCGCTATAGCTCAGTTGGTAGAGCATCTGACTTGTAATCAGAGGGTCCCGAGTTCGACTCTTGGTGGCGGCACCACTTCTTAAGAAGTTTTTTAAAAGTAAACTGCGTTATGTTATGCCGCTATAGCTCAGTTGGTAGAGCATCTGACTTGTAATCAGAGGGTCCCGAGTTCGACTCTTGGTGGCGGCACCATTTACTTGTGAGTAGTAAGTAAATAAAAATTTGATTTGGCGTTAAGCCGCTATAGCTCAGTTGGTAGAGCATCTGACTTGTAATCAGAGGGTCCCGAGTTCGACTCTTGGTGGCGGCACCACTTACTTAATAAAGTAAGTTAGGCTAATAGCGTTAGATAACTTGGGTGTGTAGCTCAGTTGGGAGAGCGTCGCCCTTACAAGGCGAATGTCGGGGGTTCGAACCCCTCCACACCCACCATCTCACCGATGTAAAGGTGCGTCTGATGAGACGTTAAAAACAATTGTGTTGGAGTGGTAGTTCAGTTGGTTAGAATACCTGCCTGTCACGCAGGGGGTCGCGGGTTCGAGTCCCGTCCATTCCGCCATTACTTACTGATTGTGGCAAAGTGTAGACATTACGAGCGGGTGTGTAGCTCAGTTGGGAGAGCGTCGCCCTTACAAGGCGAATGTCGGGGGTTCGAACCCCTCCACACCCACCATCTCACCGATGTAAAGGTGCGTCTGATGAGACGTTAAAAACAATTGTGTTGGAGTGGTAGTTCAGTTGGTTAGAATACCTGCCTGTCACGCAGGGGGTCGCGGGTTCGAGTCCCGTCCATTCCGCCATTACTTACAAACGTAAGTATGGAAAAAAATATTGATATATTTGAATGCTGTTAACGTTCATCGTGACTACTTCGTTAAAGTCTAGCATTTTAAAGTCTCTACAAGTCATACTGTACTTTTTATAGTCCTTTCCCTCCTTGCATCATGTTATATAAATACTCATTTTTATTCTGTGTTTATGGCTTTGTTTACGCCTACTAAATATATTGTTGTCTTCGTTCAATCCTACTTCTCAATAACTGAAATTATCTGCTACCTTTTCTATTGGCTGTTTGTCTTAAATGCCGATTTTTACTGGTAATTTTTATTTTTCGGCTGATATTTTGTAAAGATGCTATTGCGGAAGAAATACTTGCTGGTAATATCAGGGTATGTGCTTCTATACTTGAAGCGTATAAGTGTTATGCAATATCACAATATAATTCCCAATAAAAATAACAATGGAGCTTATTTATGACTACTTCCTCAAAACTCTTGTTTAGAGTAAGTCTTGTTGCGGCCTCTGTGGCGGCAGCGTCTTCTGCATATTCAGCAGGTTTTGCTTTAAACGATCATAGTGCGACGGCATCCGGTAAAGCCTTAGCTGGTGTGGCAGCGTCCAGCGCAGACATTTCTGCCAGTTTCTGGAACCCTGCGCTTTTTGTGAATGCCAAAGAAACGACAGTGTTCGTGTCCGGTGCTTATGTCATGCCTAGTATGGACGTGACGAACATTAGTGCTAATAATGCAACTGCTGCAGGTGGAGCGGCTATTGCAGGTTCCACAACAAACAGTGACTCTGTTGATAATACGTTTGTGCCGTCGTTTTACTTTGCAAAGCCTTTGTCTGATAAAACTGTGGCAGGTATTTCATTAAATGTGCCCTTTGGTTTGTCAGGAGATTATGGTGATGATTGGGCAGGGCGTTTTCATGCAACAGAAACATCACTTCAAGATATTGCCTTGAGTTTCTCTCTTGCCCATCGTATGAATGATTGGGTCTCTGTTGGTGCCAGTGTTCAAGTTCATAAAGCCGAAGTGGTGTTAGGTTCTGCTGTCGGTATTTCGGGTGTAGAGGGTGATGGGCGTATTGAAGCAGATGATACTGGTTATGGGTATAGCTTTGGTATTGCGATGGAGCCAAGAAAAGGGACACGGCTCGGTTTGGGTTACCGTAGTGAAGTGGATCTCGACTTTAAGGGTGATGTGAAATATAAAAATGTTGCTACTTTAAATGCTAGTGCACTTACACCTGGATATGACTTAATTGATACAACTGTATCAGATTCAGTTACTTTGCCCTCCGTTCTTACTTTAAGTGTGGAACAAGATCTAACACAGAAATTGATTTTAGGATTGTCCGCTATTAGAACTGGCTGGGGATCTATGGATGGTCTGAATATTGATTTTGATAGCGATCAGCCAAATTCAGTTCTTACCTTTGGTTTTGAAGACCAGTGGATGTACTCAGCAGGCTTGACTTATGCCTACTCTGATCAATTGACGTTGCGTACGGGTGTGGCAATGGATAATTCGCCAGCGACAGATGAATATCGTTCAGCACGAACACCAGACGGAGATCGTAAGTGGATATCTGTTGGTGCCACCTATGACTTTAATGACATGACATCAGCCACCTTTGCCTTCACCCATGTGATGATCGATGATGTGTCTGTTAGTCGTGATGGAACTGGCGAGGACCGGGCCCGTGGTAAGTTAAGTGCTGACTACAGTTCCTCTGCTAATGTTGTCTCTGTTGCGATGAATATGGCGTTTTAATTTATCATGGCATAAATCGTTATTGCGTTAAAAAAGCCAGAGTTCAAATTAAACTCTGGCTTTTTAGTGTCTGGGATCTGATATTTTTTGGATGCCACATCTTATTGATACGGCTTAATAAACCATGCGAAGTTCTTTGGCTTTGGCGTTATCGTTGGTTGTCCAGTCTGATAAGGGTGAGGGCTTCGCAAAATAATACCCTTGTAATGTTTGGCAACCTAATGCAGCGAGCAACGTTGCTTGCTCTTTGGTCTCTATTCCTTCGGCGATGACTCTCATGCCAAGGGACTCTGCGAGCTGTATGGTGGACCTCACTATATCAACATGGCGTTGGTCACCGGGGAGGGGAGATACAAAGCGACGGTCTATTTTGAGAATGTTTGCGGGAATGTCTACCAGCTGACCCAGAGACGCTTGGCCTGTGCCAAAATCATCAATGGCAATTGAGTAGCCATACTGTGACAAGCTTCTCAAGCGTTTATGGATAAGCGGATGCGTCATCACAGAGCTGGTTTCTGTAATTTCTAATTCCAGCATGTCTTTTAGCCAAGGGTTATCCGCAATTAATGTCATTAACAAGGCAAAAAAGGCATCGTTCATAAGTTCTTGGCCGGCTAGATTGAAGGCAATCGGAGTATAGATGTGTTCTTTATTCCATGTGGACAGTGTATTGACTAGTTCACGAACGAGATTTTCAGCGAGTAGAGGAAGCAGTCCTAGTTTTTCAGCGATTTTGATAAAGGTCGTTGGTGGTACGAATTGTCCATTATTTTGCCAGCGCGCCAGTGCTTCAAATGAGCATATTTGACCATTTGGTTTTACCTGTGGTTGTAACCATATACAAATTTGCTTGTTTTTAATCGCCGAGCTTAAGGTTAAACCAAGTTTGTGTTCTTCAATCAGCTTGTTTTCAAGGTTTTGGTTGTAATAAGAGAAGCGTTCTGTAGGACTGGAATATTCCAGCGCCATTTCACAATGTTCTAAGAGTTCTTCGGCGGTTTTTCCGTCAGTATGATAGTAGGCGATACCGACTTGGTAATCCATGTTCAATCGATTCCCATCGACATTGATTTGGCTTGGTAAAACAGAATGGATAAGTGCCGATAGGTTTTTTTGAATTAGGTACGCCTGGCTTAAAGGCACAAAACAAGAAAATTTTACGCCACGTAACCGGCCGATGACAGTGTGCTCTGAGAGTTTCTTTTGTAGCACTTTAGAGAAATTCAGGATGACTTTGTTAGCATTGTCTTTGCCGTATTGCTTATTTAGCAGTTTGAACTGACTAATTCGAATAATAAACATGGCTCCCGTTAGATGACGCTCTTGTTCATTAATGCGCTGATTCACTTGACTGCAGAAATGTCTGTAATTGGGTAAGAGGGTGAGCAAGTCGAAATGGGCAAGACGGCTATTGGTTTGTTGTGTGTTTTCAAGTTCTTGCTGGATGGCTTTTAATTGAGTGGTATTTTGTAGATGTAGAACATAGTAGCCATGTTGTGTGAGCGAAGCCCGACGTACTTCAACGTGGACATTAGTTTTGTGCTTAAGGGTGCATTGTGCAATATTGGATTGCCAGAAAAACTTTCCAGCATCGCCCGTTGGGCATAGCCAATTTGTGATGGTTGAATTGGTAAAATCCTTTAGTTCTGAATTTGACAGCAGTTCTCGAGCGAGTTGATTGGCTTTGAGTATTTTGCCTCGCTGATCGCAGAGCAAAGTCGGCGTACCGGTGTTCTCGAAAAACTCTTCATAGAGAGCGTAATTATCATTGAGTTTTTGATAAAGCTGCCTCATGTTCAAGGCGTTCTTTTCAAGCGTATTAAGAATGCGAGAAACCACCAGTGGCAAACCAATGTTGAGCGTGACAAAGGTAAGCAACTGAAAGTAGAAAGAAGAGGATGTGTCTATCAAAGGTGTGTTTAGGCTTTCTGTCATAATCAGATAGCACGGATATAGATTAAGTATCATAGCGATGAGAGAGGCCCTAAAACTAAAGAGCAATCGCGTGATAAGAGGCAGTGAATAGAGCGATATAAGTGCATATTTCTGCGCATAGAATTCATCGTTTAAAGCAAGCAATAAAAAGCCGCTTATCAACAAAGTAAGAAGGAATAGGATGGCCGAGGTTTGAGCGTATTGTTTGCTAAAATGCAGTAGAAGCGCAACCAGAAAAAGGTACGCTGCATTGATACCTAGAAATGATATTTCACTTGAGAATATCAGAGAATGGCATGCTGATATGGCTAAAATGCATACTGTTAGCGCCAACAAAATTCTTAACGCACTTTGCTGGAAGACTTTTTCATGTCCTTCAGTGGCAGTGTCAGAATCAAGTAAAAAATAACCTTTAAGAAAATCAATAAACATTAATCAACTTCATAATGTCAAAAAGAAGCCGCACTTATTTACGGCTCTAAAACAGACATTACCTAAAAACCGTGAATTTGACCACGTCAGTTTTGGTTTTTAGGTGTAATTTTTTATATTAATTTGTCGAAAATGGTTATCCCATTGTATGTTAGTGTGATTTTTGATCATTTTGCTGGTGTTCTGTACGGGATTGCTTTTTAACTGTGCTCCGGTTCCGCTAGTCAATAAAAATTCATGGGCGTTGTCTGTCGACACAAGACCACAAACGTCACGACAATTTTCAACACCTAAAAAGGTTTTCGTCTCCACATGCCAAAAGGCAACAAAACCACCTCTTGGTGTACTGATCGCCAAAATGTCACCAGACTTATCGAAACAAACACTGCCGCAGTATTGTTTAAAGCGAACTCTAATGTCTTCTGGCATAGGAAGGTAATCTAGTTCAGGATGCTCTAGTCGAGATAAAGCGACCAACGGAACTTGATCCCATATATCGCCTTGATACTGAAAGCCTAGTGCAACTGTCCCTTTTTGGTTGACATCAAGATGACGAATACTCAATTGGTGTAGCGCTTCGTTGTGAGTAGCTTGATTTAAAATGCGACCATCTTTTAAAGAAAGATAAGTGACATTGGATTGCATGGTATCAAGGTTTAAAATATTTCTGTCCTCTCTCGGGTGAGTCATGAGCCCACCGTTAGCGATAACCAACACTTGGTCATTTAAAAAAACAGACTCATGAGGACCTATGCCATTACTGCTGAACGATTGTAAGATGTTTCCACTCGGCCAATCACGTATAAAGATCTTGCCCTCGCCAGTCGGGTAGTAATTTTCTTGTGTGATAAGCTGAGTGCCATCAGCGGAAAAAAGGGCATGGCCGTAAAAATGATGATCTTTGCTTGGTTCAATGCGTTTGATTCTTTGGTTGCTTGAGACGTCAAAAAAATCCATAAAAAATCCTGGTCTTCTACCGACAATACCAACAATGCTTTGTCTAGGGTGAATAACTGGCGCATGGGCTCTCTGTGATAAGGGGGCTGTCCATAAAATAGAACCCTCATCGTCAAATAACGCAAAAAAATGTGTATTCTTATCGAGCGAGTAGGCTGAAGCATACAGCGCCGCTCCTGCTTTTTGCTGGCTAAGCGCGGCCCACGTTGGCGTGGTTATGAGAGTGCCACTCAGCATCAAAAAAGACCGTCTAGATAACATGCTTAATCTCCATCCCTACTATTAAAGCCAATTTGAAAGCCGAGTGTCGTGACAATATTAGATAAGGTGGACTGGCTGTTTGAGATGGACTTTACAAGTGGCTGTGCCAGATTAAAACGCTCCTCTTTTGTGTAATGGCCATTAAAAAAGTCGTCAGGAAGAAGTAATGCCAATTTTATGTTTTCAGTTAAGAGAGATTCTAATTGCTCGGCCAGACGGGCATCATTTTGCTTTGCAATATCAAATAAAGAAGGTGAGCCGGCGTGATAAATTTCTCGATACGTCTGCAGATTTTTTTGTATGGCTTTGAGTGAGAGATCGCTACGGTAAAATTCAGCAAGCTTAAGGTTTTCTCGACCATTGTAGCCGATTGGCGTTTCGAGCTTGGCGTCTTTTACCGCTGACATGTGCTCTATCCATTGCTGTAAGAATTGTTCTAAGGCGACTTTCTCTGGGTCAAAGCCCATGCCTTCTTCATCGAAAACCCAATCTTGTGCCTTGCCTTCTTGCCACTGTTTGAATACTGCATCTGCACTTTGAGCATGGTGCGCTGTAATTTTATCTAAAAGACGACAATGATTGCTTGATTGTATCGGTGTAAAATCAGGATGATAAAGCAAGCTTTCGATAGCCGTTAAGCCTCTTACCGCAATGCTCGCTGACGTCCAAAATTTTGGCGCATCCATCACTGACGGATCGCCTTGCGCTAGCGTTCTTAATTGGCGTTGAGTAACGCCTTTTTTATCTGGCCAATATTCAAACGCATAATAACGCATGAAATAGGTAACAGGACCAAAATTGAGCCACTGTAGTTGTTGCCAATCTTGGGCATTGATTTTAAAAGCCGCTTGAGTCGCGGCTAACGCTTGTTCAGACGGCGCATTGCAAAATGCGACGCTGAGTTTCGCAAGCGACGCTGATGAAGTGGAATAGGCTTGATATCCTTGGGTGACGACTTGGGCGGTAATCCCGTTAAGTGGGCCTTCCCATTGGCCTGCTGTTGCGATTAAAGGGCTGGCTGCCCCGATAGCTAAGGCTATTAACGTTGAAAAATATGACATTAAAGTGACTCCAAAAAATAAATGAGTGTATTTCGTTGTGCTTTAGATAAGCTTTTATAATGTTCTTGGCTTTGTTTCGCTTCTCCGCCATGCCAGAGAATGGCTTCCTCAATGCTTCGAGCTCTACCATCGTGTAAAAAGCCCATTCTACCTGAGATTTTTTCAGAGACGCCGATTCCCCACAGCGGTGCGGTTCGCCATTCGTTTGGACGGGCTGAAAAACTAGGGAATCCGCTGGCAAGTTCTTCGCCCATATCGTGTAACAGCATGTCGGTGAAGGGGTAAAAGGTTCGGTGGTTAAGGACGGCAAAGGGCGAGTGATCGCCTGTTTTCATTTTAGGTGTATGACAGCTCGCACATCCTGACTCATCAAAAATATGCTTTCCCTGTAAAAATGTATCGTTCGTTAAGTTTCTCATGGTTGGAGGAGAGGAAAGAGAGACAAAAAGATCCACAAGTCTGGCTTGCTGTTTGTCTACTTCAAGGTTGCCCAAATGCGCACTGTTGCCATTCGGGCTAGCCAAACAGTCTGTTTGGAGCTCTGTGCAATCTCCCCATGGTGAGGGGTGTAGAGGCGTCGATAGGCCTAAATCCGTATTAAAAGCCGACTGATTTTGTGCGCTGAGAGTTGCAACGGAGGCTTTATAACCAAAACGACCTATGAGCTTTTTTTTATCGCTTACAATCCAACTTACTCGGCCGCTAATGCCGTCATTATTTTTATCATCAGGGTCGGCACCTGCCATTATCATTTCATCAGGAATGTTATCCAACAGACCCATGCCAACAAGACCAGGCGATACCAGCATCGTAAAACCAGTGCTCGCTTCGAATTCACCGTAATTGAGTGAACTCCAATGCAGGTTAGGCTTTCTTAACTGCACTTGTGAGCCGTCGCTGAGTGTTTCTATTCGGGTGCTGTAAGTCAGATAATAATCGCCTTCAGGTAAAATACCTGGGGAACTTTGTCCTTGAAATTGATGACCATATCGCTTGTCGCCAATATGAGGGTAGATCCTGTCTTTCTTATCGCTTAACGCAGGGTAAGATTTTCCTAATCTAACTAAAAAAGAAGGAACCGATGCACCGCTTTGCTTTTCATCAGGAGCATGGCCTCGACCATTATTGACATGGCAATTATTACAGGAGCGAGTATTAAAGAGAGGGCCTAATCCATCGCTGGCTGTTGTTGAGGAGGGGGCTGGCACCCAAAACTTTTGAAAAACGCCTTCGCCTATATAAAAGTCCAGCTTGTCTTCAATTTTTATCCCAGCCAAGGGCGTGGAATAGTCACTGGCAAATGCAAAGCTTTGAAAACAAAAAAAGCCAGCGCATGCGCTAGCAACAAAAAAAACACAAAATTTGATGTTTTCTGTCATAAACAGACAAGTACCATAACAGATGGATAGAGACCTTTGCTAAAGAGCAAAAGTCTCACATGATACGCCTCATTCATCCATGCTTTAACTACAGATCAGTCCTTATGACACACTTAATTATCAAAAACTGCACTTGGATTATCCAAACTGTCTGACCCTTCCAGTGCTATGCCTTCAAGTTTTAGTGCATGAATAACATCTTCGGTCGTGCGTGTTTCGTTAACGAGCGAATCAACAAAATTTTGTACCAGCTGATTGCCTTTGATGTTGTTCATGGCAATTAATACATCAAAAGTTTGACCTTTAGCCGCGGCGTCAACCATAGCTTGTGCTGCGGCTTCTGTTTCAGCCAACTTCTGTTTCATTTCTGTATCGAGCTGAGGATCTTGTTTTGCTACAAGATTGGAGAGAGAGGCTCCTTTTACCCAGCTACCATCAACACGTTTGTATTCACCTAAATACGCATTTTTAATGCCTTTCGCGTCATAGTAATGTGACCAATGGGTGTTATCAGAAAAACAATCATGCTCTTCTTCTGGATCATGTAGCATAAGACCCAATTTGGTTCTTTCTCCACCCAACTCGCCGTATGCAAGGCTTCCCATACCAGTAAGAATAGTCGCAAGACCTTGTTCTGGTGTTTGCTCTAGTAACGCAACACGAGCCGCTCCGCCTTGCTTCCAGTTATTTGCCATTTCCTCTAAGTCTGAAATCAGTAAATCAGTCGCAGCCACTAAATAAGCGCGACGACGATCACAGTGGCCGTTTGTGCAGTTATTTAGGTCAAAATCTGTGGCGGGACGTTCACCTGCGCCTGAATTAGTGCCGTTTAGGTCTTGCCCCCACAGTAAAAACTCAATGGCGTGGTAACCGCTGGCAACGTTGGCTTCAACACCATCTGCTTCCTGTAAATGATCGGCAATTAGTTCAGGGGTAATCTGGTTAGTATCGACTTTTACTCCACCGATCATCAAGCTGGTGGACGCAATCACATTGGCTGTATAAAGCGGATTTAAATCGGATTCTGTACCGTAGCTGTCTGCCGCCACGTAATCAATCAAGCCTTCGTCTAAAGGCCAAGCATTAACTTTACCTTCCCACTCATCCACAATCGGATTACCAAAACGGTAAACTTCACTTTGCTGATAAGGCACACGAGCCGCGATCCATGCCGTGCGTGCGGCTTGTAAATTAGCCTCTGTTGGATTGGCTAATAAGGTATCAATAGAAGCACGGAGTGTTTGCGCCGTTGTTAGTGAATCAGTGTAAACCGCTTCCGCAATGTCTGCATAATGAACCACAACGGAGTCAGCGGATACGGCTGAGGATTCATTTTTTAGAGCGGCAGGACTGCAGGCCGTAAGCATCGCACCAGTCACACAAATTGCGATAGGGGTTAACAATCGTTTCATCTTAGAGGCTCCAATATTTTATGTGCCAACATAGTATTAGAAATGAAAACGATTATCAACATGGTGTTTGCGTATTTTTTACAAACTTCGAATGCCCCTTGTGACACTGTCCTCAGTGGCATTGGTATTGAAATGTGTTACCGGCAGAGCTCGCAAGATCGTATTCGCAAGCCTTATTGCGTAATAAACTTTGTCCTTCCCACGATACACTCATACTGACGGGGGATTTATTCTTATAACTAGGGATAAAGCGATAGGCAGCGATAACTTCGATGTTACTGTTTGGACCTAATTGTACAGACTGTCCAATGAGTCTCTGGCGTGTTTCGGTATTATAAAGAGTGTAATCCGTCGTATATTCTTGATCGCCGTTTTCATGAGAGAAATTCAGCCAAATCTTACGATAAGTTTGTGGGGTAGGTGTTGGATTAGTAAAGCGTAATTTTGTGTAGATAATCTGTGCTCTAGATAAACTCGTTTGTGCATTTTGGCTGACTTTTACAAATGCCATATCGTCTTCTTGCCAAGGCATATTAGTGCCAAACGATGCATCCACAATTTGAATGCTTTCCTTTGCTAAGACAGATTCTGTGAATTTCAGAAGGTCTTTCACTGGTGCATACAAGGCCAGTGCAACAACACCGAGTAGAGCGATTTTATGAATAGTATGAGTAGGGCTTGGTAGCTTGATCATATACACATCCTTTAAACTATCTTTACTGTTTATTTATACAGTACTGTATATCTGAACAGTGTGTTTTTACAAGTTGTTTTTTCAAAAATAGTTTGCATTTCTCAAAAAAATTATCGTGATTGTGCTGTTTGTCGCTTTTTTAAATTATTAAAAATAATGTTTGATTTTATTTAGTTGATTGAATTTAAAGGGAATATTCATGATTCCCACAGCCTTCTTAACGGTTTCTGTGGACAAGATTTTGACCTTACTTTCTGTGTTCTGATCGGAAAGTCTATTTGCCTGATTAGATGGCAATAAATGACGTAGACACTATAATGCAGCCACTAATAAGAGATGAGGTAGGTTGTGGATAAAGTGGATGTGATCGTAATTGGTGCCGGAGCGTCTGGTTTAATGTGTGCGGCAACAGCGGGCTACCGAGGTAAAAAAGTGGTAGTGTTGGATCACGCAAATAAAGCTGGCAAAAAAATTCTTATGTCGGGTGGAGGCCGTTGTAACTTTACTAACATGGATGCAGCGCCTAAACATTTTTTATCTGACAATCCGCACTTTTGTATTTCTGCGCTGCGTCGTTTTTCACCGCAAGACTTTGTCGACCTAGTGGATCGTCATGGTCTGGATTATGTAGAGAAAACACCGGGGCAATTATTCTGTGAACATTCTGCGAAAGATCTGCTTGATATCCTACTGACAGAGCTTGAATGGTCTGGTGCAGAGCTAAAATTAAACACGAAAATTCATCACATTGATTTTCAAGGTGAGCAAACCCTTGTTAAAACCAACCAAGGTGAGTTTGCTTGCGAATCTCTTGTTATCGCAACGGGTGGTTTGTCGATTCCAACCATGGGCGCTTCGAGTTTTGGTTATGACATAGCGAAACAAGTTGGACATGATATTTTGCCCACACGTGCGAGCTTGGTTCCCATTACGGTACAACCAGATCGCAAAGCACAACTGTCTGAGTTATCAGGTATTGCCTGTGAAATATCCGCAACAGCAAATGGTGTTACTTTTCAAGAGCCAATGCTGTTTACCCATCGTGGTGTGAGCGGGCCATCTATTTTGCAAATTACAAATTTCTGGCAACCAGGCGAAGCCCTTAGCATTAATATCGCTCCGACCTTGTCGTTAGACGACTTACTTGATGTTCGTCAAAGTACGCCAAAGAAAAGCTACGAAGGCTTCTTGTCTAATGTGTTACCAAAAAGATTGGTAGAGCTGATAAAAGCCGAATTTCCGTGGTTAACCGAGCGCAGCGCACAGACCTCTAATGAACAGATCGACAGTTTATTCAACTATCTTGCGAACTTTGATATCGCACCCAATGGAACCGAAGGCTACCGCACTGCGGAAGTGACCCTTGGCGGTGTTAATACCAATGAAGTGTCTTCGAAGACATTCGAATCACAAAAACAAAAAGGGCTCTACTTTATAGGTGAAGTACTTGATGTGACAGGCTGGCTTGGCGGCTATAATTTCCAATGGGCATGGGCGAGTGGTTACTGCGCCGGACAATATGTTTAGTCTGTTGAGTTGAACTTATATCGGTGTCCTTGCGTACAGTTAAGAAAGACTGTGAGGAAGATGCTGATGAAAACGTTTTTGTGGTTGATTTTATGTGTTTGGCCTGTCGTCAGTTGGGCGGACGCTGCGGCTTGGCAGGCGTGGCGAGAGGGTAAGGCGGTGTTGATTATGCGCCATGCTTTGGCTCCTGGCGTAGGGGATCCCGAAGGCTTTGTGCTAGAAGACTGTAACACACAGCGTAACCTAAATGACGCTGGGCGCTCACAGTCGTTAGCTTGGGGTGAACATATACGCGAGCAGTATTCTGGTTCCATTGCGGTTTACAGTAGCCAATGGTGTCGTTGTTTGGAAACCGCGAATTTGTTGGCTCAAGATGATGTAACGCCTTTGCCGATATTAAATTCGTTTTTTGCCGGTCAGGGAGACCGCGTAGGACAAACACAAGCCCTGCTGCAAAGGTTCTCTCAGCAAACCGTCAGCCAGCCAACCATATTAGTGACACATCAAGTCAATTTTACAGCACTGACACAGGTGTATCCCAACTCCGCCGAGGCCGCTATCTTATCCCTTCCCTTGAGTCAGCCAGCCAAGATACTGGCGCGCATTCAGTTGGATTCAAAATAATAATGGACAAAAAAAAAGGGTCGACACACTACGGTCGACCCTAGTTATTGATTAAGACCTATTTAAGCGATTTTAGCTTCTGGCTTACTTTGGCTTTTTACAAATAAGACACAGGCTGCTAACACAACTAAAGGTAGGACAGGATCGTAGATACTGCCTAGGCTGCCGAATATTAGGTTCAAAATCATGATCAGCGATCCACCAATTGCCCATGCAATCGTCGTTGGAATGGTCCAGATGACCAATTGTTTTTTCACCTCAGTTACGCCCATTAAACGGTTAACAATGTGGAAAAGGCTGTCGTTAAAGTAACCGGCGAACAAACTGCCCATGGTGGCGGCAGACGCAGCAAACAGCATGTTAACGCCTTGCATTTCAGCGAGCACTGGAGCAGAAATTGAAGCAGCCGTGATCATTGAAACCGTACCACTTCCTTGGATAATCCTAACCAAGGTCGCAATAATGAATGGAATCATGATAGGCGAAATTGAAAGTGCGACGATCTGATTCGCAATTTCAGCACCCGCACCAGATTCACGCAATACGCTGCCCAATGCTCCACCTGCGCCTGTTACTAGAAGAATGATGCCGCAAGTCGATATGCCATCTTCTAATTTTTTGGTGGTTGTTTCTTTGTCTAAATAAGGCGTCAGCGTATAGACGGCCAGTAGTGTACTGATAGAAAGGGCAATAATTGGGTTACCCAGGAAATTAAATAGGGCGCCAACAGTGCTCGTTGATAGGCCTTCCATTGCAAATTGTTTCTCTGCCAAGCTCATCAGAGACTTAATCAAAATTAACACAATCGGTACGACAATCGGCATGATCGATTTGATCAGCGAAGGCAGCTCCTTTGACTCTTTTGATGCCATGTAATCATCATGAATCTTTTTAAGGTCAGCATCGGCGGCCAATGTCGGAGAGACGGCAAATTCAGGGAAATGTTTTTCTAACCAGCGTGCGTACAAAACAATGCCGTATACGCAAGGGATCGCCACTAACAGTCCAAAACCGAGCATAGAGGCTAGATCTACATTAAAAATACTGGCAACACCCAAAGGTCCAGGAGTGGGTGGAATGCAGTGATGGGCGACTACCAATCCGCCAGCTAGGGCTACGGTTAAGGTTAAGATAGAGCGATCAGATTTTTTCGCCAAAGACTTAGCGATGGGATATAAAATAATAAGCGCACTGTCTACAAAAACCGGAATACTGACAATGTATCCTGTAATGGCCAATGCTGTTTCTTCTTTTTTCTTTCCTAGCCATTTTATGAAATGGTAAGCAATAGATTCGCCAGCACCAGAGGTCTCTAGAATCGCTCCCATCATGACCCCTAAGCCGATGACTATACCGATGCCACCCAATGTCCCACCAAAGCCTTTACTAATGGCGGACATGGTTTCATCAACACTCAACCCGCCGATTAAGCCGGCAATACAGGCCGCAATTAACATGGCGATCAACACATGAACTCTGGTTCTTAGTACTAAAAATATTAAAACAAAGACAGCTATTATTAAGCCGATCACAGATATGGGTAGCATAGTTTTACTTCCTTTATTGTTATTAGAGCTTGGTTTTTTTATTTAATAGATTCTACAAATTCAGTGAATATCGAATGAAAGCTTTGGTCTTTAAAAAAACCTATTGATAACTCTTTTTCGTTATTAATCAATTTGGGCCAACTTGAAACGATTTTTTCAATCTTTTCATCTCTTTCATAAGAAATTAAATCAAGATAAGAGTCATCATAGGCGCCAGCAAGGCAGGCAATCATTTCTTTTGGAGACGTTTGTAAACCTGGTAGGTTAATGGTTTTAAACCCTTCTAAAAGGCGGGTATCGATTTGACTCGCATGAATCATGTTTTTAATAACCGTGTTTGGGCTAGATACCCAAAGTGGTAAATGAATATCCACTGGGCAATTGCTTTTCTCATGTTTTAGCGGTTCACGAATAATGCCGCTTACAAAAGAGGAGGCCGCTTTATTTGGTGCGCCAGGACGGATGCAGATAGTCGGTAGGCGAACGGATACGGCATCAACAAAGCCTTTGCGAGCGTAATCATTCACCAATAACTCACAGATGGCTTTTTGAGTGCCATAAGATGAGCTAGGTTGCATGGCGGTCATGTAATCAATTTTTTCTGGAAGCTTTCCACCAAACACCGCTAAAGAACTGGAAAAAACAAAGCGGATACTTGTATTGACTTCACGACAACGATCGAGCAGAAGTTGAGTGGCTTTTAAATTGACCAGCATGCCAAGTTCAAAGTCTTCTTCTGCGTGGCTTGAAACAATGGCGGCAAGATGAAAAACATGCGTTGTGTCTTTATCAATAATCTTAGAAACGTCTTCTTCGACAGTGATATCTGCGATAATGGATTGTATTTTAGTATCAGTCAGTAAGGTGTCGTTCAATAACACTTTATCGACAATCTTAATGCTATTTATTGTGGGGGAGTTGGCTAATAATGCTTTTAATAGCTCGGTGCCTAAAAATCCGGCTCCGCCAGTAATGACGATATTCATGTATTTATCCTTATATTTTTATTTTAATTTAAAGTGTTTTTTATAAATAAGGTTTAACCCAAGCTAAGCCACTTTCTGTACTGTTTTTCGGATTGTATTCACAGCCAATCCAACCCGTATAACCAGATTCGTCTAATACATTAAATAAATGGGGGTAGTTTATTTCGCCTTCAGATGGTTCATGTCTTTTGGGAACGGAAGCGATTTGAATATGACCGGTGACATCGGCCAGATCTTGGATGAGACGAGTAAGATCCCCATCCATAATTTGGGCGTGATAAATGTCTAATTGAAGTTTGACGTTCGGTCGATCTACTTGTCGGATTAGCTCGGCGGCTTCTCGTTGATGAGCAATGAAATAGTTAGGAACATCACGATTGTTCAAGGGCTCAATCATCAGCTCGATACCGTGTTTAGCAAATTCGTCTGCGGCAAAGCGAATGTTATTGATAAATGTGTTGACGTGTTCTTTACGGCTGAAGTTAGGATCAACAATGCCAGACATAGCATGCACTTTTTTGCAGTTAAGTGCCTGTGCGTAGGCTAAAGCGGTTTCTACACTTTGCTGAAATTCTTTTTCACGACCTGGAATAGCCGCAAAGCCTCGTTCGCCTGCATCCCAGTTACCAGGAGGCATGTTAAACAAAGCCTGTTCAAATCCGTATTGCTGCAATTTAGACGCTAAGACATCAGCGTCAAAAGCATAAGGAAACAGATATTCAACGGCTTTAAAGCCCGCATTATGTGCGCGCTCAAAGCGTTCCAAAAAGGAAACGTCAGTGAACAGCATGGTTAGATTTGCTGCAAATTTAGCCATTATTTGCCTCTCCCTTTTAGATCGGTTACTTCATCATCGGTTAAGTAGCGCGTGGGTTTGTTTGCTAATAAAAAAAACAACTTCGCGGTTTCTTCTAGCTCTTCTGCGTTATCAACAGCGTCTAAAAAATCACTGCCGGTAATGATTGGTCCATGGTTTGCCAGTAAAAAGGCGCGATATTTACCCGCTAATTTGCCAAGATCTTCGGCAATATTGGGTGAGCCTGGGCGATAATATGGGACAACAGGCAGTTCTCCGACTCGCATCACGTAGTAAGGCGTAAAGGCTTTGATTGCATTTTTTGGGTCTAGGTTTTCCAAGCAAGAAAGCGCAGTCAGATAGGTGGAATGTAAGTGCACGATCGCGTTGCAGTTTGGGTCTTTATCATAAATAGCTAAATGAAAAGCCACTTCTTTAGAAGGGCGTTTACCAGAGAGGTGGTTACCTTCTTTGTCAACGACAGACAACTCTTCCGCCACTAAACGACCGAAAGAGGATCCTGTCGGTGTTGCGAGAAAGTGTCCGCTAGGGAGTCTGAGTGATAAGTTGCCCGCACCACCAGTGGCATAACCACGGTTGAACATGGAGCGAGCTAAATCGACCATTTGTTGTCTCAATTCAGCTTCATTCATGAAAAATACCCCTGAGCTGTGGTGAAAAAGTTCTCATCGCCAAAATTGCCTGATTTAAGCGCAAGAGAAACGTCTTGATTAATGGCTTTTACCCAAGGCACGCCAGGGGCTATCTGAGGGCCGATGTGAAAGCTGTCGACTTTTAGACTTTGCGTTACGACACCAGAGGTTTCGCCACCGGCAACGATAAAATTGCGCACACCGTAAGCATGAAGTTTGGTGGCCAGTAGACTAAAAAGTGTTTCAATCGCTTGGCTTGAGGCCTCAGCGCCATATTGATGTTGAATGTGTTTGAGCTTTTCAGCGTCAGCGGTAGCGTAAATAATGGGTGCCAAGGATTCGTTAACGTGGTTGGCAACCCAATCAAATACCTCGTTGACATAGCTTTCATTGCTCATACAGCGTTCAATATCAATGGCAAAAAAAGGCGCTTTGGCTTTATAAAGCTCAACTTGTTTGTTGGTCATGACAGAACATGAGCCAGACAGTATGACCGTTGGTGCTTTAGATGGGTGACCAGCCTGTTTTGCCTGAGTTTGGTCTTGTAAATGTTCGCCCCAGTTTTTTGCTATCCCAGTTGCTAAACCAGAACCGCCCGTGACTAATTTGAGCGAGCGAACAGCTTTACCAATTTCGTTAAGATGTTCTGCTTTGAAAGCATCGACAACGGCGTAACGTTTGCCTTGTGCTTTTAACTCCGCGAATCCACCAATAATGGCATCTGCGCCTTGCTCAATACTTTGATAATGAATCAACCCAGTTTTGCCTTTGGATTGCGCGTCCATCAAATCCATAAGATTCGAATTCGTCATAGGCGTGACCGGATGGTTGCGCATACCTGACTCGCTGAGCAACTGACCCAGCACAAAAAGATGACCGTTAAAAACCGTGCGTCCGTTAACGGGAAGGGCGGGGCAGACAATTGTAAAGTCTTCTCCCAATGCATCCAGAAGGGCATCCGTTACTGGACCGATATTGCCTTTAGCGGTACTGTCAAAAGTAGAACAATATTTAAAATAAAATTGTTGGCAGCCTTTTGACTGTAGCCACTTAAGTGCCGCTACGGATTGTTCTACCGCTTGTTCAACGGGACATGAGCGTGACTTTAGGCTCACAACGATCGCATCTGCATTGATGCCCGTATCTACCGAAGGAATACCATTGACTTGTATGGTGCGCATGCCGTTCTCGACAAGAAAGCCAGCAATGTCCGTTGCACCGGTAAAGTCGTCTGCAATAACGCCTAATAACATATTACTTCTCCACGCCTGGTAAGTTGATACCATCAAAGATTTTGATAACCGCGCTATCATCTTCTTGGCCGAAACCGGCGTTACTAGCAGAAAGGAACATATTTAAAGCGGTGCTGGATAAAGGAAGAGGGAATTTCAGCTCTTTGGCGGTATCAGCCACAAGATTTAAGTCTTTGACAAAAATATCCACCATAGATTTAGGTGAGTAGTCGCCATCGACAACATGCTTCATGCGGTTTTCAAACATCCAAGAGTTACCCGCGGCATTGGTGACAACGTCGTACATAAGATCAAGCGGAATGTTGGCGCGTGCGGCAAGCGCCATCGCTTCAGCACCGGCAGCAATGTGAACCCCAGCCAACAATTGGTGAATGATTTTAACGGTTGCACCAAGGCCGATTTCTTCACCAATGTTGTAGACTTTAGCCGCTGTCGCATCTAGCACAGGCTGTAGTTTTTCAAAGGCTTCTACTGATCCGGATGCCATGACAGTCATGTCACCTGTTGCCGCTTTCGCTGCACCGCCAGACACGGGCGCATCAAGCATCAATAATTGGTGTTGAGAGAGTTTTTGGTGAATAGCTTTGGCATCTTCAGCGGAAATAGTTGCAGATACCATGACGGCAGTTTGTGGTTTTAGTGCAGCCGCTAAGCCGCTATCAAACAATACGGAGTTAACTTGTTTTGCGTTTACGACAAGTACTAAGATGGCGTCCAATTGCTCGGCAAAATCTAAGGCGCTACTGGAAACCGCTTTTGCACCGGCAAGGTTTAGCTCTTCTAAAGCGTTAGGGTTTAAGTCAAAACCGTACACATCTAAACCTGCATTAATACAAGACTTAGCCGCACCCATGCCCATAGAGCCTAGTCCGATCACGCCGACGGATTTCGCTTTATTTGTCATACAATACCTACTGAATTATTGTTAGTTTATGTTCGGATTTGTGATTTTTTCACCATTGAAACCGATTAAAGCGTTTTGTTTCACATATTTCAACAATTATTAACACTTTTTATTGGTGCTTTTGACTTTTTCTCATCTCATGGTGTGATGTCTAGCGCGAAACATGGCATTAAACAGAGGAACTGTCCGTTTTTTACTGTTCATTCACATAAATTCACATGAGGGTTGTTTTTTGCTAAGCTGCGAAATACGTAATTTAGTGAATGGAATGGCGCAAATATGATCCCTATTGAACGGCAAAGAAAAATTCTGACTTTGTTGAAAAATCAAGAAGTCGTTAGTATCACGGAGTTGGTAGATTTATTTAATGTTTCGCACATGACCATTCGTCGTGACATAGAAAAGCTTGAAGCCATTGGTAAAGTCAGCTCTGTTTCAGGTGGGGTTCAACTGGCCAGAAATATTCATATTGAACTCTCGCACGATGTGAAAATTACGCAGTTTGCCGCGGAAAAAGAAAAAATTGGTAAGCTGGCTTCGAGTATCATTGCGCCTAACATGACCGTTTACCTTGATGCTGGCACCACGACTTTAGAGATTGCCCATCAAATTATTCAACGCAAGGATCTGCTGGTGATTACCAATGATTTTGCGATTTCGGCTTTTTTAATGGCGAACTCAAGTAATGATATTTACCATACTGGTGGTAAGGTAGATCGACAAAACCAGTCAACGGTTGGATCAAAGGTCGCTGATTTTTTACTTAGCATGAACATTGATATCGCTTTCATTTCAACCTCGTCCTGGAATCTGAAAGGACTCTCTACACCGAATGAAGATAAGGTCATTGTTAAGCAAGCCATTGCCAAATCATCGAAAGCCGTTTGTCTGGTTTCAGATACTTCTAAATACGGGAAAATCGCGGCCTTTCATGCATTGGATATGGAACGAATAGATACCATCATCACGGATTCTGGTTTGCCTGAGAGCGCCTTTAACGAGTTAAAAGATAAGGGGATTGATATTTTAACGGGTTGATTTCTCAGTTGCCGATCTTTAGCTAGAAAGATATTTGAAATGAGCATTCTAGCGTGCATTTTGATTGCGATTTCACTGATTGGAAAGTGTCTTCATTCTACTATCTATTATGATTTAATTTTATATCTGTGTCTTTTTGTTATTTTTATTTGGTTATATCTTGTATGTCAGGCATATTTGATTTGGTAGGTATATCCTTTACATAAAATATATTATGTAAATAGGCAGTCCGATATGAAAGTCATTAAGCATCTAATTAAAATTTCATTCTTGTTTTCTTTAATTACTGCATTAGGTGCATGTGTTGCACCTCCTCCGCCTTCTGGGAGTTATGGTGCCGCGAGATATTATGGGACACCTCCGCCAGTATTACTATTGCCGACCCCCGCGCCACCTTTACTCTCACCTCTTCCTCCGAGACGTTATTGAAGTGTGCGGGGCTTAGCTCAAAAGATTACAAAAGACTGTTTAGTCAGTAAATCAGAAGAGAGGGCTAGGGAACTTGGAGTCTTTTGTTAAGCATTGATCTCAAGCTAGTAATAGGAAAAAACGTTTCCTGCCCTTTTGAATGGTGACTATTTTTTAATTTTATAAACCGCGGCAATGTCTTCCTCCGCAAAGCCTGCTTTTATGGCTTGTTTAAAGGCTTCGTTAGCAATCGCGGCCGTTGGAAGAGGCTGCTCAAGTTGATCGCCTAGGGCAATGGCTAAACGCATGTCTTTTTGCATGTGTTTAAGTGGAAAGCTGGTGCTGTAGTTTTCATTCAGTAGCATCGTGCCTTTGCCTTTAAACATTGGGTTTGCCATCGCGCCTGCGTCCAGAATGTCTAAAATTTGTTGTCCATCTAAGCCCGCTTTTTGTCCTAGTGACATGCCTTCGCTAAAGATGCTTAGCATGCCGCCCATTATCATATTCACCACAAGTTTCATGTTGGCACCCTGACCAACCTCACCAAGATAGGGTGACATTTTACCCATGACGTCGAATGCAGCTTTTGCGTCGTTATAAAGGGATGGGTCCCCAGCGGCGAGAATAATCAATGTGCCATCTTCGGCTGGCTTTTTGGTGCCTGAAACGGGCGCTTCTAAAAATCGTCCGCCTGCTTTAATGATCTGCTCAGAAATGCTTTTTGAGGTTTTGTCATCGACAGTAGACATATCCACATAACCACGGCCAGCACCAATGCCGGCTGCCACACCATCTGGGCCTTGGCAAAGGGCGAGGGCGGCTTCAGGGTCAGATACCATAGCAAACGTAATATCACAGCTTGCGGCAACGGCTTTTGGGGTGTTGCCTTGGTGTGCGCCTAATGCCACCAGCTCAGCACATTTTGCAGCGTTGCGGTTCCAGACGGTGACATCAAATCCCGCTTTTAATAAATTGGCTGCCATGGCGTTGCCCATGATACCTAAACCCAAAAAACCAATACGTTTCATACATTACTCTCTTAATCGGTGTTGTTTTCTATATGTGAATCAATAGTAGCCGTTTTAGTAGATAAAAACCCCAATATCGCTGCGCTCGTTTTAACCATAGAGATGGTTATGGCAGTAGCTTCAAGACAATAAAACCAGTGAATAAAGCGATACTCACCGAAAACAGTGAGCCCAGCATCACATATTCTGTAAATTTTCTATCATGGGCTTCGCGTAAGTCTCCCATGCGGAAAATGGATTTCGCGGCCAGCACGAATCCTACGGCTGTGTATTGGCCGTTTAGTATAAAGGTTAATACCAAAATGCGTTCAAGATAGCCTAGGTACTTGCCAGCATCCGGCAAGGATTGCGCTTTCGTGTTTTGGCTATCACCACTATTCACATCTAAATCGGCCGACCATTTGGAAAGAATTTCACCAATAACGATAGAGGCTGGTTTTAGCATCATTAAATAAGCCAGTGCGATGAGCAAAGCCGCGTTGTAATCTATGTCATTGATGAGCGTTTTAAGTTGCTCTATCGCGCTATCAAAGAGATAAAACCATAAAAATAGAATGCTGAGGACATGCAGTAACTGGTCGATGATAAACCACAAAAAGCCTTGTCCCACTTTCACTTTTACATAATCGATTAGGCTATGAATAACTGCAAATAATAAGCCGATGAAAAGCGAGCCTAGCAAGCTGGTGGGAGTGGCGACTCCCACAATCGCTAAGACAATGGCACCATGAACCAGACCATGATAATACAAAGAGCGCGAGTGGCCTTGCTGGGTGTTTTTGTCTTTCACCCAAGCGTTGGGTTGTAAAAAGAAATCGCCAATCACGTGCCCCAGTAACAACAAGAGCAACACGGCCAAACCGTCGAACTGAAACATCACGACTTACTCCCTATTAACGTGGTTTCTATGACATCTAAAGTATCTAGTATCAAACTCGCGTTGGCGCGTTGCAACCGTGATGCTAATGAACGGCGGTGGATTCCCGTTTTCGCGGAAAGAGCCTCTTGAGTGAATTCTGGATAAAGAAGGCGAGGGAACAAGACTTCGGCCTGTTTTTCACTGAGCCCCGTCATCATAAAATCTAAGTGACGAATCAATAAATCACGGCTGGGGTTGGCTTCAACCGTGTCTGGCAAAGACAGTTTGAGGCGTTCTTCGTCCATGTCTTTTAAAGCGCGCCCAGAGAGTTGAAAAGCTTCGCCTTTGGCGGTTTTTCTCAGTTCCGTTTCGATTTGTTGATACTGACCAATACCGATGGACACACGAGCGTCAGCGTCTTTTACACACCTCATCAACGTGAGTCTTAATAAGATAGCACAGCGCAGCGCGTGTTTTGGATCAGGGACAAAGACCTGAAACTCATCACCGCGAAACACATCGCCCTGAGCGCTAAACTCATCTTGAAAAATGTCAATGGTTTGCTCAATCTGCTGTAAACAGGCTTGATGCTCCGTATCCGACAAAGCACTGGAATTCACCATATCACCGGTTATCACCCCGCCAAGCGCCGCTTTGCTATTCAAACTCATGCATTCATCCTCCCAGCTCGCCAAGATTAATCGCTAAGTAAAGGCATAATAAAAGCACAAATTATTGACCAAAGCCAGTTTGGTCAATAAATACTGACCAAATATGGTTTGGTCAGTATTTATTTCAACCTACTAAGAATGGTTTGAGTCGGTATGCATGCTTTTTTTGCGCTCCGACAGCCAGATCCCAGCCAGTACCATGGCCAGAGCGATAGCATGGTAAAAGTGGAATGTTTCGTGCAGCAGTAGCACGGCTAAAATGGGGGCGAAAATCGGCACAAAATTAATAAACACTCCGGCTCTGGCGGGGCCGATCAACTCCACTCCACGCATAAAAAATACCTGGGAGATCAAGGAGGGAAAGAACGAAATATACAGCACAATCAGCCAGCCTTTTGGAGTGGGCCAGTAAGCTGCTCCAGTGGCTATTTCATAGACCAGCGCGGGCAGCGCCGTGATCGCACCGATAGAGGACAGAACCGTAAAGAACACCATGGCGGAGACGTTTGGTTTACTGCGTAGTGCCAAGGTGTAAATGGCATAGCAAACGCAGGCGATTAATATATATCCATCCCCCGGATTAATTGACAGTTCTAGCAGCTTGGTTAGGTGGCCCTGAGTGGCCACCAAAGTCACCCCCACTAGAGTGAGAATAATACCAATGGACTGCAAAAGATGGGCCTTTTCTCGATACAGTGACATGGCTCCGAGCAGAACCAATACTGGCACACTGCCTTGAATGATCCCAATATTAATGGCGGTGGTCTGGTAAGCGGCAATGTAAAACAGGGAGTTAAAACAGGTGAAGCCCAAGGTCGCCATCAGTACCATTTTTAGCAAATGGGGACGCAGCAGGTGCCATTCCTGACGGACTTGGCGGCCATAAAAGAACCACATTACGCTACTCACAATCAACCAACGTAAAGACACCACGGAGAGTGGTGAAACCTGAGCGATAGCCAGACGGCCAGCAATGGTATTTCCACCCCAAAACAGAGTACATAAAATCAGTAAGACATAGGCATTGGAGTGAATGCGGGTAGTGAAGAAGCTTAGTAAAGCGGTCATTATCAATCCTTAAAATGGTACAGCGGATCCCAATTCATTTTTGCTTACCAGCATACCCATGCTGGCCTAGTGAAGAAAGCAGAAACTGATCATTCAATTTTCGGTTAACTGCCCAAATACACTCGGCTTTACACAAAACTTTCGTTATATTAGGAAGTTAAATGGAGTTGCAGCGGATAGGTGGCATGGCCTCAGGTATTAATAAAGCAAAATTATCAGAAACCGACATCATCACAAAATTTATTCTGCCCGCTGTTAAAAATGCTGGTTGGGATGATCGTACACAGATACGACAAGAGTTCCCTGTTACAGATGGTAAGGTGGTGGTGCGAGGTCAAGTGGCAGCACGTCAAAAGGCGAGAAGAGCCGATATTGCACTTTTTTATAAAGACGGTATGCCGCTGGCGGTGATAGAAGCCAAGTCCAATCAATATTCTGTTGGTCATGGTATTCAACAATCCTTGGACTATGCCGAACGATTGGGTGTGCCTTTTGCTTTTGCCAGTAACGGTAATGGCTTTTTATTCCATGATAAAACCAATCCAAACCAAGTTGAAAGCGAGATAGCGCTGGATGATTTCCCTAGTTGCGAGCAGCTTTGGGAAAAGTTTTGTGAATGGAAAGGCTATCGTAACGACCAGCTGCCATTAGTGACGCAAAGCTACCATAGCGATGGCGAGGGCAAAGCGCCCCGTTATTACCAGATGCAAGCCATTAACCGATCCATAGAGGCGGTTGCCAAAGGTCAAAATCGCCTGTTATTGGTCATGGCTACAGGAACAGGAAAAACCTACACCGCCTTTCAAATTATTTGGCGGTTATGGAAAGCCAAGCAGAAAAAGCGCATCTTATTCTTGGCTGACCGTAATGCCTTAATCGAACAAACCTTTCTCAACGACTTTCAGCCATTTGGTACGGCCATGACCAAAATCAAAGGCCATAAAATTGACCCTGCTTATGAAATTCACCTTGGTCTCTATCAGGGTATGACAGGCACGGAAGAGATACAAAAAGTCTATAAAAAAGTTTCTCCTGATTTTTTTGATTTGATTGTGATTGATGAGTGCCATCGAGGCAGCGCCGCAGAAGATAGTAACTGGCGTGACATTCTCGACCACTTTAGCAGCGCGACACAAATTGGTTTAACAGCCACTCCGAAAGAAACTGAAGACGTATCGAATATCGAATACTTTGGCGAGCCGATTTATACCTATTCCCTCAAACAAGGTATCGAAGATGGCTTCCTTGCACCCTATAAAGTGATGCGTGTCGACATTGATGTGGATGTACAAGGTTGGCGACCAGAAAAAGGCAAGTTAGATAAAGATGGCAATTTGGTAGATGACCGAATCTATAACCAAAAAGACTTTGACCGCAACCTCATAATCGATGAGCGCACTCAGTTGGTGGCACAAACTGTGACCAACTACTTAAAGCGCACCGACCCAATGGCAAAGACTATTGTGTTTTGTAACAACATCGATCATGCCGAACGCATGCGCCGAGCTTTGATTAACCTTAATCCTGAACAGGTGGCGAAAAATGACAAGTATGTGATGCGCATTACCGGGGACGAAAAAGAGGGCAAAGATCAGCTAAGTTATTTCACTAACCGAAAAGAATCTTACCCCGTGATTGCCACCACCTCGGAGCTAATGACCACAGGTGTCGATGCTAAAACCTGTAAGTTGATCGTGCTCGATCAAGGCATACAGTCTATGACTAAGTTCAAACAAATTATTGGTCGTGGTACTCGTATCGATCAGGAATACAATAAGCTTTGGTTTACCATATTGGACTTTAAAAAGGCCACTGAGCTGTTTGCTGATCCGCGCTTTGATGGAGATCCAGAGCAAATTAAAGTCAGTAAGCCAGAAGATTTTGCTGATGGCGCTCTTCTTGATGAAATGATTCACGATGGTGATGAGATCGACCTGAGCCAAGATGACAGCATAGACCCAGATAGCATTCAAGAGCCCCAAGGCGACTACCAAAACGGTCGTCGTGAAGATTACCAACTGGGTGATGCAGACTGGACTGATGATAAACCACGCAAATTTCATGTAAACGGTGTGCAAGTGAAAGCCCTCGCAGAGCGGGTGCAATATTATGATACCGACGGCAAACTGGTGACCGAATCCTTTAAAGACTACACCCGCAAAACGTTAGCGAAGCGTTTTGCTTCTCTCGATGAATTTGTCAGAACGTGGCAAGCGGCAGAACGCAAACAAGCCATTATTGATGAGCTGGAAGAGTGCGGAGTGATTTGGGAATTACTCGAACAGGAAGTAGGAAAAGAATTAGATCCATTCGATATGATTTGCCATATCGTATATGATCAGCCGCCGCTGACTCGAAAAGAGCGCGCTCACCAAGTGAAAAAGCGTAATTACTTCACGCGTTATGATGGCGTGGCACAAGAAGTGCTTAGCCGTTTGCTAGATAAATACGCCGATGCCGGTGTAGCGGAAATAGAAAATATACAAGTACTTAAAGTCGCGCCGTTCGACCAGTTCGGGCGTGTGCAGGAAATTATTAAAAAAGGCTTCGATGGCAAAAAAGAAACCTATTATGACGCGGTGAAAGCATTAGAAGACGAGCTTTATCAAGATCAAAGCGCATAACACCAACCCCAATTCATATTTCACTCAAGCCAGTATTTGGCTTGAGTGAAATCATTTCGAACAAGTGCAATAGAGAAAATTATGTCCATCACGACTGTCATCAAATCCATCCAAGACATTATGCGCAAAGACGCCGGTGTAGACGGCGACGCCCAACGCCTTGGTCAAATGTCATGGTTGCTGTTTCTAAAGATTTTTGATGCCCAAGAAGAAGAGCTAGCCTTTGAACAGGACGATGCTTATCAAGCACCCATTCCAGAAAATTACCTATGGCGTAACTGGGCAACCAACCCCGAAGGCATTACTGGCGATGACTTGCTTGATTTCATCAATGATGATCTGTTCCCTGACATGAAAAACCTTGATGCCACTCGTGATCGTAATCCTCGTGGTTTTGTGGTGAAAGAAGCTTTCAGTGACGCCTACAACTACATGAAAAACGGCACCTTGCTGCGTCAGGTGATCAACAAACTCAACGAAATCGATTTTACCGATTCCCAAGAACGCCACCTGTTTGGTGATATTTACGAGCAAATTCTGCGCGATTTGCAAAGTGCGGGCAACGCAGGGGAATTTTATACACCTCGTGCCGTGACTCAATTCATTGTCAACCGCCTCGACCCCAAACTAGGGGAAAGTATCATGGACCCTGCCGCAGGCACGGGCGGCTTTCTTGCTTGCAGCTTTGATCATGTAAAAGACCGTTATGTGCAGACCACGGAAGATCATCAAACTTTACAAAAGCAGATCCACGGTGTGGAAAAAAAGCAGCTGCCGCATTTATTGTGTATCACCAATATGATGTTGCATGGTATTGAAGTGCCCGTGCAAATTCGTCATGGCAATACCCTGAGCCAGCCGTTGGCGAACTGGGACAGTAATATTGCTGTGATCGCCACCAATCCACCGTTTGGCGGCACAGAAGAAGACGGCATTGAAAAGAACTTTCCAGCGGACATGCAAACCCGTGAAACCGCCGACTTATTCTTGCAACTGATCATAGAGGTACTAAACAACCAAGGCCGAGCTGGGGTGGTATTGCCTGATGGCACCTTGTTTGGCGAAGGTGTGAAAACCAAGATCAAAAAAATGCTCACGGAAAAATGCAACCTGCACACCATCGTGCGTTTACCGAACGGTGTGTTTAACCCTTACACTGGCATTAAAACCAATATTCTATTCTTTACCAAAGGCCAGCCGACAAAAGACGTGTGGTTCTACGAGCATCCGTATCCAGAAGGTGTGAAAAACTACAACAAAACTAAGCCAATGAAGTTTGAAGAATTTCAGACGGAAATTGACTGGTGGGGTAACGAAGCGGACGGCTTTGCCAGCCGTGTGGAAACCAACCAAGCTTGGAAAGTCTCTATTGATGACATCATCGCGCGGAACTTTAACTTAGACATTAAAAACCCCTACCAAGAAGCGGTAGAAAGCCACGATCCAGAAGAGCTACTGGCAACCTATCAAGCACAACAAGACGACATCGCTGCTTTACGGAGCCAGCTAAAAGACATACTGGGCGCAGCGTTAAATTCGTCTAGCGCTACTGTGGGCGGAGAGAAGTAATGTTTGAGCAACCCAATCGCCCGATAGACAATTTGATCACCGATCACATGGACATCTGGAGCAGTGCCATCAAACGCAAATCCAGCTCTGGCCGAGGCTCAAGTAAAAAAATAGAACTGTACGGCATCAAGAAACTGCGCGCGCTGATTCTTGAGCTTGCTGTACGTGGGAAGCTGGTTGCGCAAGATGCTATTGACGAGCCAGCGTCCGTATTATTAGAACGCATCGCTGCCGAGAAAGCCGAACTAGTCAAACAAGGCAAAATCAAAAAACCGAAAAAACTGCCAGAAATAAGTGAGGACGAAAAGCCCTTTGAATTGCCGGAAGGGTGGGAGTGGGCTCAGATTAATGAGCTTTCAAAACAAGTAACAGATGGTGTTCATCATACACCAAAGTATTTAGAAAACGGAGTGCCTTTCATATCTGTTAAAGATATTAATGGTAAAACCATTGAATTTGATGACTGTAAATACATATCAGAAGAGCAGCATCTTGATATCAATAAGCGTTGTAACCCAGAGAAAGGTGATATTCTTCTATGCCGAATAGGAACTCTTGGTCGGGCCACTATTGTTGATACAGAATTGCCATTTAGTTTATTCGTGAGTGTGGGGCTTCTTAAGTTTTTTCAGAATGAATTACTACCTCAATACACACACTTAGCCCTGCACAGCCCCTGTCTACTAAATCAATATGAACAGATCAAAGCTGGCGGTAGCCATACAAATAAACTTAATCTTACTGATATTCCTAAACTATTGATTCCTATACCTTCTTTATCTGAACAACATTGCATTGTCGCTAAAGTTGACGAGCTGATGGCACTTTGCGATCAGCTCGAAGCGCAAACCGAAACCAGTCTGGATACTCATCAAACCTTAGTAACAGTCTTGCTAGACACCTTAGTAAATAGCCCGAATGCCGAAGAACTGACGGAAAACTGGATGCGCATCAGCGGTCACTTCGACACTTTGTTCACTACAGAACAAAGCATCGACCAGCTAAAGCAAACCATCTTGCAATTAGCGGTCATGGGCAAACTTGTCCCCCAAGACCCTAACGACGAACCCGCGTCCGAACTACTCAAGCGCATCGCCGCCGAAAAAGAAGAACTGGTAAAGCAAAAGAAAATCAAAAAACAAAAACCACTGCCGCCAATTAGCGACGATGAAAAGCCTTTTGAATTACCGAAAGGGTGGGAGTGTGAAAGAGTTGGTACATTTTGTTTAGTTGGGACAGGTGCAACACCTTCAAGATCAAATAGTGCTTATTGGTCTTCTGCTCAATATAACTGGGTATCAAGTGGAGAAACCTCTAAGTTATATATTTCTGATACAAATGAAAAAATTTCAGAGCTAGCGGTGAAAGAAACAAACGTGACCGTTTACCCTACTGGAACATTAATCGTTGCCATGTATGGACAAGGTAAAACTCGTGGACAAGTTTCAGAATTGCTCCATCCAGCGGGTACAAATCAAGCTTGTGCAGCAATCCAATTAGTTGAAAAAGATATTTTTCATAAAGACTATGTGAAACTGTTTTTCTTGAAATCCTATAATGAATTACGGGAATTTGCAGCTGGTGGAGCTCAACCTAACCTTAATGTTGCAAAAGTAGCTAATACAATTGTTCCAATTCCACCTTTATCAGAACAACATCGTATCGTTGCCAAAGTTGATCAAATAATGGCTATCTGCGACCAGCTGAAAGCCCAACTCAGTGAAGCGCAAACCACGCAATTGAACCTTGCTGATGCGTTAGTGGCGCAGGCCGTGGATTAGCTTTTTTAAATTATTAAGAATAGTTGGAAGCGTGAGCTATTAGGCTTTCGTGAGAGTAAAGGATTTCTTTAAGGACATGAATCGTGGCAGCAAGCCCTATTGATATTTTAACCAGCTGGCATCAGATTGAGTTTTTCCAGCCTTATCAAATTGAAAAGAAAAAGCTTCAAGTAAAGGCCAGTTTGGCAGAGTTGGAGGGTCAAAAAGACCTTCTGCTACCTTGGCTATCACCGCTTGTTCAGCAACAGCTTCGCCTTAACAAGGTAAAATCCTATACCTTATATATAGGGATTTTTGATTTAAGTCTTGTTGGTCAGTTATGTGAGATGAAGCTTGATCATTATGGTGCAAATCACGCCAATCCCAATGACATAGAAGAACGCTTAACCCTTGAAGGCAATAGTTGCTTTGTTAAATTAACTCTGGACTCTCACGGTGTGCCAGATTTAGATCGTATATCGGTGAGTTCGTTGCCATGGGCGTTAGGCTGTTTACAACAAGATGCGTTAAAGCTTTTAACAGCCAGCCAATATCAAAGTAAATGTGAAGAGCTGGAAGAGATAGTTTCTCGTCTTGAGCGGCATCTTGGTCATCCTCAGAGTGAATTTGACTGTGTAACTGCTGGGTGGATTCGCCAATTTATTATTGAACTTGAAGAATGGGCTGGCATTCGCTTAGTTCGAGAACATGCGTTTATTTTGGAGTGGAAAGAGCAAACGGATAATAAAACGAATGCTTATAAGGCTGTTGTCCCTTCTGCGCCAGATACATCTGTGATGTCTGATATTAAGGAAAATAATAAGGCCGTTGTGGTTGTACCAACCGAGTCCAAGCAGCTTGAGCCTGTTGCTGACTCAGAGGAAGATGATGACGATCCTGTGGAAGCGGATATGCCGATTCTGAATAGTTTTTATCTAGATGATTTAGAAAAAGCACAGTACTCTTTTACTTACAATCAGGCGGGTAAAGCCTTATCGCAGTATTTGTCGATAGAGCAAAATAAAGCGGCGGATCTTTACACAGAAGCGGGTTTAAGCGCCATAAAAGCGCGTGTGTCCGTCGATAAAATGCCCCATGGCCGTTGGCCGTCTTCTCCCGAGCACAATATGTCTTTGATGCAGCAATATGCTATCAATGCGGCAATAGAAGAGCTACAAAATGGTGGCTTATTATCAGTGAATGGACCGCCTGGAACAGGAAAAACCACCTTGCTACGCGATATGGTGGCACACAATATCGTCGAGCGAGCGAGGGTTTTGGCGTCTTTTTCGAGTGCTAAAAATACTTTATCAAAAGACGGATTGCCTGATGTTCGGCTGGCAGGTTTTGAGATGCTAGTGGCTTCATCCAACAACGGTGCGGTGGAGAATATTTCTCGGGAATTACCTCTGTGTAAATCGGTTGATCAGAGTTTTTTAGGGCTGAGCTATCTGACGCCTGTTGCGAATTTGGTAAATGCTCAAAAAACGGGTAAGAACAAATTTAAGCCGATGAAACCGGAAGACCAGTGTTGGGGTAATATTTCAGCGGTTTTAGGGAAAAAAACCAACCGAGAAAAATTTAAAGATAGTTTGTTTTTTGACCATCCCTTTGAGAAAAAAAGTGATGCCGAGCTTAATCGCCCTGATGATAAGAATTTTCTTAATTTATGGCGCTGGCGAGCACTTGAAAAAGACAAGGAGAATGAGCCAAATTTTTTAAAGGCGAAGAGTCATTTCCAACTAGCTCTCCAAAAGTTAGAGCAAGCGTTAATCCAATTAAAGCAGTTGGAGTCTATTAAGCAGCGTTTGGAAGCGGGAGATTTACAACAAGAAATTCATTTTTTTGAGAGTGCTTGTCACAAAATAAGTGCCTCGGTTGATTCTATTGTAAATAAGAAAAAAGAGGCTGAAATGTTTTTGGCGCAAAACTCTAAGTTGTTAAAGCAAAACCAAGAACTTCTCAACGCACATCAAGCAAATAGACCCACTCGTTTTGTAAGAATATTTTTAGAAGCAAAATACAAAGCCTACTTTGAGCAACTAAAAATGCTCGAACAAGACCTTCTTACTACTAAAATTCAGCAATCTAAACAAAAAGAAACGCTTTCTATTTTACAGAACAAGGAGGGAGAGGAACGTAAACTGGCGGCATCTTTGGATAGGCAATTAGCGGATAAAGTTCATCAACTAAGTCAGCTTGTTTGCGATTATGAAAGCCTTAGCAGTGCTTTTTCTAATATGTGTATGCCTGAGGCTCAACAAAATATTAGTGACCCTGATTTGCAGCGTAATGCTTATTGGCAAAATGTAGAGGTCAATCGTCTACGTTCCAATGTTTTTGTCAAAGCCATGGCTCTGCACGAGGCTTGGTTGTATGAGGCGTTAAGCAATCCCGCTTTTATAGAGCAGGTTATTACCCTATCTAAGCAGCTAGGAGTGCCTCATAAGGCTGATGATCCAGACGCTTTGTGGCGTTTGTTTTTTATGATAGTCCCCGTGGCTTCGACAACCTTTGCTTCTGTAGGTCGTATGCTAGTGGGCGTTTCAGAAGAAGCATTAGGGTGGCTGTTTATAGACGAAGCAGGGCAGGCTGTACCTCAAGCTGCGGTTGGCGCGATTATGCGTGCTAAGCGCGTATTAGTTGTCGGCGATCCGCTACAGATTGAACCTGTGTTTACGACTTCTCCTGATTTAGTCAGGTTGTTAAGTGAACAAAGTTTAGGTGAAGAAGCTGAGCGCTGGTCACCTGCGACTTTATCCGTCCAACAAGTTGCAGATAGAGCACATCCGTTTGGTTGTACGCTTGATGTTATGAATCAAGAGCAATGGATTGGAATACCCCTATGGGTGCATCGTCGTTGTGTTGAGCCTATGTTCAGTCTATCTAATAAAATCGCTTATAACGATCGTATGATTCATGGTTTATCCTCTGAAAAAATTCAGCGGAAATTGGCATTTGGCATATCTAACAACTGGATTGAGTCAAAAGGTAAATGCATAGAAAAGCAATATAAAAACGAGCTTTTCGATGATACTTATAAGTTAATTTGTCAAATTTTAGGTGAAGGTGGGGAACTGAAAGATATATATGTAATTAGCCCGTTTAAGGCAGTGAAGAACGAACTGAAAGAAGCATTTTTATCTGAAAAGAATAGATTTTGTAATGAGTTTTCTATATTAAAAAAGGATTATGATGCTTGGTTAAAAAATGTAGGAACAGTGCATACTTTTCAAGGTAAAGAAAATGAGGTCGTTATATTTGTGTTAGGTTGCGACCCTAATAATATGGGAGGGGCTCAATGGGCTGGTAGTAAGCCCAACTTACTAAATGTCGCAGTCACTAGAGCAAAGAAACAACTCTACGTTGTTGGAGACAGCAGTGTGTGGCAGGGCACTACATATTTCGATCAATTGTTTGCATGTCTAGAAGGTGAGATTGGGCTAGAGAAAGAGTTGGGTTGGGAAGTTGGCCGCTGTACAGTTTAGTCGCTGAGGATGAAATTAAGTTGTGCTAGGGTCTTAGGATCTTAGCTCAACTGTCTCGATTATCTCTCAAAAAATTCTTCGTCTATTTGCTTTATATGCAATGTCTGTTGTGTCTGGCAGCCTATGTTATAGCGCAGCATTAACTTCGCAAGCTGTTGGCCATTTATCAGTACGACTTGTGCACTGAATTTTTGTGATTCTGTGATGGCGTTGGTAGAGAAATCTGATGTGGTCACAAAGATTCCCTTTTTTGATTTCACTTTGTCTAAGGCACCAGCAAAGCTGTTCATTTGTTCTGGGGTAATATTGCGACCGTGAGCATAGCGTTTGGCTTGGATATAAATTTGCTCAACACCTAGAGGGTCTTGGTTTATCACGCCGTCAACACCGCCATCGTATGCGCCACCTAAGCGGTGTCCTGAGCCATTAATGCCGTAACCCATGGCAATAAGTAGATCGATAAGCAGTTGTTCAAAGAAAGCCGGCGTGACGTTACGAGTACGCTCTAGAATGTCTTGGGCGAGGGCGTCGTTGATGGTTTTGTAGGCATTACGCAATACTTCGTCGGGGGTGTCGTTGGCATCGACGTTTTGCTCTTCTAGTGTTTTTGCATCGTTTGTTTTTGCACTGGTGCTGGTGAAGTCGATGAATTCTTCAAACTGTTTTAAATATTGGGTATTAATCTCTGCGTTTGGGTCGCTTAGGGCGTCTAATCCACGTTGAGTAATTTGAAAGTGGGCGCGGCGTGGGCTGTCGATTAAACCGGCTTTGCTCAGATAGGTGCGTGCCCAACCCACACGATTGTCGATAATGGGTTGTTTGCCGCTGGGCAAAGGTTCAGTGCGTTCAGCATCTGACAGTTGGAAGTGATCGCTAATGGCCGTAATGATGTCTCTTAATTTTACTTCCGTATCCGATGCATTGTTGACGGCTTCAAGAAACGGCCTCATGCAGTCTTGGTAATTAGGGATCATGCTCTTCCTTAATGCTGGCAAACTTTTAGTTATTCTACCGTAAAGAGCGCTTAGGCATCATTGCTAATTTAAGAGAATTTTCATTTTATGGTGTTCACTGTGTGGGGCTGAAGTACTACGGAAAACGGTATTTATCTATCAAAAAAGAGAAGCCCCTGAGCTTATCTTTTGGTTTTTGTATTACTGTAACGATAAGACTGGAATTTGATCAGTATTTTGCCACTGTGTTTGGCTGCGGCGAAGTATTGGTGGGCTCTAGGAGTTGCTCTAAGTATGATTGAAATGAAGTGGGGCAAGAAGATAACTAGTTTCTATTATTTAGTGCGGTATTGCTATTTTTGTCCACGCTATAGATGGTCCAGCGTTCATTAGCAAATTGTTGTTTGGCGTATACTTCTGCAACAACACGACGGTTCTGTTTGCGTCCATCTTCCGTGTCATTGGTGGCAATCGGTCTATTGGCGCCGTAACCAATGCCTTTTACCCTGTCTGGTGATATTCTAAAACTGTCTATAAGTACATTGGCAATGGCACTTGCACGCTGTTGAGACAGTTCTTGATTTAATTCTGCAGAACCTTGACTGTCCGTATGCCCTTCGATAACCACATTGCTGGTTGGATTGTCTTGTAAAAATTTAGCCAGATCTTTGAGTTCTGTGTAGAAGCGAGGGTTGATATCCGCTTTACCCGTGTCAAACAAGACATTCAGTTCGACGGACAGTAATTTTGTCGTTTGGTCAGGGCACCCGTAGTTGTCTACTGCCGCATCTTTCGGCGTGTCAGGGCAAAGGTCGCGGGCATCAATAACGCCATCCCTATCCGCATCAGCAAGACGTGACTGTACATTAGATGCGTACAGACTTTCTGCAGCAACAGAATGACTGAAGGCGAAGAGCACTCCGATCAAGCTGATACTTTTGATGAAAATAGTCATAGTGTTATTGTTACCCTCGTTATTACTTGTATCGTTTTAGCTTAAGAAAAAACACTTTTAATAACCATGAGATTTTTGTAGCTTTGTTTAAGCAAACGGTTACTTTGTAATGAAATGTAACTACCAGCTGCCGATATTTGCCATTGAGGCCCATGGTTCAACGATTTCAAGAGAGTCACCTTTCTGTAATAACTCAATTGAAATGCCATTAGGGTCTTTAATGAATGCCATGTGGCCATCGCGTGGCGGACGCAATATCGTGACACCTAAAGATTGCAGTTTTTCACACACTTGATAAATGTTGTCGACTTCAAACGCCAAATGACCAAATTGATCGCCACCTGTGTAGGTACGATCACTCCAGTTATGGGTTAGTTCGACTTCTGGTGCGCCTTTTTCAGTAGCGTAGTAGATAAGAGAGAACTGGCCCTTTTCACTGTCCATGCGTCTGGTCTGAATGAGACCTAAACCTTGCGTATAAAAAGTGTGACTTTCTTCTGGTTTGTCTGTTCTTATCATGGCGTGTAGGTATCGAATGGACATGATAACTCCCTAATGTAATGAATATATGTGGTGGCATTATTGCAGTATCAGCTTAGTAATTCAAAGTCATAGACAGAAGAGCCATTTTATATGCTTATTCTTCCCAGACCCAGCGAATAGGGTCGCCAAAGTCATCATAGATGATTTTTTTCTTAGGACGCTTTTTAGGCGGTGTGGTGGTTGGTGATTTGCTGTGTTTTCGTTGTTGGATGGCCGCAACAACGTGATTTAATGGTGTGCGATCTTGTTTAGGCTCGTTAAAGCCTATGTGGCTCGTGTTATACTTGCCATCAACTAAACCGGATTCACCCATGTCGACTTGTTGGATGGTTCCGTTCTTCTTGATAAATTGATCTACCAGAGACTCCAGTTCTTTTCGCGTGTCTCTCTTTGTGGTTTTTGGTTTTATCATAGTGTTGTGGTTTGGGAAGATCCTATACAGGTCGATGGGTTAAAAATTGATCGTAATCATCCATATTAAACGTAAGAGGTAGCTGGTGTCTATTAGCAACTTAATTGTGCATGAGATTCAAAAGCATGAAGGCGAGCGCAAAGCAATACTGATTGCGCGTCCAAATGAGAACCCCGTTGATGGGCAAGCTGAGGCTCTGTCTGCTCAGGTAACGAATCTCTTTAATCGCTCGGGTATGAATACTGGGCGTTTTGTTAACCCTCAAGGAAGTGAAGAGGGCGCGCAATTGCCCGCTCTGTTGTTTAAGCATTTTAAGAACGATACTTTTGTGGATTTTGCAGGTTTTACTAAGGATTGTGCAGCAGAATACCTAAAGTATTTAGAGCCTGTCGAAGAAGCTGAAGGTGGCCTGTTATGGTTTAACCATTATGAGCTTCATGATACGCATTTTTTATACATCGTGATGTTAAAGCGTAAAAAAGGCATTGGTCTTGGTGCGGATTTAAGTCTGTCGCAAATTGAACAAATTGAGATGGAAAAGTTGCACATGTCGTTGCGCATCAATTTAACCGCATGGCAAGCGGGTGACGAAGGACGCTATATTTCCTTTCGTTTTGGTCGTGCGCCGAAATTTGAAAGTGAGTATTTTACTCAGTTCATTGGTTGTGATGAGCCAAAGGTCGCAGCGAAAGAAACGCGTAAACTGGTGGATTTGACCGCTGCCTTTTGTCAGTCGGAAGGTTTGCCGTCTAAACAGGCGAATGAATTTAAGAAAGTGGTTTCAGAGCATTGCCAAGCAAAAGCACAAGATCGCGAGCCCTTGGCCATTAAAGAGATTGCTTCTCAGGTTGAATCTCGATTCTCTGTTGAGCAGGCAAATAAGTTTTTGGAAATTGCCGACTCTGATAGTTTCAAAATGGAAAAGGAAATTTTTGTTGAGAAAGCAGCACTGAAAAAACTGACCCGTTTGTCTGGAAGTTCACGAGCATTAACCATTAGTTTTGACAGTGAGTTGTTAGGGGAATCTGTTGTGTTTAATGCAGACTCTGGCACGCTGACGATTAAAGACTTGCCGAAGAGTCTGCTAAAACAATTGCAGTCTATGTCTCACTAAATTACTCAGGTAATTTAGTGGACAACAAAAACGACTAGAGGGTGTGTTAAAGACCTAGCAAACCTTCTAGCTCTTTCATAGTGCTGAAGCATTCAGTCGCACCAGCGGCCATTTGCATTTTAGCATCGAGTGTTTCACTAAAGGCGAGCACACGCATTCCTGCGGCTTTTCCAGCCGTGATGCCGGCAACAGAATCTTCGATTACTAGACAGTCTTTAGGCTCAACATTCAGTGCTTTTGCAGCGGTCAAATACAAGTCTGGCGCAGGTTTGCCATTTTCCACGTCTTCAACGCAAAAACGAGTGGAAAAACGATCTGCTAGTTGAATTTTATCCAGTTTAAAGTTCATTTCTTGGCGTCGTGCATTGGTTGCCATGGCGATAGGGGCAGTGATTTTATCGAGTAACTGACGAACGCCGGTAATGGGCTCTAGGTCTGCTTCGATAATAGCGTGAAAACGTTGTCTATAATCTTCATCGAAATTAGCAGGTAATGGCTTGCCAAGTAGTTTTTCCGCGTTAATGAGATTTTCTTTATTGGTGAAGCCCGTGAATTTAGCGTGCAGTGTCTCGTCATCGAGTTCTAGGCCGCATTCGCTTAACATGGACTTGAGGATGGTATTGGATATATTTTCTGTGTCGACAATGACACCGTCGCAATCAAAGATGATGGCTTTGTAAGAATAGCTCATAGGAAAAGTAAGTTTCGTTGTGAATGAAAAGGGATCATAACGAATTTGAACGGGGTTAAGGAAGGGAGGGAGGTTTTATTATTTTTCTCCCCTTAAAAAAGACTAACTCTTTACGTTATACTAGCGCCCAATGGCAATAGATTTTGTTCTTGTTGCGCTTAGTTGCTTGCTTGACCAAGTTGCTGAGGACGAGCGCTGGCTTTTTTGATCGCTTTGAAAGCGTTCTTGAAAAAAGTAAGCATAGCTTTTACACGACGAGCGCGTCTTTGACGGCGAGCGTGGTCTTCAACGGTAGTGTCTGCATAGCCCCATTTTGCTAGTAATGCTTCGTATTGTTGTTGAGAGTCCATAGTATTCTCCTCGTTGGTTATTTAAAAAATGTTGTTTTATTACAACAATGCTAATATTAGAGAAGCTTGACCGATTGAACAAACGATCCTTTTTCACGTGTTAGGTTAGTTTTTTTCATCATTTAACTTGTTATATGGTTTCATTTATCAAAGGACATTTTCTTGTATCAATCGTTAGAACATTTTTCAAAAAATTGGATTTTCAAGCGTAATGACCCCAAGGTTGAGCCGGAAGATTTGCAAGCAATTCGCTTACTAAGCGAGGAGCGTGCAGGGCAGATTTGGCGAGATTATATCAGTGATGAGCAAGTGCATCCGGATCATTTTACCGATCGTGATTGGTTGAAAAAAGCCAATACACAGGCCCCAGATGGCAAGATTCAATGGGAAAAGGTCTGGGATAGCGAGCTGCCTTCTTTGCCTGAAGGTGTACTAACGCATTGTTCTAATTGGGGAGATGACACAACTGTATTTTTCTGTTGTCACAATGAATTGGTGTTTGAACTTTCTTGGGGTGTCTTTAAGCGCACTTGGAAGGCATTTTTGTTTTTGGATAACGGGCCGATTTTAGTCGGTAAAAAGAAAAAACAAGCGGCGCAGTTTCATTCCAATGGATGGGTGAATTTACTCTTCAGAGAATCTTGATTGCGTTTGTCCGTCTAAACCGTTTTGATGATATTTGGTTATTTTATTTCACAATCTGGCGCTATGGGTTGTTTCCACGTTGTCGACTGATCAGACAGTGCTCGTTAAACGCTTGATAATAGTGCAGCAGGTGTTGGCCATGCTCTTTGTGTCCTAATGTGTCTAGCAGCATGGCTGTCACCTCCGCCGTAGCAAATTGCATTTCATGGCTGGAATGGCGAACAAGAAAGGATCGCTGTGCTTCACTGTTGATTTCATAGTGTGGGATATCTTTTAACCAGTGACTCTGGTGAAACATTTTACTGGCTTGTTTCCAGGTTCCATCCAGGATAATGAAGGTGTGTTTTGTGTCCCCGTTGGTGTTTGATGGGATCACGCTTCTGAATGGTCTATTCTGTTCTTTGGCTGTTTGCGTATTAGGAAACAATATTGTGCAATTGCCTTGTTTGCTTGTTATGTGATCAAGCAAGGCTTGCTGGGGCTCGGTTCTGCTCCACAAATACGCATGAGTGTCATGAGGAAATAAATCGGCAATCAGTCTGCCGCTGTTGGTAGGCTTGTGAATTTCGTCTCGGTGGAAAAGTAAAATAAATTCTACCGGAGAGGTTTGGTTTTCCCTTAAATGACAAAAACAAGCAAATTCCGTCATTAGGCAATGTGGACAACGAATAGCCCTCGACCCTCTAGCAATGAAAGGGCGAATCGAAACCGTTTTACACTGCTCGCGCAATAGATCGACACAATGCTTGTTTGGTGCTGTTTTCATGGATAAAATCTTCTGTCTTTAATCGCGCGCTATTATCGGTTTTTTGTTTTGGATGTCTAGGTAAACTTTTAGCGTTCTGTTCAGTGCCGCGGTAATGAATAAAAGACGAATGATGGCAAGTCTTGGCTTAGATTGTTTCAATTTGTTAATAAGGATTGCTAATCTTTAATCTTTGCTGTCGAAAAATTTACGGAAAATATGCAAATACAAAGGAATGCGTTGAAACAGCCTGGTTGCTTCTGTTCGTTGTCATCAAGTCGCGATATGGTGTGAGATATTATTTTTCCGTTATGAGCTGTCTATGAGTCGTTATATCTCTCCGGTTTTATACATTCTTCTCATGTTAGTAGGGTGTGTTGCGTTTATCTCTATTGCCGGTGTTCGAGTTGGAATTTTTGAGCCGATAACGGGCTTTTCCATGCTGCGAAAAAGTGTGTTTGCCTCGTTGCTCTTATCGTTGCTGGCTGCGTTGTCGTTAGGTGTTTGTCGTAAAGAATGCAATCTTGCTAGTCGCCGCTTTTTTATTCTAGTGCTGCTTATTTCGCTGGTTTACAGCCTAATGTGGATTGGCTTTTATCTACAGCGAGCCAGCTTGCCTGATATTAATGACATCACAACGGACACGGACATGCCTCCCACCTTTCTAAACGTCAATTTTATTCGCAGTTCCAAAGAGAATGATCTCAATTACAATAGTGAATGGGCTCCCATTCAAGCTAAGTATTACCCAGAAGTTAAGCCGGTTTTTTCTTCAGAAGATAAGTCTGTTGTCTACGACGCGGCGGCAACCTTGGTGGATGAACGTGGTTGGGATATTGTGGCGGTTTATGCTGGAGCGGGCATAATTGAAGCGACTGCTCGTACGCCGATTTTTGGGTTTCGTGACGATGTTGTGATTCGTATCACTCAGGTAGAAAATAATCGGGTTCGTGTGGACATGCGTTCTTGTTCTAGAGTAGGGAGTGGTGACTACGGGGTCAATGCTGAACGCATCGAATCCTTTATGAGGGATTTGTCGGAGTCGTTAAACAAGTCAGGTATGCCCAGCGTAAATTCTTTGCGTTAATACACTGTATAGTAAATTGCACTCGTCATCGAAAATAAGACAGGCTAGACTCTCTTAACTTCTTACTGAGGGGAATGAGAACGTGAGCCTTCGTCAACAACAAAAAGCCAATACTCGATCTAAAATCAAAACCATTGCCAAGCAGGCCTTTCTAACACAAGGCATTGAAGCCACCAGCACGCGCTATTTGAGTGATCAGGCGGGCATTGCTGTGGGGACCTTGTTCGTTCATTTTCCGGATAAGCTAGCTTTGGTAAAAGACATTTTTTTTGACGAAATGGATGCGGCCCTTCGTACTGCTGTGGTTGCCCAAAAAGCCAGTGCCTCCCCCGTTGATTACCTATTGCAAATGGCGCAAGTTTTATTTGATTTTTACGATCAATATGCAGAATTTACGCGTTTGGTGTTGTTAGATAGCTTGGCGAAAGGAGGGTTTCATACCAAGCAAATGACGGTGATATCAGAGGGTATTATTAAACGATTTAAGCAAATTGGCGTAGACGAAAAAACGGCGAGTATTTTTGCGGACAATATGATTGCTAATTATTGGTTTGTGTTATTAAACGCCGTTCCGAAAGGGGTTTTAGGTCAAGAGGCAATTGAGCACTTGAAAAGAATGAACCTGCCGTTTGAAATGTCATATCGGAGCGCGCTTAAAAATCGTAGCTAGTCGCCGGTTAAGTTAGCTCATTGGCTTTTCGGTATGGCCCTTGGTAATCAAATAACCTTTCTGTGACCTGCCAATGTTGCTTTTGCTTTTTGGCAATAACGAAGTCTGGCGTGGGTAGGTAAGGTAAAAAACGCTTAACGTCTTCAAGCCTGTCAAACACAATTGATTGGCTACCATTGGCGATTCGGCGCGCAAAGAGGTCGTTAAATGTTTGTCGTGACTTTTTGAAATTAAAGCGAAATGTTTCAGACAGGGTTAAACCGTCCTCGTCATGGTAGGTGATTTTAAGGCTTTTTTCTTTGAGGTTAATTGTTGGTGTGATGCCAGCGCAGCGCAGTACTTTGTTGTCTTTTAAGTTGAGCGCACTTCTGAGTAAGTCGTCTGCATCGATCAGTTTTTCGGCACAGTGTTGGCATTGTCGTGCGGCAATATCATTTTCCTCATTGCAGTAAGGGCAGCGTTTAAAGCGAAAGCGATAGGTGCATTGTTCTTCTATGCCGTCTATTTCTATTAAGCCGTGACAGCGGCGCCCAAAGTGCTCAAGTACATTGCCTTCTGCGTCTTTTCTTCCCCAAAAAGTATTGGCAAAGTCACAGGCAGGGCAATGTATTTGTACGGCAACGGAATCCGGCGTAGGGCGCTTTTCGCCAATTTCCGGTTGGAAAATATGGTAGCCATTGTTGGTGTAATCCAAGACGAGACAGTCTTTTTTGCCTGGACTTAAGCGTAATCCACGACCGACAATTTGTTGGAATAAACTGATCGATTGTGTTGGGCGCAAAATAGCAATAACGTCTACATGTGGCGCGTCAAACCCCGTGGTTAATACCGATACATTGACGAGGTATTTAATCTCTTTGGCTTTGAAGGCCGAAATCAAGGTGTCTCGCTGCTTGAGTTTGGTTTTGCCTGTCACCAGCGCTGTTGTCTCGGCAGGAAGGTAGCTGGCAATTTCTTTGGCATGATCGATAGTCGCGGCAAAAATCATCACACCTTGACGGTCCTCGCTCAGTTGTTGTATTTGCTCTGTCACCGCTTTGGTGACGCGCGGGTATTTGTGAATGAGCTCGTTTAAAGCAATGTCGTCGGTATTTTGCTCACCATCTAGGCTTTCTGTCAGTAGGCTAAAATCATAGTGGGCGATGGCTGCGTCATAATGAATAGGCGGGGTTAGGTAACCTTTTTTAACCATGTGCTGCAGTGGCAGTTCAAAAATGCATTTTTTGAAAAAACCATCAGGACAATGGCGCGTATAGCCATGGTAATGATGTTGGTAAATCCATCCGCTGCCTAGGCGATAGGGTGTGGCGGTTAGCCCCAGTATTTTTACTTGGGGATTCAGAATGCGAAAGTGTTCAATGGCTTTCAGATATTGACCGTCGTCTTCCAAACCAACGCGATGGCATTCGTCAATAATGACAAGGCTGGCCGGGGCGTTAAAATCATCGAGATTGGCCGATAAGGATTGAATGCTGGCAAACGTGGTTTTTTCGCGACTGTTTTTTTGCTTCAGTCCCGCTGAAAAAATGCCCGCCGACGTGCCGGTGGCGACAAACTTTGCGTGGTTTTGCTCAACAAGTTCTTTGACATGAGCTAAACACACGACGCGACCTTTTGCTAATCGGCTGAGTTCAGCTATGACCAAGCTTTTGCCCGCGCCGGTGGGAAGTACGATAACCGCAGGGTCATTGGTGTGGCGAAAGTGTTCTAAACAGGCGTCTACGGCTTGAATCTGATAGTCGCGTAATTGAAAGGCTTGGGTCATAAAAGGGTGAAATCTTGGTGTTTTTGTGTGTTTGGCTACAGTATCATAATGGCCTATGTTATTTTGCCTTTTTAGAAGTGATTAATCCATCTATGTCAATCCATGCGCTACCTGTTACCCATCTTTATGTTGAGAACTCTATCCCCGCTTTTAGTCGCGAAGAACCGTTTGAAAATTTATTAATGGATCTACAGACGAAAGGCTGGAGTGTTCAGGATGCGTTTTTTTCTACGGACTTCACTCAAGCCTTAATGGACGAAGCGGAAAGCATACAGAATGCCTTTATGTTGCAGGCGGGTGTTGGTCGAAAACAAGATCATCAAATAGTCTTGGAAGCGCGTCGAGATTATATTCAATGGATAGACCCTGACAACCCGATCCGTAAAGATTTTCTGAAGATGATGGCTGAACTGCGGGTGGCGTTGAACCGTCGTTTGTTTCTCGGGTTGTTTGATTATGAAGCGCATTTTGCTCGTTATGAAGAGGGCGCTTTTTATGAGAAACACATTGATGCGTTCAAGGGTGAGAGTAATCGGATTTTGTCTACCGTATTGTACTTGAACGAAGAGTGGCAAGAGGGTGATGGCGGTGAGCTGGTGATTTACGATGAAAACGATCCGTCTGTCGAAGTGGGACGGTTTTTCCCCAAAAAAGGCCGTTTGGCGGTATTTTTAAGTGAGTGTTTTTATCATGAGGTCAAATTGGCAAACCGAACTCGGCACAGTATTGCAGGTTGGTTTCGTGTCAATAATACCACTGGCACAACGTTGGATCCTGATCAATAGTCGCAAAGGCTCTGCTTTTTTATGTTATCCCTTTTCTTTGTGTGGTTTTTTAGATTTCAACTCGAAAAGGGCGCTATAAATCTCTATAATACGCGCCTTGTTTAATTGCTCTGGTTTTACGTTCCAGATCGCATAGGAGAAAAAGATGTCTAAAATTGTCGTGTGTGCCCTTTATAAGTTTGTTGAACTGCCTCATTTTGAGTCCCTTCGTGAACCCCTTCAAAAAACCTTAGAAGATCACGGTATTCGCGGTACTTTATTGCTTGCCAGCGAAGGTATTAATGGCACGGTAGCGGGTTCGCGTGAAGGTATTGACGCCATGTTGGCGTGGTTAGATCAACAACCGGGCTTGGATAGTATCGTATCTAAAGAATCTTACGATGAAGACATGCCGTTCTATCGTACTAAGGTAAAACTAAAGAAAGAAATTGTTACCATGGGTGTTGAGGGCATTGATCCGAAACGCGTGGTAGGTACCTACGTAAAACCAAAAGACTGGAATGCGCTGATTTCTGACCCTGATGTGGTGTTGGTGGATACGCGTAACGATTACGAAGTACAAATTGGTACCTTCAAAAACGCCGTCAATCCAAAAACAGAGACTTTCCGTGAGTTTCCAGCTTATGTGAAAGAAAACATGGATCCTGCAAAACATAAAAAAGTCGCTATGTTTTGTACGGGTGGGATTCGCTGTGAAAAATCCACGGCTTACATGCTTGAGCAAGGCTTCGAAGAGGTGTATCACCTAGAAGGTGGTATTTTGAAATACTTGGAAGAAGTGCCGAAAGAAGACACCTTGTGGGAAGGCGAGTGCTTTGTTTTTGATAACCGCGTTTCGGTTAATCACGACCTGCAAAAAGGCGAATATGATCAATGTCACGCTTGTCGTATGCCCATCACAGAGGCAGAAAAGCAAGATGAGCGCTATGTTCAAGGTGTGAGTTGTGTTCATTGTTTTGATAAGTTCACCGATGAGCAGCGTCAGCGTTTTATTGAGCGTGAACGTCAAGTACAGCTTGCTCGTGCGCGAGGCGAAGAACATATTGGTGCCGAGGTGTTGGATGCCGTTGAGAAGCATCGTTTAGAAAAAGCCTTGGAAAAAGAGCGCCAACGCAAGGTACGTGAAGCAAAAGCTCGTTAGTTAGGTTAAGCATTTTGTCCGGCTTGGTCGGGCAAAATGCTCTTCTGAATCCAAGCTATTGATCTTTATAGTGAAGTTTTTTGGTTATTTGTCTCGATTACCTGTCATCCAGTGTACCAAGAGTGGTTTCGAAATTGCTCGGACTGCCGTACAATAAAAAATCGCTTTTTATCAGCCAGTATCCATCATGAGTTATCAAGTTTTAGCACGTAAATGGCGTCCGCAGACGTTCCTCGAAATGGCAGGGCAGGATCATGTCCTTCAAGCCTTGGTCAATGCGTTGCGTCAGCAGCGTTTGCACCATGCCTATTTATTTACCGGCACTCGTGGGGTAGGTAAAACCACCATTGCGCGTATTTTTGCCAAATGCTTAAACTGCGAAACCAACGGAATTTCTCCAGAACCTTGTGGCACCTGTGATAGCTGTCGTGAAATCGCTGAGGGAAGATTCGTTGATCTGATAGAGGTGGATGCGGCATCTCGTACAAAAGTAGAAGACACACGAGAGTTATTGGAAAACGTGCAATACGCGCCCACTCGTGGTCGTTTTAAAGTGTATCTAATAGACGAAGTGCACATGCTGTCGACGCATTCCTTCAATGCTTTGCTAAAAACCCTTGAGGAGCCGCCTGCACACGTTAAATTTTTGCTTGCCACCACCGATCCGCAAAAGCTGCCGGTGACGATTTTGTCCCGCTGTTTGCAATTCAATTTGAAGAACATGTCTGCGCAACGCGTGGTGGATTACTTACAAACCGTGCTGACCACTGAACAAGTGAACTATGATCAGCCTGCGTTGTGGCAAATTGGTCAGGCAGCAAACGGCAGTATGCGGGATGCGTTGAGTTTGACGGATCAAGCCATTGCTTTCGGTAATGGTACTATTACAGAATCTGGCGTAACCGCCATGTTAGGTTTGGTCAACCAAGCACAAGTATTGGATTTGCTGGAGAGTGTGGCCGCAAAAAATGCCGCACAAGTTTTGACGCGAATTGAGCAACTTGCCGATTATCAACCAGACTTTACCGCAATATGTGGCAGTTTACTGGACGTATTGCATCGCGTGGCGATAGAGCAGCAGGTTCCCGGTGCATTAACGGATCAGCTCGGTGATTTAGTGCGAATCCAAGAAATTGCGGCTAGCGTGAGTTCAGAAGAAATTCAAATCATGTATCAGAGCCTGTTGATTGGTCGGCGTGATTTGCACTTGGCGCATTCTGCTCGTGCAGGCTTTGAAATGTTGATGCTACGATTGATTGCCTTTCGTCCGACGCCGCCCATGGTCGTGAGCCATGATGCGCCATCGGTGGTTTCCGCCGCACCAGCTGGATCGCCAGCGATACTGAATTCAACGACTGAGTCCGATTATTCGGTTTCGCCAAAGACAGAAAAAAAAACACCCGCTGTTGAACCTGAACCTGAACCTGAACCTGAAGGGATAAAGGCTGCAGAACCTATTCCTGAGCAAGCGCCACCAAAGCCAATGTCAGCAGCAGAGCGTCCGCCTTGGGAAGAATCACCAGAAACTGTGAATGCTGCCCCGTCAATACCTGATGCTGCCATGCAGCAGCATGAAGCGGTGTCTGACCATGCTCTTCCTGACGATATCGAGCCTGTCAGCTCAACGCTTGACGATGCAAGGTTCGACGGTACGACGGCGGATCAGGACAATCTGTATGATGACATGGCTTCAGCCCGTGATTCAGAAACGATTGCACCCTTCCATTCAGAAGGGGGGGATTCTCTTGATAATACCCAGCTAGACCAAAACGAGTCATCTGCTTTGATGGCGCCAGCTGCTTCGATGGAGTCAGTCACGCCGCCGACCAAGACTGATGTGGCGAACCAACCAGAACCCAAGCCTTTTGTGACTGCAGGCGATTCGTTTTCGGCAACAGATGATGTTTTGGAAGAGGAAGATGACGACGATGAAGAAGCCGAAGAGCGTGCTATCGCGGATATTGTTGATCCATTCAACCCCGCAGCAGATTTAGTCGATGCACTCGGTGCGGAACCAACTGAGTCGACCGTCGTCGAAGACAGCAAAGAAGCGGATACTCGCTTATCAAAAGTGCCGGATACCATCGCTCAACCCGCATTAGGTATGCCCTTACCTGAACTAAAGCATTATAATCAGCTTACTATGAAACTCTGGTGGCTGGTGGCGCCGCGCTTGCCTTTGACTGGCTTGGTGCAGAACATTTTGATGAACTCCAGCTTGGTTGATGCCAGTGATCAAGGGGTTCGTTTAGAAGTGCCATTGGAATATGGTCACATGCTGAACCAAGTGCGTTATGAGCAAATACAAGGGGCGCTGAGCGATTTTTTCGCTATGACTGTGCCTCTTATTATCGATACTGTGGAAGATACCACAGGGGTTACAGCAGAGGAATTCGCCGCTAGCAAGCGAGCTGAAGCCTTGCAAGTGGCCATAGAACATCTGAATTCACACCCTGTTGTGCAAGCCTTATCGGCAACGATGGGCGCACAATTGGTTTACGATACGGTTAAAGTTAAAGCTTAATTTGGAGAGCAAAGATATGTTTAAAGGTGGAATGGGTAACATGATGCGCCAAGCGCAACAGATGCAAGAAAACATGCAGAAGGCGCAGGAAGAAATCGCCAATATGGAAGTAGAAGGTCAAGCGGGTGCTGGTCTGGTAAAAATCCTGATGACAGGCCGCCATGACGTGAAACGCGTTTCTATCGATGATTCTTTGTTTGCGGATGACAAAGAAATGTTAGAAGACTTGATCGCGGCAGCGGTAAACGATGCTGTGCGCAATATTGAAGTGACTCAAAAAGAAAAAATGGCAGCGGCAACAGCAGGTATGTCTTTGCCACCTGGCTTTAAGATGCCTTTCTAGGAGCGAGCTTTGTTTAGTCCCTTAATTAAAGAGTTGATTGAATCATTGCGCTGTTTGCCTGGAGTTGGTCCAAGGTCGGCGCAAAAGATGGCGTTGTATCTATTAGAACGGGATCATCAAGGGGCGGATAGACTGGCAACGGCATTGCGAGAAGCGCTCGACAAGGTTGGGCGCTGTTCAAGCTGTCGTACTTTGACAGAAGAGGCTGAGTGCGGTATTTGCAAAGACCCAGAGCGTGATGCAAAGCGTTTGTGTATTGTTGAAACACCTGCCGATGTCATCGCCATCGAGTCAGCGGGCACTTATACCGGTCGTTATTTTGTGCTGTTGGGGCATTTGTCGCCAATTGATGGTATAGGGCCAGAAGAATTAGGCTTAGATCGCCTAGAAAGTTTGGTGCAGCATAACGACGTTGAAGAAGCCATTATTGCCACAAACTCCACGGTGGAAGGTGAGGCAACTTGCCACTACATCGCTGAAAAATTAAAAACATTAAACATCAATGTCAGTCGTATTGCTCACGGTGTACCTATGGGTGGTGAACTGGAATACGTTGATGGAAACACTCTGGCTTTAGCGCTAGAGGGACGGAAGAAGCTCTAGTATGAATGATCAAGATGATGCTCTGAATATTGTGTGGGTAGCGGACAATGAATCGCTGGCAAGTTGGTGTGATTACTGGGCGCAGTTACCCGTTATCGCGGTCGACACGGAATTTATTCGACGCTCTACCTATTTTCCGATTACGGGGTTGATTCAAGTTAGTGAAGGCGAAAAAGCCGTCCTAATTGATCCATTGACCATTGATGCGTGGCAGCCGTTGCGTGACTTAATGGTAAATCCATCAGTGATGAAGGTGTTCCATGCTTGTTCCGAAGATATGGATGTTTTTGAGCGTCTATTGGGGGTGTTGCCAACACCGTTTTATGACACTCAAATAGGCGAAGCCTACGCCAGCGCACAATGGTCGCTCAGTTATGTGAAGCTGATCCATGAATATTTACAAATTGAAGTGGCCAAAGACGAAACGCGCTCAGATTGGATTCAACGCCCATTGACTGACGCTCAAAAGCGATATGCCGCGTTGGATGTGGTTTATTTGGCGAAAGTATATCCGTTGCAAATTGCTCGTTTGAACGCTAAAAATATGCTCGACTGGGTCATGGAAGATTGTGACTCTTTAAAATGGCAGTACCAAATGAACGCCGATCCTGAGCAAAACTGGGACGGTATAAAAACCGCTTGGCGCTTGTCGCCTGAAGGTCTGACGCTTCTACGTTTGTTGTTTATTTGGCGTGATGGACAAGCCCGAAAAGAAGATGTTCCGAAAGGGCAGATTTTAAAAGATCGCACGCTCTGGTCTTTGGCGAAAATTTTGCCAACGCACCACAAAGCCATTTCAGAGGCTGAGGAAATAACGGGGCGTCAGCATCGTTTGTATGGGGAAGTGATTCTGCAAAACGTTGCTTTGGTGAATGAATTATCACCGGATGAGTACCAATTGCCGCTGGAAATTCCTCTACCGTCTCAGGCGGGAGAGCTGACTAAGGCCATTAAAGCCTTTGTACGTGAACGCGCCGAAACGCTTAATATTGCACCAGAAGCCATGATGAAGCGAAAGCTGCTCGATCCTTTGGTGCGACACTTGTTTGATGGTACTGAGATTGATTGGCAGAATCCCGCTTTAACTGGCTGGCGCCGTGAAGCAATCGTTAATCCTGTATTGGAAAAATTTAAAAAGTCCTAACACGGCGTAATAACGCCAAGAGAAAATTATGAAGCAACATTTAATCGTCGAAGTATTTCGCTCATCCAAGCATGATGGTATGTACTTGTATGTGGAAAAAAGCAAGGGACTGAAAGACATTCCAGAAGCGCTGATGGCGCGTTTTGGTAAAGGTATCAGCGCCATGACGATGTTACTCACAAATGAGAGTAAGTTAGCGCGTGCCACACCGGAAAAAGTGGCAAGCGAAATCCGTGAAAAAGGCTTTTATCTACAATTGCCACCAGTTAAAGAAGACTATTTGCTGGACTTGTATAAAACGCCGACACAAGCGGTTTATTAATTGGTTGGATTCAGAGAATGATTGCAAAGCGTTACGAGCCATTTTGGAAAACCATTCCATTGGAGCAAATGTCGTCCACTGAATGGGAATCTATTTGCGATGGTTGTGGCAAATGTTGCCTGCAAAAATTACAAGATGATGATACAGAAGAGGTTTATTATACTAATCTTTCTTGTCATCAACTGAATATTGGGACTTGTCAGTGTAAGGTGTATGAGACTCGACAAGAAAAAGTGGCCAGTTGTATTACGCTTACACCAAACCAGATTGATGATTTTCAATGGTTGCCTGATACGTGCAGTTATCGTGTTCTGCATGAAACCAAAGACTTGCCTAACTGGCATCCTTTGGTGGTGGGGAGTGATAAAGAAATGCTTCGTCAGGGACTAACGGTTCGACATTATGCGGTGAATGAGCATAATGTTGAAGAAGAGGAATGGGAAACCCATATTATAAAGTGGGTACATGGAATGCCGGAACCGTATGATATAACGTGATAGCGGTTGCTAATTTCAACAAAGTAAATCGTTCAAGGAGTTCGCAGACGTGAAATGGTTGAAAATAAATACTGTGTTGTTAGTAGCCGTCTTATCTTTTTGGGGACCACTTAGTCAAGCGGATACTCAATTTCGTGTTATTGTTGATGCCTCTGGCAGTATGTTAATCAGTGATCCTGATAAACTGACATCAGAGGCATTGCGCCTTATTTCGAATCTCGCTCCTGAAGAAGAAGCGACGCTAGGCATTTGGCTATTTGGTGAAGAGCCTCGGGTCTTGTTGCCCGAAGCCAAGGTCAATAAAGCCACTAAAGCAAAACTGGCTAGCTATGTGGATGCCTATGTTACTGAAGACGTAGAAACCGATTTAGAAGCCATTATTAAGCTGTTATTAGACACGCCAGACTCGGGCGATTTAGCGCCAGGTTTCGATCGTCACTGGATATTGGTGACGGATGGCATGGTAGACATTAGCTTGGATGAGTCGATCAACAAAGCTTCACGTGATCGCATACTGAACGAATTGACCGCAACACTAGAAGAGCGTGGCATTCACCTTCATACCATTTCTATGACAGGCTACACAGACAAAGCCTTGCTTGAGTCGCTGTCATTAAGAACCAACGCCATCCACACAGAAGTGGCTTTACCTGAAGATCTATTGGATGTTTTTGAGCGTATATTCACTCAAGCTGCCCCAGTGGATGAGTTACCTTTTAATGGCAATCGCTTTTTAGTGGATGACGCCATTAAGGAGCTGACACTTGTCGTCTTTCATGAAAGCAATGAGCAACCGCTTATCACAAAACCGGATGCCAGCACTTTGTCGTTGCAGAATGGCCAAGGTGTGTCAGTATCGGCTTCTGATCACTATACCTTAATCACGATTAACGACCCTGCTGCAGGCGAATGGCAGGTGAGCAATGTCGACTTGGCACGAAGCAGTGTCAGGGTGATTACGGATTTGAGTGCGCAAGCAACGAGAGTCGCTCCGGTTATTTTTGTTAATGAGCCTATTTATTCCACCATAGGCTTGTTTCAAAGCGATGTCATGATCAAAGATGACGATGTTTTGAACCTACTGAGCGTCACACAAACGCTAAAACGATTAAGTGGCGAAACAGAAGAGCCAATTTATAGCAACGAATTGGCGAGGGCAAATGGTCAGTTTAAGCAGCGTATCGAAGGGATTACTGAGCCGGGTAACTATGAGTTAGTAACCTTGGTGGACGGTAAAACCTTTTCGCGTCAGCTGAGTCAATATTTTGCGGTTCATCCTGCGATTGAATTTACCGGGGCGAGTGAGGGCGGTGATTTGGTCGCGTTTACCGCTAAGCCTGTTAATCTAAAGCTCAATGTATTGCGCTCCAATATAAAACTGGAGTTCTCTTATGGAAACGGCACTATCGAAACACAAGAGATGCCATTGATTGGGCAAGGCTACTGGGAAAAAGTGATTCCTGTCTCCGTTGGTGACAACGTTAAATTGCGCGCCAAGCTGGTGGGGATGACACAAACCGATTTACGATTTGATTACTGGACGCCATCATGGAGCGTATCTCGTGAAGCAGGACGTCCTCCTGTTGTCACTTTAGGGGATAATGTATTGGCGGATGAGTTAATAACGCCATCTTCGGCCGATCAAGAGGTGGCGCCTGTGTCGTTTGCGCCGACTGTCTCTGTGGTAGATGACAATCAAGAAAATCAAGACCTTGTCGAAGAGGCAAGTGAAAGTGTGGTAGAAAGCACTCAAATTGAAAAAATCCGTGACAAAGCAAGCAGCATTACCACGAGAGAATGGATTATGTATGGTGTGTTGAATCTAGGCGCGATTCTGATTATTGGCAGTGGCGTTTTATTGTATCGCAGGATGAGAAGCCGTAAATCTATTAAAAGAGACGATCTAGACGATGTGTGAGTTATTAGGCATGAGTGCGAATGTGCCAACCGATATATGTTTTAGTTTCTCTGGTCTGCGTGCCCGTGGTGGGCGCACAGGTCCGCATAAAGATGGCTGGGGCATGGCCATGTATCGTGATGGTTACGTATGGGCGATTCACGATCCAAGACCAAGTGCAGACTCCGATATGGCCGAAGTCATGAGCAAGACATCGCTGAAATGTGACATCGTCATTAGCCATATTCGTCAAGCCAATGTGGGGGCTGTCAGTCTATTAAACACACATCCCTTTCATCGCTTGCTGTGGGGGAAAACGTGGACTTATGCTCATAATGGTCAGCTCGCGGCATCGGAGTCATTGCCAATAGCGCATCATCACCCATTGGGCAGCACTGATTCCGAGAGAGCATTTTGCTGGATCATCGAGCAACTGCAAGCCTCTTTTGGTGAGTACGAGCCTGAGCTGAATGCGTTGTCTATGACACTGGCTGAACTGGCGTTGCAGTTAAAGTCCATGGGTGTTTTCAACATGATGCTGTCCGATGGTATTCGTTTATATTGCTTTTGCACCACCAAGCTGCATTGGATCACCCGTCGCGCCCCTTTTAAAAAAGCGACCTTGTCAGACGAAGACGTGATTGTGGATTTTAAAGAAGTCACCACGGACAAAGACGTTGTTACTGTGATCGCCACACAACCCTTAACCCACGACGAAACATGGCAGCAAATGGAATCGGGTGAGTTGTGTGTTTTTGATGCGGGGGAAGTGGTTTGTCAGATCAAAGCCAACGGCTTGGCTGCCGCGCTATAGTCTATAATCTAGTAAAGGTGAATATTGGAACTGGTGGGGCATTGTATCGAGAAGTCGTTATTGTTGCCGAAGGCCAAAGTCTAAACGCTTTTGTTTGTGATGCTGTTAGAGTGAAAATAGCAAAAATGAATCACCATCATTTAGACTAAATGTTTTAACGTGTCTGCCCAGTCAATTTAATTAATTCCTCAATTTTGCATTACATGTGTCATATGTTATGATCTGGTCATAACATGGGTGTGAGGGCTTGAGCTTGGATGAAATTGACGTTCTTTTAAGTATGCATGGTGAGCAAGTTCATAGGGATGATGGTTATTGGTGGAAAATTGAAGCATGGTCAGTTCCTCCAACGAAAGAACGACCACATGGTATTCGTTACAATCTCACTTTGCATAATAAATACAATAAAAGGGTGTTTGGTCATGACAATGCTCATGCAGTAAAACCACCGAAAGGCAAAAGATTTAGTGGTAAACGTTATGAATACGATCATCTGCATAAATCAGCAGTTGACCAAGGTACAGCTTATGAATTCTCTGATTGTTACACATTGCTTCAGGATTTCTTTGAGGGAATAGACAAAACCATTGCTGCAATTGAGGATAAATAATATGAAAGCAAGAATCGGAATTATGTCTGAACAGCTCATTCGTATGAGGTTATTAGCGATTGCTCAAGGTAAGTACAGACCTCAAGAAAATGAGCCCAAGGTTTGGTATACCTCAATCAACGCTATCTCTCAGATTTTGCGCCCAGAAAATATTGAGCTTTTACGCCTTATGGACTCTGAAAGGCCAGAAAGTGTAACCGAGTTGTCTGAATTAACAGGACGGGCAAAATCAAACTTATCAAACACGTTGAAAGCGTTAAGCGAAAAAGGTTTTGTGCGTTTAGAGCAAGGTAATGGCAAAGCAATCAAGCCAGTCGCTTTATTTACCGATTTTGAAATAGTGACAGACTCGGAGCTTGAGCATTATCTGCTTCAGTTATCAATTGGGCAATCGGCAGCCTGATTTACAACAAGGTATTGAAGGAACAGCCAACGCATGGCATTCGCGGTTAGTATGAATGTAAAGCTATTATAGAGGCAAAAGAGTAGAACGAATGATTAATGAAAATGATGTAATTGACACCCTTGATGAGCTTGAGACATTTTTGCGTTTGGTTGAAGCGGGTGGTTTAGGTTTGAATAATGTGTCTGGGGTGGCGTTGGCGACCAACAATGCCAATGGGCGTCCCTTTGTGGCGGTGCTGGATGATAATCAGCAGCTATTGTTAGGGCGTTGGGTAACCCCTTATGTTTTTGAAAATGGCAAAGACATGGTGCGTTACGGTACGAAAAAACCGCATTAATTACGTTAGAAAGTAACTCCCCCCTAACCCTCCCCTTGAAAGACATAAGGGGAGGGTTAGGGGGGAGACGATCAATAGTGACTTATTGAACCAATTCGTTGTCAGTGAATTCGCCTTCAAATAAAGCGGTAGACAAGTAACGTTCTCCTGAGTCTGGCAAAACCACGACGATTTTCTTGTCTTTAAATTCAGCCAATTGGCTCAAGCGTTCTGCGGCAACCACGGCTGCGCCACATGAAATACCACACAGGATACCTTCTTCACGCATTAAGCGTTTTGCCATGGCAATAGCGTCTTCGTTTGTGACTTGTTCTACACGGTCAACCATAGATAGGTCGAGGTTTTTCGGGACGAAGCCTGCGCCAATGCCTTGGATTTTATGCGGTGATGGTGCTGGCGTTTCACCGTTTAGCGTTTGTGTAATCACCGGAGAGCTGGTCGGTTCCACCGCCACGCTGATGATGGCTTTGCCTTGAGTGTTTTTGATATAACGGCTTACGCCTGTGATGGTGCCGCCTGTACCTACGCCTGCCACAAACACATCAATTTCTCCATTGGTGTCTTGCCAGATTTCTGGACCAGTGGTTTTTTCATGAATTTCTGGGTTGGCTGGATTGTTGAATTGTTGCAATAAAACGAAGTTTTTGTCTTGGGCAATTTCTTCGGCTTTGGCAATCGCGCCTTTCATGCCTTTCGCGGGTTCTGTTAGGACGATTGTCGCACCAAGCGCTTTCATGACTTGGCGGCGTTCAATACTCATGCTAGATGGCATCGTAATCGTAATAGGGTAACCACGCGATGCCGCCACGAAACACAAGGCAATACCAGTATTACCACTAGAAGCTTCTACAATGGATTTGCCTTTTGTCAGAATGCCTTTCTTTTCTGCATCCCACACCATGTTGGCGCCAATGCGGCATTTTACTGAAAAAGCAGGGTTGCGAGATTCGAGCTTGGCCCAAATATTACCATTACCAATACGGTTTAAACGTACAAGAGGCGTATTGCCAATGGTAAGAGAGTTATCTTCGAATACTTGATGAGACATACCATTTCCTTTTTTATTGGTCTGTTGACGGTGACAGCAGCGTATTAGATACGTTGCTAATGTTGATCACTATAACCCTTACCTTGGGATTGATGTTAGAATTTACAACTATATCGATAGAGGTTTTCTTACCACCATTAAGCTGGCTGTTTGCCATTTAGTGCCAAGCCCTCTAATACCAACGGCGCGTTACTTATCATTGCTGTTTTCTCTGCGCCAAGTTAAAGGATACAAATTTACTTATCATGTCGACAAATGCCGTAATGACGCGCGATCGTCATCTAATTGATCAAAAACAAGCACAGCTTAGTAAGCGTCAAAAGGAGGGATTGCCTTTTGACAAAACGCAGTCCGAGTTGAACGTGCTGATTGAGCAGTCTGAAACCTTGTATCAAGCTCGCTTGTCTCGTCTGCCTAAGATTACCTACGATGAAAGCTTGCCAGTCGCCGCCCGTGCCGATGAAATCATCAAGGCCATTCAAGAAAACCAAGTGGTGATTATTGCAGGTGAAACGGGCTCTGGTAAAACCACACAACTGCCTAAGATGTGTTTGCAAGCCGGTCGGGGAATTGCGGGCTTGATTGGTCATACGCAACCAAGACGAATTGCAGCACGCAGCGTGGCAGAACGTATCAGTGATGAGTTGCAAGTTAAGCTGGGCGAACAAGTTGGTTTTCAGGTTCGTTTTAGCGATGAAAGCAATGAAGAAACTCTGATCAAACTGATGACAGACGGTATTTTGTTGGCTGAGATCCAACAAGATAAGCGCCTGTATAAATACGACACCATCATCATCGATGAAGCCCATGAACGCAGCTTGAACATTGACTTTTTGTTGGGGTATTTAAAGCAAGTCTTGGCGGCTCGTCCTGACCTAAAAGTCATTGTGACCTCTGCAACGATTGACGTAGAGCGTTTTTCTGAACATTTTGACAATGCGCCTATCATCGAAGTATCTGGCCGTACTTATCCGGTAGAGGTCCGTTATCAGCCCTTGATGAGCAAGTCGGATTCTGAAGAATTAGACGAAGACCAAAGCATGGAGCAAGGAATTCTCGATGCAGTAGAGCTGTTGATCGCCGAAGAACGTCAATCTGGTTACCGTGGTGCGGGCGATATTTTGGTGTTTTTGCCAGGGGAACGAGAAATACGCGAAACCGCCGATATTCTGCGCCGTGCCGAGTTGCGCAATACCGAAGTGTTGCCGCTCTACGCTCGATTGAGCACCAGCGAACAACAACGTATTTTCAAGCCTCATTCTGGTCGCCGCATTGTGTTGTCGACCAACGTGGCGGAAACCTCGTTGACTGTGCCTGGGATTCGCTACGTCATTGATCCCGGTTTAGCGCGTATTAGTCGCTACAGTGTGCGTTCCAAAGTACAGCAATTACCGATTGAAAAAATTAGCCAAGCCAGCGCCAACCAAAGGGCGGGTCGATGTGGTCGTGTCGCTGATGGTATTTGTATTCGTCTTTATGATGAGGCGGATTTTAACAATCGTGCCGAGTTTACCGACCCTGAAATTTTTCGTACTAACTTGGCCTCAGTTATTTTGCAGATGGCCAACTTAAAGCTGGGCGCGGTAGAGAAATTTCCTTTTGTTGAAATGCCAGACAAACGCATGATCAACGATGGCTATCGAGCCTTGACGGAGCTGGGAGCTTTGCATAAAGAGCGACTGACGCCGATTGGTCGTCAGTTGGCTAAGTTACCCATTGACCCGAAATTAGGCCGCATTCTCATCGCTGCTGAGCAACACAGTGTGCTCAAGGAAGTCGCGATTATTGTCAGTGCCTTGTCCATTCCAGACCCTCGTGAGCGCCCGCAAGATAAGAAAACTCAGTCGGATCAAGCTCACGCGGTGGATAAAGACGAAGACTCTGATTTCGCGGTATTCTTAAATTTATGGGAGCGTTTTGAAGAGCAGCGCCAAGCTTTATCGCAGAATCAATTACGCCAATATTGCCGTAAGCAATTTTTAAACTTCATGCGCATGCGCGAATGGCGCGACATTCACCGTCAGATCATGATTGCCTGCAAGCAGCTTGGCTTCAAAGAAGTACACCACGAAGAGCGTCATTATGAAGCGATTCATCGGGCTTTGTTGGCGGGCATGTTCACTCACGTGGCCAATAAAATGGAAGACAGCAAAGAAATGCTGGGCTGCCGTTCTCGTAAACTGGCCATCTTCCCAGGTTCAATGTTATTCAAAAAACCACCGCAGTGGATTATGGCGGCGGAGCTTGTGGAGACCAGTAAGCTTTATGCGCGGGTAGCAGCTCGCATCGATCCAGCGTGGATCGAAGAATACGCTGCGCCGTTTGTGAAACGTCAATACTTTGATCCGCATTTTGAACGCAACCAAGGCCGTATCATGGCCCACGAACAAGTCTCTTTGTATGGCTTGGTCATTGTAGCAAAGCGTCGTATTGATTACGGTCATGTGAATCCTGAAGAAGCCCGAGAGATTTTTATTCGTTCTGGATTGGTCGAAGGTGAGTTGCGTACTAAGCAAGCTTTCTTCCACAAGAATAAAACCTTGATTGAGTCGTTAGAAACCCAAGAGGCCAAGCTGCGCAAGCGTGACATTTTGGTGGACGATGAAACCGTATTTGCTTTTTATAATGCGCGATTGCCTGATCATGTGCGTAACTCAAAAAGCTTAGAGCATTTTGTGAAAACCTCACCCGATGCTTTGCTCATGACGCGGGAGGATGTGATTAACCAAGATGTAATGGTTGACGATCAGGCGTTTCCTGATTCCTTTGGTTTGCATGGCGTGGCGTTGCCAATTGACTATAAGTTCGAACCTGGCCAAGAATCCGATGGTGCTACTTTGAAAGTGCCTGTGGGACTGTTACGTCAGTTAAGTCTAGAAGATCTGGGTTGGGCTGTGCCCGGTTTTATCAAAGAGCGCTGTGAAGCTTTGCTTCGAGCGTTACCAAAAGTATTGCGTCGCCGCTTTGTGCCGATTCCTCAGTTTGTGGATCGTATTTATCCTAATTTATCGAAAGACAAAGGCGATTTATTAGCGCAGTTAAGTTTGCAAATTAAGCGCGAGACCTTAATTGATATTCCACTTAATGAATGGAATGCGGACAAGCTCGATTCACATTTGACGTTGAACCTAGAGGTTGTGGATGAGCGCGGCAAAGTATTGGGGATTGGTAAAGATCTTGCACAACTTCAAACTCAGTTTAGCGATTTGGTGGAAGAAAGCTTTGCCAAGTTTGGCACCAAACAGCATGAGCAAGAAGGCTTAACGGCATGGCCTGAGCAGGGGATTCCAGAGCGTCAAGAGATCAAACAAGCGGGCATTAAGGTAACAGCGTTTCCTGCGTTAGTCGCGCAAGGCGACCATGTGTCTTTAAAAATGTTTGATGACCAAAATACCGCAGTGGAAACCCACCGTAAAGGCGTGATCACCTTGCTCAAATTGACCTTGAGTAAAGAAATGCGCTACTTGCAAAAGAACTTACCGCACTTAAAAGAATCTATGTTAATTTTTTCACCATTGGGCCCAAAAGAATCCTTGTTGGACGATTTACTTAATGCGGTGCTAGATAAAGTCTTCTTGGATGGTCGTGCTTTGCCACGTACCAAAGCGGAATTCGACAGCTGCGTTGTCAACCATAAACCACAATTGGTCAGTGTGGCGAATGACATGGCAGGTCAGCTTTACCGCGTATTATCTTCTTATCAGGGCGTGGCGAAAAGAATGAAAGGCAGCATTCCTTTGCCTTGGACACGCATTTATGGCGATATTAAAGTGCAATTAGAGCAGCTGATTTACCCAGGCTTTATTGGTAATACCCCTTTGTTTTGGTTGGGGCAATTACCGCGATATTTCAAAGGGATTGAAGTGCGTTTAGAGCGTTTTCAAAACCATTTGAACAAAGAGAATCAATACGTGTCTGAGTTGGAAGGCCTCTGGCAGACCTATATTCGGCAGAAAAAAGCGCATGACGAAAAAGCGCTGTATGACCCTGAACTGATCAAGTATCGCTGGATGCTCGAAGAATATCGCATTTCGTTATTCGCCCAGTCAGTCGGTACATTAGAGCCCATTTCCGATAAGCGTCTTGCTAAGCAGTGGCAAGAAGTCAAAAAGCTGGTTTAGTGGACAAGCATAAATAAAAGTCTTTGACTAGAATGTAAATACGTAGGAAGAATGAAAAAATGCGCAATGTGATAGGTTCGTTATTATTGGGTCTGTTTTTTTTGTTTTCTCATGTGGTCTCGGCCGCAACGGAAGAAGACCCATGGGAAGGCTTTAACCGCGCCATGTTTTCTTTCAATGATGCGGTTGATGGGGCGATATTAAAACCCGTTGCTGAAGGCTATAAAGCAATAACACCGAATCCAGTGCAAAAAGGTGTGAGCAACTTTTTTTCGAATTTAGGCGAAATTGGCAATATCACCAATAACTTATTGCAAGGCAAATGGGATGAAACCGCATCCTCTACTTTTCGGTTTTTAATCAACAGCACCGCGGGTTGGTTAGGGATCTTTGATGTCGCCAGTGAGATGGGGTTAAAGCGCTACAAAGAAGATTTTGGGCAAACTTTGGGGTATTGGGGTGTTTCTTCTGGCCCTTATTTGGTCTTGCCTTTTTTTGGCCCGTCAACCGTTCGTGATGGTTCTGGCTTGGTGCTTGAATATACCTACATTGATGAAACGGAAATATTAGACCCCAATAGCGATGAAAAATTAGGGCTTTTAGGCTTAGATGTTGTGGAAACACGTGCGCGTTTGTTGAGCGCTGAATCCATGATTATTGGCGATAGATACAGCTTCGTGCGAGACGTATATTTACAGAGTCGAGCGTACGATGTGTATGACGGCAATCCGCCAAAGAAAAACAACGCGATTGAAAGCCCTGACTCTGCCAACGATGACAGCTGGGGAGAAGAAGCGGCAGGAGATAGTTGGGGTGACGAGACATCAAGTGACAGTTGGGGCGATGACGTGTCTACGAGTGAGGAGACGGATGTGTTATCAGAGGGTGACTTTGCCGCGGACTCAAGTTGGTCCGAATAACGTAATGTATGGTATGGAATGAAGAAGCAACTGTCGACAACGCATTGGTTTAATGAAGCCCTTTTCAATGAAGCTTTACTGAAGGGCTTTTTGCTGGTCATTGGGAGCGCCTGCTCAGTGCTCATCGTGGTGAATCTATTGGCAGCAAAATATCAGCTGGCATTGATTGAGATCGTTTTGCTTATGTTGACCATTTTTGTGTGGTTCTGTTCTCAGCAGTCGCGCTTTTATAAATGGACTTTACTCATCTATGTGGCGTTTATTTTTGCGTGTATTTTGACAGGCATAAGTTATTCGCCACTGCACTCTGGAAGACAAGTTTGGGTGCTTATCTTCCCAATGACCTCTTATCTTATGTTAGGAAAGAAAACAGGTGTTTGGCTGAGCGGGATTTGTCTGGGCTTAGTCATTAGCATTCTTTATCTGCGTTTCTATGAGGATTTTGGAAAAGAGTTAATCAGTGTCGTCATTAACTTGAGCTGCGCCTATGCGTTTTTGTGGGGGCTAACTCATGGCGCTGAGCGCGTTCATAAAAAGATGTTATATGCGTTGAAGAAAATAGCGTCTACGGATCCGCTAACAGGGCTGGCCAATCGGCGTAATATCAGCCAGCATTTTCAATACCAACTTCAGCAAGCGATAGGAGAAAGTGATGCCTTGGCGCTTGTTTTGATTGATTTAGACAACTTCAAAAAGATCAATGATACCCATGGGCATGATGTGGGCGATGCCGTATTAGTGGACTTTGCAGAGCGTCTTAGAGCGCATGTCGATGATAGTGATCAGCTTTTTCGCTTAGGTGGGGAAGAGTTTTGTGTCTTGATGCCTGCCGCAAACCGCCACGATTGGTCGACTTCTTTTTGTCATTATGTGCAAGACGCTGTCTTTTATTGGGATGACCTGGCTATTCGCTATACGATCAGTATTGGTGTGTCTTGCAGTTTTGAAGGAGAAGGGGATTTTAAGTCTTTGTACAGATTGGCTGATCAACGTTTGTATGCGGCCAAAAATCTTGGCCGCAACCGCATTGTGTTCGCAGATTAACAGGGTTATACCTGAGTAAGGAAGCACAGTGACCCTGTTCTTTACTTAGTTTGTTTCTTTGCTCAGTTCTTCACATTCAGCCCGCTTTTTTGAGGCTGGTTTCGATTGCTAACGTTATTTTTAAAAGCTTCCCAGAGTCCGTGCCAATGTACAGTGCCCCGGTTGAATCTTGTGCGATAGAACGAAGACGCTCGTCAAGATCTTCTAAATAGCGAGTTTCAGTAGTGTCGCCATTTTGTTCAATTTTCACTTTATTTAAGTGTCGCAGCGCCAACGCTGTTGAGAGGAAATCCCCGTTCCAGTTAGAAAATAGCATGCCTTTATAACGCAATAAGCTGCTTGGTGCGATGGACGGAATAAACACTTTGATAGGGTTGTCTATGCCGTCTTTTTCGACACCGTCACCCACGTCAATGGGGCCCCAATATTCTTTGCCATGGGACACAATCGGCCAACCGTAGTTAGCGCCTGGGCGAATAAGGTTGATTTCATCGCCGCCTCTCGGACCATGCTCATTTGACCAAAGGGTATGGGTGTCTGTGTCATAAAAAAGCCCTTGGGGATTACGATGCCCGTAGCTCCAAATTTCATTACGAATGTTCGCGTGTGTGACAAAAGGGTTGTCGGCAGGCACACTGCCGTCTAAATTGAGACGAATGATACTGCCAGCATGGTTGTTTAGATTTTGAGCGTTTTCACGAACGCCGCGGTCACCAACAGAGAAAAACACATGTCCTTTATCATCAAACGCAATGCGTCCACCATAATGCTTTGAATCGGAGCTTGCTGAGTCCGTGACCAGCAAATCTTGCCACTGTGTAAAAGCGTTATTGATCAACTTGGCTCTGGCTAATGTGGTTTTTGCGCCTTCATCGGCCGGTTTAGAATACGTGAAGTAGACCCATTTTTCTTCATCGAAAGTAGGGGATTTGGCGACATCAAGCAGTCCGCCTTGGCCACGATTGTCCACTTCAGGCAATCCACTTAGGGTTTGTTGTTTGCCATTGGCTAAATTTACCTTGTAGGCTACGCCTTTTTTGACCGTGACGATGGCTTCTTTGTCATTCAATAGGGCAATACCCCAAGGTGTGCCGTCAAATTGCGTTACTTCTTCAACATTGAGTGAACCGTCAACGATCGTTTTTGAGGCGTTCGCATCTAGTGCCAATAGACTGGCTAAAAATAGAATCCACGTTTTCATGAAGCAACCTCTTTAATTCGCTAATTTGACTAAAGTATATAGCAAATAATCGAAACAAGCGGGAAGCGTCGTGCATTTCCTTAGCAATTGCCAATTGCTTACCTAGTTGGATGAAGTGTTCAGCGACGCTGGAAATAAGGCGCGAATCATGATGGTTTGATGGGATAGTGCAAAAAATATCCTCTCTAAACAGATCTGGCGAACAGGCTGGACGTCGGTCGCGTGTCAGCCATTCAATACCACGCGTCAGCCAAAATAACGTTCGTTTTCAGCAACGTGTCGAGTAACCACCGCATTCGCTGCGATAATCGCGTTGTTGCCAATTACAATGCCAGGAAGGATTTTGGCTCCGCCGCCTATCCAGACTTTGTGCCCTATGCTAATAGGGCGTGCAAAGCATTCGCCAGAGGCTCGTAACTCGGCGTCTCTTGGATGATCGACTGTATAAAGATGCACCCCAGGGCCTATTAAGACATCGTCGCCAATATGAATAGGCGCGCTGTCTAAAAAGATACATTGGAAATTGATAAAGACTCTATCGCCAAGATGAATTTGCGAACCATAGTCACACTGAAATCCGGGTTCGATGACCACGCTACCGATAGAGCCAAATAAACGCGTGATATGGCGCAAGTTGCCTTTACTTGGGTGCGCGTTGAACTTGGCACAAGCTAGACGAGCCGCTTCTCTGCGTAAGCGAAGATCGAGGTCGATAGCATTAAACGCCTCGCCACGAATCATTTTTGCAAATTCTGTTGTTTCGTTCATTATTGGTTCTTCTTGTGAAAAATAAAAAAACGCGACCTAGGCCGCGTTTTTAGCATAATTTACTTGCTTCTGTTTTATAGCATAGACGCTAGAGTAACTTCTAATTTGCGCTGGTCGGCTGCAAAGTTACGAATGCCTTCAGACAATTTTTCTGTCGCCATCGCGTCTTCGTTCATCGCCCAACGGAATGCCGCTTCTGTGATAGGAGCTGGCGCTGGTTTCACGTCAGTGGTTGGCACCAATTTACGCTCAAGTTTGCCTTCGTCTTTTTTCAACTCTTCCAGAAGGTTAGGGCTGATCGTCAAACGGTCACAACCGGCAAGTTGCTCGATTTCACCGATGTTACGGAAGCTCGCGCCCATAACTACTGTGTTGTAGCCGTGCTGCTTGTAGTAATTGTAGATTTCAGTAACAGATACCACACCTGGATCAGTCTCAGCTGTGTACTCTTGGCCAGTCGATTTTTTGTACCAATCAAGGATACGACCCACGAAAGGAGAAATCAGGTATATGCCAGCTTCAGCACAGGCTTGTGCTTGAGCGAAAGAGAAAAGCAGCGTTAGGTTGCAGTTGATGCCTTCTTTTTCTAGCTCTTCTGCGGCCTTGATGCCTTCCCAAGTAGACGCTGCTTTGATCAGAACGCGATCACGAGACACACCAGCTTCTTCATAAAGCGCAATCAATTTGCGTGCTTTTGCTAGTGTCGCTTCTTTGTCAAAAGACAAACGCGCATCCACTTCAGTGGAAATGCGGCCTGGAACATATTTTAGGATTTCAGTACCAACGATAACCGCAAGTTTGTCACCAGCGTCTAGAACTTGTTGATCTTTATCGTTGCTTTGTGTTTTTGCCCAAGCAACCGCTTGATCAAGGAAAGGGGCGTATTCTGGAATTTGCGCAGCTTTAAGCATCAACGATGGGTTAGTGGTCGCATCTTGTGGTAAAAAATCTTTGATTGCCGTGATATCACCTGTGTCGGCCACAATGGTCGTGAACTCTTTTAACTGAGATAACTTATTGCTCATTGCTCTTATCCTTTGCGTTGATGATGTTTGACCAATTCAATGGCCTCTAATAATACATTTATCTGTGCGTCGGCTTTATGACCGTTTTCAGATAAGTAGCGACGGAACTGTTTGCCGCCGGCTTCACCCTGAAAAATACCCAAAATATGTCGGGTTAGATGCATTAAGCGTTCGCCTTCTTGCAGCTTGCGTTCCACGTAAGGAACAAAAGCCTCTAGTGCCTCGTAGCGATCATGCACCAAGGCCTGACCGCCAAATAATACTTCGTCGACTTGGCTTAAAATCCAAGGGTTATGGTATGCCTCACGGCCAACCATCACACCATCGACGTGTGCCAATTGTTCTTGGCATTCTGCTACTGTTTTTATGCCACCGTTTATAATGATTTCAAGGTCTGGGAAATCTTTCTTCAACTGATGCACATAATGGTATTTCAGTGGCGGTATTTCGCGATTTTCTTTCGGGCTTAAGCCGGCCAAAATCGCATTACGGGCATGAACAATAAAGGTTTTCACCCCAGTCGTTGCCACATCACCGACAAAATCCCGAACCACACTGTAGTCTTCCTGGTCGTCTAAACCAATGCGATGCTTAATCGTCACCGGAATACTGCAGCCATCTTGCATAGCACGCATGGCGTCTTTCACTTTATCAGGGTGCGCCATTAAACACGCACCGATCAAACTGTTTTGCACTCGATCACTTGGGCAACCAACATTAAGGTTAACCTCATCAAAGCCCGCTTGCTCCGCCATTTTTGCGCATTTACCCAAGGCAACCGCGTCAGAACCACCCAATTGCAAAGCAATAGGATGCTCACAACCATCATAGCGTAAGAATCTTTCAGGATGATTGCCTTGTAACAAAGCGCCTGTTGTCACCATCTCGGTATACAACAGCGTATTTTTCGTCAATGTTCTAGCAAAAACTCGGTAGTCGCTTGTTGTCCATTCCATCATGGGGGCAATGGAGAATCGGCGATCAAGCTTATTGCTTGGGTTTACTGGGGTTGCCCCGTTATCTAGTGACATGATTCTACTATCGAATTAATTCAAAAAAACGCCGCGATATTAGAGATCAACTCTCTGCGACTGATGCACAACATTATGTCATAAAATTACAAGATAGCTAAGAGTCTAAGGGAACATTGAGGTTTAAAAAGCGAAAGTGCCATCACCCGCGACGGCTTCGTCTTCTTGGCCATGGGCTTCACCGGCACCAAAGCCGCCCAATTCAAAGAAGCCTACATCAACGCCTTCAACCAAATGGAAAAACAACTCAACGAGCAAAAACACCTTCCCGCCACCTCGGCCGACACCGCCATACTGGAAACCGACAAGTACCAACTGCTCAACAACATCGTCAAATCCATGCACATACAAAGCGACCCCGTTGTCCTACCGTCTAAAGAAGTCGTCGAAATGGTTCAAGCCATCCGCATGTACCAACAGCAAATAGCACGACTCCAAACACCAGACTGGGTAAACGACAACATCACCCGCGTCAAAGACTACGCCCAACGTAACTTTGTCGACTTCTAAGCAGCAAACAACTAAAGCCTGCGAAAGTGGGCTTTTGTTGTTGTTTGGGCTGGTAGGAAACAGGAAAGTCTTTTAGTATCAATGAATGTGTAAACGCCCATGCCCGATTTTTCAGTTTCACTTTTGTGAATAGCTTTATAAGGTTTTTTGGACAGTTTTGAAATTGTCTAAACGAGCATGCGTACTATCGAAGTGTTAGCAATCATAGGGAGCTATAGTGTCATCTTTAATATTCCTCACGGATGAAGATAATGTCGTTGTCGCTACGGATACATTAGTTGTTACTCCTGATGGGGAGCCCTCCATGTTTACGTCAAAGGCAATCTATCTTCCTCATTTGAAAGTAATAGTTGCTGGAACTGGGCTACAAGGATTCGCATCAGAGTGGGCGTTGAAGATAAATGACAAACTAATAGTCAATGGCATTAATAATCTCGACCACCACACGCCCCATTGTTTGCGGGAGTTGTGGATCAAATACAAATCTGAACTGCTCTTCGGCGATGAAATGACAACAACCGTTTATCAATTTGGCTTTAGCCAAATGGACGGAAACATCGTTGTGTTTGCTTATAGATCGACGAACGATTTTAAATCTGAAAAACTTACGTATGGAATAAAAGCAAAACCTGAGTGCACTACGTCTTTCGAAGAAAACGATACTTTTATGGACGTGATCCCAAAAATGATGCGGGAACAGCGAAAAATTGAGGATGAGGGTCCGAAAGACGGGCGACTTTACATAGGAGGGGAAATCCAGGTGCTGCATCTGACACGAGATCGTTGCTTGGCGTTTAAACTTGGAGAGTTTGACGACATTGAAGATGCTCAACAGAAAATTTTTGCAAGGTGTAAATGATTGCTAACAAGCCGATCCTGAGCGACAAAAGTATGTCGTCATGTCTTTTGCACAAGGCGCAAAAGCCACGCCAACGTACTTTCGCGCCAGATCAGGGGCGTTAAGTTTAAAGTTTAGGCTCAGTTAAAAAACACTCTCAACCTCTTAAAATAACCAAACCAAACACCCCCAAGCCCATCTCTCGATGGGCTTTTTCGTTTCTGTCCTTCCATTTTTATCTAAGGAGTATTTATGCGTCAGATGATGTCGCTCGGTGGTTTTGTGTTTTCGCTGAGCGAAGGCACGCCATACGAGGGTTTGCAGCGCACTAGCGACGGCGGTTGGGTCGCGGTGGCGCGATACGGCCAAAAGCCCATGAGCCAAAACACGGGCCAGCAGTTGGAGAACATCACGGTCACAGGCACGTGGTTTCAAGGCGATGGCATGGCGAATCTCAACGCCTTACGCGCCTTACAAAACCAGCGAGCGCCTTTGGTGCTGGCCGATGGCTACGGCAACAACTTAGGCCAATGGACCATCAAACGCCTGCAAGAGAAGCAAGACAAGATAATCGACGACGGCACCGCTTTCGTCCTCGCTTTCACCATCGAGTTAGAGGAATACGCCAATGACAACCATCCGTAGTCGCGACGGCGACACCATTTCCAACATTCTGTGGATCGCCCTAAAACGCAACGACGACCAAGCAGAAGAAGCCTTGTTCGAACTCAACCCCGGCTTAGAAGCCTACGGGCCAGTGCTGCCCGCTGGCGTTATGATCGAGATCCCCACCTTGCCAAACAAAGCAGCCGAGACGGTAACCAACATATGGGACTAAATAATCCATCCAACTATTTGCCAAGAGTGCGCGTGAGCGGAGCAGGTGAACGCATTATTAATAACCGCCTGACCTCGTGGGAGCGCATCGACGCCGCAGGCAAAAGCGACCAACTCACTTTGCACATCGACACCACAGGGCAAACGGGCTTGCCAAAAGAGGGCGCGGTGCTCACGTGGCTAGAAGGCTACGGCGACAACCTCATCGACAAAGGCCAATTCAAAATCACCCGCATCGTGCCGAAACTGTTTCCGCCCAGCGTGACGATCGTGGCCACCGCCGCGCCGTTTCAGGTGGAAGATAAGACCGGCTTTAAAGAGCGCCGCACACGCACCTTCGAAAACGTCAGCCTTGCCGATCTGTTCCGCCAAGTCGTCACGCCCCACGGATTCAGCCCACGGGTGGCCAAAGAGTTTGAAAGCGTCGTCCTCGAGCACATGGACCAAACCGACGAAACCGACAGCGCCTTTTTAACCCGCATCGCACGGGAACGGGACGCCATCGCCAAACCTGTCAACGACCTGTACGTGCTCGCCAAACGTGGCCAAGTGAAGACCATCACAGGGCAAGCCATCCCGCCCGTGGTTGTTGGCGTACCCAGCCAGAATACGCCAAGCGAGCTAGGGCAATTCATCAACTGCCAACTCGACCGACCCAGCCGCAGCGCCATCACCGGTGTAAAAGCGAACTGGACAAACAACAACACAGGGGAAGAACACACCGTACAAGTTGGCAACGCACCGTACAAAAAACTACGCCAAAGCTACGACAACCCAACCGCCGCCCAACAAGCCTGCCAAAGCGAACTCACCAACCTAAAACGCCAAGGCGCCAGCGTCACCCTAGACACACTTATTAGCGGATACGGGCAACCTAACTCGTCGCAGAAGGCATCCTCACCCTAAACGACACCTTCCCACCGGAAATGAAAGGCAACTGGTCCATCGACAAAGTCACCGCACGCGGCGACAGCAAAGCAGGGTACAGGTGTACTGTTGTGGCGAGTGAGGTGGTTTGATTTAAAAATGGTTTACGGTGAAAAATGAAAGTGGTTGGGATCGAGCTTTAAGTGCAGCAAAGGGAAATTATAGGCATTAAAAAAGCCACCATTTGGCAGCTTTAATGAAATCGATTATTTTGCGGAAAGAGGCGTTTTGGGTTTCAATGTGCCTTCTTTTACTGCTTTGGCGTATGCCTCTCCTAAGCGCTTAAGGTTTTTTGCCTTCAATGCTGAAACCTGTTCAATGCGTTTTGATGACATAGTATATCTCCTCGTTGAGATTAATTTCTAACCAGTGGCCGTACTTTAACGTATTGCAATATTGTTTAGCAAGCTTATTGTAGAAGCGAACTAGGCGTGAGTGCGCCGCCGATGCGGTATAAAACTCGCCACCATATTGATTCTTATGAATATTTATTAATGAGCATAGCGTATGCCCTAAAATATTCAAATTTAGTAAAGATAATGGAGGTCCTACAGGTGCCTTGAATTGGGTTTCTACACCACCCTCAATGTTCGGTCCATAGTCAAACTTAACTTCAAATGAAGAGTGAGTCAGTTGATGGCCTATAAAGGTTTGAATGTCTTCTAAAAGGTCCATTTCATTATAAAAGTGGATTGATGGCGAAAAATACACAACATAATTAAGACCATTGATGTTTATGCCGTAGGTGTCAACTTTGTACGTTCCGAGGTCCAGTTCTTTAAATACTAGGGGGAGTTTAGAGGTTACTTCGATACTTTTTAAAGTATCTGTCACGCTACCAATTATCTGTTCACAGAATAGATTGCTATTATCTTCAATGTTGTAGTTGATTACTTGACCGCCCGCTTGCAGTACTTTGGCCTCAAGTATTCCGATAGGGTAGCCGTTATCACTTACGCCAAGAATGACTAGAATGTCACCTTGCGACCATATCAAATCATCAACAATACTGGCTTCTGAAAACCGACTATTCACCACTGTAACTGGGTCATCGACACAGCCATAAATGTGAGTGACTGTACCATTTGCTTTTTCAATGAGTGAATCTACATTAAGAGTAAAATGTCGGAATTCAATATTCACAGCACGACAGAATTCTTCAATTTTCTTGCATTCATGGTGAGCGCTGTTAGGTGTTGCGCCATCAAAAATATGTTTGTGGCTTTGAAGTGTCTGCAATGCTTGAGTCTCTGAGGCACTAAAAAAGTCTTTAAACTCTTCTGACATTGTTCTTTCTTGATACGTTGGAATTCCAGATCCTGCGGATAGCCCCGCGCCAGACAGTAAGACTAATTTCATGTTGCCTCAGTAGTAAAATACAGATACAGCCTAGTGCTATATCATCCTTGATTATCGTTATTAAGGATTCTAACGTAACAACCCCACTAAGGTCACTTTTAATACACTTATTCGTTCTAAAGGATCGCAACTGGTCCATCGACAAAGTCACCGCCCGAGGCGATAGTAAAGCAGGGTATCGGTGTGTTGTGGTGGCTAGTGAGGTGGTTTGAGGTTTTAACTGGCAGAAGGAGTGAAAGTGCTTAGTATCAAGGAATAAGGGGTTATAGCTTAGAAATAGCTGGCTGTGATTTCCTAAAAGAAAGATCGCATATGCGATTATTAAAATGTTAAATCCTAAGAGGTTCCATGGCATCACTTTATGATAACCCCGTTCGCGTTCTTATGCATGACATGGTGCGTTACCTAGAATTGAAGCCGGATACTGTGATTTCGCGTGACCGAGTCCGGTCTTGGTTCAAAGAAAATTATCCGAAAATCAAAGATGGAACGATTGCAGCCCATCTGCTTAGAATGTCAGTAAACTCGAAAAGCCGGGTGTATTATGGGACTAAGCCGGGAGAAGATGATCTGTTCTTTCAAGTGGTCCCCAAGAATTTCCGCCTATATCGACCACAGAACGATCCCGCGCCAATTTATCCAGGAGATGATGTCGAAGAGACCGTACAGGGAGATGTTCAAGAGTTAGCAGAGGAAGGCAGTCCAGAGTTCGCGTATGAAAAAGACTTGCAGAACTACCTCGCAAGGAACCTTAACCTTATAGAAACTGGCCTTACGCTGTTTGAGGATGAAGGGATAAATGGTCTGGAGTTTCCAGTGGGGGGAAGGTTTGTTGATATTCTGGCCACGGATTCGAAGGGCAACTACGTTGTCATAGAGTTAAAAGTGTCGAAGGGGTATGACAGAGTTGTCGGTCAGTTGCTGCGGTACATGGCCTGGATCAGGAAAAACCAGACAGAACCTGGGCAGTCGGTTCGGGGTATTATCGTGGCTCGGCATATTTCAGAGGATTTGTTACTCGCTTGCTCTGGGGTTCAGGGCGTTCAGCTATTCGAATATGCGCTATCTGTTAGTCTGCATGAGGCCCGATTTGATTGAGGAATTTAACAATACGTAAATAACTTGCACCCTTTGAAGGGCAATCGAGATGGTATTTGGTCTATTACCGTGAACGGGAATTGGCGTATTACTTTCGAATTTATTGATGGTAATGCTTACATTCTCAACTGTGAGGATTATCACTAATGAATATGCACAACCCACCACACCAGGCGAATTTATTTACGATGTTTATCTTGAGCCAGCGGGTTTGAGTTGCCGCTTTTTAGTCAAGCAATTGGATGTCGCCTCGTCCACGTTAAGCCGTGTGCTGAAAGGGCAGAGCGCGGTGTCGCCTGAAATGGCATTGCGTTTATCTAAAGCCCTTGGCAGAACGCCAGAGAGTTGGTTGGCCATGCAAGATGCCTATGATCTTTGGCAGGCTAAACAGCATCTAAATTTAGCCAATGTTCATCCCGTGAATTTTTAAGCGAATTTTTAGCATTTACTTCCCCATATCACACCCACAAACTCAGGGTGATCGATAAAGGGGTTTCGGTTTCCCTGTAGTTTTTGCACTCGGTCGTTACGGCGTTTTTCAAAGTCGGTAACGGCAAACTCTTCATTCCATTTCACTAGCGTGCAAAGGTCGCCTATGGTCGGTTCTTTGCTTTGTTTGCTGTTGCCTTTCACGATATGCAGGTCAGGCATGTTTTCTGGTGAGGCGTTGTCGCCTGTTTCGTAGCGGGTGGCCATGTAGAAGACCATACGGGCGATTTGGCCTTTGGCTCTGTCTGTTGGCTCAAATGATTCTTTTTCTTTGTCTATGTAGGCTCCAGATAAGACTTTGCTGCCGTCTGCTAGCTCGTCATATACAGGTTCACCGCCCATGCCATAGCCATAGTTGCTGTGAGCTCCGTTTAAGTTACGATCGGCAGGGCGAAGGTGGTGCAAGTCGGTGTAGCCGTCTTGACTTTGTTTGGCAAAACCACGGGACTTTGGCCAGACGTGTTCTCTGTCCCATGAGTCGTCATTGCTTTTGCCGCGGTTTGCTTGGTTAATGTGCCTTACGTCATCAAGGTAAAGCATTTGCACTAGGCCGCATTTTGGTTGCTCGTCGGGGCAAGCCGAGTCGGTATAAACCAGTGCTTCCCACACGTCAATATTCTGACCATCATACCAATCGGTATTGCCGCTCTGAGTATATTTAAGCGGCGTTTGACCGTCTATTATACTGTGTAGTTTGGATTTCAATGCATCGCCACTAAGGCCTTGCGTTCCATCGTAGTAACTTGCTGATACACATACCGAGAACAACATAAGCAACACAAAAAAACAGCGACGCATGGCCCATTTCCTGAGGAGTAGATTCGGCTGGATTGTAGGGCTCTTCGCTGTCAGGAATGCGTCTGGATGTGCAGTGTTTTGTGAGTAATTGTATGAGTTCTACGAGAGTTGTGTGATGGATTGTTGGTGGTCGTTGTATGGTGATGATTGCAATGAATGTCCAGTAAATATGCAAGCTGTCTGTTTGGGGTTTTATCCTAGCGTCCTGTCCTTATGGTAATAGGTAACACTTCAAAAGGTGATGTGGCTTTGTCGCCATATTACCTTTCTTGAGACGAAAAGGAGGCAAGTTATGAGTAAGACGCTGATTATCGGTGCCAGTGGTCAAATTGGCCAGTTGATCACAAAGACACTTGTAGAAACAGAAGAAGATGCCCGCGCATTGGTGAGAGATAAATCTAAGTTAGACCATCTTGGTGATAGTGATGTAGATATTGTCGAAGTGGATTTAGAAGGCGATTTTAGTCAGGCTTTTGATGATATTGATAATGTTATTTTTGTTGCGGGTTCTGGCGGTTCAACAGGCGCGGATAAAACGTTATTGATTGATCTGTGGGCGGCTAAAAAAGCGGTGGATTATGCGAAAGATGCCGATGTGAAGAAATTTATTATGGTAAGCAGCATTGGCGCAGACGACCCAGAAGCACTCGAGTCGGATATCAAGCCCTATTTAGTGGCGAAACACATGGCAGATCAATATTTGATGGCATCCGGTGTTCCCTACACTATTGTTCGTCCTGGCCCCTTAACCAACACAGAAGGTCAAGGGAAAATCACCATAAAACGACCTAATACCCGAGAAGAAATGGCGATTCCACGGGCGGATGTGGCGAAGTCCGTTTTATTTATTCTGAGTAAGGATAATTTAAATGGCAAAATCTTTGAGCTGTTCAATGGTACGTACGATGTGGATAACGTACTTGTCTAAATAAATGGCAGGCATTGTGCGGTGAAGTGCGCCCCAATCTAAGCGTTGTGCTCTGGTTGGGGCGGCTACTTCAGTCTATAGGCGTTTCTGAACAGATTAGGCGGGTTGTGATTTGCCGTTCTGATCTTGATCATTTTCTTGTGACTCGGCGGCTCTAATACGCTGGTAGATTTCTTCGCGGTGTACGCTTACTTTCTTTGGCGCTTTAATGCCGACTCGGACTTGGCTGCCTTGTATTCCTAGGATGGTGACTTCCGTGTCGTCCCCGATATGAATGGTTTCACCAGGGCGTCGAGTGAGAATTAACATAATTTCTATCCTTTGATTGTTATCGACACAGCCAAAATACAGTTTATATTGTCTGTTCGTCAACAGTTAATGTTGTTTTTATTTTTTTATAAGATATTTATTCACGTTAGCGTGTCGTGTTTCTTTTGTAAATTGTTTAAAACAAGAGACGCGCTTGTGTTACGACACCAATGATAGCCAAGTCTTGAGAGACTTCAATGGCTCGATAATCAGAGTTTAAAGGCTTTAGGTAAGTCTGACCAACGTCTACGACCCATTTCTTGAAGGTTACTTCGGTGCTGTTGGCCAGTTTTACAACAACCAAATCGCCATTTTTAGCGGTTAAATCTGGCTCAACCAGAATGAAATAGCCCTCGGGTATGCTGATTCCGGAGGTAGATGTCATGCTGTCACCAATCACTTTAAACCAAAATGCCGAAGGGGAGGTGCCTGCTGGCGTGTCTAAATAGGTTTGCTGCTCAAGGTCCAGGGAATGGTTAGGCCATTGCGCGGCTTGAAATGCGCTGAGGATAGGCCTTTGGTGTGTGCTCAATGACGCATGCGATGCGCTCTCATTATGGTAGTGTGAGCTGCTTTCTCTGATTTCTGTGGTGGTTCCAAGTTGTAACCATTCAGGACTGCAACCTAGCGCTTTTGCTAAGTTAAGCAGTTTTCGAGGATTTTGTGTTCTGCCGTCTTCGATTTTTTGCAGAGACTGCTGCGTAATGCCGACACGCTTCGCTAACTCCGCTTGAGTCAGTCTAAATAAGGTTCTTTTTTGTTTAACGCGATCTGCAATGCTCATAAGCAGAATGATTACAACTTTATCTGTATTTGACAAACAATAAAAACTGTCATTAGATACAGTAAAGGTTGTTAAGGAGGTTATATGTCAGCCATCGCTAGAGCGGTCGAGATTGTAGGAAGTCAAACAGCGCTCGCCAATTTATTGGGCGTGAAACAGGCCCATGTTTGGAATTGGCTACACGTACACAAGCGTTCGCCAGCCAAGTACATTCGGCGTATTGCACAAGCCACCAATGGACAAGTCACTGAAAGTGATTTGCTTAAAGATCATGAACGCAAATAGTGTCTAAGCGTAACGGTCTTTTAATAAATAGTTTTTAGTAAATAGCGTCTAGAGGAGGGAGGCATATCATTACTTTGTTGACGAATCATGGGACGGTTAACAAAAGTCTAGGCGAAAAAAGGCTAGGTGAAAATAGTGGACACAAAGTTGCTAAAGACCATAAAAAAACGCCTTTTACTGCCAGAGAGTAAAAGGCGTTTTGGCTATCCAGCCGAGTGGTTTACCGTCACCTTAGATTCTTTCTAAGGTGACGTTCTCGTCACCCGTCGCTCGGTTGTTCGCCCGGTGGTATTTGAACGTGGCCTTTTACTTCAATGTCCAAATCTTTTTTGCCAGCCAGTGGGCGAATATGTCCGTTGTCGCGGTAGAAGCCGATGTCTTTTAAGTAGTGATCATCAAGCTGACGAAAGGCTTGGTTGGTACGACGAGCCTCGAAATAGTCTTTAGCAGCGTTGAATAGGGCGATGATGCTCATAAGTTTTCTCCAAAATTAACATTTAATAGTGTGTTTTGGCGGAACTTACGGGGTGTTTCTTACAGAGGTGACCGCGTAAATTCCGCGGTCAATGGTGTATTACACAGGCATTGAACGCGTGGACAAAGTGTTACGTACTCGGTTATTAGCGCGAGTCGCGATGGAGCAAGTAGAATGATGTAGCGTGTAAATAGTCATTGTGCTTCTCCTTAACTTTGAATTGTCTTGATTGCGTAATGCATTGTGTAATTTTTGCTCATTAGTGAGCTTTTTCATTGAGCCCTTTTTTAAGTCTTATGTCAATCACTTATATCGAAATAACGATTCTTTTTTTTGGGCTCAATAAATACTTTTATAAGGAGAGAAAAACAGTCTGTTTGGTGCGGTATTAGCGGCGTTTTTTGCTGTACAATTCGTCGCGATTTTTCTTGATCTTCTTGTAGTTAACAAATGTAGTAAGTGACCTCATGGCAACGAAAGCAACAATTTATAAAGCATCGGTTCAAGTATCCGATATGGATCGAAACCATTACCAAAGTTATGAATTGACCTTGGCATTACATCCTTCTGAAACGGAAGAGCGCATGATGGTGCGTTTGGCGGCGTTTGCTCTATTGGCGGATGAGAAAGAAGGCAGCGAGCAGTTGAGTTTCAGTAAAGGCATCAGTACCGAAGACGAGCCTGATCTTTGGCAAAAAAATTACTCGGACGAAATTTTATTGTGGGTTGAGTTGGGTCAGCCTGACGAGAAACGCTTGCGCAAAGCGTGCGGTCGTGCCCAGCAAGTGATTATTGTTAATTACAACGACAAGTCAGATATTTGGTGGGAACAAAATAAAGGCAAAAATAGCCGTTTTGAGAACATGCGTGTGTTGCGTTTTCCTGAGGCACAAGTGGAAGCCTTGGCGAAGATTTGCACGCGATCCATGCAATTGAATGTCACGATTCAAGATGGTGATATGTGGATTTCTGGTGAGCTAGGTGAATGCGCGATGTCACCAATGTGGCGAGATGAGCAATAAGTTCATCCCACCAGTTGGGGCGAGGGTTTAAGCCTTATGCAAAGTGCGCTGAAACAAGGCAACGGCTTTGCTGTAGCACTCTAGAGCGAGGGCTGGGTCGTAACGATCGCCTTCGTCGCGCATAAACGCATGTTGGCCGTTGAATTCATGCCAAGTGAATAGGCGGTCAGTATTGATTAATTGCTGGTAAATTTTCTGGCGTCCTTCAGTGGAAACGTGTGGGTCTTGTTTGCCCCATACCATGACTAATTCCCCTTGAATCTCTTTGGTGCGAGTGAAAGAGTCATTGCCTTCGTGGCAAGGAATGGTATTCGAATGGATGTCCGTGGCGTATAAGCAAAAAGATGCCTGAATACGAGGGTTTAGGGCGGCGCGGTAAGCTAGATGCCCACCCAAACAAACGCCCATTGAGCCGAATTGTCCTGTGCAATAAGCTTGCTGTCCGAAGTGTTCCAGCATGGCTTGGGTATCACTATCATGAGCTTCTAGTGTTTTAGTGAATTTGTCGGCATTACCTTTGTCTTTGCCTTCGTCGTCGTAGCCCAATACAGTGCCGATTGGATTCAGTTCGTGAAACACTTCTGGGACAATCACGACAAATCCATGGCCCGCCATAATAGCAGCAGAGCGCGCAATCGGCGCAGTTTGTTGGAAAATCTCAGAATAGAAGAAGATACAAGGAAAGCGGCCGTCTGTTTTAGGACGATACACGGTGCAGCGCATGGTGCCCGTTGGCGTGTTAATATCTTCATCGTGGCGTTGAATGATCATGGTTTTCCTCAAAGGATACGTTACTTTCCTACATGATATTCGACCCAACCTAGATGAGCCAGCCGTAACCGCAAAATTTAAAGAGACAAGCGAGAAAAAGAAGCGTGCGAATTTTACTGATCAGTGCCTATGAAGCCAGCAGCCATAAAGCATGGGCAAATACCTTGATGAAGGGTTTGGATCAACATGAATGGCGTTATTTGTCTTTGCCTGCTCGGCATTTTGCGTGGCGGATTCGTGGTAATGCGATGAGTTTTGCGTTTGATCCGCAATTCAAACCAATATTGGATCAATCCTATGACTTAGTCATCGCCACGTCGATGACAGATTGTGTGGGCCTGAAAGTCTTTTGCCCTCATTTACAGATGATTCCTTGGTTGTTGTATTTTCACGAAAATCAGTTTGCTTATCCTGCCAGTGATAAACAACAGGGGCTGATTGAAATGCAGATGGTGACTATGTACAGCGCGTTGGCTGCAAACGCCTGTGTGTTCAATAGTCAGTTTAACAAGACCAGCTTTTTTGCTGGTGCTCGGGCCTTGTTGAAGAAGCTGCCGGATTATGTCTCGCCAGATTGGCTAAATAACACGGAAGAAAAAGCCCAAGTGCTTCCTGTTCCTTTAGATATCCCCACTTCGGTTGAGTCTTTAGTAGAAGCGCATTTAGCGTCAGAAGAGAAAGGGAATAGAGAAGCCGCGGAGCGAATCAAGTTGGTTTGGTCCGCACGTTGGGAGTTTGACAAAGGGCCAGACAGATTATTGGCTATTTTAGAGGCGTTAGAACGCCGCGAGCTAGACTATGAGATTGCTATTCTCGGTGAGCAATTTCGTTCCATCCCAAAAGAATTTGATCAAATCCAAGCCAAGTTTTCCCATCGAATGACACAGTTTGGTTTCGCGCCAAGTAGGGAGGATTACCTGCGTTTTCTGGCGTCGTCAGACATAGTGTTATCGACTGCTTTGCATGAATTCCAAGGTCTAGCGGTATTAGAAGCGGTTGCCTTGGGTTGTGTGCCAGTGTTGCCAGATCGACAGGTTTATCCAGAGCTGTTTGGTGATCGATACCTTTACTCAAGTGATTTAATGGACATTCAGCAGGAAGCGGCGAATGCCGTGGACTTGATTCAATCTATTGTGGCAAATGATGTGAAAGCTCCCACAGTGACCCACTACCGGTCTGAGGTATTGCTCAAACACTACGATCAGTTGGTTGGGCGATATCGCTCTTAGTCTTGTTATGTATAGACAACTATCTTTCTTCCCCTCTTTTTAAGCGTTTATTCTTTAGTGATCATTAAAGTGACGAGTGAATTAAATTAGCGCGCCCTTGTTTATTTTGCGCTAATTATGTGCGATTCTCTGATGACTGATGGTCAAAATAACAATAATTGAATATTAGTTCCAAACGAAAATTGGCGAGATTAACGTATTTTTATATGTATATACATGTTGGTATGTTTGTTGCTTTTCTCTTGGTATTAATAACCTTCTTTTAGGAAGTATCACATGAATGCAAACGATTCTAAATCCGGTGTTGTGTCTCCTCTGTCTCTGCTTAAGCTCATTGCGTACAGTTGTATTGGTATTTTTGTCTTTTTTATCCCGATCAGTGTCGGAGGAAAAGAAACCATACCACTCGATCATATCGTGTCTTGGTTACGAAACGATTTTGGTCAAATGGCCGAGGTCTACGCCATTTTGGTGGTGTTGGCGGGTGGTGCGTATCCTTTTATTTCGGGCGGCTGGCGCGCTAGCAAAACACAAACGGTGTTGTCTGTTTTTAAGGTTTTAGGTGTGGTGACAGCGGTGATGGCGTTTTTCTCCGTTGGACCGGCTTTTTTGTTAGAAAAAGACATGTTGCCATTCTTATTCAGTAAATTGGTGGTGCCAGTTGGCCTGATTGTCCCTATTGGTGCGGTGTTTTTGGCGTTTTTGATTGGCTATGGTTTGCTTGAGTATGCAGGTGTGCTTTTACAGCCAATCATGAAACCATTGTTTAAAACGCCGGGTAAGTCTGCGATTGATGCGGTGGCGTCTTTTGTCGGCAGCTATTCCATTGGGTTGCTGATTACCAATCGAGTATACAAATCCGGTCAATATTCTGCCAAAGAAGCCGCGATTATTGCCACAGGCTTTTCTACTGTATCAGCGACATTTATGGTGATTGTCGCGAAAACACTGGGTTTGATGGAGGTTTGGAATATCTTTTTCTGGGCAACCTTGCTGATTACCTTTATGGTGACAGCGATTACAGTGCGACTTTTCCCGCTGAGCAAAATGGACGACACAGCCGAGAGTCGAGAAGTGGAAAAATTCCAGCACTCTCGTTTTAAACAGGCGGCTTTAGAAGGGCTGGAAGTGGCGAACAATGCTACGCCGATTGCTCGTAGTATCCTACAAAATATCAAAGAGGGCATGCTCATGGCGATGAGTATATTGCCTTCTATTATGTCTGTGGGTTTGTGTGGCTTGTTATTGGCGAAATACACGCCGGTATTTGAGTGGATTGGTTACTTGTTCTACCCCTTTGCGTGGATTGCACAATTACCTGATCCCATGATGGTGGCGACGGCGTCGGCGACAGGTCTAGCAGAAATGTTCTTACCGGCTTTGATCGCCGCGAAAAGCGTCTTTGTCGTGAAGTTTGTGGTTGGCGTGGTGTCTATCTCGTCGATACTTTTCTTCTCTGCGTCGATTCCGTGTATTTTGTCCACCGAGATCCCGTTGAGCATCAAGCAAATGCTGATTGTTTGGTATCAACGAGTCGCTTTGACCATTCTAATCGCTTCGCCAGTGGCATTTTGGGCTGAACAATTTGTTAAGTAAAATACTTAACGGATCAAGCGAAATAAAACACGCTAAATTGACGATGTTACCTCAATCTAGTGTGTTTTATTCTTTTTGCAGAATGTCGAATTTCTTCAATTAATACAGGCTTTCGGTCGTTAGGATTGAGCTTCAAATGTATTTTTTGGAGATCTCCTTATGTTAAAACGCATTAACTATTATGCTGCTGCACCACAAGCATTTGAGCTTTTACTGAAGCAAGAAGACATCTTAGGTAAGCAATTCGAACAGATACCCAGTTTAGGTAAGACGATTTTAGAGCTAGTGAAGCTTCGTGCATCACAAATAAACCAGTGTGCTTTTTGTTTGGATATGCACAGCACACAAGCTTTCGAAATGGGGGAAACGCACGAGCGAATCATTGCTTTAAGTGCATGGCAAGATTCTCCACTATTTTCAGAGAAAGAGCGTCAAGCTTTGGCCTGGGTAGAGCATCTTGTTGCAGGCCATTCTGTTGATGATGTTCATTATGAAGAAATGTTGGCCAGTTTCGGTGAATCTGGATTAACCTATTTAACCATTGCAATAAATGCTATTTCGAGTTGGAATCGAATGGTAAAAGTCTTTAAACCAGAGGTTGGCAGTTTTCGCTAAATAAGCCGTTTCCACTCACAGTAAGTTAGAGGATGAATATGCTGTCGCCCTTGTTGTTTGATATCCATTTTCCTCAAGGGCCACTTTCTCTATGGGTACAGGCTATTTGGTCAGCTCAAATCCCAATGGATCAACAAGGTGTGACTCGCCGTTTGGTGGCGGATGCTGGTAGTGGCATCTTGTTTAATCTTGGGGTGCCAGTGTTAATCGACCAGCAAGCATTCCAAGATCCAGTGATGTTCCAACCAACGAATCAACATGCTCATCTCATTCATTTGCCATCAGGAACGGATTTAGTTGGTGTACGTTTTCAGCCCGGAATGGGGCGCTTATTTCAAACAAAATTGGCAAAACAACAAGACATGACAGATTCACTAGAAGAGTCTGAATTTATTCAATCTTTGTTGATGCAATTAAAAGTCTGTACGAGCATTCAAAAGCGTATAGATGTGTTAGAGAAGTCTTTTAATCAAAGGACTGCTAGCATGACGGATAGCCATGATCCTGTGTTGAAAGCGGTAGAGTTGTTGCAGCGATCTTCTAGGGTCGATTTATTAGATGCGCTCCCACTTAGTCAGCGTCAAATAGAGCGACAGTTTCAATGTCGTTTGAGTATGTCGCCAAAATATTTCCAACGGTTGAGAAGAGTACGAGCTGTTTTGTTGGCTTTAAAAAATGAAGAAAATCATGGAAAATTGGCTGAGCTCGCTATCGAGTACGGCTTTTCTGATCAAGCGCATATGACACGTGAGTGCCAGTTAATCGCGGGTATTACCCCAAAGCGTTATATTAATCGTAAGCTATTAACATAAGCAGTGCGTATTTTTAGTGGTGCCATTCGCCATGTTTCCTTATGATTCAAACATGAATTCAAAACTTCAATTTACCTCTATTTACCTTCCCGTATTGCTGGTGTTATGGCTGGGGCTTTTTCTCGACAGCCAAACCGTGGCTGAGCAAGTTCACTTTAACCAGTGGATGACCAATGTTTTAGTGTTGGGGGGCTTTGCTTGGGTGTATTCACGCGTCACCGCTAAGATCAAAAAGCTGATGCTGTATGGCGTTGTCTTGGCATTGCTTGGTGAAGTGGTGTTTTCTCTTCTTTTGGGTATGTACGAATACCGTCTTGAAAACGTACCGATTTATGTTCCTTTAGGTCATAGCCTTGTCTACGCTGCGGTGTTTTACATCCAAAAAGAGAAGATTATCCAGCACAATAAAGCGCGGGTGGTGTCTATTCTGTATTGGGGCATGATTGTCTATTCAGGCCTATGGTTAGTGTTTGATAAAGACGTGTTTGGCTTTTTGTGTATGTTGGGCATTCTTTTCCTTTTGAAAAAGACACCCGAAAATGCCGTGTTTTTTCTCATCATGTTTTTCATGGTGGTGTATTTAGAATTACTTGGAACCTACTACCAATGTTGGGTGTGGCCTGCTATTTGGTTTGACGAGGTTGCCTTTATTCCTAGTAGTAATCCACCCAGCGGTATCAGCGTGTTTTACTTCGGTTTCGATGTTGGTTGTCTGTGGATTTATAAAAAACTGAATGGCAAGAAGTGGCGCCGCATGAAAGCCATTCGGCAGTTAAGAAATGCTTAGTTGGGAAAGCAAGCCACTGCGCTGACAGTGGCTTGCTTGGAAAGACTTATAAATCGGCTTCAATGACAGCAACAAGTGCGTCGTCTTTCGGTGTTACATCAGGAGAGAAACGTTCTACTTTGCCATTTTTGGTGATCAAGAATTTCTCAAAGTTCCACACCACTTCAGGTGCCTTGGTTGCTTCGATTTTATGTCCCGCTAGCATGTTCACCATGGCGTCGCGATTGGGTGTAACAGGTGCCGCTTCAATCAGATTTTTGTACAGTGGGTGTTTATTCTCACCGGTGACAACAATTTTACTGAACATTGGGAAGGTCACGTCGTAGGTTAGGCTGCAGAATTGTTGAATTTCTTCATCGCTGCCAGGTTCTTGCCCCGCGAAATCGTTTGCTGGAAAACCAAGAATCTCTAAGCCTTGTTCGTGGTATTTCTTGTACAAAGCTTCAAGACCTTCGTACTGAGGCGTTAATCCGCACTTAGAGGCAACATTCACGACCAAAACCGTTTTGCCTTGATAAGTGGACAAATCAACCTGTTTGCCTTGTATGTCATTTACGCTTAGATTCAGTGGGTGACTCATAAGAACTCCTTATTAATTTGTGTTCAATGTTAAGATCTTAGCGGTTTACGGTCGTCTATAATGCGGAAAAAATGCACAACCTAAGGGCCGATTTATTGTTAGGCTTTTAACGGACCACCTTGATCTAACAGTAACTCGCGTAGTTTACAGAACACTTCTGGTGATTGACGCACACCATCGTGTTCGTAACTGTTGGTCAGCCAAACTTGTGTGTTGGCGACTTGTTTAGCGGTTTTTAAAGACAATTCACGGGGCACGTACATGTCGTTGTGATACACCGCTGCTACCACAGGTACTTTATTTTGTGCCAGCTTCTCTAGATCGTACAAGGGCGCATAATCTTTATAGTCGGCAAGGGCATGTGCAGCGCCAGCAAAAGAGCGCAGCGAACTGATCTGTTCGAACATCCATGGGTAGATCATTTCGCCCGTTAGCATGAGTGGCGAATGGGGCGCATCAAACTCGTCGAACTGTTCACGCAATTGTTGGGCTGCCCAGCCTGTTTTTTTGTTTGCTTGACCATAAATGCTTTCATGGATGACGGCGAAAAGTGGCCCTTCATGGTAGCTGGTGTGGTTCATCACTTGTTCTAAAAATACATCACTGAGTTTGTTCTTGTCGCTGCCTGCAAAGGCTTCATCGACCAACCAATGCAGTTGATCAATCCCCGGTCCCATGCCTAGCAAAATACCGATGCTTTGGAATCGCTCTAACGTAAGTTGATCGCCATCAGGCAAAAGCACTTTGTCGTCAGTTAAGCATTGTGCAATTTTCGCCATGACCTTGGCGTCTTCTGGATAGCGCGCATAATAGTCTTGGTTTTTTTCGATCACCCGTTGGTACGTTAACTGATACACCTCTTGTGCCGATTCTTCCAGTCCTGCTAATCCGCCTGTCACGTAACACGCTGCTAGGCCTTCTGGTGCTTGGGACAAATACGTCAGCGTGATAAAGCCACCGTAGCTTTGTCCTAGGGTTTCAAATAAACGTCCGCCATACACGGTTTTGCGTAAATGTTCGCAATCGGCCACTATGCTGTCAGCGCGGAATTTTAGTAGATAATCACGGCCTTCTTCGGCAGACAATTGACTGATCAGCTTAGTATCGATCCGACTGCTACGACCTGTACCTCGTTGATCGATTAAAATAACCCGGTGCGTTTTTAAGGCTTCCGCCATCCAAGAAGGCGAACCCGGCATTGGGCGAGGGGACTTGCCACCAGGGCCACCTTGTAAAAACAGCAACAAAGGCAGCTCATCATCGGCGCGGTTTACGTCCACCACCTCACGAGCAAACAAGGTAATCATTGGGCTGTTATCTGGGCTGTTATTAAGGCTCTTGTTAGGGCTGTTGTTAAAGGGACGCCAATCCAACGGAACCTCCAACTCGTACTCGGTAATAAGCATGCCTTTCATCTTGTATTGCTGCTGTGCTGTGTTCATATTGCCCCGTTATTGTTAAATAGCGATAGAGATTGCCTGCCACTTTAGCATTAGTAGACACGGGCGTTCGAATTGTTTGTTGGTAAGATGCTTGGTTTCTTGTGTTCTGGTGGCGCCAGCCGAAAAATAACGTAGAATCTGATTTAGTGTTATCCCTAGACTTGTAATTGTTATTTTTAGTACCAACTTATTACTCTATGCAAAATGATTAGATATGATCATGGAGAGACACATTCCACATTCCACATTACATTTACGACAAAACAGCGCTACGGAGTGCCTTTATATGAAGAAACTTGATTTTTACCCAACAACCAATATTGATGAATTGGCGTGGCCTGAAGAAAACTACGATCTAACTATCGATTCTTCAGCACTGCTTTTTTTTACGGATTTTCAAAATAATAAACCTCTGGTGGTTGAGTCCTCTTCACCCGTATTAAAAGTCAAAGAACTAATGCAGAAAGAGCATGTGAGACTGAAATTTGTTGTTGACGAAAAAGAGCATTTTATTGGCGTTGTGAGTTCTGACGATATTATTGAGCGCAAAATTGTTCAAAAAGTATCGGAAGGTTTAGAACGAGCAGAAATTGTTGTCGCTGACTTGATGACGCCTAAAAAGAACCTAAAAGCGTTGGACTGGCAGGATATTTCTAAAGCGACCATTTCTGACGTAATCACCGCGCTTCAAAACAACGGCGAGCGTCACTGTTTGGTTCTTGATCGTGAAAAACATGAGATCCGTGGTATTTTCTCTGCCAGTGATATCTCTCGTAGACTGCGTCTAAACATCGATATTCAAGAAAAGACCAGCTTCTCTAAAGTATTTACTGCGACACTTTAAGATTGATTGGTTAGACAATCGTCATGATGTTAAATGAAAAATAGCCTCCAATGAGGCTATTTTTTCGTCTGACGGTTTAGGCAATCCAAATCTGTTGTACGTTGACAAATTCGCGTATGCCTTGCGGACCAAGTTCACGACCATAGCCGGATTTACCAATGCCGCCTGATGGTAATCTAGGGTCGCTTTTTACAATGCCGTTGACAGCAATTTGCCCTGATTCCAGTGTCTCAATGGCTCGATCTATGGCCACTTGGCTGCTGGTCCAGATGCTGGCGCCTAAGCCGTATTCAGTGTTGTTTGCCAGTTCTAGCGCTTGATCAATCGTATCAATCGGCGTCACGCTCAGCACAGGGCCAAAGGTTTCTTCTTCAAACACGGTCATGCCGGGTTTTACATCGACTAATAACGTCGGTGGATAAAAGAACCCCGAGCGCGAAGGCAAATCGCCTCCTGTTAAACAGCGAGCACCGGCGTCGATGCTTTCTGATACTTGGCGATGCAGTTGATCTCGCAAGTCTTCTCTCGCCAATGGTCCTAGATTATTGCTTTCGTCCCTTGGATCGCCACACTTGAGTTTGCTAAAGCGTTCTCGCAATGCTTCACAAACTTCGTTGTAAATGGATTTTTCAACAAACAAGCGCTTCACCGCAATACAAGATTGCCCTGCGTTGATCATGCGCGATAGGGTAATAATATCGAGCGCTTTCTCCAAATCGGCATCGGCCATTAGGATGCAAGGATCAGAACCGCCCAGTTCCAATACCGCAGGCTTTAAGCCTGAGGCCGCTTGCGAGGCAATCGCCTGTCCCGCTTTACTGGAACCAGTAAAAGACACGGCTTTGACTTTTGGGTGGTCGATCATTTTACTGGCCACCGAGTTTGGTACTGGCAAATTGGCGACCACGTTGTCTGGCACGCCTGCTTGGTGAAAACATTCGACCAATTTGTGGGCCGTGGCTGGCACATTAGGATCGGCTTTTAGCACGCAAGTATTGCCCGCCATTAAGGCTGGCGCCAGAAAACGCAATGCCAACCAAACCGGCGCGTTCCAAGGCAAGATACCCAAAACCGTACCAAGAGGAGGGTATTGCACATAACTGTGGCTAGCGTCGGATTCCAGCGATTCTGACGCTAAAAACTTAGCACCGTTTTCTGCGTAATAATCGGCGCACCAGGCGCTTTTCTCTACTTCTGCCAGCCCCTCTTTTACCGGCTTGCCCATTTCCAATGCCATTAAATTGGCCAGTTCGCTTTTATTTTCTCGCAATGTCGTTGCCACGGCTTTTAACACCGCGGTTCGTTTAGCAAAGCTTTTGGCTTTCCATTCGCTAAAGCCCTTTGCCACCTGATTAATGGTGGTGTTTGCCTGCTCTAAACTGAGTGACGGGCTGGCAGGCAAGGCTTGCCCAGTGGTTGGATTAATGGTCTCTAGCATAATCACCTCGTATTAGCTGGCTGCTTTCTCGGTTTGCTTAGGATTTGATTTGGTTTTCTTCGTGTCCTCTTTTAGTGGTACGGTGCCAGACAAATCGATGCATTGTTTTTCTTGAGGAATTGCAACGGCGGATTTCACTGTGAAGTCGCGATCCATATTAAAGAAAGAGCGACAGCCGTCTTCGGTGATCTCAATGGTGTCTGAAATACCGCAAGTTTTGTTGCCTTCAATGCCCCACATCCACGGAATCATATGGAAGGTCATACCCGGTTTGAGCACCGCTGAATTACCTTGTTTTAAGCTGATGATATAACCTTCGTCCCAACTTGGCGGGAAGGCGATACCAATAGAATAGCCAGATCGGGTAATCAAACTCGCACCCACTTGGTTGTCCATAATGATATTGCGCACCATGTTATCCACGTCCGATACCGTCATGCCGGGTTGTACCACGCGGTGGATTTCATTGAGCGCGCGCTTCATGACTTCTTGTGACTGATACATGGCATCGGATAATTCGCCAAGAATCACGGTGCGCATCATGGCGGTGTGATAACGGCGATAACAACCGCCCACCTCTAAGAAGACATGCTCGTTGGGTTGTACCGTGCGGCCTTCAAAAGTGGCGTGACCAATCATGGTTCGTGGGCCTGAGGTGACGTAAGGCATGACGGCGGGTGTCTCTCCGCCTGCACGAAACATGGCCGCAGCGATTTCGGCACCGATTTCATTTTCTGTAATGCCTGGACGACAAATCTCAATACCCGCCTTCATACCAGCTTCGGTGGCGAGGGCGGCACGACGCATGATGGCGATTTCCTCTTGCGACTTACAGATTCGACCTTCTTCGACGATACCGAAGCAATCCATCAGCTTAGCGTTCTTCAAGGTAGTATGGATGCAATCCTGTTGGTACGCTGGGAAGAAGTAACTGTTGCGCTCGTAACCAATGCGTTTGTCTGCCAAACCAAATTCACGTAGGGCGTCCACCAGCATTTGGATCGCATCGCCTGTGTCTGGATAAGGACGAGTTAATTCCACCCAAGTGCGAGCAAAAATATTGGACTCTTCCAAGGCTCGCGTGATCATGAAGGGCTCTTTTTCTAGCGGGATCACCAGCGCCTGAAAAAAGGAATAGCCTGTGGTTTGGTAATCGGTTAGGTAAGTGATGTTTTCAGGATCAGTCACCACCACCGCGTCCAAACGACGCTCAGCAATGCGAGCGCGCAACTCGGCTAATCGGCGCTGATATTCAGCGAAAGTAAACGTCATATCGTCCCGTTCAATCATGCGGCTTCCTCCATTACAAAACGTACGGCATCTTTTAGAATATCCAAACCTTCGATTAGGTCTGCATCCGGTATGGTCAGTGGTGGGATGATCTTCAATACTCGACCACCGCTGCCACACGCGCCCAGCATCAAGCCGTTTTTAAAGCAGCGTTGTACCACTTTGGCAGCTATGTCGCCGCTGCCCATGTCTAGGCCGAGAATCAAGCCTTTGCCACGCAGTTCTTTGGCGCTGTGTTCGCTCACTAAGGGTTCTAAAGCATGGCGAACGGTATTGACTTTTTCTGAGACTTCAGACATTAGCTTGTCGTCTTCAAAGTAGCTTAAAGCCACTTCACCGGCGACGAAGGATAAATTCTGTCCACGGAAGGTCCCAGTGTGTTCGCCTGGTGACCAATGTTTGTCTAAATCAGGGTGCACCAAATTCATTGCCATTGGCGTACCCGCGCCACCAATACCTTTGGCTAAAGTAATGATGTCTGGATTGATGCCCATGTCATCAAAGCTGAAATACGAGCCAGTGCGGCCACAGCCCACTTGAATGTCATCAACAATCAGTACTGAGCCAAACTCTTTGGCGAGTTTTTCCAGCTTCTGCATCCACTCTTTGCTAGCGACGTTAACACCGCCTTCCGCTTGGATGGTTTCGACCATAAAGGCCGCTGGTGGTTTGATGCCGCTTGAAGGGTCACGGTATTGGTACCCTAAAGCATCTAGTGCCGCAAGAGCCGATTCATGATCGTGTTCTTGATCGAACAACTCGTGGCTTACATGCAGCAAAGGCACGCCAGACGCTTGACGGAAATATTCGTTGGCCGTTGCGGCTAACGCCCCTAATGTCATGCCGTGAAAGCCTTGGCTAAAGGCGACAATGTTGTGACGTCCTGTGGCGTTGCGTGCCAGCTTCATCGCGGCTTCAACGGCGTTGGTGCCAGTAGGTCCCATAAATTGCATGCGATGGGGCATGTTGCGAGGTTTTAAAATCACATCGGTAAATTTCTGCATAAAATTGGCTTTGGCTTGGGTTTGCATGTCCAAGCTGTGCAGAACGCCATCTTTTTGCAGGTAATCGATCATGGCTTCTTTCATGTGGGGATTATTGTGCCCAAAGTTCAGTACCCCAGCTCCCGCGAAGAAATCAATGTATTCCTTGCCACTTTCATCCGTTTGGCGAGCGTTTTTTGCCGTAACAAAAACCGTTGGGTACGTGCGAGCGTAGGCTCGAATATTGGATTCTCGTTGTTCGAAAATAGTCATAACGTCTCCTATCAACCTTTTTTTTAGGTTGTTGGTTAGTGTTTTTTTGGTTATTACTGTTGTCGTGATTGCTTTGGTAGTGATTGCTTTGGTAGTGATTGATCGCCAAGGCCAGCAAGTTGGCAAAACCAACGGCAGACATCGGCAATCAATCGATCGTTGAAATCGTAATGTGGACTGTGGCAAGCCACGTTGTGACCTTCACCGTCGTCGCTGCCAATCAAGGCAAATGCACCGGGAATCGCTTGCAAATAGTAGCTAAAATCTTCCGATGCCATGATCGGCAAGGCTTGTCCGTGATTAAGTGTTTGTTCGCCATAAAGCGATTGCCAAACCTCACGGGCGTTTGTGGCTTGGTTTTTATGATTGATGGTCGCTTGGTAGCGAGTGTCATGTTGCACAACGCATTCCACACCGTAAGCCGCTGCTGTTTGCGTAGCGACATCGGTAATGTGTTGATTGATGAGTTGACGAGTCGCTTCGTCAGGGACACGAATGCTGCCGCTCAACATCGCTGTTTCTGGAATTACTGTGGGTGCCGTTCCGCCGTGTATTTGTGTGACACTGATCACCGCGGTGGACTGTGGGGCAATGCGTCGGCTGACAATTTGCTGCAAGGCCACGTTTACCGCGCTGGCGGCTAACAGTGGATCCGCACATAATTCTGGTTGGCTGGCGTGACCGCCACGGCCTTTAAATGTCATGTTAAACGTGCCGTTGCCACACATGACAATATCGTCTGGGCAAGCAATGGTCCCGTAAGGCAGGGCTGGCCAGTTGTGCCAACCGTAAATAGCACTGACATTTTCCAGCGCGCCATCCTTGATCATTTCGCGGGCACCGTGAAAGCCTTCTTCGGCTGGCTGAAAGATGAGCACCACAGGTTGAGGCAGCTCTTTTTCAAATTGCTTTAACCAGCGCGCCGTTGCCAACAAGGTGGCGGTATGACCATCGTGACCACACGCGTGCATGCAGCCTTGATTGACGGATTGCCATGCTTTACCTGTCTGCTCGTCAATCGGCAAGGCATCCATGTCACCACGTAGTGCAATAGCAGCGCCCTTGGCGTTTTTGTTCAGCCACGCGACCGTCCCGGTATCGGCACACGCGCGCCACGGAATATCCATCGCATCCAGTTGGCTGCGAACCAACGCCGCGGTACCTTTTTCTTGCCAACTTAACTCAGGATGAGCGTGTAATTGCTTACGCACTTTTTCAGCAAAGATAATGTTGTCTTGCCATGTGCTCTGCATAATGCCTCCCTGAAAAATATCGCAAAAAACTTTTCAATAATGAAAAACTGCATACAGTAGTAATTAAATATTTTCAGGGTTGCAAGTGCTTGAAATTAAAATGACGTTAATAAAAACGCTAAATGGTCGAAAATAAAACTTAAAATCTTCAAAAAAAACGCTCAAAACAAACACATAGAGAAGTGTGTAAAAAATTCAAAAAAAACATAAAATTCACATTTCAATCAATAAAATACACGTTTTTAAGTGCGCTAAAAAAGCGCGCAAACGCCCTATAAATAAGCGTTTAGCGATCAAATTATTCTTATTTTATTGGTGTTATGTCTAATGATTTGTTATGTAACGAATTTCACTTTTAAATGTTACATATCTAATTATTTTAGTGTGGTCTATTTTTCATTTTGGCTTTTATATTGCAGAAACGTAAAAAGGACTGAGAATAAGCTGAGGTGGCGATGATGAAGAAATAATGTGCAGAGGCGTTTTAAATAAATCGCTTCTAGCTAATTTTCACTCTAACTAGGTGTCTGCTCATTGTTAGTTCAGGTGTGTTTTAGCCTCGAGTCTGGCGGTCACTGTTTTGATGACTTCCTCAGGGGAAATGGTCCCTGTTTTACTGATAATGCAGCCAATAGAAGTGCCTTCTGCAACGATTCTATCACCGACTAAAAAGGTGTGTATCATATGGAATTTTTTTTCATCCCATCCGGTTATTTCCATGGTGACTCGGTATTTTTGGAATGGTTTTAGAGAGCGCTTGTATTTCATGGTGTGTTCAGCAATAACAGGCATCCAGCCTTCTTTTTGCATGGTTCTTGCCAACCCTGTGCGAATAAACATATCAATTCTTGATAAATCACAGATGGTCAAATAGCGACCGTTGTTCATGTGCAAATTGATGTCTAAATCGTTAGGGAGTACTCGTAATGTCAGAGTGTTTTTAGGGTACTTAATGGGTAATCTTGGTTTAAATTTTGAGGCGATCAATAGCATGATCATGCGAAAAATTAAGCTCATCCTGAGTTCCTTTCTTGTATTTATTAGCAAACTGACTGGGTAAGTCTTTTTCGTATGCTAATGGCTTTTTTTAGGAAAACTAGAACAAAAAAAGTCAGCAATACTAACAAATTTGCTTGTGAGTAAGAGAGAAACACAGTTTAGGAGTAGTGAGTGGCCCACGTTTTATTTGGGCTTTGATCAGAAAAATATCGAGTCAGAGAATAGAAATCTTTCTCGACATGAGTTATTTTGTATCCCAATCTTTTATAAAAAGCTAAGGCTTTTTCATTGCGACTAAAGCTTGATAAGGTGATCGACTTTCGTAGTTCAGCTTGAGCGAGTTGATGAAGATAGTCCATCGTGTTTCTGCCTAGCCCCTGATCTTGAAAATTGGGTAAAATCACTAAAAAATGCACATGGTAAGAGTCATCATAAGGTTTAAAGCAAAATAAACCGACTCTTTGCTCTTCGTGGTAAATCCAATGAAACCAAGTCGGATCGTATTCCTCATTCAACCTTTGTTGCTGAAAATCATCGTCCCAGCCAAAGACAGCATCTACATGCTCAAAAATAGCGTCTTTGATGATAGCAAACCTGAGGTCATATTCTTCTGGCAGAATCGGGTGTAACGTCATTAGCATCGCGGTATTTACCCTAGAGGATCGGTTCTTATCTCATTATTCACGGCATGAACTCGAGCCAACGCATTACGAACGATCAAGACATGAAAAGGTAAAATGGTTTTAAGATAGATTTTTCCACCAATATTATGCGGATGCACCCAAGTTGATAAGAACACGCGTCCATTTTGAGAGATGACAGACACTCTAAAATCCAAGTGCTTATCATTAAAGCCCGCGATCAACTCTTGCTCGGTTTCCGTTTCAACCGGGAAAAAGCCAACCTTATCGGAAGCTTCTGGTCCGTCGCTTGATAAGCCAAATTTTGATACAACAGCATTGCGTATTTTAACCAATAAACGTGCCCAGTCAGGGAAGTCGGTCACGATTTCAGCGGCTTGTCGAGGTGATAAATTGGATTGAACCGAGTAGCAATCGACAAAGTCTGATCTTTTGATGCGATGACGAAGAAGGCTATCTTGAGGCAGCTTTGTCTTTATTACTTTGTTCATAGCTCATCATCCTGTTGATTGTTATCTTGGCTGACAGTCTATCTGGTTTTCTGGCGGAATCTAAAGAGCTATTTATTCATTTTCAATTCCAAACATTCCCCTTCCATGGCTTTGGCGTCTTCAGGGTCGTGGGTCACCAGTAATGCTGGGATGTTCGCTTGGCGAATCTCGTTGAGTACAAAGGTTCGTACGTCGCGTCTTAGGGCTGGGTCGAGTTTGCTGAATGGTTCGTCGAGCAGTAAAAAATCGGGTTTTGACAGTAGCGTACGGAGCAGGGCAACGCGGGCTTGTTGGCCGCCGGAAAGCGCTTTTGGTAAGGCGTTGGCTTTGTCCGGAATGCCAAGTTTCTGCAAGGCATTTTGTGCCATGGCGATGCGTGCTGGTTTGTTGATGTCGGCTGGAATGGCAAACAACAGATTTTCAATAATGCTCATGTGCGGAAACAACAAGGGCATTTGCTGCAACAAGCCGACTTTTCGATCCTGAATAGCTTTAGTGTGCAGGGCTTCATCGTTTAAAAAAGCCTCGCCAGTGGTCGTCAAATTAGGCGATAACGAGCCACTGAGAAAGTGTAGTAAGCTGGATTTGCCAATGCCACTTGGTCCCATGATGGACAAGACCTGACCGTTGGCGATCTCGAAGCTTAACGCTTTGATTAGTGTTTTATCGCCTAATGACAGAGAAAAAGCGTTTACAGTCAGCACGTTTTATCCTTTTTGATTAATCCAATATGAAAGACTTGCTTGAGTTTGAGTCGCCATCTTGTCCAGCGCGGCGGAATAAATTGCGCGAGCCAAAATACCATGATGGGAAAGAAGGCTTGCAGCATTGCCATGCTGCCGACTTGCTTTCTGTCACCGGATGCCGCTTGTGCTACTGCTTCTGTGGTTAGCGTACTATAACGGCCTTCACCCGCAATGAGTGTAGGCAAATATTGGGCGATACTGACAGAAAAACCAATCGCAAAAGCAGTGAATAACGCTGGTTTCAGCATGGCGATTTTGACCATAAAATAATTGCGCCAAGGTCGATGACTAAGTCGATTGGCTTGTTGTAAGTATTCTTCTTCATAGGATAAATACGGACCTTTGAGCGTGAGATATACATAAGGCAATACATACATCAGATGCAGGGCGATGATGGCGTCAAGGTCGCCATTGAGATTTAGGTAAATCAGCAACACATGCAAGCCAAACAAAAAACCAATTTGTGGCAACAGAATCGGCACATAAATCAGCCAATCGAACACATGGGGTTTGCTTGAGTTTGCATCGGTCATGTTGTGTCGTTTGGTTTCCAGCATCACGAGGCTAATGACACACGCCATGAGTGTGGCAATGAAGGCTATGGTGAGAGTGTTGGTGGTGAGTTTCATCAGCAAGGGCGTGGCGCGTTCGATATTGTCCCATGTCCATTGGCTGGGCAATGCATCGGGAAAACGCCAGCGTCTAGCAAGCGACCAAATTGGCAGCAAAGTCAGTGCTACAAAGGCATTCAGCAATGTGAATAGCCCCAAGACAACACCCAGTCTCAGTATGTTATCGGTCAAGCCAAAGCGCTTGCCATTGCTGCGTTCGGCTCGAGTCAAGTGGCGAAAAAGTAAATGCGCCACTTCCCAGCTTGCTAACACCAGTACAATCACCAACATGAGAGAAATGGCGCCAGCACTGGCCATTAAACGCATGGTTAAATCGGGATCGTTAAACCAACGCAACAAGGTCACCGCCAGCGTAGACGGAGTGTTGGGGCCAATCACCAGGGCCAAATCCACCACCGTGAGGCTGAACGCAATGACGATAAAAATCGGCAAGCGAATAATCGGATACAGTTGAGGAATCAGCACCTTGCGCCACAAAGTAAAACGGCTGTAACCAAGGGCTTGGCCGACTTGCAGGCTTTCTCGTGCCTTAATGCTTTTCATGGTGGCGAGCATAACAAACAAAAGATAGGGCATTTCTTTGATCACTAGGGCGAGAATCAGTGAAATGCCATAAGGGTCTTGCACGGTAATCCAATTGGGCGGTCGATCAAATCCTGTTAGCCAAGGGCTAAATAAGCGCACCAACCAACCGGACGGACTCAATAGAAACAATAAGCCAATGGCAATAGCAGCGTGGGGAATCGCTAAAATTGGTGATAACAGCGCTTCTATTTTTTGAAAAAACGGACGCTGATAACCCCAAGCCAGCAGCGACAGAGCCAACCAAAGAGCAAGCAAAGGCGCGACGATCCCGGTGATGAGCGTGAGTTTTAAACTGGCATAGAATTCCCCTTGGGAAAGTAGGTTACGCCAAGGGGCCAAGGAAACAGTGTATTCGCCAAGGGGCGGGAAATACGCAAACGCTGGAAGCAAGGTGCCGACCAAGCCAATGACAATGGGGAAGATCAGCAATAAGGTTATGATCCCCGTGATCCATTTCGCGTGTTTTAGTGGCATCTTACTTCTTATTTGGCTAATTATTGGGCGTAACGCTTACGCCACTCAGTCTCTAATGCGCCCATCCAACTGCTGTGCGGTTCAGGCAAGGTTTGTCCTAATTCTTCGATACTTAACGTGGCGATACCACGAGGCAGCGCGTTGAACTTGGCTTGCTCATCAGCAGGTAATTTAGCGTAAGATAAAACACTTAAATCGCCCCAGACGGTTGGGTTTTGTTTTTTGATTTGCGCCTCGGGTGACAGCATAAAGTTGGCGACAACTTGTGCACCTGCTGTCGCGCTGCTGTTATAGGGAATGGCGAGGAAATGTGTGTTACCAATGGTGCCATTTGTGAAAACATAAGAACGTACCGTGTCTGGCAAATTACCTTTGTCGATTTGCACCGACGCGGCGGAGATGTCGAAGCTTAGCGCAATATCGATTTCTTGATCATCCAGTAAACGCATCATTTCTTCCGCACTGGATGGGAATGTTTGTCCATCGCGCCATGCGACCTTATGCAGTTTGTCTAAGTAAGCCCACAAAGGCGCTGTGACGGTATCGAAATTAACACTGTCTGCTGGTTGTGACAGGGCTTGGCGATAAGACGTTAATTCGTATAAAGCCTGTTTTAAAAAAGTAGAACCGAGGAACTGTGGTGGCTCAGGGTAAGTGATCCGTCCTGGGTGCGCTTTAGCAAAATTGAGTAGCTCTGCCATGGATTCAGGTGGACTGCTTAACGTCGCTGTGTCGTACATAAAGATAACTTGTGCCATGCCCCACGGCGACTCCATGCCATCGACAGGGGTGCCAAAATCTTGGGTTAAACTCTGACGCGCATTTTCATCCACGTAATGAAGGTAATTGGGCAGAGCTTGGCTGAATGGACCAAACAAAAGGTTGTTGTCTTTCATGGCGCGGAAGTTTTCGCCATTTAGCCAGATAAGATCGATTGAGCCATTGTCGTCTTTGCCGGCGGCTTTTTCGGCCAATACTCGATTGACCGCATCGGATGTGTCGGTCAATTTTACGTGTACTAAAGTGACGTCGTACTCTTCTTTAATACGGTCGGCAGCCCATTGAATGTAATCGTTAATGTTATCGGCACCGCCCCAAGCATTGAAATACACGGTTTGGCCTTTGGCTTGATCTAAGGTGTCTTGCCATAGGTAACTCGTCTCCGCTGCTTTGGTGGTTAAGCAGGTCAGCGCGAATGTGGCAACAATGGATGCCGCAATTAACGATTTTTTCATTCCTTTTCTCCTGACGTTTTTGGATGGTTGACATTGGTACGGATGCTTAGACGTAAATAGATCCTTGTTTCTTACAGTCTTTTATTAAAAATAGGTTTTAGCGTACCATGTGTTTGCAAAAATTGGGTGAGTGTTTTTACTGCCGTTGAATGCATTATGCGAGGTGCTATGTCTTATCAAATTTACTCTCATGTCTTACCAAGCGCGACACCGGGCACCCAGCGTATTTTAAAAGCGCATCATTTTGGCGAGGCGGGGGCACGTCCTAAAGTCTATTTCCAAGCGGGCTTGCATGCGGATGAATGGCCCGGTTTTTTGGTGCTTAACAGTTTGCTGCGCAAATTGAAAAAAGCCGATGACGCAGGGCTTATTCAAGGTGAGATTATCATTGTTCCAGTCGCGAATCCGATTGGCTTGGCACAAAATTTTCACGGATACATTCCTGGGCGTTTTGCCTTTTCCGATGGCGGTGGCAATTTTAATCGCAACTGGCCGCAATTAGGGGCAAAAGTAGAAAAGCGCATCAAAGGCGACGTAACGGGAGACATTGAACGTAATATTGATCTGGTTCGTCAAGCGATTCACGAGGAGTTGGCCTTGTTGCCAGACACCACCGAACTGCAAGGCATGAAGAAAACCTTGTTGGCCTTATCGATGGATGCGGATGAAGTGATTGATTTGCATTGTTCTGGTGAAGCCAGTATGCACGCTTATGTGGCGCAAGAATTTGAAGGCTATTTCAAGCCCTTACTGGCGCTTTTGGGCGCGAAAGTTGGTTTGTCTGAATTGGAAACGGGCGCGGCATCCTTTGATGAAACTAATGTCAGCGTGTGGCGTGATTTAAAAGCCCATTACGCGCATTTGATTCCTTGGGGAAGTCGTTCTTTAACGGTAGAATTGCGCGGCGAAAATGACATCTCTAATGCGTTTGCGGAACAGGATTCGCAAGCCTTATTCGATTATCTGGTGCTGCGAGACGTGATTGCAGGTAAAGCGCCATCTGTCGATGACAGCGGCGTAGAATATTATCCGCTGGACGCTATGGATCTCGTCAAAGCACCGTGTGCGGGCATTGTTTGTTACCATAAGGCCATTGGCGAGGAAGTGGAAGCCGGTGAGGTGATTGGTGAAGTGGTCAACTTGATGGACGATGAGGTGGAAACCTCAAGCTATCCTTTGGTGGCGCGTACCAATGGCGTGTTTTTCGCTCGTGTGCAGCGACGTTTGGTGGTGTGTGGTGAGTCCATTGCCAAGATCGCCGGTAAAGAGCATCTTGCGTTTCGTGAGATAGGCAAGTTGTTTGAAGACTAGAAAATCTTGAAAGTTCGCCATTAAAGATCCCATTGTATCCATACTAGGCTAGAGTATTTTGACACAGGTTCAGCCCAATACTGAGGTAACTACCTCGTTAACCGATGAGCAAACGCTTGTTGTAAATCATGATCTCGCTACACCCGCGAAAGTTATTGCCGTGGCGGGTGCGGGCAAAACCACGACCTTAATTTCTCGTATTGAGCACTTATTGGCTCAAGGTGTGGATCCGTCTCACATTGGCGTGTTTATGTTTAATAAAAGCGCGCAGGAAGAGTTTTCTGAACGTTTAAGCAAACGCCTTATGGCGGCGGGACATTTTCGTTCCCCCAGCGTGATGACGTTTCACGCGTTTGGCATGAAGTTTTGTCGTCGTTTGGAGCAGCAAGGTTGGCTGACGTCTGCGAAGCTTGTCACCGACGATTTCAGTCTAGTGAAAATGTTACGTGAGGCCTTGCAGCGCCTGGTTCGACGTGGTGAGAAAATCGCCATGCTTGACGAAAAAGATTGGTTGGAAGACGTGCTGTTGTTTGTCGATCAAGTGAAAGCCTCGCATCAAGCCGCACAAATCGTTTTTGAAGCCTTGGGCTGGTCTAACGAACGCAAATTTTTCCCTGCACTGTACGACGAATTAGAGACATTGCGTAAACGCAATAATATTCGTTTTTTTGCTGATTTGCTCAGTGACCCTTATGAGTTAATGTGCGGATTAGACGAAGCAGAACGCCTGAGAATACGTGGCCTAGTGCCGGATTTCCGTTACTTACTAATTGACGAGTTCCAAGACATTAATCCGTGCCAATACGAGCTGTTAAAATTGCTGTATCCCGTACCGTGCCAATGGATGATTGTGGGCGATGTGCAGCAATGCATTTATGAGTGGCGTGGTGCGAGCCCTGAGATCATGGCGAGCCAGTTTGACCAAGATTTTGCCCATGTGGCGACGTACCCATTAAGCACCAGTTTTCGCTTTGGTCATGCGGTGGGGCTAATGGCGTCGAGTGTGATCAGTGAAAACGATCCAGATGCCTTGGTGATCGGTGCTGGCGAGCGCACACGAGTGTCTTTTGCCCGCGCGCCAAAGACGGGCAAGGCTTTATTAGGCGAGCTAAAAGCGTGGGTGGACGAAGGGCGTGCACTACGCGATACCGCGGTGTTGGTGCGTTTGTACAGCGACATGGTGCCGGTACAGTTGGCGCTGATGCACAAAGGCGTGCCATATCAGCTGCACGGTGATTCGCCTCTGTTGGAAAATCGCCAAATTCGTATGCTGATGGCCTATCTTGCAGTGATTGCGGGCGGCTTGGAAACACCAAGCGTCTTTTTTCATCCTGACGACATTGAATATTTGCTGACGACGCCAAGCCTTGGTGGTTCGCTGGCGCAACGCAAAACCTTGATACAACAAGCCAAACAAGCGCCGCAATTGTTGCCGCAAATTATTGAATCTGTGGCCGATGCAACGGACGGTTGGCGTGCGAAAAAGCTCTATGAGCGGGCTGACTGGCTACGCAGTCTAAGCATTTATCGCACTGACCCGGCGCAAGGGCTGGCGCATACTTTAGAGAAGTTGGGCATTTATCGTTACTTTGAAAGCACCAGCAGTAAAGACATCCAGACCCAAGAAAAGATAGCCACTTGTGATGCCTTTATGGCGTACGTGCGCGGTGTTGGCAGCGATGCCAAGGCGATTTTAGAACAGCTTGCGAGCTTGAATGAAAAACACACCGACGACAGCCATGGTGTGCATTTGATGACGATTCACAAGTCAAAAGGTTTAGAGTTTGATCAGGTGTTGTTGTCTGGCTTACAAGAAGGGCGCTTTCCTTATTATGACGAGGATTTGAGCGCCATTGATAAGCAAGCCGCCAGTGATTTGGCGTCTGAGCGTCGGCTATTTTATGTGGCGATTACCCGTGCAAAGCAAAAGCTTGTGCTGTTAGAAAGCCCCAGTGCAGATGAACATAAACGCATGAAGCAGGGATATATTCCGCGAGCAGCATTAAAGAGCTTGTCTTTGTCGCGCTTTGTGTTTGAAGCTCAGCCTTATGCGGTGAGTCGTATCTGTGAAGCGTGGTACGTCGACAAGGTTGGCACGCCAATTGATACGGAAAAAGGGGCGATTTTTCAGCGTTATTTAAACGCAGTGAATCCTTCACCGTCGCTGACCTTTCGCCATCGCGTGGAAGGAAAAAGCCTCTTGCAACCGGGTGACAAAGTCCGCCATGATCAATTCGGTCAAGGTGTGGTTGTAAGGCAAGAACAAGATGCCAAGCAAATGATTTTTGTGGATTTTGGCGAAGTGGGTCTAAAACGCTTTAATCCCAAGCACACACAACTTATTAAACTGTCTTCCAGAGCCTAAGGAACACCCAATGTCCATTCCATTAATTGATTTGTCTAAACTGATTCATGAGAGTGAGTCTGTCCGTTTGAATGAAATAAACGCCCTAGACAAGGCGTGTCGAGAAATTGGTTTCTTCTATCTGGTGAATACCGGGATTTCGAAAGAACTAATGGCGGCTTTGATGCGTGAAGCCAAGCGTTTTTTTAACCAGCCGCAAGAGGTTAAAAATCGTATTGATATTAAAAACAGCATCAATCATCGCGGTTACGGCAATATTGGCGAAGAGCAGCTTGATGAAATTGGTCATGCGGACTGGAAAGAGACCTTCGATATGGCGTTGGATTTTCCTACACATCATCCATTAGTGGCAAAGTACCCAACCATGTATGGGCCGAACCAAAATCCAAGTGATCCTGCAACCGTCGAAGTGCTGCAAGAATACTATGTGCAAGCTTTTCAAGTCGCGCAGAAACTGCTGACGGCGATGGCGCAAGCCTTGTCTTTGCAGGACGATTTCTTCACGCGCTGTTTTAAAGATCACGTGACAGTTTTGCGTATGATCCATTATCCGCCGCGTCCTGCAAATGATCATGACAATGGTGCAGGAGCGCACACAGACTACGGTTGTGTCACGCTGTTGTTGCAAGATCAGGTCGGTGGTTTGCAGGTGAAAAATCGTCAAGGAGAGTGGGTGGATGCAACGCCGATTGCCGATGCCCTAGTGGTGAATATTGGGGATTTGATGCAACGTTGGACCAATGACGAATACGTTTCTACCGCTCACCGCGTGCGTGCGTCTTTGCCAGATGTGCATCGTTACTCTTTCCCATTTTTTGTGGAGCCGGATTACGAAACGAGCGTGGCTTGTGTGCCGAGTTGTGCCACAGCGGAAAGCCCTGCAAAATACGATGCTATCTTGAGTGGTGATTGGATTCAGTCACGCTTTGATGCGACTTATGCGTATCGGGAAAAAAAACAGGCTTAATCTGAGTGACAAAGGCGAGTCGTCTAGCCGTTCCTGTCGTGAGGATAATGCTTAATGATAATAAGAATAAATGTATTATCAAAAATGACCGCTAAGCGGTCATTTTTAGCAATTCTGGCATAGGATGAATGCGGTAATGTTGGTTTTTGATTTTAGCAATGTGCCCAGCTGGGATCTGTGTCCAGCTGTCACTGCAATGGTCAAGAGGTTCAGAGCCTATGACAATATGCTTGCTAAATTGCTTGCAGTACAAACTTGGCGCTTGTTCATCGCTGGAAAATCGAATCGCTGTGATTTCTTCGCCATCTGAAAAGACCGCCGTGAAGCGCAATGGGTCTTTGATGTTCTTCTGTTTCATCATGTCCAAAATTTGCGCCAAGGTTGTCTCAATCGCGAGTTCTGAATTCGTTTCTAAACCATTAGCGATCATCAATAAGAAAATGACTTCCGAGTCTGTCGCGCCATGGCGATGGTTATAAAGATGTTCCGGAATCAAACGATCCAATTGCCAGCGAAGCGATTCATAGCCGCCAATTTGCCCATTGTGCATGAACAGCCAGTTTTTGTAACTGAACGGATGGCAGTTTGAGCGGTTGGTTTCTGTGCCGGTAGAAGAGCGCACATGGGCAAAGAACAAGCCACTTTTGATGTGCTTCGCCAAGCTTTTTAAATTGCTATCACTCCACGCTGGTAACACTTCATGGTAAAGGCCGGGTTCTTCACGTTCATCGTACCAGCCTAATCCAAAACCATCGGCGTTTACGGTGACTTCCGATTTCCTGGCGCTGAGGCTTTGATGAATTAAAGAATGCTCTTGTTTAAAAAGCAACGACTCAAGGTAAACCGCTTCACCTTGATACGCCATCCAACGACACATGATTTTCTCCTAGGAATAAAAGCAAAAGGAAGCAATAAATTGCTTCCTTAATGGTAATCTAATCTTCTGTTTTCCAGTAGATCTATACTTTGAAATAGCTGATTTTTGTCGATAATTGTGTTGCCAAGGTGGCTAATTGATCCGCTGAATTACTAATCGCATGAATGGATTTTGTTGTGCGCGAAGCAATGTCATTAATATTGGCAACATTTCGGCTGACCTCAGCGGTGACGGATGCCTGCTCTTCCGCGGTGGCTGAGATGCGATCGTTCATATCACGAATCTTAGACACAGACTGGTTAATGTTTCTGAGCGATTCTTCTTCGTGTTTCACTTGGTTTACCGCCTCGGTAGAACGCTGATGACTGGATGTCATGGCTTTGACCGCAGACGAAGTACCAGTCTGTAAGAGGCTGATCATTTTCTCAATTTCTTGCGTGGCATTCTGCGTATTTTGTGCCAAGTGACGCACTTCATCCGCGACAACAGCGAAGCCTCGGCCTTGTTCACCAGCTCGAGCGGCTTCTATTGCGGCATTTAGAGCGAGTAGGTTGGTTTGTTCCGCAATGCCCAGAATCACGTTAAGAATATTGCTGATCTCCTTAGTGTTACTCTGTAGTTCATTAATGGTATTGGCTGAGGTTGAAATTTCAGCGGCCAGTTCTTGGATGCTTTGAATCGTTTTGGTGACGATGGCGGTGCCTTCATTGGCCGCGACTTCGGCAGTATGAGCAGCTTGACTGGCATCGTTAGTGGATTCGGACACATGCACCGCTGTGGCCTGTATTTCTTGCACAGCTTGGGAAATAAAGTTGGTTTCTTCTTGCTGACGATCCACCATATCAGACGACTCATCCGTGATGCGGTTTAAGTCATTTGCGGCATTGGTCAGCATGGAACTGGATTCGGCAACATCATGTAAAATACTGCGCAACTGAACCACCAGTTTGTCCATGGCGATCTCCAACATGCCAATTTCGTCAGTGCGTTTGCTGGTATAAGTTGGCTCCACCAATTCCCCAGAAGCAATTTCTTCTGCACGACGTACGGCTCTGATTAAGGGTCTGCAAATGCCGTTCACAATGATGATGCTGATCAGAATGCCCGCTGCAATTAATACCGCCGCAAGCACACCACTGGCGTAAATGGTTTGATCTAATTTTTGGTTTTGGTTTTCTGCGACTATGGTGTTGTATTCATTAATAGAGGTGATGATTTCCTCCATTTGCTGATTGACCGCGATCAAACTGTCATCCGCAGCGCGGCGAGATTTACCCGCCTTCATGGTATTAAGCTTAACCCACCAGCTGTAGGTTTCTGTGCTTGCTTCAAGAAAGACGGCTTGCTGCTCTTCTAAGGCGGTTATTTGCGCTAATAGGTTATTCAAACCGTCATTAGCCGGTAGGGTGGCAAGAATACTTTTTACGTTTTCTATGCTCGACAACAGCTCATTGGTATAGGTTTTGAACTTTTCCTCAGATTCTGCAATTTGCTCCGTACCATAGCCACCGATGGACTTAGCAATGGACACTTGGAAAAAACCGCGTTCGAACTCTACCGATTGTTGAAGGAGTAATTGACGGCTTTTTTCTAAGTTTTTCATCAAATCCAGACTCTGCAATGAAAGGTCTTGTAATTTTGCTGAAACGGATTTGCTTGATAAGGCTGAGCTTACGCTAATGCCAACGATGACCAAAGAGAAAAGGGCAATAAGAGAGAGTATTTTAGTGCGTACAGACAGGTTTAGCATACTTAATCCAATGAGTTAATCGTGTTGGTCGGTATCTTCTGTCCAGCAATACTTATGCCAATCAAGTTGCGATTTTGTGCATACTTCGCTCATTTTAGCGAAAAACTGGCAAAATATCCGCTGGATTTGAGATTGTTTGATAAAGTGCATTGCATTACTAATCTGTTCTAATTACGACATTGTATGAAATGTGCAAAAAAAACTACATGGCACTAAGATAACGCAAATAGAGAGGGAAAGCATAGTGATATTTTATCAATATGCCCCATTTTTGTGCACTTTAGGCGTTAGCAGAGAGGAGCAGAGCGGATGACGACGTCTTTTCCGTCTACGGTAAAGAAAAAACAATCGCGACGGTTGGTGTGACAGGCTGGGCCTTGTTGATCTACTTTGACCAAAATAGCGTCACCGTCACAGTCAAACGACATAGAAACCAGTGTTTGACGGTGGCCTGAGCTTTCGCCTTTACGCCAATACGTTTGACGAGAACGAGACCAGTAGCATACTTGGCCTGTTTCTAACGTCTCGCGAATCGATTTTTCGTTCATATACGCCAACATTAACACTTCGCCAGTATCATGTTGTTGGGCGATAGCAGCGATCAAACCGTGTTCGTCCGTTTTTAAATTGGCTAAGACAGTGTCTAGAGACAAGGTTTCGCCTTTGGCGAGATTTTCGTATTCTTTTAAACTCATATTCTTACCTACTTTATCAAGAGAACTGTGTACCTCATGCACGAGGATAGGGCGTATTTGCTAAGCGGATATCTTCTGCTCTGAAATGGCACCTTTTCCTATGCCTTCAAAGCCATGAGCCTCAATGTGTGTGCCCGGATTTTCGTTAGCCAATACATCCGCAATGTGTGCAGAGAGCGACTCAACCGTGGTGTCACAATCCAACATGTAGACTTGATTGCTGTCTATCTTTAGTTCGAACAGACCCTGCTGGCTGGTGTAACTAAAGTGATGGTAATTCACGTCGTTTTCAGTGACTTGGCTTATCAAGTCTTCTTGGGTGCCTAGATAAATATCTTGCCAGCGCTTTGCCCAATCGTATTCCATTGCCGCATTTCGTGTTCCATCGGCATAAATCTCAACGGTCGAGCGATGACCATGGGCAATACGCTGACAGTTGCCCGCGTGCTTTTTCAAACCATGGCTGTATTGATACTGCGCACCAGTGATGTGCTCGGGTGAAAAACGCACGCTGACCGCTTCTAATTCCGCAGGCAGCAGGTTAAGAATTTGTGACTCAACCCATTTTGCGACCGCTTCTGGTGTGACTTCTGTCATGGGTAATACACAAATGGCCTGAGTTGGCGCATCGCACTGAAAGACACGTTTATCGTCAGCGGTGGCTTTACTGTGATCAAAATGAAACGACACACGATCATTTGCCAATGGCGTGAGAGTGGAACCACCGTGCTCAGCAGGGATCGCCAGCATGTGATCGATATTATCATCCAGCCACTTCTTGATCTGTTTTTTCACGATGCTGAAATCACAAATCATGCTTTCGTCGTTTAACTTGCCAGTCAGCACAATGTCAGTCTGCCAGCTTTCGCCCAACAAACCACGCGTGGCATCAAAGTAGGAAAAATCCACGTGGGTTAGGTTTTTAACAAATAGCTTCAACTCGCTACTCCTATGATTCTGAATGGCGCGTATCTTACCGTAAATAGAAGCCGCGTTATAGCGTGATGCTAAAAAGCACCAGAGTAGGAAAAGGTGATTCGCAACCCAAAGATTTAAGTATTTGAAAATACATAAGAAAGGCGGTTGATATTTCGAATTGGCTGCGTATAATTGCGCCCCAAGGTCAACAAGCCTCCTTTATGGTGTCTCTGCTGGTCCCCTCGCAACGATAAACCGTTAATCTGGTCAGGTCCGGAAGGAAGCAGCCACAGCGGTGGACTTGTGTGCCGAGGTGCGGCTGGTAGAGATGCCACCTTAATCTCCCCAATTTTCTAAATTATCTTTTTTTATATAGATCGCCGTTTGGCTTCGCCCATAGCGTTCGCCTTGCCCCTTGCTGTTATTGAACACAAACAACATCACCCGTAGGGCACGATAAGCGAAGCGCAATCTGCCGTGAAAGCGCAGCTTTCTTTTGCGGATGTAAACCATTTTTCATTTGACTCTAATAAATTCTTCGCCTTGCTCCTCGCTTCTGAACACAAGTTTTGGGGTCACTGGGGGCAGATGAAAAATTGATTGTTAACGACGTTGCCAAATCCTTGAGTATCGCCGTCGTACCCGCCGCCGACATTATTGCCATGATCCAAACGATCCGAAACTACCAACAACTCGCCAGAATCCAAACCAACTCCTCATGGGTCGACCAAACCATCGAACGCGTCAAAAATGCCACAGGCCGACACTTCGGAGAAGGTTAAAGCAGGGAAGAACAAGGGGTGAAAGCCCCTTGGTTATTCTTCCCAATCTTGCTGGATTTCTTTATCACGAAGTTTTACATCTAATCCCTTCGAAATTCTTAGCATTTCTTCTTGCATGAAGTTACTTAGGTTACCAAGAGGGATGTATTTATTTCGTACTAAGTCGCTTTTTTTAAATTCAGGCAATCTTGATATGACTGAAAGGTATTCTTTGAGTCTTTCTGGCTGTGTAGTAGGGCGCTGTATCTGTTTCGCGAAGACATAGGAAAAATCTTTAATGTGTTTTTCATTGTCATCATCATTCAGCTCATGAAAAATTATCTTGGCTAAATCTTTTTGAGACAGTCCAAGTTGTTCGCAAACTCTCTTAATTTCTAAGATTAATTGCTTACTCTCTTCCAGTTGTTCTTCTTTGATTTCTTTTTTGTCCTCATATGTCTTTTTCCATTGGTTAAGATGTTTTTGTCCTCGAGGACATCCACTTAATTTTAAGGAGTTGTAGCTATGTTGAAGTTTATTAATGTACAAGCAGGAAAGAACACACCACCAAACGGACCAAGTACTACAGGTAACCCTTCAGGTGGTGGTCGTGGTAACAATTCACCACGTGGTAAATAGTTAGTCGCAAGCAGCGATATTAGCTTTGAAACGAGTAACAAATTGTTGCTCGTTTCCTTTAATGTCACTGTAACTAATATCATTCACTGTTTTTTCTAGTGCACAGACACAGAGAGAAGTTTTTTCTTTAGCGGATTTACTAGATAGGGCGTAGATTTGCCCAGAAGAACATGCATTTATCAATTCATATTCTTCTGCCATTGGGTATCGATCATCTGATATCGCTTTTTCAACTTTGTATCCACCAAGTGCAGCTATACAGACTGCAACGGAAGTAGATATTAGTGGTTTTTTAAATCGCTTATAGAAATGACCTGCTAGTGTTTTTTCACACTTCCCACATTTTATGTTCTCTGCGTATTCTATTTGATTTGCTTCTTGGCAAGCAGGGCACTCGATCTGCATTGTTTTTCCTTGTGCTGGTTTAACGTCTTAAAAAATAGATTTTAGATGAACGATGCTGCTAAGTCTTTACCATATTCATATGCCTCATTTTTGGTCGAAAAATCGGAAATCCTGCCTCTTACAAAAATTCATTTGGTCATTTACGAGACTTTAAATTAAACTGTATATCCATACAGTATTTTTGAGTGTTTATCATGCGTGTGACGTATCTTGGTGTGTCTGAGTCGGCGGCGTTTATCGCGGCCAATAGTGTGCGAATCCCTTTGTATGTGGATTCGGTGTCGGCGGGTTTTCCTTCGCCTGCTCAAGACTTTGTTGAGAAATCGTTGGATTTGAATGAGTTCTGTGTGGCGCATCCGAATGCGACGTTTTATGTGCGGGCTCAGGGGGACTCGATGATAGAGGCGGGGATTCATTCGGGCGATGTGTTGGTGGTGGATCGTTCGTTAACCGCACGGCATGGGGACATTGTGATTGCCTGTATTCATGGTGAGATGACGGTGAAAACGTTAGAGCTGAAGCCCCATGTGTTGCTGCGCCCAAAAAACAAGGCCTACAAGGCCATCTCTATTACCGAGGAATCGGAGTTGGAGATTTTTGGCGTGGTCGCGGGTGTGGTCCGAAAATATGAACGGAGCTAAGAAGACCGCTTTTGCTTTGGTGGATTGTAATAATTTTTACGCGAGTTGCGAGAAGTTGTTTCGGCCTGACCTAAAGCACACGCCTGTTGTGGTGCTGTCGAACAATGATGGTTGCATCGTCGCGCGTTCTAAAGAAGCGAAAGCATTGGGTATTAAAATGGGTGTGCCCGTTTTTCAGGTTCAAGACGCGCTAAGAAAACACGGTATTGTGTGTTTTTCGTCGAATTATGCCTTGTATGCGGATATGTCGAATAGAGTGATGACCACGTTAGAAGAGGAAGCGCCACGGCTTGAAGTGTATTCCATCGATGAGGCGTTTATGGATTTAACCGGCGTTGATCATGTGACGGATTTGCTGGCGTTTGGTCAACGAGTAAAAGCAAAGGTCGATAAATGGACGGGGATCATGGTTGGGGTGGGCATTGCGCCAACGAAGACGCTGGCGAAGTTAGCGAATCATGCCGCAAAGCAATATCCAGCCACCGGTTCGGTTGTGGATTTGATGGATCCAGACAGACAAAAGCGTTTATTGGCCTTGGTGGATGTGGGTGATGTGTGGGGTGTGGGTCGTCGAACCACAGCAAAGCTCAAAGCAAAGGGTATTCATACGGCGTTGGATCTGGCGAACGCGAACGCCAAGGTGATGCGCAGTGAGTTTTCTGTGGTGATGGAGCGAACGATTCGAGAGTTGAATGGCGTGTCATGTTTGGATTTGGAGTGGGTTAGGCCCACAAAGCAGCAGATCATTTGCAGTCGATCATTTGGGCATAAAGTCACAGATAAGCGTGAACTAGGGGAGGCTATCGCTAAATATATGACCCGTGCCGCTGAGAAGTTACGTAGCGAGCAGCGTTTTTGTCGCGTGGTCAGTGTGTTTATTCGTACCAGCCCTTTTATTCCAAACGAACCGCAGTATTCAGCGTCGCTTACCGTTGAGCTGCCGAATCCAACCGATGATACACGAGACTTATTGGCGGTCACTGAGGGTATTTTTCATCGCCTGTATCGTGCTGGTTATCGTTATGCCAAAGGTGGTGTCATGCTTGCTGATTTTTATGAGCCGGGAATGGTTCAGCAAGACTTTCTGTGTGTTGATAGCACAAAAACCAATTCAAAAGCTTTAATGGGCGTCATGGATAAGATCAACCGCAGTGGCATGGGCCAGGTTTTCTTTGCTTCGCAAGGTGTATCGCCACAGTGGTCTATGAAACGAGAGCATTTATCGCCAGCCTACACGACCAAGTGGGATGATTTGCCCAAAGTATGGTAAAGGCTTATTAAAGGTTGTGGCACGGCTTTGTAAGTGATTAGTGTTACCGTTGTTCATCATGGTTGTTTTTGGGCTGGTTAAATTGAATCCTCTCTACTATTTTTATTGAGGCTTATTCGTAAGCTTTATTCAGTGTTTAATACGCTATTTAGGTGTGTTCACTGGTGTCTTTTAACTCTAAGGATATGGAGTTTTGCAGATGAAAAAAATCTCTTTATTAGTCGTAGGGGTTTCATTGTGTTTTGGTCATCAGGCTTTGGCGGTTGATTTCGTGCGTAAAAACGCGTCAACGCCAGAAGGGCAGGCTGATGTTTAGGCGCTGAATGTGGCGCTGAAAAAAATGCGAGAATTGGGGTGTGCAGACCCAACGAGTTGGTATTACCAAGGGGCAATTCATGCACTTCCAGACAAAGTCGAAAACAATACCTTGTGTCCACAGTATGTCAGTTACCAGACGGATCTTTTAACCGCGTGGAATAACTGTACCCACGATCAGGCTCAAATAGGGCAAATCAGTCCTGTTGAAAAACTGCATTTTTTGCTTTGGCATAGATTGTATATTTCTTATTTTGAGAAAATCGTCAGGAAGTATTCTGGGAAGGCCGATTTTGCACTGCCTTATTGGGATTATACGGATACGAATTATCGCGTGATGCCTGCTTTATTAAGGGATAAAGGCACCAGTTTATATGAAGTCGCTCGTTTGCCTGCGTTAAATGAAGGGTACGCAGTAGGTAAGGCACCCAGTGAAGATCCTAAAAAAAGGTCAGAAGTTGATCAGGCTCTTAATTTAAGTGATTTAATGGAAACGCGAACCTTTGATGTGTTCAGCAACAACATTAACAATGCGCCTCATGGTTTTATGCATGATTACATTGGTGGTGGGTTTGATGACTATGAGGTTTACAATCCTATTTACCAAAAAACAATGGATGGCGGTTTGATGTCTTGGGTGCCTTCTGCCGGGTTTGATCCGGTGTTTTGGATGCACCATGCGCAAATTGATCGTATTTGGGAATCTTGGAACTATTCCGAATATGGTAAAAAGGCGCCAGAAAAAGAGCTGATTAACACGCCGTGGCCGTATGTTTTCTTCGATGGTGATGGGAAAAAGCATAGTTACACAGTCGCAGAGGCTTATAAAGCGGCTTATAACGTGAATTATGCTTACGATAATTTAATCTCCGTCAGCACCCAAAGCAAAGACGCCAGTCACTTAGCGCAGTCAAAACCAATGCCTATCCCCGCTTCTAAAGTTTTGAAAATGGTGCCTGTTTGGACGAAAAGCTTTAATGCTTCCCCTGAGCAATCTGAGCTCGTGCTCAAGCCTGCAGCGTTGGATAGAAAAAGTAGCAAACGTTTGTTGATTGAGGCTGAACCTAAGTCGATTGTCATGCAAATAGATGTGTCGTTTGATGCCAAACCAAATGATTTTTATCTTGTTTACATTAAGTATCCAGATGGACGGTTGGACAAGGCAGGGGTAATGACATTCTTTGGTGCTGATCATCACGCCGATCAGCATGCTGGTCATACGATGAAAGACGGTGATATGGATAAGATGATGTACACCAGCTTTGTGTATGATGTGACGGATGAGTTGGAGAGCAACGAGGACTATGACATCGTCATAAAAAGTGGAAATGGTAGCGTGGTCAATATTGCTGTAGATAAGGTGTCATTGTTCAAGTACGAATAGTGTTGAAGTGGCCATCATATTAAATTGTTTTCTTCGTGATAGCGAATGATCTGTTGATGGCAACAGTCTGGTTTTAGAAATAAAAATGCCCTTATTGTCATTTGGCGATAAGGGCATTTTATATACATTCACAGATGGGCTTGCTCATCCAGTTAGTTATCGTTGTTGATGGACCGATATTGGCTTAAGTAAGCACTGCTACACTCTTTACTAGGCGTCTTTTAGGCTTTCTACTGCTTGCGTTAACGCCGATTTTCTTGAGTCACAAAAAGCGTTATGAGGCAAGCGGCTTAGTATGCCCAGTTTCTCCAATCGTTCGGTTGTTTGCCCATTGGGGCTAAAGATATACACGGCGCAGTTGGCATCTATCGCGTCTTTAATGGCGTTTTCGAGTGCGAGACCAATAGTGAGGTCCATCATCGGTACGGCACTTAGGTCTAATACCACGGCTTTGTAATTGTGTATGCGGTTATGGTGTTTTGCGATGGCTTTGCTGGCGCCAAAGATCATGGGGCCAGACAAATAAAATAATAATACTTTGCCATCGGCTTGATCTAATAATGCTTTTTCTTCTTTCGACAGTGGGATGTCGTCGTCTGCATCGCTGATCGCTTTTACATTGCCCGATTGTAAGCGGCTGAGCTTTTCAATGGTCATGATGTTGGCGATGAAGACACCGATTCCTACAGCCACCATTAAATCAACAAACACAGTGAGTGCCATGACGCCATACATAATGATGGTTGGTGACAAGGCGACTTTATGCGCGCGCTTTAGAAAGCTCCAATCCAGAATATTGATACCAACATACAAAGCGATGCCAGCCAGAACCGCCATGGGAATCGGGCTAATCAGTTCCGACGCGCCGAGCACCACGAGCAATAGAATAAGCGCCCTGGTTATGCCAGCAAGAGGTGATTTGCCGCCAGACTGTATGTTCACTACCGTACCCATCGTCGCACCCGCGCCTGGCAATCCGCCAAGCAAACCGGAAAAGAAGTTGGCGGTCCCTTGGCCGATGAGTTCTCTATTTGAGTCGTGTTCTTTGCGTGTTAGGTTGTCTGCGATGACCGCCGTTAATAGTGTGTCAATGCAGCCGAGTGTGCCCAACACTAAACCATTGATAATGATCTCAATAAAGACTGAGCGTTCAAATGTCGGCCAGTGAATAGAGGGTAAGCCAGATGGAATAACGCCGATACGACGAACGTCAGAATCACTGAACAGAAGAACGGAAATAAGAGTAATAGCCACCAATGCAACAAGTTGCGGCGGGACATATCGGCGCCAATGTTTTGGTAGGTAAAAAAGCACTGCCACGGTCAGTAAACCTAAGAACAATTCAGAGAATTTTAGGTTGAATATGAGGGTAGGTAAGGCGCTTAATGTTCCCATGACACCGCCAGATGGGGAGGGGTGTCCTAAAAAAGGCGCGATTTGCAAAATAATCAAGATGATGCCGATGCCAGACATGAAGCCTGAAATAACGCTGTAAGGCATCAGCGTGATGTATTTGCCTAGCTTTAGATAACCTAATGTGATTTGAAATAAACCTGCGATCATCACCACGGTAAACGCCATGGCAACACCCCCTTCTGGGCTGCTCGCCATCATGCTGGTGAGTACGGCGGTCATAATCACCGTCATAGGGCCGGTGGGTTCAGATATGAGACTGGTAGAGCCTCCAAATAATGCGGCAAATAAGCCGACAATTATCGCGCCCCATAGTCCGGCTTCGGCGCCAGCGCCTGATGCCACACCAAAAGCAAGCGCCAGAGGAAGTGAGACAATGGCGGTGGTTGCCCCGCCAAATAAATCGCCAGTAAGAGTCCAGTCTTTGAAGCGAGAAAAATCAATGATCATTGTTTGTTTACCTGTCCGTTATCTGTATTTAAATCAATCCGTTGAAGTAATCCATCATAGTCTGTTACAAAAGAGCCCGCATTTGCGGGCTCTTTGTATTTTACATCAGTGTTGGCAGCGTTATTCTGCGTGCGTTTCTGATGTTACTTCTGTGCTGTTTTCTTCTCGAGCGATTCGAGGATCGTTTTTAACACGACCGGTTGATTCGCGTCGGCGAGACGACGCTGCGTTACGTTTTTGCTCTTGCTCTAAGCGTAGCTTTTCTTGCTGAGCTAAAATGGCAGCGGGCAATTCCACAGGCGCTTTGGTTTCCGTAGCGGCTTGTTTTGTTGCTGGTTTGCCACGTCCACGACGAGGTGTTCGAGTAGTGCGTGCGGTATCTTGTTCCGTATTCTCCGCGGCAGCATCTTCTTTGTTCACTTCGGTTGTCTGCGCTTGGTTTTCAGAAGAGGCTTTCTCTGTCTCTACCGCAGTAGCGGTGGATTGAGGGGCTTCTTCTTTTTCTGTTACCACAGGCGTTACTTCTACTGGCGTGACGTCTGCAGACACTTCTGTTTTCGTCTCTGGTGTCGCTTCGGTTTTGGCTTCTACGGCAGCCTCGACAACGGTTTCAGATTTCGCTTCAGGTGCATCGGTTGTTGCCTCTGATGCCTTTTGCTCCACTTGCTCCACTTGCTCAATTTTTCGCATTTGAGCTTTAACCGACATCTTCGGTTTTGCAGGCTTAACGTCAGGCGTGTTGTTTTTATCGGCAGCATCGTCTGTGGTTACTTGCGCTTCTTCTGATGCGGCTTCAGGCTTGTCTTCAACTGACGATTGTTGGGCTTCAACCACGTTAGGCTTCTCTTCCGTTGAGGCTTTTGGGGTTTCAACAACGTCAGTTTTTTCTTTCGCTTCTGGTTTGGAGGCCGTTTCTGCTGTTTCTGCTTTAACGCCAGTGTCTTTTGAATCAGATGACGACGTGTCGGCAGTTTCTACTGGCGTTGTAGAGTCAGCTGTTTGAGTGTCATTGTTGTCAGATTCTGCATTTTCTTGCTGTACGCTGTTGTCTTCTTTTTGCGGACGACGTGAACGACGAGAACGGCGCGAGCGGCGTTGAGGTTCGTCATTGTTGTCAGCGTTTTCGACATCCGCGTTTTGCGCCGCTTCAAGCAACGCCGCATCTTCTTGCTCTTGCAGTTTCGTTGCTTCCAATGCTTCTTCTTTCAATTTGCCATTACGACGACGATTATCATTGCGTTCGCGTTTACGCTCTTTCACTTCAGGAACGTCTTTCTGAGGCTGAGGCTGGCGTGGTGCTGCTTTTACAGCGGCTTCCTGCTTTTCCTCTCTTGGTTCTTGAGCATCTTGCTTGTTGCTGTTGCGGTTATTGCGACGGTTATTGTTGTTGCCTTTGGTCGCCGCTTCTGCTTGTTCACGACGAGATTGGCGTGTAGAGCGGTTGTTTTCTGCTGAACTTTGGCTGTCATCACGGTCTGCATTTTGGTGCTTAACCGTGCGTTTGTTACGGTTAGTACGGTTGTTTACAGGCTTGCTTGACGTATTACGTTCGGCTTGAGGCGCTGTGTTTGAGCTTGGTGTTGCACTCGGCGCTTTTGGCTTAGGTTTTGCCTCTGCACTGCCAAATAGGGCTGTGACAATGCGTTTGAACAAACTGGGTTTGCTCGCTTGGTTTTTAGCCGGTTTTGCGGCCGCTGCTGGCGCGGGTGTTGTGTGCTCTGGCGCAGGTGCCTTTGGTGCAATGCTGGTGACGGCGGCTTGAGCGCGCACGTTTTCGCTTGCTTTACGAGGCTCATACGGTGGTTGTTCCGGTGTCTCAACCAAGGTATAGCTGTTTTCGTTTTGGGTAATGACGGTGCTGTCGTCACGAATACGTTCTACTTCAAAGTGCGGTGTTTCCATGTGTGGATTTGGCACAAGAATGATATGAACGTTATTGCGTTTTTCAATTTTAGCGATATTTGTACGCTTCTCGTTGAGCAAGAAAGTGGCGACAGATACCGGTAAAACGGCACGAATTTGTGCCGTGCGTTCTTTGGAGCATTCTTCTTCGATCAGACGAAGCACAGAAAGGGCGAGCGATTCAACGTCGCGGATAAAGCCTTGGCCATTACAGCGTGGGCATACGATACCGCTGGTTTCACCCAGAGAAGGGCGTAGACGCTGACGTGACATTTCCAATAAACCAAAGCGGGAAATGCGACCCAGTTGAACCCGTGCACGATCCGCTTCTAGGGCGTTTTTCATGCGGTTTTCAACTTCTTTTTGGTTGCGCACTGGGGTCATGTCGATAAAGTCGATCACTACCAAGCCACCAATGTCACGAAGACGGAGTTGACGAGCGATTTCGTCAGCTGCTTCTAAGTTGGTTTGCAACGCCGTTTCTTCAATGTCTCCGCCTTTTGTTGCACGAGCCGAGTTGATATCGATAGAAACAAGGGCTTCTGTTGGGTCGATAACAATAGAGCCGCCAGAAGGCAAACGAACTTCACGCTGGAAAGCAGTTTCGATCTGAGTTTCGATCTGGAAACGGTTAAATAGCGGTGTCGAGTCAGTGTACATTTTAATACGTGACTTGAAGTGCGGCATAACCTGCATAACGAAGTTAATCGCGTCTTGGTAAGCGTTTTTCTCGTCGATTAATACTTCACCAATGTCTTCACGTAGGTAATCGCGAATGGCACGGATGACGATGTTACTCTCTTGGTAAATCAAGAAAGGCGCGGGTTTTTCAGAAGCGGCTTTGGTGATGGAAGACCATAGGGTATCAAGGTAATCCAAATCCCACTGAAGTTCTTCTGTTGAGCGTCCAACCCCTGCGGTACGAACGATCAAACCGCCATTTTCTGGTGTATTGAGGCCTGACATGGCTTCTTTTAAGTGTGAACGATCGTCACCGTCAATACGACGAGAAATACCGCCAGCACGTGGATTGTTTGGCATAAGAACCAAGTAACGTCCGGCTAAGCTAACGAAGGTCGTTAGTGCTGCGCCTTTGTTGCCGCGTTCTTCTTTATCAACCTGAACAATGACTTCTTGGCCTTCGCTTAGTACATCTTTGATGTTGATACGGCCATCATGGTTGGATTTTTTAGAAAAATACGTCTTGGAGATTTCTTTTAAGGGAAGGAAACCGTGGCGATCGGCACCAAAATCAACGAACGCCGCTTCTAAACTCGGCTCGATGCGAGTGATGCGACCTTTGTAAATGTTGGATTTCTTTTGTTCGCGTGAACCGGATTCGATATCTAGATCATATAGACGTTGACCGTCTACTAGGGCGACGCGCAACTCTTCTTGTTGAGTTGCATTGATAAGCATTCTAATCATTGTATGTGTGAACTCTGTGAGCTGATTCGAAAGAGTCACAACAGTGATAGGGTAACCATTAATAAATCTGACTCAGCATGAGAGCAAGTCATTCAGTCTTTTCTGGCGAGAGGAGTACGCGATTCGTTTACTTAAGGTTAAACGCTTTCATGCGGTCGCTGCCGTGATCAATACCAAATAGTCTCTTTAACCGGTCTCGTTTCTTTGCCTTTTTACGAAACAACGCGAACGCGCGGTCGAGCAATTTAATGAGAGTTCCTTCCACTGAAGCGGATTTTTCCGAATCATGCGGTTTATTATTTAAGATTAACTGTTACAGAGGTAAGATAGGGGGCCAAAGTGTCGCTTCGGCAATTGTCATTCAATTCTTGCATCTTATCTTCGAGGTGTTTTGTTGCCTCTTACCCTTTGCGAATGTGAATATAACAGTAAAAACTAAGTGCTTCAATTATAAAGGAAACCAATCTTAGCTTATGTCGGACTCAGAACTTAATTTAACAGAGCGTCCCGCGGTTCGTTACGTCACGATTGACGACAATAATACCGGTCAACGAATCGATAATTTTTTGGTTACTTTTCTCAAGGGGGTTCCGAAAGGCAAGATTTACAATCTGCTAAGAAAAGGCGAAATTCGCGTCAATAAGAAGCGCACCAAACCCGATTATCGCCTTCAAAACGACGATATCGTGCGTATTGCACCGATTGTTATTGCGCCAGAGTCGGACAAGCCAGTGCTGTCTGATCGTTTAAAAAACGAGATAGAATCGCGCATTGTCTATGAAGACAAAGGCTTAATCGTGATTAATAAACCTTCTGGTTTGGCGGTTCATGGTGGGAGTGGATTGAGCTTTGGTTTGGTGGAAGTGATCCGTCAAATGCGACCACTAGAAAAATTCATTGAGCTTGTTCATCGATTAGACCGTGATACTTCAGGTCTTATCATGGTGGCGAAAAAACGCTCTGTACTCAAAGAGTTGCATACAGCGTTGCGTGAAAAAGAAGGTGTACAGAAAACCTATTTGGCCTTGGTTTACGGCAGTTGGCCAAAGCGCAAATTACAGGTTAATGCCCCATTATTAAAAAATGAGCTGCAATCTGGAGAGCGTATTGTTCGCGTTCACACTGATGGCAAGGACAGTTTGACTCGATTTAAGTTGGTTCGACAATTTGAGGGATACAGCTTAGTGGAGTGTGAACCGGTGACGGGGCGCACGCATCAAATTCGTGTTCATACTCAGTATGCAGGTTATCCCATTGTCGGAGATGACAAGTATGCGCAAGCAGAGTCGATAAAAGAGTCAAAAGCGCTAGGATTTAAGCGTTTGTGTCTTCACGCGACACGATTGGAGATCATGCTTAATGGTGAGCGTATGTTGTTTGAGGCGCCGCTTGATAAAGAATGGCAAACGTTAATGAATGAAAATTTAACCGATATTTTTTCTTAGTTGGTTGAATTTTTTCGTTCTCTATAAAAAAACCACCGTTTTGACGCGGTGGTTTTTTTTGCCCATTTTAGGATTAAGAAATTTTAAAGCGTTCGGTCAGTGATTTTAACTGGTGACTCAATGTTCTTAAGTTACTCACTGCGCGTACAGACTCTGCAGAACCTTCTGCGGTGTCATCTGCCAGCAATCGAACGTTTTCAACGCTTCGATTGATTTCTTCTGAGACTTGGGACTGCTCTTCTGACGCGGTCGCAATTTGTAGCCCCATGTCTTGCATGTAGCCCACTTGTTTGCTGATGTTGGAAAAGAGTGTCAGTACCTCTTTGGCTTGTTCTGCGTTGCGAGTGGATAGATCACGGCTGGTTAACATTTTCTCTAAAGAGTCTTGCGCGCCATTTTGCAATTCAATAATTAAGTCTTCAATTTCTTTGGCTGAACTTTGTGTGCGGCTGGCAAGTCCACGGACTTCATCGGCCACCACGGCAAAGCCTCGGCCGGCTTCACCTGCACGCGCTGCTTCAATGGCGGCGTTTAGTGCCAATAAATTGGTTTGTTCTGCTACGGCTTTGATGACCTCTAACACATTACCAACATTATCAGTACGTGTTTTTAGTTGTCCCATGGATTCGCTTGTTGTCGTTAAGTCATTAGCGAGTGATCCAATAGATTTGACAACACCGGAGACCATTTGGTTGCCTTGGTTGACGATCTTATCTGCCTCTGTCGTCGCTTCTGCGGCGGTCTCTGCATTACGTGCCACTTCCGCCACAGTAGAGGACATTTCGTTAATGGCTGTTGCAACTTGGTCGGTTTCGTCTTTTTGCAACAGCATCATTTTTTGGCTTTTCTTGGAAATAGTTTCTAGCTGTTCGCTGGTGGCACTTAAATTAAGCACGCCTGCAACGACTTCTGAAATTAACGTGTTGAGTGTCGTACTCATGGTGCCAATATTATTGTAGAGCTGTCCCAGTTCATCTTGGCGGTCAGTGTGTAATCGTTGCGTGAAATCACCAGAAGCAATTTTTTCGACCGCTTTCATGACGTTCCTCATTGGCGTTACTATCATGTGGCGTATAAGTAGTGCGAATAAAATCCCTATTAATATAGCAATTGCAGTGACAGTCGTCACAATAAGAGAAATTGTATTGCCGTCTTCTTTGCTTCTTTGTTCTTGCAGTACCGTAATTGAGTCAATGTTGTCATTCATTCTGCTGGCAATTGCCATGATGCTCTCTTGCGATTTAACCAGTTCATTGTTCACAGGCGGGTTGTTTTTACCAAGGGTATCGTATTGGCTTAAAAGCGAAAGCGTTTCTTGTTTTTTGCTTTCTAGTTCATTGGGAACAGATAGTTTTTGCGTATCATTGATGACGGCTTGGAAATCCGTTGTGATCAGTTTTAGGGGAATGTTTTCCTTTTTAGACACAAAGTCGTTAATGGCGAAGGTGAGTGCGTACCAGTTCCTAGAAATGCTTTGCGCTGCTATTAAAGTGTCTGTGTCGTTGCTTTGGTTTAGTTGGGAGATGATGTCGCTGTAGTTATCAAATATTTTGCCGCGTATTGTGTTGGCATTTTTGTCTATCGCGTCCCACTTTTGTCGAGCGTCTGCCAGCACAGTGATGGCTTTTTTGTATTCTACAAGATCCGCATCGGTTTTTTTTACGATGTCACGAATGTCTGCGCCATTGTATAAAGTTTTTGCTTTATCAACATACGTACTGAATATTTCGGTACGGTTGATTAAGGTGTTCTTGTCTTCGCTTGAGCCTGACAGCATGAAGCGTTCTCTTGCAAACCTTACATCAATGAGCGCATCGTCTAAATCGTTTGATAATCGAACCTTATCGGCTCGGCTAAGTAGCGTATTAACACCAGATATTCCGGCTATTCCAACGATGAGGGCAAGTACTAAAACGGAACCAAAGCCTAGGCCTAGTTTGGTGCCAATCAGCCTGTTTTCTAAAAACTTTTTCATTATCTGTTTCCTTGATTATTCAGATAGGGGGCGTTACGGAGAGAGGCTTTTATCATTTCAAATAAGAAAGCTTATGATAACGTCTGCGGTAGACTGTAATAATGGAGAAATATGGACAAAATAAGATTTATTGGTTTTTTAACAGGGTTAATGCAGAGTTATTTTCTACCGTGTCTTTTTAATTGTGGAGGAATATGGCGGTTGTGTTATCGTTTCTGATGGCTACAATGGCTTTCGAATTTATCTTGTCTGCACCGAGTCATTAATGAGTACTGAATTTTCTATTTTATCCGCCACCTTATTGTTTTTATTCGTTATCGATCCGTTTGGTAATATTCCCATTTTGTTATCGGTCATGAAGGGGGTGCCGCAAAAACGTCAATATCAGATCGTTGTTCGAGATGGTTTGATTGGTCTAATCATATTGGTGTGTTTTTTGTTTTTTGGCGCGGAGTTTTTGGCTCTGTTGCATTTGGAAACGGAGTCTATTTCGATCGCTGGTGGTGTTGTGTTGTTTGTCATCGCATTGAAGATGATCTTTCCTTCGCCTTATACGAAAGACTTAGGTCCCGTGATGGAGCCTTTTATTGTGCCAATTTCTATTCCCATGCTGGCTGGTCCATCGACTTTAGCGACGCTGTTGGTGATGGTGAAAAGCTACCCAAATGATCAGCAAGACCTGCTGCTTTCGGTGGGCGCGGCATGGGGCATTTCGGTGGTGATTTTGGCCATGGCGCCTTTATTAAATCGGATACTGAAAGAAAAAGGCTTGGCCGCGTTAGAGCGTTTGATGGGGATGTTATTACTGATGATGTCGGTGCAGATGTTGGTGAACGGTATTCGCAGTCTGTTTACCCATACATTGGCGGCCTTGTAAGAACTTTTAGCTTAAACCATTAGCCCTTTAAGGAAGGGCTAATGGTTGTTTTGAGACGGCAATCCCATTTAGGTCACAATAGACATAATCTCCTTGATAGACGGTAATGCCGGCAAAGCGAAGTGTTTTTCCAATGTCACCTAAGCCTCGCTTTTCTGTTGGCATAGGATGGGCGCATAAGGCATGAATGCCAATGTTGAGTCGTGATTGGGCTGCTATGTCTCGAATGGCACCGTATATCACAAACCCTTCCCAGCCGTTATTGACGGCTTTTTCTGCGAGCATGTCGCCCAGTAGAGCGCGTCGTTTGCTCCCGCCACCGTCAATGACCATGATTTTCCCTTTGCCATTTTCATTGACGAGTTCTCTGATTCTGCTGTTGTCTTCAAAGCACGATACGGTCACCGCCTCGCCATAAAAATGGCTGCGTTGACCGTAAGATGTGAAAATGGGTTCTGCAATTTGCAACTTATCTGGATACAAATCACAGAGATCAGGAAGAAGGTCTTTCATGTGCCCACCTATTTTAAATTGAACGTGATGCCTTTGACTCTAAATAGGGGTGTATTAAATAGCCAGTTATTCTGGCACATGTTGACTATTCAGTAATGTGATTAGTCTTCTATAGCGGGCAGCTCACTTGGATCAATCAACCCATGTTCGACGGCAATTTGCAGTAGCTGGACTATTAACTCGTCTGGCGGCAATAAGTGTAAGGGGGTGGTTTGGCCGATTTGTGCGACGGCGTCGTCTAAATCTACATCACGCTCTTCAAACCAAGAATGGATGCTTTGCACTTCGAAACTGGGCTCCATGCCCTTTATTTCGTAAACGGCTTCGATCAATAGGCTTATTGATTCAGGCTCAAGTGCGTAAATGACATCGGTATCAAATTCATTGATCCATTCGGCTAAAATATCGCTGGCTTCGTAGCCAAATTCATAGAGTTGTTGTTCATCAAGGTCAAGTGCATTGGGTTCAATGCGATGATGTTCCAACCATTCGTCGTCTGGTATGACCAAGACTTCTTTTACTTGTGCATCGTGTGTGGACCAAGTGAATAGCAGTGGAAAAGCCGGCTCGTCAGAAGAATTGGCGACAGCCGTCATGAATATAGGTAAACTTGCCATAATTTAGAACCAATGTTTGATTGTTAAGGAAGAATAAATGACCAGCCGAATCAAGATCAGTAGTGCGTTTGATGGCGGTAACATCTCCGTTATTGATGCCTCGGAGCCGGACAATATTAGAGTAAAGATCCCTAATGATACAAACTCTAAATTTTTACAGTGGTTTTATTTCCGTCTGCAGGGTGGAATGGGTGAGCAGTGTGTCATTCAATTTGAGAATGCCAGTGACGCTGCATACCCTGGTGGTTGGGTGGATTATCAAGCCGTTGCGTCTTATGACCGTGAGTATTGGTTTCGTGTACCGACCGATTATGTCGATGGTAAATTAGTGATTACTCATCAGCCAGAGCAAGACAGCGTGTATTATGCTTACTTTGCGCCTTACAGCTACGAACGTCATTTGGACATGATTGCTTGGGCGGCAAGCCACGAGGATTGCATTACGGATCACTTGGGGGAAACGGCTGAAGGTCGTGACATTACGTTATTGGAAGTGAGTAAAACTCAAGGCCTTGCAAAAAATATTTGGATCATCGCTCGCCAACATCCTGGTGAGACCATGGCGGAATGGTTTGTGGAAGGTTTGCTTGAACGTTTGTTTGATGAGTCCCATCCGATTGCGCGTTCATTGCTGAAGCAATGCCGTTTTTATGTGGTACCGAACATGAATCCAGATGGAGCGGTGCATGGAAATTTGCGCGTCAACTCTAAAGGCGTGAACTTGAATCGCGAATGGAAAAATCCCACTGCAGAATTCAGTCCCGAAGTATTGGCAGTGCAAAAGAAAATGGCTGAAACTGGGGTGGATTTATTCTTAGACATCCATGGTGATGAGACGTTGCCAGCGAATTTTGTCGACGGTTGTCAAGGCGTGCCGTCGTTTGATGCGCGTATGGAGGCAATGGAAACCTTGTTTAAGGACGCTTTTCTTGCGGTGAGCCCAGATTTTCAGACAGACATTGGTTATACGCCTTCTCAATTTGGCGAAGCGAATTTAACCGTGGCGACCAAATGGATCGGGGAAACCTACAAGTGTTTGTCTTTCACTTTAGAGATGCCATTTAAAGACAATCAAAATTTACCAGATGAAGTGGTTGGTTGGTCCCCTGAGCGCGCGAAAATTTTAGGTGCTGATGTTTTGTATCCTATTTATCAAGTGATTATGAGCCCACATATGAAGGCGAATGATTAAGCAATGGCGGAGGGTAAAATAGATTCGTTGGAGTCATTAAAACTCAGCATGCGCCAATTTGTCCAAGATAGAGAGTGGGAGCAATTTCATTCTCCTAAAAATTTATCGATGGCCTTAGCTGGTGAAACAGCCGAATTACTTGATTGCTTTCGTTGGTTGACAGAAGAAGGGTCTTATCAATTAGACCCTGAGCAATTGTCTGCGGTGCATGATGAATTGGCCGATGTATTGCTGTTTACTGTCCGTTTGGCGGATAAACTGAACGTGGATTTGTTTTCCGCAGCGCAACAAAAAATCGCCAAAAACGCTGAGCGCTATCCGATTGAAAAAGTAAAGGGCAGTGCTAAAAAATACAATCAGTATTAGTTTGTGAAGATTAAGACCGTTTTTCGTTGTTATTTTGGTGGTTTTGTAGGGTAAATGTTGATTTAGTATCTAGCGAACTTTGGCAAACTGGATTAGGATCTCGCATTACAAAATGCAATGAATGTAGTGCCCATATTTATTTTTATAAAACGTAATTTTAGGACGAAGAAAAATGCCTAAGGCAAGTGAGATCAAAAAAAATGTTGCTATCAGCTATGACAATAAAACGTACATAGTAAAAGACATTGAGCGTTCTGTACCACAAGGTCGTGCGGGCGGTAGTTTGTACCGTATGCGTATGTATGATGTGGTATCAGGTCGCAAATTGGATGAGACGTTTAAAGATTCCGACATGATCGATCTTGCCGATCTTGTTCGTCGCCAAGTTATGTTTTCTTATTCTGATGGCGATGAGTATATTTTCATGGACAATGAAGATTATACGCCTTACAGCTTGAATAAAAGCGCGATTGAAGAAGAAGTGCTTTTTATCAATGAAGAAACACACGGTATCCAAGTTGTTTTGGTGAACGAGGTGCCTGTTGCTATTGAATTGCCAACGAACGTTGAGCTAGAAGTGGTTGAAACGGATCCTTCCATTAAAGGCGCTTCTGCAACGTCTCGTAACAAGCCTGCTAAACTATCAACAGGTGCTGTGATTCAAGTGCCTGAGCACATTTCTACTGGTGATCGAATTAAGGTCAATGTGGAAGAGCGTAAATTTGCAGGTCGTGCAGAGAAGTAAGCTTACTCTTTTTGCGCGTTAAAAAATGCAGCCATCAGGCTGCATTTTTTTTGGCACCACCAGACGACATAAAATCGTTTGTTGGCGTGTGGCTTTTTGTCTATGGGTTCTTATCGGTTTCTTTGAGGGCGTCTTTTGCTTTTTTCTCAGGGTGATTGTTGGCTTCCGTTAAACCCGCTTCCCTTTGCACGGCAGCGAGTACGCCTCGCAAAATCCCCAATTCTTGTTTTTCAGGACGAGAGCGATTAAAGAAGCGGTGTAGTTTGTCCAGAACTTTACCAGGGTGATTACGGATAATAAAATTAATCCCATAAAGCGTTTCTTCTAAATGCTCGTAAAAAAGGTCCATGTCCTTTTTATGGGGGTATTCAGGCGTTTCTTTCTGATATTTTTCTGTATTCTGGTTGGCCATCCAAATTTCATAGGCAACGATTTGCACCGCTTGTGAAATGTTCAAAACAGGGTATTCATCGTTTGCATCAATGTACACTTGTCGATGACATTGAGCGATTTCATCGTTTAATAAGCCTGTGGTTTCGCGGCCAAAAAGAATCGCGACATTGTGATCCACGGCTTCGGGTATCACGCTTTCAGCACATTCACGGGCATTCATGATGGGCAATTGAAAGGTGCGATGACGAGCACTGGTACCAATCACAAGACTACAGTCTGTAATGGCTTCTTCTAGCGTAGAAACAATGGTGGCGTTTTCCAGCAGGTCAACGGCGCCAGCGGCACGGCTGGTGGCTTCTTCGGAAGGGTAATCATTTGGGGCAACCAAATAGAGATTGGTTAATCCCATGTTTTTCATGGCTCGCGCAATGGCGCCGATGTTACCAGGATGGAAGGTGTTGATTAGTACGATTCGGATATTACTTAACATGGGTCTTGAAGTACTCAGGGTTAGTTGTCTCTTAGTGGCGTGTTTCGTAGTCTGGTTATGGTGACAGCGTGAGCGTCTGTTCAGTGCTAGCGAAATCGACCTTGTCTAAGATGACTCTGGTTGTGTCGTTAAAGAGGAATTGGTTACAGGCGTGATGATACAGGGAACCTGTCTCTAACACCAACCGGTAGTTACCTCTGGGAATGTAATTGGCCGCGTAAGCTTGTTTTCCATAGAGGTAAATCGAAAAAGGGGCTTTGCCATCATAAGACTCAAAAGTGAGTATGCTGTGTACAGGAAGCTGGTTTAATATGCGCAGTCTACTGTTGCCGTTCGCTTGACCTATTAATTCACCGTGTTGTGGCGCAATGCCTGGCTGACCAAAGCAGCCCGTTTGAATGGCTTGTTGCACACTGCCAAAGCCAATGTTCTTGGCTTGTACCCAGCCGCTCATGCCGTCATGGCGCACTGTCAGCCAGTTGCCTTGTAGTTTAATGCTCTGAATGTCGGATTGTGCTGGGATGGTTTGCACCAGAGCACTGGAGACATCCGGTTCGGCGTAAAGCGGGGTGCTGTTTAACGTGTGGCTTACTCCAATACGAAATTGTGGGTATAAACCCGTGATGTAAGTCGTCGATTTGGAGTCAGAAGTGCTTTCCTGTGTTGAGGACTGCCAATAAAGCGTGCTGTAAACTCCTGCCGCAAAAAAGGCGATGTAGGTGGCGACTCGAAAAGCGGCTTTAGCGGCATCTAGCCGAATTGGTTGGCTCACCGGCTCGTTGTAATAGGACGGTCTAGGTCGGGTGTATTCGTCATCTTCATCCACAAAAGATTGGTAGGGTGGTATATCCGCCGCTTTGTCTTTCGTATTGGTGTTATCGGTGTAATTAAAGCCTTGAGTGTTGAAGTCTTTTGAGGCTTTGAATGCTTCTTCATACAAGGCTTTCACGCGTTTTTCATTGAGTGTATTGCGAGCTGCCTTGATGGCTTCGTCACGGGTTTTTTCGTGATGCGCGTTGTTGCGTTTCATTTCTTCATAGGCGCGTTGACGCTCTTTGACAAAGGCCGCTTGCTCTTTGTCTGTCGCGGTCGAAAAGTGAGTGTAGCGGTTTTTCGTCGTCGTGCTTTGGGTGTTTTCTCTGGTGAAGGTAAAGGGCTTCCAGTCCGTGACTTGCGCGCTTTGCCGAATGGCATTGGTGACATTTTCGTAGGCGGCCTGCAGGCGTTGAAAAAGCTCCGTTGTGTCTTTGTCGGGATTTTTATCAGGATGATAGCGTCTAGCCAACCGTCTGAACGCGATTTTAGCTTCCTGCTCGCTGGCGGTCGTGGGTATTTCCAGCAGTTGATAATCGTCTATTAGGCTCATGCGATGTCAGCTATATAACCATTTTTTGTCGTGAGATGGGGTGAATACATAAATACTCAACGCATTATGCACGATTTGTTGGCGCTGACAAAGGCGGAACTGTTTTATCCAAAAGCGTAAGGTAATCCGTAGGGGACATAGGGCGATAGAGATGGTATCCCTGACCAACTTGACAGTGCCAACTTTTCAATAATTGCAGTATGCCTTCAGATTCAATGCCTTCAGCGACACTGGTGATATTGAGGGCTTTACTCAGGTCTATCATGTTACGAGATAAAATCTGACTTTGTGTATCATCCAGTAAGTTCATAATAAAGAATCGATCTATTTTTAATTCATCGGTTTCTAACGCCACAAGATTTTGCATGGAACTATAGCCGACACCAAAGTCATCGATAGAAAGCTTAAAACCCGCTTGGTGTAGTTGTTTTACGTTGTTGTGTACAACGGCATTATTTTGAAAAACACTGGTTTCGGTGATTTCTATAGTGAACTTGCTAGCTGTTAATTGCTGCTTATCTAAGAGTTCCAAAATGCGATTGGCAAAGCTTTCTTGTAATAGGTCTAGCGCTGAAATGTTTATCGATAAGCGTTGTGTGGAGAGTGCTTTTGGGTGCTGTGATGCCCATAAAAAGACACTTTCGAGCAATTTGTCGGTGAGTTTATAAATAAGACCTGTTTGTTCTGCAAGTGGAATAAATTCACTCGGTGAGACTTGCCCCATATGGACATTGTTCCAGCGAATGAGCACTTCGCCTCCTGTGATGTTATTTGTTGACAGCTCCACTTGCGGTTGAATGTCAAAGTAAAGGATGTCGCGTTCGATGTCTTCCGTTAATAGGGTAATCAAACGAAGCTGATGAGCGTGATTGTTTTTTAGATTGTCTGTAAAGGGGAGCCAATGTCCGGATGAGTAAGTGACAGAATCTTTTGCAATGAGGGCGTGTTGGTACAATTTATCAAGATCGGCACCTTGGGAAGGGTAAAGAGCGCTGCCTATTTTATATTGATGTCGAAAATGCACTTTATTCACCCGGGTTGGGTGATCTAGTGTGTTTTGTATTTGCTGAATTTGCGTTTTAAGGGCGGCTGGCTGCGTACTGATAAAGATGATTTTTTTGGTTGTCATGCGGATGAGAGTTGTCGTTTTTTTGTTTGCCTGTGAAAAAGACAATAACCCTTCCATAGTCTGGGTTTGCTGGTGGAGCTTTAAAATAATGTCACACATGGCGCCGTCCGCTTTTGCTGGGCCGAACGCTTGGCTTAACGTTTGGTGGTTCGTTAGATCTATCATGACCAGAGCCAGCTTTTGGTCGCTTAGGCCTTGCTTTTGGATTTGGCTTGGGAGCATGTCGAAGTAATAGGCTCGGTTAGGCAGCTGGGTCGTTAAATCTGTTAGCGCTTGAGTTCGACGATCACGCTCCATTTGTTTGGCCTTATCTGCAAAAGCGAAAGCAAATCCAAGCAATTGCAAAATGCACGCAATGGGAAATATCGATTCTGTTACGGGGGTTATCGGGAGAATTTTCCAAAAAATAAAGGTATTTAATATGCTGCCCGTGAGTAAAAAAAACCACGAGAATAGATAAAAACGCACTGGCAGAAAGCCTTTTTTGTAGGCTTTTATTCCCCAAGCAATGCAAATAAAAAAGAGAAAAATTTCAATTAAGGCAAAAAATAGCGCGAATGTTTTGACTGAAAACACCTGTGTGCTGAGCAAAAAAGTGATAAAGAGCCAATCACCGTACTTTTTGAGGAAAGCGTTTGGGGCGGGTATTTGAATGTCTTTTAAAAAGTGCATGCTAAAACGAAATAGGATCCATGCACCTAGCCCAAAAACCACAAAGAGGTTGGTCGTGATCCACTGGCTGAGTGTTTGTGAAAAAATCCATCGATTAAAGCCGGTAATTGCGGAGAGTGAAACAAAGATAATCAGGTTCAGACCAAGGTAATAAATAAAGCCAGGTTGTTTCAATAAAGCAAAAAGAAAAATGTTATAGATAAGCAGGATCGTTAGCGTACTAATTATGAAGGTCCAAAAGATTAATTTATGCGTTGTTTGTTCTGCTGCTGTCGTGCCATCCATCAGCTTGATGGGGGTGAGTAGGGGGTGGTTGCCTTGTTTGCGAATAAGCAAGCTTGTGCTGTGTTGATCGGACAGTGTGATAGGGATCCAGATACCCTTGTAATGGCTATTGTCTTCTCCCCAATCTTGTAATGCGCCTCTTTTCCAGTGTGATATGAGTTGTTCATCGTGGAATAAGTAAAAGTCTAAGTGCTCTATGATGAAGTAGCTTAAGGTAAGGTAAAGGTTTTGTGTGTTTTCTTGCGTTGTGGTTTTGGGAAAAGTGAGTTTATGCCAGTAGGCGCTTTCTGAGAAGTTTTGTGATTCGGCGTAAAGGTCGTCGTTAAACGCATCGCTTAATAAGGCCACTTCAGCGCTCATGGGGGGCATTTCTTTGAAGGTGGGAATAACAGATGGCGTGTATGCGTCGCTCCCAAAGGCATTCTGCACTGACAGTTGAGCCAGTAGTGCAAGACACAATAAAAGGGGATTGGCTGTCATTCCTGATAGGCCTCTTAGGATTAACTGGGTTACGGTTAAAAGACTTTGCTTGCAATACGGCTGGCTTTCTTAAAATATAGGCGACATTTTTAATCAATGTATACTGTTTAGGATTTTTTATGAGCGATAAACTCACCCACTTGGATCACCAAGGACATGCGCACATGGTGGATGTCTCAGATAAAGACATCACTAAGCGAACGGCGACCGCTCAGGCGATTGTTTTAATGCAACCGACGACGTTAAAGAAAGTGATCGAAGGCGGTTTACCCAAAGGGGATGTGTTAGCTACGGCGCGTATTGCAGGTATTCAAGCGGCAAAGAAAACCGCAGACTTAATTCCTCTTTGTCACCCTTTGATGCTGACGAAAGTTACTGTAGACATTAATGTGGTGAGTGATTGTGAATTAGAGGTGTTATGCACTTGTTCCTTATCGGGTAAAACCGGCGTTGAAATGGAAGCATTAACTGGAGCAAGTATTGCTGCTTTAACGCTTTACGACATGTGCAAAGCGGTAGATAAAGGTATTGTGATTCAGACAGTAGCGTTGTTAGAAAAAAAGGGTGGCAAGAGTGGAGATTGGAGTAACAACAATGTCTAAGGTGAGGGTCGTATTTTTTGCTTCATTAAAAGAGCGCATCGGCCAAAGTGAATATGTGGTTGAGACAACTCTGCCATTAAGTATAGGGGATTTAAAGCGTCTGCTAGCAAGCCAACTGAGTCAAGGCAGCGCGCTGCTTGAAAAGGGAATTCAATCTTCTATTGACTTTGAGTTTGCCAGAGACTCAGACACAGTGACTGAATCGGTGAAAGAGGTGGCCTTTTTCCCACCAGTAACAGGGGGTTAAATGATTCTTGTACAAGAAGAGGATTTTCACGTTGATGCGCTGTATAAGCGCTTGTTAAAAGCCAACGAGACAGGCGCTGTGGCTATGTTTGTGGGGTTGGTGCGCCAGTTCTCTGATTTACCAAACGAAGCCTGCCAGTTTGAGCTAGAGCATTATCCCGGGATGACTGAGCGTAATTTGCAAACGATTGTTGACGAGGCTAATGCGCGTTGGCCCTTGCTTGATGTTTGTGTCGTTCATCGTGTTGGCCGTTTGTCGGTGGACGACCAAATCGTGTTTGTTGGTGTCAGTGCCGCCCATCGTGCAGAAGCGTTTCAAGCGTGCGATTTTATAATGGATTATTTGAAGAGCCGAGCGGCGTTTTGGAAAAAAGAGTCCCAAGGCGCAAACAGTCATTGGGTAGAAGCCAATGACCGTGATGAAGTAAGCCTAGCACGCTGGGAATCCTAATGCAGAGTGTTCGTGATTAATGAGGGCGAAGGGTTTTCTTTCGTCCGCTTGCGTGACGCTCTCGGTATTCTGTATCAATGTATTTATCTGTTGTCGCCATGCTAGCATGCCCTGCGTCTTCTCTGACGTGTTCTTTGGGTCTGGTTTTTACATCTTCTGATATGCCTGTGTGTCGTAACCAGTGAACGGTTGCAACACGGAGGTCGTCGGCATCGGCTCTCATGCCATCTTCACACATGCGCTCATAGGCTTTGTCAAAACACAGTTGGACAATGTTGCGTACCTGTCGTGAGCTGGTCATGGCGCCTTGTCCTCGATTCTTAGGCACAAGAGGTGTATTTTCCGCGATGGTAGGGAGTGTGGGTAAATCGCGAAAACGACGGTATCGAATTAAGGCGTTAAGCATGTCGTCTGATACCGCCACTAGGCGCTCTTTATTGCCCTTAGAAAGCACTTTAAACCACCAATGCCCATCGGCGTCTTTTATAAAGTCTCCCATCACTGGCGCAGATCGTTCATCGGCGACTAATTCTGAAATCCGCAAATACATGCCGAGTAAGGCATTCATAATAAACAAGGTTCGTTCGTGCTGAGCAGGATCTTCTTCTGCCAGCATTTCTGCGGTTTCAATCACATAGTCCCATTGCAGATTGGAAATGCGTCGAACTTGTTTACGAGTCACTTCTTTTTTAACAAATTTACTTTTTTGTCGAATTAAGGCAACAGGGTTTTGCTGCGCAGCATCCTCCTGCATAAGAAAGCCGTAATAGGAAGATAGAATGGAAAACGTGGCACGAATGGCTGCTTGAGACAAAGAATGCAGTTTTGTTTTTGGTACGTCTCCATTTTTGAATTCTAATTTGCTGACATGGGCCACAAACGGTCGCCATTCTTTGTTTGCGGTTCGTTGCCCCATGTGTAATTTAAACCGAGCCACATTTTTTATACCAATCCAACTCTCAGGTGGTGTGATGCAAAAATGGATAAATTCTTCAATTTGATCGCGGCGCAATTGAGTAGTTGGGCAATTGGCTATGTTCCATGACCAAAGCAGTAATCGTTCCACTTCTCGGCGATATGAATTAAAAGTCGCTTGAGAGCCGTTGTAGCTGTAGATAAAACACAAGGCAAGCTGAAGGTCTCTGCGATACTCAGGGTCATTGAGCTGAGGCGTGGCTGTGGTCAGATGGGCAACAATGCTATCAAACTGAGTAAAAGGGTTAGGTAAATGTTCCAAATTGTCGATTAAAGCAAGCGGTGTCATAATCTTTTATATCCAAATTGATGACCTATATTAGCAAATTTTTCGATGTATCTCACTGATTTGTCGTGTGATGCCAGTTTAGTCTCCATTCGACAGCCATGTTGTGTCTTTTTTTCCTCATTCTAGGGGCTTTGTGCCTCATTTTTTTTGATTTCATCTTCTTCGGTGTGATTTTTGTGCAAATTGATGGTTATTAATTCGTATTTGGAACAAAGGTGGAAGATAAGGTTTGGGGGTTTTTAAATTAAATTAAAAGACTATTATGAATTCATCGAAAAAAAATATGAATTACAAATTTTATATTAATTAAAGACTTCTGAGGAAATAAATATGAAAACTTTTTCTAAATCAGCCATTACCTTTTTTACCGCTTCTGTTATGGCAACGTCTGCATTTGCTTCTGATTCAACCGATCGTTTGCAAAGTGCCAGAGGCAGTGTAGAAGCACTTGGTGTAACGCTTGAGAATATGGGCGCTAATGTGGACACCAGTGTTGATTTAAACGGTGCTTATACGGCAGATCAGAAAACAGCGGTTTATAAGGCTAAACATGCTGAACTGCAAAGCCAGTTTAATACGTTACGCGCTCAGTCCGCTGAATAATCTAAGCTGAAAAAAAATTCTACTATATTAATTAATGAGGGTTACATTATGAAAACGTTAAATAAAGCAGCATTGGCTCTACTAGCAGCAACCGTTATGACAACTAGCGCATTTGCTGATAATGAAAGCGCAACGGACCGTATCCAAAGTGCGAAAGGCGGTGTAGAAGCCCTTTCTGTTACGCTGAAAAACATGGGTGCTGATGTTGATGCCAATGTTGATTTAAACGGTGCTTACACAGTAGATCAAAAAGTATCAATTTATAATGATAAACACGCTGAACTACAAGCACAGTTTGATGCATTGCGTGCTCAATCAGCAGAGTAATTCTGTGTGGTTCATATAAAAAAGCCAAACATTTGTTTGGCTTTTTTTTGCTATTTTTCGTCGTCTAAATCTTCTTGTTTTTCCGCATCGTTTATTATTTTAAATGTTTCAATAGTATTTTGTATGGTGCTCTTTTCATTTTCTGATGTATCTTTCTCTGCTCGATTTATTAAATATTGAGCTGTTTTGTCTTTTCCTTGGCTAAAATCTAGTAAGGCTCGATAATTTAATGCCATAGGGATATTGTTTCTAGATTGATAGTACTGAATATTCGCACGCCATATTAAGCGTTTTTCATAGATATAGTCTGATGAAACGTTAATGGGTTTTGATTGAGTGGATTGCGCGTATAACATTGAGAAAAGAATGTTTTTGGGTGATAGTTCTAATTGTCGGTTGATAATCATCAAACCTTCCTCCGCGTTATTTGCAGCGATATAGCTTAGAGCTTGCAGGTAGTCTGTAAACTTATTGTGTTTTTCTAGTTTGCTCAAAAAACTAAGGGCACGCTCCGGTGACTGAACTATGTAAGAAAAGAGTGCCTTGGCAAAGTTTCTGACATCACTGTCTTGAATTTTTTGGTCCAAATACGTTAAGGGTCTGTCTTCTAAGCCCGCTCTGTAAGCGAGCATACTAGCCCGGAAATATTCAAAGTCGCTTTGCGGCCGAGTGGTTAATATCGTTTCCTGAGCGTCTGTGCTAAATGAGTCAGAGAGGCGTGAGTTTGGTGATGGATGGGTGGACAAGAACTCTAAAGTTGGTCTTCCAAGCGCTTGTTTCAAAAAAACTTGGAAGAGTTTTGTCATACCTTCTGGTGGTAACCCTGCGTTAATAAGGTATTCCCGTCCGCGTCTGTCAGCTTCTTGTTCTTGATTGCGACTGTAAGTGAGCGTGTTTTCGGCTTGGTTTGCGATACCTCCTAACCACAGTGCCGTTGTCGCATCGCCACCGGCTCCCGCGAGTGCTGCTGCAATCCCAGCGCCTAACATGACTAATGTTTTGCTAAGCTCTTCATTGGAGTGTTTTGTTTGGCGTTCATAATGTCGAAGATCTAAATGTGCTATTTCGTGCGCTAACAATCCATACAGCATGTCTTCACTGGTGATCATCTCCATGATATCGGAATAAATAAAAAGATGGTTGCCGGGAATAACAAAGGCATTGCTTTGTGAGCTGTTTAGCAAGGCCATTTCAACCGTGGTATTGTAAAGATCTGTCTGCGGCAGAATATGAGAAAGTGTATCTTTTAAATAGTCGTAGGCAGGGGGGAAATCGATTAAGGCACGACTGCCATTGAGTTTTCTGAACCAGTGCTGTCCCAGTATGTAAGAGGGGTTAGACAGCGCTCTTTCGTCCTTGTTGGCTTCAAGGTCTGGCAGGTTTGCATTTGACATATTTGAGAAAGTGCTTGTAAAAACAATGGCTAAGATGGTTAAGCTTGTTGTAACGTTTGAAAATAGTCTCATAATATGGCTAATGTATTTTTGAGTAAGTTGTAAAATGAACGATCTATACGAAGAGTATGACGTAATCTTGGATGCAAGAGAAGATCGTTGTCCTATGCCTTTGCTAAAGACTAAGATGGCGTTAAGCAAAATGGCCGTCGGGGAGCGGTTGTGTGTCATGGCGAGTGACTCTGGTTCGTTAAAAGATATTCCTCAATATGTGACTTTGGTTGGATTGTCTTTATTGTCAATGCAGGAAGATAATGCGGTCTATACCTTTGTCATTCAGAAAAGCTGAAACGGATTCGATATGTTTAAAATTGTTGATACGCTGATTAAACGATATTTTTCAAATGAAGAAGTGGTTGTTTTCTTGCTTTTGATGATAGCGACCTTGTGTGTTTTTGCTTTTTGGGGCGGCATTTTAGCGCCGATACTGATTGCTATCGTGCTCGCCTTTTTATTACAAGGTCTAGTGGATCGATTGCAAAGTGTGGGTCTTGGGCATGTCACTTCTGTACTCATTGTTTTTTCTGCTTTTATAACCGCATGTGGTGTTTTCATTGGTGTTATGGTACCGATTATTTGGCGTCAGGCTGTTCGCCTTGTGCAAGATGCGCCCCGTATGTTTACGGATATACGTTATGAAATACAACTGTTTGCGGAAGGTCATCGGGATTTTGTGAGTGAAGCCGCTATTGATGAGGTGATTAACTCGCTAGCGAATGAATCAACGAATCTAGGCCAGTGGCTGGTGTCTTTTTCGATTGCCAGTATTCCGTCCTTGTTCTCGTTAATTATTTATTTGGTACTGGTGCCTCTTGTTATGTTTTTTTTGCTCAAAGACCAGCAAAAAATTCTCGCATACATGACGTCGTGGTTACCAAAAGAAAGAAAAATGATGCGCAATATCGCCCATGAAATGAATGAGCAAATTGCCAATTATATTCGTGGTAAGTTCATCGAGATGCTGGTGGTGGGGGTCGTAACTTATGTGGTGTTTTTGGTGTTTGGTTTGAAATACGCTGAGTTGCTTGCTCTATTAGTTGGATTGTCGGTGTTGATTCCGTATATAGGCGCGGCGGCGGTGACTGTGCCTGTCGTATTGGTGGCGTTTTATCAGTATGGCACTCAGAGTGAATTTGTGTATGTTGTGATTGCTTACTTAGTGGTACAGGCTCTAGATGGCAATGTGCTCGTGCCTTTGTTGTTTTCTGAGGCGGTTAATTTGCATCCATTGGCCATTATTGTTGCTGTGTTGTTTTTCGGCGGTATATGGGGGTTCTGGGGCATCTTTTTTGCGATCCCTTTAGCGACTTTGGTGAAGGCCATCATTAATGCTTGGCCAGATCAGCAACAGCTGATCTAACCTTTATCATAATATGACACCAATCGGCCCTTTCTTAGCAATAAGAAAGGGCTTTTTTTTAAGGCGTCACTTTTGCCAGCAGAATGCTGTATGGAGGAAGGACAACGGTATTACCGTCGATGTACCCGCTGTGTATTGCTTCCGGCAAGGTTAAGGCAGACAGGGTGAATTCGACCGGTAAAATGATGTCTTGGTTAGTGGTATTAATGCCCACGTAAAGACACTTATCTTGATCACGGCGAAGAAATGTCAATGTGGTTTCATCATTGTATAGAAATTCAATGTCGCCGTGACGTAGCTCAGGATGGCAGCGTCTCACATGAAGAAAGTCGCGATAGGCATGCAGAACGGAGTGACGATTATCTTCTTGCTCCTGAACGGCAAGCGGGCGCTGACTGTCGGCAATGGGCAGCCAAGCTTCCGTAGACTGAGTAAAACCTCCCATTGTGTCGTTTTTCCATGGAATAGGGGTTCGACAGCCATCGCGGCCTTTAAATTCGGGCCAGAAAGCAATGCCAAAAGGGTCAACCAGTTGATCAAATGTCAGTTCCGCTTCCGGTAGACCCAGTTCCTCTCCCTGATACAAGCAAACACTGCCTCTTAACGTGAGTAGCATGGCCATGTAGATTTTGCTTTTGGCAATGGCATCATGATTGTTTCCCCAGCGAGTGACGACTCGTTCTACATCATGATTGCCGATAGACCAGCAAGGCCATCCATCGCCTAAGCCTGCTTCTATGGTTTCCATGGTATTACGAATATGAGTCATTGAGGCGTCATGAGTAAGTAAGTCGAACGAGTAACACATGTGCAGCTTGTCTTTGCCTTGGGTGTAAGCTGCCATGGTTTCTAAGGCAAAATCGCACCCGACTTCGCCAACAGTTGTGGTATTGGGGTATTTATCTAACAGACTGCGTAAACGTTGTAAAAAACCAATGTTCTCCGGTCTGGATTTATCATAAATGTGCAGTTGATAGGCGTAAGGGTTGTCTAGTCTGACCCCAATACTGCCTTCGACGACTTCTTTTTTGGGGGGGTTATTTCTCAGCTCTATATCGTGGTAGTAGTAGTTGGCTGTATCAAGACGGAACCCATCGACACCGCGTTTTAGCCAGAACTCGACGGTATCAAGTAAGGCATCGACCACATCTGGATTGTGGAAGTTTAAGTCAGGTTGGCTGCCCAGAAAGTTATGAAGGTAATATTGGCGACGACGGCTGTCCCAATGCCAAGCTGGGCCACCAAAAACAGACAGCCAATTATTCGGTACAGTACCATCTGGGTTGGCATCTGCCCAAATGTACCAATCGGCTTTCCCATTGTCGTGACTGCTGCGAGACTCGACGAACCATGGGTGTTGATCAGAGCTGTGGTTAAGCACCTGGTCTATCATGACTTTCAGTCCATGATGATGAGCAGACTCAATCAGCTCGTCAAAGTCTTCAAGAGTGCCAAAGATAGGGTCAACGCCGCAATAATCACTGACGTCGTAGCCAAAGTCTTTCATCGGAGAAGTGAAAAAAGGCGATAGCCAAATGGCGTCAACACCCAGTGAGGCAATGTAACCCATTTTTTGGGTGACGCCTGGAAGATCACCAATGCCGTCATTGTTTGAATCGAAAAAGCTTCTAGGGTAAACCTGATAAATTACCGCGCCGCGCCACCATTCTTGATTCATCATCATGATTCCTTCTCTCTGTAATAGGGATGTTTTGGTGTCAGTGCTAACAGAATTTTTTAGATTTATAGCGGATGGGTTCCATTCTCTGTCGTGCTTTTTTGACATAATTCCAGCATACTCAATGATTATAATTAATGCATGATTTTTGTTGCTTTATTTAGCAGCAATTTTGTTATTTTTTGGAGCCGTGATGTTCTCTGATAATGCTCGCCCTGTGGCTTGGCCTTTATTCTTTTTTTATTTTTTCTTTTGTGCATTAGTGGGTGTAATGATGCCCTATATCTCTTTGTACTATAAATCGATCGGTTTAACCGCTTCCGAAATTGGTCGCTTAATGTCCACGTTTACCTTGTCTGGCATCTTGATACCGCATTTTTGGGGGTGGTTAACGGCAAAAGTGGGACTTCCTAAGCGTATATTACAAATCGGCATTTTAGGTTGTTTTATTGCCGTTATCCCATTTAACTGGAATGATCAATTTGAAACGCTTTGGTTGCTGACTTGCACGATGGCTTTGTTTTATTCCGCCTTGATTCCAATGACAGATTCTTTGGCGGTGAGAAGCATTCGCCATTTAGACGTACCCTATACTCGTTTAAGAGTGGGTGGGTCTATGGGTTATGTTTTTGCGGTAACGGGCGCCGGTTTCTTGATTGGTCAGTTTGGTGTTGTGATTGTGATTCCGACCATGTGTGTGTTCTTAGCACTGGCGGTGGTGACCTCTTTTTTTATTAAAGAGCAGGCCTATGAGGTTCATACTCAGAAAGCCACTACGTCTTTTTTGGCTTTGGTGAGAACGCCAGAATCCATGTTGTTTTTTGGGTTGGCGTTTTTGGCTTTTATGTCTCATGCGCCTTTTAATGTTTTTTTCGCTGTGCATTTGTCGAACTTGGATTACAGCGGCCAATACATTGGTTTGTTGATGGCGTTAGGGGTGGTGATTGAGATCGTTTTGTTTTTATTCTTTGGCAATACGATCAAGCGTTTTGATGTGGTCCATATCATTGTTCTGTGTTTTGTTTGTGGCATGGTGCGTTGGTTTTTAGTGGGATGGTTTGCTTCGGTTGTTTGGGTGCTGATTTTTACTCAGTTGCTGCACAGTATTACCTTTGCTCTCTTTCATATGGTATCTATCGAACAGATTCGACGTCTGTTTCCAGAGCGTTTTGCTGGGCAAGGGCAAGCCATGTACAGCGCTTTTGCCATCGGGCTTGGTGGTGGGCTCGGTATGGTGATTGCTGGTTATCTATGGGAATGGATTGGTGGGGCTTGGGTGTTTACGTTGGCTTCTTGTGTGAGCGCACTGGCGCTGAGCATCTTATTGATTAGTCAGCGCCGTTAACGTGTCTATAAGGTGGTTCCATCGCTTTTTAATAGCTCAATAAAGGCGATGGCGGCACGACTCAATGTTCTTTGTTTGTGGTGTATGACACCGAGTTTTCTTTCTACGTTTAAATCTGGCAAATTCAAGACCACCAACTTTTCATCGACCAGTGTGGAGGGCAAGAGCGACCAACCCCAGCCGATGTTCACTAGCATGGCCAATGTTTCTAAGTTGTTGGTATTCATTCTGACTTTAGGCTTTAGGCCTTGTTTGCCGAAGGCTTGTTCCGCAATTTGCCTAGTAAAGGTGTTTTTATTTGGCAAAACGCAAGCATGTTGCGCCAGTTCTATTAGACTGACGTGCTTGGAAAATGCGAGAGGGTGGTCTTTGCTGACAACACATGCGAGAGGGTCCGACCAAATAGGCAAGGATTCGATGAGAGGATTTTCTTTATTGGACAGTGTAATAATCCCCAATTCAGCTCGCCCTTTTAATACATCTTGGTAAGCCTCTTCAGACTGAACAAATTCTATTTCCAATTGTGCACTAGGATAATCTTCCTGAAAGCGCTTTAGTGATTTGGGTAAGCGGTGCAAACCAATATGGTGGCCCGTAGATATGCGTAACTCTCCACTTACATCTTGCATTTGCAAGGTCATACTGCGTTTTATGTCTTGCAGGTCTTCGGCCATCTTGCGTGCTTTGGGTAACAAGCGAATACCGGCTTCGGTTAATTGAACTTGTTTTCCTATGCGGTCAAACAGCTTTGCTCCTAGGCTGTTTTCAAGGGCGGCAACGCGTTTGCTCACCGCCGGTTGGGTGATAAAAAGCTGTGCTCCGGCTTCTGAGAAAGAGCCTGTTTCCGCGACTTTTATAAAGGTAATCAGTTCAGCGATGTCTACCATTCCAAAAAATTATCCAAAACATGAAAAATATGAATTTGAGTAATTTAAGCCAAAGTTTTAGGATAGCGCAATAGATTTCTGAGGAGAGAACTTATGTCAGGTAAAACCCTTTATGACAAGTTGTGGGATAGCCACCTTGTACAGCAACGAGATGACGGCAGTGCATTGATTTACATCGATTTGCAGTTGCTTCATGAAGTGACATCACCGCAAGCCTTTGAAGGCCTTAGATTGGCTGGTCGTAAGCCTTGGCGTGTGTCTTCCAGTTTAGCGACACCAGACCATAACGTTCCAACGACGAAGAAAGAGCGTATTTCTGGTGTGGATGGGATTGAAGACCCAGTGTCCAAAATTCAAGTTATTACACTGGATGATAATTGCAATGAGTTCGGCATCACAGAATTCAATATGAAAGACATTCGCCAAGGAATCGTGCACGTTGTTGGGCCAGAGCAGGGTGCAACGCTTCCAGGTATGACGGTAGTGTGTGGAGATTCTCACACATCGACACATGGTGCCTTTGGTGCGTTGGCACATGGTATCGGTACGTCAGAAGTGGAACACGTTTTAGCGACCCAGTGCTTAGTACAAAAGAAAAGCCGTAACATGTTGGTGCGTGTTGATGGTGAATTGTCACCATGGGTATCTGCCAAAGACGTTGTGTTAGCCATCATTGGTGCGATAGGGACCGCTGGTGGAACGGGATTTGCGATTGAATTTGGTGGTACAGGTATTCAATCTTTGTCTATGGAAGGCCGGATGACGGTCTGCAACATGGCGATTGAAGCGGGTGCTCGCGTTGGTTTGATTGCCGTGGATGACACGACGATTGAATATGTAAAAGGTCGTCCTTATGCGCCAAAAGGCGAGCATTGGGATATGGCGGTAGAAGCTTGGAAAGACCTTGTTTCTGATAAAGACGCACAATTTGACGAAGTGGTTGTGTTAAAAGCGGAAGACATTAAGCCACAAGTCACTTGGGGAACGTCGCCAGAAATGGTGATTGCGATTGATGAGCCTATTCCTCGTCCTGAAGATCAAAAAGATCCGGTGAAAAAAGAAGGTTACGCACGTGCGTGGAAATACATGGGCCTTGAAGGTAAAACCATGTTGTCCGATGTGACGCTAGACCGTGTTTTTATTGGCTCTTGTACGAATTCGCGTATTGAAGATTTGCGCATTGCTGCGCAAGTGGTGAAAGGTCGTAAAGTGGCGTCGACGCTTAAGCAAGCGATTGTGGTTCCTGGTTCTGGTTTGGTAAAAGCCCAAGCGGAAAAAGAAGGCTTACACGAAATTTTTGAGGCGGCTGGGTTAGAATGGCGTGAGCCAGGTTGCTCTATGTGTTTGGCGATGAACGCTGACAAATTAGGGGCGGGTGAACATTGTGCGTCTACCTCAAACCGTAATTTTGAAGGTCGTCAAGGCTTTGGCGGTCGCACGCACTTAGTTAGCCCTGCGATGGCGGCGGCGGCGGCGATTGCGGGTCACTTTGTTGATGTTAATGAGTTTGTTAAACACTAGGAGAAAGAGCATGCGTCCTTTTACTAAACACACAGGTTTAGCCGCTCCTTTGGACTTGGCAAACGTTGATACAGACATGATTATTCCAAAACAGTTCTTGAAATCCATCAAGCGTACTGGCTTTGGTAAGAATTTATTTGATGAACTTCGTTACGAAGACGAAGGCCAGCCAGATCAAGAATGTGATGGCCGTCCGTTGCGCAATGATTTTGTACTCAACCAAGATCGTTATAAAGGCGCGAGTGTGTTGCTGGCGCGTCAAAATTTTGGTTGTGGATCCAGTCGTGAGCACGCACCTTGGGCCCTAGATGATTACGGTTTCCGTTCTATTATTGCGCCAAGTTTTGCCGATATTTTCTACAACAACTGTTTTAAAAATGGCTTGTTGCCTATTGTTCTACAAGCAGAAGAAGTGGATCAATTATTCGCTGAAGTGGCGTTGCGTCAAGGTGCGCAAGTTACGATAGATCTTGAAAATCAAACGGTTACTTCACCTTCGGGCGCGACGTTTGAATTTAATGTTGATCATTTCCGCAAGCATTGTCTATTAAATGGTTTAGACGATATTGGTTTGACGCTGCAGCAAGATGCCGCTATCCAGCGTTATGAAGAAAAACGAATGAAAGATGCGCCTTGGCTTTTCTTGCCACGCGGTCAATAAATAAAAGACTGAGCTTTATAAGGGTTTAAAATGACTAAAAATGTATTGGTATTGCCGGGTGACGGTATTGGTCCTGAAATCGTAGCGCAAGCAGTACGAGTGTTGGATGCGGTTAACGAGCGGTTTTCCCTGAACATTCAACATGAAAGTGCCTTGGTTGGTGGTGCTGCTTATGATGAGACTGGGTCTCCTTTACCCGAAACCACGTTAGCAAAAGCGAAAGCGGCCGATGCCATTTTGCTTGGCGCAGTGGGTGGTCCTAAGTGGGATAAATTGGATATGTCGGTTCGCCCTGAAAAAGGTTTGCTTGGACTGCGTTCCAATCTTGACCTGTTTTCGAATCTTCGTCCTGCTATTTTGTACCCACAGTTGGCGGATGCCTCTAGCTTGAAACCAGAAATCGTTGCTGGCTTGGATATTCTGATTGTTCGTGAATTAACAGGCGGTATCTACTTCGGTCAGCCACGTGGTATTCGTACATTAGAAAATGGTGAACGCGAAGGCTTCAATACCTACGTTTATAACGAGTCAGAAATTCGCCGCATTGGCCGATCTGCTTTTGAAGCCGCTCGTCAACGAGGCAAACGTGTGTGCTCTATTGATAAATCCAACGTGCTAGAAGTGACCGTGCTTTGGAAAGAAATAATGGAGGAAGTCGCCAAAGAGTATCCTGATGTCGAATTAACCCATATGCTAGTGGATAATGCTGCGATGCAGCTTGTTCGTGCCCCAAAACAGTTTGATGTAATGGTTACTGGCAATATGTTTGGTGATATCCTTTCTGATGCTGCTGCTATGTTGACAGGTTCGATTGGTATGTTACCTTCTGCATCACTCAATGCGGAAGGTCGTGGTATGTATGAGCCATGTCACGGCTCCGCGCCTGATATTGCCGGTAAAGGAATTGCGAACCCATTGGCGACGATTTTGTCTGTTGCTATGATGTTGCGTTATTCTTTAGACGCAAAAGACGCGGCGGATGCCATTGAAGCGGCGGTGAGTAACGTTCTAGATTTGGGTCTAAGAACGGCAGATATAGCATCAAAAGGATGCGAAACAGTTGGTACGCAAGCCATGGGCGATGCGGTTCTAGCTGCATTAAAAGCTTAATATCACAGTGATATTGGGCATTCATTAGGGATACTGCTCTTGGTATGAGTGGCCCCACAAAAAAAGGTAACGTTAACCATGTCAAAACACACTGTAGGTTTAGTCGGATGGCGCGGAATGGTCGGTTCCGTGTTGATGCAACGAATGATGGAAGAAAAAGATTTTGATCATATTGATCCGGTTTTTTTCACCACGTCACAAACGGGGCAAAAAGGTCCAGAAATTGGTAAAGATATTCCATTGCTTCAAGATGCGAATGATATTGATTCGTTGAAAAAAATGGACATTATTATTACCTGTCAAGGCGGGGATTATACCAAGGCTATTTACCCTCAGTTGCGTAATGCGGGTTGGAAGGGTTACTGGATTGATGCCGCGTCTTCTTTACGTATGGAAAAAGACGCTATTATCGTGCTTGATCCTGTTAACTTAAATGTTATCAAGCAAGGTTTGTCTAACGGCGTAAAAACCTTTGTGGGTGGTAATTGTACCGTGAGTTTGATGTTGTTGGCACTGGGTGGTCTATTTGAAAAAGGCCATATCGAGTGGATGACGTCGATGACTTATCAGGCCGCCTCTGGTGGTGGTGCACGCCACATGCGTGAGCTGATTAATCAAATGGGCATGCTGCAGAATTCTGTTGCAGCTGAGCTTGCTGATCCTGCCAGTGCTATTTTAGAGATCGACCGCAAAGTTGCTGAGCAAATGCGCTCGAATACTATGCCTGTTGATCAGTTTGGTGTGCCGCTAGCGGGTTCTTTGATTCCTTATATTGATTCGCAACTGGATAACGGTCAAAGCCGTGAAGAGTGGAAAGCACAGGCTGAGGCGAATAAGATCCTAGGCAATACTGGTGCCATCATTCCAGTGGATGGTTTGTGTGTCCGCATTGGTGCGATGCGTTGTCATAGCCAAGCGTTCACCATCAAGTTGAACAAAGATATTCCTGTTGCGGATATCGAAGGTATACTTGCTCAGCATAACGATTGGGTGAGTGTAGTGCCTAATGATAAGCAAGCAACGATGGAGCGTTTAACGCCAACAGCCGCCACGGGAACATTGAATATTCCAGTTGGCCGTATTCGTAAATTGAATATGGGGCCTGAGTATATCAGTGCTTTCTCTGTTGGTGACCAATTGCTATGGGGCGCTGCAGAGCCATTACGTCGTATGTTGAGAATTTTGTTAAACCACTAATCTAATTAGTGTTTGGTAGTTGAAAAAAAGCGTCAGTCTATCGACTGGCGTTTTTTTTTTGCTTGCTAGGTGAGGCGTGGCGTGTTGATATGGTAAATAGATTGTATTGCTTTGTGGCAGTAGTTGGCGGCATTGATGTAAAGCAGGATGGGAGGTGGAGTGTTGTCTCGATTGCCTAAATGGGTTGAGTATGGCGCGTTTTTACTCGCTTTTGTTGCTGGTAGCGTCAATGCTGTTGCTTTATTAGGGTTCCATCATCAGGCCGTGTCTCACTTGTCAGGAACGGCAACACTGATCGGCAGTGTGCTGTTTACCCAATCGTCAGGTACCCTGTTGCATTTGACCGGAATTCTATTAAGTTTTGTTATGGGGTCGGCGATTTCTGGCTATATGTTGACAGGTAGGTCATTAAAGCTTGGTCGTTTTTATGATGTTTTACTGGTCTTGGAGGCTTTGTTTTTATTTGTTTCGATGTGTTTATTGCTGAATGGTCATACATCGGGCCATTATCTTGCTTCAGCGGCTTGTGGCTTACAGAATGCCCTAGCGACCACTTACAGTGGTGCGGTTGTGCGCACGACGCACCTTACCGGTATATTTACTGATTTGGGGATTATGCTAGGAGAGCGTCTTCAAGGCAAAGCACTGGATCGACGCAAAGCATGTTTGTTTGTCATTATCGTATTGGGTTTTATCTGTGGTGGTGCCATAGGGTCATGGTTGTTTTTGCAGCTTGGATTCTGGGCTTTATTCATACCGGCGGTTGTCTGTTTGCTACTGGCGGCTCTCTATCGTTTTGTGGCAGCGGCGTCTTAAGATAAGGGCATGAAGCTTTTTTTGTGTTTTGAGATGTCACTATTGTGATTCATCAGCTATGGTTAATTGAGTAGATCTTTAAGAGCGTCAAAGAGAAATATTTGCAGTAAAGTGTATTGAAAGGTTTGCTAGATTTTTTGAGTTATGATATTGATATATAAAGTTTTTTGAGTAAGGGGAGGGTATTTATTGTAAATATTTTGCTTTATTCATGATCTTGAGCAAGTATTTACATTCTCGGCATTGAAATTAAACGAATTCATCCATAGATTATAGAAAGGGCACAGAGGAGAGCAGAAAGTAAGTTAATAAAAACCTGATTACAACAGAAGGAAATTCTCTATGTATACATTGAATATCAGCGGTCACCACGTCCAATCTGGTGAAGAAGTTCAAGAAGTAGTAAAAGAAAAAATGGATCACTTGTCGCGTATCAATAATCAGATTACCACGATTAATGTGACCTTAAATACAGAGAAGCATGGGACTCATGAATTAATAGTAGAAGCCAGTGTGCATATTCCTGGTCATGATCTCTTTGCCATGGTTCAAACGGAAAAACAACTTAAACCTGCCCTTGATATGTTAGTCAGTAAGTTAGAAAAACAGCTGATTAAACACAAAGCTAAGCCTAAAAATGCTGGTCGACAGCACCATATTAATGCCAAAGATGTCGAGAGTCCTATTGAGCGCCAGTTGCAAGCTGAATTTGATGAGCTTGTAGAGCGAGAAGTCATTTAGTGAGTCTAATTTTTAGGATAAAGCCTCGCTTATAGCGGGGCTTTTTTATGTCTGTTAAAAAATAGCATCATTCCATTGCTCTTTTTGACATTATACTTTCCTACATGGGCTGGCGAATAAGAGGAGAGAGGCTTAATAAAATGCAGTACAAAAAAAGCGACACCTGACGGGGTGTCGCTTTTTTGTGTTACACGCTACTTAATCTGTGATGATTAAATATTAGTAGCAGGAATAAACTCTACTGGTGCCATTGTCATGGCATCTAGTGGTGGCGCGAAGTCTGTTAGGTGAATCCCATCAACGGCTGCTTTGTATTCCTCTAGCGTTGGGAAACGTCCCAATATTGTAGAAAGCACAACGACAGGGGTAGAGCCTAGTAAAGACTCACCTTTCTTCTCGTTCGAGTCTGCTACAACACGACCTTGGAACAAACGAGTCGAAGTTGCAATAACCGTATCACCAGGCTCAGCTTTCTCTTGGTTGCCCATGCATAAGTTACAACCAGGGCGCTCCAAGTAAAGGATGTTTTCGTACTTAGTACGTGCTTGACCTTTAGGATTGCTGTCGTCAAATTCGAAACCAGCGTATTTCTTAAGGATTTCCCAGTCGCCTTCCGCTTTTAGCTCATCAACGATGTTATAAGTTGGTGGTGCAACAACAAGTGGCGCTTTGAATGTTACGCTGCCATTTTGTTTTTCGATGTTGCGTAACATCTGAGCGATGATTTGCATGTCACCTTTGTGAACCATGCAAGAGCCAACGAAGCCTAAATCAACCGGTTTATCTTTGTAGAAAGAAACTTGGCGAATGACGTCATGTGTATAGCGCTTAGAAACATCATCGTTATTAACATCTGGATCGGCAATCATCGGTTCGATGATTTCGTCAAGATCAACAATAACTTCAGCATAATATTTAGCGTTATTGTCTGGTACAAGAGCAGGTTGTTCGCCTGACTTGATGCCTGCAATACGCTTATTAGCAAGATCGATTAGATGATGAAGCGTTTTGGCTTCATTTTCCATGCCTTTGTCTATCATGATCTGGATGCGTTTTTTAGCCAGTTCTAAAGATTGAATTAGTGTGTCGTCTTTAGAAATACAGATAGAAGCTTTCGCTTTCATCTCGGCAGTCCAGTCAGTAAAGGTGAAGGCTTGGTCAGCCATCAATGTACCAATGTGAACTTCAATTACGCGGCCTTGGAAAACGTTTTCACCGCCAAACTGTTTAAGCATTTGAGCTTGTGTAGCGTGTACGATGTCACGGAAATCCATGTAGCTCTTCATTGTGCCTTTAAAGGTCACTTTGACAGATTCAGGGATTGGCATAGTTGCTTCGCCTGTTGCTAGAGCCAAGGCGACGGTTCCAGAGTCAGCGCCAAACGCAACACCTTTAGACATACGGGTATGAGAGTCGCCACCAATGATGATGGCTGTATCATCAACGGTAATGTCGTTCAATACTTTATGAATTACGTCTGTCATTGGAGGGTAGACGCCTTTTGGGTCACGACCAGTGATTAATCCAAATTTATGCATGAAAGACATAAGCTTAGGGATGTTTGCTTGCGCTTTTGAATCCCAAACAGAGGCAGTGTGACAGCCTGATTGATAGGCCCCATCAACACTTGGAGAGATAACGGTTGCCGCCATAGACTCCAGTTCTTGAGCTGTCATTAGGCCAGTTGTATCCTGTGAGCCTACGATGTTTACTTTGACGCGAACATCTGAGCCAGCATGAAGGGCTTTCTTCGATTTTACGCCTACTGCGTTTTTATTGAAGATTTTCTCAACGGCTGTCATGCCTTGATTGTCTTTCGATATTTCTTTTGCTGGAGCGTAAACGGTGGGTGCTGTAATGCCTAACGTTTCTGCTGCAAATGTTTGCAGTTTCTTGCCGAATACAACCGCGTAAGAGCTGCCTGCTTTCATGAACTCAACTTGTTGAGGTGTGAAAGCGGAAGAGACATCGACTAATACTTTATCGCCGTTGTAGAGTTTCTTTTCTTTGGTGTTGATGGTTAATAATGTGCCTGTCTCAACGGAATAAGCTTGCTCGAGAATGGCATCGCCATTTGCATCAAGTACAGGTTTGCCATTGGCATCCAGCTTTTTCACCCAGTTTTTAAGATCTAAACCAATGCCGCCCGTCACGCCTACTGTTGTCATGAAAATAGGAGAGATACCGTTTGTGCCGGCAACGATAGGGGCAAAGTTAACAAATGGAATGTATGGGCTTGCTTGTTGACCTGCCCATAGTGCAACGTTGTTCACACCAGACATACGTGATGAACCAACACCCATTGTGCCTTTTTCAGCAATAAGCATCACTTTCGCATTTGGATGCTTAACTTGTAGGGCTTTAATTTCTTGCTGTGCTTGAGGTGTGATCATGCACTTGCCGTGAAGTTCACGGTCAGAGCGAGAGTGAGCTTGGTTGCCTGGGGATAGTAAATCTGTCGAAATGTCCCCTTCAGCGGCAATGTAAGTTACTACTTCAATTTTTTCACTGATGTCGGGCAGCTTGGTGAAAAACTCTGCTTGCGCATAGCTTTCTAGAATGTCTTTAGCAATTGTGTTGCCTGCTTTGTAAGCGGAAGCAATACGTTCCATGTCGGCTTCGTACAGAAATACTTGTGTTTTTAATACGTCTGCAGCAGGTGCTGCGACAGTCGCATCAGCTGACAAGGCAAGATCGATCAATACTTTAACAGAAGGGCCGCCTTTCATGTGAGAAAGTAGCTCTAGAGCGAATTCAGGCGTGATTTCTTTTACGCTGCATTCGCCTAAAATGATTTCTTTTAGGAATTGTGCTTTAACAACCGCTGCGCTTGTGGTGCCAGGTAGGGTGTTGTAAATAAAGAAGGAGAGTGATTCTTTGCGGTGCTCATGTTTTTCATCTTTGATTTGAGCAATGATTTCAGCCAGTAAATCGCCGCCATCAATTGGTTTAGGATGCAATCCTTGGCCTTTGCGATTCTCTATTTCTTGTAAGTACTCTAAATATAAGCTCATTTGCACCTCTGAATAATAATTGACGATAATGTTATGTGCTAATAATGGAATTTAGGCTAACTGTATTCGCTCTAAAGAAAATAGTCCGTCCAACCTTATTGTGTCATTCCCTTGTTTAGCTTTTTTTACACAGATCGTTTTGGCATTAAGGGGGCAGATACAAAATTGTACCTCAAACACGTCTTTTGACATGTCCACAATATGTTTTTGGCATATTGATTCCCTTGGGTTTTCATCTTCGACTTTATTCGTCGCACATTAGAAAATGTTGGTTTGCCTTCAGATATCAAGCAAACCTCGTTCTCTAGCATTTTTTGATGCACTTATTTTATAGAAAAAATGGCCTAAAGACTTACTCTGCGCCATAACAATTTCGAATAGGTGACATTTAGCGGAATTATTCCGATTTAGCCAAACCATTCGATTGCTGAATAATCCGTACGACCCTAAATCCCCAGTTGCTGGCTTTTAATGTTGGCTCAGCTCGATAACGAGTGGCGCTTCTGCCTACTCTTGGGATGTCAAACCAAGATCCGCCACGTAAAACTCTGCTGCCACACTGGTCTGATAGCCACACTTGGTTTTTGCTCGGTGCGCCTTCATAAGAGTCGTGATAGCAATCTTCTACCCACTCCGCTACGTTACCATGCATATCAAACAAGCCTAGTGGATTACTCGCCTGACTGCCAACAGGAGCAGTGGAAACACCATCCCATTGACTCCCACAACTATCACATACACTGTAGCCTGGTTTGACGTTATTGCCATACCAGAAAGCGGTGCTGGAATCGGCTCTCGCAGAATACTCCCACTCTATTTCCGTGGGCAGGCGATATTCTTCATTTGTTTGCTCAGATAACCAAGCTGTGTAGGCTTTTGCGTCGTACCAGCTAACATTGATGACAGGGCGTTGACCGCGGCCCCATCCATTATCTGGAGGTAACTCACGCCCTGTTGCCTTTGCGAATAGATCATACTGCTCAAAGGTGACTTCGTATTTACTGATGAAGAAACCATTGGGAATGTCGACTTCGTGAACGGGCTTTTCGTTGTCGTCGCCTATCTTATTTTGGTCCCCCATCATAAAAGTAGCGGGCGGGATTTTTTCTATTTTAGGCGCTGTGCCTCCAGAGATCAGAGGTTCCTCTAGTGTTTGGGGCAATGCCTCAAATGGTGCTGGTATTTCTATTTTTGGTTCGGGTACGGGGATATTAACGATTTCCTCTTGGCGTGGTTCTGGCCACAAAATGACGGCGGCGATCAAACCTGAAGCCAAGGAGCCCACAGCGATGATCATCGTTTTGGAAGACGTATTACGAATGTAGCGTCTAATAGCGCGTTTTGTGTTTGAGCTTGGGCTCGCTTCGGGTTTGTAAAGGTTTGCCCGAAGCATCTGAATGACTTCAGTCAGTGATTTTGGTCTGTGGCGTTCGCTTTCACGGCTCCATTTGAGGAGGCGGCTCCAGGTCGCATCACTGAGATTTGGATGTGTGTCAGGCAGACTCGTTGCAAAATCTTTATCAAGAATAGATTCCCCCAATAAGGCCGCCATCAGCAGTTTCATAAAAGCAAAGCTATCCGAATTGGGGGCGCGCTTTTGTTCTTTCTTTGAGTATTCGGGAGGAAAAAGGCGCTTATCCATCTCGCTTTCTTCAATGCGCTTCATCCAATTGTGGCTACCAAACCCTGTCATTATGCCTAAACCGTTGACAACATGGATTGAGTTCAAATCTAGATGGCCGTGAAAAAGCCCATTTTTATGGACCTGGTCCAACGCTTTTGCCATATTGTCAAATAAGCCAATAACAACATTAAGCGGGGCGCCATCGGGGTATTTGCCTAAAAAGCTGTACAGGTTTTCGCCACCGCAAACAGCCGAACAGGAAAATACCCACAAATTCGAATAGAAGGGCGGATAATTAGGGGTGATAGCAGGATGTTTTACGCTGGCATACTTTCTCGCATTTTGTAAAAAATCCTCTACTTTACCCTTTTGGGGCTGAAAAAAACGAAGCACAAACGGGCGTCCGCCCTGGTCGGCAACCCAAGTGGTTTTTGTACTATCGACTGGATAATTTAGAACATATGGGTCGAGTTCGACACCAACATGTTGTCCAATTTTTAGTTTTTGGGGGTCATAAAAATCATTCATTACGAATTTGATATCCAAATCAAGACGTTGCTGCCTAAGTGTTTAATACAGAGTATAATCACGTTTTTTAACACAAAAAGGTAGAGTAATGTTATCTGCATACCCCGAGCTTGTTGAATTTCTTCCATGCAAATCTCCTGAAGCATGGGTGAATTGGGCGATAGAGAATCAAACCTTATTATTAAATGATCATGCTCATTGTGAAAAAAAGGCCGCCTCAACAGCCATGAGCTTAATGTATCGTTATGTGGATCGCGATAATTTGCTGCATAAAATGTCTCGTTTGGCTCGGGAAGAGCTATTACATTTTGAGCAGGTACACAAATTGATGCGTAAAAGAGGCATTGCTTATGAACATTTAACCGCATCACGCTATGCCGATGGAATGCGTAAGCATATTCGAACTCACGAGCCTGCCCGTTTAGTGGATACTTTGATTATTGGGGCATTTGTTGAAGCGCGTTCTTGTGAGCGTTTTGCCATATTAGCACCGCATCTAGATGAAGAGTTGTCTAAGTTTTATATTTCATTGCTCAAATCGGAAGCGCGTCACTTCGAAGACTACCTTGAGCTGGCGCAAGAGTATGCGAATGAATCAATTGATGAGCGTGTGGCTTTTTTTCGTGAGTTGGAGCGACAGTTGATCAATGAGCCTGATGTTGAATTTCGTGTTCACAGTGGGCCGCCAAGCATTAATTAAGTTACAAATTGCCACAATCTATTTCCCTTGCTTAATGGAGAGTTTTTAAGAGGCTGCTACACTGATATCTGAGGTCTTTACATTGTTGTTCTAAAAAGACCTCATCGTATGACTTGATACGCTGGAGAAAGATGATGGGCATACATAAGAGCGAAACCCTCCCAGATGTGACGTACTGGCTTGCCTTGGAAATTGCAAAAGTAGATCCTGTTGTTGATTTGGATGTTATGTATAAAGGGTCTTTAGAGTTGGATTTTTTATATCAGCTGCTAACCTGCAAGGTGCAACAGCATTGGTGGCAAGCTTACGGCATTCAATTAAGTCCGGTTATCGTCAATAATGCCTTTTTTCGGGCAGTAGCCATGTTGCATAACCGGAATGTTGAGTTTAGTCGGTCTCGTAATACGGAGGAAACTGTTTGGGTTAGGCAGTTGTTAAAACGCTGAGTAAGCGTTGCTGTCACAGCTAAGTGTTGCCTTTGGCGATAATTCCTGAGAAAAACGCCCCAGCCAAGGTGAAGGCTAGGGCTGTCCTTGTTGCTGTTTTCTAATCACTCGTTAGAAGCAAAGGTTTGCTTGGTGTATTTCTTTTAATGCAGGTAATCCGTCTTGCAAAAAATCTTCAACTGACGCGTTATATTGACGGTAAATATCATTTTTGATGCTTGCCAGCCAAATAGTTTTGTCCCAGTCGCCGAGTACGCAACGTAAATAATCATCTGCTTTATGGATGTTTGGACGATGAGTGTGTCCATGAATAACCGTTTGGCATTGATGATGTGCCAAAGAAGATTTTACCGCATCGACAGTAACGTCCATGATGTCCATGGATTTTTCTGTTGCCATGGATTTACTGTCATTACGCAGTTGGGCTGCGAGTGCAATACGCTGTTCTAATGGCATGGCTAAGATGTGTTCTTGCCAAGGTTTAGATCGTACTGTTTTTCTAAAGGCTTGGTATTCTGTATCGTCTAAGCAATATTCGTCACCATGGGTTAGGAGGATAGAGCATTGGTCTAGAGAAAGTTGTGTTTGTTCTTGTAGAAAGGTCGCGTTGACACGAGTCAGCCAATCTTGCCCAATTAAGAAGTCTCTATTGCCATGTAAAAAATACAGTGTGATACCAGCTTGTGTGAGCTTTATTAGTGCATTTTCTATTTGATTGTTCCAATCGGACTGGAAGTCATCACCGATCCAAGCTTCATAGAAATCACCTAAGATATAAAGTTCAGCGGTTTCTTGGCGAGCAATTAAGGCATTTGTCATTTGGACAAACGCCCGGATAAGATCCGGACGATTGTCGCTTAAATGCAGATCAGATATAAAATAACGAATCATTAGCCTTCGCTTTTTACCAGTTCTGCACTTTCGATGATAACGTCTTCAGCAGGAACGTCTTGGTGTCCTGATTTCATCGTCGTTTTCACTTCTTTTATTTTGTTTACGACATCCATTCCGGCCGTTACTTTACCGAATACTGCATAGCCCCAGCCGTCTGGCGTCTTGCTGCGGTGATTTAGGAAGCTATTGTCTGCTACGTTGATGAAAAACTGTGCTGAAGCAGAGTGTGGATCCATTGTACGAGCCATCGCCAATGTGCCGATTTCATTTTTGAGGCCGTTATCCGCTTCGTTTTCAATCGCGGTGCGAGATTGTTTTTGTGTCATGCCGGGTTCAAAACCACCACCTTGAATCATGAAGCCATTGATTACACGGTGGAAAATAACGCCATTGTAAAAACCTGATGTCACATAGTCTTCGAAGTTTTTCGCAGATTTTGGCGCTTTTTCGTAATCCAGTTCAACGTGAATGTCACCGTGATTTGTGTGTAGAATGATCATTTAAGATTCCTTGTTTAATTAATAGTAAAGTGTTGTTTATCTAATCAATGTTGAGCATTTTATGTGTTTGTAAGCTCAGACGCCACCTTGGATGCGATAAACAATAGTGCAAAGTGGCTTGTTGGGTGTCTATGAGCGGAATTTGATCAGCTGTTAAGTGACTTTGATCCATTGGTTGTAAGTAAAAATGCGAAAAATCCAATGTTTCAAATAACTCTGGCGAGATATGTGACTGCGGATACACCAACTTGAGCTCATCTCCTTTGGTGACTATCAAAGGCTTGGCGGTTTTTGGGCTAACACATATCCAATCAATCCCTTGCGGTAATGCCATTGTGCCATTTGTTTCAATTGCGATGGTATAACCGTGTCGCTTCATTTCAGCAATCAACTCGGTATCCAGCTGAAGTGCGGGCTCACCGCCCGTAAAAACAACGTATTTATGTCCTTGGTTTTCAGGCCAAAGAGCATCGATATGGGAGCGTAATTGTTCGGCGGTGTTAAATTTTCCGCCATGCTGCCCGTCTGTACCAATAAAATCGGTGTCACAGAATTGACATTCGGATTTTGCGCGCGTTTTTTCAAGACCAGACCATAGATTGCAGCCGGTAAAACGACAAAATAGAGCAGGGCGTCCAGCATGCGCACCTTCGCCTTGTAACGAATAAAAGGCTTCTTTAATAGAATACATTTGGTTATACCTATTACATACTGACAAGCAGCATCTCGAAAAACAGTCGAGGTAAGGGTGATAACTTTAGTTGATAATTTAATCGCCAAACTGGGAATTTGTGGAACAAAAACCAATCGGCACTAAAACAAACACACTAAAATCAGGAATAATTCTTTGTCTAGCTTCTTGTTTAAGCTTCGTAGTCCAGTGGATCCGTTTGGCCTTGTTCTGCAAACGCTTCTAAACGTTCGTAGCAAGCACCACATTTGCCACAAGATTTTTCCCGTCCATTATAACATGTCCATGTATTGGCATAGTTAAGATTCATAGCCAATCCGGCTTTTAAAATCTCGCCTTTCGATGAATGCAAAAACGGTGTGACGATTTCCACCGATTGATAGTTGGCTATTTTAGATACCGCGTTCATGGCTTCCACAAATTCTGGACGGCAATCAGGATAGATATGATGATCGCCAGAGTGCGCACCGTAATAGACTTTGCCTGCTTCTAATGAAACGGCATAGGCAATTGCCATAGAAAGCAGAACCATATTGCGATTGGGTACGACCGTAGACTTCATGTTGTCGTCTTCGTAATGGCCTTCTGGAATCTCAGTATCGCTGGTCAAAGAAGAGTTTGCCATTAAGCTATTAATGGCAGTGATATCGACCACTTTATGGGAAATGCCCAATTCACGACAAACCTTTGTGGCCACGTCCAGTTCTTTGCTGTGCTTTTGCCCATAGTTAAAAGACAAAGCGTACACATCCATCCCGTTCTGAATGGCGGTATTCAGAACCGTGAAGGAATCCATGCCTCCTGAATACACAACGACGGCTTTTTCAGACATCTTTATTGATCCTCGAATTAGACTTTATTAGGCATCCTGTAAATGATGTCCAATAAAGGGTGGGTTAATAAGGCGCGAAGTATAGCAGAGGCCTGAGGGTTCAAACTAGAAATCTAAGAGGAAACAAGCCTGGTTAACCATGGTAGATTTTGTGACTTTGGCTGGTTTAATGGGGAAGATTGCACTATTGATTTTTATGTAGGGCCAAGAATAAGCGGTTGTTTTTGGAAAGCTTGGCTTTTAGGTGTTTCTCTATAGCATCAGCGGCATACTGTTTTGGTTGTGTTAAGGTCTTTTGTGCCATGAAATGCGGATTTTCCTTATAAAAAAGAGAAAAAGGCCGAAAAGATTTTCCCCTCAATATCCCATGCAAACCTAAATGCTATATACTTGCCGATCAAAGTAACAATATTGTTAGAACAACACTTATCGGGACTTACATCAAACATGTCAGAAACGTCTAAACCAGGTAATTTCATTACCCAAATCATTGATAAAGATAACGAATCAGGCAAGCATGGCGGTAAGGTTCTTACGCGCTTTCCACCTGAGCCAAATGGCTACTTACACATTGGTCATGCGAAATCCATTTGTCTTAACTTTGGCTTAGCGCAGCGTTACAACGGTCAATGCAATCTACGTTTTGATGACACCAACCCTGAAAAGGAAAGTGTTGAATACATAGAATCTATTAAACGCGATGTGGAATGGCTTGGTTTCGAATGGAGTGGTGAGCCCAAGTTTGCCTCTGACTACTTCGACGAGTTATTCGATTTTGCGGTTCAGCTTATTCAGCTTGGTAAGGCTTATGCTTGCGAGCTCAATGCTGAACAAATGCGCGAATACCGTGGCACGCTGAAAGAGCCAGGCAAGAACAGCCCATTCCGCGATCGTACCGTTGAGGAAAACATGGCTATTTTTATGGACATGAAGAACGGTAAATACAAAGATGGCGAAGTGGTTTTACGTGCCAAAATTGATATGGCCAGCCCAAACATCAATATGCGCGATCCGATTATTTATCGTGTTCGTCATGTTCACCATCACCAAACCGGTGACAAGTGGTGCGTTTACCCAATGTATGACTTTACACATTGCTTATCTGATGCATTGGAAAATATTACGCATTCTGTTTGTACGCTAGAGTTCCAAGATCATCGTCCATTGTATGATTGGGTGTTGGAAACCTTAAATACGGCTCATCCACAGCAGATTGAATTTGCGCGTCTGAACTTAAATTACACTGTGACGAGTAAGCGTAAACTTAAGCAGCTAGTGGATGAAAAGCACGTTCATGGTTGGGATGATCCTCGTATGCCAACTATCTCGGGCTTGCGCCGTCGTGGTTACACGGCGTTGTCTATCCGCAATTTTTGTGAGCGTATTGGTGTGACTAAGTCTGACGGTATTGTGGATGTTGGTATGCTAGAACACGCTATTCGTGAAGATTTGGATGCGAGTGCGAATCGTGTCATGGTGGTGTTAAATCCTATTAAGGTAACCTTGACTAACTACCCAGCTGACAAAGAAGAAATCTTCACAGTGAGTAATCATCCTAAAAACGAAGAAGCGGGCACGCGTGAAGTGCCGTTCAGCAAAGAGCTGTATATCGATGCAGCGGATTTTGCTGAAGTGCCGCCTCGTAAATGGAAACGTCTAACGCTGGATGGCGCGGTTCGTCTTCGTGGTGGTTACGTCATTACCTGTGATGAAGCAATTAAAAACGAAGCTGGCGACGTTGTTGAGCTGCTATGTCGCTACGATGAAAATACCCTTGGGGTGAATCCGCAAGATTATAAGCCAAATGGTGTGATTCATTGGGTAAGTGCGAAACATGCCGTTGATGCGACGGTGAATCTTTATGATCGTTTGTTCGTGAATGAAGCGCCAGATGCGAATTATGAAGATAAAAGCTTCCTAGACTTCATTAATCCAGATTCTTTGGCTGTGTTGACCAATGCCAAAGTCGAACCCTCTTTGTTGGTGTCTGACAAAGGTCAAGGCTTCCAGTTTGAACGAGAAGGTTACTTCTGTCGCGACTTAAAAGAAGAGGGCATGGTATTTAACCGCACGGTAACGTTACGTGATTCTTGGGCGAAAATTGAAGCAAAAGGAAATTAAGCGCATGTTGAAGATTTACAACACCCTGAGTGGGAAGAAAGAAATTTTCAAACCCATTGTGGAAGGCAAAGTGGGTATGTATGTCTGCGGTAACACTGTGTATGACTTCTGTCACATCGGTCACGCACGTGCGATGATTTCGTTTGATGTTATCTCACGTTTTATTCGACATCTTGGTTATGAACTGAATTATGTTCGTAACATTACCGATGTTGACGATAAGATCATCAAGCGCGCGGAAGAAAATAACGAGTCTACACAGTCTTTGACTGAACGTATGATTGCGGCCCAGCGTGAAGACGAATTGCGTCTCGGTAATAAAATGCCGGATCGTGAGCCAAAAGCGACGGAGTTTATGCAGAAAATTATCGATATGGTGCAAATCCTTATCGATAAAGGGTTTGCTTATCAAGGCACTTCGGGTGACGTTTATTATCGCGCCACCAAATTCAAAGATTACGGTAAATTAAATAATCGTAAGTTAGAGGATATGTTGGCTGGTGCACGTATTGATGTTGAAGTAGCCAAAGAACATCCTGCAGACTTTGTGTTGTGGAAGCAAGCAAAGCCCGGTGAGGTATCTTGGTCTTCTCCATGGGGGGAGGGGCGTCCTGGTTGGCATATTGAGTGTTCTGCCATGTCGACGAACTGCCTTGGTAGTCATTTCGATATTCATGGTGGCGGACCGGATCTGAAGTTTCCGCATCATGAAAATGAAATTGCTCAGTCAGAAGCGGCAACAGGTAAAGAGTATGTTAACTACTGGATGCACTGTGGTGCAGTTCGTGTTAACAACGAAAAGATGTCCAAATCTTTGGGTAACTTTTTCACGGTACGTGATGTGTTGGCGAAGTTTAACCCTGAAGTGGTTCGCTATTTGATGGTGTCTAGTCAATATCGCAGTGCCATTGATTATTCTGATCAAAGTTTGCAGGATGCGAAAGTAGCGCTGGAGCGTCTTTACACCGCATTACGTCAACAATCCATTGCCGAATCTTATGAGCCGACCGAGTTTACGGCGCGGTTTGAAGAGGCAATGAAAGACGATTTCAATACGGCTGTCGCGGTATCGGTTTTATTTGAATTGGTTCGAGAGTTGAATAAAGCGAAGGCTGAGGAAACTCACCGAGCGCCATTGTTGGCGGCAGAGTTGCGTGCTTTGGCAGAACTTATGGGGTTGTTATACCAAGACCCAGAGTACTTTTTGCAAAATAGTACGGTATCCGACGGCTTGGATGAAGCGAGAATACAGGCTTTGATCGACGAAAGAGCGCAAGCTCGCAAGGATAAAAACTTTGCGCGCAGCGATGAAATTCGTGATGAATTAGCCAGTCAGGGGATTGAGCTTTTAGACAGTCGTGAAGGAACTACGTGGACCAGAAGTTAAGTGAAATTTCGCCAAAGTAGATGAAAAAGAGTCAGCTAAAATAGATAAAAAGGCGATGATATCATCGCCTTTTTATTGCATTGTTGTGTTGAATTAATCTTTCACAACTTTGACGGCCAATACGTCACAGGGTGCGCCATGAAGGACACCGTTGGCGGTCGATCCCAATAAAAGTGCTAGACCATGGCGACCATGACTTCCTACCACGATAAGATCGACTCTTTTTTCTTCGGCAATGCGGTGTATTTCACTTTCTATGCCGCCTTGAGAGATGCAGCTTTCTCGAACAGGAACATCCAATTGGGCTTCTAAGATGGCAATACGTTCTTTAGCGGTTTCTTGTAGCTGGGCTTGAATGTCTGTTATGTCGATTGGTACATCACCGCCGTAGGCATAATTAAGTGATTCAATGACGTGGAGTATGGTCAGTTCAGCGCCTGTTGCTTTACATAAGGCGACGGCTTTATTGGCCACCTTGATACTCTCATCCGTTAGGTCAACAGCAAGTAGAATTCTGTTATACATCATAGAACACCTCCAAAAAATTGGCTTGATTAACTTATTTTAGTTGAAAACTAGAGAGACATGAAAATATGACTGCTCTTATTGTTATTTTTATTACGTTATCATTAATGGGCTCTGCATTATGGATTATGCCGCCCAAAAAAGAGCGTCAGCGCATGGCGTTACGCATGCATGCTCGAAAACTTGGCCTTACTGTTCAGCTTACATCAATTGATCTTCCTGACAAGTGGGATAAGACAACCAATCGACAAAAAACAGTTGCTTATTCTTTTTATCGCTTAAAGCCGGTTGTTTCTTTGCCAGAGCAGCTTTTGTTATTGCCATTTGAGGTTTGGAAATATCACCCTGTGGCGGATGGGTGGTGGTCTAGTGAGTTATTTGAGTTTGATCTGTCGTCCAAACGCATCTTAGAACGCTATGGGCGCTTACTTACGGCTATAAAAATCACACCAGAGTGCGTCACATTTTATTGGCAAGAGGCTGCAGACCAAGAGTCATTAGACGAACTGGCAAAGCTGCTTTTCTCTCTGGTAGAGTTGAAAAACGTCACCGTATAGTGGCGTAATGGTAGTGCTTGCTGGTGTTTGACTAGGTCTTTTGATTAGTGTCTAGATTGTGTAGCAGCTCGCTCAGCACTTCCTCTGGGTTGTCGCTGTCTTTTATTGCTTCAAGTTTGGGTGATAAAATCTGTCGAATTCTGTCTGTGACAAAATTTTTCAATGTGTTTTTTTCTGGTCGCTCTGTCGCATCCGATTTAAGATGCGACAGAATGACGCCATAGAGTGTTTGTGCAACACGCATATCACCACTGGCAAAATTTTTATTGGCTTGAACTATTTGGCGATTCAATTGAATCCATAGGTTGAGCCAGCGCAAATATTCGTAACATGCTTGGTAATGGGAGTGGCTGATGCGGCCTTTGCGGCGAAGATAGAGCAGCATTTTGGCCAGTTTGGTTAGGCGTTCTCTGTAATTGGTTTTTTCCTGGAAACTGAACAAATCGGGTTCCGGATTAAACACAAGTGGATCATTGTTACGATTTTCTTCAGCCGTGGCGATGCGGATTTCTATTTTCTCTGGGTCGTCTGAATATTGCAGAAGCTCGCGAAGTGTGTCTAGATAGAAGTCATAAAGCACATCCGTCGCGATGGTGTCTGTGTTAATATCTTTTAAACCGCGGATGTGTTGCTCGGCGCGATCGGCTCGGTTGGAAAGTTGCAGTTGTTTTATGCGCCGTTGTGTAATTTCTTTTTCTTTTTGGTGTGCGCGTGATCCAATGACCACAGACAAAAGTACAATGATGATCAAAAATGCAATTGTTAATATTTGAAGGGTAGCCATGATTGTCCTTAAGCAATGAATTCAGTATGTTAAATAAGAAATACTAAGTTCAGCAAGATTTAATGTGAAACAATACAGGGATCGCTTGTCATATAAAAGGTGTTTGCTTAATATCAGCGCCCCTAGAGATGAAACTTCGTGCAACGTGGATTTGCAGACCTACTTTATTAAAAGGCTTACACAGTTCAATGGGAAAATCACTGGTTATCGTGGAATCGCCGGCTAAGGCGAAAACCATCAATAAATACCTGGGCAACGACTTTATTGTGAAATCGAGTGTAGGACACATTCGAGATTTGCCAACAGGTACAACTGCCACCTCTACGCCTCAAGAACGCGCAAAGCAAGCCGCTTTGACGCGCAAGATGAGTCCAGAAGAAAAACTTGAGTATAAAAGTAGTAAATCACGTCAGCAGTTAATTTCTCGAATGGGTGTGGATCCAGAACACAACTGGAAAGCACACTATGAAATTTTGCCGGGCAAAGAAAAAGTTGTCGATGAATTAAAACGTCTGGCTAAAAATGCTGACACCATCTATCTTGCAACCGACTTGGATAGAGAGGGAGAGGCCATTGCTTGGCATTTGCGCGAAGCCATTGGCGGTGATGACAGTCGTTACAAGCGTGTGGTGTTTAACGAAATTACCAAAAAGGCGATTAAAGCAGCATTCGAAACGCCATCTGAATTGGATATGAACCGTGTTAATGCCCAACAAGCACGTCGTTTCTTAGATCGTGTGGTTGGTTTTATGGTGTCGCCATTGCTTTGGGCGAAGGTGGCAAGAGGTTTGTCTGCTGGTCGCGTACAGTCCGTGGCTGTACGCCTGATCGTAGAACGTGAAAAAGAGATTCGTGCCTTTGTCCCAGATGAGTTTTGGGAACTCGACGCGATGTTAGCAACGCCTTCGAAAGAGGTGATTAAGTTCGAAGCGGCGAAATATCAAGATAAAGAATATCGTCCTGTTAACAAGGCGCAATCTGACGAGCATGTTGCGCGTTTGAGCGATGCTAAATATCTTGTTAGCAGTCGAGAAGACAAGCCAACTAGCAGTAAACCTTCCGCACCTTTCATTACGTCTACGCTACAGCAAGCGGCCAGCACGCGTTTAGGCTATGGCGTTAAAAAGACCATGATGCTTGCTCAGCGCTTGTATGAAGGCGGTTATATCACCTACATGCGAACTGACTCGACAAACTTGAGTGTCGATGCTGTGGAGGCGCTAAGAGGCTATATACTGTCTAATTTTGGTGAGGCATATTTGCCTGAAGAGCCAATTCGTTACAGCAGCAAAGAAGGTGCGCAAGAGGCCCATGAGGCCATTCGACCTTCTGATGTGACGGTCCGTGTTGATGATTTGCAGGGCATGGAAAAAGACGCGCATCGTTTGTATGACTTAATTCGCAGTCAGTTTATGGCGTGTCAGATGACGCCAGCGGAATATACGTCAACGACTATTACGGTTACCTCTGGCGATTATGAATTTAAGGCCAAAGGACGTATCTTACGTTTTGATGGTTATACTCGTGCTATGCATACGGTGGCAAAAAAAGGAGAAGACAATATTTTACCTGATGTTGGTCAGGGAGAATATTTGGTCCTTAAAGAGCTGTTGCCTGAGCAACACTTTACCAAACCTGTCGCGCGATTCAGTGAAGCCAGCTTGGTTAAAGAGTTGGAGAAGCGAGGTATTGGTCGACCTTCAACGTACGCTTCTATTATTTCTACTATCCAAGATCGTGGCTATGTGCGAGTAGAAAATCGTCGCTTTTACGCTGAAAAGATGGGTGATATTGTTACTGAGCGTTTGGTTGATAGCTTTAGTTCGTTGATGAATTTTAGTTTTACGGCACAAATGGAAGAGCAGCTGGATGATATTGCAGAAGGGCATAAAGATTGGATTAAAACGCTGAATGCATTTTATAAAGATTTTAGCTCTGTATTGGCCAAAGCGGAATCGCCTGATGGTGGGATGATGCTGAACGAGCCTACTCCGACTGATATTGAGTGTCCAACTTGTTCTCGTCCTATGCAAATTCGTACCGCCAGTACTGGCGTGTTTATGTCTTGTTCTGGATACGCGCTGCCACCAAAAGAACGCTGTAAAGCAACAATTAACCTGATACGTGGCGATGAAGCGATTGCCGTGGATGATGAAGAGGCGGAATCAAAGGCTCTTATCAATAAGCATCGCTGTAAAATTTGCGGTTCGGCCATGGACAGTTACTTAATGGACGAGCATCGCAAGTTGCATGTTTGTGGTAATAATCCGGCGTGTTCGGGTTATGAAGTGGAAACGGGTGCATTCAAAATAAAAGGCTATGATGGTCCAACACTGGAATGTGATAAATGTGGATCAGAAATGCAGCTTAAAACGGGGCGTTTTGGTAAGTATTTTGGGTGCACTAATGACGCATGCAAAAATACTCGCAAACTACTGAAGAGTGGCGAAGCCGCGCCGCCGAAGATGGATCCTGTTCCTATGCCAGATCTTGCTTGTCAGAATGTAGAAGATCATTACGTACTTCGTGATGGCGCAACGGGATTGTTCTTGGCGGCCAGTCAATTTCCACGTAAGCGTGAAACGCGTGCTCCATTGGTAGAAGAGTTGCTTCCTTACATGGATCAAATTGATCCTAAATATCACTTTTTTGCCGATGCGCCAAAAAAAGATCCTGAAGGTCGGCCTGCCATTATTCGTTACAGTCGTAAGACAAAAGAGCAGTATGTGATGACGGAAGAAGAAGGTAAGCCAACGGGCTGGAAGGCATTTTACGTTGGCTCTAAATGGGTGATTGAAGAAGGTAAGAAAAAATGAGTGGTGTCACCCTAGCGAGCCTGACGAATCAAAAGCTGGATACGGCGAGACGTTTTATCCAGCAAAGTCAAATCAGTGAAGAGGCATGGCTGAATGTTGGTCTTGAAAGTTCGGCCATTTTTCAATTAAGAAGTGCATTGAATGGTTTGTTAAAAGAAGTGTCGACGGCTTATTCTTTATCGGGTTCTTTGGATGTGGCGAGTTTGCTGAAAGAAGCTGAAAAGAAACAGATCATGGTGCCCGTACTGGCTGAGTTAGCGGATCTATTTTCACGCTCTGAATCTTGGTGTTATCAGTTAAACCAAGCTTACTTAGTGCAGTTTGAGTGTCGAGCTTCCATGTCTTCATCAGTTCAGAGTGATAATTTGATTGGTCGTGGTAGTGATAACGGGGCGTCTGTGAGTTTGTATTTGACCAAGTTGGTCGAGCTGGTTTTGCGTTTTAGAGAAGAGTCATCAGAGTATTGAATATGAAAGAATCCTACCTAGAAATTGTTGAGCTGGAGAATGGTGATATCGTACTTCGTCCAGCCAGCGAGGATGGTGAGGAAACCGTTCCTTTGGCGATATTGCAGATTCCAGATGACACTCGGTCTTATCTGAAAAATCGTTATTTTGAGCTGGCAAAGTGCATGTTTCATGCAGGTATAGACTTTGTTTATTCAGAAGATACTTTTTTTGATGAAGATTCAGATTGTCTTGATGATGAAGAGTTCCGACCCAAAATCTTGCATTAATCTGTGAGCGGATGTGAACACGAATAAAAAAGCGATGCCTAGGCTTCGCTTTTTTATTCGTGTGTTTTTTTGCCTGTACGCTGAAAAGTTTTTAAAGACCTTGACGGATGACGCCAACGGATAAACCTTCTATTGCAAAGTCTTCGCTTTCAAGATCAACGATGATGTCTGAGAACTCTTCATTTTCTGGAATAAGGCGAACAATTTTGCCATTTTGTTCGAAGCGTTTCACAGTGACTTCATCGCCGATGCGTGCAACCACTATTTGCCCATTTCGAACGGCAGTTGTTTTGTGAACCGCCAGTAGGTCGCCTTCCATAATGCCGATGTTTTTCATGCTGGTTCCAGACACAGATAAAAAGTAGTCAGCTTGTGGTGAAAACATATCAGCAGGTATGTTCACGTGCGAGGCGATGTTTTCTTGTGCCAAAATAGGGTAACCTGCAGCGACTTTGCCAATGACAGGTAGGCCAAGGTCTTCTTTTAGGTCGTCATTAGAAGCCCGCTCAACTAAGCGTATCCCTCTTGAGGCGCCAGACAGCATCTCAATTGCGCCTTTTTTGCATAAGGCTTTGAGATGCTCTTCAGCCGCGTTGGGAGATTTAAACCCTAATCGGTGCGCTATTTCTGCTCTTGTTGGCGGAAACCCAGTTTCACCAATAAATTCGCGAATGGTTTCTAGTACGTCAGATTGTCTTTTGGTTAGTTTAATCATAAGTAGTCTGGTTGTTTATACAGTAACTGTTATTATATACAGCATTCTTAACGATACTCAATGATATAAATGCTTTCAGATGAACTAAAAACACAAATTCAACTCGCATACCGTGCTTCATTGGATGCGAAGTCGCATAAACCTAGGTCTGGACAGCGTCAAATGATTGCTGCGATCGCGCGAACCTTGGGTAACATCAATCGCGGCTCCGAAGGAGAGCGGTTGGGCGAAAAGCATGTTGCTGTGATTGAAGCGGGAACGGGGACGGGGAAAACCTTGTCGTATTGCCTTGCGGCGATTCCAATTGCAAAAGCGAGAGGGCTGAAATTAATCATTTCTACTGCGACTGTGGCGCTGCAAGAGCAAATCTTACATAAAGAGTTGCCAGATCTTCTTGAGCACACTCAGCTTAGTTTTAAATACACGCTCGCCAAGGGGCGGGGGCGTTATCTGTGTCTGAATAATTTAGAAGGCTTTCTCAATTCTGAAGAGCAAGCGATGGACGATATGTTCGCGGGTCTTTTTGAGCAACATCTTCATTCCGATGATATCAACACCGTACTTTATCAGGAAATGGACACGGCTTTGCAGAAAGGCGAGTGGGACGGCGATAAAGATAACTGGGCGGGTATCGTGCGTGATCAAGATTGGCGGCGTTTGACCACCGATCATCAACAATGTACGAATCGAAATTGTGCAAATTATTCCGCTTGTCCTTTCTTTAAGGCGCGAGCAGAGATCGAGGTGGCTGATGTAATTGTTGCCAACCACGATTTGGTGTTGGCCGATTTGTCATTGGGCGGTGGCGCTATCTTAACACCGCCAAAAGACACGATATATGTGTTTGATGAAGGCCATCATTTACCGGATAAGGCGATTGGGCATTTTCGACATGAAGTGCGTTTACAACAAAGTATTACTTGGTTGCGTCAGCTAGAGAAAAACTTGGTGAATTTAAAACAAGAGCTTACCGATGATGTCAGCGTGACTGGGCAGCTCTTGTTAAAAATCCCGCAGCAAATCCAAAGCATAGTGAACTTTATTCAATATGCGCAGCAAGGTTTAGCGCCTTATATTCAGGGTTTGGGCTTGGATCAAGATAACAATCAGCACCGCTTCGAGTTTGGTCAGATTCCAGACGAGTTGCGTCAATTGGCTTACAGTTTACAAACCTCTTATCAAAAATTATTCAACAATATTGAAAGCATTCAGGATGAATGTAAGAAGACGAAGCAAAATGAAGGCATGGGAGTGACGCCTGAAACCGCCGAAACGTGGCAACCTATTTTAGGCGTTATTCTTGGTCGCTTAGAGCAGTGTATTGGTTTATGGCGCTTATACTCTGCCGTGGATGATCAGAATTTCCCACCTAATGCCCGCTGGCTGCTGCTATCGGGGCAGGGAATGGAGCAAGATATTGAACTGGGTGGTTCGCCTATTCTTGCTGCGAATACGTTGAGGCAGCAATTGTGGGATAAATGTTTTGGTGCGGTGGTGACTTCTGCTACGTTAACCGCATTGAATCAGTTTCACCGTTTTAATATGCGCTCTGGTGTGCCTTATGAGAGTGAATATTTGCGGGTATTGAGTCCATTTGATTTTCAAAAAAATGGTTTGCTGGTTGTGCCCAATATGGTGAATGAGCCCAATCGTGTTGAACAGCATACGGCTGAGATCATTGCCTACTTAAATGAGCATGTAGAAGTAGAAAAGGGCAGCCTAGCTCTTTTTTCCTCTCGTCGGCAAATGGAAGAAGTTGCTCAGTCTTTGTCTGCCAAGTTGCAAGAAATCTTGTTAATGCAGGGCGAACAATCTAAGCGTGTTATTTTGGATTCTCACAAAGCACGCATTGATGAGGGAAAAGGCAGCTTGTTGCTCGGATTGGCAAGTTTCGCCGAGGGTGTAGATTTGCCAGGAAAGTACTTAACTTGTGTGTATATTGCGAAGATACCTTTTGCGGTGCCCGACGATCCTGTTGAAGCAACGTTGGCCGAATGGATTCAGAAGCGTGGTGGAAATCCATTTATGGAGATTACTATTCCGGATGCGTCACTGCGTTTAGTTCAAGCCACAGGTCGATTACTCAGAAGCGAACAGGATTCTGGCGAAATTCATATTTTAGATAAGCGATTGCGAACAAAACGTTATGGCTCGCAGTTAATTAATAGCTTGCCGCCGTATCGTTACCAATAGCGAGAACAAAGCGTAAGCAAGGGGTGATAAAGCTTTACCAATTAGGTACACTCTTTGCAAAGATCATTAACCTCAAAACATAGAAGCGTAAAGATTCCAATATGGAAAACCAAATTCAAGAAGCACCATCAGAAAATAGCACTAAACCAAAACGTACCCGTCGCCCAAATAAGCGACCAAAAAATAATGATGACGCTTTAAATGCGGTTCAAGCCAATGCTCAAGTCAATGAAGAGGCGCCATCCACTGGCCGTGCACAAAATTCAATTTGGTCCATAGAGGATTTTCCAGTTGCTAAGGTAGAAGGAAAATTGCGCTTTCATGATTTGAATCTACCAGATCGCGTGATTAAGTCTATTGCGGAAATGGGGTTTGAGTATTGCAGTGAAATTCAAGCTGAAACCTTGCCTATGACCTTACTGGGTTATGACATCATTGGTCAAGCGCAAACAGGAACGGGTAAGACTGCCGCGTTCTTAATCGCGATGATCAGTGATTTTCTGGATTATCCTCTTGAAGAGAAACGTCCCAATAACTTTGCCCGTGGTTTGATTATCGCACCAACTCGTGAATTGGCTATTCAGATCGCAGATGAAGCCATTAAGCTAACGTCCAATTGTCACCTAAATGTTGTGACATTGGTGGGTGGGTTAAGCTACGAGAAACAAAAAATTGCTCTGGAAACAGAGAATGTAGACATTTTGGTCGCAACGCCAGGTCGCTTATTGGACTTTGCTCGTAGCCGAAAAGTGCAATTAGGCAAAGTAGAGTGTTTGGTTCTTGATGAGGCTGACCGTATGCTCTCTATGGGATTCATTCCTGATGTGAAAAGTATTATTCGCATGACGCCTCATAAAGAATTAAGGCAAACCATGTTGTTCAGCGCTACTTTCCCGAAAGATATTCAAGCGCTTGCGCAGCAGTGGACGTATTTTCCAAAAGAGGTCTCTGTTGTACCAAAGGAAGCGACTAACCAAAATATTGATCAGGTCATTTATACGGTGGAAGCCGATCAAAAATGGCCCGTTTTGAAGCAGCTAATTAATGAGAACGGTGGACAACGTACGATTATTTTTGCAAATCGTCGTGACGAAACGCGTGATTTGTACGAGCGTCTTCGTAAAGCCAATATTAACTGTGCGATTTTATCTGGCGAAGTGGCCCAAGACAAACGCGTTAAGACATTGAATAACTTCAAAGAAGGCATTATTCAAGTGTTGGTGGCAACGGATGTCGCAGGACGTGGTATTCATGTTGATAACGTGGAGCTTGTTGTAAATTATTCATTGCCTGAAGATCCTGAGGATTATGTGCATCGTATAGGTCGTACTGGCCGCGGTGGTGAAACAGGCAAGTCTGTCAGCTTTGCGAGCGAAGATGATGCTTTCATGATTCCTGAAATCGAAAGGGTTGTGGGTGAAAGTATCCGTTGTGAATACATGGTTGATACTTCGCTATAAAGATCGCTTAATTTTTAAGTGAGATAAAATGAATTTAGAGCACCATTTTGCCAGTCTGGGTGAGGCGTTTTCTTCGAAGACCCTTGTTCAGCCACTTCTTGAGCAGCGTTTGGTAGAGTTTAACCAATCGCTCGCTTCTTTTCTGTCTATTGATATTAAATCCACCGAAACAAAACGCATTCTGAGTGGCGAAGACGCTTTGCCACTCAGTCTAAGTATGGTTTACGCGGGGCATCAGTTTGGCGGTTTTTCACCTCAGTTGGGGGACGGTCGTGGCGTTTTGCTCGGCGAAGTTCGCGGCCAAGATGGTCTTCTTTATGATTTGCATATGAAAGGGGCGGGGCCGACGCCTTATTCTCGACGCGGTGATGGTCGGGCTGTTTTGCGTTCTTGTATCCGTGAGTATTTAGCCAGTGAAGCAATGACGGCTCTTTCCATTCCTTCTTCACGTGCTTTGGCGCTTTACGATAGTAGGGAAGCGGTGTATCGAGAAACTCCTGAGGCGGGGGCCATGTTGCTTAGAGTGGCGCAAGGTCACATCCGTTTTGGTCACTTTGAATACTTTTTCTACCAAGGCAAGCAGGCGCAGCTGGATCAGCTTATCGATTATTGTCTCAAGTACTATTACCCAGAGTGCTTGGCAACCGAGTCGCCGTTAGAAAGCATGTTGATAGAAGTGGTAAAGCGCACGGCTAGAATAATGGCGAAATGGCAATCTGTTGGTTTTCAGCATGGTGTGATGAACACAGATAATTTTTCGTTCACTGGAGAAACGATTGATTACGGCCCCTATGGTTTTATGGAGGATTATGAACCAGATTGGATCTGTAATCATTCTGATCATGAGGGGCGTTATGCCTTTTCTCGACAGCCGGGTGTTGGTTTGTGGAATCTGAATTGCTTAATGCGATGTTTTTCCAAGCACCTTGAGCGAGATCAGCTTGTTGCTATTTTGCAATGCTATGAACCAGAGTTGCAATCTCATTATGATGTTTTAATGATGGGTAAAATGGGCTTGTGTTCAGCGCAAGATGTTCATGTTTTATTGCCGCCATTATTGTCAATATTGGCATCGGAAAAGATGGATTACACCGTGTTTTTTCGTTTATTGAGTCATCTAGACCGGAGTGATTTTTCGCTTTTATTGGACGAGGTGATCGATCGAGATAGGTTGTCTGCATGGTTGGGGCGCTATGCAGAAGCTCGCATCAAAAATGAATTAACATGGTCTCAAGTGAGTGCTTCCATGTTAGCCGTTAATCCAAAGTTTATACTGAGAAATTATTTGGCTCATGATGCGATTCTTGCCGCTGAGCGTGGTGATTATCTACCATTTCGGCGTTTGTTGAACGTGCTCACTCATCCTTTTGATGAGCATTCAGAATCCGATATTCTGGCGCAAAGAGCGCCAGAATGGGGGAAATCATTAGAAGTTAGTTGTTCGTCTTAGTCTCGTTCGTTTTTACATAGTTAGACGATATTTTTAAAGAGAAGCAGTCATTATGAAGCATTCTGTATGTGTATTAGGTGGGGGTAGTTTTGGTACCGCTTTGGCGAACATTATGGCCAAAAATGGTCATCAGGTAAGCCAGTGGATGCGAAATGAAGAGCAGGTTGAAGAGATCAACCTGACAGGTTTGAACAGTCGCTATTTGCCTAATGCGCCATTACACCGTGAGTTGTTGGCAACCAGCAATTTAGAACAGGCAATACGGGACAGTGATACGGTATTTGTATCAATACCCTCCAAATCTTTTGAGCAAGTAGTGCAGCGTATTGAGCCATTGTTGACGGCAGATAAAATATTAATTAGCACAACGAAAGGATTTAATCCAAATCGTTTTGAACTTATGAGTGATGTTTTGCGTCGAAACCCTGTGACGCAAAAAATTGGGGTGCTGAGCGGACCAAATTTAGCGAAAGAAATAGCGGCAGGTCAAATGACTGGGACGGTTATTGCTAGTGCAGATGACCAAGTTCGTCGCCGAGTGATTGAGTTGCTTAAATCACCCACTTTTCGTGTTTATGAAAATAAAGACAGTAAAGGGGTTGAGCTGGCAGGTGCTCTAAAAAATATCTATGCGATCGTGTGTGGCCTTGCTAAGGCGCTTAATGTGGGCGAGAACACCATGTCGATGATTATGACTCGAAGTCTGGCCGAGATGAGTCGGTTTGCTGTGCATTTTGGTGCCAATCCGATGACATTTCTTGGTTTGGCTGGGATGGGCGATTTAATAGCCACGTGCACTTCGCCTCTGAGTCGAAATTATCGAGTGGGTTTTGCTATTGGTTCAGGTCAAAATTTAGACGACGCAATTGGCGGAATTGGCGAAGTTGCTGAGGGGGTGAATACCTTGAAAATGGTGGTTGATGAGGCTCATAAGCATGGTTTGTACATGCCACTTGCAGAAGGCTTGTCTAAATTATTGTTTGAAAATGCCCAACTGGAGTCATTGATAGGTTCGATGATGACGGGTGAGCAAAAATGGGATGTCGAATTTGCGACGAATGAGGAGAACGACAATGTCTAAGCCTGGTTATGTGGATCAAGGTTTTTGGTTTCGAGTGATTTTTATGTTGCTGTATTGGGTGGTATTAAATATCGCTGTGACAGTGTTTGGTGTTTTGCTGGTACTGGTGAGTTTGGTGAAATTAGGTTCAAAACATGAGCCTCTCATGCTGTCTTCATGGCTAAAAAGCGTAACGGCCTTTATTGGTCAGATATTTTCTTTCTTGTCTTTTCAGTCCGAAGAAAAACCTTTTCCTTTTCAGCCTTGGCCTTCGGATGGTGTGGATGACAACGCTTAAACGCCTTTATGTTTTGCGCCACGGTAATGCTCAGCCCTATGGTTATGCTCATGACGAAAGTCGTGAGCTGACGGAACTTGGTGTGGCGGAAGTGAAGACGGTTGCTCAAGCATTTCGAGAGAAAGGTGAGAGGTTTGATGCGGTGTTTGTGAGTCCTTATGTTCGGGCTCAGCAGACGGCAAAGGTTTTTTTGGCAGCTTTAGATGGTGTGGTTGAGATAAAAAGCTGCCCATTGATTACCCCTGATGGTCGAAAAATCGATACAGCGCAATGGTTAAATGATCAGCCCTATCGCTCTATTTTACTGGTGACTCACCAGCCTTTCGCCCATCAGTTTGTGGATTATCTGGTTGACCAGCCTTTGCCAATGAATTTCGCCATGACAACAGGCGCCTTAGCGTCGATTGAAGGAGAATTCTTTGCGGCAGCATGCTGCCAATTTCGTTGGTGTGTTTCTCCATCATGAGTTATTGAATCAAATCTTATGGATCGGTAAAAAGCATATATGGGAAATGAAATCGTTTATAAACTTGCGCACACTGAGATAGCGGGACTGCAGTGGTTGCCTAAAAATTCATCGGCTTTCAAGGTGCTTTCATTGCATGGTTGGCTCGATAATGCGGCGAGTTTTTCTAATCTATCTCCTCATTTGTCAGATTTCTCTCATATTGCGTTAGATCTGGCGGGCCATGGTGTGTCATTGCATCGCCCTGCAGGAAGTTTTTATCACTTGTGGGATTATGTCCTAGATGTGGTGTCTATTTTAAATCAGTCTAAGCAAAGTGTGTGGTTAATTGGGCATAGCATGGGTGGGGCCGTGGCGATGTTAGTTGCCGCGATTGCGCCTGATAAAGTGCGCGGTTTGATTGTGCTGGATAATATGGGGCCACTCACTGGAACGACAGCCGATCGTGTGGTGACGTTGCAAAGGGCCGTGAATAAAATGGTTAAGTTTCGTTTAGGCCGTGAGACCAGTTATCAAACGAAAGACGATATGGTGCTGGCGCGAATGGAAGGCTTTACTCAGCTCTCCAAAGAGGCTTCTAAAATATTAGTAGATCGTGGTGCGAAGCAAAATACAGATGGTACTTGGATATGGCGACATGATGGAAAACTGACTTTTCCGTCTCCTTTTCGTATGGATGAAGAGGGTGTTGAGGCTTTTATTCAAGAGATTAAGTGCCCTACTTTGGCCTTGGTTGCTAAAGATGGTATTTATCAAAATGACCATCATTTGGTCGAAAAACGTGCGGCTCAATTTCCTTGGATAAAGCTTAAATGGCTTGAAGGGAATCATCATTTTCATCTTGAGCCAGAAACTTGCTTTGCGGTGGCAACAGAAATTCAGCGTTTCATTGATCAAAATTAATGCGACAACCTTGTTAAATCAGTGTTGTATGGCGTTATTCATCCCTATATGGGTGAGAGGAAGGTTATATGCTTAAGTTACGTATGATGTCATTTTTTTCATTGGCTTTTTTCAGTGGCCTTTCTTTTGCTGGAATGTTGGGGATAGAGCCTTATCGAGAGGCCCAGTTGGTGAAAAGTAACTCACAAGCTGGTCAGTTTGTTGAAATACCGCTTGGTAAAATTAGTCGTGCGGGGAGTGGTTGGGAGCCGGAGCGTGTAGAACGCTTGGAGGGAGATTTTTTTTCATCACTTTATAAAATTCATCGTAATGCGGTTTTATCGGATGTCTATGGCCATTATCGTTCGCAGATGACAGTGGATGGGCGCACCGTGTTATTTGAGTGTGATAGCCGCAGTTGTGGTAGCAGTAATGCTTGGGCGAATAACTTTTTTGGTGACTATCTGTTGTACGGGCCAGATCAAAGTCAATTTCTGTTGGTGGTAAAAAATCCGCAGGATATTTACCAGGTTTTGTACATCAATCGACGTGGCGCAGGCGATGTTATGGTGCGCTTAGATGAAGTGAAATCAGCGCAAGTAAACGGAACGGAGTTCGATATTGTGGCGCAAATGGATGTTCAGGATATTCCTAGAATACGTCGCTTTGTTAGTGCGCTGCCGGCTGGTCAAACCTTGGTTGGTTTTGTGACGAGTCAAAAAACGGCTGGTTTGAGTGCGCTTGAGTCGGGTGATCAGCTTATTTCTGTGATGCAGGCTGGTTTGGGGGATAGATTTCAGGACAGGGTGCGTTTTGTTAATTTGGCGGATCTAGGGCGTGAATCGCTCGGTGTGAACCGTGTGTCCTTTGTTTATGTACGTCAATAGGGGTTATTGGTGAGCTCAAAAAAAACAGTTGCTCTTATATTGGGAAGTGGAGCCGCGCGTGGTCACGCACACATTGGAGTTATTCAAGCGATTGAAGAGCGCGGCTACGATATTATCAGTATTTCCGGTTGTTCTATTGGTGCCATAGTTGGCGGTGTTTTTGCCACAGGAAAATTGGCTGAGTACCGTGAGTGGGCTGAATCATTAGATAGGGTAAGTGTGCTGCGGTTGTTGGATATGTCATTCCTAAATGGGGGTTACATAAAGGGAGATCGTTTTTTTGAGAAGATTCAAAGCATGATAGGGACACCTGTTATTGAATCTTTGCCGATTGACTATACGTCTGTTGCTGTTGATTTATTGAATCAGAAAGAGTTTTGGTTTCAGCGAGGTGATTTGATCAGCGCGATGCGAGCATCGTCTGCCATTCCTTCTATTGTGTCTCCAGTGCCGTTAAACGGTAGGATGTATGTGGATGGGGGTGTCTTGAACCCATTACCTATTATCCCTTCTGTGCCCGCTGGCGCTGACTATATCATTGCTGTTGACTTGAATGGACCTGCAGAGGGTATGTTGGCGGATGTGGCTGATACGGGCTCTAGTGCGCCTGCTTGGTGGTTAAATGCGAAGGGCTTTTTTGCTAAAGAGAAAGAAGACGATTTAGAAGAGAAGCCTAAGTATTCGCCTGAAAATTGGGGACGCCTTCAGACAATAAATATGATGTTTGAGACCATGCAAGAATCTCTTACACAATACAAATTGGCTGGGTATCCACCTGACTTGCTTATTTCTGTGCCCAAAGATATTTCAGGTTTCTATGAGTTTTGGCGAGCGAAAGAGTTGATTGATTTTGGTTATGAAGTGGCCCTTAAGGCGATTGAAGGTTTGGAGTCACCAACGTCGAGTTATTTTTCATTCCCCAAAGGCTATTAATGCTCTTTGGCTAGCCTATTGGGTTGATGTTTCGCTCGCGTAACAGGCGTGATAGTGAAATTAACGGCAACCCAATAAGGCTGTTAGGGTCATCTCCTTCCATTTTTTCAAATAAGCAAATGCCTAGTCCTTCGCATTTAAAACTGCCAGCACAATCAAGTGGTTGCTCAATAGCTATATATCGGCGGATTTCATCGTGGGTGAGTGCTCTAAAGTAAACATGATACTCGCTTAGTGTGTACTGGTAGGATTCATCTTGTTGATTAAATACGCACAACCCTGTGAGGAAACTCACTTTTTTACCACTAAAACAGCTCAGTTGATTGATGGCATTTTCCTCCGTGTGAGGTTTGCCCAACATTTCATTGCCTAAAACAGCCACTTGGTCAGAGGTTATTATTAGGGCGTTGGAGGCTTTGTCTTGAAGAAGTCGCTCGCTGTGAACAGCGTGGGCTTTGGTAATGCTAAGGCGTTTTACCACATCAATGGCAGATTCATGACTGAATGGGGTCTCATCGATGTTAGGAGAGTGGCATTCAAAGGGGATTCCGAAGCGCTGTAGAAGCTCTTTACGGTAGGGTGAGGATGATCCTAAAATGAGTTGTGTTGGCATTGTTTTTAAATCGTTTTCAGAAAATGAGTCGGTATTTTACTTTTTTTTATTGGCAATGACGTAAAAAAGTGAAAAAAAACACTTTAAGAGCAGTTAGACTTTGACAAAATGGGTCCTTAGCAATATTATCCCCCGCCATGTTGAATGATACGTTACCTAAATATTTTGACCCTCGAAAATACGCTAGCAATGAGCAAGCGTTCGAAGGGTACGTGCCCCTTAATAAATTTAAGGAGCTTTGTGCTATATTAGCCTCTGATGAGGGTAATGCTTTTATTCATCTAGACTTTAGAGTTGATGAGGATAGGCGTTACATTGCTACTGGATTATTGACTGCTCAAGTACAAGTTGTTTGTCAGCGTTGTATGGGGGCCGTTGCACATGATCTGGCGTTAGATTTGTCTTTGGGATTTGTCTATGACGAAGAACATGCCAAAAATCTACCGAACAGTTACGATCCTGTTGTCATGACCGATGGTGAAGTAATTTTAGCAGATATGGTAGAGCAAGAAATTATACTTGCCTTGCCGATTGTCGCTTATCACGAAGAAAGTGGTTGCAACCCAACAGCTGTAAAGTATGCCTCGTCTACCGATGACGCACCGGATGACGAAAAACCGAATCCATTTAGTATATTGGCCCAATTAAAGGCCAAGTAAAGTTAGGAGCTCCAAAAATGGCAGTACAAAAAAGTAAAGTAACTCGTTCACGTCGCGGTCAGCGCCGTTCACACGATGCTTTGACTGGACCAACTCTTTCTGTAGAAAAGACTACTGGTGAAATTCACCGTCGTCACCATATTTCTGCTGATGGTTTTTACCGTGGTCGTCAAGTTATCACCCCTAAAGGTGAGTAACTAAGATACCCATGATCAGGGTAGCTTTAGACGCTATGGGCGGGGACTTAGGTCCCCGCATTGCATTTGATGGTGCAGTAGAGATTCTTTCTCGCCATAAAGATGTCGTCATTACTGTGTATTATTCCCCTCATTCTGGTTTGGATCTTCCTGAGCCTCATACCCGTCTGTCTTTAATTGCTTGTTCCGATGTGATTGATGGCGATGAAGAAATTGTTTTGTCGTTATTTCGTCGTCGTAATAGTACCCTTTATCAATCTTTAAATGCCTTGGTGGCTCGCTCCTCAGACGTTGTTGTAACTTTAGGTAATACCGGTGCTATGGTGGCTCTTGCTCGCCATCTATTGGGTGTGTTGCGGCCCAAGCTTTATCCTGCGTTAATCAGAGAGCTGTATTCTAATCCATTGAGATGTTTGGTGGATTTGGGTGCTAATGTTCATTGTCCGCCTTCGATGTTAGTTGGTTTTGCTGAGCTGGGTGCGGCTTATATTGAGGCATTGAGTAATGAAACGCCGAAGGTTGGTTTGTTAAATGTGGGGGTTGAAAGTTCTAAGGGAAGTGCCGTTATTCGCGAGACAAATAGGTTGTTGGTGAGTAAGGTGTGGCCGACTTATCTTGGCTATGCTGAAGGAACGGAGTTATTTGACGGGGAAAAAAATGTCATCGTATGTGATGGCATGGTTGGGAATGCGGTATTAAAAGCCTCTGAAGGTTTGCTTTCGTTTATGATGAACAAATTCAAGCAGGCAGAGGGGGTGTCTTCATTGTTTGAGACTTTTTACCAAACTGAGCGTAGGCATGGTGCTTGTCTTGTGGGTGTGCGCGGCAATTTGGTAAAAGGTCATGGTCGTTCTGATTTACCGGCTATGGTTGGTGCGATTGAGTATGGTATTGATATTGCGCGAGCGAATTTGTATTCAGCGATTGAAACGCGTCTTTGTAACGAAGCTTTAGAGTCAGGAGATTAAATGAGCAGTAAATTAGCTTTTGTTTTTCCGGGGCAAGGTTCTCAACAATTGGGAATGTTGGCGGATTTGGCAGAAAAACACGATGTCATAGAACAGACGTTCGCACAGGCATCCGATGTGCTTGGCTATGATTTGTGGGATCTTGTGCAAAACGATGCTGACAAGTTAAGCCAAACTGATAAAACACAACCTGCGCTTTTGACTGCCAGTGTTGCTTTATGGCGTTTATGGGAGCAACAGGGTGGCGAAAAACCCGCTTATGTTGCAGGTCACAGTCTTGGTGAATATTCTGCCTTAGTGTGCGCGGGTGTGCTGGCATTTACGGATGCAGTAGAACTTGTTAAATTGCGCGGCGAATATATGCAACAAGCCGTGCCTCAAGGTGAGGGTGCAATGGCTGCCATTATTGGGCTTGATGATGATAAAGTGGTAGCAGCATGTGATGCGGCTCCGGGAATCGTCAGTGCGGTTAACTTTAATTCGCCAGGTCAAGTGGTTATTGCTGGTCATGTTGCTGCTGTAGAGGCGGCCATGGCGAATGCAAAAGAAGCAGGCGCTAAACGTGCTTTGCCGTTGCCTGTTAGTGTTCCTTCTCATTGTGAATTGATGATTCCTGCAGGCAAGAAACTTGCGGAAAAACTTGAGACTATCGTATTTCATTTGCCATCTTGTACTTTGGTGCAGAATGTCACGGCTCAGGCGGTGTCCGATCCGGCTGTGATTAAAGCCAATTTGGTTTCGCAATTGAGTGAGCCTGTATTATGGACGCAATCGGTTATGTTGTTGGCTGAGCTTGGTGTTACTTCTACTGTAGAGTGTGGGCCTGGTAAGGTGCTTAGCGGTTTGAATAAACGTATAGTGAAAGGCTTGGAGACCTCTTCTCTGGGGGATTTGGCTGGCTTTGAAGCGGCTTTGTCTGCTTAATAGTATGTCGTTATTTGTTCGAAAAGTATTTAGTTCGAAATATATTGTTGGAGACAAGCATGGGTCTTGAAGGAAAAATTGCTCTAGTAACGGGCGCTACTCGTGGCATTGGTAAAGCGATTGCTGTTGCTTTGGTTGAGCAAGGCGCAACCGTTATTGGCACAGCAACGAGTGAGTCTGGTGCGCAAAGCATTAGTGAGTACCTAGGTGCTAATGGTAAAGGTTGGGTACTAGATGTATCATCCAGCGAATCGGTTGACGCAGTTGTAAAAGAAATCACAGCAGAATTTGGCGCACCAACCATTTTAGTCAATAATGCGGGTATTACTCGTGACAATCTGATGATGCGAATGAAAGAGGATGAGTGGGATCAAGTTGTTAATACGAATTTAACATCTGTCTTTCGTGTGACTAAAGCTTGCTTACGTGGCATGACTAAGGCAAAGTTCGGTCGTGTCATCAGTATTAGTTCTGTTGTTGGCTCTATGGGCAATGGTGGACAAACAAATTATTCTGCCGCAAAAGCAGGGCTAGAAGGTTTTAGCCGTTCTTTGGCTGCAGAGATTGCGTCTCGTGGTATCACTGTCAATTGTGTTGCTCCGGGATTCATTGAAACGGATATGACCAAGGTGTTATCTGAAGAGCATAAGGCTAAATTGGTTGAAAAAGTGCCTTCATCACGTCTTGGTCAACCAGAAGAAATTGCGGCTGCAGTCGCGTTTTTGGCGTCAAATGGCGCTGCTTACATCACTGGAGAAACATTACATGTCAATGGCGGCATGTATATGTCGTAATTTGAGTTGAATTTTGTGTTTAATTCAACGAAAATACATCTCCGGTTCATGTCGAGAATCACGCCTTTTAGGTGATCGAATTTTATAATATGCTCACACTGAGCTGTTAATGAGTAGAGTAGGAACTTCTAATGAGTAGCATTGAAGAACGCGTTAAAAAAATCGTTTGTGAACAACTAGGCGTTAAAGAAGAAGATGTTGTTCCTTCAGCATCTTTTGTTGATGACCTAGGTGCAGATTCCCTAGATACAGTTGAGCTTGTAATGGCTCTTGAAGAGGAATTTGATACTGAAATTCCTGATGAAGAAGCTGAAAAAATCACTACCGTACAAGCAGCGAACGACTACATCAACGCTAACTTGTAATATATTGGTGAACTGAGTTTTCCGAAAAGCCGCTTGTATTCGTTACAGCGGCTTTTCTTATTAATAGCCCTTAGAGTTGAGGGCGAATTGCTGGAGAAATCTTATGTCTCGTCGTCGGGTTGTAGTCACAGGAATGGGAATGGTGACACCCCTTGGCAATAATGTGAAAGATACGTGGGATAACATATTGGAAGGTAAGAGTGGTGTATCGGAGATCACTTCTTTTGACGCCAGCCAATTTTCCACTCGTTTTGCGGCTCAGGTTAGTGATTTTGATGCTACTCAGTATATGAGCTTCAAAGAAGCTCGCAAAATGGATCTTTTCATTCAATATGGCATCGCTGCCACAGTGCAAGCATTGGAAGATGCTAATCTTAACGCTGATACAGCGGATCTATCGCGAGTTGGTTGTGCGATAGGTTCAGGTATTGGTGGATTGCCAATGATTGAAAAAAACCTAGAATTATTGAATGAGTCAGGCCCTAAACGTATCTCTCCATTCTTTGTGCCTGGCGCGATTATTAATATGATTTCAGGTCATGTTGCGATTCGTTTTGGTTTTAAAGGCCCTAATATTTCGATTGTCACTGCATGCACGACAGGCACGCATAATATCGGTATGGCGGGTCGTATGATTGCGTATGGTGACGCTGATGTGATGATTGCCGGTGGGGCGGAAATGGCCATTACACCGCTCGGTATTGGTGGGTTTGGTGCGGCGAGAGCGCTTTCTACACGTAATGATGACTATAAAACCGCAAGTCGTCCATGGGACAAAAATCGTGATGGTTTTGTCATGGGAGACGGTTCCGGTATATTGATATTAGAAGAGTACGAACACGCTGTCGCGCGTGGTGCTAAAATATACGCTGAATTGGCGGGTTTTGGTATGAGTGATGACGCTTATCATATGACAGCGCCGCCAGAAGGTGGTGAGGGTGCAGCCTCAGCGATGCGAGCAGCATTAAAAGATGCCAAGCTAGAGCCGTTGGACATTGATTATATAAACGCTCATGGTACTTCTACTCCTGCAGGCGATCTTGCTGAGACTCAAGCCGTTAAGGCTGTGATGGGAGAAGATGCTTCTGATGTTGCAATCAGTTCTACCAAGTCTATGATAGGGCATCTTTTAGGTGCATCTGGCGCAGTTGAATCGATTTTTTCGATATTAGCCATTCGTGATCAAGTGGCGCCACCCACGATTAATTTAGAAGAGCCTGGCGAGGGTTGCGATCTAAATTATGTTCCAGGTACACCCCAAAAACGCAAAATAGACGTTGTTTTGAATAACTCATTTGGTTTTGGTGGAACAAATGGGACGCTGGTATTTAAGAAGATATCTTGAATACATGGTGAGCGGATGATAACCCGCTCACCATGGTGTGATTAATGAATTTGTGTTGGTGTGCTGCGTAATGCATCAATTTCTTTTGCAATATCATAGTGTTTGTTTTGACGGTCTAATTCATAAAGGTGCTCTTCCAGCTGTTGATAAAACGCAATTTCCTCATCACCTAAAAAGTGCAGGCATTCTCCGCCGACAAACCACAATAGTTCCCGTTTTATCAGTGGGACTAGATTTGCGTAGCATCGAATGAAGCGTGATAATACTTCTTGGGCATCGAAACTGTAGTTGTGAGAGCCATTCTTTATGTTCGTTGTCAATTCGTCCCACGACGTTAAGAAGTCTACTTCTTCTTCTGCCAACTCTTGTTGATCAAAGGGAGCGTGTTCTGCAATGCGCTGACGTAAATCAGCAAAAGCGTCAAGTATGTATTGTGTGCGAGATTCCACGTAATAAAAGCCTATTCAAGTAAGTAACTATTTTAGTCGGCATGGCCGTACGAGAACTTCAATTATGACATATGCAATCGAAATTAGTGACCTTAAAAAACGCTATGCGAGTGGTTTTGAGGCCTTAAAAGGTATCGATTTGAAAGTTGAAAAGGGAGATTTCTTTGCACTATTAGGTCCAAATGGGGCTGGTAAGTCTACAACCATCGGTATTCTCTGCTCTTTGGTAAATAAAACATCAGGGAGTGTGTCGATTTTTGGGACCGATATTGATGACAACTTTGCGCTAGCTAAAAAATATTTAGGGGTTGTACCACAAGAATTTAATTTTAATGTGTTCGAAACGGTATTTAATGTCGTGGTGACTCAGGCTGGCTTTTACGGTATCAGTCGTTCGGTTGCTGAGGAGCGTGCGGAAAAATATTTAAAGCAGTTGGACTTGTGGGATAAAAGAAACGATCAGTCTCGCATGCTATCCGGTGGTATGAAGCGCCGTTTGATGATTGCCAGAGCGCTGATTCATGAGCCTGAAGTGCTTATTTTGGATGAGCCTACCGCTGGTGTTGATATTGAGTTACGTCGCTCCATGTGGGAGTTTATTAAAAAACTGAATGAACAAGGTACGACAATCATTTTAACGACGCATTATTTGGAAGAGGCCGAGCAGTTGTGTCGTAACATTGCGATTATTAATGCGGGAGAGATTGTTGAAAACACCAGCATTAAAGCCTTATTAAAAACATTAAATCAAGAAACTTTCATTTTAGATTTGGATGCCAGTCTGCCTGCGGAATGGTCTTTACCAGGTTTTAGCGTGCAGGTTAGTAAAGACGCCAGCTCATTAGAGGTTGAGGTTATCAAAGGTCAATCGATTAACGCTATTTTTAAAGCATTGGATGATATTTCTATTAATGTTGTCAGCATGCGTAATAAGTCCAATCGACTTGAAGAGCTGTTTGTTAAATTAATTAAAGGCTAGATAGATGAAAAATTCGGAAATTTGGGTCGCATTTTATACGATTTTAGTAAGAGAGATTCGTCGGTTTACTCGTATCTGGCCACAGACATTGCTGCCACCCGCGATTACGATGACTTTATATTTTGCTATTTTTGGTAATCTAATCGGTGATCGAATTGGTGAAATGGGGGGCTTCAGCTATATGCAGTATATCGTGCCGGGCTTGATCATGATGTCTGTTATCACGAACTCCTACTCAAACGTCTCGTCGTCTTTTTTCTCGGCGAAATTTCAGCACAGCGTGCAGGAGCTATTGGTTTCTCCAACGCCTAACTGGGTGATTTTGATGGGGTATACGCTTGGTGGTGTGGCTCGTGGTTTGTGCGTTGGATTGATTGTGACGGTGCTGTCGCTTTTCTTTACGCATTTGGCACTGGAAAGCTTGTTTTTGACGGTGTTGGTAGTGTGTTTGACTGCAGTCATGTTCTCTCTAGGTGGTTTTGTTAATGCGATCTACGCGCGAAATTTTGATGATGTTTCCATCGTGCCGACGTTTATTTTAACGCCTTTGACCTATCTTGGTGGGGTATTTTATTCTATCGATTTGTTGCCTGATTTCTGGCAGTCTGTGTCGCTGTTGAATCCTGTCCTTTATATGGTGAATGCTTTTCGTTATGGGATTTTGGGTGTCTCCGATATCAATGTCTATTGGGCACTGGTGATTGTTTGTGTCTTTATTGTGGTGTTATTTGGGTTTGGTCTGCGTTTGCTCAATCAGGGCAAAGGTATTAGAAGTTGAGGTAGTGTTATATGGGCTTTTTACCCTTAGGTCAGCAAACAGAGTATGTTTCTGAATACGATGCAGGGTTGCTTTACCCCATTGCAAGAGTGGATAAATGGACTGAAATGGGCATTGAGTCTGAGCGTCTGCCATTTTATGGAGAGGACGTTTGGAATGCTTATGAATTATCTTGGTTAAATACAAAAGGCAAGCCGATTGTTGCTTTGGCTGAATTTCGCTTGCCTTGTGATTCTCCTAACATCATTGAATCCAAATCGTTTAAATTGTATTTGAACTCATTGAATCAAATGCGTTATGAGTCTGCTGAGGTTGTACAGACGCTGTTGGAGAAGGATTTATCTGCCGCAGCTGGCGCTGAGGTAACCGTGATTATTCGCGATGTAGATTCAATGGCGTCTTTGGTTGTACTAACCCCTGATTATTGCATTGATGAACTGGATGTTGACGTCTGCGAATATCACCCGAATGCCGGTTTATTAGAGACGGATCAATCAATGGGTGTGGTTGAAGAGCGGTTGGTTAGCCATCTTTTAAAATCAAATTGCCCTGTGACCAACCAGCCTGACTGGGGATCGGTTTTTATAGATTATAAAGGCCCTAAGATTCACCATGAAAGCTTGTTGAAGTATGTTATTTCATTTCGTGAACATACGGATTTTCATGAGCAATGCGTTGAGCGTATTTTTATTGATATCATGCGTCAGTGCAAGCCAGAGAGTCTAACCGTTTATGCACGCTATGTTAGACGTGGCGGATTGGATATCAATCCATATCGTTCTAACGTGCCACTCGTTTTGGGCAATGATCGTTTAACTCGTCAGTAGTCTCTTAAACGCACTTTAGTATAAAAAAACCGCACAGCATTCATGTTGGTGCGGTTTTTTTTGAGTACTTTATTTACATAATATTAAGATGTTGTTTGACCGCGGGTAAAGCTGGTGCTCCGTCATACGTTGTGACGCCTTCTAGCCATTTATTTAGTATGTCAGGATTGGCTTTAATCCAATTTTCTGCAGCTTGATCTGGCTTTTCCTTAGAGTCGATAATTTCATTCTCCATTGTTAAGCTAAACTCGAGGTTACTGAGCAGTTTGCCAACATTGGGGCATTCATCTGCATAGCCTTTACGGGTGAGGGTTCTGATGGTTGCCCCACCATAATTTGGGCCAAAATATTGGTCGCCCCCCGTTAAGTATTTTAAGTCAAAGTTTACGTTCATAGGATGAGGTTCCCAGGCAAGGAAAACAATAAAGTTGTCACGCTTTACGCTTCTTGAAACTTGCGAAAGCATAGCTTGTTCGCCAGATTCCACTACTTTCCAGTCTTGCAGGTTAAAGTCATTACTGTCTATCATGTTTTGAAGCTTTTGGTTGGCGGGCGCGCCTGCGTCAATGCCATAGATTCGTTGGCGGAATTCCTGGCTGAACTTATGTAAATCAGCAAAGTCTTTGACCCCTGCGTTGTAAACATAGGTTGGTACGGCTAGGGTAAATTTGACGCCTTCTAAGTTAGTACGCACTACATCCATGTTGTCTTTGTATTTATCAATAAAAGCAGACTGAGCTGGCATCCAGTTGCCCATAAAGGCGTCGATTTCTGCGTTTTTCAAACCTTCAAATCCGACAGGTACACTGAGTAGATAAACTTGCGTATCGTATCCCATGGCTTTTAAAAGGGTGGTAGCGATGCCATTTGTGGCTCCTATGTCTGTCCAACCGGGATCGCTGAAAGTAACTTTTTTGCATTGTTCTGGTGCCGCGGATACGGCGAAACTACTGCCAATTAGTATGCTTACGACGCCTGCTATTTTTAGTCCTATTCTAGGAAAAGGAATGGCTTTCATGGGTGTGCTCCTATTTGTGATGTGGCTTTTTATAGTTGGTTTAAATGGCTTTAGGGAAGCGAGATCGGCTCTCCAAATCGTCGAGATCAATGTGGTTTCTCATATACATTTCGCTGCTATCAAACATAGGCTGGTGATCCCATGTGATCTTCTTTCCTTTGTTCATGGCTTGTACAATTAAACGGCGTCTTCGCTGACTGATTAAGACGTCTTGAGTCATAGCGTCAGAATTCCAGCGTTCCAGTGCTTCCTGTTTAAAGTCTTTGAGTAAGTTTGAGTAGTTTGATTGAGTTGCCAGATTCACCAACTCGTCAGGATCATTTTCTAGATCAAATAACTGCTCTGGATCAATGTGGCAATAAACGTACTTGTATTGTCCTCTTCGTATCATCAGTAAAGGGGCAATTGCTCCTTCGCCAAAGTATTCGCCGATTACTTCATCGTGCCCTCCGTCTTTGCCTAGAAGGTGGCGCATGAGGCTTCTACCTTGTATTGGCATAGCGTAATTATGGTCTGTCTTATTTGTGGCCATTTCAAGAAAAGTGGGCAATAAGTCTATTGTGGAGACAGACTCTTTAACACGTTTTGCGCTAAAGCGTGTTGGAGCATGTACTATCATTGGGACGCGGGCAGATCCTTCGAAGAAGGACATTTTATACCAAAGGTTGCGTTCACCTAGCATGTCACCGTGATCGCCTGAAAAGACGATAATGGTGTTGTCGTCTAACCCTGTTTCTTTAAGTGTTTTAAGTAACAGGCCTACCTTGTCATCCACATAGCTGATGGCCCCATAGTAGGCACGTCTGGCATTGCGGACTTGCTGATCGCTTAACTCTTGTTCGTGATAGGCATAGACCTCTTGTAGGCGGGCTGAGTGTGGGTCTTGGTCTTCTTTTTTAATGGTAATTTTAGGTAGATCAATCTCATCGTCCTCATATCTATTCCAGTATTCAGGAGGAATGGCATAGGGGTCGTGGGGATGTGTCATGGATACCGTTAAGCAGAAGGGACGATCTTGTTCGCGCCTTACATAGTCGTATAAGTAGCGTTGTGCGTGGAAGACGACTTCATCGTCAAAATCTAATTGATTGCTGCGTATACAAGGTCCAGCTTGAGTGACAGATGACATGTTGTGGTACCAAGTAGGACGTGTTTTTACATCATCCCAATTTGGAAACCAACCATAATCGGCTGGATAAATGTCTGTTGTAAGGCGGTCTTCAAATCCATGGAGTTGATCTGGACCGCAAAAGTGCATTTTACCCGACAAGGCCGTTTTGTAGTTTTGGGCCCGTAGATAATGTGCAAATGTTGGGATATCGGCAGGAAGGTCTGCTGCATTGTCATATGCACCAATTTTACTTGGTAACTGCCCAGTCATTAAGACATAACGGGAGGGCGCACAGAGTGGGCTATTGCAGTAAGCTGAATCGAATACCACGCCGTGTTCTGCCAGCAAGCTGAGGTTTGGCGCTTTGACCACAGGATGTCCATATATGGGCAGAGCGGAAGCCGCAAGTTGGTCTGCCATAATGAAAAGAATGTTTGGTTGTTTTTCTGCCATGACTGTCTCTGATGGATAAAAGATGAAGATAAGATCAAATGAACGTGAGATGTCCAGTAATCACCGTATGTTCATTAGATTGCGCTATGAAAACATTGCTGTAAACTGACTGAAATTTTATGTATAGGATAAGTAGAGCTTATGTTACAAGACTCGAATCTACCGCCTCTGCAATCGCTTGTCGTTTTTGAGGCGTCTGCGAGATTGTTAAGTTTTACGGCTGCTGCGCGTGAGTTAGGTACAACCCAACCTGCAGTAAGCCAGCAAATACAAGCGTTAGAGGCCTCTCTTGGTGTGCCGCTATTTGTGCGCGTATACCGCGGTGTTGTGCTCACGGATGCTGGGCATGTTTTGCTAAAAACGACTCAGTCGAGCCTGAGAGATTTGCGTGATGTGCTGCAAAAAATAAAACAAAAACCAAAGGCACAACGCATTTCTGTCGCAACGGATTTCGCCTTTGCCGCTTTTTGGCTTATGCCTCGGCTGCCTGAATTCCGACGATTGCATAAAGATATTGATATTCGAATCCATACCTCTCAATCTGAAGTCGATTTGGCGTCAATTGAAGCGGATGTGGCGGTATTGTTTGGTGAGGGGCAATATCAGGGTTATTTCGCTGAAAAGCTATTACCTGAGCGGGTTTATCCTGTATGCAGTCCAAAACTGTATGCCGATTGCGGCGGTTTTTCACTTCTCACAGACTTGATAAAAGCGCCGCTTTTAAAGCTAAACGCGGATATGGGGCAAAAATGGATGGATTGGGATTTGTTGTTTCAACTCAATGGCTCTCAATGGCAGCCCTCAGAGTCGGTAATGGAGTTTGATAACTATACTTTATTGGTCCAAGCCGCCATTTCTGGGCAAGGCGTTGGACTCGGTTGGTCGCCACTTTTGGATGATTTTATCCAAAGTGGTGTATTGATTGCCTTGTCAGATTTTGCAGTGCAATCGGATCATGGTTATCACATTGTTGTATCAAAAAAACGCGCTCCCACTGCGCCAGTTTCTGCTTTTATTGATTGGTTAAAGTCTTAGCTTTAGAGATAAAGCCACCACAATAAGCTTATTACTCCTAATGACAAGGGCAGAGACAGCAAAATCATGAGCGCAATTTCATCTACTGGCCCTTTAAATTTAGTTGCCAACATATAGCTTATGACGGCGACAGGCATGGTACTCAGGACAATCAATACGGAGCCTTCTAACGGGCTAAGTGGGAAAAACATCACCACGATACTGGCACACAAGGCCCCTACGAGTGGACGAAACAGGGAGAGCAGAGCGGCTCGGCTGATTTTGTTGTTTTCTTTGATTGTCAGACCGCTGATGGACTGGCCAAGCAACATTAGCATGATGGGTAAAGTGATATGGCTGAGCATGTTCAGTGTGCTCATCAAAGGCGCAGGCAAGCTGACTTTAACGCTTAATAAAATACCGCCGACAATCAGCGCAATGACGGGACCATTTTTGAGAAGCTGCTTTGGGTGGTAGGCCCCAGACATAAACCCAACACCTAAAGTAAAATGACTGATTTGTACCACGGAAGAAATGACGACTGCGATGGCCATACCTTCTGCGCCAAATAAAGCGTACGCAACAGGGATGCCCAAGTTGCCCGTATTTGGATTGACTAAAGGTGGTAAATAAAACCGCGCAGGAAGCTTGAGTAGTTTGAGGAAAACGAACGAAAGCAACGCGATAAGCGTCAATACGATGGCAGTGGCAGAAATCAGCTTTAGCATACTAAAAATATTCATCTGCATTGAAAGCACTGAGTGGAGTAACAGTGCAGGTAACCCCAAATTAGAAACGAGGGCTCCCAATGACGGGTTTTCTAGGTAGTTGGTTTTTTTGCCGAGAAAATAACCTAAACAAATCAGTAATAGAATGGGAGTGAGCGCGCCTGCCAGTGCCGATAGCATAAGAAACCTTATTGAATGGTGTGATGTGAAGTCATTTAAATGTGATCAGTTGGTGTTCATGTTAAAGGCTTCTACCAAATAGTGCACCAATGCCGTAACTCTTAAACTGATATTTCTTGATTTAGGGTAAAGCAAGGTGACATCAGATGATGATAACTGCCAATTTGGTAGCGGGTTTACGAGTAAGCCCGATGCCATTTCTTTTTCAACGTAATAAGCGGGTTGCCTAGAAATACCAGCGCTGTTGAGTGTAGCCAGTTTTGCGACATGGCCATTTGAGCAAGTTAATTTTCCTTGTACAGGAAGTTCATACTTTTCTTGAGTTGTGGTGTGCGTAAATAACCATCTTTTTACTGAGCCGTTAATCAATGTATGTTCCAGCAAATCTTTTGGGCTATTGAGGGCGGGCATGGATTTAAGATAATCGGGGCTGGCGACAAGATGATTTGTATAGCGAGTTAGCTTTCGACCGATTAAGTTTGAATTGGCTAAGCTGCCCATTCTGACCACCAGATCATACTGTGCTTCGATCAAATCTTCCCGAGTGCTGGAAAAACTCAAGTCTATTTTTATCTGCGGGTTTTCCGCCATAAAACGGATCAAAATTGGCGCAAGTATGGCTTCACCGAATAGGCCGCCTACCGAGTTGATGCGGATTTGTCCGCTAATGCTGGAGTGTGCGTGCTGGGCTGCTTGCACCGCATGTTCTAGCTGATCTATTCCCAGTTTAGAAAGTTGATAGAAGGTTTCTCCTGCAGGTGAGAGAGAAAGAGAGCGCGTTGAGCGATAAAGTAATTGCACGCCCATGTGTTTTTCTAATCGACTGATGATTTGCGATATTCGTGCACGCGATAGATTGCGTTGTTCGGCAGCCTTCGAAAAACTTTGCGTTTCTACGACAGCCAAAAACTCGGGTATGCCTTCTGGAAAATTGGCGCTCATATTGTTAAGCCCTAATAAACAATACATTTAATGGATTGATAATTATAAACAGTAATAAGCCTCGTATAGTAGTGTCATTGGTCAATAGGTAATCTTGAGGGTGATATGAATAAGAGAATATTAGGAAAAACAGGGTTTGCGGTGTCTGAGATTGGTTTAGGCTGTTGGCAGCTTGGAAATGACTTTGGCCCAGTTGAAGACAAAGAAGCACAAGAGATACTTCAAACCGCTGTGGCAGAAGGCATTTGTTTTTTTGATACCGCCGATGTATATGGGGGTGGCATCAGTGAGCAACGAATTGGAGAGTGGCGTAAAGGCTTAGCGAAGTCGCCAATTATTGCCACAAAAGTGGGGCGAGATGCGGCGTTATACCCAAATGGTTACAGTAAGGCGTCGGTGAAAAAGAGTTTGCAAGAATCGGCGAAGCGATTGGGGGTTGAAAGCATTGATTTGGCTCAACTGCATTGCGTACCTAGGGAGGTGCTTTTTGCTGGGGATATTCTTGCTTGGATGGAAGACCTTAAGCAAGAGGGTGTCATCAAGCATTTTGGTGCCAGTGTGGAAATGTTGGATGAAGCAAAATTTTGTTGTGAGCATCCTGAGATAGCGAGTTTGCAGATCTTGTTCAATGTGTTTCGACAGGATGCGGTGACGTCACTGTTTCCAATCGCGGAAGAAAATAATGTCGGTATCATTGTACGTTTGCCCTTAGCAAGCGGTCTGTTGTCTGGAAAAATGTCACTTAATCATCAGTTTGATAAGCGTGATCATCGTTCTTATAATAAAGATGGTGCGGCGTTTCATGTGGGGGAAACTTTTAATGGTATTCCGTTTGAAAAGGGTGTTGCATTGGTGGAAGCACTAAAGGCAAAATTACCTGAAGGGCAAAATATTCTTGATGTTTCACTGCGTTGGATTTTAGATCAACCGCAAGTGTCTAGTATTATTGCTGGAGCCAGCCGTTCCTCACAAGTGGTACGTAATGCGGCGGCCTCCTTACTGCCTCCATTGAGTAAAGATTTGCATGTGTTACTAGCGGACTTTTATCGTGACGACGTGAGAGCGGAAATTCGTGGTGGTATTTAGAGTATAAGAAAGACCATCAAAATATGAAAGGTGCGAGTTGATTCGCACCTTTCATTGAATTGTTTCTTTAAGCAGTAGCGCTATTGTTTCAGTATTTGTTCTGCGTGGGCCTTAGTTTTTACCTTGCTGATGATGTCGGATATTATGCCCTTTTCATCAATAATAAAGGTGGTTCTGACCGTTCCCATCGACTCTCTGCCCATGAATTTTTTAAGTTGCCAAGTGCCATAGAGTTCATGCACTGTTTTTTCTGTATCGGCAATCAGTGGAAAAGGCAGATCGTACTTCGCAATAAAGTTCTGGTGTTTTTTCTCAGAGTCTGTGCTGATGCCAAGCACAATAAAGCCTTGATCGAGTAATGCTTGGTAATTATCACGCAAGTCACAAGCTTGGGCTGTACAGCCAGGTGTCGCATCTCTTGGATAAAAATACAGTACTACTTTTTTGCCTTTGAACTGACTCAATGTGATTGTCTCACCATTTTGGTCTTTGGCGCTAAAGTCCGGTGCAATTTGTCCGATTTCGATGGTCATAAGCGTGCTCTCTATTATTAACGAAACATGTTTCATAAGAATAGCTTACCAAGAGCTAGACGAAAAATCCCCCCGAATGCGTTTTCTTGCTAATTTACTCCGGCTTTACGTCCGTCAATTATTGTTAAAGCCGAGTCTGGACGTTACTATAGGCGCGCTTATAATTTTATCGGAGACTCGAAATGATCACAGGTAGTTTAGTTGCGCTTATCACACCTATGTCACCAGATGGCGCTGTAGATACCAAAAAATTAGATGATCTTGTAGAGTTTCATATTAATGAGGGTACTCACGGTATCGTAGCGGTGGGGACGACGGGGGAATCGTCGACTCTGACCCCAGAAGAACATGCTAATGTGATTCGTCAGGTTGTTAAGACTGTCAATGGTCGCGTTCCTGTTATTGCTGGTACAGGTGCCAATGCAACACATGAAGCCATTGATCTTACGCGTCGTGCCAAAGAAGCGGGCGCTGATGCCTGTTTGCTTGTTACGCCGTACTACAATAAACCGACTCAGGAAGGCTTGTATCAACATTTTAAAGCCATTGCTGAAGCGGTGAATATTCCGCAAATTTTATACAACGTACCAGGTCGTACCGCCTGCGACATGCAAAATGAGACTGTTGTCCGCCTTGCTTCTGTTAAAAATATTGTGGGTATTAAGGACGCTACAGGTAACCTTGAGCGTGGCGAAGCCTTGATTAAAGCTTTGCCAGAGCATTTTGCTGTGTACTCGGGAGATGATGCGACTGCGGTTTCGTTAATCCTATTGGGTGGTAAAGGTAATATTTCTGTAACCGCAAATGTTGCCCCAAGAGCCGTTGCTCAGGCCGCTGAACTCGCCTTAGCAGGAAAAGCAGATCAAGCGCATTCTGTGGATTCAACGGTAGCATCTCTTCATAAAAATTTGTTTTTAGAATCCAATCCTATTCCCGTTAAATGGGCTTGCAGCCAATTAGGTTTGTGTGAAGAAGGAATTCGATTGCCACTTACCCCACTTTCAGAGCCGCATCATGCTGCTGTTCGACAAGCCATGATAGAAGCTGGAGTTTTATTAGTATGAATAAGTTCACTTTACAGTTGATGAGCGCAAGTTCATTAGCTATTTTATTGTCTGGTTGCAGTCTATTTTTGACCGATCATTCTGATGATTATCAAGATGGCACACCAACCGCTGCGACATTGGTTGTACCTGAGGGATCGGCACAATCAAAAGATGTTTTAGTCATTCCGAATGAAGATAAAATTGCCAATTTAGAACCCTCTAAACCCTTTACAACGCCTAGGGCGCCATTTGTTTTTTATCCTATGGTTGATGTGGGCGTGATCGAGCAAGACGATTCATTGGAATTTTTTGTGCCTGCGAATATAGAGCAATCTAAGCGCATTGTGGCAGACTTCCTAACCGCGCTGCATGGCGCTGGAGACCCCATTTCGTCACAAACACAAGATCAACTTATTTCCATTCCTTTTGATTTTCATCCACAGGGTTGGTGGGCATCATTATGGAGTGATATTACTCGTTTACATCCAGCGCAAACCGTTTTCTCGTTCCGCTTTAGCGAATCTGGCGAAAAAACCTTGGTGAGTGTTCAGTTTCGTAATGAACAGCAGGATGTTGAGCCAAGTGACTGGATGAGTCCTGTTAATGATAACGATGCTTATTCTGTTGCCGTACGTTTATGGGGTGCGATTGGTCGTCAGTTGAACCAATCTTCTGCCTATCTTTCAAACCGTGATGACGCTTCTTCTTTCCCTGTTTGGGTGGATCATCAGGGACTGTATGCCATTCATTTGGGCAGCAATGTGTCTCAATCTGACATTGAGGCAAAGTTGAAAGCAGCGGATATTTACCTCATTCCAGGCACTGAAGATAAGTTGGCTCCTGTGCGACCAGAAGATGTTGCTAGAGTGGGTGATGTTATTGATTTTAGCGTTCCACTGAGTAGTGGGAAAAAACTAGAATCCATTAAGACAATCCGCCGCGACTTAGACGATGTAAGCTGGGAAGAGCGAGAGTACACTTATAAAATCACGCATCAAAAAGCAGGTGACTTTTTGGTGATTGATGTGTCATCGATGGCCTTCCCAGAGGTCGTGTCGTTTCATTTGGCACAACGTTTTGTAAACTAAAGATTAACCCCTCAAAAAAGAAAACCGGAGACCCTCCAATGGAAAAACGACAAGAGCTGTATGCAGGTAAGGCAAAATCTGTATTTCGTACAGATGATCCTGACAAGATGGTTCTAGTGTTTCGTGATGATACTTCTGCCTTTGACGGTAAAAGAATAGAGCAGCTTGACCGTAAGGGCATGGTGAACAATAAGTTCAACGCGTTCATCATGACAAAATTACAAGAAGCCGGTATTCCAACCCATTTTGAAAAACTGCTAAGTGATACCGAGTCACTTGTTAAGTGCCTCGATATGATTCCGGTTGAATGCGTCGTTCGAAATGTTGCTGCCGGCAGTTTATGTCGTCGATTAGGTGTTGAAGAAGGCATTGCGCTTACGCCGCCAACATTTGAGCTGTTCTTAAAGAATGATGCGTTAGGCGACCCAATGATTAACGAGTCTCATGTTGAATCATTTGGTTGGGCGAAAGCTGCTGATTTAGCCAAAGCGAAAGAGCTTACATTCAAGGTAAATGATGTATTAAAAGCGATTTTTGCAGAAGGTGGCATGATTCTAGTTGATTACAAATTAGAATTTGGACTATATAAGGGCGAGGTTGTATTGGGGGATGAGTTTTCTCCTGACGGCTGCCGTTTATGGGATGCCAAAACCAAAGAAAAATTAGATAAAGATCGTTTCCGTCAAGGCTTGGGTGGCGTAATCGAAGCTTACGAAGATGTAGGTCGTCGTATAGGTATCGATTTCGACGCATAAGCGTATTGGTAACTTAGTTCAAAATGGAGGACAAGCGCCTCCATTTTTACCGCGCAAGGACAAACATTGATTAACTTCCTTCCTATTGCCATTGGCTTGCGTTACGCCCGGGCAAAACGTTCCAACCACTTTATCTCTTTTATTAGCTTCTCTTCCATTGCAGGCTTAGCACTTGGGGTTATGGTCCTTATTACCGTTTTATCGGTAATGAATGGCTTTGATAGAGAGTTGCGTCAGCGCATATTGGGAATGGTGCCTCATGCAACCTTGTGGGGTACCCCGGTTCTGGATGACTGGCGTGCTACGGCAAAGCTTGTTGAGCAGATGCCCAATGTTGTTGGAGTTGCCCCCCATATCCAAGCCCAAGTGATGTTTCAATCTGGTGAAAGTGTTCACGGGGCTATTCTGAATGGGATTAACCCCGATATGGAGAAAAAGGTCTCTATCATCGATGATAACATGGCGTCAGGTTCGCTAAATGCGCTTAACCAAACCACCTTCGGTATCGTTTTAGGGGCTCAGTTAGCAAAAATGCTTGGCGTAGAGGTGGGTGATAAAGTGACGGCAATATTGCCCAAAGCCAATGTCTCTATTGCTGGTGTGGCTCCTGTTTTAAAACGTTTTACGGTAGTGGGCACTTTTGAGGTTGGGGCAGAGCTAGACAGCAGCTTGGCTTACATCAATATTAAAGACGCTGCGAAGCTGAAACGCTATAACGACGATGATGCAGAGGCATTGAGAATATCATTTGATAATTTGTTTGTGGCGCCTGTACGCATTTGGGATATTGCACGTGAAATACCTGGTCAAAATAGAGTGAGTGATTGGACTCGTACTCATGGCAACTTGTTCCAAGCCATCCAGATGGAAAAAACCATGATAGGTTTGTTGCTTCTGCTTATTGTGGCTGTAGCGGCATTTAATATCGTGTCTACATTGGTCATGGTGGTAACCGATAAGCGCAATGACATAGCAATACTAAGAACCATGGGATTAACGTCTGCTCAAGTGATGTGGGTGTTTATTGTTCAGGGTATGTTCATTGGTATGCTTGGCACTTTGATTGGTGTGATATCTGGGGTTGCCTTAGCATTGAATGTCAGTGATCTGATTGCAACAGTGCAGACTTTATTTAACGTCCAATTTTTGAATTCGGATGTGTATTTCATTAATTACTTGCCTTCGCAATTAGAATGGGCAGATGTCAGACTGATTGTCATATCCGCCTTTATTATGACCGTTGCGGCGACTATTTATCCCGCTTGGCGAGCTTCCAAAGTGGAACCAGCAGAGGCATTGCGTTATGAATAATAATATTGTTCTAGAGTGTCACGCACTTTCTAAGCAATACCAAGATGGTAAGCAGATTGTAGATGTATTCCGATCCATTGATCTGTCTTTGAATAAAGGTGAGGCCTGTGCCATTGTTGGAGCTTCAGGATCGGGTAAAACCACTTTGCTGAACCTATTGGCAGGTTTGGACTTGGCGACGACAGGTGAAGTCAAGCTTGCTCAAGTTTCTTGGTCTAGTATCAGTGATGCAAAGCGCGCTAAGATGCGCAATCGTGAAATGGGGTTTGTTTATCAATTCCATCATTTGTTGGCGGAGTTTACAGCGCTCGAAAACGTGTTGATGCCAATGTGGATAGCGGGTATCAATAAAAAGGAAGCAAGGTTGCGTGGTGAAGAATTGCTTACGCAAGTTGGCTTGAAAGACCGACTAAATCACAGACCCTCACAGCTTTCTGGTGGTGAAAGGCAAAGGGTGGCTATTGCCCGCGCTTTGGCAAATAGACCAGCCTGTGTGTTAATGGATGAGCCGACAGGGAACTTAGACGAAACGACGTCTCTTGAAATTCAAAACTTAATTAATGAGTTGAAAGTGACGTACAATATGGCATTTCTTCTCGTAACTCATGACGAAAAAATGCTTAGCTGGATGGATTCTGCTTATCGTCTTTCGAAAGGAACACTGCAGATCTTAAAATAATCGAACGCGTAATCTTGGTTCTAACAGAATCTTTAAAGCCAAGCTGGGAATGAACTTGGCTTTAAAGACTATTTTTGCGATTGGTTTCGTTGTGCTCTTTCTTTCCAGCGCTTCACAACATGCAGGCGCCACAATACGGTAATTAATGCGTAGCTTATTGCGCCTACAAGGATACCTGAAACCGTCGAACCAACATAAAGCGGCAGCCATATGTGCTCCATCTTATCCCAAATCCATTCGACAGAAAGTTGAAAATCTTTCTTATCAGGTGAACCAAGGATAAGGGTTCCTAGTTTGTAGTTAAAATAAAACACAAAAGGCATTGTCAGTGGATTGGTGATCCAAACTAACGCGATCGATAGGGGAATGTTGGCGCGCAAAGGAATAGCGAGCAAAGCAGAGGCCAACATCTGAAAAGGCATTGGAATAAAGGCCCAGAATAAGCCATTAAAAAAAGCCCGTGCAACAGACTTACGATTTAAGTGCCATAAATTAGCTTCGTAAATTTGAGCGCCCAATAGACCAAGGGCTTTACTTTGTTTCAGCTTTTCTGGGTTTGGTATGAATTTTTTAAGATAATTTTTTGGCATAATTAGGTGAAAAATAATTTAGCAATTTGAGACATGGAGGTCTTGTGTTACTAAGTAGTTTATCCATATTGATGGGCGCCATATTGGTGCCGAGCCATTATTTGTGGCTGTATTCTACGCATATCGTTCTGGTGTGTCTCTACCTAATATGGTCAAAGCGTCTAATAGTTTTGTTTTTGACACTTCTCTCCTTTATTTCCGTGGTTTTTAGTGAGTTTGCCGCCGCACCATCATTTTCAATCAGCGCGGGTGATGAGGTGTTGATTGATTTTGAAAAGGAAAGTGTATTTTTCGAATCCGCTCCATTGTTTGATGAGACCGTTTTTTCAAAGCGACAGTTTGTTCAAATCGTGTATTTTTCTGAAGATGGCTCCCGATATGCGCAAGATGATTTTGTTCTAAATGTTTTTAAGGGTGGGCATAGACCAGTCTCAGACGAGAGCGCGTTACAAAGTGCAAATGGTGCCTTACACAAGGGCGTAGTGACGGGCGTTGTCTTGGCTGATAAAACGGGTCCCTGGTGGCAACGAAACCTGTATGTAAAAAGACAGTCAGCACAGCTTAATGTGAAGCTTATGAATAATGATTCTGATCGCCTTCGACAAGAAGATCGTTCTTTAAGAGAGCAGTTATTGCTTAAGCTTGATGACAATCTAAGGCATTTTGATCATTGGCGGTATTCTAAAGCTTTATTATTAGGGCAGGATGATCTATGGAGTGAAAGAGATACTTGGATTATTCGCACGCTTGGACTGGCTCATTTGTTTGTTGTATCTGGCTTGCACACGGGTTTTATGTTCATTATCGGTCGCATGTTAAGCCGAGTGGTTTGGCAGATTATGCCGCGTACTATTCTCTTGTCTGGTATGACGCGCTGGCACTGTGATGCCGTGGTGGTTATTCCCTTATTGTTTGCGTATGCCTATGTGACACACTGGGGAGAGCCAGTAGTGAGGGCCTCGATTATGTTGAGCGTGTATTTGTGTGCTCGCATGCTTGCTCTAAAAATATCATCTTATAGCATCATTACGTTTGCGCTGTGGTTGGTGTTGATGTTTGATCCTAGGGCGGTCTTGAGTCCTGGTTTGTGGCTGTCATTTAGCATGGTGTACTTGTTAATTGGCTTTTGTCAGACGTCCACAAAATTGTCACGACTAATGACTGTGCAAGTCATGTTAAGTACCGCCTCTATGGTACTAATACTTGGCTGGCAAGAAGCCATTTCAAGCGTGTCTATTTTCGTCAATGTTCTTCTTATTCCGTTCGCGGCGATCGTATGGTTTCCTCTGGGAATGCTTTCTTGTGTAGAGGTCGTACTACTGGGATCGAACCATAGTTATGCCTTGCTGGAAGAAGGATTGGTGTTTCTTATACTGGGCATCGAGTGGGTCGCTTTTAATTTACCACTATTGCCATTTGAAACGTTTTCGTCAAATTTGCCAAGATGGATGATGTTATTATTGGTGGTGCTGTGGGTTTATCAAAGCCCTCTCAGGCGTGGTGTTGTGATTGCCACCAGCATTTGGTTGCTTTTATTTCCCTCTGCCTTTTTTAATAGAATTGATGCCGATTTGGTGATAACCAATCACAATAATTCGTTAGCATTGGCGGATCAAGAGACAACGCTATTGGTGGATGCTTGGGCGGGGAGCGACATAGAAAAATTGATGTTTGGTGCTTACCTGAATGTTGCTCAAGAAGGTTATTTGTTATCGTCGAAGTCGATTTCTGAACTAACACCACATGCCTTGCTGCATCACGATGTGAAGTGGGTCATTCTTAAGCAAGAAAAAATGCCACAAACTGAGACTATATTGGACGCTTTGGGGGTTAATTGGTTAGTTGTTCCAGCAGGCGAGTCGTTGGCTTTTTATTTTCAGAATGATTCTGTTTCGTTACGGCACTCTTTGTGTGTTTATGATTTTTTTCTCTTAAAATCTGACACTTGCAAGCGTGTTGAAAAGTTAGAGAGTGTGTTAAATTACAGGCAAATCTAAAATTGGAGAGCGAAGTGTTAGCTTTTATTCAAACTGGTGGTTTTTTCATGTGGCCCTTGTTGGCGTGTTCCATTCTCGCGCTGGCTATTATTCTTGAGCGATTTTGGACCCTACGTAAATCGGGTGTGGCTCCTAAGGGGTTGTTATCGGATGTCATGGCACGATTGCGCGATGACAGAATGACCATTGAGTACATTCGTTCCATGCAAGCGAAAACAGGTCTAGCGTCTATTTTTGCAGCGGGGCTTTTGAATTCTAAACACGGCCGTGACGCTATGAAAGAAAGTGTTCAAGAGGCGGCGAGTCATGTCATTCATGAGTTAGAACGTTTCATGAATACGTTGGGCACCATTGCGGCCATTTCGCCTCTGTTGGGTTTGCTAGGAACCGTTGTGGGCATGATTAAGGTTTTTTCTGTTTTAATGGAGAGTGGTGCGGGTAATACGGCCTTATTGGCTGGCGGTATTTCTGAAGCATTGCTTACAACGGCTGCGGGTTTAGGTGTGGCCATCCCAGCGCTTATTTTTCATCGTTTTTTTAGTCGCCGTATTGATGAGCTTGTTGTCACTATGGAGCAGCAGTCGACAAAATTGATTGATGCTTTGCACGGTGACCGAGATAAAGCAGGAGTGGCCCAGTGAAATTTCGTCGTCAGAAAATAGATGACGTTCAAATCAATTTAACACCATTGATTGATGTCGTTTTTTTATTGCTTATTTTCTTTATGGTCAGTACGACGTTTAATCAAAGTACGGAGTTGACGATTGATCTACCCACAGCGACCTCTAACGCTCCTAGTTCAGATCGTTCTAAAAATGTCGAATTGGTGATTACCGCCGATGGTCAATATGTCATTAATGGTCAAACACTCATTAATGAAAAAGTCAGCACATTAGTACAAGGATTAAAAGAAGTCAGTGAGGGGGACTATACTCGACCGCTCATCATTACGGCTGACGCAAAAGCCTCCTATGATATGGTTCTTAGAGTGTACGATGCTGCAGCCAGCCTTGGCATCACTAAGCTGGCACACACTGCGCAAAAAGAGCCTACACAGTGAGTTGGGAGTCTTTATTTACACGCTCTTGGTATGGGCGCTGTGGTTGGACTCACCTATTTCAGCCCTTACTGCCGATGGTTAAAAAAATAGTCTCTCAAAAAAGAGAGGCTTTTTTATCCGGTGCGATTAACAGTTACAAAGCTCCTGTGCCTGTCATTGTGGTTGGGAATATCAGTGTAGGCGGAACAGGAAAGTCGCCCATGGTGGTGGCTTTATGTGAGCTGTTAAAAAAGCAGGGCTATCGTCCTGGTATTGTCTCACGTGGTCATGGGGCGAAAGTTGATACGCCAACACCTGTCTATATGGACAGTATGGCTCAAGATGTGGGCGATGAGCCGGTGATGCTAGCTCGACGTGCGGCCTGTCCTCTGGTGGTTTTTCCTAAAAGGGATGAGGCGGTCAAATTTCTGCTGGCAACCACAGACGTCAATATCATTATTAGTGATGACGGTATGCAGCATTATCAACTGGGTCGAGATATTGAAATTGCGATGTTGGACGCTCAACGTGGTGTGGGGAATGGTCAATTGCTGCCCGTTGGCCCTTTAAGAGAGCCAATAAACCGTCTGCAAGAGGTGGATTTTGTTGTGAGCGTGTCTGCCTCTCTCACTGAGGCTCTGACAAAACTGAATCTTGATATTACTCTTGCCCCTCTTGTTCCTATTAGGCTGATGTCATTGGATGGTACACAGCACATTGATTGTCATGAGGCGTTTGTCAACAATACAAAATGGCATATCATAGCGGGTATCGGTAACCCAGAACGTTTTGCAGATACTCTGAGGCGACTAGGTTTGCGCGATGAACTGTCAAGTCATCATTGGTTTGAGGATCATCATGTGTTTAAAGCAGAGGATATTCCTACGGACGGTGCGGTCATAATGACAGAAAAAGACGCTGTTAAATGTCAGTCATTGGCGTTATCAAATGCCAATATTTGGTATCTTCCTGTCTCTTTAGCTTTACCAGATCATTTTCAACAACGTTTTTTAGAAAAATTAACCCTTATAAAAATGGATCATTGCCATGAATAAAACCTTATTAGATATTCTTGTTTGCCCTGTGACGAAAGCGGCACTTACGCTAAGCAAAGACGGTAGTGAGTTGATTAGTAAAGTGGGCGGGATGGCGTATCCGATTCGTGATGGTATCCCTGTGTTATTGGAAACAGAAGCGCGAACCCTAACGACAGATGAACGATTAGAGTCAGGCTCATCCAGATGAAATCACAAAAAGTGCTGATGGTGTGTCTGGGTAACATCTGTCGTTCCCCAGCGGCCCAAGGCATTATAGAAAGCCTTAACTTGAAGCAAGGTGGCGTGCGTCTAGAAGTGGACTCTGCGGGCACAGCAGCGTATCACGTAGGCAATCCACCAGACAGTCGATCTATTGCTGTGTTGAAGCAAGTTGGTATTCATATCGATCAACAGCAAGCCAGACAAGTCACTAAGACAGACTTTGCTGAGTTTGATTGGATTCTTGCGATGGACAGAGAAAACTTGGCCAATCTTAAAAAAATTCAGCCTGCGGCCTGCAAGGCAAAGGTCGTTTTGTTTGGTGAGTTTGAACCAAGTGTGTCTTTTGGCGAAGTAGCAGATCCTTATTATGGCGGCGAAGATGGATTTGTGGCGATGAGAAAGCACCTAACTCAAATCTCTGAGGCCTTTATTCATTACCTTTATTTAAGAAAAGAAGATTAAGTTAGCCAATGAATATGCGATTTAGTAGCCGCGATTGTTTTTCGCAAAATGTTGAAGACTCGATTCAAAAAAATATTTCTTTGGCCACTTATAATACTTTTCGCTTTGCGTATCGTGCCGAATTTTTTGCTATTGCAGACAGTCTTGATGTGTTGAAAGCCTTATTAGCTTGGGCCAGTCGCTTCAAGCATGAGGTTACCATGATTGGTGGTGGCAGTAATTTACTCATCTCTGGTGATGTGAAGGGTTTGGTTATTGTCAATCGTTTGACGGGTATAAACGCCAGGGAGCATAGTGGTAATCTGATTAGCCTGACCGTTGCTGCTGGTGAGAATTGGCATCAGCTTGTCGAATTCACAGTCAATCAAGGTTGGTTTGGTCTTGAAAATCTGGCACTTATTCCTGGCACAGTCGGGGCCGCTCCTGTTCAAAATATTGGCGCCTATGGCGTCGAAATAAAAGACGTATTAGCCCGTGTCCAAGTTATCAATAGATTGTCAGGGGATGTTTACTGGGTGAACGCACGAGACTGTGGTTTGGCCTATCGTGACAGCCATTTTAAAGGTAAATGGCTTTCTACGTTGCTCATCACCGCTGTTGAGATATCCCTGAAAAAACAGGGGCGCTTGTTGTTAACTTATGGAGGCTTATCGGATCGATTGCCTGTACAACCGAGTCTTAAAAACGTCTTCGATATGGTTTGTCAGGTGCGCAGTGAAAAGTTGCCTGATCCTAAAACGTTGGCAAATGCGGGGAGTTTTTTCAAAAACCCGATCGTCAGCCAGGATCAGCATGAGGTATTAAAGGCGCGTTTTCCTAACTTGGTTTCATTCAGGTTTGAGGATGGGTTCAAGTTGGCAGCAGGTTGGTTAATTGATCAAGCTGGTTGGAAAGGCAAACAATTTCACGGGGTTGGGGTTTACGAAAAGCAGGCGTTGGTATTAGTCAATTATAAAGACGAAACAGCGGATTCTTTATTGCTGTTGGAAGCAGAAATAAAACAGTCTGTTTATGATTTATATGGCGTCTATCTAGAGCGCGAACCTGTACAATTGCCTTCGCTTATGCATCTTGATCACGCTACGAATTTGGAGACACTGAATTGAAGATTGGGGTGATTGATTCGGGTGCTGGGGGCGTCACTATCTTAAACGCTATACACAAAAAACACCCTTATTTGGATTTGGTCTATTTGGCGGATGATGCTTTCGCCCCCTATGGTAGTAAAAGCATCGCACAATTGCAGGATAGATTGATAAAAATAGGCCGCTTTTTTGAAAATGAGAATGTGTCCGCGATCGTAGTGGCTTGTAACACCGCGACCGTGGCGGCCATTGATGCATTAAGAGCGAGTACGTCTTTGCCTATTATTGGTGTTGAGCCAGCGGTAAAACCTGCTTTTCGTATTAGTAAGCAACGTAAAGTCGCCGTGTTAGGAACGCCAGTAACGGCACAAAGCCCACGTTTAAACCAACTTATTGGTCTTTGGAAATCAGACAGTCAGGTGTCGATTATGTCGAGTGATACCTTGGCTTACGATATTGACGCTTGGCCTGAAACAGAAGACAAAATCAAACAAACGATTAAGCATTTAAGCCAAGATATGTTAGCGCATAACATTGACACATTGGTCTTGGCTTGTACTCACTATCCCTTGGTGAAGCATTTGTTTGTTCAGGCTTTAGGTACTGACTGCGAAATTATTGAGCCAAGTGAAGGGGTTACCGCTCAGCTTATTAGACGTTTAGAAGCGACTTATCCGGAGGCAATGCACGCTTTGTATCCTGTATCCTCTCAACCAGAAGGTCAGATCGAGCTGTGCAGTTCTTTGGGCACTAAAAATATGCAGCGGCTCGCCTCATGGATTGTGGCAAGCGACGCCATATCGGCTAAAAGGCACGTTACTATTTAAGTCTAATTTTCAAAAAAAGCCATAATCTTATCTTTTTCCCACATAGCATCCTGATACCCTAAATCCATCAAGGCTCGACAATACTGCGGTGTGAAAAGCAAATAACTCGCCGCAGAGCTAATTTTCTCTGATGTTGATCCTCCTGCTGCTTTTAACAAAATGCGAACATTCTTGGGCAGTGTTTTGATGTAGTGATGCGCAATGGTGTTTAGTTCTTCAGATGGCGAAATGATCAATGTTTCCGTTGGAAGGTTTTGATGCAGAGCCTGTTTTTCCTTGGGTAAATCACGAATAAGGCTGTTCATTATCTCTAACTGATTGATGTCGTCTTCTAGATTGTCAATAAAGGCGCTGTTTAATAGTTGGCCTAGTATTTGCGCCATACTAGGCGCACTTGATTCAATGTCTTCCTCTGGTGCGGCCCACTTTTTAGCACTGCGATTACCACTTACCCCAATGATAAATAACTTAGTCGCGCCCAGTTTTAGGGCGGGATAAATGGCTGACTTCTGACGAATAGCGCCGTCACCATAATAGTGATTTTGAATTTTGTGCGCAGGGAAAATGGTAGGAATAGCACTGGACGCCAATAAGTGATCCACTCCTAAGGTTGCGATGACACCTTTACGTCGTTTTTCTTGCCAGCCTGGCATGTCAGGCTGCCCTTGGAAGAAAGTTGTCGACTCGCCAGTGCTGTAGCTCATCGCTGTAATAGCAAGCGCTTTGAGTTGTTGTTTATCTATGGCAGTGTTTATTCGAGAAAAGTCTAGATGGTTGCTCAGCAGCTCTTTTAATGGCGTATTATCCATAAGGGCAGTAGCGGTTTCACTGTTCTGTAGGTGAAACAGGGATAGCAGTGTTTTTGCAAGGGAGGTTGTCACAGGCCAGCGTCCGACGCTATAAATTTGATCGGGTGTTAAATGGCGCCAAACGAATGCAAGGGTGGAAACCGCTTTAGAAAAATTGTCTGCGTAAGACGCCAGCATGGTTGCATTTAACGCACCAGCCGACGTGCCACATAATATGGAGAAAGGCAGGGAAGTATGCTTTGGTAGCATCTTTCCCATGGCTGAGAGCACACCGACTTGATAAGCCGCACGCGCACCACCACCAGATAAAATTAATGCATTATTATTGGTCATAACAGTCCGCTTAATATGGTTTTATTACAGCGCTCTATGTATCGCATAAAAACGCGTTTCTTCTATTAGATCAATCATTGGTAAACAGTATGAGAGAATTTTGTTGATAATGCCATGTTGTGAATTCAGTCTACTATCCGTATTTTGCATAATAGGCTGTGATTGATATTACAATTTGTAGACTGTCGTCAAAATGTCATTCACAATCTCTTCTATACTCTTGCTAACAATAAGAAAAAGGATACGAAATGAATCATTCCGCCGTTATTAGTGGGGTTGGTCTGTGGACACCCCTACATTCTATTAGTAATGAAGAGCTTGTCGCGAGCTACAATGCGTGGGCTGAGCAGTTTAATATTGATCATGCTCAACAAATTGAAAATGCAGAAATTGAGGCAAAGCCGTTATCGAGTGCCGCCTTTATTGAAAAGGCGTCTGGAATCAAAAGTCGTTATATTTACGCGAAAGAGGGAGCTTTAGACATTAAGCGGATGCGTCCTGTGCTGGATATTCGTCATGATGATCAACTCTCTCACCAAGCTGAAATGGCCGTATCGGCGGCGAAGAAAGCCTTGCAGGCTGCCAATAAGACAGCGGCTGATATTGATATGGTTATCGTTTCTTGTGCTTATACGCAGCGATCATACCCTGCTATTGCCATTGAAGTGCAGTCGGCATTAGGCATAGACGGTTTTGGTTTTGATATGTTGGTGGCGTGTTCAGCGGCGACATTTGGTCTGCAAAGAGCCGTGGATGCTGTTAAAGCGGGAACGGCAAAAGGCGTGTTGGTTATTAACCCTGAACTGACCTCCCCACAAGTTAACTATATGGACCGAGATTCGCACTTTATCTTTGGGGATGTGGCGACCGCCGTTGTGGTGGAAAGCAGTGAAACCTGTCAATCAGCTCATTCTTTTGATGTACTAAGTACCAAGTGCATTACGTCCTTTTCGAATAATATACGTTCTAATTTTGGCTATACGACTCGTGTTACTGACGAAGATCCTTATGGTGCAGACAAGTTGTTTCATCAAAATGGGCGCAAAGTGTTCAAAGAGGTTTGTCCAATGGCGGCCGATCACATTGAAAGCCATTTAAAGAGTCAAGGCATTCAGGTGTCTCAGTTGAAGCGCTGGTGGTTGCATCAAGCGAATATCAATATGAATTTGTTGATCAGCAAGCGTCTATTGGGGCGTGATGCAACGCTTGAAGAAGCGCCAGTGGTATTAGATGAATACGCGAACACCGCCTCAGCAGGTTCTATCATTGCTTTTGCAAAATATCACGAGGATTTAGTGGTTGGCGACATTGGTGTGATTTGTTCGTTTGGAGCTGGCTATTCAATCGGCAGCTTGATTCTTCGTAAGCGCTGATGATCGCACCGGATTGCAGATTCTTTTCAATGTTGGGGTAAATTGTCTAAGTTAAGTAATACCCTCGTTAAGTCATTGAAACAGATGTGATTATAAGAGAGACTAATTGCACTGGTTTCCATGACTCAATAGGGCATCTTAAATATGGCAATTCATCCTCAAGCAGGGCAGCTTGCTTCTCACGATTTACTGGTCAATCTTCCTGAACTTATGTCGGCTTATTATTTGAAAAAGCCCCGAGTGACAACTCATCCAGATGAGCGAGTCAGTTTCGGTACATCAGGTCATCGTGGAAGTGCCTTATTAACCAGTTTTAACGAATATCATATTCTCGCCATTACACAAGCGATTGCCGAATATAGACACGCTAACAATGTGTTTGGGCCTTTATACTTAGGCAAAGACACTCATGCTTTGTCCGAAGCAGCTTTTCAAACAACGGTGAGTGTGCTCACTGCGAATGGTGTTCGTGTTCGTACTCAATTAAATGGCGGCTATACCCCTACACCGGTTATTTCTCATGCCGTGTTAACACACAATAAGACCCAGTCTGACATCAGTGATGGCATTGTTATTACGCCGTCTCATAATCCTCCAGAAGATGGCGGTATTAAGTACAATTCTAGTAAAGGCGGCCCAGCTGATAAAGATATTACCGATTGGGTCGCCAAGAGAGCGAATGCGCTTTTAGAGGCGAATTTAGAGGGTGTAAAGCGTTTCTCGTTAGAAGAGGTGGAGGTCAGTGGCCTGATAGAGCCTTTTGATTATATTAGTCATTATGTTGATGATCTTGAAAATGTCATTGACATGAAGGCCATCGCGGACAAAAAAATTCGTATAGGGGTGGATCCGATGGGCGGCTCAGGCATTCACTATTGGCAGCCCATTGCAAAAAAATACGGATTGGATATCACTGTTGTCAATAAAGAAGTCGATCCAACTTTTCGCTTTGTGCCACGCGATAAAGACGGCCGTATTAGGATGGACTGCTCTTCGGCTTATTCCATGCAGGGCTTGTTAAAACTCAAAGATGAGTTTGATATTGCGGTAGGGAATGATCCGGATTATGACCGTCACGGAATTGTGTGTGCGGGTTTTGGTCTGATGAATCCCAATGCCTATTTAGCGGTGGCGATTGAATATTTATCGCAACACAGAAAGCAATGGCCTCAAGACATTCAGTTTGGTAAAACACTTGTTTCCAGTGGCATGATTGATCGTGTGGTAAATGGATTAGAACGCCAACTTTGTGAAGTCCCTGTTGGTTTCAAATGGTATGTCGATGGTATGTTTGATGGCACCATGGCCTTTGGCGGAGAAGAAAGCGCTGGAGCATCCTTTCTTCGTAAAGATGCGACCGTCTGGACCACCGATAAAGACGGTTTCATTATGGCTTTGCTGGCCGCTGAAATTTTGGCAATTACCGGGAAAGACCCGCAAACACTCTACGAAATACAAGTGGCCAAATATGGTAAACCCTTCTATAAGCGTATTGATGTTGCTGCCACTACCGCACAAAAAGCATTACTTGGTGCGTTAGATGTAAAGAATGTCACCCAAACCGAATTGGCGGGTGAGGCCATTGTTTCAGTGTTGACGCATGCACCTGGCAATGGTGCTGCCATTGGTGGACTGAAAGTGTCTACTGAGAATGGTTGGTTTGCTGCTAGACCCTCAGGTACGGAAAACGTTTATAAAATTTATCTAGAGAGCTTTATATCAGAAGACCACCTTGCTGAGCTTGAAAATGAAGCAAAAGCTTTGGTGGATAGTGTACTTGGTAGCTAGCCAAACACGTTACTCTGTTTGAAAGAGAAGAAAACGCCGCTTATTCTTATAAAAAGATAAGCGGCGTTTTTGTTTGATCTCAGAAGCCGCTGGGTTAAATTTCCGATAACCTAGACAACCATTTGGTCAATTGAAAGCCCATTTTATCGCTGAGCCTTTGTGCAGTGGCTTTGAGCTCCTTTGCGTTACTGCTGTCGACTCTTTTACCTGCAATAATAACCCAGTTGCCGCTGCCAGTATCCAGTGCTCGAACGTCATTAAAATGCTGCTTGATGATGGCGGTTAATTCGTGGTTGTTTTTTTGATCGATCCAGCAATTTAACGCTAACCAGCCATCTTCTTTGATGTTCTTCGCACAATTTTCAATGAAGCTTGTTTGGAGGACGGCACGATCCATTCCTTCGGTGTTATAGAGATCGGTCATTAATACATCGACTTTTTTTGGCAGGCCATCCGCTATGTAATCAATGGCGTTAGCCACTTCTAGGTTAATGCGTTTGCCTCTGGGGAGTTTAAAATACATCTCGGCCGCATCTATGACTTCTTGGCGCAACTCAACTGCAGTAATGTGAATCGCGGGCACGGTATGATAAAGCGCATTCAGTAAGGTTCCACCCCCCAGTCCCAATATACAGACGCGTTTGGGGTCGCAGAATAAGAGTGGCAACATCATCGCTTGGGTATATTCATGCTGTAAAATATGTGGCGTAGAAAGACGAATACGGCTTTGCTCATCACCTTCAGCAAATGACAGTATGCGGTACTGGCCATCGTCAAAAATACGAATAGGGCCAAGCTCGTCGGCGCTGTCATGCAGTAAGTGTTGGTGACTCATGTTGTCCCTTTTAAAATGAAAATCGCGTTATAAACAATAAGGCTCGGAAACCCGAGCCTTAGAAGGTCATTAATTTTGACTATTTGCTCACCGTTGCGTCTCTTAGGTGTTTCAAAAGCGCTTGCACAGGATGCGGTATTTCAGCATCGTCAAAACGTTTTGCTTGGCTTCTGCAAGAGTAACCCGTTGCCACGAGCTTTCCGAGTAAACCAGGGTCGGTTACTTTTTCTTTCCAGGATAAATCGTAAATGGTTTTCGAGGTTTCTTTGTGAGTGGTTTCATGACCATAAGTCCCCGCCATACCACAACAACCTACATTTTCCACATTTAGCTCAAGTCCTAAAATGCGGTAAATTTTTTGCCAATCTTGAATGGACGCTGCCGCATTGGTTTTTTCGGTGCAGTGGGTCATTAGGTGATAAGTCGTGTTATCGCACACCAAAGGTTGTTTGATCAGGTGGTCGCTTTTTTTCATTAGCCACTCCTGCATTAACTGGATGTTTGGGATTTGCCGAGTATCACCAAACGCTTTAGCGTATTCCGCCCGATAAGTTAGCGTCATTGAAGGGTCAATGCCAATAAAAGGCAAACCATAGAAGGCTAGGCTTTGGAGCATATCTAAGTTTTTACGCGCGGTACGATGAAATGCTTTCATGAAGCCATGTACGTGCAAGGGTTTGCCATTGGGCATGTATGGGGCTAGGTACGCTTGGAAGCCGAGTCGGCTTAGGGTTTCCATGGTGTCCAGCACCAGCTCGGTTTCAAAATAGCTGGTAAACGCATCTTGTACGACAATGACAGCACGAGAGCGGTCTCTTGGACTTAAGGATTCAATAGAGAGTGGCGTGGCCAGACGAATGCCACGTCGCGACATTTCTTTTTTTAGATTGAGCTTGCTCAGTTTAGGATTATCTGACAAACCAATGTACTTGCTGCTGAAATGATTTACCCAACTGCGGCTAACTAACCAATTATAAGGTTGCGGAAAGATCGCCATCATTGGTATCACAAACTCTAATGAACCAATCAGATAATCTTTGACCGGTCGCAAGTAGCGGCTGTAATAAAGCTCTAAGAACTTTGCTCTAAATTCTGGAACATCGACTTTGATTGGGCACTGTCCTACACAAGATTTACAAGCCAGACACCCCATCATGGATTCATGGACCTCGTTAGAAAAGTCATAATCCCCACGACGTTTTGCCAAGGTGTTTTTCAGTCTTGGTAAGAAGCTGAATAAAAAACGACGATCTTTCGCGTTTTTGCTGGCTTGAACCGTATCTACACCTTGTTGGCTCATTCCGCGCAGCCATTCTCGCATTAATGAAGCACGTCCTTTTGGTGAGTGGCGACGATCTCTTGTGCCTTTCCAAGAAGGACACATGGCATCGTTTGGGTCAAAGTTGTAGCAGGCTCCATTGCCGTTACAATACATACCTTCCTGAAACTGATCGCGGTTTTTTAGGGGGATTTGACGATCGAATTGACCTCGTAGCGGGACAGCATCGATTTTTAATAAATTAGCAGCAAGCTCAAAGGGCGTGGCTATTTTGCCAGGGTTTAATTGATTTCTTGGGTCGAAAGCGCCTTTTACCTGTTGAATGCTTGGATAAAGCTCCCCAAAAAACGCAGGTGCGTATTCAGAGCGAACGCCTTTACCATGCTCACCCCATAATAATCCATTGTATTTTTGCGTGAGAGCAACCACCTTGTCCGTGATGGCGCGGATCTTTTTCACTTGCGATTTTTCTTTAAGATCAAGCGCGGGACGAACATGCAATACGCCCGCATCCACATGTCCAAACATACCATACTGTACTTTGTAGCTGTCTAATACGTCACGAAACTCCATTATGAAGTCGGCGAGGTGCTCGGGTGGCACTGCGGTATCTTCAACGAAAGGAATAGGACGCTTTTCGCCCTTGGCGTTGCCTAACAAGCCAACGGATTTTTTACGCATAGCCCAAAGTTTATTAACACTGTCATGCCCCATGGCTACGGTATAGCCCAAGGCACTGCTGTCGCTTTGTTTGGCTAAATCATCCAGTTTATCCGTGAGGATTTTAATTTTATCGGCAACCTCTTTTTCATCGTTGCCCGTGTATTCGACAAGATTGATGCCTTGAATGTCTTCTCCCGCGTTTGCAGGAAAAAACTCGGCAACTGAATGCCAAATAATATCGCCTTTTGCAAGCCCGAGAACGGTCGAATCCACTGTTTCGATCGACGTTGGCTTGGTATCGAGCAACTCACGGGCATGGCGTAGTGAGCCCTCAAAACTATCGTAGCGAATATTGACTAAAGCTGCGTAGGTCGGAATGGGGAGGAGGTTTACTTTGATTTCAACAATAAACCCTAATGTGCCTTCTGAGCCGCAGAGCACCGAGTTCATATTGAATCGCCCATCATCGGTACGGATGTGGGCCAAATCGTAACCAGTCAAGCATCGATTAAGGGCAGGAAAGGTCTCTTTGATTTGTTGGGCTTTATTTTTTTGAATGCTGTCGACTATACGATGAGCATGGGCAGAGTAATCATTTCCACCTTGTATTTCTGCCAACGTTTTGTCATCAATAGGTGCTGATTCAAGTAGATAGCCATCTAATAAGACGGTTTTGAGGGAAAGCACGTGATCGCGTGTTTTTCCGTACATGACCGAACCTTGTCCGCTGGCATCGGTATTAACCATGCCACCAATGGTGGCTCGATTGCTGGTGGAAAGTTCTGGAGCAAAGAATAGACCATGAGGGTGAATGGCTTTGTTAAGTTGATCTTTTACCACCCCCGCTTCGACTCGAGCCCAGCCTTCTTCGACATTAATCTCTAAAATCTTATTCATGTGTTTGGACAGATCAATGACTAATCCATCTGTTAATGACTGCCCATTAGTGCCAGTGCCGCCGCCTCTGGGGCTTAGCACTATGTCATTAAATTCGTCCTGATTCGACAGTTGAACCAACAGTTGAATATCTTGAATATTCTTTGGGAATAGAACCCCTTGAGGCAACACTTGATAAATAGAGTTATCGGTTGAAAGTACAACACGGTTGGCGTAATCAGGATGGGTGTCTCCTGAGAATCCTGAAGCTTTCAGGCGTTCAATAAAAGAAAGGTATTTGGCCTGAATAGTTGAGACTTCAGAAAGCTTTGGAATCATGTTTCATCTCCACAAATGATGAGTGCGCAGATTTTAACAAAGAAACAGGCTTTAGAGTGAAATTTGTAGATTAAGAAACGTGTTTAATTGTACTCAATCATCCAAATATCTCGTGTTATCATTAAGCCGTAATCATTTATGTAACTGGATCCATTTGTGTCATTCATTCAGCCTATTATTTTACCCGCATATTGTCAGCAATCCTCTCGTGATCAATATCAAATCGACATGTATCGCGGTGATCTGGAGCATCCTAACGCACCAGGCAATAAATGGCATAAATTGCAACATCATCTCAAAACCGCTGAGCAGCAAAACGCCTCGGTGATTGCCACTTTTGGAGGACCATTCTCAAACCATCTCCATGCTTTTGGAAAAACGCTCAAACCTTTACCCTACAAAGCCGTAGCAGTTGTTCGTGGGGAATTACAGCCTCAATTAACTCCGTCTTTAAAAGATATGGCCGACGATGGTGTTGAATTATGGCCTTCTTCTCGTTCGGATTATCGTCTTGCTATGAATTCACCATTGGTCATGGAGATAAACCATCACTTCGGTGATGTTTATTGGATTCCAGAAGGCGGTGGTGGGGGTCTTGGGGCAATGGGATGCCGTGATTGGGCAAATGACATCGGTGCGCTTGATAATGGATATGATGCATGGGTTGTCTCCTCTGGAACGGGGACAACAGCGGCAGGGTTGCTGTCTAATCTCAACACACCTGATCTACATGTATTCAGTGCATTAAAGGGTGAGCCCGCTCAACGAGAGGTAATCTTAGGTTTGGCTGAAGAGCTATCATCAGAGTCGATGGGCCAAAAACAGCTTGATGCAAAACTGTTCTTCCATTTCGATTGCCACGAAGGTGGGTATGCAAAGCACAGTCCTGCATTAATTGATTTTATGCGGGCATTTGCAGTGGCTAATCCTAATAGTCCTCTCGATCCCGTTTATACCTGCAAAAGCATGTTCGCCATTATAAAAGCAATGGATAGCTGTACATGGCCGTATCGTCGTACATTATTTATTCATACAGGGGGGCTGCAGGGGTGGCGAGGCTATTCAAATCAGACTAATCCGTATGTGCATTCTTAACGAGATGGCGATAGTCGGTGTCTTCATGTTAAAGTTGCTCAACTTATGTAGACCCACATGAAAAATAAAAACCGTTATAAACACTGAGTGGGTTGATTTGTTTGCATCGATAGACGGGAAGAGAATGACACATGAGTCTTTTTAGACGTGTTGGTATTATTGCTCGGTTAGACAAGCCTCAGATTCTTGATACGGTTAAGAAGCTGATGGAGTATCTTCAAGAAAAAGACGTAGCGCCAGTGCTTGAAGACCAGCTGGCGACCATGATGCCGGGTGTGAAAGTCGCCTCATCGGCTCTAAAAGAATTAGGCGATCACTGTGATATGGTGATGGTAGTCGGGGGAGACGGTAGTTTCCTAGGAGCGGCCAGAGCAATATGCAATTACGATATCCCCGTTTTAGGCATCAACCGAGGGACATTGGGTTTTTTAACGGATATTTCACCTCATAACTTACGAGAAGAGTTAGACCCTATTTTTCGTGGTGAATACCTAGAAGAAAAGCGCTTTATGATAGAAGCTAAGATCAAACGCCAGAATCGCCCTAGCGGTGAAGGCATTGCGTTGAACGATTTAGTTCTTCATCCAGGTAAATCCGCTCGAATGATCCGTTTTGATTTGTTTATCGACGATCAATTTGTGATGAATCAAAAATCCGATGGTCTCATTGTTGCGACGCCGACCGGTTCGACTGCGTACGCACTGTCTGCAGGTGGTCCCATTATGCTTCCAAAATTAGATGCTTTGGTTTTGGTACCAATGCACCCACATACTTTGAGTAATCGACCTATCGTCATTGATGCGAATGCGCGAATTCGGATTGTGGTATGTGAATCGAACTTAACCTACCCAAGTGTGAGTTGCGATGGTCAACTCAATATTACCGCGGCCCCAGGTGATGAAATTCACATTACCAAGAAAACCGGTGGTATACGTTTGATACATCCTAAAAATCACGATTTTTATAACGTGTGCCGTGACAAGCTAGGCTGGCAATCCAGTTATCGACCTTAAAGTCAAATTGGGTTTTGTGCAGGTTTTTATTATTTAATGAAAATATCCTTTTTAGGGGCTCCATGTATTTAGTCTATCGGTTCGAAGAAACAGAAGACCCTACAGGGTTAACCAAAGCTTTGTGGCAACATAAAGTAGCTCATCAAATTGTTTCAGCACAAGGTTATGATGAGTTGTGGATACTGGATCCAGGGCAGCTCTCTATTGTTGAGCAATTAATCAATATTTGGAAAAACGATCCTTCTCTGTTGCAGCAGACTCAACCTGCGGCTGTGGTGAGAAGGGGGGCAACGGGCGCAATCTCTAGTCAGCTCAAACGGTCTCCAGTGACGACAATCTTATTGTTGTTAACCTTGCTGGTAGCCGTGATCACTCAACTCGGTGCAGACATCAAGGCCGTCAGTTACTTTACCATTAGTTCAATTCACATTATGGATGGCCGCATTTATTTCTCTACGTTAGCCAATGTCCTTTCCGATGGTGAATATTGGCGACTTTTCACGCCAGCATTGTTGCATTTTAGTGTGCTGCACATTGTTTTTAACACCCTATGGGTATGGGATATTGGTGGGAAATTAGAGCGCATTCTAGGCTCGATTGTTTGGAGTATCGGCGTTGCCATCATTGCTATACTAAGTAACGTTTTGCAATACCAGATAAGTGAATACCCTTTATTTGGCGGTTTGTCTGGTGTGGTATATGGCTTGATTGGTTTTGCTTGGCTCTTGCCCCTGCTCAACAAGTGTTGGCCAGTCATTATTAGCAAACAGTTGATGGTGTTTTTTGTGGTTTGGTTAGGGGTAGGTTATACGCCATTACCTGAAATGATAGGGCTTGGCAGTATTGCTAACACCGCTCACAGCATTGGTTTGCTGTCTGGATTAGCATTGGGTCTTGTATACTGGTTAGCAACCAAGCACCGTTATAATTGATGTGTATTTCACTTTATATTTAATAGCAGCCTGCCTAAAGGTAGGGAGAGAAAATGAATTTTAAAGAAATGATCGACAATATGTCGCCTGAAGTTTATGTCAGACTAAAGCAAGCAGTAGAGCTTGGAAAGTGGCCAAATGGCGTGAAGTTGACACCCGAGCAAACAGAATTGTGCTTACAAGCTGTCATCACATACGATTATAGTAACAAAGAAGAGAAAGATCGTGTGGGTTACATCGACACCACAGGTCATAAAAATATTGGCAAAAAAGACCCAGCTAAAGAGCAAGATACCATCAAATGGGTTGGCGATGGCCCTGAGGGGCAAGTTTAATGTTGCATGGCAATCTCAGAAAAATGTCTGCGGAGGTTTTGAATGAGGAAATCTACTATTATCTGAATCTAGGTTCTGAGCGTGTCTCGATAAATAGCTTGTTAGGAAACAAAGTTTCTTTGCACATTGATAGCATAATCCACTGCATCCATTGTGGAAAAAATACCCGTAAATCGTTTAGTCAAGGGTATTGTTTTAATTGCTTTCGCAAATTGGCTGCCTGCGATACTTGCATTATGAGTCCTGAAAAATGCCATTTTCACTTGGGGACATGCCGAGAGCCTGAATGGGCCGAACGGCATTGTATGCAAAATCACTATGTTTATTTGGCTAACTCGTCTGCATTAAAAGTTGGTATTACCCGTGGTGATCAGTTACCAACGCGCTGGATAGATCAAGGGGCGACTCAAGCAAGAGCTTTGTTTCGTGTCCAAAATCGTCGAATGTCGGGTTTAGTTGAAACTTTGTTTAAAACGCAGGTGGCAGATAAAACCAATTGGCGCAATATGTTGAAAGGTAGAGGAGGAGATCTTGATCTTGAGTGTGAACAAGAGCGTTTAATTGGGCTGCTCTATGAAGGTCTTGATGCTCTTCAGCATGAGTTTGGTTTGCAGTCCATCATCGATTTGTCAGACGAAAACGAAACTCATGAATTTGTTTACCCCGTTTTAGAATACCCCACCAAAATAACCAGCCTTAATGCTGAGAAGACCCCCCTGATTGAAGGCACTTTGATGGGGATTAAAGGTCAATATTGGATGCTAGATACTGGTGTTATCAATATTCGTAAGTACACAGGTTATCAAGCGACATTGAATTTTTAGGAGTAGAGTACATGAAAGAGAGTCAACCATCGGCGATTTATTTAAAAGACTATAAAGTTCCTCCTTTTTTGATTGATAAAACAGAGCTGACTTTTGAACTCGATGAAGCTGTTACCATTGTGACTTCGCGCTTGCATATGCGCCGCAATCCTGCTTCTGGAAAATCCACATCCCCTTTGATTTTAGATGGCGGTGAGGATGTTAAGCTGGTTGCTGTGGCAATGGATGGTTATCCACTGCCTCCTGAAGAATACCGTATCAGCGAAGACAAACTGATCATTACGGCGACCGCTGATGAGTTTGTGTTGACCTGTGAAACCTTGATTGAACCACAAAACAACACGCGTCTTGAAGGTCTATATCGTTCGTCCTCTATGTTTTGTACTCAGTGCGAAGCCGAAGGTTTTCGCCATATTACCTATTACCTAGATCGTCCTGATGTGATGTCTGTGTTTACAACGACTATTATTGCCGATGAATCTCGCTATCCGGTTATGTTGTCAAATGGCAACGAAATAGAGCGTGGTAAAACAGACGAAGGCAAAACGGTTGTGGTTTGGCACGACCCATTCCCTAAGCCGGCGTACCTTTTTGCCTTGGTTGCAGGGGACTTGGCGGTTAAGAATGATGTTTTCACAACCCAAAGTAATCGTGATATTAAGCTGCAAATTTTCACTGAGTCCCACAATATCGATAAAGTAGACTATGCAATGGAAGCGCTTAAGCGCTCAATGCGTTGGGATGAAGAAACCTACGGTCGTGAATACGATCTTGATATTTTTATGATCGTTGCTGTAGACGATTTCAACATGGGTGCGATGGAAAACAAAGGACTGAATATTTTCAACTCCTCTTGTTTGCTTGCTAGCCCAGAAACCACAACCGACGATACCTACTTGCGAGTGGAAGCGATTGTGGCGCATGAATATTTCCATAATTGGTCTGGTAACCGTGTCACTTGCCGTGATTGGTTCCAGCTTAGCTTAAAAGAAGGTTTTACTGTTTTTCGCGACCAAAGCTTTTCCGCTGATATGCATTCAGAAACCGTAAAGCGTGTCGAAGATGTTTCTTTCTTAAAAACCGCGCAATTTGCCGAAGACGCTGGACCAATGGCGCATCCAGTGCGTCCCGCTTCTTTTATTGAAATCTCAAATTTTTATACCCTTACTGTGTATGAAAAAGGCGCAGAGATTGTGCGTATGATTCATACGCTGTTAGGCGCAGACAAATTTCGTGCGGGCTCCGATTTGTATTTTGACCGTCATGATGGCCAAGCCGTGACGTGCGATGATTTTGTTGCGGCTATGCAGGATGCTTCCGGAGTTGATTTATCTCAGTTCAAACGTTGGTATTCGCAAGCAGGAACGCCTGTCGTTACTGTTACTGACCGCTTTGATGCGGCAACGGGGACATACCATTTAACCATGTCGCAGCATACGCCAGCAACCCCTGGGCAACCAACGAAATTGCCACTGCATATTCCTGTGCGGGTTGGTTTGTTGGACGAACAGGGCAACGCGCTTTCTGCGCAGATAAACGATATCACAGCAGAAGACCACGTGTTGCATTTGAAAGCCAATGAGCAAGAGTTTGTCTTCACTGGTTTGACGTCTCGTCCGGTGCCGTCTCTGCTACGTGGTTTTTCGGCGCCCGTAAAATTACGTTATGACTACTCGTCGAAAGATTTATTGCTGTTGTTGTCTGCAGATTCTGATGGTTTTAATCGTTGGAGTGCGTCACAACAATTGGCAGTTAATGAGCTGACTACTCTGATCAATCAAGCAATTGATGGAAAAGATTTATCGATTGATTCTCAATTGGTTCATGGCTTTAAAACCTTATTAAATGATAAGACGTTAGATCCTGCTATGGTAGCTCTCATTTTAGCGTTACCAAGCCAAGCGTATTTATCCGAACTTGCTAACCCAATGCATCCTTCTGCAATCAAGCAAGCGCGTCAATACTTAAAAGCACAGTTAGCCAGTGCATTGTCTGCGGATTTTGAACATGTGTACCGTGAACATACCATCCACGGTGAATATCAAGCGACAGCAAAAGACATTGCTCACCGTTCGCTCAAAAATATAGCGTTATCTTATTGGGTAGAAGCTGGAAGTGAGCTTGCTCAGCAAGAACTGATGACGCAATTTCAAACAGCAAATAATATGACGGATCAATTTTCTGCCTTGTCTATTGCTGTTCATTCGCAACACAGTAAGGCCACTGAGCTATTGGCCGCTTTTTATGAGCAATGGAAAGCGGAACCCTTGGTTGTGAATAAATGGTTAATGTTAAGCGCGAGTCAAGAACAAGAGAATGCATTGATGACCGTTAAAGGTTTGATGGATCACCCAGCTTTTGACTTGAAAAATCCAAATAAAGTGCGTTCTGTGTTAGGCGGCTTTGGTCAAAGTGTTTCAGGTTTCCATAAGGCGGATGGCAGTGGCTATCAGTTCCTTGCTGATCAAATTATCGTGTTGAATAAGCGCAATCCACAAATTGCTTCTAGACTTTGTACACCCTTGACTCGATGGAAAAAATTGCAGCCTGAATTAAGTGTAAAAATGAAAGTAGAGCTTGAGCGTATTTTGGCCGAAGATTTGTCAAAAGACGTTTATGAGGTTGTTTCTAAAAGCTTGGCTTAATGGCATCAGTCTTTGTCGCCTTTCGTTGAATGTTTTTGCTTTTGTATGAAAAGCAATCAAAAACCCTTATGTGAAGTGACCCCATAAAGTTAGACACTTTATTAACCGGCTAACAATGCCTGATTTCGGTACTCTACCGGAGTCAGGCCATTTAACCCCATTTTTATTCGTTTCGTATTGTAGTAATCAATATACTCT